>Ga0224557_1000026_pt1 | contig 187684 bp, 170 predicted proteins | sample 714S31014metaG_FD_180677 | JGI IMG/M metagenome (GOLD analysis project Ga0224557, IMG submission 180677) | Peat soil microbial communities from Stordalen Mire, Sweden - 717 S3 10-14 | ecosystem: Environmental > Terrestrial > Soil > Wetlands > Peat | place: Sweden: Norrbotten County, Stordalen... | reverse complement strand
GCGACAGGTCCGCTCGCCCACCCTGAAGACCTTCTCCACCCAACTGTCCGAAGCCGCTGACCATAGGACCGGAAAAATCCGTGCCCCCACAGGGGCGAAGCAGATGCGGCTTTGCGCATCTGGCGCGAATTTTGGAAAGAGACCATCAAACGGAGAGGCGCGGCAGCGGTGGCGTGCCAAGTCCTGTGACGCGGCTTTGCGTGGCGCGGGACTTGCTCTTCCGCTTTAATTCGTCAATTCGATTTCGACAAGCGGTGTCCGATACGGTCGACATTGCAAAGGAGCGCGGGCGAAGGCCACCCGCGCGCCACCGCGCTACAACTGCCCGTGCTCTGCGAACGAGTAAGTCTCAGTGTGGCCGACGATCAGATGATCGACTAGGCGTACGTCGATCAACGCCAACGCTTCTTTCACACGTGCAGTGATCAGCTCGTCGGCCTGGCTCGGCTCTTGGACGCCCGACGGATGATTATGATAGACGATGCACGCTGCCGCACATTTCTGCAGCGCGAGCTTCACGACTTCGCGCGGATGCACCGATGCCCCGTCGATCGTGCCGCGGAAGAGATCGACGCACTCGATGACCCTGTGCCTTTTATCGAGCAGGATCAGTCCGAACACCTCGTAGTCGAGGTGGCCCAGCCGCACCGTCAAGTATTCACCCGCCTTCTGCGGCGATTGCAGCGAGGCGCCTCGACGCACCCGATGCGCCAGCACCTGTCGCGCGGCGATGAGGATTGTTTCACTCGATGCGCGTACCACCGCGCCGTCAGCGCTTAAAGTAAAAAGATTATGATTCGACATGATCGCTCTCCGGTACTTTCTCGGGCGGGATTGCCCGGTCCGGAGGCAGGCCATCGCAGCGCAGCCGTCAGGGCCGCGCGAAGCGCGCTCGCGAGCACGGGAGTTCCCGCGCGCAGGCCTTGACGGCGAGAACGATGGCATAAAATCAAGAGATTCAGCAAGCCCGCCCTTCTTGGGGTTTTCCACCGGCGACGAGACCGTTGGACTTAAAATCTTGGGTTGTTGATCTCTGCGAATTGGATCGTCCGAGTTCCGTTGAATCGAGCGACGATGGTAGTGATTGACACCTCAGCCCAACCCACCCCACCATGGGGGTTGTACGACGTATCCAAGTCGGCGACACGCGGGCCCCTCCTCTGGGCGTTTTAACGATGAGCCCTAAGGCTCATGCACACGGGGTATTAATGCACTATGTCCAGCACGACACTGTGGTTTGGGACCCTCAGCCCTCCGTCGATTAAGCGGCGGGCACTCTCACCCAAGGCATGGACATGCGTCGGCGCCCTGGCGATTCCGCTATGGGCGACGTGGCCGTCCCTTGCGATACAAACCCTACAGGTTCCGCCGTTTGAGTCTCTGGCGGTGATGTTTTTCTTCGGCTCCTTTGTTTTCGCGTCGCTCCACCGTTCGGCCGTCGCCCACATTGAGCAGCCATCGTCCGGGCAATCGTGGTTGCCCGCCGTCGTCTATGGGCTCGCTCTCGCCGGCGGCGACACCTGCTTCATCCTGGCGGCCCACCGCATTCCCGCGGCTCAGGCCAATCTGATCTCCTACCTATGGCCGGTCATGATCGTGGTGTTGGGTGCCGCGATGGGACTGTTTCGCCTGCGCCTGCGGCAAATCATCGGTCTCGTGTTGGGATTCTTCGGCGCCGCGATTCTGATCTGGGATGGCCACGTAGCCATGTCGATCAGCGGCATTGGCCTGGCGCTACTGAGCGGCGCCTGTTGGGCCGCCTACTGCATTTTCCGACTGACATGGAAACAACCGGCCAGCAATTTGCTCGCCAGAGGATGCGCATTGTCGACAGGCCTTTGCGTGCTCCTTCACTTCCTTCTAGAGCCGACCGTGATCCCAAGCCTCGGGGCACTCGCTGCCACGGTGGTCGCCGGCATGATCCCGCTCGCGCTCGGAAACTTCGTGTGGGACGAGGGATTTAGGCGGGGCGATGGTCAGCTGCTGGCGGTCATGGCTTACGGTACCCCTCTTTGCAGTGCGCTCCTCTTGGCCGCCCTCGGCGCGGCGTTGCTCACATGGAATTTGTTGACGGGCGCTGTCGTGATTGTGTTAGCTGGCTTTCTGTCGCGTGCCGACTCCGCACCCGGATAGATGGGCACGCGCGGGGACTTGCTCTTATCGTCGACTGCGGTCACAACAACCTTACCGGGTGGGGTGATAATCGCGGTCCGGTTCGCGCGGTTCCACAGTCTGCTCCTCACGCGCGCTCGGCCGCGCAGGTTCGAGCGGCTGGCCGTATTCGATGGTCTTGGCGAGGTATTCTCGCAGATGGTCGACAAATTGCTTGCGGTGCGTGTTGCTGTTGTATTGTCCCTCCGCATGCAGTTGGCCCATTTCCAGCTTTCGATAGGAACTTTCGAGTCCTGAATGGCGTTGAATCCCTTCGGACGCACTGATTGTCGGATCTCTAAAGACCGCGGCCATGTCCTGGCGCTGTTCCAGGAATTCCTTGCGTTCCACGCTCCACTGATTGCGATGCGTACCGAGTTCTTCCCGGCCGATCTCTCGGCCGCTCGCGTCTTGTTTCGCGGCCCGAACCGTCACGGCTTCTTTTCCAACCGCGCGAATGCCAATCTCATCACCCATGCCCGGGTTGCTGAGTGAATGGCGGAACGCGCGCTCCAGGTCTACTCCCCAGATGTCCCGATCGCCACGCTCGGTCTCGATGCGCACGAAGTAGGACATGGCTTCCTTCGGATTGTGCTTGTAGGGCGCCGGGCCATGGTCCACCAACTTTCCGGTGATGAGCTCGTTGGTATTCAGGGGTCGTTCCTCGGATCGATCACCTTTCGGCGCTGCGGACTTAAGCTCGCCTGGTGCCTCTTGCGCCGTATCCCGCGGCTGCACGCCGCGTCGCGCCGCCAGCGCCCGGACCAGCCGCTCGCGCTCGAACTCGGTAGGCTGGTAGCCCTCGACGCGAAGGCCGGCGAGACTCGCCGCAAACCAGGCTTCTTTCTTGAAGAAGTCCGTTCCACCGACCTCGACAATGCCTTTCGCGCTTTCCTCCCGCGCGACCGCCACCATACTCTGGATGACGATGGCATTCTCCGATCGGGTTGTCAGCCGGTTCTGCTCGCGCCGAAAGGCCTCGGTGCCATCCGGGAAATAGAAATTATCCCCGATCTGGATGAATCGCTCGTGGACGGAGTCCGGGACTCGAGACGAGCGAGACTCCCCGGCTTTCTCTTCGGGAGTTCCTACCGCCGACTTCCGAGCCGCCGCGCCCGCTTTCTCGTCGCGCTTGGATTTCCTAGACGACGGCTCCGCATCGGCCGATACCCATTGAATGGAATTCAGCTTCGGGTCGTCCACCGCCGTATTCAGGGCCCCTTTCGGTTTCTTGCCCGGGGCTGCTTCTTCGGAATTGTCATCTTTGTTCTTGGCCATCATGCCTCCTAGCGTTGTGGAAACGCGGAAATGAAGGATTCAACGGCCCTGTCTAGTTCCTCCTTAGTTAGTGGTTCGTCTTCGGCCTTCTTCGGCAGAACCACCGTGTCTGGGTCGATATCAACATCGTGCGTCGTGGGTTCGCCGATGCGTTCGGTTTCCCGCACTGTCGGCACGCGGGTTTTGGGTTGAGGCGCATCGAATCGTGGGCCTTCCGCGCTCGGCGCCGGACCCGCCGACGGCGGAACGGGGGGTACGCCTCTCGTGCCGGCTAATCCGGGCGCCGCCTGTTTAGGCGGCGGAAAAAGCCTTTTCTGAAAGAATGGATCTTGGTAGTACCGATTTTTCTTTGCGAGGATCGGTCGCAGCCCCTCATACAGCACGAGCTCATTGTCGCGCCCGAGCTCCTTCACTTCCTGCGGCAACAGGAGCGCTCGCCTCTGCTCGCTCACGCTGATATTTCCGTGCTGGCTCTTGCGTGACCAGGCGGCCATTCGCGGCTTGGAGTGGCTTTTGACCTTAACCGTGGTGAACCCCAGCTCCTGGGAGATTTCATTGGCTTCCGCAAAATCCTTCGGCGCGTATAGCACCCGTGCCGCGAGGCTCTTCATCATGGTGTCCGCCGCGTTAGGGCCATACACCTCGCGCAATTGCGACAAGGCCTGGATCACCAGCAGAAAGCGGACGTTATATCCGGGCAAATAGGAAATCGCTTGCGCCAGGATGGGAATCTTCCCCGGTGCGGTCATCTCATCGAGCAGCATCAGGACCTGGTACTTCAACGCCGGATTGTGTTCGGGTAGCTCCTCGGTTTGCAGCGCAATGGCTTGCTCGATGAAGAGGTTCTGCAGCGGTCTCAGCAAGTGCAGATCACCCGGTTGCATGCAGAGGTAAACCGACATGGGACATTTGCGCAAGTTGCGCCAATCGAAGTCATTGGCGGACGTGGCCGCGTCGATCAGAGGATTAGCGAAGAGATCGAGGCGGCTGGTAAAGGTCTTGCGAATGGAACTCGCGGTGACCGGCGCCAGATCGATGATGTCGGAGATGGCGCGCACGCAGGGTGCGGACAGCGGGAACCGGCCGGTCTGCCGGCCGGAGATAATGCGCTTCCAGTGGGCGCTGAAGCCTTCGGCATCGCTCGCCATGCCCTGGCGCAGCACTTCGCCCAAGGTGGGGGGTACGGAGGGCGTTTCGAGCACGTAGAGGGCCAAGCCTAGAAACATCCCGCGTCCCCCGGCCGTCCAGAAGGGATCGGTGCCGGGGACTTCGGGGAAGAGGGTCGCGGCGATGCGTTGCAGGCCGCTGATGCGAAGGTTCGGGTCGGGCGACACGTAGCTTAAGGGATTCGTGCAGGCCGTATCGCCCCGCGGATCCAAAGGATTCACGCGGAAGCATTGTTGACCCATCCGTTGACGAAATCCGGCCGTGAGGTGCCACAGCTCGCCCTTGATATCTTGACACAGCAGCGAGCCCGTAAAAAAGAGAGCGTTGGGTACGACGATGGCCGTGCCTTTGTCGCTTCGCGGCGGCGCGCTGACGATAGCGCCTTGCTGGCCACCCATGATGAGATACCGTCCACCAAACCGCCCGAGAAATATCCCCATGTCCGCAAATAGACCGGCGCGCGCGATCTGTCGTTGGGTGGAGAATGTCGCGTCCCCATGCAGCGCGCGCGGCTTGGGTTTGAGTGCGATGAGCGCGCAGACGCCTACCAATGCAACACCGACGCCAGAAGACACCAACAAACGGTGGCGTACGTCGTCTCGATGTCCGTAATAGTAGGCATAGCGTGCAATGGTGAGCGGCGTCGCGGTCTTGGGGTCCGCGTGAATCCAATAGAGGAACACGGTGCCCGCAAGGTATGGCGCCACGACACCCAAGCACACTGCCCCGATCAGTCCCTTGAGGGCACGTCCGAGCCAGACGGACTTAACGGGTGGCCGCCAGCGTGCGGTGTTTGCGCGCGGGATCAAACCAAATCTCCTTGATGCAGCGCTCTCGGTGTTCGACACCGAACTGCACCACGATATCGATCAGCAGATACAGCAGATTCTTGATTTCCTCCCGCGCGAGCTCCTGACCAGCGCGACTTTGTTTGACCAGCAGCACCAGCTGCTCGAAGGCGAGCTCGGCGCTCGCCGCGTGTAGACTGGTGATCGAGCCGGGGTGACCGGAGTTGACATTGCGCAAGTAATCGAACGCTTCTTCGCCACGCAGCTCCGCCAACAAGATTCGGTCGGGCTTCATACGCAGACAGCTCTCGAGCAGTTGCTTCGGCGTGACGCGCGAGAGACCCTGGTCGTCCTTGGAATAAAAAAGGCGGACGTGATTGGGGTGCCGGTCGAGGACGAGTTCCTTCGCATCCTCGATCGTGATCAGGCGCTCGTGTCCGGCAATCTCCCGGATGAGGGCTTTGGTGAAGGTCGTCTTGCCGGAGCCGGTGGGACCGGAGACGACGATATTCTTGCGACTTTCCACCGCCAGGCGCATGAAGGCGCGGTAGTCCTTAGAGTCCAGCAACTCAAGCAGCTTTGCTTCCGTTTCGTCCGGTGCCTCGTTCGCACGGCGGGTGGTGCGGAAAATGCCACGGGCGTGGAGTTCGTCGAGCGTCCAGAGTTCATCCGCCGGCCGGCGAATGGTGATCGCCACCGTGCCGGGCGTCGTCGCCGGCGGCAGCACAATCTGAATGCGCTCGCCGCCGGGCAGCGCCGCGGACAAGAGCGGCGACTCGGCATCGATACGTTGTTTGGTCGAGTTTGCGACCAGTTTCGCCAACCCCTGACACCACTCAAAGCTCGCGAATTCCAACGGCACGCAGCGCCAGCCCTCGCGTGTTTCCACATAGGCTTCGCCGGGGCGGTTAATGCAGATTTCGGTCACATCGCGATCGGTGAGAATCGGACGCAGCGCCCGCAAGGTGAGGTCCAAAGCCGAGGATTCCACCACGGCCGGCGGACGCGCATAGGCGATGGCCGCCGGCTCAGTGGTCGGTCGCGGGACGAAGCTCATAGACACTCCGAAAATCCAAATCGCGCGCGACGAATACTTGAATACGATCGCCTTGAGGTTTGACGACGGTGGGTGGGATATTCACCGTGCTCTTTAAGACCTCCGTGATGACATCCGTCGAGGTGGAGGGGTTGTAGATCACGGTGCCGCTGCCGCTCGATTGCACCTTCGCCTGGACCGCCCCGTCGATCACGGAAATCAAGATCGCCGCCCCGAAGCGCTCGAGGAAATGCCGATTCACCTGACCCGGAAGCCCTGAGCGGCCGAGTTCGTCGGTTCCCGGGGAAGCCAAGGGGACGATGACGCCGGCGGGTGTTCGGGCTTCGGTCCACAACACGAATACCCTGGTAGAACCCTGCTGGACCTGGCCGCGGGTCTCCCCGACGAGTTTGGTGCCGCGCTCCATCAACACGACGGAGCCGTCGGCACTGAAGGTGTCCGTGGCCATGATGCAGGTGGTCATGCCGGCCAAGGTGCTGTCGATCGCGGTCTCCAGGGTGCAGTCGATGAAGGCGCCCTTGGGCAGCAACAACCGCCGCGTCGGCAGCATTTGAGCATTCACGGCTGGGGTGATACGGGGACGCAGCAATTTGTCCAAGTCACCGCCCGAGGCATTCTCGGTGGTACCGTGCGGTCCCCCGTCCTCTGTGAGCCCGGTGGCTCGGGGCTCGCTGGCGGCGAATGCCGGCCCCGCCAATTGCCGCTCCATCAGAAGCTCGCGCGGCGTCTTTGCGGCGACTGCCGCGGGTGTCGCGGTCGCGTAAGTCGCCCCACCCGACCCCGGCGACGACGTGTTGGGCGGTGCTTCTGGCGGGGCGCCCAGGATCTCTTGCAGCGTGTAGGCTGACGGGGGAGAGGCGTTGACGGGGGGATCGACACGGCCTAACGGCCGAAGATTGATATCGCCTTTGGCTTTCTCCTTGATCGCGGATAGCGCGGCCAAGTGCGCGTTCGAGCGAGTGCCCAGGTTGTGCGCGTAGTACCAACCCAAGAGACCCACCCCGAGCGTCCCCATCAGCCCCAACGCCAGCATGTTACTCAAGCGCGATTGCAACGACGGCGGCCGTTGGACGGCACTGAAACCGCGCTCACCCTCCACCGGCTCGATGTCGGCCTCGTTCCCCTGTGGTGACGACGGCGTGGGTTGATCACCCTCTCCGCGTCGAAAGCGATCGAAGACGCTCACGGGCGCGGCGCCTTGATGTCGCGTTCAATATGCGGCGAGACGGTTCCCGTATCGAGGCGCAGTCCCGCGCCCGCGAAGCCACGGTTCACGATGCAACCCGTCAAGCGTCCCCGCCGTATGATGAACTTCGGGGCCACCCGGTGGATGACCACATCGCCCGCCTCCATCGAGAAGTTCAAGAGCGATTCCGATCCGTCTTCATTGCGCACGAAAATCGCAGGGATCTCGGACTGACGCCCAAAGGTCAGGCGCGTGTGCACACCGTCGTCCGAAGCGGCCATCGGCATGAGGGACTTATGCCCGCAATACCAGTAGTCGGCATTGCGCGGCCGCGCGGCGTCGGCGAGCTCGCGGTCGATTTTGGTCTGTACCGTCTCACCGTTCGCGTCTTTCTTCGGTGGATAGAGGAACCGCACCGCGTACATCATGTCATCCGTATGTCCCTCACGAGGCTTTAAGGACACGGAGTAGTCAAACCGATAGGCACGCCGGTCGGTGAACACCACCAGATTTGTGGCGACAATGGCGGCCTTGGGCTTGAGCAGCACCGAGTTGCCGTGGGCGTCGATCGTGACCCCACCCAAGTCGCCGCCGCCGGTTCCGGAAAAGGTTTCTCCGTCCTCGAAGATGAGCTCAATGGCGTAGCCCACCAACCCATTGAGCTTGTAGACTTGGTCTGGGTTGTAGGTCGTCGTGCGAATCCGGCTATCGACGGTGCCGCGCAACGGCACGGTTTCGGCGATGCTCACCGTCGCGACCACGGACAGTGCTAGTCCGAACAGCACAGCGTTTAAACGTCGCGCCGCTCTCATGGCGTACCGCCCGTCGGGAGCTGCGGGGTAGCGCTCGGTTTCGGGCTCGCCTCAGACGGTTCGGGCGCGGCCATCACCTCCGCTTCGGCGCGGTAGTCGACGATCTTAAATCCCAACGGATTCCAGCGCCGCACTTGCGGGTCTTTGGGCGGCTCGCCATAGACATACTGAACGGTGGCGATCCAGTGCGATACCTGATCGCTCCCCGTGCCACCGACACGCCGAGTCTTGGTAAAGCGGATCTGCGCCAGATCCTCCCCGCCGTTGCCGCGTCGAAAGAAGGTTATCGCACTGACCTGCGCCCGAATGCTCGATCCATCCTTGTAGAGATTCAGCGGCGATGAGGGGTTACTCCGATCCCATAGCGCATACCAGGCAGCGTTTCGGGCCGGGGTGTGAAAGCTCGCGCATTCCTCGTAGTCGCTCTCGGCGGTGGAGAAATTGAAGCGCTCGCAGACCGTCACGTAGTGGCCTAGGAAATAGCGCGTGACCGTTTCCGACATCTCCGTATTGCCGGCGAATACCGGCACGACATCGACAATGCCCGTGGTATTGTCGACTCGGATCACGAAGGGATCGACCCGCTTTAAAGGCATCAGCATCATGAGCGCGGCGACCGCCATGGCGGTGAGCGCGCACGCGCTGATCGCAATCCGCCACGCGATGCGAACGCTGCGTTCATTCATCGCAGCGCGGTCCCGATCCCAGGAGGCCGCCTCTTGAAAGTAGCGCTCCAGTGCCGCGTCACTTTTCATCGGTTTCTGTCGAGTTCTTTTGCGGGTGTGCTGGAACGGCGGGCAGCGGCGCTGGTCGATTGATGGGCTTTAACTTCCCATCGCAATCGACGCGCTTTGCCTGCGTGCTACAGCCGGCCGTCGCCAAAGCGAGTAGCACGGCGGTACCGACGACAAGGGTGTGAGTGGATTTCACGGTCATGGCGTTGATCCCGTATTACCCGTAGCGTAAGGTGTTGGGCCGTGGCCGCTTCTCGCGCGGCATGCGCAGGCCAATCAACGTCTGACCGGCCTTTCTCGACAGGGTGTCCCAGTGGCTCCTTTCCCGATCGACCACGGCGCCCCGTGAGAAATCCTTCACGCGTTTGGCTCCCCCCTGAGCCACACCCAACCCGGCACGCACCACGTTGCCGACGGCGCCGAAGCCTGAGAGCGCAATGCCGCTGGCCAGCCCTTGAGCCAGCGACGGTACTTGTTTCATGATGAGAAACGTCAACGCCGCGGCCGCGCAGAGTTTCAAGGCATCGGCGACGGTAATATTGCCGCCGTTCGCGGTCGCCGCTTGTGCCGCCACCGTGACCACATGGAGCATCAACGCGGCCACCAACACGACCAGAATGGTGAGGAAAGCGTAGTTGGAGAGTTGCGCGATCCACGCCTCGAAGAACTTTTTCGTGGACTCGAAGAAAAGGAGTGCCATGAAGATCGGCCCCATGGCGATCAAGACCGAGAGGGCTATCTTGCTTAAGGCCAGTAGGAACATCGTATAGACGGCGGTAATGCCGACCACGATATACACGGCAACGGCCGCGAAATAGAAGACGATGTCCCGGCCGAAAATTTCCCCCTTCTGCATCAGGAGCGAGGCCGCATCGTCGCCGTCGAAGAATATCTCATCCACCACGCCGACCGGCTCGAACGCGGGCGCGCCGGGACTCCCCGCGGCAATAATGCCCCCCGCCAAGGTCGTGGGCGCATTGAAGAACGTATCGACGATGACGTCGTTGTAGAGCCACAGATTGAGCGACAACCCTAGAATAAGCGCCAACGTCAGCAGCCTCTTGACGCCTTCGATGAACGGCTCTTCGATCTTGCCGATGAGCTGCAGGTATCCCCAGACGACCACATAGAACACGCCGAGTGTGACGATCGCGGGTTCCAGGATGCGTGCGATGGCGGCGGTGTTGGTGGCGATGTACTGCGCGAGGATTCCGTTCAGCCACGTGTTAAATTCCGCGAAGAAGCCCATAGTCAGGGCTTCCTCTTCGAGTCAAGCCCAATGGGACCAGAGTTGCGCAGCGATCCGTAGCCTTCCAGCCGTTCGGCCTCCTGCGCATTGATGCAATCCGGTGTTTTACTCAGCGTTCCCGGATCGTTCGTACACTTCTTAAACGTCTCCTGACGCAATGTCTTGTTGGCACGGTAGTCCTCGACGGTGTGGTGCGCCACATCGGCCTCTCGCGTGCAGCCCGCCGCGATCAGGATAAGCACGATGGCCAGACAGTTGATTTTCACAGACGCCCCGTTCAATTGAGCCCGATGGGCGGGAGAGTCCGCAGGCTCCCCAGGTTCGAAATGCTCAGTTCCTGCGCGCGTTGCTGTCGGGCTCGATCGTCGGCTTGAAGGGCTTGATTGAGCGTCTGAATCTTGGTCTGCTCGTTCTGCAGCATGGCTTGCTCCGCGGCGATCCGTGCCTGTAGATCGAGAGCGCCCTTTTGGTCCGTGGCGGTGGGAATGGCGTTGATCAGCTGCTGCAGCGACGTGAAACGCTGGCTGCTCGCCTGGAGGGCCTGTTGACTAGTCGCTTGCATGAGCGCCGCGGAATTGCGCGAGCTTTGCAGTTGCGCTTGCTCTTGGGGCGAGAGTCGTGACAGTTGAGCAGGGGTCAGGATCGCATTGGCAGAGAGCGTGGAGTTCAATTGCGCGCTAAGCGCGCCGTAGCTACCCGAGAGTCCATTCAGGGTCGCGATGAGCCCCTGCCAGTTGGTCGGTAAGTAATTGCGCGTCTGCGGCGTGATGGGTAACAGGTTCTGCATGCCGCGGTTCCCGGTCATGGCGTTGTAGGTACTTTGGAGCTGATTAAGCTGCGAGGACATCGCCTGGATCTGCTGCTTCCAATAGCTGATCTCCTGAATGAGCTGCGTGATCGCTCCGACATCCACGACCGCCCATTGCGCATTCGAGGGCGGCGCGACCGCCAATCCCACCAGACAAGCCATCATCGGGAGAGCTCTTTTCAGATGACGCATCGCTGTACTCCTTATCGTGACTCTGTGGATTGGAAGACCGGCAACCATTGCGCGGGGTCCGGGCCGGTCGTAGGCAGGATTCGGTGCAGTTCCTCCACGGTACTTGCGCGGCCGGAAATCACCTTGAGCTCCGCATCGAAGCCTTTGAGGTTCAACTGGCACACAACCGAGTAGTGCCCTTGCTTGATGAGGAATTGTCGGGAACCCGGCTCGAGTTGTTCCTTAATGAGCTTGAATTCCCGCTCCGAGAGCCCGAAACCTTCGACGTATTCGGCCGCGTTCGCATCGGGATTCGGAAAGAGAATCTTGGTCGGCGTTTGCTCAATGATCGTGCGACTGATGGGGCTGTCGAGCACATCGCTCGCACTCTGCGTCGCAACACACATGACGCCGTTCAACTTGCGCCAGGTCTTAGGCCCGTCCTTGGCGAAATTCTCGAATGCCGGATCGCCGAGCAAGCGCCAGAACTCGTCCATCCAACAGACGAGCTTTCGACCGTCGAGCAGGCTGCGGATGACATGGAACAGATACAGGGTGACCGGGGACCGCGTGAGCGCATTGTCGAGAAAATCCGTGACATCGACACCGAATAGGGTTGCTTGCGAGAGCTCATCGACCAGCGAGTCCTCACCGTTATCGAACACCCAGGCATAATGACCTTGGGTGCTCTCACACCAGCGTGCAAGTCGGGCATGAATACCCTCAGGCTTCGTCGCATCGGTGAACTCAATCAGCCGGGACAGGCGCCGAGCCGACAGGTCCAGCGCGAGCGTGCCCATGAGCGCATGGTCAAGGTCGGCCTCTTCCCGTATGCTGAGCGGCGTGGTTCCCCGAACCAACGCACGCAGCCACGTTTTGAGAAACTCGATGTTCGCGGCCGACGGTTGCAGTCGCAGTGGATTAAATCCCGTGGGCACTCCGTTCTTGAGCGGAAGATACGTGCCGCCCAAGGCACGCACCAAGATTTCAAGTCCGCGATCCTTGTCGAAGATAACCTGCGTGGCGCCCTGCCGCGCCAGCATGGCCACCAAAAAGCCAATCAGCACGGACTTTCCCGACCCGGTGGGGCCGCAAATAAATGTATGCCCCGTGTCCTTGCGACTCCCGCCATCCGGATCGCTCGGATCGCTGGCATGGAGCGAGAAGTAGTACGGCGAGCGGGCGCTGGTGATGAGCAGCGCCAGCGCGTCGCCCCAGTGATTGCCGGTCGCGCGACCGCAGGGGAAATTGTGAAAGGCGGCCTTGGCGCAGAAATTGCGCGACGTGATCGGCGCCTTCCTCGGCCGGAACGAGAAGGCCCCGGGGAGCTGCGCCCAAAACGCCGCCTCCAACGCCAGATCCTCGCGCGCTGTAGTCATGCCGGTATCAGCCAGCATGGTGCGAGCCAATGCGATATGGTCGTTAAGCGCCTTCACCCGATTCTCGTCGGTGGCCGCTGCTTTCCCGTCCGCGGCACCAGTGAGCACCTGCAACGTGAAGTGATGATCGCCCATGACGAACTCGTTCGAGGTAAGTTCATCCAGCGCGTCCTTCAACTGCTCGGCCTGACTGACCGAGAAGTCACCGGCATTCGACATCTGGTTGTACTGGCGTTGAAGCAGCCCTTGGCCAGCCGCCTTGGTCAAGAAGGCGAACGACTGAGTCAGAACGAACTCGAACGGCGCGGAGAGCAGCGCGTTGTACATGCCCACCGTCGTCGGCGTCGCATATTCCTTGATCCCTAAGATGGCGCCGAACCGGGTGCGCGCGGCCAAGCGATATTCGATGGTTTCGCTGCCGAAAATGAGCCGAGTGGTGTTGAGTGCCTCATGAAGCGGCGCAGTGGGCAGCGGCACGGGCGCCGGATCGGCATTTAACAAGAGACTGAAGAATTCCAGGATGGCCGAATAGTGTCGTCCGTCGTGGGTATAGACCGCCAGCCGCTCGGGCTCGTAGCGCGCGAGCGAGGAGTCGATCGTTTGCGCGAGTTTTTCGCAAGCATCCAACGCATCGGCCAGCTCGGGCGTGAAACCCTGCGCAGTCGACTTGCTGATGAGTCGAGACAGAAAATTCGGCGCGGCGCCGGCGATGGGTCGATAGACGACCGATAAATACAGCTCATTCGCCATCAGGGTCTCGGACGACAACCGCTCACGGTATTTGGCTGCGAGCATCGCCGCGAATCCGGCATTCTCCGTCCGCTCGACCTTAGGCGACTCCCGCCGGCGGACGACGTGTACCCACAGCGCCGTGTTGGCGGCAGCGATGTTTCGCCAGAGTACGTTTAAACGCTCATGCCAATTATTGAGCACCTCATCGTCGGCACTCTCAAAGCTCGCGCCCGCCAGCCTGAACACTTGCACGTACTCGCCGGACTCCGTGCGGACGACATTCCGTGACACGTGCGACCGATAAGGAATGCGGATGGCGGATGGCAGCTCCCGCCGCAGGGCCGTGGCCCGCTTCACGCGACGCGCACCGTGACAGCCGCCTTGCGCCTGCCGGCCAGCGTCGGCAGATCGAAAGTAAGCGGGCTATAGCTCGCGCCTTTCCAGAAGCGCAAGGTGCAGAAGTAGGATACCAGCCGGGTCTTGGCCCATACGAGCAGCAGGTCGAAGTACCGCGCATCGCGGGCACAGAGCAACATGCAAACGCCATGGATGGGGAGCGCGATTAGAAGAACCAACAGGTTCTTGGTCAGGATGAAGATTTCCATGGTAAATACGGCGTTGAAGACCAGCGCCATGTAGGTCACGCCAAAGCGCATCGGTGGCCGCGTGACTCCGAGAAACACAGGATCGGCGGTGACCCCGGCGTTGCGTTCACTCATGAGCCCTACTCCCTTACACGCCGAACATGCTCCTGATCCAACTCACGATAGTCGGAGCGCCAAACAGTGCAGCAATCCCGACGATAGCGCCGACCACCCAGCCCCAAGAAACCTTGCCAACCGCCGCCGCAATGGCGAGCCCGATGACGACGAGGGCCGCTATCGGCGTTCCGATGGTCTGTGCGAAGGTGACCAAGGAATTCGCCCCGGTCTCGAAGGGCGACCCCGCAGCCTGGGCGAAGACGACGACCGGGGCCATGAGCCCTGCTGTTGTCCATAGCGGCACCCGGGATCGGGCGAGTTTGCGGCCGTGGCGACATTTGATGAGCTGATCCACGATGGCTCCTCTCGGTTTGGAAGGGATATGGGAACCGAAAGGGGGAAGTTAAGGAATGTGGAGTTTCCCGGGAGTTATGGGGGAAACTCGGTTAACGAACAACGAGAGGCTCGGGAGGCCGCTGTGGCCCGCGGCCTACTTAGACTTGCTGAAGATCGATAATATTGAATAACGTACCTTCGAGGCGAAGGATAATAGATGTCGTCAATGTAGACGCCCACTGCGCGTTCGGAACCATTGCCGGCGAATTCTTGGCCCGTGCGGATTTTCACGGTTTTTTGAGTTTTTGCCCGTCGACGTTTAGACGAAGTGGACTGAACTGGAGTCGTCCTTCGCATCAATGGCACCGAGCCCGTATGCGGTTATGCCGCCCAGTATTGGGATGACCGCGGTAATGATCATCAGGAGCACAATCGCGGCGTGGGAGGCGAGCAACAGCCCCATTGCCCCCGGTAGCAATATCTGACCAATCCTGACCGCCGCCATGGCAAATCCGAGCCCACCACAGCGAACATCAGCGGGAAAGAGCGTGCCGGCCAAGGCCACTGCGCCAGAGCAACTGAATCCGAGCGTGAACCCCACAAACACCATGATGACGGAGGCAGTGACGAGCGCCTCAACATTCAGGGCAAGCGCTATGAGTAGAAGTGCACCAAGCGACAATGAAACCGTCAGCAATCGGGCGCTAAAGCGGCTTATCGCTGCGCCGGCGATGCTCATGCCGACCAGGGCGCCGATCGCCTGGAAAGACAGCATTCGTCCCCCCTTCCGAAGGGCTGGCGCCGACCGTCGCGACGATCGACGGAATCCAGAGGATAACACCTGCAAGCGTGGCGAACGACCCGACGAGCACGACGGTAACCCGGACGAACCGTCCCCTCAATACCTGATCGTTGAGCAGTGATTGGACTTGACCCGCCTATGCGGAGATCTGCATAGGCGGGTCAAGTCCAGCTGGTGAGGCGCGGCCAAACGCGTTCGGACGGCGCCTAGGACCCTATCGGCGAGCGAAGACCATGCCGCAGCCCAGCTATCGACATTAACTCTTGCACGTGGCGGTCGCCGATGTACTTTAATCAGTAACGCGCGCCTCTAGTTTGCCTGACATACGGCGGTCAACGTGCAACATCCACCCGCTACAGGTCAAAATGGAACAACGCACTGATGGAACGACTGCGGCGAATGGACCCGCGAAGCCCCTACCCGCATCAAGATGCACCCACGGCGCCCGCATCGATCGCTTTTTTAACGGTATCACCGAACGGTCGCGAGCGCCGATGCCGGTGGCGAAGCACGTCACGAAGGCGTTCGAGCGCTGGTATCACGACAGCCCGATCGGTCTCGATCAGCAGGTGATGTTCCTGCTTCTGATAAAGTCGGAGTAAATCGACGCTCAGTTCGTCGACTAGTTTCGCAACCGCGTGATCGAGAGTGCGGACTTCCGGAGCAGTCGCCCTTTCAATCGAGGTCAGGAGAACTGCGAGTCGGGCGCGATAGGAGGCAAGCGCTCGCGCGGCAGGGGTTGCCGACTCGGGCGCGATTTTCTCGCTGCGCCAACTCGTCATGCGCGGGGATTCGTTTCCGGGGCGCTCGTCAATACGGTGGCCATGGCGCTCGATCTGCGCGCAGCGCTTGCCGGCGGCTTTGAATTTCCACCAAAGGGCGAGGGTCACGGCAGCGAGTACCGACGTGCAACCGCAGCAGCTGTACCAATTCCCGTCGGATCGGCACCTCACGGCGCTCGGCGCCCTTTCCACGCCGGATCGTGACGACACGCTCTGCTAGGCTGATGTCTTCGACCCGCAGTTGTACCGATTCGGATGCCCGGAGCCCTATACCTGCTTTATCCTCCACCACTTCTGCCAACAACTTCAACAGTCCACCCCGGGAAAGATACCCTGTTTTTACCAGCACTCTTTCTGCGAGAATTGAGCAAACCACACGGACACTTGTTGGCGAATCCTGATCATGGCTGCTGGTCCACCATGAAGGGATAACGATAGTCGTGCGGCGGCTCGGAAGTCTCCTTTATCGTACGCGGCGACATCCACCGCATGAGGTTCCACATGGACCCCGCCTTGTCGTTGGTACCTGAGGCACGGGTGCCGCCGAACGGCTGCTGTCCGACCACGGCGCCAGTTGGCTTGTCATTGACATAAAAGTTGCCGGCCGCATAGCGCAGGCCGGCGGAGGCCTGCGCGATCGCATCCCGATCTGTCGAAAACACCGCGCCCGTGAGACCGTAAATACTGGACTCATCAATGTCCGCAATGGCTTTACGGTAGTCTGAGTCTGGGTACACATAGGCGCAAACAATCGGCCCGAAGAGTTCCTCTGTCATGTAGCGCACATGCGGATCTGTGGTGCTGAGCAGCGTCGGATGTACAAAGTAGCCTTCTCTCATATCGGTGCGACCCCCCGCTTCTAGCTTGACGCTCACGTGCGAGCGTGCCTCTCCAATTGCGCTGTCGTGCTTGCGCCACGCGCGCTCGTCGATCACAGCGCCCATATAATTCCGTAGGTCACGCACATCGCCGACCCGGATCGTCGCGATTTCGTCGCCGAGTCGCTCGCGCAATGGCTGCCAGAGGGACTGGGGGATAAACAGTCGCGACGCCGCAGAACACTTCTGGCCTTGGTATTCGTATCCACCACGTAGAATCGCCGTTGCAAGCCCCTCTACATCCGCGCTCGAATGAGCGAGGATGAAGTTCTTTCCACCCGTCTCTCCGACGATGCGAGGATAGGATCGATAGGTACGTTCCCCCACCGTACGCAGCAGCTCGTTGAAGACTCCCGTAGACCCAGTGAAATGGACGCCCGCGAGATGCGGGCTCGCCAGACAAGCGTTACTCACGGCCTTCGGATCTCCGTTTACCAGATTGATGACGCCGGGTGGAAGACCGGCCGCCATCAGCAGCCTCATCAGGTAGTGCGCGCTAAAGCGCGCAGTCGCAGAGGGCTTCCAAACGATAGTGTTGCCGAGTAACGCCGGAGCACAGGAGAGATTGCCCGCAATCGCTGTGAAATTGAATGGCGTGACGGAGTAGACAAATCCCTCAAGCGGTCGATAGTCAACGCGATTCCACACGCCGAGGCTTGACTGTGGCTGTTCCGAGTAGACCCGCAGCATGAATTGCACATTGAAGCGGAGGAAGTCAATGAGCTCCGCCGCGGAATCTATCTCTGCCTGATGCGCGGTTTTCGACTGGCCGAGCATTGTAGCGGCGTTGAGAATGACCCGCCAACTACCTGACAGAAGATCCGCCGCCCTCAAAAATACTCCCGCGCGTTCGGTCCATGTGCGGCGGGACCAGTCGGTCCACGCGGTGCGTGCGGCGGCAATGGCCGCAGCAACTTCCCTTTCGCCGCCCATATGTGCATTGCCAAGCACGTGCCCGTGATCGTGCGGCATTCGGACCCCCTCAAGCCTCCCCGTGCGCACTTCCTTCCCGTTTACCACCATCGGCATGTCGAGGGTCTCGGCCGACATTCGCTTCAAGGTAGACTCGAGGTTCGCGCGCTCGGGTGATCCAGGCGCATAGCTCAGGATCGGCTCGTTAGACGCGGAGTAATCAAGAACGCTGTTTTCGACGTTGGCGGTATTCATCTGATGCAGACTCATTTAGAAGAAAATGGATTTGACTGAGGCGCTTCGTATCGTGTGGCGGCGGCCGGCCGTACGGGCACAATGATCGTTAGCGGGCGCTATCGGAATGTGCACTCTTCAAACACCCGCACTATTTTCGCGATGTTCACTGGCCTGCACGTCATCGAGCCGCGAGCCGTTAGCGATCCGTTCAAAGCAGAATGGCGAGAGATCAAGACTGCTATACCGACCCATTAGCAGCAGCTCGGCCAGCGCTTGCCCGGCAGCCGGTGCGTGCATCACTCCATGCCCACTATACCCACATGAAAAATATAGATTCTTTAGATCAGGATGACGTCCAATGACCGCATTCTGATCAAACGTATTGATTTCGTAAGAGCCGGCCCAGGCGCGCAAGAGGGTCATCTCCTGCAGGCCGTCGACACGGCGGGCAAGCGCGGGCTTCACGATACTTTCAAATAGAGCAATGTCCGGTGTGAGATCGTGTGTCGCGACATCCTGCTCGGGAGATGGAGAAGTCACGGCCAAAAAATTCTCCCCGAACGGTCTTGCATAGACGCCGCGGTTGGCGAACGTCGGATCGACTAGATTGCAGAACCCCGAGACGGGACGCGGCGCGCAGAAGACGAACGCCGTCCGTTTGCGTGGCTCGATCGGCAGCGTAACCCCCGCAAGCGCCGCAATCTCCGCCGAGTGCGCCCCGGCACAGATAACGACTTCGCGAGCTTCAATTCGCTTGCCGGTCGCAAGCGCAACTTTGGCAACCCTGTCGTTTTGACGCACGAGGCCTGTGACCCGGTCGCTCACATGCTGTACACCCAAAGATCGGGACTTGCACTGCAGCGCCAAGAGGAGTGCCTTAGGATCCACCCACCCTTCCCCCGAAAGCCCGAGGGTCGCGGCACCCACGCCGTCAGCCCTCAGCCACGGCGCAGCCGTCACAAGAGATTCAGTATCGCCCAGGAATGCAACATTGGCACCCGCCTCAACCTGCCTGCGATGGGCGCTCCGCAAACGTTCAATCCCGTCCCATCCCGCAAGAACAAGGTAGGGAACACTCTCAAAGCCGATGTCCGTCGTCACCCCTTCAACAGAAAGCAGATCGCTCGCGCGTCTGAAAAAGTCCGCGCTTGCCAACGAAAGGGCGGTGTTCGCTGACAGATTGAATTGAACTCGAAAGGCGGCCGCGGAACGAGTTGTACAGGCGAGTTCACCCGTGAAATCCGGGTCCACGACGACGACTTCCCGGCCATCGCCCATAGTCGCAAGCCAATAGGAAAGCGCGCTACCAATTGCGCCGCCGCCGATGATGCACGTATGAATTGCCATCTTACCTCTCTAACGACGAGTTCAACGAGGTTGCCCGACAGTGCTGTTTCACAACGGGACCTAACCCAGACCGCATTACTCACATGCCCATTTAGGGTGGCATCTACACTCAGCTCAACGACGGTGCGCGGTTTTCAATCCCCGTTCACAATTGGCGACATCATCCAAAGGATTCCCCGCAATCAAGACCAGATCCGCGTCTTGACCCACCGCAATACTGCCGCGAGTGGGTGAATTCGCTAGAAACCGTTGTGCGTTGGTGGTCGAGGAGCGAAGTGCTTCGTAGGGTGACAATTCACTCTCGACAAGCAGCTCCATTTCCCAATGCAACGCGAAGCTTGGTTCATTTCTAAAAAATGAACTGTCCGTTCCGGCGAGAAATTGAGCACCCGCATCGTGCAGCGCTTTGACTATCTTCTCCTGCTGCGGACATGACCTAGCCGTCGAGCGTTTCAAGTGTTGCCCCCCGAATCCATGACCTCACCACAATCCCTCTGGCTGAACCTCCCCCTAACGCGGCGCATTCACCAATGTTGCTGAGCTTTCGCGAGGGTTTGCGCCTCATTTGAATTCACTCTCCGGTAGAGTGTAGTCAAGGCAAATGACACCGGCCAGACGCCGAATAGTCATCGCGATTACCTGAGGCGACGGGGGCAGTCCGCCGCAGTCGAGGTGGCCGCAAATATGACCCCATATCAAGAAATGAGTCGGTCATAGCTTGGCTGCCGACTGAGTCGGCGCGCCACGCTTGTTCCGGCGATCAAGGTCAAAACGCTGAGGATTACAATTGCGAGCGAAAGAATACGCCCACCGTCGTAATCCAGCAGTGCGGCTCCGACGAGTGGACCCGCCGCGCTCGCCAAAAAAACCAACCCTCCACATATAGAGGCCAAGCTCCCCTCCGCGTCCAGCGAAACGGCCATTCCAAGGACGTAGATCCAAGCAAAGAACGATGTGGCTGTCCAAAACAAGAGGGAGAAAATGTAGGCGTGGGCGGAATCAGACAATGCAATTCCCTGCATCACAAGTGCCAGCAGGGCGAGCGATCCAAACACGGTCTTGGCATGGCCGAAGCGCAATCCAAGGTACCTCGAAACTATCGGGCCGGCGAGTCCCAACGTCATGGCAGCGGCAAGGGTGAGCGAAAGCTGCCCGTCGCTAATTCCAAGCACGACTGCGCGCCGCTCGGCCATCGACCATGTGATTGAGTCTCTGAGCCAGAAACATAGGCTAACGACCCCCACCAACAGTGCCGACGTCGAGATTGTCGGAATCTTCAACCGGGGTAGATTGCTCGATGCGGACGACGGCCGCGACACCGCAGGGTTCCACGCGATCAAAAGGGGCATGAGGATCAGACATCCGAGCGTCTGTACCCAATAAACTCCCGATATGTGCCAACGTCCGAACGCGTTGGGCGTCGTCAAGCAGAGGACCGCCTGCCAAATCAATATCAGAAACCAGAGATCCGCGGTAAACCGGCCGGGGTTCCGCGCTTGTGCGACTATTGAATTGCCACAAGCGCTACAGAGCCCGCAGCCAAAGCCCATTCCTGCCAAAAGCCAAAGGTCCAGTGGGGCGGACGTGCTGACTGACAACGCCAGACTGGAACACAGCGCGGCGCTACCCCCCGTAATCGCCATCGCCCTTTTCGTTACCCTGCCGGCAAGCAGGACCCCTACCATTGCGCCCATTGCGAGAATAAAAAGCTCGCCACTTGCTATCAAACCCGCTGTCTGCAAGCCCCAATTTACACCTTTCGCCAGACCCTCGATCAGCCAGGGCAACACGGTCACCGGAATATAAGCCATCGCGTTGGCTGCAAATGCCGAGGATAAGAGACGCCCTTCTTCACGATCCCACGCCATGACGACTCCACTCATTACTTAAGGTTCAGCACCGAGATACATTCGGAATCGGATGACAAGCGAATATTGATATGGCTCTAGGCGAGAAACCGAGCCACAAGATGCTCATATGCCGGCCTGTCGATCGTCTGATCTTCAAAGTTCACTCGCATCTCAAAATTCTCCGCATTGACGAAATGCTCCAACTGGTCGAGCGTATCTCGATCCATTAGGCCGGTAATCGCTCCCGAATAAGTCCCCACCTCGCGCATGATGCGCTGGAGACGTTCCAGTGTGACTCCCTGCAATTGCAGCCGGTCGATAGCGGGGCTAGTTCCGAAGTACAGCATGTGCAATTGATGGAGTCGGATCAGCTCAGCAACGGGTTCGGGCGAGTCATCCACTCGCAAGTTTATTCGCTGATCGCCACCCCCATATCCTCTTCCCTTGCCAACGACCAGAAGCGCCGCCGATTGCTTCCCGCGCCGATCACCGCCGGCGGCATCGGCCGCAGATAGACCGGCGAGAAGCCGCAGAGATAAATCTCCCTCCGACCGCTCGAACTCCCTCGCCATGGCTGAAACCACCATGTCGCCTGCGAGAAGATTGCCTTGACACGAGTAGGTGGCACCGACTCTATGGCCGGCCCAGCCCGAGCACGCTTCCCCTGTGTAAGCCGCAGCGCGGCCTTTGGAGTCGACTGCAGCAATTTGGCGGCCCGGCCCGCCAACGTCCTCGTGGAGCAATAAACCAATGGCTTCAGATGCGGAGCAGCCGCCTCTCATCAAATCAAGGCCGCGCGGACCATGAGCCACGTCTACATTGGCTTGCAGCGCCAAAACCCCTACATTTGGCAGCGCCCACGGGACTATGGCCCCAACGGCGAGAAATTTCGATGCGACGGCGATTCCCGCCTCCCCAGTTGCCAGATCGCATGCAACCAAAGAGAAAGTATGGACTGAATATCCCGAGCGACCATCACTTCGGTAACATTCCTGTTTTCCATCAAACCCAATCATACCCACCCCTGTAACGGTGTCCCGTAGTGGATGATGACAGTTCAGCGCTGCGGGGCTTGTTCAACGGGCACCGGCGCGGTGCAGTGCCACCACTCGTCAAATCGATAGCACAACCGTTGCTCGTTTAAATAAACGCTATAAATACCGTCGAATCGAACGCGCTCTTCGGTCGCCTTCCACGTAAGCGCCGCTTTCCAACGGCAAATTCCGCCGGTAGGGTTCAATGCGAGCAATTCATGGTCGAATTCGATATCCTTTTGCAACGCGTAACCAGATTCGACATATCGCCGAATCTCCTCCTTGCCGCGCATTAGATCATTCAGCGGTGTGAACATGTAGGTGGCGCCATCGGCGAAGAGTTCCATAAACCCAATCAAATTTTGCCGTTTCCAACTTTCCCCGTATGAAGAAATCCACCGTTCAAGCACATCGCGTTCCATTTGAGCCTCCGACTGTCATAACTGAGGGTTTAGAGAAAAGCAGACTCGACCAAGCCTCGACCGCTCGGTTACGAACCCGAGATTAATTTCACCTAGCAGCAAACTGCGGACCCTCTTCGACGCCACACGAGAAGTGCGCGTGATCAATCGCCCACCCGTCCTCGTCGCGGCTGAGAACAAGCGTGGTGCGCATACGCAAAACCTCTCTCGCAGACGGTACTCCATATTCCAAAGATAGGGCACCAACCACCCAGGCCACGCTACCGCGGAGGCTGACACGGGGACCAGGTGCGCACCAGGAATAGCTAGGACCAACGATAGATGAGGCCATCACTTTGAACGGATCTACCAACTGATCAAATCCATACCACTCCTCCGCACGATCGGTGCCGAAGACCACAGTGTCGGCGCTCGGCCGGATCGCCCTGAGAGCGGTAGCGGACTCGCTTTTCTCAAATCCGCTGGTGAGCAGGGCGACTACTTCAAGTACTGGCGTTTTATCGGCAGCCATTAGCCGACCCTCTGTTTGTCTGTCTCGGACCCATGCCCAATGTCTCGTCCGTCGTCTGGAGGCGCTTCATATCCGCCAACCTTCGAGTGCGAATAGCCGACCGTGTCGTACAGGCTCGCCGCCATTTCCGCTGCCTTCCAAGCGATAACGCCCGAATCCGATACGGGGCCGGTTACTTCGGCCTTTGCCCGGGCCCAAAATTTGGCACTGGTATATTCACTTAGCACCACCACTTCGGCTCCATCGTTATCGATGGCCAGTTGGGCCTCTTCTATGCATCGGTCGAAGAACAGACTTTGATCTTCCTCCATCTGCTCTATGCTCATGCCCACGATCCGCATGGAGGCCAGTTTCGGCGAATGCCCATAAAGGATTACATTCTCCTCCATCTTCCGGATCCATTTTCTACGACCCACAATAATAGAAAATTTGTGACCAAGCGTGGAAGCGTAAGCGAGCGTGCTCTCCGCCATCCCTATGACAGGCATGCGAAATGATTCTCGCGCTTCGCGGAGCCCCCCATCATAGAAACAACCAATGACCGCAGCGTGATAGCCTTCCGCTTCAGCGATCCGAAGACGCCTAAGCATCGGTGTGAGCACTTCGTGCTCGTAGACATAGTATTCTAGATTGGATGGCCCACTCTCAAGAGAGCACACCTGAACCTCGACTTCACCAGATCGAACAGATTCAATCCACTCGCGAGTTGCTTCGTCCCATCGGTCATGCCCAACGGGATTGATATACAAGATTTTGGTCATTTAAACACACACCTAATGATTTAACGAAAGTCTACAACCGCGACCCGAAGCCCTTCGTGTGGACCAAAACAGCTGACCAAAACTTGGAAAGCATCAAGCGATGCTGCATGCGAACCTCAAACTCAAGACGCTAGGTTCAGTTTTACCTGCATCACCGCTAAAAAGCGTAGCTCGCCGTCAGTCCGATAGAAGCCGGCTGCGTCCTGTAAACAGTACGTCCGTCGTAATAGTCGGAAAAATCGTAGTAGATGACCGAGGAGTTCGTGAGGTTTCGGCCCCAAAGGGCTAGGCTCAGCCCTTTATCCGGACGCCTGATCTCAATCCTGGCATCTAGATTGGGTACCGATTGGTTGATAGCGTGTGGATCCGAGAGGGCGGACTTATACTTTTCCTTCCAACTGTAATCGACTGCCACATACCCCACCCACTCTCCAGAAAGTGAGCGCGTATAGGAGCCGCGGCCCAAAAATGACCACTTGGGCGCCATAGGTAGCGCAGATCCTTCGGGGACTGGTGCCAGTAACGGAGCGCCGCGGACATTCGTGATGGTATTGATGACCCGAGAGTCCAAATAACTTGCGCCACCACTCAGTCTGAGGCCGGTAATGGGAAGAAGGGAAACCTCGGTCTCAAACCCACGTATCCTGGACTTCGGAACGCTCCCCTCCGATAACTCGATCTGGTGAGTGACGGGTGAAATGAGGGTTACGAGAGATTGACGATCGGTGTATTCGTTATCAAAGACGGCGCTGTCGATTTGCAAATGGCCATCCGACAACTTCGCTTTTTCGCCGAGTTCGAACGCCGCAACTTTTTCGGGCGGCACATAGCCCCAGCTCGCCGGGTCCTGGGCAGGCCCCGCGTAGTAAGTACCCGATTTGTGTGCTGTGGACACCGAGCTGTAGATCAATGTGTCGCTGTTGAGTTTATAGTTTAGACCGGCTTTGAAAGAAAAATTACCGTTGGTATGGCTCTCATCAACACTTGCGACGTTAGCGCCTATACCGTGAAATAGAATGCCGCCATCGTCGGATCCATCCTCGGTGCTGATTCCGTTGAACTCCGCTCGATCGTGCGAATAGCGTGCGCCAATGGCGGCGCTCAATTGGTCGGTGATGTGCGTCTCGGTATTTCCATATATACCGGCGGATTCCCGTATTTGAATGTAGTTCGCCTGCGCGATCGAGAGCCCAGTCGTGGTGAAATCGGGGGGCGTTTCAAACTGGCCCACGAACGAACTACTTTGGTCTGAGGAGTCTTCGCCACGCACTCGAGAACGGGAATAACTTGCTCCCGTCAACCAATCCACCCTGCCCCCGAACAGACCCGAAAGAGGGACTAGGCGAATCTCTTGGTAAATTTCTTCAATACGGTCGTTCTGGGAGAGATCGTAACTGGGTCCCGGTTGTCCGTCGTTATTATCGATTGCTACGTAGTGATATTGGTCGAAACCGGAGATCGAAGTGACGTTGATTGCGTCCCCGTGGTAAGTCAGGTTTAAGGCGAACCCCGCTCCAATGTCGTCCTTGTGAGGGTTGAGTGACCCGAGTCGCACTAAGCTTGGATTATCGGACCCCGTGTTGAGCACGGACGAGGCACCCGTGTTTCCATCTGACTGCGGTGACAGCAGACTGGACGTATCGCGACTGATGTGGACGCTCAGCAGTGCCGTTAGTCGTTCAGTTGGCTTATACCTGGCCGTTCCTCTTAGAGCATATTTATCCGGAGCGCCGATGCGCCTTCCAGTATCGATATCGGTTTGCCAGCCCTCGCTCGCGCGCAAATATGTGCCCGCGAGCCTTAGACTCAGCGAGTCGGTAACGGGACCGCTGATTGCGCCGTTGAGTTCCGTTGTACCCCAGCGGCTATAGCTCGCGTCCAGATAGCCACCGAACGTTTCGGTCGGCGCGTTCGATATATAGTTGATGGCGCCGCCGGTCGCATTTCGGCCGTAGAGAGTCCCTTGAGGCCCTTTCAGAACCTCGACGCGCGCGACATCAAAAAGTAGGCCGCCGAGAATGGCAGGCGAAGTGATGCCAACATCGTCAATATATGATGCCACGCCACTGGTCGCGTTCGGAAATGGGTCATCGACCCCGATCCCCCGAATGGCGAAAAGCGGAGTGCCGTCCGAGGTCCCGTTGTAGGTTGTGAGGCCTGGCGTGACGCGTGCCAGGTCAAGTGGCCGCTGCACTCCCGACTCTGCCAGCTGCGCTCCCGTAAATGCATCAATTGTTGCCGGCACATCTCTCACTGAGCGTTCTATATGCTCAGCTGTCACTACGATCACCTCGAGCATGTCCGTTTTCTGTGCGGTCGGTTTTCCGGCAGGGACAGATTCTTCAATTTCCGCCGTATCAGCGATCTCCGCACCTGCCGCCGGATGCGTCGCATTGAACGATGAAAGCAACACAATAGAAATTAAAAAGTTTGGCCGACGAAAAGGCACCTTGAACATCTAAGCATCCCCTATATTTTGTGCTAGTACATAGGATGCAAAGCGCTTTGTCAACTAAATATGCAAAGCGCTTTGGCACATACAGTCGCCGTAGGATTATTAGACAGCTAATCTTGAAGCGGCTTGACCTACCGGCGGCATCCCATCACTACGTACTTGCAACCCGTAGGTCATGACGCGGCGCCCAACATCTAGAGAAGTGCTGATCTTCATTTACAAAAAATCGCACCGCGAAGTTCGGACTAGAGAAGGACAAATCGCTAGGAAGGATCAGACCCGCCGTTCCGGCTGCCGTGTCGCCTTCTTGAGCGGCGGGGCGTTGGGGCCACGGCAGGACGTGGCGCCTTTTCCGGAGGTAACGAGCCGAGCTCGCTCCGCGGTGGCCTATTTGTGCTGGCACGCACGATCAATTCGCAAGACAAAATTACCTCTGCGGGGGCTGCTTGGTCTGAGAGACCTTCGATGAACAGCCTCACGGCAGCAGCTGCCAATAGTTGCGGGAAGGGCGTTATCGTCGTTAGTGTTGGATTTGACGTCGTTGCGAGTACGGTATCACCCGCCCCGACGACCCCCAATGACTCGGGCACACGTATGCCAAGATTTCGCGCTGCCCGCAGGACCGCAACTGCAGCCCAATCGGTGTACGCAACGATGAGATCAGGACGATGTTTCGATGAAAGAATTCGGAGCGCATTTTGGTAGGCAACCACCTCTTCCATGGAAGGTAAGTGGAGAATTTTTGCGCGGAGGCTCCTTCGTTTCGCCCCATCGGTAAAAGCCTTCCTTAGCTCAATTTGATATGAGTCTTTTTCGGCTGACAAAATCAGAGTTGGGAACTTGTAACCCTGTTCGAGCGCGTGCTCCAAAATTTGCTCCATCCCGAGCGAAAAACTATTATCGACGAAGGGAAGGTTTTCGTGGGTTAGGGAGCGTCCAATTGTCACGATGCGCTTGCCGTTTCTCAAGGCAATTTCAACGTTCCTGTCGGCGCTGATCGGGTCTATAACTAAGACGCCGTCCAAGCGATTTAAGAACCCTTTCTGCTCGGAGTCTGAAAGTTGAGCAAATTTCGGGGGTACCAATAGGATTGCCCATCCCTCATTTGCGGCCGCCATCGAGACATGTGCTAACAATTCTGAATAGTATGGATTTTGACGCATAGTCTCGCCCGCATCCGAGAACGGGATAGCGATGCCGACTATCATCGACCTGCCTGTAGCGAGGCCTTTTGCTGTGGAGCTCGGAAGATAGTTTAATTTTTTCGCGGCCGCGAATACGCGGCTAGCCGTCTTCTCCGAGACGCGTCGGTTGCCCGAGAAGACATGGGATACAGTGGTAATTGATACACCGGCTTTAACAGCCACTTCATAGATACTTGTCATTCAACCGGCCCGTAATTCGCAGAGTTCACAGGATCACCATGGCCCAGATACTTCGTTGTCACTGGATAGGGATAGATGGGGCGAGAAAACTTGATGGTTGTCGGATCCAGCGGAAAGTCCCATCCCCCCTGTCGCCGTATGGCTAGTTTTAGCACGTCTTCAAGATTATCGGGCTTGGGTCCTTCGAGTTCAACGTGAGAACCGATTACTTTCTGCGGCGGGCGCCCCTGCTCGACCCACGCTTCGAGGTAACTCAGCCAGTCCACGTCGAAAGCTCCCTCGCCAAGAAAACAATGACCCATTCCGGGAACCATGAACAGTCGGAAGAACTCCTGCGTCGACTCACGTCCTCCCATGGTCCTTTCCACCATGTCGTAATAATCGACCCCTTCCAACGGAATGCCAATCACATCGTTCCATCCTCCATATGACAATAATTTGCCGCCTGCGGCCTTGAATCTACGCAGGTCAGGATTGTTAGCGGCGTATAACCCGTCGGTCACGCCCATCCGTTTGTAATCTCGATCGAAGTCGAAATCCTTTGATTCCCACGTAGGACCGGGACTGGGTTGAAATCCCTCGTAACGAAATTCTTCTGCGGGAAATTCGTACCACCGGCGCGGATTCTCGGCCGAACCCATCAGATCGTCGAGCCAATGTAGCTCCGATCCCTTCGACAAGCCGCTCAGGTAGACCGATTCGCCGGTTGACGTTACCGGGCCACCATAGATTTTCCTGACGGCTTCGATCTGAGTTGATGTCAGGCATTCGCTGTTTTTGGTTGTCGTGCAGAGCAATTCTGCAGGGTCAAAGTCACACTTGCGAGGATCTCCAATCAAGCCATCCTTGACGCCGTCGTTGAGATCGCATTTGGCCAACACCGCCTTGTGCAGAAGCTCAAGGTCGTGGCGCCCGAGGAGCGCCTTTCCGCCTTTGTCCGTAAACACACGATTGCCCCACAACATAGCCATATGATGTTCCGGAACAGACACAGAGGGAGAACCTGCGACAATTCCGTCAAAGTCCCACGGAAATCGCTGCGCCTCCATCAACGCCTGCCTACCGCCGGTGGAGCATCCCACAAAATAGGACTTCTTTGGCTTCTGCTCGTAATATCTCTCAACTATGGCGTTGCCAGCCAACGCGGTCACATGCGGCGCCCGATAACCGTGATCAATCTGTGCCTGAAGGTTGTTGTAAGCCCATTTGCCGTCAAAGACCGTGGACTTGTGGCCATCGTCCGAAACAATACATGCGTAGCCCTTGCGTAGTGGGTGATCGCAGGCGGGGAGATAAAATTCCGCGGCCCCACAAAAGCCGCCACAGCCGTTCTCAAAGAACTTCCCGTTCCAGCTGTCCGACGGCAGTCGAATAATAAAGCCGACGCTCGGTACGACATAGCCGCCCACTTGGCAATAACCTGGGGTGTCCCCGCTTGGAGCGACGAACTTTGTTTCCGTGATCTGCATCGGCGCGTCCTGCAATTGCGAGAAATCCGCGCTCCGAAGTGCATTGCAGCGTGCCGCCGCGTCGCTGACCGTGCCCGCGTGCGCGCGACCAAACATCAGGCTGAATATCATTATGAGAATTCCAATCGCGCAGTGCCTCATCGGCATCCTCTGGTCGAAAGAACTGGTAATCCGGCTCCATTCCCGCGGTAAGCAGCGACTCGGTTCATTCACGATTCGCGTCGCGAGAGAGGTTTTGCTCGATCTGCTTCGCCTGCATCTGCACGATTTCCACGAACCGCTCTGCAATCGTCGACAGTTTGACCTGCTTTCGTGTGAACAACACCATCTGATCGTCCAAATTTAGGTCCTCCAGATGGATCTGAATCAGTTGATCGGAGAGCATTGCCGATTGCAATAAGCTCAACCGCATGGTCGAAAGTGCGTCCGTGCGGCACACTAGGCGATCGACCAGAAACGCGTCATCGGTTCGAACGATGACATCTAACGGGTCAAGTCCTTCCTCGACTCGTAGCTGTTCGATAGGCGAACCCTCTTCGCATAGTTCGCTTAGCAATACCCAGGGTGCCTTCGCGAGTTCTCGAAAGCGCCTCGCTCCCGCCAAAGGATGACCCTTGCGCGCGATAACTACGCTGCGGGACTTGAACAGCCGATCAATGGTAATGCTGCTCGGAATTGCGCGAGTCGGCAGAGGCCCAAGAACCAGATCCAGCCCACCCTCAATGAGCTTCGGCAGCAGCTTGGCCGGTAGTCCTACCGACGTGACGATCTGTACAGTGGGATATCGCGACCGAATGAAGGAGATCGCGTCAGGTAGTAGATCGAGAGATGCACCGCCAGAACTGCCGACGTGTACTGCGTCTGGTGCTTCTCCTCCCATCTGCCGTAGGCGCTGCCGCGTCAATTTTACTTCATTGCAGACCAAGCGGGCATGAGATAACAGTTCTTGGCCGTAGATCGTCAGGGTCGATCCGCGCGTATGGCGTTCGACGAGACTGACACCCAACTCGGCTTCCAGAAGGCGCAACGATTTTGTGATTGCCGATTGCGATAAGCCGAGCGTCTTGGCCGCCTCTCGCAGGCTTCCGGCATCCGCGACCGCGACGAATTGACTAAGATGATTGAGGTTCAATGCGAATCCAGAAAATCCGTAGTTAGAGCGTCGAAGTCTCGGACTCCTGCCCGAGCCGGTCAAGCCCTATAACGTGCCGCGCGCATCGATTGGCCAGATATCGACCAGCATAGACCCTCTAACAATATGGAGGAAATCATGCAAATTCACTGCGGTATCGCAATGTGCCGGGATGAGATCAACGGCCGCGCCTAGAAAAGGAAGATCGGTGCCAGTCAGAAGGCCGTGCTCGTCGCCGAAATAACTGTATTCGGCGTTCGCCAAGTGCACGGGCGCGGGCGGTGGGCTTTCTAAGGCGAGCGCTTTGGTGCCAGCGTCGACCGTTACTTTACCGGGGTGGCTTCGGCTCACCACCGTGGAACGAAGAAACAAGGAATTGTCGAAGTGCAGCCCGCGGGCGTCGGGCGATAGGGTTACGGCGGAGTATTGGCGATCCATGAAGACATAGCTGCCAGCCTGATGGTCAGTGATCGGACCATGTACGAAATCAACGGCCATCGTGCCGGTGCCACCACCCGTGATCATGTCGAGCGTGAGGCCGACCTCTTTGAACATTCCAATGGCCTCGTGCAAGTGACGCAGTTGCCCACGATAGACACCGGCCCGTTGCTCGTAATTGCCGATATGTTGGATGAGTCCCGAATAAGCCTGCAGTCCGCGCAGCAGGATGCCCTCAACGGTCGCGGCATGACGCGCGACCGCAAGTGCGTCGCGCGGGCACGCTGCGCCGGTTCGCCCCATGCCAATATCGAGATCCACGACAATTCCGATCGTACATCCTGCGGCACGGGCGGCAGCGCCGAGCATCGAGACGTTCTCAAGGGTCCCTACAGCGCATATCAGCTCAATACCGCGCCGTGCGATGTTGGCGAGGCGCGACGCTTTGCGCTCCGATGCTATCGGTGCAGTCAGAAGGATGCTCGGAATCCCATCGACCCCCAACTTTTCCGCCTCCCGTACCGACGCAACCGAAATACCCAGGGCGCCGGCTCTGATTTGACGGCGAGCGACCTCAATACACTTGTGTGTCTTGGCGTGGGGCCGCAAATGTACGCCGTGCTGGCGAGCCGTCGCTGCGGCAGTGGCAACGTTACTTTCGAAACGATCCAAATCAAGGATGAGAGCTGGCGTATCAAGGGGCGCAATGCTCAAGTCGCGACCGATGAGCTCTGCATTGGGACCCGCCACCCGAGTCACGGCGTGCCTCGTGCGATGCCAGTCTGATACCGTAACAGCACCCGCCAAAGCAAGGTCGCCGCAACCACTGCGCCGAGCATACTGGTGATGGTGACGGATTTACCCAGCGTCGAAGGATCCTGGAACACATGCTCGCTAAGCGCCGCTGCGATCGGCGGCCCGCAACCCAGACCCAGCGCTGCACTTCCAAACGCGATCAATGCCGAAGCAGTTCCCCGCAATTCGTTGGGTGCTAGATCCTGCAAAGCCGTCAGGCTCGTGGTGGTAGCTGCCACCGAAAGAAACGTCCAACTGCCCACGAGCACGACGAGCAGCGTGGCATTGGAGGCCAACCCAAGCAGAGTCACCGGTATCGCGAGTGTTAAGGCGACCGCCGACGCGCAAATTCGTACGCGGACATCGCCCTTGACAAGGCGGTCCGTCAATACACCTACGGTAATGGGGCTGGCGAGCGCACCGACGATGGAACTGGTACCCAGAAGCAGCCCGATTTCATCCGCGCTCATCGCGAACCGGCGGCTGAGCAGCGTCGGAGCCCAGCTGAGAATGGTGTAATCCCCAACGGCGCAAAATGACGCTGATACGATGATACCTATGACTCCAGGATAGTGCCGCAGATCGGCGATGCGCATGCCGCGGGAATTCAATGTCTCGTGCCGCCGTCGCGGCTCGCGAATCGATGAAAGTAACGCGACGACCAACACTCCGAACAGTCCCATAACGCCAAATACCTGCCGCCAGGGTGATAAGCTTCCGACCGAGGGGAGATCGGCGAAACCGCCTCGCTGCGCCACGCGCAGAATAGAACCACCGATCGCGAGGCCACCCCCTGCCCCGATCATCATTGCCATTATGAAACAACCCGTCGCAAGGCCACGACGCTGTCGGGGAAACAGATCCGCGATCATTGAGACCGCCACCGGGGCAACCACCGCTTCACCGATTCCCACACAAATTCGGGCCGCGAATAGTCCGTTGAAGGAAATCATGTAAGCGCACGCGATCGTTCCGGCGCTCCAGACAGTGACACCGCCGATCAACAGATTTCTACGTGAGTGCGAATCTGCAATTCGCCCCATGGGAATGGCAGCGACGGCATAGATAAAGGCGAATGCCGCTCCCTGCAATACACCAATCTGCAAATCGGTCATTCTGAGGTCGGAACGTAGCGGATCGACCAACAGACTCAGCAACTGTCGATCGGTAAATGAGCAGATGATAGCCAATACCAGGAGCGCTAATGTGCACCACGCCCGGCGCGCTGATGGCCAAGCGGATTCGCCACGTATTAGCGTCGAGTCAAGAATCGTGAGTTACCCCAATAGCCACGCCAGTACAGCCGAGTGTATTGGAGTCGCAGCGCTACGGACACGACTATTTGGCATATTGATTACCTAAGGTGCGTCCGTCATGCCAACAGTCGCTCGCATTTTTTTTGATCGTTGGGCAGAAATAGGTCATTCACCAGCAAGTTACGCGAGGCGTGCGTACGGCAGCAGGCCATTCCTACCGATAATTCTAGCAGTAACATTGATTTGACGCCGCAATGCGCGCCACGGGATGATGTGCGCCGCATTCACCTATATGAAACCCCGCCGACGGGCAATTGGAGCGCAGGCCGATCATGCATGCACAAAGGGTCAAGCGCCGCGGCAAAACATTTGTGGCCCGCTCGATCACTGCACACCTCCAGAACAACCGCCGTAGTTTCACAGCTTGTCGCTGAAAAATGGCGTCGAGTCCATATTAGTTAGTGCTCCCTGGTTTTACCGCGGACGCACAAAATCATCGAGTGCTGCATGCCTGACCGTTTCTGAAATATAGGCCCACGTCTTCGAGCGGCGTGGCGCTGCCGAAGACTTCTGAGATTGCAAGTGAACGGTACTCCTTCGAAATATCGAGACAGATCCATGCAGAAAGACATTCGCGGAACGCATATTTACCAGACGATTGAAGCGCTCTGCAATGCGCTTCGTCGACCTGGAGGGGGACAGATCAGTGATGTCGCGGAGATCCACGTCGCGCCCGACGGCCAGCGGACCGTTTTCACGGCGACGCTAGTGGACACGCTTCAAGGACCATTGCCGACACGCATCTGCTCGATTGACCTCGCTACGGGTGATACACGGGTCATCACCTTCGGCCCCAATCTCGACCGGTTGGCAAAGTTCGCCCCCAACGGTCGCCAGATAGCGTTTCTATCCGATCGCCACGCAGCCGGTAATTTTCAGCTCTACCTGCTCGATCCCGCCTCTGGTGCGGCACGCGCTGCCGCGCCGGTAGTGGGCTGGATCGAGTACCTGCATTGGTCGCCGGACGGCACACGCATCCTACTCGGCGTGGCAGGACACGGCGCCGACGTTGCCGGCGCACACGGAGCGGTAACCAGCAGGCAGATTGCCGAGGAACTGCCATCATGGATGCCATCGGTTGAATCGGGAGAAGAGAGTTACCGCTGGCGCAGTGTCTGGGTGTACGAGATGGCCACCGGCAGTGTGCGCCAGGTTAGCCCCGCGGGCTGCAACGCTTGGGAGGCGGTATGGTGCGGCAATGGAGATATCGCTGCAGTTGTATCGCCTGGCGCAAGCGAGGGTCAATGGTACACCGCTCGCCTGCACATCCTCGCGCTGGAGTCGGGCAACAGCCGGGAGATATTCGTGCCTCGGGATCAAATCGGCTGTCCAGCGGCCAATCCATCTGGAACGCAACTCGCTGTTGTCGAAGCGATTTGTAGTGACCGTTGGATCGTTGCGGGCGAATTGCGGTTGATCGAGCCGCGCTCCGCGAAAGTCCGGCCCGTGCATACGGCTGACGTGGACATCACCTCTGCCGAATGGCGCGATGAGCGGCATCTGCTGCTGACCGGTCACCGGGGCCCGGAATCGGTCATCGGACTGTTGGACGCGGTATCAAACGTGTTTGAGGAAATCTGGGCGAGCGAAGAGATCACCTCAGGCGGGCGTTATTTCACGGTGTCTGGCTGCAACGATACTGGCGACTGCGTTTTCGCAGCAGAGAGCTTCAAACGCGCGCCTGAGATCGCTATTGTTCGGGGTGGGAAGTATGCGGCGATCAAGTCGTTCGATCTCGGGTATGCGGTGCATGCCAGTGACATCAACTCCGTAGAGTCCGTGAGTTGGTGGGCGCCGGATGGGCTCGAGATACAGGGATGGCTCCTGCGGCCGAGGGGTGCCGCTCCGTATCCCATGGTTATGAGCGTACATGGAGGTCCCGTGTGGCACGCCCGTCCACGCTGGTTGGGGCGCACGGGCCTGGATACCCTGATGTTGCTGAAACTCGGCTACGCCGTGTTTTTTCCTAACGTTCGCGGCAGCGCCGGTCGAGGCCAGGAGTTTGCTCGCCACGTGTTGGGAGACATGGGTGGCGCAGATACCCACGATTTTCTGTCCGGGCTGGATTTTCTCGTCAGCGCGCGTATCGCCGATCCGAGAAGGCTGGGTGTAACCGGTGGCAGCTACGGTGGCTTTATCACTTCGTGGCTAATTACACAGGACGCGAGGTTCGCCGCGGCGGTGCCGGCAGCGCCGATCACGAATTGGGTCACCGAGCACTTGATCTCCAACGCACCCGCCTGGCCAGCTCTGTTCCTTGGTGACAGATATACCAATCCTGATGGGAAGTACTTTCAACGCAGCCCTATCATGCACGCGCACAAGGTCAAAACTCCGACACTGACTATCTGTGGCGCGCTCGATCGGACTACCCCACCCGCGGAAGCCGTACAGTTTCACAATGCACTGCTTGAAAACGGCGTCAAATCCGTACTCGTCACTTATCCGCAGGGAGGGCACGGAGTGCCCGGGTTTCCAGCGGCGATCGACTATGCTGCGCGCATCGTGACCTGGTTCGAGGAGCACATGCCGCCGGACGGCGAGGAAAGAACGACCTCCACCGCCCCCTAAGCGTGCGACAAATGCCGCTCTGTAAAATCAGCGAGTACGTGCTGAAAGTACAGAGGCTGCTCCGCAAAGGGAAAGTGTCCGCTCTCGTTCATCACAATCAATTCTGAATTGGCGATCTTTTGTAGCATCTGACACGCGGGCTCCAGAGTCCCCGACGCCTCATCATGACGACCCGCGACAATGAGTGTTGATACTTGAATTTCATCGAGGAAGGGCTCGAAGTTCCATTTCTGTCTTACGATTTCATCTTCGACGGCCGCAACTCGCGCCGTCGAGATTTTTGTGACGGCCGCAGTGCGATCAAGGGCGGCCTTATTATAAAGATTCCCGCCAGCCATGCGCGCCGCCATTCCTCTCCTCCATGCGTCTCCATCTGAATCGATGCCAACGTCTTGTGGACACTGTTCTCAGGGTTATATAGCGACGCGGGATTCTCGAGAAAGCGATATGACGGAGCCGTGCAGATCAGCATGAGTCCGGATATCGCGTCGGGATGCCGGACTGCGAATTCCAAAGCCGTGAATCCTCCCGTCGAATGTCCGACGGGAACCCATCTCTCGATCTTGAGCTTCCTGCGGATCGCTTCCAGGTCATCTACCAATTGGCTAATTGTCAGTTTTTCGGGCCGCGACTCGGGGGCAGACCTCCCTGTGCCGCGGGGACAGATGTACAAAGTCTTGCCAATGCTGGCCAACGACTGGGTAAGATCTCCGCCCGGATGCGGTCCCGTGGCATCGAAATAGGGATGCGTACAGACAAACGGGCCAGGACCGTGACCTGCCTCTAGCACTTCGAGGCTCGTGTCAGAAATATCAATGATGTGCGATTGGAATTCTACCTTCGACCCGTCGCGCTCAGCGACGGGCCTCGATTCCGCCGGCAGGACTCGAGACTCCTTGGCAATCACCACGCCGGCTGTCGCGGCAAGAACAAGTGCGCGGCGGTTCATACAATCCCGCCTCAATATCGGTAGATCGCCGTTAGACCGATCGTCCGAGGTCGATAGGTATAGGCAGTAAATATCGGCGACGAAAGCGTGTCATGGCCGCGGCTCAGTACGGGTTCGTCGTTGGTCACATTGTCGACAAATAGCGAAATATTCCAATCGTTGATCAAGGTTCCCAATCGCAGCGACAGTCGCTTCGTCTCCTGCGGTGTGGGATATAACGCTGGGTCGTAACCATACACCCGTGGATCTTGAGGAGCCCCAGTCCCGATGAACTCATAGTCCGCCCGGCCGTAAGATTTCAGGTCGCCAATCTTGAAGTCATACTGACTGGAGAGCGTACCGCTCCATTTGGAGATACCAAGTATGGATTCGCCCTGCTCGGCAATGATGGCATTGGCTCCGCCATGCACAGTCTCTGTGTACTCTGCGTCGGTAAAACCTCCGTTTAGCTGAACCAACCAGGGATCTATGGGCCGGAACTGCGCCTGGAGGTCAAACCCTTTGCTGACCGCCGTACCAAGATTGCCCGTAAAAGTGCTACCGCATGTCGGAAGCACAATATTCTGCTGAATTTGCTCCCACTTAATCCAAAAGAGACTGGCATTCAACTGAAGCCGGCCATTCGCTACGGTACTCTTATCGCCGATTTCGTATGACCATACATGATCCGAATTATACGATGGAGGCACCTGTTGCAGTCCGAGGCCAGCTAGGTCCGATGCGCACGTCGAACTCACGATTATATTCGCGCCGCCTGGACGAAAGCCTTTAGCGGCCGAAGCATAGAGGAGATCATTTGAATCCGCTTGATACGAAATTCCGTATTTGGGAGTTATTGGATGTTCCACCTGTTTTCCGCCGGATTTGTTCTCACCCCCTGCAAAAGGTCCGGCAGTGTAGGTAGAGTTGGTGTATTCCTCATCCGCCGCGCGAACACCGACGGTAAGCTTCAGTTTCTCCGTGGCGTTGAAGTCGACTTGAGTGTAGGCAGCGTATTGTACATCTAGCGTATCCTCGGCTCCGTAAAAGACAGAAGTCCCATTGAATAGAGGAACACCAAAAAGTTGCTCGGTATTACATCCCGCCGGCGGGCAAAACGGCGCCCCGGCGGTGGCTCCCATGACCTCCTGATTGAAATAGGTGTCGATATAATTTTCCACGTTATATTGCTTCGCATGAGAATAAAAGAGACCAACGACCCAATTTAGTCTTCCATCGGATTTCGAGCGCAAGCGTAATTCCTGCGTGATATCGTTCTGAGTATCTTCCATGTCGACTGGAGCATTTTCGCCCGGAATCGTCGGCAGCGGCGCAATGCCAAGCGTGGAGCGGATCCAATTAGTATAGTCTTTGATCCCGGTTGCTCGTCTGTTAAAGAACGATGTGTTACTGAGCAGGGTTGCAAACCCCAAGTCATCATCGACAGCCAACGCCGGCAGAGTCAGCCGATCCGTCGAAGGCTGTGCCAGAACCCGGCCGTTCAGGAAGGAATTGTCCGATGGATTCGACAGCTGCTCCCAGTATAAAGAAGTATCTTGATAGCTGAGGTCTTGATAGAGCAGAGACGGAGTGATGTGCAGATTGTCTATCGGCATCCAAGTAAAGGCCAAGCGAGCTTGCGCGGAATCTTGCGAATTCGAATTTCGATCTAGGATCTGCAAGGTCGTGGGGTCAACGCGGTCTATCCAGCCGCCGTCCCTACGAAACCAAGCGCTTGCGCGGAAACCAACCTCATTGTCTATGAGAGGGCCGCCTCCGGCGAGGCCCACCTCATACGATGGCGCGCCTCCGTCAGTGAATGCTAGTTCGCTGCGCGCGTAACCCGAATATTGACTCAAGCTGGGCTGGGGAGTGATGAATCGAACTGCACCTCCCTCCGAACCGGCACCAAACAGCGTTCCCTGCGGACCACGAAGAACTTCCACTCGTTCTAGATCGAATACCTGCGGATAGGCGTTGGTCGAACTGGTGCCCAATTGTCTCGTTTGAATTGGCGTGTCATCGATGTAGATTCCGGTCGTAGCCGCGCCAACGGACGATTGAATGCCGCGAATGGCTATCTGCGTCAAGTTTTGCCCGCCGCCGTCGCCGCCCGAAGTGTGGGTAAACGTCACGCCCGGTGTAAATAGAGTAATGTCATCGATCGATTTGAGACCTCTCATATCTAACTGCTCTCCCGAAAGCGCGACCACGCTCGCTGCAACGTGACCGAGTGTCTCTTCGCGGCGAGTAGCCGTGACGACAATCTCTTCAAGCCCCGCTCCGCCTGCAGCTTCCGCCGCTACCTGTGCGGTGGATTGCGCCTGTATTCGAGAGGTTGTAGTCAAAATAACAATTACGGCAAATGTACGTCCGAGTTTCAATGCCCAGTCATTCATTATAGATTCTCCCATGTCGACAATTCGGATCTGCAATTAAGAGCGCGGATAGCCCGTCCCCGTTGGGCCCCAAGGGTCCTGTTGGTCAATGCAATGGTCCCAACAACGAAGCCAGCTCCTGTCCGCGGTAAAGCACCACTATGGAACTCGCGGGCAATCACCGCGGAAATCCGGTCCCAAGGTGTCATAGATGAACTCCGCCGGAAGACGCGCGCCGTCACAGCAATCCCTCTTAACTACCTGTTACTCGCTTGCTCGCACGGCATCGTTGTGTGCAACAATCATGAATACAGGCGACGCGGAGACAACATTTTGCCCGGCCGCAGAGCCGTTGCCTTGCCGTTTCGCACGACCGCGTGGCCCCCAACGAATACGAAATGAATTCCTGCCGGAGGCGCATAAGGATCAGCGAAACTGCTTTCATCAGCGATGGTATCCGCGTCGAACAGGACGAGGTCGGCCGGTACTCCGTCCTGGATACGACCCCGATCTGCGAGGCCGAGCCATTGAGCAGGTTGCCCGGTCATCTTGTGAATGGCTTGAGGAAGCGTCAGCACGCCACGCCGCACGACTGGACCCACCACACGGGCGAAGCATCCGAAAGTTCGGGGATGCGTGCCACCGCGACAGGGAACTCCGTCTGACCCGATCATACACAGAGGATGCTGTACCAGCCGCTCTTGCACGCTCATGTCCGTGAGCTGCATCGTAATGGGCGCGCTACCTCCATGCATCTTCAATGCAGTGATGGTCGCGACTGACGGGATCATATCCAGACGGGCTCCGAGTTCAGTCAACGAAAGACCATTCCACGGGCCGTACTCCGAGCCAAACAGGCGGATATTTGGGTAGCCAATATCGGCAATGAATGAGTCGAGTTCCGCGGCAACGCGCGCCTCTGTCGCTGCCTCGCCCAAGCGCCGGGTAACAGACTCTTGATCGCCGGCCAGCAGCCATTTCGGAAAAAGTAGCGAGAGACAGGTGAAAGCGTGCTCGTAGGGATAGCGATCGAAGGCCACATCCAGGCCATCGGCCACAGCAGCTTCCACCAATTCAAGCATCGGATCTACCGCACTCGCCGCGCTCACCCCGCTGGGCGCCAAATGCGACAACAAAAGACGGGCGCCGGCGCCGCACACTGCGTCGAGCATTTCGCGCATGCTCGGGATGAGATGGTGTTGGTCATAGCTGCGTAGATGCACAGACACGAACGCTTGATGGGCAGTGACCACCTCGCTCAGCGCCGCGATTTCTTTCTCCTTCGCGAAGCAACTAGGGGAATACATCAGCCCGAATGACAGACCAGACGCGCCATCCTCGAGACATCGGTCTAAGAGATGCTGCATCTCGCGGAGTTCATGTGTCGTCGGATCGCGCGACGCCATCTCCAACACTGCGCTTCGCAGCGCCCCGTGCCCTACCTGGCCCACGATATTGGTGGGCGATCCGCAATGCCGCACGGTGTCAGCGTACTGCGACCAGGAGGTCCAATCGCCCTGCCATTTACCGGGCGCGATGATCGATAGGAGTTCGTTCTGCAGATGGCGGTTGCGATCTGTGATTGGAAACGGCGAGAAGCCGCAATTACCGTTCACCTCCGTCGTCACGCCCTGCAAGACCTTGTCGTCAAGATATACCCCGCTCGCAGCGACGAGATCGTTATGGGCGTGTATATCGATAAAGCCCGGGGCGAGCACCAGGCCCGTCGCATCGATCCGCTCCACCGCACTGACCGTCTGATCCGATCGGAGTATCCGCATGACCCCCTGCTCGATGGCAAGATCGGCATTGAACAGCGGATTGCCCAGTCCATCGGCAATGCGGGCCGCGCTTATCAATACGTCTACCATGGGCGCATTGTTGACGTCGTCAGCCTTTCCGCTCCCTGCTCCGTCACGAGAATGCTGTCCTCGAAGCAACTCGTGCCCATGTGTGTCGGCACGATCATTGGCTCGATGAAGAACGTCTGGCCGGCTTCGAAGACCGCTTCGCTCTCTCGCACGATGAAGGGCTGCTCGACCAAATCCAGCCCGAATCCGTGGCCACACGACCAATCCCATTCGGCAAACCCATAGTCGCGCGACACTTGCTCCATCGCGACGATCACGTCGCTGATACGCTTGCCGGGCCCCGTCGCACGAAGACCCGCCTCCTGCGCCTCGACACATGCCTCGAGAAGCCGGATCTGGTCGGCGCTCGACTTTCCAGCCACGGTACTACGCGCGTGATCGGATTGATAACCATAGAGATCGGCCGACGTATCAATGGAGACGATCTCGCCGTCCCGAATGATTTTGCCGCGTAAGGGCAGCACATTTTTCATGGAGCTGCGTACGCCTGACTGGATTCGCATTCCCATAGGCGAGGTATCGCAACCGTTCTTGATTGCGGTGAAGTAAAATGCCGCGGCCACATCGTGCTCGGTGTTGCCCGGAACCGCCGCTTTCAGCGCCTCCTCCATGCCGAGCGATACGGCAGTTGCGAGCTGCCGGATAACTTCGATTTCGGCGGGAGACTTGATCTTGCGCAACGCCGCTAGAATGGGCATGCCGTCCACGAGTTCCGTGCCGTGAATCTTCTCGCGCAGCTCTCGATCGACGTATGCAGTAACACTGCGTTGATCCGCGTAACCGACACGCTTACCGAGAAGATTTAACTCTCGAAACGCCTCGACGACGTAGTCAACCGGACTTTGCATCTTTAAGACCGTCCCAAACCCCATCGCTGGCCGGAAGTCGCGCACCCAGGTCACCTGAATGTTCGAATGCATGGGCTCCCCATGCAAAGTGCTATTGGTGATGAGAATCGGGTCGCGGTCCGCCGGCACTATGAGAAAGGTGTCACCGAAGAAGCTTTCCCAGCCCGACAGGTACCGAACGTTTGCCTTACTAGACTTGCCGCCGTAGATGAGCATCGCAGTGAATCCGTGCTCGACCATATGCCGGCGCATGCGATCAATTCTTTTCTGATATTCCGCAAGCGGAAATTCCAATTCGAGCACTTTCTCGCGCTCTTCCCAGGTGTATGGCCAACGTCCATAGACGTCGCTCAGAACCTTTGCCATTGCCATTGCCTCGTGTTGATCGTTCACCACAAGCTACAGCAGCATGGGAAAGCAGGAGACAGCCAGATGGCAACCCGATCACTTTAGGTAAATTTGACGAAGAACCCGCGAGACTAAACGCCTGCGAACGCACTGTTTAACGAGCGCGCAGGGTAAAGATGGCTTGGGGCCACGCCAAGTTACTCGGGAACGTGGTTTCTGGCACGTAGACCTTTTGGCATACCGGTATAGTCGGGTTTCGGGATTTCGACGAGACCACGCTGCAAACCCGCCGAAATTGCGGCAGCTCGAGAATCGACGTCGAGCTTCCTGAACAGCCGCTTTAAATGAAATTTCACTGTATTCGCAGAAAGATCAAGCATTTGGCCGATTGCTTTGTTCGAGCGGCCGTTGCACAACTCGCGCAGCACCTCTAACTCGCGCGCGCCGAATCCGTCATGGTCACGCGGGTGATCTCGCCGCATATCCACGAGCAGCTGTGCAATAATTTCGCGTTGCGCGCCGGAGAGCACCATTTCACGATTGCGGCGCTGAGCGACATGCAGCAGTGTTTCAAGTCTGGGACCCTGATCCAGTAACACCCGGATGGCACCCTCTTCAACGATAAATCCGAGCAGCGCTTCAAGCCGACGGATGGCCTCGCAGGCCGAACCACGCTGGTTCAGAGCCATAACGCCGATGGCGTCAAGTTGGTGCGCGGGCAGCAGCAAACCGATGTCGCGAAAGTCCTGACTTGCTCCCTCGATTAAGGCCAGCGCTTGGGCGGAGGCCCCCGACGCTAGTCGAAGATGGGCAATCGCGGAAGTCGCCGCGTAACGCGTGCGCCACGTATATGTAGCCTTTCCGCGTACTTCCGCCGCCTCGACGATACCGCCCGCCTGAGCCTCGCGGCGCGCTTCTTTCAAGTATCCTGCCATCGAAAGGTATTCGACTCTCCACGCGGCAGCAATCTTTGAGAGGCGCTCGAGTTTTCGGACACGCGCCGTCGCCGACGCACGCGTAATCATCTGCATTGCTGCCTCGAGCCCACCGGAGCGATAAGCTCGCGAAACAGCGACGGCGTAGGCTACCGCGAAGACATCAAACCATCCGTCGCCAGTTTCGATGGACTCGAGCGACGGGTCGAGGATCTGCGACGATCCCTCAAGGTCATTGCGCAGATAAAGGCAGTACGCCAGAAAGCTCCCGCTGAGCCCTTTTAGGCCGCTGTCAGCACCATAATTTTCTTCCGCCATCTTCATCGCTTCGCGACATAGCGACTCGGCGTCGCGAAGTTGCCCACGTAACAATTGGCTCTGCGCAAGGTGGAAGAAGCAGTAGTTCGTGCCGAGGATGCTGCCCGATGCCCGCATCTCCTGAATCGCACGACGGCTAGCCGTTTCAGTCCGGGCAACATTACCGGCGGCGAGCTCCGCAATCGCTGCCATGGCGAGCAGCGCACCCCGCCCAAGGTGATCAGACGGCGCTAGGTTCTCAACCTGCGCATCGATCGCCGACACCCATGTCGAATCCGTCAGATCGTCGACATATACACGAAGTAACGCGGCGATGATCTGGAAGTCGCGCCGGATCTTCGGGCTTGCCGTTTCCAGAAGCGTCCTAGTAAGGGCCAACATATCCGTCGCTGCGTCGTAATTTGCCAGCTTTATGTCCAGGTACGCCTGGGTGAGCTGAAGCACTGGTTCTGAGCGAATCGCTATATCGCTGAAGCAGTTCAGGAGGGACCGCACATAGCCAATGCCCCGCCGAAGTATCGCCTCCCAACCACCGGCGGCCTGAGTTATTTCGACAGCCAGCGGGGCATCGCCAGCCTTCAACGCGTATTTGACAGCCGTGATGGCATCGCCGGCCTCAGAGAGCCATCGAGCTGCCCGGCGGTGCAGCGTCGCCGCGCGGCCAGGGGGTCCCCTGTGAAGGCGCTGTGTAAGAAAATCGGCAAATAGAGAGTGGAATCGATACCAATCCCGGTTAACGTCTAGAGGCACGAGAAGCGCATCGTAGGGCCGCAAGCGCTCAAGCAACTCGGCGCTGTCGCTGCGCTCTCGAACTGCATCTGCAAGACTCGGGCTAAATCGCTCAATCAGAGACATTTCCAGCAGGAACTCTCGAAGATCCGCAGGCATATCCTGTACAACTTGCTCGGCGAGATACTCGGTCATTTCGACCGTTCGGCCCGAGATCTTCCGAAGACTTTCGGGCGTGTGGTGCCCCCGCTCCAACCACAACCTCGTAAATTGTAGAGCAACCGCCCAGCCTTCTGTACGTAAATGAAGGAGTGCAAGGTCGGCCTCGGATACATCCGGACCAATAATTTGTGACGCTTCCGATATCGACAATGCGAGATCCGACGCGTCGAGAAGCAGCACTAGTCCGCGCGCGAAAAGGGCCGAGATTTGAAATGTCGGCTTGTTGCGCCCGCTAATCGCCACGTGCAACGAACCGTGACCATGCTCGACAAGCGTCTCGACCACCTGTTCAACCGCCGGCGAACACGCCCGATGGTAGTCATCTAAAATAATAACGACGCGCTTGGAACTCTTCCGGATCGCCACGAGCATTGCGGCCAAGATAGGACGAATGTCGGCGTCGATTAACTGCTGCCGCGCAGCAATGTCCGCCGCGCCAACGTCAACACCTGCTTTCGAAACCGCGAGAATCAAGCCTGCCACTAAGCGGCTCGCATCCGTATCGAGTTCGTCCAAACTCAGCCAGCAGCAAGAAACCTCGCCTCGTTCCTGCAAGCCCTGCCACCATTGGGTGAGAAGAGTCGTTTTGCCGAAGCCGGCCGGCGAGACAATTAGGGAGAGCGGAAGATTCAGAGCCGCGTCGAGGCGTGCAAGCAGTGCGTCGCGACGGGCCGCAGTCACTCGCTGTTGCGGCGGCGCGAACTTGCCGACATGCAGCCACGCGCTATCTGTGTCAGGCGTTTGCTCAGCGGATACTCGAGTGGAGCTCAAGTCAATCACGTGATCCGTTCCCACTCATTTGCTCCGGAGAAGTGATGCATTACGAAGACACACGCAGCTCCGACGCTCAGCGGAAGCTACGATGTCCGCCGATTCTAAACAGCCCGACTGGACGAGGCCAATATGGCACAAATGGGAATGCTTCGCATCGGAGCATCGCGGAGCCCGCCGGAGTGACTCCGGTTCGGATTGCGATGGTTGGGCGAACCTTGCTCACGAACGCGAGATATCTACGCGAGTGGCACACCGATTTCTCTCACTCGACAAGCGCGGCAGGTCGGCGCGCAGATCCACGCACTTGGCCGTCTGATCATAGACTTGCTAGGCGCCTGCTACCCGTCCGGGTAGCTGTCGGGACCGCTTTCCCCATCTCCACCCTTCACACTCGTTGAGCGGCCCGGTTCGCACCGTCTACACTCTCGTGCGACGAGGGGACCACGGAGAGCGACGCGGTGACCGGAGTGGAAACGAATACGAGCGTTCGGGCCGTGAAGATCCCGCGGATCAATCGCAATCGTATGTCCGCCTACGACGGACAACCCAGGTCAATCAAAAATCCTACAATAACTTCGGGGCATACGTTTGTACAGGGTGGACTATGACGGTGCAGTTGGATATTGAGCATCCCTTTACGTGGGAAGAACATGCTACTCGGATCGCGCGGACAAGGGAGAAAATGCAGGAGCAAGCGCTGGACATGCTGCTGGTGACATCACTACACAGCATCTATTACCTGTTTGGCATAGACAGGGTTGCCAGTGCCGGTGTCTTTCAAGGCGTTCTCCTATCATTAGATCGGCCGCCCGTTGCGGTTGTATGGACATACTGGGACATACTCTTTGCCCAGTCGCCCTTGATTGGGGAAATCCGGACATGGGTCAGAGACTACGACGAAGCAGCAGAAGTGCTTGCCCAGACGTTCTCGGAATTTCCAAAGGCCACAAGGGTAGGAGTCGAAATCAGTGACTCTGCCGTTCCTCCTCGGACTCATATGCGGGTCGTGGAGAAGCTGCGGGCTCAGGGCGCTCAGATTGTAGACGCGTCAGATCTCGTCACCCGCTTGCGAGTTGTGAAGTCACCGACCGAGGTGCTATGCATGCGTCGCGCGGCGGAATTGTTGGATATTCATTTTGAGGCGGCATTCGCCGCGATGAAGCCTGGGGCTAGAGAATCCGATGCTGCCGGTGCGGCGATCAATGCAACGTATTCGGCGGGTGGTGAGCACTGCATATTCCCTCCGCTCATGACCACCGGTATCAACACTCTACACCGTACGATCCATTCGCCATCCCGGCGCCGGTTTAAACCTGGTGAGCTCATTGTACTTGAGGCGGGTGCGGCTTTTCAGCGGTACCATGTGGTAGGCGCACACACCGTGGTATGTGGTGCAAAGCCGACAACCGAGCAGCGAGGACACTACGCGATGGCCCGCGCGCGGATTGATCTCGCGCTTTCCCTGATCGGGCCGGGGGTACCGATTGCGAAAATTGCGAAAGCCATGGCTGAGCAGTTCGGGGCGACGGACGTGGAGGGAAATCTCGATGTCGAGGGTAATATGGCTTACACCACCGGTATCGGGTGTGGAGATATCTGGTATGAGGGTTGGACCATCAAAGAGACTGACGAGTGGATTTTGGAACCGGGAACTGTGATTTCTCTCTTCGGCGCTTCCGAGAAGCCCGACGAGTACTTGGTGCTGTGTACGGACCCGGTGCTAATCACCGACTCCGGACATGAGCCTCTGACCAAGTTGAAGCGCGCCGATCTTAGAGTCGTAGGCACTTAGATAAGCGATGAGCGCCTTCCGATGGGAGTGCCTCCAGTCCGTCGAGTTCAATTTCACGTGAAGAATAATAAGAAATACTTGCTGTTCCTCTTGACGGTGATTGTCACCTTCAACTATACGGACCGATTTGCGTTGGGATTGGTCCTCCAGGACATCAAGGGAGACCTGGGGCTCAGCGACTCGGAACTGGGGATCTTGAGCGGTATTGCATTCGCCTTTTTCTACTCGATCATGGGATTGCCGATCGCGCGTTGGGCGGATACTGGCAATCGTGTGACGATCATTGGCCTTGCCACCATCCTCTGGAGTGTTGCAGTTGCTGCGTGCGGTGTAGCTGCCAATTTCGTTCAGTTGCTGCTGATTAGGGTGATAGTCGGAGTCGGCGAGGCTGGATGCGTTCCACCCGCCTTGTCTCTGATTGCCGATAGGTTTTCGAGAGCAGAGCGTCCGCGGGCTGTCTCGCTTTACATGCAAGGAGTATCTGCTAGCGTCGTATTGGGATATTTTGCCGCTGGCTGGTTGAATCAGCTGTGTGGATGGCGGGCAATGTTTGTGATCATCGGGCTGCCAGGCGTATTGCTGGCGGCGGCCGCGCGGTTCAGCTTAAGAGAACCGCGACGAGACACCCCCGCCACTATTACGGAGCCCTCTGCCCACCCGAGCTTGCGCAGCGTCGGCGCGACCCTCTTCGCCAGCGTCACCTTCCGTCATCTACTGTACGCCAACTCGGTGATGTGGTTCATGAACTACGGCACGATGCAATGGACCCCCTCGTTTTTCATTCGGTCATTTGGCCTAGGAACTGGAGAACTTGGAACCTGGTTCGCCGTTATCTACGGCATCAGCGGCGTTCTAGGTACCTACTGGGGCGGTGAGTGGGCCGCGCGGCGCGCATCCAGGAATGAAAGGCTTCAGTTGAAGGTAATGGCGGGTCTTATCTCCGTGTCCGGAATCTTGATGGCTTTGGTCTATTTACCTGCGCTTGCGCCAAACGCATATATCGCCTTCGGATGGCTTGGCCTCTCCAATCTCGCCGGCGCCATGACCAATGGGCCGATCTTTTCAGTGATCCAGACGTTAGTGCCGGGACGTATGCGGGCGACAGCGGTCGCCATTATTTTTCTTTTTGCTAACTTGATCGGGATTGGACTAGGACCGTGGACCGCGGGTGCTTTGAGCGATGCCCTGCGGCCGTGGTTCGGTGCGGACTCCTTGCGCTATTCCATGCTTGTGTTGTGTCCAACCGTTCTGTGGGGCGCATGGCACCTGTGGATAGCAGCCCGGTCTATTACGCAGGAGGTGAATCCACATGACGGCGACCCTGACATTGCGGACCAAGGAGCGGAGCGGCCCACATAACCATTGCCAGCAGCGACGCCGGGTCGTTAAAGTTCCTCTGAAGTAGCCTTTGCCAAGTACTCGTCGGCGACCGTGCAGGCACGCTCCACCAGAAAGGGTGTCATTTCGCGCGCCGTGACGCTCCCCTGGCGTGTATGCACCCAACCGAGATATGTGGTGCCCCGCACCGCAAGAAACAACGGCAGCCACTCCAGCGCCCCATCAGACAACTGGCGTTGGCTGCGGTAACCGTTGATCAGCGCGTCGCGGGCAGTGGGATAGATGCCGTCGCCCGTGATGAAGTACAGGGAGGTGGCAAGCTCAAACAGATGCCAGCCGAAGCCCGCGTCATCGAAGTCTATCACCTTGACTCGCGGGCCATCGACGAGCAGATTCTCCGGGACGAGGTCGGCATGAATGAGCCCATAGCGATCGGGCTTCGTGCCAAAGGCGGCAAGGTCGCCCGCAATCTTCGTGCGTGCGCGCAGCAGCAAGCTCTTCTGTCCCGGCGTCAATGCGGCGAGTTCCCAAAACCTTCCCCAGAACGGCTGCTCGCCGACCAGCCCCGCGGCGTCCCAGGCGTGACGCCGGAATGCCGCCGGGCGTTGCCAACCTTCAGCTTGGTTGTGCATGCGCGCAGCGACCGTGCCGATCAGACGGTACTGCTCGGCGATGACGGCACCTTCGCCGCTGACGCCGCTCTCGACGGACCCGAGCTGGCGTCCGTCGATCCACTCGAACACGTCGATCTGCCGCGTACCAGCCACCGGCAGCGCTATGACCTCGAAATCTCGACTGCGACGCGAACGAATCACGCGCGGAACCGGGATTCCGCCTGCCTCCAGCGCGCGCATCCACACGAACTCCGAATCGAGTTCGGCGTCCGAGTGATAGCCGCTGCGATGCACCCGCAGCACGGCGCGCCTGCCGTCGGCCATGTCGACCCTGAACACGGCATTCTCGCGCACCTTGATCGGCGCGAGTTCCACCACCGCAAGATCCCACTCGTGCAACGCGACAAGCGCCAGCGCCTGCATTTCCCCGAGGAAGGCTGCCGACTCGATGGCCGCCGCCGCGCTCACAGTGCCCCCATCGCCTGATCGAGCGTGTCGACGAGCAGATCCGCATGCTGCTGCGAAAACGACATCGGCGGGCGGATCTTCAGGATGTTGTCGTGGATTCCGATGCGGCTGATCAGCACCCCGCGCTCGCGCATGAGATTGACGAGCCGTTTGGATTGCGCCGTCGCGGGGGTTTTGGCGTTGCGATCGTCGACGAAGTCGACCGCGAAGAACAGTCCGGCACCGCGTACGTCCCCGATCAGTGCATGTCGCTCCGCCAGCCGCTTGAGCCGCGCCAGCGTATAAGCGCCGACGGTGACCGCGTTGTCGAGCAGGTGCTCGTCCTCGAGCACGTCGAGCACCGCCGTGCCGACGGCGGCCGAGACGGGATTGCCGCCAAAGGTGTTGAAATACATGTTGCGACTCGTAAACCCGCTGACGAGCTCACGGCGTGCGACCACGGCGGCCAGCGGGTGGCCGTTGCCCATGGGCTTGCCCATGGTGACGATATCGGGAATGACACCCAGCTTCTGGTGTCCCCACATGTGGCTGCCCAGACGGCCGAAACCCGCCTGCACCTCGTCGGCAATGAAAAATCCGCCGGCAGCGTGGACATGGGCGAGCGCTTTCGCCATGAATCCAGCCGGCAGAGTCGGCAGACCCTCACTGGAGAAGGCCGTGCAGTACAGCAGACCGGCGAAGCGTACGCCGGCTGCGCTGAACGAATCGATCGCGCGCTTCACGTCCAGCGCATAGGCTGTCGAAAGTTCTTCGTCGCTGCGCCCCGCGCGGTCCCGGTAGGGGTCCATGACCGGCACCGTGCGTACGTGCGGGCCGCGCTTGTCCTCGGGAGTGAACAGTGAACTGACCTGCATCACCGCCGCCGTATTGCCGTGATATGCCCAGGCCGTCGATATGATCCCCTCGCCGCCGCTGCAATCGCGCGCGATGCGCAGCGCAAGTTCGTTTGCTTCGCCTCCTGTGCAGCAAAACATGGCCATCGAGAGCTGCGCGTCGAACAGCGAGGTGAGCCGCTCCGCATAGGCCACCACGTTCTCATCGAGATAGCGTGTATGAATATTCAGCGTGGCCGCCTGCCGGCTCAGCGCGGCCACCACGCGTGGGTGGCAATGACCAACGTGCGGCACGTTGTTGTAGGCATCCAGATAGCGCCGGCCGTCCGCGTCGTACAGCCACACCCCCTCGCCGCGGACCAGGTGCAGGGGCTTGTCGTAGAACAGCGGCGAATTGCGCCCAAGTACGCGATAGCGCCGCTCCAGCAATGCATCGCTTGTCACTTGCGCGGGCTCCTTGCCGTCACTGTTCCTGATAGAAGGATTCGAGCACCACCGGGCTCTCCGTCAGCGTCGAACCTCCGTCGACGACGATGGTCTGCCCCGTGATGTAGGACGCGGCGTCCGAGGCAAGAAACAACATCGTGTTCGCGATATCGTTCGGATGCCCCAGTTTGCCGAGCGGGATCTGGGTCGCCATTTGGGCGAGCGCTTCCGGCCCGCCCAGCGCGTCCATCGCCGGCGTGAGTATATAGCCGGGCTCGACGCCGTTCACGGTGATGTTCTGCCGCGCGTACTCGAGCGCCGCCGTGCGGATCAGGCCATTCAGACCACACTTCGAGGCCGCGTAGTGCGCCGTACCCGGCATGGCGACGTTCGGCCCGGTGACGGAGGAGGTGAACAAGAATCGCCCACCCCCCTGTTTGCGCAGATGCGGCAGCGACTCTTGGATGAACCAGAAACCGGCCTTCAGGTTCACCGACAAAGTGAGATCAAGGTCGGCATCCGACAGCTTCTCGATGGGCAGAACCGGATAGACAGCCGCATTGTGCACGACGATGTCGAGCCGCCCGAAGCGCTCGACCGTCTGTGCGACCACGCGCTTCACTTCAGCGCGGCGGCCCACATCCGTCTGGTTGAGCCAGGCAACACCGCCGCCCTTGACGATCGAGTCGGCCACCGCCTGGCCATTCGCTTGACTGCGCGTGGCTAGCACAACCTTGGCTCCGGCCTTCGCGAAAACGCGGGCGATGCCCTCCCCGATGCCTCGCCCGGCGCCGCTGACAATGGCAACCCTGTTTGACAGATCGACGACCATGGATGATTCCTGCGGGCCGCGTGCCCGTCGAGTGCCATCAGCGTGGTGTCCACTATTTATTGTGTCCTGCATTCGGGCCGGCCTTTAAACACTCGCGTTCTCAAAATCTGAACTGCACATCGAGGCCGGCGGTTCTCGGTTGGGTAACCGAACCGCGAGTGAGGGAGGGAATCGAGATCGAATACCCGGTGTTATTGATGGTAGTAATCGCGTGCTTGTTGGCTATGTTGTCGACGAAGAGAGAACCACTCCACCTCTTGTCACGGAACAGTCCAATCCGCCCTCTGAGCAACGTATAGGCCGCGAGTTGCTCATAGTAATAAGCAAAGTCCCACATGGGCCCAATGCGCGTGGCGTCAAGCCGAGCCGTGAGATCAAGACCATCTGCGAGTGGCTTCGTATATTTCAGGGAGCTACTCATCGTGTAGCGGGGCACATCAACCAACGCCGTCCCATCTTCCAGCACCTTTGTTGGTCCAAGCGTGTCCCCGGCGACTGCAGGATTCACCGACTTTATGGACGCTTGTGTGTACGCGCCGCCGACCGTGAACTCAAGTCCGGCAGTCAATTCTGCCGCTATCTCGAGTTCCGGGCCGTACGAAACCGCGAGTCCCGCATTCGCAGTATAGACAGAGCCGCACACCAACCCCAATTGTTGCTGCACACCTGACCACCGCATGTAAAAATAATCGGCATGCACGGTAAATCGACCGTCAAACAGTTTGGCCTTCTCGCCCAGTTCGTAATTCCAGACAAAGTCTGGCCCATAACTCAAAGGTACCTGGATCCCGCAAAGTGCTACGGGTGTCGGAATGTTCAATCCACCCGGACGAAATCCACGTGACGCGTCTGCATACACCGTGAGACCTGTGTTCGGCGCATACGAGATGTTGATTTTGGGGTTGTATCCACTATCGTTGGTGGCAACCCCGCCAGTGAGCGCGGTGGCGTTTCCCGTCTGGGAAATGATGCCGGCTTCCGAATACACGAGATTGCTTTGATATCTGTACCAGCGCAGCCCGAGAGTAGCTTTGAGGCTATCTGTCAATAAGTACGAGGATTGAGAAAAAAGTGCGTATTGTTTGATGGAATAGGGATTGTTTGTCTCCTGGAATAACCCTAGCGGATTCTCTGTCAACGGATTTCCACCCGGCACCGTTGGGACCGACAAATATGCGTATGCAGGATTCGCGCTGTACTGCTGCCACGTCGATGTATAATTCTGAAAATATCCCCCGACCAACCACTGTAGTCGCCCGTCGGTAGTCGAAGCCAAGCGTACCTCCTGAGAGGTTTGCTGGGTATGATTGGTTTCGCTGTATTGTACCGGCAGGAAGGGGTAAGACGCCCCACCGAAATATGTCATGCCGGCAACGTCGAACTGCTCCGAAACATCACCGGTGAATGACGAAGTGCGCTGCCAATATGCGGTGGCGGACGTTAATTCCGCCGCATCAAAACCATACTTTAAGGTTCCGGCATAGATGGCGAAGCGATCGTAAAACGGCTCGCTGAGCGCAAAGGGCTGATAATGTGTGAGGGAAACGTCGGGCCCTGGAGGGATATCGACCTGACCTAGCCCCCCCATGCTCAGGTCCTGTTCCATGAACAGAAGATTGATGCTGAGCGAATCGCTCGGTTGCAGGAGCAGATCCGCGCGTCCGCCTTCGAGGCGCTCCCAGTTAGCCCTCTTGTCGTCGTGTACGACTGGCGCACTGGCGACGTTGCCTCGCACGCAAATGGACAGGAAGCAGGTACCGTTGTTATATCCGATGGGAAACGGACTCACCGTTTTATAATCTACGAACCCGTCGGCATATTTGTAACTACCTACGAGTCGGAGAGCAGCCACATGATCTGAAAGCGGTAGATTCACCATCGCGTTACCGCCGTAGTTGAAACCCCCGCCGTCGGTATCTGACTCGATCGATTGGGCGGCGCCCTCAAACCGGTCGAGCGTGGGCTTATTGGTCACCAACTTGATGGTTCCTCCCTCCGAGCTCGATCCATAGAGCGTACCCTGCGGGCCGCGCAGTACCTCAATGCGATTCAAGTCAAAAAGATCGGGATCGATCGCAACTTTGCCGGCAGACGCCGCCGACGGTGCAGTAAGCGGAATCTCGTCAAGATAAAATCCGACTGTTGGTGAGGAGCCGCCGGTGGATGAGAGTCCTCGCATCTCATACTCGGTTTGCCCGGGGCCTGCCGAGCGCATCGATATGCCTGGGGTTTCGCTGGCAACTGCAGCCACGCTGGCTACGCCTTGGGCGAGAAGTTCGTCACCCGAAATGGCCGTCATGCTGATTGGCGTTTTCTGCACGGTAGACTCGCGCTTTTCGGCGGTGACTACGATTTCCTGGAGTGCATCGCCGGGCGTGGTGTCAGCGCTTGCTTCGAGAGGGGCGGCGTATGCGCACAAGATGATCGACTGTGTGGCAACCGTCGCCATGGCAATGATAAATCGGACGACTCGCGCCGATGTGGCCTTCGCGTAATGGACGCGGACTGACTCTGTTCTGTCCTTCACTTGTGATCCCTTTTTCTTTTCGTCAAATTGAATACACAGGCAATGCCAGCGCCTAGACTCGGCACCGAGCCATCCGCCTCGCGGAGTGATTTGGATCAAGGAGATTTTCGCCGCTGGCCTCACGCGGAAAATGTTCATAAGTTACGCTACGAGATCACCCACAAAGTAAGACTCTTCCCGCGGTAATCTAGACGGCTAGGAATGCGCCACTCAACGATCGCGCAGGGTAGAGACGGGTCGGGGACATGCCAAAGCTACCCAGACGGGTAGCTTTGGCAATGCAAATCTTTGATAGCGCTGGATTTGCCGGATTTGGTAATTTCGACGAGATGATGCTGTAAGCCGGCAGAAATCCCTGCATTTCAGGAGTTGACTTCGGGCGGCGTGTGCGCCACTTACACAGCGACAAGAATCGGCGTGGACTTGCGCAGCGACGTATGCGCATCATTACGGCGCGCGGGTATTTACACGCCACCGCGCGCCGCCGCCCGTGCCGCGGGCACGAACCCGTAATCCCGCGCCGCCTGTTCGGCCGTTATGAACCCGTTCTTCAGATCCGCTTGGATCAGGTGCCGGTGTCGCTGTTTGGGATCGCCGAAACCACCACCGGTTGCGGTGGTCAACCGGATCACCTCGCCCTTCGCGACCCGTACGCGAGTGCACATTTCGTAGGTTTCAATAGAGCCATCACTCCGCAGTACCTGGGACTTGTTTAACGACCCTGTGCGGCCGCCGCGCAGCGCCCACGGCGGTCGCGCGGAGCGGCTGGTCGCGTATGTGAGGTACGCTTCATCCGACGTCACCCGATAGTCAAGCACGACGCCCTTGCCGCCCCGGAACTGGCCCGCGCCCCCATCATCATCATGGAACGCGTACTGCTCCACCTTGAGCCCGTAGCGGGACTCTAAAAGTTCAATCGGAATGTTGTAAGTCTCGCCGTTCGCACAGCAGAACTGGCCACTGTCCCCGTCGTGGGTAAGTCCAGCGCCCCAGCCTCCGACGAGCGGCTCACCCAATACGAACAGATCACCGGTATCTGGGTGCAGGCCCGCGACGTAGGTGGCATTCACGGACCGCTGGTGACCCGCCGGCAGTCGATCCGGAACAGCGGCTGCGAGGGCTTGCCACATGACGTCCATCGCAGCGGTCAGCGGCTCGTAATAGAGCGACACTGGCGCAGGCGCCTGCGCCGAAAGCACCGTGCCCGGCGGGCAGATAATCTCAAGCGGACGGAAACAGCCGCCGTTGGCCTCTAGATCGGGGGTCGTGACCGCTTTAAAGACACTGCGCACGCCGGTCACCAGGCCCGTGAATGAGCAATTGATTGGGCCTGCCGCCTGCGGATCGGTCCCGGTGAAGTCCGCAGTGACCTTGTCGTTTTTGACTGTAACTTTGACCCGGATGTGGAAAGGGCCATGGCCTAGGCCATCACTCTCCAAGATATCTTCGGCTTCGTACACGCCGTGCGGGATCTTCGCGAGTTCCTCGAGTGTCATTCGTTCACCGTAGTCGAGCAGACTCTCCATTGCTTCGGCGACTGTATCCACGCCGTACTTCTCGACGATGTCCTCGACGCGCCGTGCACCGACGCGCGCGGCAGCAACGCCGGCGTGCAAATCTCCGATTGTGCTATCCGGCAGCCGTACGTTCGCGCGGATGACCGCGACTATGGCGTCATTAATCCGACCTTTCTCGTAAAGCTTTATGAACGGGAACTGCAGGCCTTCCTGATAGATCTCAGTTGCCTCCGTCGACACCGAGCCCGCCTGAGCGCCACCCACCTCCGTCCAGTGTGCCTTGTTAACCGTCCACGCGATCAAGCGGCCGCCGACGAATACCGGAACGATGATCACAACGTCCGAGAGATGCGTTCCGCCCCCCTCGTATGGCATATTCGTCATCAGCACATCCCCCGGCGACACGTCACCGGGCGAGGGGTAGTGCAGCAATGTGGACTGTACCGCTGTATCAAGTGTGGCCAGAAACACAGTGACGCCATTGCCTTGCGCAATCAGGTTTCCACGCGCGTCGGTGACGCCGACGGCAAAGTCGGTTGTCTCATAGATAACCGGACTCATGCTCGTTCGAATCATCGCGTCGAACATCTCAAAGCCGACGGCGATGAGGGCGTCCTTCACGATCTCCTGGGTAAACGGGTCGGTGCTCATCGACGAATCTCCTATGCCGTTCGCAAATGGACGTGGTAATTGCCAAAGTCGTCGACTGTCACGCGCTTGCCCGGACCGACCACGAGGGTGACGACTGGTTCCTGGATCACGGCGGGTCCGACAAATTTCACTCCGGGTTCCAACGCCTCGCCATTGTAGATGGTCGCATCGTGAACCCCCTGGGCATCGAAGTCGACGCGCCGGTGAGAGATGATGGCGTCCTCGATTGCCCTGCCAATTCTGGCCTTCTTCGGTAGGGGCGGCTTCGGCACCGGCACTCTCGCGACCAGATGAAAGTTCACGATCTGGATCACGTTAGGCAAGCGATATGTGTAGCGCTTCTCGTGGGCCGCGTGGAAATTCTCGGCGATGGCAGCGATGTCAGCGACCCCGTCGGGGATTGAGAACGGCACCTTGACTGTATGCTCTTGGCCGAGATAGCGCATGTCGGCAAGGTACTCCGACTTGACGGTCCGCACGGATACCGGAATGCCGTCCCGCGTAAAGTTTACCGCCGCTTCGCACTCCATCTCCTGGAACTGACGGATGATGGCCTCGGTCGTCGCCGGCGCGAGTGCAATCAAATGCGTGCGCACGTAGTCGCGACGCAGGTCTGCCAGCAGCATGCCCCAAGCCGAAAACACAGCTGAATTCACCGGAACGATTACCCTCGGCACCCTCAGTTCCTCGGCAAGCGCAACCGCATGCATTGGGCCGCCTCCGCCGAACGCCATCAAGGCGAAGTCCTGCGGGTCGTACCCTTTGTTCGTCGAGACGAGCCGCAGCGCATTGGTCATGTTGGCATTGGCGATGCGAAGCACGCCTCGGGCGGCCTCGATCGCGGATACCCCGAGTCGCTTGCCTAGCGCAGTGAATGCGGTCTCCACACCGTGCCAGTCGGGCTTTAATTCACCGCCGGCGAAGCTTTCTGGATCGATCCGCCCGAGCAGCAGATTGGCGTCGGTTGTTGTTGGCGCTTGGCCGCCACGACCATAAGCAACCGGGCCCGGGATCGCGCCCGCGCTCTGCGGGCCGACGTGGAGCTTGCCACCCGCGTCGACCCAGGCGATGCTGCCGCCGCCGTTACCTATCTCGACAATCTCCGATACGGCCGTCTGGATTGGGTAACCGGGCGTTCGCCGCGTTCGCTCGACGAAGTACTCCGTGGTTATCTTTATATCACCGCCCTCGATCAGAGCGCACTTCGCCGTTGTGCCCCCGATGTCGAGCACGATCAGGTTCGGCTCCCCTATGAGGCGGCCAACGTGGGCCGCCGCATAGATCCCGCTCGCGGGGCCGGACTCGATCATCGCAATGGGATTCGCCTTAGCCGTCGTGACCGCTGCGATGCCACCGTTCGACAGCATCATGTACGGCGGCTGAGTAAGTCCGCCAGCTTTCAGCTCGGCCTCGAGGCATTCGATGTACTTCAGCGCGGTCGGATGCACATACGCGGATAGCACGGTCGTGCTCGTGCGTTCGTACTCACGCCACTCCCGCGACAGCTCATGCGAAGCCACGACGGATACCCCCGGCCACAGACTGCGCACCTCTCTGGCTGTGCGTGCTTCGTTGCTCGTGTTCAAATAAGCGTGTAGGAAGCAGATCGCGACCGCCGTTACTCCCTCCTGCCGGAAATGCTTCAGGATCGCCGGCAACGTCGTCAGATCGACATCAATCTCGACCTCCCCCTTGTAGTTGCTCCGCTCGCGGAGTTCCGCACGGAGATTCCTTACGACGAAGGGGCTGGGCTTCCTGAAGCTAAAATTGAACAGGTCCGGCCGGTTTCCACGGGCAATTTCAAGAACATCCCGAAAGCCCTGAGTCGCAATTAGGCCGACCCGAGCGCCCTTGCGTTCCATGATTGCATTGATTACGACGGTAGCGCCGTGGGCGAAGAAGCCAAGTTGCGCCGGTGTGATGCCACTCTTCTTCAGGGAATTCATCACACCCTTCTGGAACTGAGGCGGGGTTGTATCGACCTTGGCGGTTCGCACCACGCCGCATCGACCCATCGCAGCATCGACATCGTAGAACACGAGGTCCGTAAAAGTTCCCCCAACGTCGGATGCAGCGCGAATAACCATACCTTGCCCCATATCAGTCGACGGGCCCAGGGTTCTACACCCCCGGCCGAGGACGCAACTAAACGATCATCGCCGGCCTGCCATGCGCCGGCCGGCCCTATTTGTCTGGCTCGGAACTCTTCGTAACGTGGCCGTTCATCCTCTCGCAGGCGTGCCGGCCAAACAAATTCGCAGTCCACAAACTGCCCGTTGTACTGCAAGACTTAGAGCTAAGATCCTCGCGCCGCCGAAACCGCAGTGAGGAAAATACCTTGGGATGCCGCGCCGGTAGGGGCTGCTGTGCTTGGCTCACCGACTCGCCGAGAGCACGATGGTGTTGCCAATGGGCGGCGCCCCTGTGAACAGGCCAAAGCGGCTCAGGTCCGATTCGCTCGGCGCCTGACAGCTTCCGATGCGACTCGGTTTCCAGCCATACGCCTTCTTGAGTCCTGCCGCGAATTCGCAGGCCTTGAGTGAGGCGAATAGCGGGTCGATGACCGGGACGTCGAGTGACGCCTGCAGCTCCTGGAACAACCCGAACTCGATTGTGCAACCCAACACGATCGCCTCCGCGCCGTCCTCCTCAATTGCCTTTCGAGCTGCTACGGCGATCCGACCCTTCGTAATCGCCGGATCCGACTGCATCTGTGGAACCGGGCAGTCGATCGAGCGCATGGAGGCGAGTTTGTGTTGGAGACCGTATTCGCGAACCCGCTGCGTAATACGGTAAATCCAGAACTCCTGACCGACGATAACCGAGAACCGATTGCAGAGACGGGTCACAACCTGAAGGCTTGCTTCGCACGGGGCCACGACCACCACATCGCCGGAAATTTCGCGGGCCTCAAGGAGCGCTGGGTCTGAGAAACAACCGATCACGACACCATCGAAGCCGTTCGCCGCCGCATGCCGAGAGAGTTCGATCGTCTCGCGGACCACCAGCGCCTCGAGGGTGCGGTACTCAAGGTTGTCGAGCGTCGCATTCATCTTGAGCGAAACCAATTCGACCGTCGTCCGCGGTTCTTTTATCTGGCGGATCAGGTCAGCCATCGGCGAGTCGTATGCCGACGTACCGAGGGGATTGATCCAGAGGATCTTTACACCCGGAAGGCTCGTATACGCTCGACTTCCAACCACCGTGTCTCTCCTAATCAGCCAATTAGTCCGTCGTCGCGTCAGAGTGTAGGGGCCACCGACAGCGCCATTCAACGAGCGCGACGGGTGGAAAGTTGAACTCAAACCCGAAGAGCTACCCATCCGGGTGGCGGCCTCTACGCAAATATCTGATCAGACAGCATTCTTCGTGGTTGGGACGTTCCGAGGATAAGGTGTGAATTGCTGGTCTGGACCACATATCACGCGACGAATCATTCCTTCGCTTCGCCGACCTCTAGACATCGATCTGGAATTAATCGCAATTCGGGCATACGCTCCGATTGTCGAAATGCGGTCTCGCGCGACAGAAATCGTTGGAGATTTCAGCGGATAAACAGGATTGCATCCACTTTGGCCTCACGGAGTAAGCTGGGTATCGGTCAAATTGCCCCTTGCGCAATACGGATACCGTAATGGTCATCCTGATGTTCGATGCATTCGGTCGCCGTCCCAACGCCGGCCCCAACGCTGTCCGGGTGCGCTTGTTGGATCGCGGCTCTCGCTAGGGAAGTCTGCGTGCAATCCTGGAATTTCCTCGCAAGCACGCAAATGTCTCGATGACATCAGTCGGAGTCTCGTACACGGGTACCCGCCGTCGCGTCAGGTTATCGCGATGACTATTCGGCGTCTGGCCGGTGTCATTTGCCTTGACTACACTCTACCGGAGAGTGAATTCAAATGAGGTGCAACCCCTCGCGAAAGCTCAGCAACCGCGATTGATGACGAAGATGCACGTAACATATGGACTAAATAGTCTCGAGCTCGAATCAACCGGCGAACGACAAATCACGAAAAGCCCAGTGAGCGGAGTACTCAGTCTTTTTGGATGCACCTAAAGGGCCCACCCATCTTGACACCGCGTGAGCAAGCCGGTGATATGTCGCGCGATCCGACCGCCATGAAAATGAGTCCAACAATCAATCGACCTCTCTCGGCCGGCGCTCGGAGTGAAAGGATACGTTCAAGGATATCGGCCGATCAGCCACCAGCGGCGGACATGGTCGTGGTCCGCGCGGCGCCACTGCCGACGTCCGTCTCCGACGCCGCCATTTCCATAGTCCAGATCGATCTGAATCCTGGATTCGCGACCACCTGTTTCCCCATGAGCGCATGGCGCGCGGAGTCGGCATGTTACTTTTGTCTTCCAATGAGTTCGCCGCAGAATAGTAGCTTGCCCTGGCGACGGAGAGCGGCCATAGCCCGCTCGTCGCTTCCCCGAGAGGCAACGAGCAGTTCGCCCCAGAATTCTGGGTCGCTGTCCCAGCGGACCCGCAAGAGACGCGCATTGCTGGCGGCGACTGCTCTGATCTGCGGCAAGGTGAGCGATACAATAAGGCTCGCTACCGGCGAGGTCATGCCGAACATGGCTTTGGCGATGTTTACATCCTCGCGGGCAGTCTGACGCGCGAACAGGAGGGTTTCAAGAATCAGGTCTTCAAAGAGTTTCGGCGGAACGCCACCGAACAGCGGGAAATCAGTGGCACTCATCAAGTGGCCATCGGCAGCCCGCTGCCACGATTCCGCATGTTTGAAGCGAAGATCGACGATGACGAACGGGAATGCTGCGACGCGTTTCCGCGCATCGACCTCAAGAAGACGCCACTGGTCGCGGTTTTGCAGGACGAATGGCGGGAGTTCTTGGGAGGAGGAATTGGTTGCGAGTTCACACAACAGTTCGACGCACTGGTCATTCAGCCGGTGCGCAAGTGCGATGGAGGTTTTGCCTGTCCATCGCGGCGATGTTGCAGAGCTATGAGGCAGCTCGGCAGCTTCGTCGGTCTCGAATTCGTCCATGCACTCCGCCCTGTAATTTGCAGGAGCGGCATTGTCATCGAGTGCCGCGGCAAAGGGTCCCCAACGTTTTCGGGATCTTTTGGTAGAAACTTCGACATGCGAATCAGATGAGTTTTGTTTCGACGCGGAGGTCTAATGGATGCGACTGTCGGCGATGAGAGGTTCTATCGGTACTACCGGAAAATTCGGTTAGGATTGCGGCTGATGTCCCACGGTGCTCGCGCGCAAACGGCAAGCGATTGGAGTGGATTGACGCTGGATCAATTGGTGACGTTGCGCAAGCGCTGGATGCCGGGCGCGGAAGACGGTTTTCGCGGGCCCTCTCCGACTTCCTATAAGCCCTTTTTTAGGTCGGCGCTCAAAGCGACTCATGCCGCTATGTTCGTCGGCATTCATCGCATGGTTGGGATTCACGCAGCCAAGCCAAGTCTTGAAGGCGGGGAAAGGCTGTGCGAGGCGTTTGAGATTTACCAAGAATGGGAGCCGGACGCGCATCTGGAGTTTGACTACGCGGTGCTACTAGCGACGGGAGTGGTAAAGGGTCAGGAAGTTGAGCTCTCAACATGTGCCCGATGCGGGTGTGCGCTGCTCTTGGATAAATTGAAAATCCCTCAGCTGAGTTGCATGCGGTGTCGGAGCAAGCCCGATAAAGCGATCCCGCGCCGACCTCGAGTTCCCGGCCATTGAAATCAATTTCGATCTCTCTCGATCCGACGTGGATAATCTCCTCGCCGGATTCCTCACTGGCGCAGTCGGCGTGGAGCTCCGAGCGCGTTTGGACATATCCGAACTGCCGGCGGAGCGCCGTAAGCAAGTGGGAGTCGCGGAAGCCTCAGGGTGCCCGTGGACGGCATGGTTGACCGAGCGCGGGCCGATGGTGGCGTGGGGTGAGCATCGCCCCGAGCCGTCCAAGCGTCTCAATGCTTTCCTCCTGATCGAATGGTGGGATGTGCCAAGCGGTCACCATGCGCTCTGGGCGTACTGCGATCTCAGACGACCCAATGAGTGGACAGTTGGCCGCGGTCGTCATAACGATCCGCGATGACGGGTCTCAGTCCACGAAGATCGATAGAAGGCCATTGTAGAGGAAACGAATTACGCCAAATCCCAACGAAATGCCAAGCATCTTGGCCAGCGGGAATCTCGGGCCGACGGCAGAAATCTCGAACAGAATGCAAGCGAGCACACCCAGCACTAATCCTAATCCGCAAATAAATCCGACTACCGGTTCGAGCGCAAGCAGGACTGTCGCGATAGGCAGGCGCACGACATTCCACAGTACCCGGACGGCGGTCGCGAGGAACGGCCGTCTGTACTCGAACTCGGCCCCCACAATGCGCGCAATTTTCATACGAGGCCGACTGTAGACTCCTTATTCAGTTCGATGCAAGAGTATCAACGCTGTTTGCCTGGAAATCTCACCGGCGTTTAAACGCCCTTCAACGTTAGCCCTATTTCTTCCGCAAATTTCTGGGGTGTTTGTTCGTGCGTGTTGAGCGAATCTTCTCATCGGTAAAACCCCATGAGGATTCTCGCAATGAATATCGAGGCAACTGCCGGCAACATCACCGGACAGAAAAACGTACACGTAGCGGTCACGATCTCGCCCTGGGTGAATGAACCGCTTCCCGATATCCAGGGACTTCTGTGCTCTCGCGATCTCGCCCGCCTAACCCGCCGCCCGCGGTGGGAACTCTTCGGGCTCTCGCTCATCGGAAAATTCCCCCGCAAGAAGCGCTACCGCGGCCAGCCGATCGGCTGGTGCCGCGCGGAGGTGCTGGAATGGATGACGCGCGAACTGGCAGTTGAGACGGAGAAGCCCGCGCGTTTAAACGGTCCTCGCCCCTGCTCGCGCCCGCATCCTCGGCAGGGGTGTTTGGCGTTGGAGTGTGGCTCCCGCTGCACTCGGGCAAGAGAACATTCCCAGCGACCAGTCCGCGGAGGGCTGTCGCCAAAGCGTTTCGCCGGCGAGGATAGGAACCAGTGTAAAGGACCGTGAAGACTCTCGACCTCAAGGAAGCAGCGGAATTCCTGCGTATGCACCCCGAGGAAGTCCGTTCGCGGGCTAAACGCGGTCTCATACCGGGCGCCAAAACTGGCCGGCGGTGGGTCTTTCTTGAAACCGATCTCGCGGCGCATATCCGTTCGCTGTATCCTCAGCAACGGCAAGCGCTGCAAGTGACGTCAGAAAAGGAGCTGATATGTCACAACACAGACGCGGTGGTATTTGGTGGATCGATGTCAGCGCTCCGAATGGGGAGCGAATACGCCGAACTACTGGGACTGCCAACAAAGCCCTAGCGCAGGAATTTCATGATCGCATCAAGGTAGAGCTGTGGCGCATCGATAAGCTCGGTGCAAAACCACAGCGAAGCTGGAACGACGCCGTGGTGAGATGGCTCAAGGAAAATCGTCACAAGGCAACCGCGGACGAAGACGTAAGCAAATTACGTTGGCTCGACCAGTACCTCCGTGACAAGGATCTGAGCGCCATTGATCGCAACGTCATCGATCATGTGACCAAAGAGAAACTTGCGGGAGGGTGGACGAACGCGACGGTCAATCGAACGTTGGAGTTAATTCGTGCCATGCTTCGAAAATGCGTGAACGAGTGGGAATGGTTGGATCGGGCACCCTATGTGCGCATGCTCAAAGAGCCGACCCGACGCATCCGATTCTTAACGCAGGAAGAGGCCCGAAGTCTTCTCGCCGAATTACCGGCGCATTTGGCGGACATGGCGACGTTTTCACTCGCAACGGGTTTGCGGGCGGCGAATGTCACAGGTCTTGAGTGGTCGCAGGTCGATGAGGAACGCAAATTGTGTTGGGTGCATCCGGATCAGGCCAAAGCGCGCAGAGCGATCGCCGTCCCTTTAAATGGGGAAGCGCTCGCGATCGTGCAGAAGCAGAAAGGGATTCACGCGACCCATGTGTTCAGCTTTCGGGGTAAGCCCATCGTGCAGGTCAGCACCAAAGCCTGGTATGGCGCGTTGAAGCGTGCGGGAATCGACAATTTCCGCTGGCATGATTTACGCCATACCTGGGCGAGTTGGCACGTACAGCGCGGCACGCCTCTCTTCGCCTTGCAGGAACTAGGGGGTTGGGAATCTTCCGAGATGGTGCGCCGGTATGCGCATCTAGCGGCGGATCACTTGGCGCCCTATGCAGATCGTTTGAGCGCCTTGAATGTGCCGGGTTTTCAAATTCACGGTACGTTTACGGCACAGCCCGAAAATCAGGGTACTTAGAAGTATCGCTAAGTTCTTGATTTGATTGGTAGCGGGGGTAGGATTTGAACCTACGACCTTCGGGTTATGAGCCCGACGAGCTGCCAGACTGCTCCACCCCGCACCGGAGAGCCGACTATTGTACCCAATCTCTTCACCAATGCAAGCGGTGATGACATCCCACTCGCTTCGCAGGGCCCTGCGCAAAGCGCCACCTAACCGCCCTTCCGAGCCCTACGGCAGCGCCCGCTGACAAATCGCGATCAGCGCCGCCGGCGCGACACCCAGCGCAAAGGCCAACAACGCGTTCGCGCTCAGCACCGTGCGCATCAACGTCGATCCGCCCAGCACCGCCGAGTCCGTCGCGTCGTCGAAATACATGACCTTCACCACGCGCAGGTAGTAGAACGCGCCCACCACCGAGAACAGCACCGCCACCACGGCGAGCCAGGTATACCCGATGTTGAGCACCGCCTGGATGACGCCGAGCTTGGCCCAAAATCCAATGAACGGCGGCAAGCCCGCCAGGCTGAACATCAGTATCGCCATCATGCCGGCGAACCAAGGACTTCGCGCATTCAGTCCCTTGAAGTCATCCAGCTTGTCCGCCTCGAAGCTCTGCCGCGCGAGCAGCAAGATCATGCCGAACGCCCCGGCCGCCACCAGCACGTAGCTGATCATGTAGAACATGGCCGCCTGATAGCCCTGCGACGAGCCCGCCAGCAGGCCCAGCAAGATGTAGCCGATATGCGAGATGGTGGAATACGCCAGCATGCGCTTGAGGTTCGCCTGGGCGATGGCCACGATGTTGCCGATGGCGATCGAAAGAACCGACAGCACCACCAGCATCTGGCTCCAGTCCGGCTGAGAGCCGGCCAAGGCCTCCGGCAGCAGCCGCATGGCCAGTGCGAACGCGGCGAGCTTGGACGCCGTGCCGATGAACACCGTGACGCAGGTGGGCGAACCCTCGTACACGTCCGGTATCCACATGTGGAACGGTACCGCACCCAGTTTGAACCCGATGCCCACGATCAGAAACGCGATGCCGAACAACAGACCGATGTTGTCGGAAAACCCGCTGTGCACGGCCGTCGCGATCTCCGCGAGTTCGAGGCTGCCCGTGACGCCATAGACGATGGACATGCCGTAGAGCAGCGTCCCCGACGCCATGGAACCCAGCACGAAGTACTTGATCGCCGATTCCGCCGCGATGCCCGACTCACGGTCGAAGGCCACCATGGCGTACAGACACAACGACATGAGCTCGAGCCCCAGATACAAGGTGATCAAGCTGCCGGCGGAGATCAGCACCATGCCGCCCAGCGTGGCGAACAGCCCCAGCACGTAGTACTCGCCCTTGAGAATCGCCCGGCGCCGCAGATAATCGGTCGAATACACGAACACCACCGCCACGGTCAGCAAGGTCACGAGCTTGAGCACCTGGGCCATGCGATCAAGTTCGAACAGGCCGCCGAGCGCCACCACGCGGCCCGACACCGGCTGCATCACCGTCAATACGGCGGCCAGCAACAGAGAGACTACGGCCAGCACGCCGGTCCAGTGGCGCTGCGCATCGTCGAGCAGCAGATCCAGCAGCAGGATCGCGCACGCCGCCGATCCTAGGAATATCTCAGGTCCGGCGAGGCCCAGCCCTGAGTTGAAATCGGCGACACTGAACGCGTTCATAATGAACCCTAGGGAGCAATCTTCGAGACCAGCAATTGCTGGGCTAAATGCTGAGTCGTCGCGCGCATGACGTCGAGCAACGGCGCGGGCCACACACCCACCACCAGCACCGCCACCGCGAGCACGCCCAGCACCAAGAACTCACGGCTGTTGATGTCCTTGAGCTTGGCCACCTTGTCGTTGGCGACCTCGCCGTAGATCACCCGCTTCACCAGCCACAGGGTGTAGGCGGCGCTCAGCACCAGCGTCGAGGCGGCGAAGAACGCGAACCACGGGTTGGCCTTGAACGCCGCCAGGATCACCAGGAATTCGCCGACGAACCCGGAAGTACCGGGCAAGCCGGAGTTCGCCATGGCGAACAGCACCATGAAGGCGGCGAATCGCGGCATGGTGTTGACGACGCCGCCGTAGGCGCTGATCTCGCGGCTGTGCACGCGGTCGTACATGACGCCCACGCACAGGAACATCGCGGCCGACACCAGGCCGTGCGACAGCATCTGCACCACCGCGCCGTCCATGCCCATTTCGATGCCGGCCGTCTTGCCCGTGTGATTGACGATCTGAAAGCCGATGAACGCGCCCAAGGTGACGAAGCCCATGTGCGCGATCGACGAGTACGCGATCAGCTTCTTCATGTCGCGCTGGACCAGCGCCACCAGGCCGATGTACACCACCGCGATCAACGACAAGGCGATGATGAGCCAATCCAGCTCGCGGCTTGCGTCCGGCGCGATGGGCAGCGAGAACCTCAAGAAGCCGTAGCCGCCCATCTTGAGCATGATGGCCGCCAGTACCACCGAGCCGCCGGTGGGCGCTTCCACGTGCGCGTCCGGCAGCCAGGTATGCACCGGCCACATCGGCACCTTGACCGCGAACGCCGCGAAGAACGCCAGGAAGATGAGCGTCTGTTCGGTGAGCGACAGCGGCAGCCGCTGGAACGCGGCCAGTTCGTAACTGCCGGTCTTCAGGTACAAGTAGATCAGCGCGACCAGCATCAGCAGCGAGCCCAAGAACGTGTACAAGAAGAACTTGATGGTCGCGTACACGCGGCGCGGTCCGCCCCAGACGCCGATGATGATGAACATGGGCAGCAGCATGGCTTCCCAGAACACGTAGAACAGCACGCCGTCCAGCGCCGCGAACACGCCGATCATCAGGCCTTCCAAGATCAGGAAAGCGGCGAAGTACTGGGACACCCGCTTCTCGACGTTCTGCCAGCCCGAAATGATGATGAGCACGGTGGTGAACGTCGTGAGCAGGATCAGCGGCATCGAAATGCCGTCGATCCCGATATAGAAGTCCGAGTGAATCGACGGCATCCAGCCCGTGCGCTCCACGAACTGCATGGCGGCGGTGCCCGCCTTGAACGCCGTCCACAGCGGGATGCTGAACAGGAACGTCACGCCGGAGATGCCTAAGGAGAGCCAGCGCGCGGCAGCCGCCCGCTCATTGCCCAGACCCAGCACCACGAAGCCGCCCACGATGGGCAGCCAGATCAAGATGGCCAATAAATGATCGTTCAGCATCATGGCCGCCAAACCAGCCACGCCAGCAGCGAGGCCAAGCCCAAGATCATGGCGAACGCATAGTGATACAGGTAACCCGACTGCGCATAGCGCATCACCGAACTGAACCAGCCCACCAGTCGCGCGCTGCCGTTGACGAAACCGTTGTCGATGATGTCCTGGTCGCCGAAGCGCCACAGGCCGCCGCCGAGCGCCCTTGCCCCCGCCACGATCACGTTTTGATTGAACCAATCGAAGCCGTACTTATCGACCAGGATGGTGTGCAGCCACTTGAGCGAACGCTCCGCAGAATCCGCCAAACTCGGCCTCCACAAGAAGAAGATGAACGCCGTCACCACGCCGAGCATCGCGAAAATGAACGGCAGCGCGGTCAACGACGTCCACACGAACGCGCCCGACCCATGAAACTCCTCGGCCATGTGTTCGAGCACATTGTTGGCCGGCAGCACCTGGATGGCGCCCTCGAAGAAATCGCCGAACAGCATGGGCTTGACCGTGAACCAGCCGATGACCGCCGAGGGAATCGCCAACAGAATGAGCGGCACCGTCACCACCCACGGACTCTCGTGCAGGTGCTCCTGGGTGTGGTGGTCCATGCGCTCCTTGCCGTGAAAGGTCATGAAGAACATGCGGAACGTGTACAGCGCGGTGATGAACACGCCCGTCAGCACGCAGAAATACGCGTAGCTCGAGCCGTAGCGATGCGAGGCGGCCACCGCGTCGATCACCGAGTCCTTGGAAAAGAATCCCGACGTGCCGGGGAATCCGATCAATGCCAATGACCCCACGAGGCAAGTCCAGTAGGTGATGGGCAGATACTTGCGCAGGCCTCCCATCTTGCGCATGTCCTGCTCATGGTGCATGGCCATGATGACGGAACCCGCCGCCAGGAACAGCAGCGCCTTGAAGAACGCGTGGGTCATCAAGTGGAAAATCCCGGCGCTGTAGGCCGACACGCCGAGCGCCACCGTCATGTAGCCCAACTGCGACAGCGTCGAGTACGCCACCACCCGCTTGATGTCGTTGTTGACGATCCCGAGCAGGCCCATGAAAAACGCCGTGGTCGAGCCGATGATGAGGATGAACGACAACGCCGTCTCGGAGAGTTCGAACAGCGGCGACATTCTCGCCACCATGAAAATACCCGCCGTCACCATGGTGGCGGCGTGGATCAAGGCGGAAATCGGCGTCGGGCCTTCCATCGAGTCCGGCAACCACACGTGCAGCGGCACCTGGGCCGATTTGGCCATGGCGCCGATGAACAGGCAGATGCACGTGAACGTGATCGCCGGCCAGCTCACCGTGCTGCTGACGTGGATCTGCGCCCCCGCGAATTGATCCAGGTGCGCGAACACCGTCGCGTAGTCGAGCGACCCCGTGTAGCGCAGCACCGCGGCGATCCCCAGCACGAAACCGAAGTCGCCGATGCGATTCACCAGGAACGCCTTCAAGTTCGCGAACACGGCCGAGGGCCGCGTGTACCAGAAGCCGATGAGCAGGTAGGACACCAGGCCCACGCCTTCCCAGCCGAAGAACAGCTGCATGAAGTTGTTGGCCATGACCAGCATCAGCATCGAGAACGTGAACAGCGAGATGTAGCTGAAGAAGCGCTGATAGCCCGGATCGTCGTGCATGTAGCCGATGGTATAGACGTGCACCATCAGCGACACGAAGGTCACCACCACCATCATCATCGCCGTCAGGTGATCGACCAGAAAGCCGACCTGCATGGACAGGCCGTCGGACAAGAGCCAGGTATAGACCGTGCCGTTGAACGGCGCCATGCCCTCGTACAGGAACTTGTACAACACGTACATCGATAGACCGCAGGACAGGCCCACGCCCGCGATGGTGATGCTGTGCGCGCCGGTCCGTCCGATCGATCGGCCGAAAAGACCCGCGACTATCGCTGCGACCAGGGGCGCCAGCGCAATCGTAAGATATGTCGACTGCATTTTTTCTGCTTACCCTTTATCCCTGCAGTGTGTCGAGATCTTCGACATCGATGGTGCTGCGTTCCCGGAACAGGACGACCAGAATGGCGAGCCCGATCGCCGCCTCCGCCGCCGCCACGGTCAAGATGAAGAACACGAAGACCTGGCCGCTGATGTCGCCCAAGAATCTCGAGAACGCCACGAAATTGAAATTGACCGCGAGCAGCATGAGTTCGATGCACATCAAGAGCACGATGATGTTCCTGCGGTTCAGGAACACGCCGGCCACCGCGATGGAGAACAGAATGCCCGACAGCACCAGCACGTGGGTCAACGTGATCATGAGCGTTTCTCCGAAGCCATCTTGACGATGCGGACCCGGTCCTTGGCCCGCACCGCCACCTGCTTGGCGATGTCCTGCGGCTTGCCGCCGCTGCGGCGGCGCAGGGTCAGCACGATGGCCGCGACGCTCGCCACCAGCAAGATGCACGCGGCCAGCTGGGCCGGATAGGCATAGCGGGTGAACAGCGCGGTTCCCAGCACGCGGGTGTTGGAATAATTCTCAGGGAGTACCGGCGCGGTCTTGTAGCTGACGCCGCCCAGATGCTTCACCACGACCACGTTGACGATGGCGAACACCATGAAACCCGCCACGGCCACCGCCAACGGCCAGTAGCCCGCCAAGCTCTTGCGGAACTCCTCGATGTTGATGTCGAGCATCATCACCACGAACAGGAACAGCACCATCACCGCGCCCACGTACACCAGCACCAGCACGATCCCCAAAAACTCCGCATCGAGCAGCAGCCAGATGACCGCGCTGTTGAAGAAGCACAGCACCAGCAGCAGCGCGGAGTGCACGGGATTGCGCGCGAGGATGACGCCGAGCGCGGCGCACACCAGCACGGCCGCGAAGATGAAAAACAGCAGCGTCGGGAACATCAGCGATACCGCGCGTCGGCAGCACGATCGGCGGCGATCATGGCCTCGTAACGTTCACCGATGCCGAGCAGCTTGTCCTTGCTCATGATGTTCTCGCCGCGGTTTTCCATGTGATATTCGTGAATGCGCGTCTCGACGATGGCGTCCACCGGGCACGCCTCCTCGCAAAAGCCGCAGAATATGCACTTGAACAAGTCGATGTCGTAGCGCGTGGTGCGGCGCGTGCCATCGCTGCTCACGTCGGATTCGATGGTGATGGCGAGCGCCGGGCACACCGCCTCGCACAGCTTGCAGGCGATGCAGCGTTCCTCGCCGTTCGGATAGCGCCGCAGCGCATGCAGACCGCGAAACCGCGTGCTCTGCGGCGTCTTCTCTTCCGGGTAGTTGACCGTGATCTTGCGTTTGAACATTTCCTTCCAGGTGACCCACAGCCCCTGCAGCAGCTCCCCCAAGAGGAATGTCTTCAAGAAATTGCGCATGCCCTGCATTACGGATGCCCCTTCCACGGGCCCACATGGAAATACACCATGAAGCCTTCGACCAACAGCCAGACCAGCGTCACCGGAATCAAGGCCTTCCAGCCGAGGCGCATGATCTGGTCATACCGGTAGCGCGGAAACGTCGCGCGCAACCAGAGGAAACCGAACATGGGAATCAACGTCTTCAGGCCCAGCCAGAAGAAGCCGGGTGCGGCGAGCCACGAATCTTCCGGCAAATAGCCGTCGAGCGGCGACAGCCAGCCGCCGAAGAAGAAGATCACGGTCAGCACCGAGATCAGGATCATGTTGACGTATTCGGCGATGAAGAACAGCGCGAACGCCATGCCGGAATAATCGACGTGGAAACCGGCCACGATTTCCGATTCGCCTTCGGCCACGTCGAACGGCGCACGGTTGGTCTCGGCCACGCCCGCAATGAAATACACCACCAGCAACGGAAACAGCCAGAACCAGTTCCAGCTCAAGGCGCCGCCGTGCTGCGCCTGAATGATGTCGCCCATGTTGAGGCTGCCCGCGGCCATCAACACGCCCACCATGGCGAAGCCCATGGCGATTTCGTAGGCCACGATCTGCGCCGCCGAGCGCATGGCGCCCAGGAACGCATATTTCGAGTTCGCGGCCCAGCCGGCGAGGATGATGCCGTACACCCCCATGGAGGTGAGGGCGAGAATGTACAACAGCCCCGCGTCGATGTTGGCGAAGGCATGCTGCGGCCGCAGCGGAATGACCGCCCAGATCGCGAGCGAGGGAACCAAGGCGAGAAACGGCGCCAGCCGGAACAGGAATTTGTTGGCGTCCGCGGGAATGATGATTTCCTTGAACATCAACTTGACCACGTCGGCGAAGGGCTGCGCCAGCCCCGGAATCAGCAGCCCGCCGATTCGGTTGGGTCCCTTGCGCGCCTGAATCCAACCGATCACCTTGCGCTCGGCCAGCGTGTAGAACGCCATCGTGAGAATGATGCACACGGTCACGATCAACGCCTGCACCGCCGTCAGCAACGGGAACGTCCAATACGGCGTGATCTCGTCCGACAGCCAATCGCGAATCGGGGTCCAATCCCACATGGCTAGATCACGTTGCGGGTCACGTGCCCGTCCTTGGTTTTGCCCAACGCCTCGGAGCCGCGCACCAGCACGTCGCCCTGGTACGGCGGTATATCCACCCAAGGACCCGTCGCCGCCGGCCCGTCGAGCACGACCGCACGACTGCTGCCATTGATACTGCCGCTACTCGCGCCGCCCGACTCCGGTCCGGCCGCCGCGACGCCGGCCGCCGCATCGCCACCGGCAAGCGCCGGCGCATACACGCCGCTCGCCGCGGCCAACGCCGTCACCGACTCACCATACAAATTCTTGACCGCATCCCGCACTTCGTCGGAGCTGGTGTAGTCGACGCCGTGGATGCCCAGGAGGTTCGCCAGTACCCGCAGTACCTTCCACCCCGGCCGACTCTCCCCCACCAACTTGGCGGCTCCCGCCCAGCTCTGCCAGCGCCCTTCCACGTTGACGAAGGTCCCCGAACTTTCGGCGAACGTGCCGATGGGCAGCACCACGTGCGCCACCGCCTTGAGGCTCGGCGTCAAGTGCGTGGCCGCGGCAACCACCAGCTCCGCGCCGCCGAGCGCATCCGCGCCCCCTGCGAAGTCATTCGCGGGATCGATGCCGCCGAATAACAGATAGGATTTCAGCGGCGCTGCCAGCATCGCGCGCGCCGACAAACCGTGGGATTCGGCCCCGCCCGCCTTGCGATGCGGTACGGCACCGGCGAGATACGCGCCCGCCGCATTCGCGCCTTCGGTGATGAACCCGACGCTCGCGCCGCTCGAGGCCGCGACGATGCCCGCCAGCGCCTTCAGTTCCGCGTAGGCCGGGTGCCGTTGCGCCAGCGTGCCCAAAATGACCGCGCGCCGAGAGCCGTTCATGAGTGCGGCAGCCACCGCCCGATGGCCATCGTTGATGGTGGCAGCTGCCACACCCGCCGGCACCGGCTGGTTTGCCGCGGCCGCAACGGCGTGGACCACCGCCGTGAATTCGCCCACCAGGTTGCTCGGCGCCAGCACATAGGCGGCGACCGGGAACATATATTCGAATACGCGCGGATTGAGGAACGCCACCTTGGCAGCGCTCTTCACCGCGGCCTTGCGGATGCGATGCGCCAGCAGCGGCATTTCATGCCGCAGATCCGCGCCCACGAACAGCGCGCCCTCGAGCCTCTCCACATCGGCGATCTTCAAGCCCAGGTTGGGATACGCAGCCTCATCGCCCTGGCCGCGAAAATCCAGCTGACGCAGACGATGATCGATGTTGCCCGTACCCACGCCGCGCGCGATCTGCGCCAGCAGGTACATCTCCTCCAGCGTCGCCATCGGCGATACCAGGTACCCCGACGAATCGGCGCCATGCGCCGCAATGCTCTTCTGCAGGCCCTCGGCCGCCGCGTTCAGCGCCACTTCCCACTCTGCCGGTTCGAGGACGCCGTTGACGCGCAGCAGCGGCTGAGTGACGCGTTCCGCCGAATACATGCCTTCGAAGCCGAAACGGTCGCGGTCGGCGATCCAGGTCTCGTTGATCTCTTCGTTCTCGCGCGGCACGATGCGCATCACTTTGCCGCGCAGCACGTGCGCATGGATATTGGTGCCGAACGCATCGTGCGGCGAGACCAGCGCCTGCTGCGTCATCTCCCAGGAGCGCGCGTGATAGCGGAACGGCTTGTTGTTGAGGGCGCCCACCGGACACAGATCGATGATGTTCGCGGACAGCTCGTGATCGACGCTGTGCTCGATGTACGTGCCGATCTCCATGTGCTCGCCGCGTCCCGTGGCACCCATTTGCGGATAGCCCTGGATCTCCTGCCCGAAGCGCACGCAGCGCGTGCAATGAATGCAGCGCGTCATGTCGGTGGACACCAGCGGACCTAAGTTCTTGTCCTTGACCACGCGCTTGCGTTCGGCGAAGCGCGAAATGTCGCGGCCATAGCCCAGGGCCAAATCCTGCAGCTCGCACTCGCCGCCCTGATCGCAGATCGGGCAGTCGAGCGGATGATTGATGAGCAGGAATTCCATGGTGGCGCGCTGTGCGCCCACCGCCTTGGGCGAGCGCGTGAACACCTTCATGCCTTCGGCCACCGGCGTCGCGCAGGCGGGCAGCGGCTTCGGCGCCTTTTCCACTTCGACCAGGCACATGCGGCAATTCGCGGCGATGGTCAGCTTGTCGTGATAGCAGAATCGCGGAATGTAGATGTCCGCCGGATCCGTCACCTGCATGATCATCTGACCCTTGCGGGCCTTCAGCGGCACACCGTTGACTTCGATATTGACCAGATCGTCGCTCATCGTTCGTCCTATGCCGCCACGGCCGCGGTTGCCGCATCGGCGCCCGCAGCGGCACCCGCGTGCCCGACGATCGAGCGGCCTTTGTGCTCGACCATGTACTGAAACTCGTGCCGGTAATGCTTGATGAAACTCTGCACCGGCCACGCCGCAGCGTCGCCCAGTGCGCAGATGGTATGGCCCTCGATGCGGTTGGCCACATCCACCAGCAGCGTGATGTCCTCGCTCCGTCCCTGGCCCGCCAATATGCGTTTCAGCATGCGGTTGAGCCAGCCGGTACCCTCGCGGCACGGCGTGCACTGGCCGCAGGATTCCGACATATAGAAGCGCGAGATGCGCTCCAGCGTGCTCACCATGCAGGTGGTCTCGTCCATGACGATGAGCGACCCCGTGCCGAGCGAGGAGCCGGCCTTCTTGACCGAGTCATAGTCCATGGTGGCCGCCATCATGGCCTCCGCCGGCACCACCGGCACCGACACGCCGCCGGGAATCACCGCCTTCAACTTGCGGCCCTTCCACACGCCGCCGCACAGCTCCAGCAGATCCTTGAACGGAATCCCCAGCGCCAATTCCAAGTTCCCCGGCTTGGCCACGTGCCCGGATACCGAAAAAATCATGGTGCCGCCGGAATTCGGGGGGCCTAGGCCCGCAAACCACGCCGCGCCCTTGCGCAGGATGGTGGGCACCGACGCGTAGCTCTGCGTGTTGTTGATGGTGGTGGGCTTGCCGTACAGGCCGAAGTTCGCCGGGAACGGCGGCTTGAAGCGCGGCTTGCCCGGCTTGCCCTCGAGCGACTCGAGCAACGCCGTCTCCTCGCCGCAAATGTAGGCGCCCGCGCCCACGAACATGTGCAGGTCGAAGTCGACGCCGGACCCCAGGATATTCTTGCCGAGCAGGCCCGCCGCATAGGCTTCCGCCAGCGCCGCCTCGAAGCGCGGAATGGGTTCGCCCAAAAATTCGCCGCGGATGTAGTTGTAGCCGACGGTGGCCGTCATCGAATAGCCGCCGATGGCCATGCCCTCGATCACCGAATGCGGGTTGTAGCGCAAGATGTCGCGGTCGTGGCAGGTGCCCGGCTCCGATTCGTCCGAATTGCACACGGCGTATTTTTGCACGGGCGAGCTGCGCGGCATGAAGCTCCACTTCACCCCGGTCGGAAACGCCGCGCCGCCGCGGCCGCGCAAGCCCGATGCCTTGACCTCGTCGATGATCTTCTCGCGCGGCGTCCGCTCGCGCAGGATCCGCTCCCACGCCTGATAACCGCCGAACTGCCGATAGCCCTCCAGCGTCCACGGCTTGTCGTACTTCAGCGCCTCGAACAACAGCAGGTTCTGCTCATACGCCATCAATGTCCTCCAACGCTGCCCTGCGGGCTCATGTGGATCGGGCTCATGCCGGTCATGCTCGCGATCACGGTCACGTCGGCCAAGCTCACGTCGATCGGGCTCACATCGATCCGGCTCATGTCAGCTCGTCCAAAATCTTGTCCACCATCTCGGGCGTCAGATTCTCGTAAAACACGTGATCCACCATCATCATGGGCGCACCCGTGCAGGCGGCGAGGCACTCCTCTTCGCGCTTCAAGTAGATGCGGCCGTCCGGCGTGCTCTCGCCCGTCTTGATGCCGAGCTTGCTCTCCACCTGGTCGACCACCGCCTGCGAGCCGCGCAGCATGCACGAAATGTTGGTGCACACCGACACGTGATGCCGCCCCACAGGCTTGGTCTCGAACATCGAATAGAAGCTCGCCACTTCGTAGACCTGAATGTCCGGCAGCCCGAGATATGCCGCGACGGCATCCATCAGTGCCGGCGTCAAAAATCCCTGGTTCTCGTGCTGGACCGCGTGCAATGCGGAGATCACCGCGGAGCGCTTGCGATCCGGCGGAAACTTCGCCACCCAATGATCGATCTCGGCGCGGACGTGATCCGATAATTGCACAGTCATTTCGCTACCACCGTCATCACTCCGTAGTCATCGGTCGATCTCGCCGAACACGATATCCTGGGTACCGATCACGGCGACCACGTCCGCCAGCATGTGACCCTGCACCATCTCGTTCAACGACGCGAGGTGCGCAAATCCCGGTGCACGAACTTTCAGCCGATACGGTTTGTTGGCGCCGTCCGACACCAGGTACACGCCGAGTTCGCCCTTCGGCGCCTCGACCGCGGCATACACTTCGCCCTGTGGCACGCAATAGCCCTCGGTCATGAGTTTGAAATGGTGAATCAACGACTCCATGTCGCCCTTCATCTCCTCGCGGCGCGGCGGCCGCACCTTGCGGTCGTCGATCATCACCGGCCCCGGATTGGCTTTCAACCACTCGACGCATTGCGCGACGATGCGCGTCGATTGACGCAGTTCCTCGATGCGCACCAGGTAGCGGTCGTAGCAATCGCCGTTGACGCCCACGGGGATGTCGAAGTCCATGCGGTCGTACACATCGTAGGGCTGCTTCTTGCGCAGATCCCATTCGATGCCGGAACCGCGCAGCATGGGCCCCGAAAAGCCCAGCTGCATGGCACGCTCCGGCGTGACCACGCCGATGTTGACCGTGCGCTGCTTCCAGATGCGATTGTCCGTCAGCAGCGTCTCGTACTCGTCGATACAAGCCGGAAAACGCCCGGCGAAGTCCGCGATGAAATCCACCAGACCGCCCGCGCGGCGCTCGTTGAGGCGGTCGGCGCTCTTCTTGCTGCGCCACTGCGACTGCTGATACTTCGGCATCACCTCCGGCAGGTCGCGGTACACGCCGCCCGGCCGGTAGTAGGTCGCATGCATGCGCGTGCCGGACACCGCTTCGTAGCAGTCCATCAAATCCTCGCGCTCGCGAAACGCATACAGGAATACCGTCATGGCGCCGATGTCGAGCGCGTGCGCCCCCAGCCACATCAAGTGATTCAATATGCGGGTGATCTCATCGAACATGACCCGGATGTACTGCGCACGGAGAGGCGGCTCGATACCCAGCAGCTTCTCGATGGCCATGACGTAGGCGTGCTCGTTGCACATCATCGACACGTAATCCAGCCGGTCCATGTAGCCGATCGATTGATTGAACGGTTTGCTCTCGGCCAGCTTCTCCGTGCCCCGATGCAGCAGGCCCACGTGCGGATCGGCCTTTTGAATGACCTCGCCGTCCATTTCCAGCACCAGACGCAACACGCCGTGCGCGGCGGGATGCTGCGGCCCGAAGTTCATGGTGTAATTTCGAATCTCAGCCATTGGACGTTCCGGATTTGGCAGGCGCCGCCGCAACAGGCGCGTTGGTGAGGGCCGGGTCATAGCGGTTGTCGTGACGAATGACTTTCGGCACCAGCACTCGCGGATCGATGGTCACGGGCTGATACACCACCCGCCCCTTCTCCGGGTCGTAGCGCACCTCGACGTTGCCCGACAGCGGAAAGTCTTTGCGGAACGGGTGGCCGATGAAGCCGTAGTCGGTCAGCAGCCGGCGCAGATCCGGATGTCCCTTGAACATGATCCCGAACAGATCGAAGGCCTCGCGCTCGAACCAATCCGCCGCGGCCCAGATACCCATCACCGAATCCACCATGGGCTGCGTCTCGTCCGCGCAGAACACGCGCAGCCGCACGCGATGATTGAGCGCGATCGACAATAGATGGTAGACCACGGCGAATCGGGGATGAGCGGCTGCGGCGTCCACCACGAGCGGCGAGCGCCCCCTGCCGCGGGCGACGCCGCGGCTGAAGCCCGACGCCGTCGCGCTTTCCGTCTTCCACTCATCGCGGCCATGATCCAGATAGTCGACGCCGCACACGTCCATGCACATCTCGAATTTGAGCTCCGAACCGTCGCGCAACGCCGTCGCGACTTCCAAGAGGCGCTCGGCGGGCACGTCGTAGGTCAGCTCACCGGTGTGGTTCGCCACCAGCCCCAAGCCGGGAACGACGCGCGCGATGGCCTCTTTCAAGATCTCGACACGGGTCGGCGTGGCCGCCACCGCGGGGGAGCCGGCGACATCGCTCATCGGACGATAGCCTTGTTGCGCTTGATCTTGTTCTGCAGCTGAATGATGCCGTACAGCAGCGCCTCGGCGGTGGGTGGACAGCCGGGCACGTACACATCGACGGGCACGATGCGGTCGCAGCCGCGCACCACGGCATAGGAATAATGATAGTAGCCGCCGCCGTTCGCGCAGGAACCCATGGAGATGACCCAGCGCGGCTCGGCCATCTGGTCGTACACCTTGCGCAGGGCCGGCGCCATTTTATTCACCAAGGTGCCGGCGACGATCATCACGTCCGATTGCCGCGGGCTGGGGCGGAACACCACGCCGAAACGGTCCAGATCGTAGCGCGCGGCGCCGGCATGCATCATCTCGACGGCGCAACACGCGAGGCCGAAGGTCATCGGCCACAGCGATCCGGTGCGCGCCCAGTTGATGAGCTTGTCGACGGTGGTCACTTCGAAGCCGCGCACGGTCGGTGTTTCGCCCACAGCTTCTAATCCCATTCGAGCGCCCCTTTCTTATAGTCGTACACCAGGGCGACGACCAGCACCAATGCAAATATCAGCATCGCGACCAGACCAAAAGTGCCGGTGATGCCCAACGACACGGCCCATGGAAAAAAGAAGGCAATTTCCAGGTCGAATACGATGAATATGATGGCGACCAGGTAGTAGCGCACGTCGAAGCGCATGCGCGAATCTTCGAAAGCCTCGAAGCCGCATTCGTAGGGCGAGAGTTTCTCGGCGTCCGGGCGTCGCGGCCCGAGTATCCAACCGATGGTGAACAGCGCGAGCCCCAACACCGTGGCCAGGCCCATAAAGATCAAGATCGGCAAATACTGTCGCAACATACGTCGTCGCTGGCTATTGAATGCAACTTATCATATCAGGCGTAACCTCGCTAAGTCGCATGATGTTGCGCTGCTTTCGCGCTGCACGTGTGATATTCGTTGCGCCACATGAACGAACACATTCATGTGGCGAGAGATGGTGCCGACGGCCGGACTCGAACCGGCACAGATTGCTCCACTAGCCCCTCAAACTAGCGCGTCTACCAATTTCGCCACGTCGGCTTGTCAATGGCCTTACGGCCAGAATCTACGGGGTTCGCTGGGCGAACCCCGAAAGCTAGCGGCGCTTCGCGCCGATAAGAAAGATCGCTCATATCTTACTGCTTTGGCGGTGCGGCCGGTGCCGGTGTCGCGGGCAGCGTCGTTGCGGGCGCCCGGGCGGGCTGCGCCAGCATCGACCGCTCCAACACGCTGGTGGGCTCGCCCGGCGATCGAGTCCCGAGATAGGCCAGCGACAAACTCGTCACGAAGAACAGTCCCGCGAATACCGCGGTCAATTTCGAAAACAAGGTACTCGTGCCGCGCGCACCGAACACGGTGCCCGACGCGCCGGAACCGAAACCCGCTCCCGCCTCCGCGCCCTTGCCCCGCTGCAGCAGCACCAGCCCGATAATCATCAGTGCCAGCAAGACATGCACCGCCAGAATGAAACCACGCAACATAAGAAATCTCTCAGGGCCGTACGGTACCCGATACGGTTTCCCGTTGGGCCGCGGCCTCGCAAATCTTAAGAAATTCATCGGCGCTCAACGAAGCACCACCCACCAATCCACCATCGACATCGGGCATCGAGAAAATCTCGGCCGCGTTGCCGCCTTTGACGCTGCCGCCGTACAGGATCCGCAGATGGCCCGCTATATTAGCATCTTGCGCGGCGATCCGACTGCGCAGGTACGCATGCACCGCCTGCGCTTGCTGCGGCGACGCCGTCCGCCCCGTGCCGATCGCCCAGACCGGCTCGTACGCCACGATGCCGCTCGCGAAGCTCGCCGCGCCGTTCATCGCCGTCACCGCCTCGAGTTGCCGGGCAACCACACTCTCGGTGTGATGATTCTCCCGCTCCTCCAGCGTCTCGCCCACGCACAACACCGGCGTCAGCCCGGCATGCAACACGGCCGCAAACTTGCGTGCCACCAAGACATCGTCCTCGTGATACAGCCGCCGCCGCTCGGAGTGTCCGACGATGACATACCGGCATCCCACGTCCTTCAGCATGGACGCGCTCACCTGGCCGGTGAACGCGCCGGTCGCTTCCGCACACACATCCTGTGCCCCGAGACGGATCTGTCCGCCGTCCAGCGTTCGGGCGGCGTCGGCCAGGTACACGAACGGCGGAAAGACAACTACGTCGACCGGCCATTCCGGATTCAGGCGTTGCTCCAGTTCCCTGAGCAAGGCCCCGTTGGCGGACCGCGACCCGTGCATTTTCCAATTACCCGCGACCACCGGACGACGCATACGCACCACCTTCGGGCCATGGCCCTGCAGGGAAGGCGGCGAAGATTAGCTGCGCGGACCTGTAACTGCAAGCCTATCGGCCACCGCTTCGACGGCGGCCGCAATGTCGCGGGCGCCTTTCTTGACCAAGTTGGCATCCGCCCCCTCCACCATCACCCGAATCACGGGTTCAGTGCCCGAGGCGCGGAGTACGATGCGGCCGCGGCCCTCGAATTGCCGCTCCACCGCCTGCGCCACCTCGAGCACGGCGGGCTCGGTCATGGGATCGAAGCGCCGCGCCACCCGCACGTTCAGCAGGACTTGGGGATATTTGCGCATCGGCGCCGTGAGCTCCGCCAGGCCCGCGCCGCTCGACTTCATCAATGCCAGCACCTGCAGTGCGCTCACCAGGCCATCGCCCGTGGTGGTCTTGTCCAGACACAGGATGTGGCCCGACGTCTCCCCGCCCAAGGTACCCCCCGTCTCGTTCAGCATGGCGAGCACGTAGCGATCGCCGACCTGCGCGCGCTGGAAAGCTACCTTTAGGTCGCCGAGCGCGTGCTCCAACCCGAGATTGCTCATCACCGTACCCACCACCGGCCCCTTGAGGGTGCCCGCCCCCTGCCGCTCCGCAGCCAGTACGTAGAGCAGCTGGTCGCCGTCCACACAGCGACCCAGTTCGTCGACCATGACCACCCGGTCGCCGTCGCCGTCGAGCGCCAGACCGACTTGCGCGCGCACTCCGGGCACGGTGAGCTGCAGGAGCTCCGGCGCGGTCGAACCGCAACCGTCATTGATGTTGCGGCCATTGGGCGAACAACCGATGGGCACGATTTCCGCGCCGAGATCGGCGAGCACCCGGGGCGCCACCTTGTAGCCGGCGCCGTTGGCGCAATCGATGACGATCTTGAAGCCCTCGAGGGTCATCCCCGCGGGAATGGTCGAGGCGCAGAAATCCTGATATTGCGTCCGGCTGCGATCGATGCGTACCGCCCGGCCGAGATGCTGCGACTCCTGCGTCATCACCGGCTCGTCGATCGAGCGCTCGATGCGCCGCTCGATGTCGTCGGACAGCTTGCTGCCGGTGGCATCGAAGAACTTGATGCCATTGTCCTGGTACGCATTGTGCGAGGCGCTGATGACGACACCGAAGCTGCAGCCGAGCTTCTGGGTCATATAAGCGATTCCGGGCGTCGGCAGGGGCCCGATCAGCATCACGTTGACGCCGGCCGCCACGAAACCCGCCTCCAGTGCCGACTCGAACATGTAGCCGGACAAGCGGGTGTCCTTGCCGATCAGTACATGACCGCCCTTCGGGGCCAGAACCCGCGCCGCGGCGCTCGCCAGCCGCAGGGCGAAGTCCACGGTCATGGGCGCCGCCCCGACGCGGCCGCGCACTCCGTCGGTCCCGAAGTAACGAGCACTCAATTCGAGGACGCCCGCATGACCGCACTGACCATGTCGATGGCATCCCTGGTCGGAGCCACATCGTGGGTGCGGATGATCCGCGCCCCCCACGAGACCGCGAACGCCGCAAGGCCGAGACCGCCATACAGGCGTTGGTCCGTTGGCCGCCCCAAAATCCGGCCGATGAAGCTCTTGCGCGAGACGCCCACCAGCAATGGCGAGCCCAACGCGGCGAGCCGCGGCAGCGCCTTCAACAATGTCATATTGTGGTCCAGCCCCTTGCCGAACCCGACCCCGGGATCGAGCGCGATGGCGTCGGGTTCGATCCCCGCACTCAGGCACGCGCTGCGTTCGCGCATCAAAAACTCGCACACCTCGGTCACCACGTCCTCGTACATCGGATGCTGCTGCATGGTACGCGGCTCCCCCTGCATGTGCATGAGACACACGCCCACTTTTGCCCGGGCCGCCCACTCCCGGGCCCCCGGAGCCCGCAGCGCATACACATCGTTGACGATGCACGCACCGGCGTGGGCGGCGGCAGCCATCACCGCGGGCTTGCTGGTATCGATGGAAATCGCCACGTCGAACCGGCGCGCAATGCCGTCGATGACGGGCAGTACCCGCGCGCTCTCCACGCCCACGTCGACGGCGTCCGCGCCAGGCCGGGTGGACTCGCCCCCCACGTCGATGATGTCGGCCCCTTCCGCCACCATGACCGCCGCGCGGTCGAGTGCCGCGTCGGGGCGCGAATACCGGTCGCCATCGGAAAAGGAATCCGAAGTCACGTTCAAAATGCCCATGACGAGGGGGCGCGTCAGATCGATGACTCTATGGTTGCAGCGCCAATGCATATCGCACCGAAAGTGGGTCAGCAAAAAGGCCGGGGCGCCCCGCGCGAGGGTGCCACCGGCCTTCAGAAGGTCACGGGTCGATCGAGGCGATCAGTGCTGGCCCGCGGGGTTGACCAGGGGCGGGGCCGGCTTCTCCGCGGTCGGGGGCCGGGGGGTTGCCGTCGGCGTATCGTCCCAGTCCCGCGGCGGGCGCGGCACCCGGCCTTCCATGATGTCCTTGATCTGCTCTTCGTCGATGGTCTCGTACTTGATGAGCGCCTCGGACATGGCCTGCAGCTTGTCCATGTTGGTCTGGATGATCTTGTACGCACGCTGGTAATTGCTGTCGATGACCCGGCGCACTTCCTCATCGATCACATGCGCCGTCACATCGGACACCTGCTTGTGCTGGGTGACGCTGCGCCCGAGGAACACTTCGCCCGACTCTTCGCTGTAGGTCTGCGGCCCCAACCGATCCGACAAGCCCCAACGGGTCACCATGTTGCGCGCGAGTTCGGTGGCGCGCTCGATGTCGTTGGAGGCGCCGGTGGTCACGGCATCCGGTCCGAAGACCAGTTCTTCGGCAACCCGGCCGCCGAACAACGTCGCGATCCGGCTCTCCAGCTGGCGCTTGCTGGTGCTGTAGCGGTCCTGTTCCGGCAGGAACATGGTCACGCCCAACGCGCGGCCGCGGGGAATGATGGTGACCTTGTACACCGGATCATGCTCGGGAACGCTTAAGCCCACGATGGCATGGCCCGACTCGTGATACGCCGTGTTGCGCTTCTCTTCCTCGGTCATGACCATGGAGCGACGCTCGGCGCCCATCATGATCTTGTCCTTGGCCCGTTCGAATTCCTCCATGGTCACCGAGCGCTTGTTGCCGCGTGCGGCGAACAACGCCGCCTCGTTGACGAGGTTGGCGAGATCGGCGCCCGAGAAGCCCGGCGTGCCGCGTGCGATCACCGACGGCTTGACGTTGTCGCCGAGCGGTACCTTGCGCATGTGGACTTTGAGAATTTGTTCGCGGCCGCGCACATCGGGCAGCGGCACGACCACCTGGCGGTCGAAACGGCCCGGGCGCAGCAGCGCCGGATCCAGCACGTCCGGCCGGTTGGTCGCGGCGATCACGATGATCCCCTCGTTACCCTCGAAGCCGTCCATTTCCACGAGCAACTGGTTGAGCGTCTGTTCCCGCTCGTCATGGCCGCCGCCCAAGCCCGCGCCACGGTGCCGGCCGACCGCGTCGATCTCATCGATGAAAATGATGCATGGGGCGTGCTTCTTGGCCTGTTCGAACATGTCGCGCACGCGCGAGGCGCCCACGCCGACGAACATTTCCACGAAATCGGAGCCCGAAATGGTGAAGAACGGCACCTTGGCCTCGCCCGCGATGGCGCGTGCCAACAGGGTCTTGCCGGTGCCCGGCGACCCGACCATCAACACGCCTTTCGGGATCTTGCCGCCAAGTTTCTGGAACTTGCCGGGATCCTTCAAGAAGTCGACGATTTCGACCACTTCTTGCTTGGCCTCTTCCACCCCCGCGACATCCGCGAAGGTGATGTTGACCTGGTCTTCGCCCAGGAGCCGCGCACGGCTCTTACCGAAGGACATGGCGCCACGGCCGCCGGACGCGCCCTGCATCTGGCGCATGAAGTACGCCCAGAAGCCGATCAGGATCAATATCGGGAATGCCGAGATGAGCAATTGCAGGAATACCGACTGCTGTTTTGGGGGTTCGCCGCGGAATTTGACGCCCTGCGACTGCAGCAAACCGATCAACGCCCCGTTGCCGGTCTCCGGGTTGTAGGTCACGAACTGGTTCCCGTCGCGGCGCTTGCCCTCGATGATCTCCCCTTTCAGGGTGACCGAATCGATGCTGTTGCTTTTGACTTCGGTCAGGAACTGCGAGTAATCGATGGTTGCCGGCTGACCGGTACGCATACCGAATTGGCTGAAAATCGCGAGCAGAATGACCGCCAACGCGACCCAGAGAAGAATTTGTTTCGTCAGATCGTTCAAGTTTCACCTACAGCCGCAAACCCATTTCGACACAATAATTCGATGGGCGTTCCATGGCAGGCGGGTATCTCGGGACGCCCTACGGGGTGCCCGCCCTACCGACCCACCGAACTTACACCATCCCAAACTGCCGCGCCAACAGATAGATCTCGGGACTTCGGGTTCGTGACGCCTTCGGCTTTTTCATCACGACTCGCCCATACCGGCTCCGGGCCGCCCGTAGGAACTCCTCGAAACCCGCACCTTGGAACAATTTCACCAGCAAATCGCCGCCCGGTGTCAAAACGCGGTCGGCAAACTCCAGCGCCAGTTCAGCCAGATACATCGACCGTGGCTGGTCCACCGCATCTATGCCTGCCATGTTTGGGGCCATATCGGACAATACAAGGTCGACCTTCGAGGCCCCCACCGCCCCCAGCACCTCGTTCAATACCCACTCCTCGCGAAAATCGCCGAGCACGAAATCCACGCCCGCAATCGCATCCATGGGCAGTATGTCGGTGGCGACGATGCGGCTCGCCCCGCCGATGATGCGCGCCGCATACTGGCTCCAGCCGCCGGGCGCGGCACCGAGATCGACACAGCGCATCCCGGGCCGCAACAGGCGCTCGTTCTCCTGAATTTCCGCCAATTTGAAGACGGCGCGCGAACGCCAGCCTTCGCGGTGCGCGCGTTTGACGAACTCGTCGTTCTCATGCTCGGCCAGCCAGCGAGCACTGCTCTTCGTACGCTTTGGCATGTGGGGATTGTACGGGGCGTTTATACTGCGCCGATGGAACTTTCCGAAAAACAAAAGAAGCATCTGCGCCGCGTGGCCCATCCCTTAAATCCCATCGTCATGCTGGGCAACGCCGGCCTCACGGATGGCGTGGTCAACGAACTCGAGCGCGCGCTCGGCGACCACGAACTCGTCAAGGTCAGTGCGCGCGTCGGCGATCGCGACGCCCGCAACGCGGCCTTGGCCACCTTGGCGACGCGCACCTCCGCGCACTTGGTGCAGCGCATCGGCAATGTCGGCGTGTTCTTCCGCCGGCGCAAGGATCAACCCAAAATTCTGCTGCCGGACTGACTGCGGTTCGCGGTCAGGGGCACGAGCCGCTCAACGCCATCCAATTCGGCCTGGGGTACTACCGAAAGTCCTCGTTCCAGATCACCCGCAGCATCGCCAGGCACGCAAGTCCATACACCGCCGCCGCCACGCCGTGCCACGCCCCGAAGGGGAGCCCGGCGACCGCGCCGTGCCGATGGGCTGCGTCCATCACCGGCGCCAACACCCATTGACTCAGCGCGAGCAGCGCGGCAGCCAGGTAGCCCCATACGAAGCGCGTGCGGCCCGGCAGCACCAGCGCCAACGCCGCCACCCCCACGCCGATATAGGTTTCGATGGCAAACAAACGGCCCGCAATGACGCCCGCCTGATGCCGATCGTTCAGTACATGGAACACGAGGGTAGCCACCCAGATGGTCGCCCACAGGCTGCCCGCCCACAGCACCAGGAGCACGCGGAAAAAACTACGAATCATGGCAACTTACACGTACCGGACGGTCACGATCTCGTACGTGCGCACGCCACCGGGTACCGTCACGTCGACCACGTCGCCCTGCGACTTGCCGATGAGACCGCGCGCGATGGGCGAGGAAACCGACAACAGGCCCAGCTTGATATTGGCCTCATCGTCGCCCACCAGCTGGTACGTCACCTTGGCGCCGCTCTCCTCGTCGCTGAGCTCCACCGTGCAACCGAACACGACCCGGCCGGTCGCATTCAAGGTGGTGACGTCGATCACTTCCGAGTTCGACAGCCGGTTCTCGATGTCGTTGATGCGGCCTTCGATGAAGCTCTGCTGTTCGCGGGCCGCATGATATTCGGCGTTCTCGGACAGGTCGCCATGCGCGCGCGCCTCCGCGATCGCCTTGATGACGTTCGGCCGCGCCTCGCTCTTCAGCTGTTTCAATTCCTGCCGCAGGCGCTCAGCGCCGCGAAGAGTCATGGGAGTTCGTTTCACGTCGGCAGCACTCTGTGAAGAGTCATGGGAGTTCGTTTCACGCCAGCAATTCCTTGTGCAAATCCTGCAATCGATTGACTTCGATGTCGCCGAGATGGTCGAGCGCATCGCAGGTGGCGCGCGCCGCGGCCACCGTCGTGTAGTAGGTTACCTTGCGCGCGACCGCTTCGCGGCGAATCGATCGCGACTCGCGTACCGCCTGCTTACCCTCGGTGGTATTGACGATCAGCGCAACCTCGTCGTTTTTTATCATATCGACGACGTGCGGGCGACCCTCGCGCACTTTATTGACCCTTCGGCAGACGACGCCGGCCTCTTCGAGCACCAGCGCGGTACCCCCGGTGGCGGCAATTTCGAAACCGCGGGCGATCAGCATCTGCGCCAGAATCACCGCACCCGGCTTGTCCCGGTCGCGCACGCTCACGAAACACAGGCCGCGGGTCGGCAGCACCACGCCCGAGGCCGCCTGCGCCTTGGCGTAGGCCTCGCCGAAGGTGTGCCCGGTGCCCATGACCTCGCCCGTGGATTTCATCTCGGGCCCCAGGATGGGGTCCGCCTCCGGAAACTTGTTGAAGGGGAACACCGCCTCCTTGACCGAGAAGTACGGCGGAATCCGCTCCACCGTCTGGCCCTGTTCGGCCAAGGACTTGCCCGTCATGACCCGCGCCGCCACTTTGGCGAGCGCAATGCCGGTGGCCTTGGAGACGAACGGCACGGTACGCGAGGCGCGCGGGTTGACCTCGAGGATGTAGATCACGCCGCTCTGGATGGCGAACTGGATGTTCATCAGGCCGACCACGTTCAAGGCCTTCGCGAGTTTGCGCGTCTGCACACGCAGCTCGTCCTGAATTTCCGCGGACAGTCCGTTGGGCGGCAACGAACAGCCCGAGTCGCCCGAATGCACGCCCGCCTGCTCGATGTGCTCCATGATGCCGCCGATCAGCACGTCCTGACCGTCGCTCACGGCATCGACGTCCACTTCGATGGCCAGGTCCAGGAACCGGTCGAGCAGCACCGGGCTGTCGTTCGACACCTTCACCGCGTCCGTCATGTACTGGCGCAGATCGTCTTCGTTGAACACCACTTCCATGGCCCGCCCGCCCAGCACATAGCTCGGCCGCACCACCAGCGGGAACCCAACTTCGCGGGCCAGCAGCACCGCCTGTTCCTCGGCGCGCGCCGAGGCATTCGCCGGCTGCTTGAGTTTCAGCGCGGTGACCAGCTTCTGGAAGCGCTCCCGATCTTCGGCCACGTCGATGCTGTCCGGCGTGGTCCCGATGATGGGGGCGCCGGCCGCCGCGAGAGCCCGCGACAGCTTCAAAGGCGTCTGCCCGCCATACTGCACGATCACGCCCTCGGGCTTTTCCTTCTCGATGATTTCCATGACGTCCTCGAACGTCAGCGGCTCGAAGTACAGCCGGTCCGATGTGTCGTAGTCGGTGGAAACCGTCTCGGGATTGCAGTTCACCATGATGGTCTCGAATCCGTCCGCGCGCAGCGCCATCGAGGCATGCACGCAGCAGTAATCGAATTCGATGCCCTGGCCGATGCGGTTCGGGCCGCCGCCCAGAATCATGATCTTGCGGCGGGTGGTCGGATTCGCCTCGCACTCTTCTTCGTAGGTCGAGTAGAGGTACGCGGTCGAGGTCGCGAACTCCGCGGCGCAGGTGTCGACCCGTTTGTACACCGGATGCAGCCCGAGCTTGCGGCGGCGGCTGCGCACCGTCGGCTCGTCGCGCGCCACCAGGCTCGCGATGCGCGAGTCCGAGAAGCCCTTGCGCTTCAGGCCGCGCATGCGCGCAGCGTCCAGACTGTCGAAGCCCTGGGCTTTGAGCAAGGCCTCCTCGCGCAGCAGATCCTCGATCTGCGACAGGAACCAGGGGTCGATCTTGGTGGCGTCGAACACCTGCTGCAGCGTCCAGCCGGCGCGAAATGCGTCGCCCACGTACAGGATCCGGTCCGGCCCCGGCCAGCGCAATTCGTACGTCAATTTTTCGACCGATGCGTCCGAGAGCGGATGCGGCAGCTGTTCGTCGAAGCCGTCGTAGCCCAGCTCCAGACTGCGCAGCGCCTTCTGCAGCGATTCCTGGAAGGTGCGGCCGATGGCCATGACCTCGCCCACCGATTTCATCTGCGTGGTCAGGCGGGTGTTGGAGCCGGGAAATTTCTCGAACGTGAAGCGTGGAATCTTGGTGACCACGTAATCGATGGTGGGCTCGAACGATGCCGGCGTGCCGCCGCCGGTGATCTCGTTCTTGAGTTCATCGAGCGTGTAGCCCACGGCGAGCTTGGCGGCGATCTTGGCGATCGGAAAGCCCGTGGCCTTGGACGCGAGCGCCGAGGAGCGCGACACGCGCGGATTCATTTCGATCACCAGCACCCGGCCGTCGTCCGGATTGACCGCGAATTGCACGTTGGAGCCGCCGGTATCGACGCCGATCTTGCGCAGCACCGCAATCGACGCATCGCGCAGTCGCTGGTACTCGCGGTCGGTCAGCGTCTGCGCCGGCGCCACCGTGATCGAGTCGCCCGTGTGCACGCCCATGGGATCCAGGTTCTCGATGGAACACACGATGATGCAGTTGTCGTTCCGGTCCCTGACCACTTCCATTTCGTATTCTTTCCAGCCCAGCACCGACTCCTCGAGCAGCACCTCGTTGGTGGGCGAAGCATCGAGGCCGCGGCCCACGATGGCCTCGAACTCCTCGCGGTTGTAGGCGATGCCGCCGCCGCTGCCGCCCATGGTGAAGGACGGCCGGATCACGGTCGGGAAGCCGATTTCCGCCTGCACCGCCAGCGCCTCCTCCATGCTGTGCGCGATGCGCGCCCGCGCGGTCTCCAAGCCGATGTCCGTCATGGCGCGGCGGAACAGCTCGCGGTCCTCGGCCATGTCGATGGCACGCTTGGTCGCGCCGATCATCTCGACGTTGTATTTCTCGAGCACGCCCTCGCGCGCCAGGTCCAAGGCCGTGTTGAGCGCCGTCTGTCCGCCCATGGTTGGCAGGAGCGCGCTCGGCCGTTCCTTATCGATGATGCGTTCGATGGTTCGCCAGTTGATCGGCTCGATGTAGATGCTGTCCGCGGTTTCCGGATCCGTCATGATGGTGGCCGGATTGGAGTTCACCAGAATGACTCGATAGCCCTCTTCTTTCAGGGCCTTGCACGCTTGAGCTCCCGAATAGTCGAACTCGCATGCCTGGCCGATGATGATGGGCCCGGCACCGATGATGAGGATGCTGCTGAGGTCGGTTCTTTTCGGCATGGGGCTACCCTTCAGCCGATTTTTGTCTGGCGGAACTACGGTTGCGGGACAGCGTTTGGATGCGTTTGACCATCAGATACATGAAGTGCTCGAACAACAGCTTGAGATCGTGCGGCCCCGGACTGGCCTCGGGATGCCCTTGGAAACTGAACGCCGGACGATCCGTGCGCGCGATGCCTTGATTGGAGCCGTCGAACAGCGACCGATGCGTCGCCCGCACATTGGCGGGCAGCGTCGCCTCGTCGACCGCAAAGCCGTGATTCTGACTGGAGATCAAGACCCGGCCGGAGTCGATCTCGAGCACGGGATGATTGCCGCCATGGTGGCCGGTTTTCATCTTCACGGTCTTCGCACCGCTCGCCAAGGCCAGCAGCTGATGCCCCAGACAGATGCCGAAAATCGGGATGTCGGTTTCGAGCAGCGCACCGATGGCCGCGATGGCGTAATCGCAGGGCTCCGGGTCGCCCGGACCGTTGGCCAAGAAGATACCATCGGGATTCATCGCAAGCACTTGATCTGCCGGAGTTTGGGCAGGTACGACCGTCATACGACAGCCATGCTCGGCGAGAATCCGCAGAATGTTGCGCTTGACCCCGTAGTCGTAAGCCACCACGTGCAGGCGGCTCTGCGGGCGCGGCGGCTTGGCCGCGGTCTTCCAGATCGCGCCATCGTTCCACTGATAGATTTTCTTGGTGGACACCGCCTTGGCGAGATCCATTCCTTTGAGGCCCGGGAATTTCTTGGCGGCGCGCACCGCGGCCGTCTCGTCGATGTTCTCGCCCGTCATGATGCAGCCTGATTGGGCGCCTTTCTCGCGCAGCAGCCGGGTCAGCTTGCGGGTGTCGATATCGGCAATCGCCACCACCTTACAGCGCAGCAGGAAGCTGTTCAGCGACTCGGTGGCGCGCCAGTTCGAATGCAGCAGGGGCAGATCGCGTATTACCAGCCCGGCTGCATAAACCGTGCCCGATTCCAGATCCTCGGGGGTGGTTCCGGTATTGCCGACATGCGGATAGGTGAGGGTGACGATCTGGCGGCAATAGGAGGGGTCCGTCAGGATTTCCTGGTAACCCGACATGCACGTATTGAAAACTACTTCACCGGTCGTGTTGCCTTTCGCGCCTACCGAGACGCCACGGAACACGGTGCCATCTTCGAGAGCTAGCACTGCTGGTGTCGACACTCCGGTTCCTCGCTTTGCGCTACGCGCGTTGCGCAGATGCGCAAAGCGGGAGGCGCTCGTGCAAGAACGTCCTCCCGCTTTATGGGTTGATTCGCGACTCGTTTCCGGGCGCGAATATTAACGACACCTAGGATGACTGTCTATGCCTAACGTGGACGGAGCACGTCCGCCATGCCATACAGTCCCGCCGGCCGGCCCACCAGCCACTGCGCCGCCCGCAAGGCGCCCCGCGCAAAGGTCGCGCGGTCGGTGGCGCGGTGGGTGATCTCGAGGCGCTCGCCGGCGCCCGCGAAAATCACCGTGTGCTCACCGACGATGTCGCCGGCCCGCACCACGGAAAAGCCGATGCTGCCGGCCTCGCGCGTTTCCAAGACGCCGTGCCGGTCGAAAACGGCGATATTCGCCAAGGTCTCACCGCGGGCATTCGCGACCACTTCTGCCAGGACCAGGGCGGTCCCCGACGGCGCATCGCGCTTCAGCTTGTGGTGTGCCTCGGCGATTTCCACGTCGAATCCCGCGCCCAGGCTTAGCGTAGCCAGCCGCACCAGCTGCGCCATGACGCCGACGCCCACGCTGGTGTTGGGCGCGATCAACAGCGCAATCCTCTGGGATGCTGCCTCGAGCGCAGCGCGCACGGGGGCGTCGAATCCCGTCGCCCCGACCAACAGCGGCACCCCGGTCCGCACGCAGGCCTGCGCATGCTCAATGACGAACGGCGCCCGGCTGAAATCCACCGCGACCGCCGCACCGCGCAACGCCTCGTCGATGTCAGCGGTGATCCTCACCCCGCTCGGCCGCCCGTCCTGCGCCGCGTCCTGACCCAACTTGTCGCTGCCGGCGCTCGCCAGCGCCCCCGACAAAGCCAGCCGGACGGACCGCGCCGCGGCTGTGCCTTGCTCGGCGGCACCCGCCGACGGCCCTGCGGCTCCTGCGCGGACGGCGCCCTCCGCAGTCTCTGCCAGGCAGCGCACCAACGACTGTCCCATCCGGCCGGTGATGCCGAAAATGGCGATGCCATGGCGGGTGGTTGCGGGCATCGCGGACCTCAGTCCGTGGCGCCCGTGAAGAACTTTTTCACGCCCTCGAAGAAGGACTGCTCGCGCGGCTTGTGTGCGCCGGCGCCCTCCTGCAGCGACGCCTCGAATTCCTTGAGCAGTTCCTTTTGCTCGCCGCTCAGGCTCACCGGCGTTTCGATCACCACGCGGCAGAACAAGTCGCCGGCCGCGCCGCCACGCACCGGCTTCACGCCCTTCTCACGGACGCGAAATACGCGCCCCGATTGGGTCTCGCTGGGGATTTTCAAAACCACCTCGCCGTTCAACGTCGGCACTTCCACCGAACCGCCGAGCGCGGCGGTGGTGAAGCTGATCGGCACCTCGCAGGATAGGTGGCTACCCTCGCGCTCGAAGATGGCGTGCTCGCGCACGCGGATCTCGACATATAGATCGCCCGCCGGCCCGCCGTTGCGGCCCGCCTCGCCCTCGCCGTTCAAACGAATCCGGTCGCCCGTATCGACACCGGCGGGGACCGCCACCGGCAGGGTCTTCTCCTGCCGTACGCGGCCCTGTCCGAAGCAGGTATCGCACGGGTTGCTGATGATCTTGCCGCGTCCCTTGCAGCGCGGGCAGGGCTGCTGGATGGTGAAGATGGATTGCTGCACGCGGACCTGGCCTTGACCGTTGCAGGTGTCGCAGGTCTTGGGCGTGGAGCCCTTGGCGGCGCCGGATCCATGGCAGGTCTTGCATTCGGCGAGCGACGGTATCTGGATCTCGGTTTCGGTGCCGAACACCGCCTGTTCCAAGTCCAGCTCGAGCTCGTAGCGCAAGTCGGCGCCGCGAAATACCTGCGAGCGGCCGCCGCGCTGGCCGCCGGTAAAAATATCGCCGAACATCTCGCCGAAGATGTCGCCGAAGGCCTCGCCCGCGCTGAAGCCGCCGCCACGGCCGCCTTCGAGCCCGGCATGACCGTATTGGTCGTACACCGCGCGCTTCTGTGCGTCGGTGAGGACCTCGTAGGCCTCCTTGCATTCCTTGAACCTGTGCTCGGCCTCGGGATTGTCCGGATTGCGATCCGGATGGAACTTCATGGCCAGCCGGCGATAGGCCTTCTTGATCTCATCCGCCGTCGCGCTTTTCGACACATCGAGGAGCTTGTAAAAATCCTGCTTCGCCATCGCACACCTTCAAGGACACTCGCCCAATATAAACGAACCGCCGGTACCTTCTCGTACCGGCGGTTCGTTGCAAACAGCCCGACTCCAAACCGGTCTTCAGGCCTTTTTGCGGTCGCTTTCCTTGACCTCTTCGAACTCGGCATCGAGTACGTCTTCCTTCGGGGCTTCGGCGCCGCCGGTACCGCCGCCGGCCGGAGCGCTTCCCGCCGACTGCTCGTACGTCTTCTGCAGGATGGCGCTGGAAGCCTGTTCGAGCGCCTGGGTCTTGCGCTCGATGTCCTCGCGATCATCGCCGCTCATCGCGGTCTTGACCGACGCGATGGCCTCGTTCGCGGCCTTCTTCTCGTCGTCCGACACCTTGTCGCCCAGGTCCTTGAGCGCTTTCTCGACGCTATGCACGGCGGCATCCGCCTTGTTGCGCGCGCCCACCAACTCGCGGAATTTCTTGTCTTCCTCGGCGTGGGCTTCGGCGTCGCCGACCATGCGCTTGATCTCCGTTTCGGACAAGCCGCTCGACGCCTTGATGACGATGCGCTGTTCCTTGCCGGTCTTCACGTCCTTGGCCGAGACATTCAAGATGCCGTTGGCATCGATGTCGAACGCCACTTCGATCTGCGGCATGCCGCGCGGTGCGGGCGGAATATCCGTCAGGTCGAATCGGCCCAGCGACTTGTTGTCGGTCGCGCGGTCGCGCTCGCCCTGCAGCACGTGAATGGTCACGCCGGTCTGATTGTCGTCCGCGGTCGAAAACGTCTGCGCCGCCTTGGTCGGAATGGTGGTGTTCTTCTCGATCACCTTGGTCATGATGCCGCCCAGGGTCTCGATCCCCAGGGACAGCGGCGTCACGTCGAGCAGCAACACGTCCTTCACGTCGCCCGACAACACACCGCCCTGGATCGCGGCACCGACGGCCACGGCTTCATCGGGATTCACGTCCCGCCGCGGCTCCTTGCCGAACAGATCCTTCACCGCCTGCTGCACCAGCGGCATGCGGGTCTGACCGCCCACCAGAATGACTTCGCCCACGTCCTTCAAGGAGATGCCGGCATCCTTCATCGCGATGCGGCAGGGCTCCAGCGTCTTCTGCACCAGATCTTCGACCAGCGACTCGAGCTTGGCCCGGGTCAGCTTCATGTTCAGATGCTTGGGACCGGCCGCATCCGCCGTGATGTACGGCAGATTCACTTCGGTCTGCTGGCTCGAGGAGAGCTCGATCTTGGCCTTCTCGGCAGCCTCTCGCAGGCGCTGCATGGCCAGGGGATCCTTGCGCACGTCGATGCCGCTTTCCTTCTTGAATTCGTCGGCCAGATAGTTGATGACGCGCAGGTCGAAATCTTCGCCCCCCAAGAAGGTATCGCCGTTGGTGGACAACACCTCGAACTGGCGCTCGCCGTCGACTTCCGCGATTTCGATGACCGACACGTCGAACGTGCCGCCGCCCAAGTCGTACACCGCAATCTTGCGATCGCCGCCGTCCTTGTCGAGGCCGTAGGCCAGCGCCGCCGCGGTCGGCTCATTGATGATGCGCTTGACGTTCAGGCCCGCGATGCGTCCGGCATCCTTGGTGGCCTGACGCTGCGAGTCGTTGAAATATGCAGGTACCGTGATCACCGCATCGGTGACCGTCTCGCCCAGGTAATCCTCGGCGGTTTTCTTCATCTTCATGAGCACGCGCGCGGACACTTCGGGGGGCGCCATCTTCTTGCCCTGGACTTCCACCCAGGCGTCGCCGTTGTCGGCTTTGACCACCTTGTAGGAGACCATGCTCACATCTTTCTTCACCACCTCGTCGGCGAACTTGCGGCCGATCAATCGCTTGACCGCAGCCACGGTGTTCGCCGGGTTGGTGACGGCCTGGCGCTTGGCGGACTGACCCACCAGCACTTCGCCATCCTTGGTGAAGGCAACGATCGACGGCGTCGTCCGGTCACCTTCGCTGTTCTCGATAACCTTGGGCTTGCCGCCCTCCATGATCGCGACGCAAGAATTCGTCGTGCCGAGATCGATGCCTATCATTTTACCCATAGTGAAACCCTCTGAAAATTCAACAATCCGTGACCGCTACCTGGGGGAGACCCCGATTATTTCAATTGGCGTCCCCGGGCGATTTACTGACGACGACGCGGGCGGGACGCAACAATCGCCCATTCAACGAATACCCCTTCTGAATCACCGTCAGCACGGTATTGGCCGGCTTGTCGCGGCTCTCCTGCGCCACCATGGCCTCATGCCAGGCGGGATCGAAGGGCTGGCCGACCGGATCGATGATCTTGATGCCGGCCTTGTCGAAGGCGCGGTGCAACTGCCGCAAGGTGGCCTGGGCGCCTTCGAGCATGGCCGGTCCCGGGGTCGCGGCGCCCGCGCCGATGCCGGCTTCCAGGGCGTCGCCCACCGTCACCAGCTCCTGGGCGAAGCGCTCGATGGCGAACTTGCGCGCATTCTCGAGTTCACGCTCGGTGCGCTTGCGGTAGTTCTCGAGTTCGGCCACGGAGCGCAGGTAACTGTTCCAGTTATCCTGGGCCCTGGCCTCGGCCGCGGCCAAGGCGCCGTCGATCGCCGAATCGGCCGGAGCCGCGCCGGCTGTTTCCGCCGCCCCTGCTTGGGGCTGGTTGTTCTCATTCACGTTGCAAAGCCCTCAAAAGGATGGCGGCTACAAATACCGCTCGAAGCCGGTGTATTGGGGGCTACTTGCGCGCGTTCAAGGCCGAACCGAGCAGTTTTGCGGTGACATCCACGATGGGGATCACCCGTTCGTAGGCCATCCGCGTGGGCCCGATGATGCCTAGGACGCCCACCACCTTGTTGTCCAGCATATACGGCGCGGTCACCACGCTGATGTCGTCAAGGATGCGGTAGCCGGACTCCTGTCCGATGAAGATCTGGATGCCGTCCGCTCGCAGGCATCCGTCCAGCAGCTTGAGGATGTCGTGCTTCTCGTTGAACGCCTCGAACAGCCGGCGCAGGCGGTCGACGTTCGACAGCTCGGCGAAGCCCATCAGATTGGTCTCGCCGGCGATGACGTATTCCACCCGGTCGTCGGGCGCGGTGTCGAACACCTTCTGCGCGACCTGAATGGCGTCCAGCATGAGCTGGTTCATGTGCTGCCGGGTCTCCTGCAGCTGGCGCACCAGCTGGGCCCTCACGTCCGGCAGCGAGCGGCCGGCAAAGGATTCGTTCAAGTAATTGGCCGCGCGCCGCAGCTCTTCGGTGGAGTAGTGCCGATCCAGCTGCACCACGCGGTTCTGCACCTCGCGGTTGTCCATCACCATGACCGCCAGGGCGCGGTTCTCGGACAGCGATACGAACTCGATATGCGAGAGCGCGACGTAATTGGGGTTGGGCAGGGTGACCAGGCCCGCCATGCGGGTGACGCTCGACAGCATCTGCGACACGGTCTGCACCAAGGAGCGGCCGTTCGAGGCGTCCACGCGGAGGCGGCGCTGGATCTCCTCGACCTCCTCCTGATGCAGGGGCTGCAATTTCAGCAGGGTGTCGACGAAGAACCGGTAGCCCTTGTCGGTGGGGACGCGCCCGGCGGAGGTGTGCGGCGAGGCCACGAACCCCAGGTCCTCGAGGTCGGCCATGACGTTGCGGATGGTGGCCGACGAGAGGCTCAGGCCCGAATCCCGCGACAGCGTTCGCGACCCGACGGGCTGGCCATCTCGAATATAATTCTCGATCAGCGCTTTGAGAAGCAGCTGCGCCCGCTCGTTGAGGCCGTCTTCGGAACCTTCTGTCATAGTAAGTCCATATAACATGTTTGAAGCTACCTAGCGCATACCGGCGGAGTCAAGTCCGCCGAATCTATCCCAAAGCGCGAATTTGGCCCCTAACTGAACCGGGGTCGATCGTGCTACAAGGACGGCAGTTTTATGTCTCATTCTTTCAAGTCCATCGCCCTCGTCGGCAATGCCAAGGATCTGCGCGTCGCCGAATGCATGCTGAGCCTGGCCAGCCATTTCTATGCACGCGGCATCTGCGCTCTGGTGGATCCCGGGGTCGGCCTGGCCTTCCCGCCGGATAGCGTAGTGCCCTGCCCCGAACAAGCCTTTGCCACGCGCGCCGAGCTGATCGTCGCCATCGGCGGCGACGGAACCCTGCTGTACGCCGCGCGCCTGGTGGCCGGGCACGCGGTGCCGCTGCTCGGAGTGAATCGCGGTCGCCTGGGCTTCTTGACCGACGTGAGCCCGAACTCCATGCTCGAGGACATCGACACCGTGCTCGCCGGTCGCTACACCGAGGATCGGCGCTCGCTCCTGGCCGCGCGGCTGGAACGCCGCGCTGCGGAACCGGTCGCCGCCCTCGCCCTCAACGACGTGGTCGTGGGCAAGTGGGAAACCGGGCGCACCATGGATTTCGAAACCTCCATCAACGGGCGCTTCGTCAATTCGCACAGCGGCGACGGCATGGTGATTGCGACGGCCACCGGCTCGACCGCCTACGCCCTGTCGTGCGGCGGTCCCATCGTCGAACCGGACCTCGACGTGTGGGTGGTGGCGCCCATCTGTCCCCACACCCTGAGCGACCGGCCCATCGTGGTACGCGCCGGCAGCAAGATTCAGCTGCGCATGGCGGACCGCCTGGGATCGCATGCCCAGGTGACCTGCGACGGCACCGCCATCGGCGATCTGGACCAGGGCGATACGCTGTTCGTCGAAGGCGCCGACGTGCAAATCACGCTGCTGCATCCGCCCGGCTACGACTACTACCGCCTGCTCCGCTCCAAACTGCACTGGGGCCGCGGCGGCCACGGCACCGGCGAATAGCATGCTCACGCATCTGCAACTCCGTGACCTGGTCATCGTGGATACGGCCGAGCTGGACTTCGGACCCGGCCTCACGGCGCTGACGGGCGAGACCGGCGCCGGGAAATCCATCGTGGTGGACGCACTGCTGCTGATTGCCGGCGGCCGGGCGGCCGCCGACGTCGTACGTCAAGGGGCGGAGCGCGCCGAAATCGCCGCCAGCTTCGCGGCCCTGCCCGCCGCCGCCCTGACCTGGCTCGACGCCCAGGACATCGAGCACGACGAGGAAGTGATCGTGCGGCGCGTGATCGGCGCGGACGGCCGCTCGCGCGCCTACATCAACGGGCAATTGGTCCCCCTCCAGCAACTGCGGGAGTTCGGCGAATTCCTCATCGAAATTCACGGCCAGCAAGAATTTCAGCACCTGGTCAAACGCGCCGCGCAGCGCGATCTGCTCGATGAGCGTCTCGACGCGGCATTGACGCGCGAGGTGGCCGAGATCCACGGCCGTTACCGGACCTGCCGGCGCGACTACGATGCGCTGAAAACGGCCGCCGAGAACCGCGACGCCCGCCTCGATCTGCTGCGCTACCAGCTCGCCGAACTCAAAGCCGAGGTCACGACGGTGGCGGCGATCGAAGAGTTGTTCGTCGAGCAGAAACGCATCTCGGGGCGGGGCCGGCTGAGCGCCGCGGCGCGTACCGCCCTTAACGCCATTTACGACGCCGATGCCGATAGCGCCCACGATTTACTGGCGAAGGCCCAGGTCGCCCTGCGCGCGGCGGCGGAGGCCGACCCCGAACTCGCCGGGGCCGCCACGCAGCTGGCGGAGGCGACCATCCTGGTACACGAATCGGCCGAGGTGCTGCGCCGCTATCTCGACAACCTGGACATGGACCCGGCGCGCCAGGAAGAGATCGAACGCCATGCCGCCGCGCTCGAGGCGCTGGCCCGCAAGCATCGGCAAACGGTGTTCGAGCTGCCGGCCCAGCTCGCGATCACCGAACAGGAACTGCAATCCCTCGACAACGCCGAGCAGAGTTTGGCGGAGCTCGAGCGGCAGCTCGCCGGCCTCACCGACGGCTACCGCACCGCCGCCGCGCGCCTCACCAAGGCTCGAACCGCAGCCGCGGAGGCGCTCGGCAGAGAGATCACGCGCCTCATGCAGACTTTGGGGATGGCCGGCGGGCGCTTCGCGGTGAGCGTCGAACGGAGCGATGCGGAAATCGGACCCCGCGGCAGCGACGAGATCGAATTCGTGGTGAGCGCCAACCCCGGCCAACCCTTGAAGAGTTTGGCGAAGGTGGCCTCCGGGGGCGAGCTGTCCCGCATCAGCCTCGCCGTGCAAGTGGCCGCGGCCGCCAAAGTGACCTCTCTTTGCATGGTGTTCGACGAGATCGATGCCGGGATTGGCGGAGGGATTGCGGAAATCGTCGGGCGGCAACTGCGCGAACTCGGCGAGCGCTCCCAGGTTCTATGCGTCACGCATCTCGCTCAGGTCGCGGCCCAGGCCCACAGTCAGTTCAAGGTCATCAAGCAGACCGACGGCAAGGTCACCCGCACCGCCGTCACGACCTTGCGCGCCGCCGATCGCATCGACGAAATCGCGCGCATGCTGGGCGGGGTCGATATCACCGAGCAGGCCTGGGCACACGCTCGGGAAATGCTCGGCTCAGTGGGATCCGCAGGGGCCAAGTCGCCGGCGGCTACCAAGAAGGTCGCCACCGCCGCGCCCGAGCCGACCGTCGCGCCTGGCCCACGGCCGCCGGTCGCGCCGAAACCGGCCGTGTCGCCTAAGGCGGTTGCGATGCCTGCAGCCACGCCAAAATCAGGGGCGGCGCCCAAGAAAAAGGGCGCGCGCGCGAACTAACTCTTGCCGGGGCGCTTTTGGTTGGCGCAGTTGGGCTTGCGGCAATGGCCATACAGGATCAATGCGTGGTCGCTGATCTCGAAGCCTAAGCGCTTGGCCACCGCGTGCTGCCGCTCTTCGATGCCGCCATCCATGAACTCTTCCACCTTGCCGCAGTCCACACAGACGATGTGATCGTGATGGGAGCCCTGATTGAGCTCGAAAACGGCCATGCCGCCCTCGAAATGGTGGCGCGTCACGAGACCCGCCGCCTCGAACTGGGTCAACACCCGGTACACCGTGGCGAGCCCGATGTCCTCGTTCGAGACCAGGAGCTTTTTATAGATGTCTTCCGCGCTCATGTGGCGGGCCGATCCGTCCGCCAGAATGTCCAGAATTTTCAAACGCGGCAGCGTGACCTTCAGGCCGGCATTGCGGAGATCATTGCTTTCGTTGGTCGGGGAAGGTTTCAGGCGCTGCGGCATGCTGTGGCATCCGGTATGATGAGGGCCGATTATCATTCATTTAACGGCTGCGCACCACTTTGATGAAAACATTTCAGCGTTTGGTCTTCGGTTTGGGTGTTGGCTTACTGGCATCGGCCTGCGTTTACCGCATCAACATTCAACAGGGCAATTTTCTGGACCAGGCCGCCGTCGAGCAAGTCAAAGCCGGCATGACGCGCAGCCAGGTGCGCTACCTGCTCGGTACCCCCATGGTCGCCGATAGTTTCAACAAAGAGCGTTGGGACTACATTTACTACCTGAAGAAGGGCCGTAGCCGGCACGTCGATTCGCGCCGCGTCACCGTGTATTTCGATGGCGAGAAGGTCGCGAGGCTGGACAAGCCGACCGCGGCCGAGGCCGCTGCGCAGGAGAAATCGGCGGCGCAGATCAAGAATGGGCGGACTTATTGAGCGCTGACGCGCGGGTCTACGGGGTCGAAGCAACCCCGACCTTTAGCGCTCGCGGAGCGAGCGGGCGGAAACGGAATTAGCGGAGCACCCTAGTTTCTGCGGCGCGCTTGCCGAACGCGCTCGCGGCGCGCGATCTTGGGGTCGGCGGCCAGCGGCCGATAGATCTCCACGCGATCGCCGTCGCGCAGCATCTCACCCGCACTCGCGATTCTCCCGAAAATGCCGATGGCGGCGCGGGTCACGTCGATCCCGGCGAAGTCCGGATCGGCGGCGGCCTGCCGCAGCGCGTCCTCGACGGTCGCGGCTGGCGGGAGGCGATAGGTTTTGGCCACGGCCCGTAACGGCTCCGCGTAGACCACCTCGACGGCAATGTCCACGGGGCTTTCGATCCCCATCGTTACGCGTAGACCTTGCGGGCGCGCTGCACGAAGGCATCGACGATGCTGCCGCACAGCGCTTCGAACACCGGGTTGAGCGCGGCGGCGGTCAATCGATTCTTGAATTCGAACTCGACTCGGAAATGTACGCGCGAACCACGAGTACCGATGGCCTCGAAACGCCACTCCCCGGTCAGGTTGCGGAACGGACCATCGACCAGATGCATGAGGATTTGCGCGTCCTTCTTCAGCGTGTTGCGAGTGGTGAACTCGGTGCGCAGTACGCCGCGGGCAATCGAGACCGCGGCGAGCCGTTCGGTGTCCGAAATGTCCTCCACGCGCGAGCCGCTGCACCAGGGTAGAAATTCCGGGTACCGGCCCACATCATTGACCAGGGCGAACATCTGGGCGGCCGTGAAGGTGACGATGGCGCTGCGTTCGACGACCTGCAAATTGGATCTCCCCTGCGTGAGGCCGCAGTGCGCGATTCTCGCATAACCCGCGATGCGCGGGCGCCGCCGTCGGTGAATCGGTAGACTTCTCCTCCAACAAAAGACAAGACACCATGAAGACCCCCGACAAATTGCCGCCCATCGCCGTGAATCGTAAGGCGCGCTTCGATTACTTCATCGAGGAGCGCTTCGAGGCGGGGATCTCGCTCATGGGCTGGGAGGTCAAGAGCATGCGTGCCGGCAAGGCGCAGATCGCCGAGGCCTACGTGTACGTGAAGGACGGCGAAGCGTTCCTGTACGGCGCCCACATCGGCGCGCTGAATTCTGCCTCGACTCACGTCGATACCGATCCCACCCGCACGCGCAAGCTGCTGCTGAACCGGCGCCAGCTCGACCATCTGGTCGGAGCGGTCGAACGCAAGAGCTACACCATCGTGCCGCTCGAACTGTACTGGAAGGCCGGGCGCGCCAAACTGGAGATCGGCCTTGCCAAGGGCAAGAAGCAGCACGACAAGCGCAACTCCGAAAAAGACCGCGATTGGCAGCGCGACAAGGCGCAGATCATGAAGGCCAGCCGGCGCTGAGGCCGAGACGGCGGCGGTCGACCGCCCGCGAGTGGCGGGTTTCTGCTCGATGCCCCGGTTCGACTCGACGCCCCACCCGGCTCGATGCCCCGTCCGGCGCCCATGGCGCCTCATTTGGATACCCGCCCAATAGAGCGTAAACTACGGTTTCACTTGGGGCCGACCGGTTTCGACATGGGTCACGAAACTTCAGGTGCGTACCGAGGTGCAGGTTCCCTCGTAAAACCAACTTGCAAACTTATAGTTGCCAACGAAGACAACTACGCTCTAGCGGCTTAGGCTGCTGAACCCTGATCGGCTTGTGCTGATGCGAACGGTCAGGGGTAGCGCACATCAGCTAGCGGGAAACACGTGCCTGGGGTGTTGCCTGCGAATCGCTACCGGGCTGGCTGCACACTTTCCCTGCCCGTCGGGTTAGTGAGCGGTGAGAACAATAGACGTGGCTACGTACGTAGATCTTGGAACGTAGGGCTTGTGGACGGGGGTTCGATTCCCCCCGGCTCCACCATTCAGCTGAGCGGCGGCGACGGCCGTCGCTCAGCGCACCCTGTGTTATCTTTGGGGGCATCTTGGCCACCCCGTGTGCGCCATTACACAGGGCAAAAACATTCATGACGCGGATTGAAATTCCGAATTCGGGAGGCCGGCGTCGTTCCTCGTTCCGCCTCGGCCGCTGGTTTTTGATCCTGCTCTTGCTCCTGATCGGCGGCAGCGCGCTGTGGAGCTGGCTCACGCTGAATTGGGCGTATGCCGAGGGCGAACGCGCCGGCGTGCTGCAGCGATTCGTGCGTCGCGGCTGGGTCTGCAAAACCAATGAAGGCGAGATTGCGCTCTACTACGGCGGCAGCCAGTACATGGGCGCCGGCCTGTCGCCGCAACTCTGGGACTTCAGCGTGCGCAACGCGTCGGTCGCGGCCGATTTGAGCAAGGCGGTCGGTCACCGCGTCCAATTGCATTACACGGAGCATCCGGGAATCCCCACCTCCTGCTTCGCGGAGACACGCTTCTTGGTCGATCGCGTGACCATCACGGACAACGAGCCCAAAGCGGCGCCGGGCGCGACTCCGGGAGTGCCGGCAGCAACGCCCCAGAGCGGCGCGGCGGACGTTCAGCCGGGAGCTACTTTGCCGGCACCGCCGCCGCCGGCACCTCTCACGCCGGCACCGGCTGCCCCCCGAACCACAAATCCCTGACGAGCCGCCGGCGCCTCTCACGCCCACACCGGTTCCCCGGACCGGTCCCTGACGAGCGAGCGGCAGCGCCCCCGTGCAGGATTGACGCCGCAGCGGCGCCCGCTGCGGAGCCGGGCTCAGGGGCACCTTGCCTCCCGGGAGCAAAGCTCGGGGCCGCCCTACTCGGGCCGCCGAAACACGCGAAAGCTTACGAAAACTTGCGCATGGAGCTTGCGACCTGCTCCGTGATGCTCACCGCCGTGCGCAGCGCGAGCAGACCGTCTTCGCCGCTCACCGGCGGCGCCGTGCCGTTCTGCGCCGCGTCCAGAAATGCTTCGATTTCCGCCTTCAGCGCATCTCCTTGCTCGTAGGTGTTCTCCTCGATGGCTACCTGGGGCATGCCGTCGGCGCCGATCCCGGCTCCCTTGCGGATCACGGTCAACACCTTCTGCTGCAGGTCCACGGACACGTAAGCGTCGTCCTGGAAGAGCCGCAGGCGCCGTTCGGTCTTCAGGCTGACGCGGCTCGCCGTGGCGTTGGCGACGCAGCCGTTCGCGAACCGCAATCGCGCGTTCGCAATGTCGATCTCTTTGGAGAAGACGCTGCTGCCGATGGCATCCACCGACACCACCGGTGAGCGCACGATGCTCAATATCAGGTCGATATCGTGGATCATCAGATCGAGCACCACATCCACGTCCGTGCCGCGATGCTTGAACGGCGCGAGGCGCGCCGACTCGATGAAGCGCGGCACGGTGAGGATGGGCTGCACCGCCTGCACGGCCGCGTTGAACCGTTCGAGATGCCCCACCTGCAGGATGCGGCCTGCGCTGCGCGCAGCCTCGACCAGGGCCACTCCCTCCTCGATGGTCACCGTCATGGGCTTTTCCACCAGCACATGGGCGCCCGACTCGAGGAACTCCTTGGCAACCGCAAAGTGCTGCGGCGTCGGCGTGACGATGCTCACGGCATCGACCTGGCCCAACAACTCGCGGTAGTCGGCGTGGGCGGGAACGCCCAATTCGCCACCCACCGCGCTGCGCGCGGCCGCCGACGGATCCGCGATGCCCACCAATCGGGCATTCGGCAAGCTCGCATATTTCTGTGCGTGGAACCGGCCGAGATAGCCGACCCCGATCACCGCGGTGCGGATCAAGGAGGCGTCTTGCGCCGCCACATGCTGCGCGCACGGTAATCCTGCCGCAACTGCGCGGTCGCGCCGCCGACGATGGCAAGAGCCGCCCCGGCGAAGCACAGCAGGCCCCGAAATACCGTCCAGAGCCCGGCCGCCAGGGACCAGATCATGGCACCCACGGCCAGCGCCACGCCGACGGCGACGAAAACCCAAGGTTTTGCGTCATACAGGGCTTGAGGCGTCCAAACTCGCATTGCCTGATTCTACAGCCACAGCCGGCCGGTGAGGCATTTCGTTTACACTTGACTTATGCGATCACGGTTCTTCGAGCGTTTGGGTTTGGCGAGCGAGTGGGCCCAGGAGGCGGGTCTCGCCATCCTGGCCTTGAGCTTAGGGTTCGGCGTGCTGCCCCTGGTCATCTTCCTTGCCGGAAGCACGATTTTGGGCCGATACGAGGGCGCCAGCCCAGCCCGTGTCTACGAGGGCCTGTATCGAGGCCTGGGCCTGGGATCCGTCGCCTCCTGGATCGTCGTCCTGGGACCCTACGGCCTTTATCTCCTTTTCAAGGGCCTCAGGCTGTGGTGGCGGGCGAGCGCCCGGTTGGCCTGAATCTCGGTTCAAGTTTTGTGCGCGGCGGACGCTAACCTTCAGTAGGAGATTAAGGATCCGGTAGGTTGTTGGGAGTTCCAAGCGCGTGAATCCTGAGATCGAAGTCCATCTTCGCTCACTAGTTAACTTTCCGTCGCCGCCCGGCGTGGCGACGCACATCATTGAGCTTGCGAGCGATCCGGACATCGAAATGGGCAAGGTCGCCAAGGCCTTGAGCATGGACTCCGCCCTCTCGACGAAGATTCTGCGCATCGCCAATTCGCCGCTGTACGCACAGCGCCGCAAGAGCGAAAACCTGCGCCAGGCGTTGGTGGTGCTCGGCCTGAACGCGACATTGACGCTGGCCTTGAGCTTCTCCCTGGTCAAATCGCTGCGCGGCGGCAAGGCCAACGGCATCAGCTATCCATTTTATTGGCGGCGCGCGCTGCTCGCGGCAACCTGCGCGCGCGCGGTCGCCGATGCCATGCACCATTCCATGGCCGAAGAAATATTCCTGGCTGGGCTGCTGCAGGATGTCGGCATGCTCGCGCTGGATAAGGCAGTGCCCGATCTGTATCGGGGAGGCGAAGCCATTCAGCGCGACCATATCGCGCTCGCGGAACTGGAAAAGAAACGGCTGCAAACCGACCACGCGGAGGTCGGCGGCTGGCTGATGCGGACGTGGAATCTTCCCGAGCGCCTGCATCGCGCCATCGGCCGCAGTCACCATATCGAATTGGCCTTCACGCCCGATCCGGCACAGATCTTCGATCGCTGCGTCGCCATCTCGGGACCGATCGCCGATCTGTTCCTGCTCGACCCGGAGCATCGCCAGTTTGCCGAGACGGCGCAAAGCGCGGAGCGCAGCCTCGGCCTCGACAAGATGGCGTTTGGCCAAGTGCTCGGAACGGTCGGTGCGATGATTCCCGAGACCGAGGCCATTTTCGAAACCGACCTGCTCGCCAAGCAGCATCCCGATCTGATTCTCGAACAAGCCCGCGAAGTGCTCATGCTGCGCAGCTTGCATGCCCTGCGCGAAATCAACACGTTGCGCGCGGTCGCGGAAAGCTGGAACTCGCGCACCCTGGAACTCGAGGAAGAGACGCGCCGCGACTCGATGACGGGGGTCTACAACCGCGCGTACCTGGACCAAGTGCTGGAGCGCGAGTTCGAGAATTCGACCCGCCACAAGTGGCCGCTGAGCATCGCCTTCGCCGATCTCGACAACTTCAAGAGCATCAACGACAAATTCGGCCACCAGGCCGGCGACCGGATCCTGCAGGCGACGGCGCGCATCCTGCGCGGCAATACGCGCGAAAGCGATTTGATCGCGCGTTACGGCGGTGAGGAATTCGTCGTGGTGCTCCCCGCCACCGACGCCGGCACCGCGCAAGCCATTTGCGAGCGCATCGTCGGCGCGTTCCACAACACGGGCCACGTGATCGGATCGGATCATGCGAAGGTGACGATCTCGATCGGTTGCGCCACGCACGGCGCTCCGACATCGTTCTCGAACGTCGCGGACTTCGTCAAAGCGGCGGATCAAGCGCTCTATACCGCGAAAATGCGCGGGCGCGATCGAACCGTGACGTTCGATCGGCACATTCCCACCACGCGTGCGGCACGAATCGGCTGAAGGAGTGTCCGCCCACGCGGGGATCAGCGCGCACCCCGCTGTCCAAGCGCCGAGTGGGTCTCAACGCGGCGCGCGTTAAGTATCGCCCGCCGCGCATTAAGTCCGATCGCGCTTGATGCGGATCACAAATCCAAGAGCGCGCGTCACCACGTATGTCGCGATTTGGGAACATCTGCAGTACGCACCATGGCGATGTAGAGGGGAAAAATGATGAATGGAGACGAGTCGTGGAACGAGCAGCGGAACATGGCATCGGCGGCCGCGGCGCGACAACCGCGAGATGCCGGCCAACCTCGGGGACTGTCCTTGAGCGAAGCGGTCAAGATCAAGGCGGCGCGCAGCCCCGATCCGTACAACAGTACGGGCAGCTTCGACCGCACGAAGCACTGGGCCAGAGTCGGCAAGCGCTAGGGCGGACTACTTCGCGGGCTCGGTGGGCTCCGCGGGCGCGACGGGCTCTGCCGCACGATGTCGCCTGGCGCGAAATTCGCTGTCGGGGTACCAGCGCGGAAAGCGGCGAGTACGCGCCAATCGATTGCCCACGTCGAAGTAGAGCCGCAAGTCATCGAGCGCCCCGCGCACGTCCCAGTCGGCCGAGTACTTGTCGCCGGGTTGGTGGTAGCGGTGAGCGGTATAGTCATCGAGTTGCGCCTGGCCCCAGACAGGACCGCGCGCCGAATCGTCAATGCCGCTTTTCGCGTACAACGCCGGGATCCCGCTCTTGGCAAAGCTGAACTGATCCGAGCGGAAGTAGAAGCCCTGTTCCGGGTTCGGATCGGGGTGCACGACGCGGCCCTGCAGCAGCGCCGCCTCTCGCAGATATTCCTCCAGTTCCGAATTCCCGTAGCCGAACACCATGACATCGCGGGTCGGTCCGCCCAGATGCATCACATCGAGATTGAGCACTGCGGCGGTGTCGCGCAGCGGGAACAGGGGATTCTCGACGTAGTAGCCGGAGCCAAGCAGCCCGGCCTCCTCCGCGGTGAAGGCGATGAAGGCGATCGAGCGATCCGCCGCCGGATGGGTCCGGCTGAACGATTGCGCGAGCATCAAGAGGCCCGCGACACCCGAGGCATTGTCGAGCGCGCCATTGAAAATAGCGCCGCCCGCCTGCGGCGACTGGCGGCCCAGATGGTCCCAGTGCGCGCTGTAGATGACATATTCTTTCTTGTGCTTGGCGCCGGGCAGCACGGCGATGACGTTCGCCGAAGTGAAGCGCCGCAGCGTGTTATGCACGGCGGCATCGGCCTTCAGACCCAGTGGAACCGCCTTGAAGCCCGGCCGCGCGGCCGCGGCGCTCACCGCGGCGAAATCCACGCCCGCCCGAGCGAACAGGGCGCGGCTCGCCTCCGCGGACAGCCAGCCTTCGATGGCGGCTCGCCCGGCGTTGTCATCGGGCGCCGCCCGCACCAGCTGCGGCCCGGTGCGGCCGTTCACCACCACGTTCCAACCGTACCCCGCCGCTCCCGTATCGTGGATCAACAGCACGCCGGCGGCCCCATGCCGTGCCGCCTCCTCCAGCTTGTAGGTCCAGCGCCCGTAATAGGTTTCCGAATTGCCCTTGAAGACGCGCGGATCCTTCGATCCGTAGCCCGGATCGTTGACCAGCACCACCACCGTCTTGCCATGCACGTCGACTCCGGCGTAGTCGTTCCACTCGAATTCCGGCGCGACGATTCCGTAGCCGACGAACACCAGATCGCTTTGCTGCACCGCCGCGTCCGGCGCCACCCGCTGGGTCCAGATCACCATGTCCTTGGCGTAAGCCAGTGGCTGCGCGCTGCCGCGGCCTGAAATCGTCAAACTGGCGTCATCGCCGGCGCGAATCTCGACCAGCGGGACCTGCTGCAGGAAACTGTCGCCGTTACCCGGTTTCAGCCCCAGTTTCTTGAACTGCTCGACCAGAAACGCGACGGTTTTGTCTTCCCCCGGCGTGCCGGGTTTGCGTCCCTCGAACTCATCCGATGCCAGCACCCGGATTGCGTTGCGAAACCCGGTTTCATCGATATCGGCGGACGGCGGCACGGCCCGCTGACCCAAACAGGCCGCCAGCAATCCCACGGCGCTGCAAATCCACGCAGCGCGAACCCCCGGCTTTCGCATGGTTTCCCTCCTGGCCGTCAGCCGCGACGAGGCCAGTAGAGCATGACCACCACGGCCAGGCTCAGTAGGGTGGCCGCATGGGCCCAGGTGCGCCACGACCGCTCCTTGGCCTGGCCGACGAAACTCCCGGCGCTGGCCGCGGTCAGAACACCGAACGCCAGCAGGCTCACGACGAGCTGGGGCATTTCGCGCGACAGGTCAGGGTGCTCGCCCGCCAAGATGCAGAACACGATCAAGACGGCGCCGAGCCCGAAAGTGATCGACGCGGCGGATCCCATGACGATCCCGATCAATACCGTGAACGGACGCATATCCTCGGGCTCATATACACTTGGGCAAACGGCATTGGCTTAAGGTTGGCCTCGAACGAATCGGGGATGGAAGTTTACAGGAGAATGGGTACGGTGATGACTAATAGGCCTTGGGTCAAACGCTCGCGCTGGATAACCGGTATCGCCGTGATCGCGGGTGCCGTCGGGCTGGCGGCTCTCTTGGGCGCGGCCATGACGCCGCCTGCCGCCGTGCCGGCTACCGCAGCCGCCCTGTCCCCGACCGACCAGGAGAACTACGTCGCCCGGCGCGTGGCGGACATCATTGCGCGCGAACATTACCGCCGCGCGCCGCTCGACGACCGGTTGTCGAGCCTGATCCTGGACCGCTACCTCGACGCCGTCGACGGCGGCAGAAGCTATTTCTACGCCAGCGATATCGCGGAATTCGAGAAATACCGGTACGAGCTCGACGACGCCATCAAGGCGGGCGACGTGGAGCCGGCGTTCGTCATTTTCCGCCGCTACCAGCAGCGCAGCCGCGAGCGCATGAGCTACGCGATCGAACTGCTGGCCAAGAAACCGGATTTCGACGTGGACGAGGCCTTCAACTTCGACCGTGAAAAAGAGCCCTGGCCGGCGAATGCCGCCGAGATGAACGAGCTGTGGCGCAAACGCGTGAAGAACGATGCCCTGTCGCTCATCACCGCGGGCAAACAATGGCCCGAGGCGGCCGATATTCTGCGCAAGCGCTACGAGCACGTTGCCAAGCGCATGGACCAGAGCAAACCGGACGACGTGTTCGAGGCCTTCATGAACGCGTTCGTCCTGTCGCTCGATCCGCATTCGAATTATTTCTCGGCGCGCAATTCCGAGGAATACAACATTCAGATGAGCTTGAGCTACGAGGGCATCGGCGCCTCGCTGCAGCTGACCGACGACTACGTCACCGTGATCGACGTGATCGCCGGGGGACCCGCGGCCACCAGCGGCAAGCTGTCGGCCAACGACCGCATCACGGCCGTCGGCGAGGGCAAGTCGGGCGAACTGGTCGACGTGATCGGATGGCGCCTGGACGATGTCGTGCAGAAGATCCGCGGCCCGGGCGGCACATTGGTGCGGCTGCAATTGCTGCCCGCCGGCGCCGCGCCCGGGTCCGCCCAGAAAGTCGTGGAATTCACGCGCAATCGCGTCTCGCTCGAAGCGCAGGCTTCGCACAAGGCCATGCGCACCGTGACGCGCAACGGGCACGACGTCAAAGTCGGCATCATCACCGTGCCGAGCTTCTACCAGGACTACGACGCCAGCCGCGCGGGCGCGAAGGATTTCCGCAGCACCACCCGCGACGTGCAGCGGTTGATCACCGAATTGCGCAAGGACGGCATGGACGTGCTCATCATGGACCTGCGCGCCAACGGCGGCGGCTACCTGCCGGAAGCCGAATCGCTGACCGGCTTGTTCATCGACCGCGGTCCCGTCGTGCAGCTGCGCGACACGTCGGGCAGAGTCGAGGTCGACGATGACCCGGACCCGGCGATTTTCTACAACGGCCCCATGCTCGTGCTGGTCGACCGCTTCAGCGCCTCGGCGTCGGAAATTTTTGCCGCCGCGATCCAGGACTACGGCCGCGGCCTCATCGTCGGGCAGCAGACCTACGGCAAGGGCACGGTGCAGAACGCGCATCCGCTCAACTACACGATCTTCGGGCGCAAACCCGAATTGGGTCAGCTCAACGTGACCATCGGCAAGTACTACCGGATCACCGGCGAGAGCACGCAGGACCGGGGCGTCACGCCCGACATTCTATTGCCCTCGCTGATCGACGCCAATGAAGTCGGCGAGAGTACGCGGGACCGCGCGCTGCCCTGGGATCACATCGATGCGGCCGCGTTCAAGGTCGAAGGCGACTTGAAACCCGTCGCGGCGTCATTGCAGAAGCTGCACGACGACCGCACCGCCAACAGTCCGGATTTCCACTATTTGCACGACGACATCACGGCACTCGAAGCCATGCGCAGCCAGAAGACGCTGTCCTTGAATCTCAAGAGCCGCGAGGCCGAGCGCAAGCGCTTGGAAAGCGACCGCCTCGAGCGCGAGAACACCTGGCGCGCCGCGCACGACGTGAAGCCCGCCAAGACGCTCGAGGAAATCAAGGACGACGCGGCCGCGGGCATCCTGGTGGATGAAACCTCGCAGATCGCAGCCGATCTTGCGGTCATGCCGGCGCACATGCAAAAGCCGGTGCAGGCGCGCCGCGCCGACGCGCACTAGCCCCGGCATGCCCGGGTGCCAGTGTCTCGGCGCCGCGATGTTGGCCGGTTCGAAGCCTGGCTATACCCCGCAACCGGCCGGATTCACGGTGCGCGGGCGCTAGCGCCGCAGCAGGGTATATAGGTCCCAGTAATCCTCGGCCAGCACGTTCCACGCCGCCGGCTGGCCGCGGTTCGCACCGACGGCGGCGGCCGTCGCCGGGACGGGTGCCAGCGAGTCCGCGGTCGGTACGGTGTCGGCCGAGTTTCGATACTCGGAGGTATTGCGCAGCCGCTCCATTTTGAATTTCAGCGTGGCCATGAGTTGCTTTTGGGCGGCCACCGCCTGCAGCGCTTTTTGCACTCGCTGCATGTAATCCTCGCAGTCCGCGCGGCTGCCGAAAGTCATTTCATGCACGCGCCGCGCCACGGCTTCCTTGGCTTTGGCAGCCAGTCCGTAGACATCGACGTTCTCGCACAACAGCTCGGCGTAGCTGATGATGGCAAGATTGATGTTACGGCGCGCGCCCAATGAAATGCCCGGGAAATCCGCGTGCGCCTCGGCGCCGATCGCGCTGCGCTCGGCATGCAGATCGCCGACTCGAGCGTCCGCGTTCACCACGGCCTGGCGCAGACTTTCGAGCGCCTTTTGACGGCGGCGGCGCTCGAAGTAGTGCCAGAAGGCGGTCAGCCGCGTGAGCGCGCTCTGCGCGTTCGCCAACCGTTGCCGCTCGAGGTCCGCGCTCTCGGCCGCCACCCGCAACCGGTCGTCGACGTCGGACAGGCGTGCGCTCTTCGCCGCCTCGCAATCCGTCGTGTGCTTGGCCGTCTCGCGCGTCTCCTGGGCCCGCGTGAGATCGACGGCGAATGCCGACAGCTGCTGGTGACAGGTCTTCCATAGACCGCGCAACTGAAAGAACACCAACGCACTGAATCCGGTGTTCGCGTCGGCGAGCAGCTCTCCCAGTGAGTCCAATTGCTCCTGCACGCGTATGGTGGCCCCTTCCTGTTGTTTCAGGCGGTCGCGCAGCAGGTGAAATTCGTCCTTGAGATCCGCGTAAGCCTTCTTCAAGCCGGCACGATTCTGGAAGAGCTGCATGAGCCGCTCTTCGTCGGCGCTCACGCCGCCGCCGTCCGCGCCGCCCTTGAGAAAACTTAAGCGATCGATCAATTTCCCGCCTCGGCCTCGAATGGATGCGGGCAATCACGCGGGATCTTATCCGCTAGAACTGATGTCCACGCTCGGCACAATATTCAAGCCATTTATTTAACATCATGTTGCGGGTCCAGCGCTGATCCAGTTCACGCTTGAGTCGGGACTGCAGCTTCGCGAGCTGCGGATGGCGCTGGAAACCTCGAAAACTGCGAACTTCGGCAAGCCGCGCATCGTGATACACGCACACCTCCAGATCCGGGTCGCGAAGCGCCTCAGGGTGGGGTCCGAACTCGTACGTCAGCCGAAACACGCTCGTGTAGCGCGACAGCTCGATCGGGGTGAGATGCAGATCACAGTCCGACTCCACCTTCGAGACGGCACTGTCGGTGATCGAGCGCAAATCGCGCACCAGCCACCGCAAGCGGACGAAATTGCTTTCGTACAGCGTCATGAGACTGACAAAGCTGCCGGGCCGAGCCCGCCACGATGTTTCGCACCATTGATCCGCAATCATGTTTGGACTATACCATGCACATGGTACTTGTCAGGGTCTGAGCCGCCGTTCGATGCCGGTGCGGTCGAGAATTCTGCTCGAGATTTCCTCGATGGAACATTCGGTCGCATCGATGACGGGAATGCCGTTGCGCTCGAACAGCGACTCCGCCGCGCGCACCTCGAATGCGACCTGGCGCGCCGACGAGTAGCGGCTGTCGGGGCGTCGTTCGTTGCGAATTTGTTGCAGTCGATCGGGCTTGATGGTGAGGCCGAAGAGCTTCTGCGGAAAGTGATCGAGGGCTTCCGGCAGTTTTCGGGATTCCAGATCGTCTTCGGTCAACGGGTAGTTGGCCGCGAATATCCCGTACTGCATGGCGAGGTACAGACAGGTCGGCGTCTTGCCGGAACGCGACACGCCGACCAATATCACGTCGGCGCGCTCGTAATCGCGCACCACGGAACCGTCGTCGTTCGCCAGGGCGAAGTTCGTCGCGTCGATGCGCATCGCATAGGCATGCGTATCCGCCATGCGGTGTGTCCGACTCGTCAAATGGGAGGATTGCGTCTTGAGTTCGTTTTCGAGCGGTGCTAGGAACGGATCGAAGAAATCAAGGAAGAATCCCGTGCTTCCGCGCACCACGTTGCGCACCGCCTCCTGGACCAAGGTGCTGAACACGATCGGCCGGACCCCTTCCTGTTTTCCCACCAGATCGATCTTGCGGACCGCCTCTATCGCCTTGTCAACGGTGGAGATAAATGGCACAGTCACCTGACGAAATTCGATTCCGTCGAACTGTGTCATAAGGCTGTGACCCATCGTTTCCGCAGTGATACCCGTTTGGTCTGATACAAAAAACACAGTTCGTTTAATCACGGTAGCTCCCAGTTGTCGCCGCATCTTCGCCGCGGAAGTGTTTCACTTAACGAATCGTCGGACAAGCAATCAGTTATGAAGCCTTACATCATTCCCTTCGAGAAATTGAAGAACACCGACGTGGAACTCGTCGGCGGCAAGAACGCCTCGATCGGTGAAATGATCTCCGGGTTGGCGAGTCTCGGCGTCTCGGTCCCCGGAGGCTTCGCAACCACTTCCCACGCCTATCGCGACTTTCTCGCCCAGGCGGGTCTCGATGAGCGCATACGCGGCGCACTCGCCACGCTCGATGTCGACGACGTGGAACGGCTTGCCGTCGTCGGCAAGGAAATCCGCGGCTGGATGTTGGCCACCCCGTTCCCGCAGCGTCTGACCGACGAGGTGCTGGCGTCGTGGCGCAAGATGGGTCACGGCAGCGAGTTCGCGGTAGCCGTACGCTCGTCCGCGACGGCCGAGGATCTGCCTGAAGCATCCTTCGCGGGTCAGCAGGAGACGTTTCTGAACGTGCGCGGCGAGGAGCATCTGCTGTCGTGCATGCACGAAGTCTACGCCTCGCTGTTCAACGATCGCGCGATCGCCTACCGCGTCCACAGCAACTTCGATCATAACGCCGTCGCGCTGTCGGTGGGCGTTCAGCACATGGTGCGCAGCGATCTGGGCGCCGCGGGCGTCATGTTCACGCTCGACACGGATTCCGGTTTCCGCGACGTGGTTTTCATCACGTCGGCCTATGGCCTCGGCGAGACCGTGGTCCAGGGTTCAGTCAATCCGGACGAATTCTACGTCTACAAACCGGCATTGCGCGCCGGCAAGCGCGCGGTCCTGCGCAAGAATCTGGGCGGCAAGGCCATCAAAATGGTGTACGCCGACAAGGGTTCCCAGGAGCGCGTGCGCACCGTCGAGGTCGCCGCCGCGGACCGCAACCGCTTCTCCCTCGACGAGGCCGACATCGTCAGCCTGGCGAAGCAGGCACTGATCATCGAAGAGCATTACGGCACGCCGATGGACATCGAGTGGGGCAAAGACGGGGATACCGGCAAGATCTACATCCTGCAGGCGCGCCCCGAGACCGTGCAGAGCCGTGCCGGGCGGACCATCCTGCGCTTCACCCTGAAGGCCCGCTCGAGCCTGGTCATCAGCGGGCGCAGCATCGGTCAGCGCATCGGCGCGGGACCCGCTCGCATCATCAAGGACGTGAAGGAAATGTCGCGCGTGCGCGCGGGCGACGTGCTGGTCGCCGATATGACCGATCCGGATTGGGAGCCGGTGATGAAGCGCGCTTCGGCCATCGTGACCAACCGTGGCGGGCGCACCTGCCATGCGGCCATCATCGCGCGCGAACTCGGCATCCCCGCCGTCGTCGGCTGCGGCACCGCCACCACGGCAATCAAGGAAGGCCAGCCGGTCACGGTCTCCTGCGCCGAGGGCGATACCGGCTACGTCTATGACGGCATGCTGGAATACGACGAACGCAACATCGAACTCGATTCCTTGCCGCCGATTCCGGTCAAGATCATGATGAACGTGGGCAATCCCGACCGGGCGTTCGATTTTGCGGGCATCCCACACAAGGGCGTGGGTCTGGCTCGCCTCGAATTCATCATCAACCGCATGATCGGCGTGCACCCGCGCGCCCTGCTCGAATTCGACAAGCAAAGCGCCGAACTCAAGGACACCATCACCAAGCAAATCGCGGGCTACGCCGACCCGGTGAGCTTCTATGTCGACAAGCTGACCGAGGGCATCGCACAGATCGCCGCCGCCTTCGCTCCCGAGCCCGTCATCGTGCGGCTGTCGGATTTCAAATCGAACGAGTATGCGAATCTGATCGGAGGCAAGAACTACGAACCGCACGAAGAGAATCCCATGCTGGGATTTCGCGGCGCGTCGCGCTACATCGACAAGGTGTTTCGGCCGTGCTTCGAACTCGAGTGCCGGGCGTTGAAACGCGTGCGCGACGACATGGGCCTCACCAACGTGCAGGTCATGGTGCCGTTCGTGCGCACCCTGCTCGAAGCGAAAACCGTCACCGACCTGCTCGCCGACAACGGCCTGAAACGCGGCAGCAACGGACTGAAGCACATCATGATGTGCGAGCTGCCGACCAACGCCCTGCTCGCCGACCGTTACCTCGAATACTTCGACGGCATGTCCATCGGCTCGAACGACATGACGCAGCTGACGCTCGGCCTCGATCGCGATTCGGGCGTGGTCGCCAAGCTGTTCGACGAGCGCGACGACGCGGTGAAGGCGCTGATGGCGCTCGCGATCAAAGCCTGCAAGGCCCAAGGGAAATACGTCGGCATCTGCGGCCAAGGGCCTTCCGATCACCCCGAACTCGCCCGCTGGCTGGTGGAGCAGGGCATCGACAGCGTGTCCCTGAATCCCGACACCGTGGTCGAAACCTGGATGTTCTTGGCCGGCGAGATCCCTGTCTAGGCGCTGCGCGCCGGATTTACGGGGTGGATGCCACCCCGGCCTTGGGCGCTCGCTCCGCGGGCGTTAAAACCGCAGGAAACGTTCGCGGTAGAACTGCAGCTCGCGAATCGACTCGCGCACGTCGTCCATCGCCAGATGGCTGGAGGATTTCTGGAATGCCTGCGCGACTTGCGGCGCCCAGCGCTGCGCGAGTTCCTTGAGCGTGCTCACGTCGAGATTGCGGTAGTGAAAAAAATGTTCGAGCTTGGGCATGAGGCGCGCCAGAAAGCGCCGATCCTGGCAGATGCTGTTGCCGCACATGGGCGAGCGGCCGGGCTCGGCCCAGGCTTCGAGAAATTTGACCGTGGCGCGTTCTGCGTCGGCGGTATCCACGTCGCTGGCCAGCACGCGCGCGGCCAACCCTGAACTTCCGTGCTGTTTGCGGTTCCAATCGTCCATGGCCGCGAGCGTCGTCTCGCTCTGATGGATGGCGATCACCGGGCCCTCGGCCAGCACGGAAAGGTGCTTGTCGGTTACGATGGTCGCGATTTCGATGATGACATCGGATTCCGGCTTCAGACCGGTCATTTCCAAGTCGATCCAAACGAGATTTTCGGGGGATTTCATCATGCCTTTGTGCGGCTGAAAGACATCATGGTAGCAGAGCGAACGACATGAGCGACACGACCGGCAGCGGCGTGGTGCTCGCCAGTTATGGGCGCGGCGTCCTGGTGCAAGTGAGCGACGCCGGTTCCGGCGAGAGCACCTTGCGCTGCTCTCTCAAGGGGCGCAAGCAGCGCATCGTCTGCGGCGATCGGGTGGCCTGGGTCTACGAGCCCGCCAACGACGGCGCCTCCGTGGAGTCGATCGAACCGCGCCGCAATCTCATCGAACGCATCGACTCCCGGGGGCGGCCCGAACCGGTGGCCGCCAACATCGATCGATTGGCCATCGTCGTGGCGCCGGAGCCGGTGCCGGATTGGTTCCTGGTGGACCGCTATTGGGCGGGCGCGGAGCTGAAGGACATCGCGACCATGCTCATCGTCAATAAATCGGACTTGGGGCTCGAGTCCCTCCAGGCCGAGATCGGCACTTACCGCGGCCTGGGACTGCCCTGCGTGGAAATCGCGGCGCATCGGGGCTCGGGCGTGGCCGAGCTGCGCGCCACCCTCGAGGGCAGCGTGACGCTGCTGGTCGGACAGTCGGGGGTGGGCAAGTCCTCCATCGTCAACGCCATCGCGCCCGAGGCCGCGGCGCAGACCTCCGAACTCACCCGCGATGCCGAGGGCCGCCACACCACCACAACCGCCCGCTGGTATCGGCTGAACGCGCAGACCGCCCTGGTCGATGCCCCGGGAGTCCGCGACTTCGCCCCACCGGCGAGCCTGGTACGCGCCGCCGAACGCGGCTTCGTCGAGATCCATGCGCTCGCCGTCGATTGCCGCTTCAACGACTGTCGGCACATGGAAGAACCCGGCTGCGCGGTACGTTCCGCCGTGCTCGCAGGCCGGATCGCCGCGCGCCGCTATGAGAGTTACCGGCGCCTGGTCAGGCTGTACGAGAAACTCACGTCGCCTTGAGGGGTATCCGGCACCGGTCAGCGGGCATCCCGGAGCACCCGCCGCGCCCGAGGCTCACGCTAAGAAACCGCCGTACGGCCTGCCAGGGCATGCGCCAGGGTGCCGCCGTCGACGTACTCGAGTTCGCCGCCCACCGGCACGCCGTGTGCAATACGTGACACCTTGAGCCCGAGACGCAGCGCGAGTTCGCCCAGATAGTGCGCGGTGGCCTCGCCCTCGACGGTCGGGTTGGTGGCGAGAATGACTTCACGCACTTCGCCCTCGGCGAGCAGGCGCTCGAATTCGTCCAAGCCGAGTTCGGCCGGCCCGACCCCGTCGAGCGGCGACAAGTGACCCATGAGCACGAAGTAGCGGCCACGAAAGCCGCCGGACTGCTCGATGGCAACGACATCGGCCGGCGACTCGACGACGCACAACTGCGCCACGTCGCGTTGCGTCGAAGCGCAGGTCACGCACAGCTCGCTCTCGGTCAACATGCGGCAGCGTTTGCAATGGCCGACGTTGCTGAGCGCCTCGGCCAACGATTGGGCGAGCACCCGACCCCCGTTGCGATCGCGCTCCAGCAGATAGAACGCCATGCGCTGCGCCGATTTCGGTCCGACGCCGGGCAAGCATCGCAGCGACTCGATCAGGCGGCCGAGAGTGGGCGTGTACTTCATCGGTGCGGGTCGGCGTTCAGAAAGGCAGCTTCATGCCGGGCGGAAGGTTGAGGCCCGACATCAGGCCCGCATATTTTTCCTGGCTGCGCGCCGCGAGCTTGTGGACCGCGTCGTTGATGGCCGCCACCACCAAGTCCTCGAGCATTTCCTTGTCCTCGCCGAGCAGTTTGGGTTCGATCGCGATGGATTTCGCCTCATGGTTGCCGTTGAGCACGATCTTGACCATGCCCGCGCCCGCCTCGCCCGCCACTTCCAGATCTGCGAGCTCGGCTTGAGCCTTCTTCATGGTCTCTTGCATCTGCTGCGCCTGGCGCATCAAGTTTCCGAGTCCACCTTTCATCATGCCCCGTTCCTCGTGCTAATTCGTGGGTTTGACCGAAGTCGCGTCGACTTCGGCGCCGAAACGTTCGCGCAGTCCCTTGACGACGGCGTCTTCCTCGAAGGCCGCCGCTGCCCGCAGCGTCCTATCCTGTTCGGCCAGGGCACGCTGCCGTGCCGGCGTGACCAGCGCGGATTCCGTGGCCTCGAAGACCACGCGGATCTCCCGTCCAAAGTAACCGGAGAGGCATTGGATCAGCTTCTCCTCCATCTGCCGCGTGCGGCGATCCGCAGCCGCCTGATCGAGTTGCAACCGCAGCACATCGTTCTCGAACGCGGCCGGCACACAGTTCAACGCGAACTGGCGCGCCATGCCGCTCAAGCTGGCGGCCTCGACCACCGCTGCCCAGTTGCCGGCATCGATGCGGGTGAATTTGGCGGCGGCGCCTGCCGCATCCGCCGGCGCGCGACTCACGGTCGCTGCGGCGTTCCCTGCAATATCCCCCGGCGTACGACTCGTGGTCGCTGCCGCGCTCCCAACAGCATCCGCCGGCGCACGACTCACGGTCGTCGCTGCCGCGCTCCCCGCGGCGGGCACGGGCGTGAGCCCCGGCGACGCAGCCGGCGTACTACGCACTGCCGCCACTGCGGCCCCGGCTGCGGGCGCCGCCGAGTGCGCCGCGAGCCGCGCACTGGGCTTGAGCGCAACGCGGCCCGTGCTGCCGGCCGACACCGTCTCGGCGCCGTCCGCGCTCGCGGACTCGGGGCGGAACGCCAACATGCGCAACAGACTCATCTCGAAACCCACCCGGGGTTCCGGCGCCATCGCGAGATCCCGCCGGCCGCCCAGCGCGATCTGGTAGTAAAGCTGGATATCCTCGGGCGACATGGCGCGCGCCAATCGGGTGAGCGCCTCCGGATCGAATTCCTCGTCCTGCTCGGCCACATCGGGGACGATCTGCACGATCGCGATGCGCTGCAGAAAGGCGGCCAGCTCGATCAGTGCCCGATCGTAGTCCGGCGCGTCCCGATCCATATCGCGCACCTGCGCCAGCAACTCCGGACCGTCCTGGCGCGACAACGCCTCGAGTATCCGGGCGATGTGGCCCCGATCGATGGTGCCCAGCATCGACCGCGTATTGGCTTCGTTCAGGGCCCCGCCGCCGAAGGCGATCAGCTGGTCCATCAGGCTCAAGGCATCGCGCATGCTGCCCTCCGCGGCGCGCGCCAGCAGCGCCGCGGCCGCGGGTTCGAACTCGAGATTCTCGGCGGCGGCGATGAATTTCAGACGCTCGCCGATCAGACCCGCCGACAGCCGTTTGAGGCTGAATTGCAGGCACCGCGACAAGACCGTCACCGGCAGCTTCTGCGGATCGGTGGTGGCCAGCAAGAACTTGACGTGCGGCGGCGGTTCCTCGAGCGTTTTCAGCAGCGCGTTGAACGAGTGATTCGACAGCATGTGCACCTCGTCGATGAGGTACACCTTGTAGCGTCCGCGGCTCGGTGCGTACTGCACGTTGTCGAGCAGTTCACGCGTGTCATCGACCTTGGTGCGCGAGGCCGCATCCACTTCGATGAGATCGACGAAACGACCCTCGTCGATCTCCCGGCATGCGGCGCACACGCCGCAGGGATTCGCGCTCACGCCGGTTTCGCAGTTCAGCGATTTGGCGAGTATGCGCGCCACCGTGGTTTTGCCGACTCCGCGGGTGCCGGTAAACAAGAAGGCGTGATGGACTTTGCCGCTGTCGAGCGCGTTGCTCAAGGCGCGCAGCACATGCTCCTGCCCCACCATTTCGGCGAAGCGCTTGGGGCGCCACTTGCGCGCTAAGACGATGTAACTCATGGGCCTTAAGTGTAACTGTCCCGCACGCGCTCGTGTGTAAGGAGGCGGCCCGCGCCAGCAGGACTTCGGCGCCCGACTTAAAGCCTCTACCGCTGCTCCCTTCCGGGCCTGACGGGGTTCGTGGCCAGTCGTCGCGAAGATGCAAACGCGAGCCGCCATAGACTCGTGCAGGGTTGAATGATCATACCCTTCATCCCATAAAATGCCTCAGTGGCACACCCGCTCGTTCATGCACCCGTGGCGGAGAGGGAGGGATTCGAACCCTCGAACACCTTTTGGGATGTTACTCACTTTCCAGGCGAGCGCCTTCGACCACTCGGCCACCTCTCCGTAAACCTCATTCCTTCCGAACCGCCGGGAGGGATTGCTCGCGGCGGATGCCGCCGCTCGTCCTCCGCTTTGCTCCGGACCGTTGCAGCTGTGCTGCAACGTCCAAAATCGCTCACGCGATTTTGTCGAACCCTCGAACACCTTTTGGGATGTTACTCACTTTCCAGGCGAGCGCCTTCGACCACTCGGCCACCTCTCCATTCGAAATCCAAGACATCCATGCTTACGCGGCCGCAAGGGTACCGGAGAGGGCCCCAGCTATCAAATCGAACGAGATCCCGCCCGCGATCAGCCCGGGGCGCTGCTGGCGGCCTTGTTCGGCGGCGCCGGCTTGTACCGCGGCGGCAGATCCAGGCACTGATCCTTCGGTCCGGGGGGCGGCGGCGAGAGTTCCACGGTGGGAATGACCAGCGCCCCCTGCGTATTGGGCGTATCCAGGCCCTCGGGCACCTTCAGCGGCGCAACCTGCGACGCCTGCTGGTATTCCTGGCGGGTATGACAGTCCGGATTCAGGCGGCTCACGATATGCGAGAAACAGCCGCTCAGCAGCAGGGCTGGGGGAACGAAAACGACGAATCGATCAAATCTCATGCTGCTTGGTCCTCGAGGGTAACGCCGGCCGCACGCATGGCGCGCAAAACCGTTTCCTGGTGTACAGGCGCCAGTTCGACCAATGGTAAGCGGATTGCGTTCCCGATGAGGCCCATTCTCGCGACCGCCCACTTCACGGGGATGGGGTTGGCCTCGACGAACAGGTCCTTGTGCAGCGGCTGCAGATGGGCATCGATGGCTCGGGCTTTGGCAAAATCGCCGTCGAGCGCGGCCCTGCAGGCCTCGCGCAGGCGCCGCGGCGCCACATTGGCCGTCACCGAAATGACGCCCTTCGCGCCGGCGTGAATGAAATCGATGGCGGTGGCATCGTCGCCGGAGAGCACGTCAAAATCCGCGGGTACCGCGGCAATCAGCTCGCGCGCCCGGCCCGGCTGCGTGTTCGCCTCCTTGACCGCCACGATCCGGGGATGGCGGGCCAGGCGCGCGACAGTGGCCGGCAGCAGATCCACCGCCGTGCGGCTGGGGACATTGTAAAGGACGACGGGCACCGCCGAGGCATCCGCCGCCGCCGCGAAGTGGCGATACAAGCCTTCCTGGGGCGGCCTGTTGTAAGATGGCGTCACCAGCATGACGGCGTCGGCGCCGAATGTCGAAAACGCACGGGTGCGCGCCACTGTGGTGGCGGTCGACTGCGTGCCGGCCCCCACGATGACCTTGGTACGGCCGCCGCAGCGGGCCACCGCACGCCGCGTCAGCGCCTCGATTTCCTCGTCGGTGAGCACCGGCGACTCGCCGGTGGTGCCCGCGACCACGATGCCGTCGGTGCCCTCCTCGAGGTGAAAATCCAGCAGCCGGTCCCAGGCGGCCCAATCCAACGCGCCGTCGGCAGTCATCGGCGTGACAATAGCTACCAGGCATCCGGAAAACATGGGGGAGACTCCGCAGGAAATATCGCTACCTTAAGTGGCGACATGCACCTAAGGCAAGCGCCCATCCGGTAGAATTTGCAACGATGAAACAACATATTGTGATTTCGGCGGTCGGCGGCGACCGCGTCGGCATGGTCCATGAACTTTCCAAAGCCGTCGCCGATTGCGGCGGCAGCATCAGCGAAAGCCGCATGATGGCGTTGGGCAGCGAGTTCGCGATGCTGCTGCTCGTGAACGGCAACTGGCACACTCTCGCCAAGCTCGAGGGCGAGTTCAAGAAACTCGCCGACGGGACCGGCATGAACATCCAGTTGCGCCGCACCGAGGAGCGCGCCGCGCGCAACGAGATGCTGCCCTACTCGATCGACGTCGTGTGCCTCGATCAGACCGGCATCGTCGCCGGCTTGTCGGGTTTCTTCTCGCAGCGCGGCGTGGACATCGCCGAGCTTTCCACACGCTCCTACGCCGCCGCGCACACCGGCGCACCGATGTTCTCGGTGCAAATGATCGTGAACGTTCCGAGCCGTCTGCACATCGGTGTGCTGCGCGAGGAGTTCATGGACTTTTGCGATCATTTGAATCTGGACGCCATCTTCGAACCCGTGAAGAGTTGAACCGCACAATGACCCAAATCGTGATAGGTAAGAAAGCGCCGCCGTTCACGCTGGAGGGCACCGGCGGCACCTGGTCCCTCGCCGCTGCCGGCGGCAAATCCGTGGTGATTTATTTCTATCCGAAGGACAACACGCCCGGCTGCACGCAGGAGGGCGAAAGCTTCACCAGCCACTTCGCGGCGTTCAAGAAGGCGAAGACGCTGATCTTGGGCATTTCGGCGGACAGCATCGCTTCGCACGAGAAATTCAAGGCGAAAATGGCGTTTCCATTCGAGCTCTTGAGCGATCCGGAGCAACGGGTCTGCAAACTCTACGACGTGATCCGGGAAAAAAGCATGTACGGCAAGAAGTACATGGGAATCGAACGCAGCACCTTCCTGATCGACGCCACGGGCGTGCTGCGCGAGGAATGGCGCAAGGTCCGGGTAAACGGCCACGCGGAAGCGGTCCTGGCCGCGGTGCTAGCACTGTGACCGAGGCGTCGCGGACCGCGGGCGCCACGGTCATTCGAGGGCGCCACGGTAAACAGGAACGCCGCATCTTCGTGCTCGACACGAACGTGCTGATGCACGACCCGACGGCGATTTTTCGCTTCGAGGAGCACGATGTCTACATTCCCATGACGGTGCTGGAAGAGTTGGACGCCGGCAAGAAAGGCTTGTCCGAATCGGCGCGCAACGTGCGGCAGGTGAGCCGGTTCCTCGATGAAATCATGCGCGATGCGACCAAGAAGGACATCGACCGCGGTCTGGCGCTGCCCGCCTCGGCGCCGATCAACCACGGCAAGCGGCCTCCCGTGGGCCGTCTGTTCTTTCAGACGCAGCTGCTCGAGTCGGTGCTGCCGGACAGCCTGCCCGGGCACGGCGCCGACAATGCCATCTTGGCGAATACGCTGGCGCTGCAGCAAAAATTCCCGGCCGCGCGGGTAACGCTGGTGTCGAAGGACATCAACCTGCGCATCAAGGCAGCCATCGTGGGCGTCCAGGCCGAAGATTACTCCAGCGACAAGACCATCGAAGATGCGGATCTGCTGGTCAGCGGCGTGCAGCAATTGCCGGCCAATTTCTGGGAAAAGCATGGCAAGGGCATGGAGTCCTGGCAGCAACAGAGCAGGACCTTCTATCGGGTGCGCGGACCCCTGGTGCGCGAATGGCGGCCGAATCAATTCGTCTACGATGCCGGCGAGAACGGCGTCGAGGCCGTCGTGCGGAAGATCGAGGCCGAGTCGGCCGTGCTCGAGCTGACGGTGGACTACCGTACCGAACGCAACAACGTGTGGGGAGTGACCTCGCGCAACCGCGAGCAGAATCTCGCCCTCAATCTGCTGATGGACCCGGAGATCGACTTCGTCACCATCCTGGGGCCCGCCGGGACGGGCAAGACGCTGCTCACGCTCGCGGCCGGCCTTGCTCAGACCCTCGATCACAATCGGTTCAGCGAAATCATCATGACCCGCGTGACCATTCCGCTCGGCGAGGACATCGGTTTCCTGCCGGGGACGGAGGAGGAAAAAATGGAGCCCTGGATGGGGGCGCTCATGGACAACCTGGAAGTCCTGACCCAGAGCCAGGCGGGGGGCACCTGGGGCCGCGGCGCGACCAACGATCTGCTGCGTCATCGCATCAAGATCAGATCCTTGAATTTCATGCGCGGACGCACATTTCTGAACCGGTTCATCATCATCGATGAAGCCCAGAACTTGACGCCCAAGCAGATGAAGGCGCTGGTGACCCGCGCGGGCCCCGGCACCAAGATGATCTGCCTGGGCAACATTGCGCAGATCGATACGCCCTACCTGACCGAGACCACGACCGGACTGACCTATGTGGTCAATCGGTTCCATGGCTGGACATATTCAGGCCATATCACGCTGGTGCGCGGCGAACGCTCGCGCTTGGCAGATTATGCGTCCGAAATGCTTTGAACCGAGGCCGGCTGGCGGCAGCGCCGCCCCTGATAGAACTTTGCGAGCCCGCAGGACTCCAATCGCTTCGATGGAGACCGAATGAAATTCTGGAACGCCTTGGTGGTTCTGGTCACCGCTTTCGCGATGACCGCGGCCACCAGCGTGGGGCTGGCCCAGGGCGTGAGCTTGAGCGCCACGGACCAGGACCTGCCCGAATTGGGCAGCCCGGCGAACGCGGCCGTGTCGCTCGAGGACGAGTATCAGGCGGGCCTCGGCTGGTTCCGGCAGATGAGTCAGACCGGCGTGGTCATGGAGGACCCCGAGGTCAGCGCCTACATCCAAGAGATCGGCCACAGCTTGTCGAGCCGCGCCGAGGAAGGGCAACACCAGTTCTATTACTTCGTGGTGCGCGATCCGGTCATCAATGCCTTCGCCATGCCCGGGGGCTTCATCGCCATCAACAGCGGCTTGATCCTGGCCACCCGCAACGAGAACCAGCTCGCGGGGGTGATGGCCCACGAAACCGCACACGTCACACAGCGGCATCTGGTGCGAGGGCTCATCGATCAGAGCCATGCGGGATTGGTCGCCACCGCGGCCATGCTGGCGGCCATTCTGTTGGGCGCCACGGCGGGCCGCGGATCCCCCGACGCCATGGAGGGCGCCATCATGGCCACCCAGGGTGCCGCCATCCAGCACCAGATCAATTACACGCGCGCCAACGAATTCGAGGCCGATCGCATCGGCATCGGCACCATGGCCACCGCCGGCTACGATCCGTTGGGCATGGCCAGTTTCTTCCAGGAACTGGAACGCAACTCACCCTCGCCCGACCGGGTGAAAGCGGTGGAATTCCTGATCGATCACCCGCTGTCGGCCGAACGCGTCGCCGAGGCACGCAACCGCGCCGAGCAGATCGGACGCGTGCGTCACGAGGATTCCCTGGGCTACAAGCTGGTGCGCGAGCGGCTGCGATCCTTGGTCGGCGATCCGCGCATGGTCCACGAGTACTATGCCAACCTGGTCAAGAACGGCGCCGGACTCACCATGGAGGAGCGCTACGGCAAGGACATCGCCGACATCGGCATGCGCAACCCCGCCGCGGCCATCCCCGATTTGCAGAATCTGGTGCATGAGTACCCCAAGGTCACTCAGTTCTACGGCGCTCTCGGCCAGGCGTACATGTTGAACGGCCAGCTCAAGGAATCGCAGCAGGTGCTCGACAAGGCGCTCGGCTTGTTCCCGCGCAACGTGCCCGTGACGATTCGATTGTCGGAGACCCTGATGCACAGCGGCGACAACAAGCGCGCCCAATTGCTGCTCGACGATCTGTTCAATTTCGTCGAGCCATCGCCCGATCAAACCAAGCTCATCGCCAAGGCGGCGAGCGCGGCCGGGGACCTCGCCGACTCGTATTACTACATGTCGTTCTACTGGGTCATGAGCGGCGACCTCAAGATGTCCGCCACGCAACTCCAGCTGGCGCTGGCGCTGCCGGGCCTCGATCCCATCCAGCGTGCGCGCTTCAGCGCGCGCCTCGACGAAATCAAGGCCGCCATGCCCAAAAACCGCAAGAACACGGTGGCGGACGACAGCGGCGACGGTAACGGCCGCCATTGACCAAACACCGCGGCGTACGAACCCTGTATCGTAGCGGGATCGTCATGACGAGAGAGAGATTCACTATGCTTCAGGAGGGGTTGGCGCGCCTCGCGCTCGCCATCATGGTCGCGACGGGTCTGAGCGCCTGTGTCACGCTGCCGCCGAACAGCCCGCGCTCACCGCAAGATCCCTGGGAATCCTGGAATCGCGGCGTCTACAAGTTCAACGACAAGCTCGACCGGGCGATCGCCAAGCCGGTGGCCAAGACCTACGTGAAGATGGTCCCCGAACCGATTCGCATCGGCGTGAGCAACTTTTTCGCCAATCTCGAAACGCCCACTGTGATGGTCAACGATGCGTTGCAGGGGAAATTCCTCGCGGCCGCCAACGATCTCGGCCGTTTCGTGTTGAACACCACGCTGGGTGTCGCCGGCATCCTCGATCCCGCGACGCCCGCGGGACTTGCACGCAATAACGAGGATTTCGGTCAAACGCTGGGCAAATGGGGCGTGCATGCCGGGCCGTTCATCGAAATTCCGATCTTGGGGCCGTCGGACCTGCGCGACGGGCCGGCTCGGCTGGTCGACACCTACACGAACCCGCGCCAGTACATCAAGAACAATTGGATCAGGTACGGGCTCTATCTGCCGGACCTCGTCGACCGGCGCGCCGCGTTGCTGCCGCTCGACGAGACGCTGAAGAACACGTTTGATCCCTACGCCTTCGTGCGCGATGCGTACCTGCAGCGGCGCGCCTACCTCGTATCCGACGGCAAGGTGTCGGAGGAGCCCTTGCTCGATCCGGATGCCGATGCGGCGCCTGATACCTCTAGCAAGCGCGACCCGGCGGCGGCGCCCGGCAAGCCGCACTGAGTGATCCGCACCTAGGCGGGGTGCTCGCTCGCTCAGCCGGCGCGGACACCGGCTGCGGGTTCCAACGAGTTCACGCCGCGACCAGTAATTCTTCCACTTCGCTCAGGCGTGCCAGCTGCTTCAATTGCAGGGACATATTCTCGTAGCGCACCGGGTGTGCCGCCGCTTTTGCGACGCTCAGCCACTCGATCAAGAGCGCGAGGCCGGCGCTGTCGGAGCCCGTCACGCCGCCCAGATCGATCACTGCCGCATCGCCCCGCTCGATTGCTGCAGTGCCCAAGGGCAACAGGTGAGTAACCGTGTCGAAGTCCAGGAGACCGGACACCCGCGCGCGGCCGCCCTCTTCGGTCTCGAACGCCGCTCCCGCGCTTGCGCCTGCCCCAGCCATCGTCAATTGCTACCGCTCACGATGCCGTTGGCGCGTACCTTGCCGTCCGCCTCCAGCCGGTTGATGACCTCGTCCAGGCCCTTCTGCTGGATCTCCGCCGCGAAGTCCGTGCGGAAGCTCTTCACGTAGGAGATGCCTTCGATCACGACGTCCCAAGCCTTCCAGCCGGCATCGGTCTTGCGCAAGCTGAAGTTCACCGGAACCTTCTCGCCGGTGGACCTCTTCACCTCGGTGCGGACCGTGGCCGTGGTATCGCCGGGATCGCCCTTGTACGGCAGGATGACGAACCGGTCAGCGGTGAAGTTGAGCAGCGCCGCGCCATAGTTACGCAGCAGCGAATGATAGAAGGCGTCGACGAAGCGCTTCTGCTGCTCAGGGCTAGCGGTGCGCCAGGTCTGGCCCAACACCAGGCGCGCCGAGTACTCGCTGTCGAAATTCGGCAGCAGCACCGTGGCCACCAGCGAATCGAGCTTCGCCGGATCCTTCGCATACATCGGGCGATTGGCATCCAGCTCCGTCAGCATGCGCTTGGCCGAGTTCTCGACCAGCTGTTCGGGTCCCAAGGTGTTGGGCGCCGTGGCGGGAGCCGGCGCCTGCGCAGCGGCCACCAGGCTCAAGGTCCCCGCGGTCAATGCGAATGCGAGGGACAACGCGCCCCGCACCATGGCCGGCCGCCTCGCCGAGGTCACATTGCTCGCATTCATTTCGTTTTCTCCGTGGGCGCCGGCGCCTCGGTTTTGGGAGCGGGGGAACCGGTCTGTCCCTTGGCGAAATTCGCGAGGAATTGGCCGATCAAATTCTCGAGCACGAAAGCGGACTGCGTGAAATCGATTTGATCCTTGTCCTTCAGATAAGTTTCCGCGCCCCCGGCCGTCAGGCCGATGAATTTGCCGCCGAGCAACCCCTGCGTGTAAATGCTCGCGTCGCTATCCGACGGGATCTGGTTGTACTTCTGGTTGAGCCGCATGAGCACCACGGCCTTGTACTCCTTGTTGTCGAAATCGATTTTCACCACGCGGCCGATTTCGACGCCCGACATGGACACCGGCGCCCCCACGCGCAGGTCGCCGATATTGTCGAACTTTGCCGTGACATCGTAGTGTGGCGCGCTGCCGAACGAGAGGCCGCGGCTGGTGGTTTGCGTCGTCAAAAAGAACAGCGCCGCGAATCCGAGCACCACGAAGGTGCCGGTTCCCAGATTCAACGTACTTGACCTGCGCATAAAAAATCCTCTTACAGAAATGCTGCCGTCAGCAAATAGTCCAAGAATAGGACGACGACGGCCGACGTGACCACCGTGCGCGTCGTCGCCCGCCCCACGCCCGCGGCGGTGGGGGTCGCATAGTAACCTTCATAGACGGCGATCAAACTGCACGCCACGCCGAAAATGCAGCTCTTCACGATGCCCTCGTTGATGTCCCGCAGGTCGACGCCGGCGCGCATCTGCGACCAGAAGCTACCCGAGTCGACCCCCATGATCTGCACGCCGATGAGCTGCGCGCCGTAGATGCCGATCAAGCTGAAGATGGCCGCGAGCAGCGGCATTGCGATGACGCCGCCCAGGAAACGCGGCACCACCACCCGCTTGACGGGGTCCACCGCCATCATTTCCATGGCCGACAGCTGGTCCGTGGCCCGCATCAAGCCGAGTTCGGAGGCGAGCGCGGTACCCGCCCGCCCGGCGAACAGCAATGCCGTGACCACGGGCCCCAATTCCTTGACCAACCCGATGGCGGCCGCGGTACCCAGCGCTTCCTCGGACCCGAAGCGCTCCAGCAGCTGAAACCCCTGCAGGCCCAGCACCATGCCGACGAACAATCCCGACAGCATGATGATGACCAGGGACAGGGCGCCTGCATTGAAGACCTGAGCGACGATCAGATCGAACCGCAGCAGCGCGCCCGGCACGAAGATGACGAGGCGCAGCAGGAAGCGCACGACGGCGCCCAATTCCACCAGCGAGTCGACCAGACTCTGCCAAAGCTCCCTTAAGACGCTCAATGATCCTCGCCGCGCGCCAGCAACTCGCCGAAATAATCGGGGGCTGGGTAGTGAAATGGAACCGGTCCATCGGCCAAACCACCCACGAATTGCCGCACGATCTCCGACGGGTAGCATTTGAGTTCTTGCGGCGTACCCTGCGCCACCACCTTGCCGCCCGACAGCAGGAACACGTTGTCGGCGACCGTCGAGATCTCCTGCACGTCGTGCGAGACCACGATGCTGGTGAGGCCGAGCACATCGTTCAGCCGACGTATGAGGCGCAGGATCACGCCCATCGAGATGGGGTCCAGTCCGACGAACGGCTCGTCGTAGATCAGGATTTCCGGATCCATCACGATGGCCCGCGCCAAGGCGACGCGCCGGCTCATCCCGCCCGACAACTCCGCTGGCATGAGCTCGGCGGCACCGCGCAGACCCACCGCCTGCAGCTTGGTCAGCACCAGATGGTGGATCAGACGCTCCGGCAAATCGGTGTGCTCGCGCAGCGGGAACGCGACGTTCTCGAAGACGCTCAAATCGGTGAGCAGCGCGCCGTTCTGAAACAGCATTCCCATGCGCCTGCGCAGCACGTACAACCCGGCGCGCTTCAATGTCCGCATGTTCTCGCCGGCGACATCGATGCTGCCGCTGTCGGCACGCGCCTGACCGGTGATGAGACGCAGCAACGTGGTCTTACCCGTGCCGCTCGGTCCCATCACGGCGGTCACGCGGCCGCGCGGAATGGACATGTCGAGACCCTCGAAGATGGCACGGCCGCCGATGGCGTAACCCAGATTGCGGATCTCGACGATGGGGGCTGCTTGGTTCAATGAGGTGCCGGATCAGGTCCCGCGCCGGCGGCGGCGTGGGACCCGACATGAGCGCGGACGTTTACGCCGCGGAGGTTTCCATCGAACTCTTGTACCTGCCGCCCGCCGCCAGACTGTTCAGTTTGGCGCGCACGGACAACGCCTTCTGCCCAGCCGCGAATCCGGCGGTTTTTCCGCCCCAGGCGTTGAGCGAATCCTCCTGCAGCGCCCGTCCATAGCTGAACGTGAGCGGCCACGGCAGTGGGCCCGCCGCATTCATCAGGCTCAAGTGCAGCGTCGCTTCGGCGGGACTCTGGCCGCCCGAGAGGAACGCGATGCCCGGCACCGCGCTCGGCACCTGCCGCTTGAGCGTCCGCAACGTGGCTTCGGCCACCTGTTCCGGCGAGGCTTTCTGGGCACTCTTCTTGCCCGCGATGACCATGTTCGGCTTCAGCACCATGCCCTCGAGCAGCACGCGCGCGGCGAACAGATGCGAGAACACCCGGTCGAGCACGGCGTTGGTGACCTCCTCGCAGCGTTCGAGGGTGTGGCCGCCATCCATCAATACCTCGGGCTCGACGATGGGTACGATGCTTGCTTCCTGGCACAGGGCCGCGTAGCGCGCGAGCGCCTCGGCGTTGGCGTCGATGGCATAACGGCTCGGAATACCCGCGCCGATGTCGATCACCGCGCGCCACTTGGCGAACCGCGCACCCAGCTTGTAGTACTCGGCCAGGCGCTCGCGCAGTCCGTCGAGGCCTTCGGTGATGGTTTCGCCCGGATACGCGGCGAGCGGTTTGGCGCCGGTGTCCACCTTGATGCCGGGGATTATGCCGAGCTTGGCAAGGTAGGTGGGAAACGGGGTGCCCTCCTTGGTTTTCTGCCGCAGCGTTTCGTCGTACAGAATGACACCGCTGATATAATCGGTCGCACCCGGGGTCGTGAACAGCATCTCCCGGTACAGCCGGCGGTTCTCTTCGGTCGATTCCAGCTTGATGCCGTTGAAGCGCTTGCCGATGGTGCTCGTACTCTCGTCGGCGGCCAACAGGCCGCGGTGATTCGCGACCATTGCGTGGGCGGTGGCGCTCAGCTCTGAAGTGTTCATGTAAAGTCTCTCGGTTCTTATGGACGGGGACAGGCGCGGCAGCAAGAATAGCAAAATCGCCTGGATTGCGCCCCGCGGCTGGAACTTCCCTTGAAATAGGACTAAAATTGTCCCACATAAAGCTCCTGTCAGGGGAAGCGATCTATCATGCTGCGAATGGGTAAATTGACGGATTACGCGACCGTGGTCCTGGCTAGTCTAGCGCAAGAGCCGGACCGGCATCGGGCTGCCGCGGAATTGGCGCTCAGCACGCGGCTGAAATTGCCCACCGTGAGCAAGGTGCTGAAGGGTTTGCAGCGCGCGGGCCTGGTGACCTCGTCGCGCGGGGCCCACGGCGGCTACCAACTGGCGCGGCCGCCCGAGCAGATCACCGCCACCCAGATCCTCGACGTCTTCGAAGGGCCCATCGCCATCACCGAATGCAGCGGTGCGTCGAGCCGCTGCGGCATCGAGCGCCAGTGCCGGGTCGGCGGGGCGTGGCGGCGGGTCAACGCCGCCATCCGCCGCGCGCTCGACGACATGACGCTGTATCAACTGGCCGGACTCGACTCCCCCGGCTTGGGCCGCGCGAACCGGGTGGCCGAGATGCGCGCCGAATCGCCTCCCACGTAACGCCTCAAGATCACTGGAAACACTCGTGTCTAGCAAAACTCAAGATGTCGAAGCCCTCCTCAATCAGAAGTACCGGCACGGCTTCGTCACGGACATCGAATCCGACAGCTTGCCGCCCGGATTGGACGAAGGCGTCGTTGCCGCCATCTCACGCAAGAAGAATGAACCCCGGTTCCTGCTCGACTGGCGCCTGAAGGCATTTCGGCACTGGCAAACCATGAAGGAGCCCACCTGGGCGCACGTGCATTACAAGCCCATCGACTACCAGGATATTTCCTACTACTCGGCGCCGCGCGCATCCTTGAACGCGCCGAAGAGCCTGGACGAAGTCGATCCGAAACTGCTGGCGACGTATGCCAAGCTCGGCATCCCGCTGCACGAGCGCGCGCGGCTCGCGGGCGTCGCGGTCGACGCCGTGTTCGACAGCGTCTCCGTCGCGACCACGTTCAAGGACAAGCTCGGCAAGGCGGGCGTCATCTTCTGTTCGTTCTCCGACGCGGTGCGCGATCATCCCGAGCTCATCGAACGCTACCTGGGCACCGTCGTGCCGGCGGGCGATAATTTTTTTGCGGCGCTGAACTCCGCGGTGTTCTCCGACGGCTCGTTCGTGTACGTGCCGCCCGGCGTGCGCTGCCCCATGGAATTGTCGACTTATTTCCGCATCAACGCCGCCAAGACCGGCCAGTTCGAGCGCACGCTCATCGTCGCCGCCGAGGGCGCATCCGTCAGCTATCTCGAGGGCTGCACCGCGCCCATGCGCGATGAGAATCAGCTGCACGCCGCCGTGGTGGAACTGGTGGCGCTCGACGACGCCAAAATCAAGTACTCCACCGTGCAGAACTGGTACCCCGGCGATGAGAACGGCCTCGGCGGCATTTTCAATTTCGTCACCAAGCGCGGCGAGTGCCGCGGCCGCAACTCGAAGATCTCCTGGACCCAGGTGGAAACGGGCTCCGCCATCACCTGGAAGTATCCGAGCTGCGTGCTCAAGGGCGAGAACTCCGTGGGCGAGTTCTATTCGGTGGCGGTGGCCAACAATTATCAACAGGCCGACACCGGCACCAAGATGATTCACATCGGCCGCAACACCAAGAGCACCATCGTCTCGAAGGGCATTTCGGCCGGCCACGCGCAAAACGTCTACCGCGGCCTCGTGAAAATCCTGCCCGGCGCCGAGGGCGCGCGCAATTTCACCCAATGCGACTCGCTGCTGATGGGACCCTTGTGCCAGGCCCACACGTTTCCCTACATGGAGGTCAGGAATCCGACCGCCACCGTCGAGCACGAAGCCAGCACCTCGAAAATCGGCGAGGATCAGTTGTTTTACTGCCTGCAGCGCGGCATCTCCGCAGAGGATGCCGTCAACATGATCGTGAGCGGCTTCTGCAAAGTAGTCTTCAAGGAGCTCCCCATGGAATTCGCCGTCGAAGCCCAGAATTTATTGAGCGTAAGCCTGGAAGGGGCGGTGGGTTGATCGGGGACAATGGTTGATCGGACAAAGGAATCATCTTGCTTACAATTTCGAATTTGAGCGCTCGCGTGGCGGGCAAGGACATCCTCAGAGGCTTGAACCTGGAGGTCAAAGCCGGCGAGGTGCACGCCATCATGGGACCCAACGGCTCGGGCAAGAGCACCCTCGCGCAGGTACTCGCCGGCCGTCAGGACTACGAGGTCACCGGCGGCACCGTCACTTTCGAGGGTGAGGATCTGCTCGCGCTGGCCGCCGAGGAGCGCGCCCGCGCCGGGCTGTTCCTGGGCTTCCAGTATCCGGTCGAAATCCCGGGCGTGAACAACGTCTACCTGCTCAAAGCCGCGCTCAACGCCAAGCGCAAAGCCGCGGGCCAGCCCGAAGTCGACGCCTACGACTTTCTGGCGCTCATCAAACAGAAGATGAAGCTCATGCAGATGAGCGAGGCGTTTCTCAGCCGCGGCGTGAACGAGGGTTTCTCCGGCGGCGAGAAGAAGCGCAACGAAGTGCTGCAGATGCTGGTGCTGGAGCCCAAGCTCGCCATCCTGGATGAGACCGACTCGGGGCTCGATATCGATGCGCTCAAGGTGGTGTCGATGGGCGTGAACAGTTTGCGCGACCCGTCGCGCGCCATGGTGCTGGTCACGCATTACCAGCGCCTGCTCGATTACATCGTCCCGGACTACGTGCATGTGCTGTCGGGCGGACGCATTTTGAAGTCGGGCGATCGCTCGCTCGCGCTCGAACTGGAGCGTCGCGGTTACGACTGGGTGGTGGGAGACCAAGCGGCATGAGCGCGCTGCCCCGCCCCGCTGCCACCCTGTCGCCGGCACTGCGTTCTTTCGAAGCGCTGTGGCGGACGCGCGAGCCGGACACGCTCGAGGCCTTGCGCGAGAACGCCATGAAGCGGGTGCTGCGGCTCGGGCTGCCGTCCACCCGCGATGAAAGCTGGCGCTATACGAATTTGCGGACTTTGATGCAGGCCAGCTACATAGACGCGCCGCGCACCCTCCCCTTAGGCCTCGAGCCCGCCGCCAGCTCCGTACTGCTGGGCGAGTCCGCGGCCGCCGCCAGCGTGCTCGTGGTCAACGGACACCCCGTCATCTCCACCACGGATGAGCGATATAATGGCTTGGAAATCAGCAGCATAAAAGAACTATCTCGAACGAATCCAGGATTGATCGCGGCGCATATCGAGCCGTTGTCGGACGCCGACCAGGCACGCTGGGGTTTGCTCAACGCCGCGCTGTTCGAGGATGGCCTCTACCTGCGCATAACGGCCAAGATCGCGGCGCCGGTGGTCATCCAACACGTCTTGAGCGCGAACGGCGCGAACGCCGTGGCCTATCCCCGCGTCATCATCGAGGCTGCGCCCGGCTCGAGCGCGACCATCATCGAACACTATGTGGAAGGAGGCGCCGCGGCGCCGTTGTGCAATTCGGCCACGCACATTGCCGCGGGCACGGATTCGCAGATCGACCATTACCGAGTGTTCGCGACCGGTACCGACGCCTCGCATATCGATTCGTTGACCGTGCGCCAGGACGCCAATAGTCGGTGCAAACAATTCACCGTCGCGCTCGGCGGCGCTCTGGTGCGATGCTCCCTCGAGGCCGATCTGAACCAGCCCGGCGCGGCGCTCGATAGTTACTCGCTGCTGGTGGGGCACGAATCGCGTCACGTCGACTGTGTGAACATCGCAACCCACAACGCCCGCGACACCCGCAGCCGGCAGACGGCGCGCGCCATCGCCGGCGGCACCAGCCGCGTCGTCTTCAACAGCAAGGTCGTCGTCAATGCCGGCGCCATTCGCGCCGACTCGCGTCAATCCTGCCGCGGTCTGCTGCTCTCGCCCACCGCCGAAATCGACGCTCGGCCGCAATTGGAGATCCACGCCGATGAGGTGAAGTGCGCGCATGGCGCGACCGTCGGGCGCTTGGATCCCGACATGCTGTTCTACATGCTGTCGCGCGGCTTGGATCGCGAGACCGCCCAAAGCTTGCTGATCTACGCCTTTCTCGCCGACGTGCTCACCGACATGTCGGTCGCGAGTGCGCGCTCGAGTATCGAGACGGCCCTGATCGCACAATTACCCGACTCTCAAATACTGCATAAATTCCGATGAAAAACATAGCATTGTCAATAGAACCTCAATTCGATGTAATGGCGGTGCGGCGCGATTTCCCGGTGCTCGCGCGCATGCTGCGCGGCCAGCCGCTGGCCTATCTCGACAACGGCGCTTCGGCGCAGCGGCCGAACGCCGTCATCGAGGCGGTGAACGATTACGAACGCCACCACCACGCCAACATCCACCGCGGTGTGCACACGTTGAGCCAGGAGGCGACCCAGCTGTATGAGAGCGCACGGGATCGCCTGGTGCGCTTCGTCAATGCGAAGTCGCGGCACGAAATCATCTTCGTCCGCGGCACCACCGAGGCCATCAACCTGGTCGCACAGGCCTATGCCAGGCCGCGGCTGACGAGCGGCGATGAAATCCTGATTACCTATCTCGAGCATCACGCCAATATCGTGCCGTGGCAGCTGGTGTGCGAGCAGACGGGCGCCAAGTTGGTGGTGGCGCCGATGAACGAGCACGGCGAAGTGTCCGTGGAGGCGCTCGAATCGCTGATGAACGAGCGCACCAAGCTGTTGGCCTTTGCCCACGTCTCGAACGCGCTCGGTACGGTATTGCCGGTCAAGCGCGTGGTCGCCCTGGCCAAGGCGCGAGGCATCGCCACCTTGGTGGATGGCGCGCAGGCCGTGCCGCATATGCCGGTGGACGTGCAGGACTTGGGCTGCGATTTCTACGCGTTTTCGGGGCACAAAATGTTCGCACCCACGGGCATCGGCGTGTTGTATGGCCGAGAAGCGCTGCTGGAGCGCATGCCGCCGTGGCAGGGCGGCGGCGACATGATCCTGTCGGTGAGCTTCGCCAAGACCACGTACAACAGCCTGCCGTACAAATTCGAGGCGGGAACGCCGAACATCTCCGGGGCCATCGGGCTCGGCGCCGCCATCGATTATCTCGACGCCATGGACCTTGCCGGAGCGCATGCCCACGAACACGCCCTGCTGCGTCACGCGACCGCGACCTTGAGCCGAATCGCGGATCTGCGCATCGTCGGTACCGCGCAGGACAAGGCCAGCCTGGTCTCCTTCGTCGTGAAAGGCGTGCATCCGCACGATCTCGGCACCATCCTGGATGAGCAGGGGATCGCCATTCGCACCGGCCATCACTGCGCCATGCCGGTGATGGACTTCTTCAAAGTGGCGGCCACGGCGCGTGCGTCGTTCGCGTTCTACAACACGGTCGAGGAAATCGACCGTCTGGCCGCCGCGATCGAACGCGCGCGGTCGATATTCGTGTAAGAGAATTCCATGGAACTCAACGATTTATACCGAGATGTGATTCTCGATCACAACCGCCGGCCGCGCAATTTCGGCGCGCTCGATGCGGCCGACGCGAGCGTCGAGGGCTTCAATCCCCTGTGCGGCGATCGGCTTACCGTGCGGCTCAAAATGGCCGGCGACAAGATCGCGGATATCCGTTTCGAAGGTTCGGGGTGCGCCATCTCGACGGCATCGGCATCCTTGATGACCGAAGCGGTCAAGGGCAGGACGCGCGCTGAAGCGCTCTCTCTGTTCGATCGGGTCCATCGGCTGCTGACCGACGATGCCGCGTCCAGCGACAACTTGGGCAAGTTGGCCGCCTTGTCGGGCGTCCGGGAGTTCCCCGCTCGCGTCAAGTGCGCGAGCCTGTGCTGGCACACGCTCGTGACGGCGTTGCGGGCGCCGGATTCGCAGGTCCTGCCCGCCGTCACCACCGAATGAGCCTGAACCATGCATTCCTATGACAATGAACCCCTCGTCGTGCAGCGCGATGTCAAAGCGGTGGCCATCCCAGCGGGCGTCGAGGTCAATTTGAAATTGGGCTCGGTGGGCTACATCACCCAGGCCTTGGGCGGCAGCTTCACCGTGTACATCGACGGCAATCTGTTTCGCATCGCCGGCCAGGATGCCGATGCCATCGGCAAGACCGCGGCCGTGGCACCCGAGGTGCCGCCGGGCGCGTCGGACGAGGACATCAAGGCCATCGTCTGGCGGCAGCTGAAGACTTGCTATGACCCCGAGATCCCCGTCAATATCGTCGACCTGGGGCTGGTATACGAGTGCGAGGTCAGCAAGAACGAGGATGCCACGCGCTCGGTCGACATCAAGATGACGCTGACCGCACCCGGCTGCGGCATGGGCGAGGTTCTGGTTCAGGATGTGCGCGACAAGGTCGAGATCGTGCCCACGGTGGCGCGGGCCACCGTCGAGTTGATATTCGATCCGCCGTGGAATCAAACCATGATGTCCGATGAGGCGCGGCTGCAGACCGGCATGATGTAAGGACGCTGCTCTTGAACTGGATCGATGCGGGACCCCTTTCAGCGTTGGACGACGGCCAGTCGATCTCCATCCCGGTCGGCCGCAGCATGGTCGCCATCGCGCGCAGCGGCGAGGAGTATTTCGCCCTCGAAGACATCTGCACGCATGACGGTGCGGAACTCACCGGGGGCGCCATCGAGGGCACCGAGATCATTTGTCCGCGCCATGGCGCTCGATTCTGCCTGCGAACCGGCCAGGCGCTCACGCCGCCGGCCTACGAGCCGGTCCGCGTCTTCGAAACCAAAATTGCGAACGGGCATGTATGGGTACGCACAGACTGACATTGCTTCGCCACGGTCAGGCACAGGCACCGGACAGCTGTCCGGAGGATTTCGAGCGTACGCTCACGCGCCGCGGCACCATCGAAGCGCAGGAAATGGCTGCGCGCATCGTGCGGCGCAATCTCATCCCCGATCTCATTCTGACCAGCCCGGCCGAACGGGCCTGGGCGACCGCGTCCATCGTCGCCGCCGCCTGTGAACTCGACGAGAAGCAGATTCGCTGCGCGCGCGAACTCTACCTCGCCTCGCCCGAGACCACCTGGCGCCTGCTGACCGCGTGCGATTCGACGCTGGGCCATGTGCTCATTTGCGGGCACAACCCGGGCTTGAGCCAGGTGGCGCGGCGCTTGGGACCCCAACCGCAGCCGCAGGAATTGCCCACCGCCGGCCTCGCGTCCGCCATCTGGCACAACACCCCTTGGGCGATGGTTCAGCCGGAGACCGCCAGCAGCTGCGATTGGGACGATCCGGACACCTTGGCCGAGGATTGGGTATAGGCTCAAGTCTGGTCGCGCTGCAAACGCATGAGCCGGCGCCGGTCGCGTTTGTCGGGGCGCGCATCGGGACGGGGCCTGGATATCTGCGCGAGTCGCTGCTGCTCGCGCAGCTGCACGCGGCGTTGTGCGCTTTCCGGTGTTTCCCGATAGAAGGATTGCGCCTCCGCCGCCGGGCCGCGCCGTCGCGGCAGACCCAGTACCTCGAACTCGCCGACGATTCCATCCAGGGACAGACTGAGTCGATCCGCAATCCTGACCCGGTGTGCAGGCTTGACGCGCTCCGCGTTCAGATGCACCTTGCCGCCCGTGATGGCCGCGGTGGCCAAGCTGCGCGTCTTGTAAAACCGGCAATGCCACAGCCATTTGTCCAGGCGATGCCCTTCGGACTCCTCGCCCGGCGTCGTGCGGTCGTTCATCCCGCTATAATAACGGGATGAACGCCCTGAAAGATTTCCGCGAGCGGCTGCATCGCGACACCCAGGCGTTAGGCGCCGCAGGCTTGCTCAAGCGAGAGCGGCTCATCGACTCGGCCCAGGGGCCGGTGGTCCGCCTGGACGACGGACGCGAGATGATCAATCTCTGCGCCAACAATTATCTAGGTCTTGCGAATCACCCCGCCGTGCTCGAGGCGGCCCACGATGCGCTCGCGCGCTACGGTTACGGCGTCGCCTCGGTGCGTTTCATCTGCGGCACGCAAACCGTGCACCGGGAACTCGAGGAGCGCCTGAGCACCTATCTGTCGATGGAGGACACCATCTTGTATTCGTCCTGCTTCGACGCGAACGGCGGCCTGTTCGAGACCTTGCTCGACGATAAGGACGCCGTCATCAGCGATGCATTGAATCATGCGAGCATCATCGACGGCATCCGCCTGTGCAAGGCACGCCGGCTGCGGTACGCCAACAACGACATGAACGAACTCGAACAGGCGCTCAAGGACTCGCAGGACGCCCGCGTGCGTCTGATCGCGACCGACGGCGTGTTCTCCATGGACGGCTCGATCGCCAAGCTCACGGAGATCTGCAGTCTCGCCGATCGGTACGGCGCGTTGGTCATGGTGGACGATTCGCATGCCACCGGCTTCATCGGCGCACGCGGCCGCGGCTCGCACGAACTGCGCGGCGTGATGGACCGCGTCGACATCATGACCGGCACGCTCGGCAAGGCGCTGGGCGGCGCGAGCGGCGGCTACGTCGCGGCGCGCCGCGAAATCGTCGGGTGGCTGCGCCAGCGCTCGCGCCCCTATCTGTTCTCGAACAGCATCGCACCGCCGGTGGCCGCCGCCACCTTGAAAGTGCTGGATCTGCTCGAGACCTCCCCGGATCTGCGCGAGCGCGTGCACGCCAACGCCCGCTACTTCCGCTCGCAGATGCAGGCGGCGGGATTCGATTTGATCCCCGGTGAGCACCCCATCATTCCCATCATGCTGGGCGAAGCCCCGCTGGCGGTGAAGCTCGCTGAACTCTGCCAAGCCGACGGCGTCTACGTGGTGGCGTTTGCGTTTCCGGTCGTGCCGCATGGAAAAGCACGCATCCGCACCCAGATGAACGCTGCGCACAGCACGGCGCAGCTCGATCGAGTCATTCAAGCCTTCGGTCGCGCCGGGCGCGATCTCGGCATCGTTCACTAAAGGCGATTTATGAAAGCATTGGTCAAGGCACGTGCGGAGCCCGGCATCTGGATGCAAGACGTCCCCGAGCCCACGGTGGGTCACAACGACGTGCTCATCAAGATCCATCGGTCGGCGATCTGCGGCACCGACATGCATATCTACAACTGGGACGCCTGGGCGCAGAAGACGGTACCCGTGCCCATGGCCGTCGGGCACGAGTATTCCGGCGAGATCGTCGAGATGGGCAGCGAGGTGCGCGGCTTCCAGACCGGCGATCGGGTGTCGGGCGAAGGCCACATCACCTGCGGCCACTGCCGTAATTGCCGTGCCGGACGCCGTCATTTGTGCCGCAACACATTGGGGGTGGGCGTGAATCGCCCCGGCGCGTTCGCCGAGTACCTGACCATACCCGCCGCCAACGTCTTCAAGTTGCCGCCGGCCATCGACGACGAGATCGCCTCGATCCTCGACCCGTTCGGCAATGCCACCCACACCGCCTTGGCCTTCAACGTGGTGGGCGAGGACGTGCTCATCACCGGCGCGGGCCCCATCGGCATCATGGCCGTGGCGATTGCCCGGCACTGCGGCGCACGCCACGTCGTCATCACCGACGTGAACGACTACCGGCTGGGGCTCGCGGCCGCCATGGGCGCCTCGAAGACGCTCAATGTGTCGCGGGATTCGCTGGACGATGCGATGCAAGAGCTGGGCATGGAGGAAGGCTTCGACGTGGGCTTCGAAATGTCCGGCAATGCCGTCGCTCTGCGCGAGATGCTGCGCACCATGAACCATGGCGGCAGCATTTCCATGCTGGGCATACCGCCGGGCGAAACCGCGATCGACTGGAACCAGGTGATTTTCAAAGGCTTGGTCATCAAGGGCATCTATGGCCGCGAGATGTTCGAGACCTGGTACAAGATGTCGAGCATGCTGCAGAGCGGCCTGAACGTACGCCCCGTCATCACCCATCGCCTGGGCGTGCACGACTACATCGAAGGTTTCGAAATCATGAACTCGGGCAAGTCCGGCAAGATCATTCTCGACTGGGCCGCACTGTAGGCGGCCGCCGGGACCGAGGCACCGGCCGCGGCGCAAATTCCCAACGGCGGCCAGGTCCTGTATTGGGGACTGAGATCCCGACCGTAAGGTCAGGCTGGTCGACATCGGCAACCCGCGCCAGGCGCAAGCAGCACGGTGCCCGCGAGCATGAACCCAAATCGGCAGTCAGCGTCCGCGCTTGCCGTCGGGCGCCGCTCCGGCACCCAGCGCATCCATATCGGCCTGCATGCGACGTTTGTGTTCGTCCGCCCAACTCACCGGCTCCTGGCTTCTTGGCGCAGCCTTCGGCGGCAGCCCCGTCCCGGCCACGGTTTTCGGCGGAGCAGGCGGTCTGGCCGCGGGTGATTTCAATTTGAGCGTCTTTCTGGGGACAGTAAGATCGCCCGGCTTGTCTTTTTCCATTACTCCTCTCGCCCAAATAATTTCGCGATGTCGCGGTTGCATCGATGCTCTTCCCGGACCTGCAAGCGTATCGCAAACGCCGAGACGTGCGTCAGTCGACACTTCCGGCGGCCCATTTCCGGGCGCAGGTCGCGGACGACTTCAGGTTCGAATTCTACACTCGGCCCAGAACTACGATTGAGTCACAGACCCACGGATGGCCACCGCTAAAAGCGGTGAGCTTGACTGTAAATCGGCAACGCTATGGTACCAACGGGAAGACAAACACGCCGCGCAGAAATGGCGCTGCGATCGGGATCGCGCAAATCGATTCGGCGCCCCTCGCGCCCCTGGCTCTCCGCCGTACTGGGCGGACTGATTGCCTGGGGTACCGCCGTCGCCGGGATCGGCGTCGTAGATCTGATCGTGCGCCAGATTCTGCTGGAGGATCTACGCACCAATTTAGGCCGCACGGCCGCCGGCACCGCGGCTTTGATGGACTGGTCCGAGCTCGCGCAGTTCGATCGGGCCGACCAGGACGGTTCGCCCGCGTATAACCGCGCGGCCAAGCCGCTGCAGGTCCTGCTGGCGAACAACTCAGACATCCGTTTTGCCTATGTGGGCGTCGTCGACGGAAATGTCATGCATTTCGTTCTCGACGGCACACCCCTCGACGAGCGCGATCCGTCGACGGGGAAATTGCTGCATTCGCCGCCGATGGAAGCCGATACACCGACGAAGGGCGAGGCCGAAATCTCACGTACTCACCGGTTGACGGTGGAGCGAGAGCCCACCAGCACGGAATGGGGCATCGGCATACGCGCCCATGCGCCGATATTCGCGCCCGACGGCCACATGGCCGCCTACGTGGGAATCACCATGCGGGCGGACCGCTACGGCCAATTGGTGCGCCGCGTCGACCACTCGGCGGCACTCGGGATTTGCATCGCCGCCCTGCTTGCGCTGCTGCATGCCTTGTCGATCTGGCGCGTCCAACGCAGCCGGCAGAAGGCCATCTCCGCCGAGACGCTCACTCAAGAACATTTGTGTCGCGCGCACGAACTGGCCAACCTGGGCACCTGGCACGCCGACCTTACGTCGCGCACGGGCGCGATGTCGGACGGACTGCTGGACCTGCTCGGCAACCCCGCGCAGGCGGCGACGCCGATCGAAGCCTACCTGGCCGCCACGTACCCCGAAGATCGGGCGTTGGTCGAGGAATTGATCGGCGCCGTTTGCCGCACCACCAGTTCCCAGAGTTTCGACCACCGGTTCTTGATCAATGGTGCGATCAAGTATGTTCGCGGCGCCGCGATGGCCTGCCGCAGCGACAACGGCGCGGTGACGGAGGTGCAAGGCATCGTGTTCGACCTCACCGACGTGAAGTCGGTGGCGATCGAAACGACTTTGGCGAAGGAAGCGGCCGAATCGGCCAACCGCGCCAAGAGCGCATTCCTGGCGAACATGAGCCACGAAATTCGGACCCCGCTCAACGGCGTGATCGGAATGACGGGGCTGCTGCTCGACACGCCCCTGCGGAGCGACCAGCGGGAATACGCCGAGATCGCACGGTCGAGCGGCGAGTCGCTGCTGTCGGTGTTGAACGATATCCTGGATTTCTCGAAGATCGAGGCGGGACACCTGAATCTCGAGTCCATCGAATTCGATCTGCCGGCCCTGTTCGATCAGTCGGCGGAGTCGGTCGCACTGCGCGCGGCGGAGAAGGGGTTGGAGATCCTGATCGACATCGACCCCTCATTGCCCCGTCATGTCCGCGGCGATCCGAATCGGTTGCGCCAGGTGGTCTTGAACCTCATGAGCAACGCCGTCAAGTTCACCGACAAGGGAGAAATCCGACTGGTTGCCAGGGCCGAGGCAAAGGGGGACGTGGCGAGCGTGCGCGTCGAAGTCATCGATACCGGGATGGGGGTGACGCCCGACCAGCAGGTCAAACTCTTCGCTCCCTTCGTCCAGGTCGATGCATCCACCACGCGCCGCTTCGGTGGTACCGGCCTCGGTTTGTCGATTTGCAAACGCCTGGTCGAGCTGATGGGCGGCCGCATCGGCATCGACAGTACGCCTTTTTTCGGCTCCTGTTTTTGGTTCGAGATCCACATGGCGATCGCCGATTCGCCGCCCGTACCGAACGAAGCCGTCGATCTGGCGCTTTGCGAGGTGCTGCTGGTCGAGGATCATGCGGTCAATCAGCGCATCGTCACGCGCCAACTCGCGTCGGTCGGATGCCGGGTGACGACTGCCGCGACGGCGGGCGACGGCGAGAGCGCATGGAATGCCCTGGTGGCGCAAGGCCGTACCCCGGACGTGGTGTTGCTCGATCATGACCTGCCCGATCGTTCCGGACCGTGGCTGGCCGAGCGGCTTCGCAACTCCCCGAGCGGCGCCACGGTGTCGATCATATTGATGACCTCGCTGGGCAGCGGCACGCTGAACGGCAGCCAGGCCGGGTTCATCGATCGCACCTTGACCAAACCCGTGAAACAAGCCGCGCTCATCCAGGGCATTCAAGACGCGGTCGGATCGGCGCGCGCGGCGACCACCCGCCTGTCGGCGATCACCGAGGTACTCCACGGTCGGCGCATCCTGGTGGCGGAAGACAACGCCGTCAATCAAATGCTCGCCCGACGGCTTCTCGAGAAGCTCGGCGCGGTGGTCACCATCGCCGAGACCGGCGCCGCCGCGATCGAGGAACTCGCGACTCGTTCGTTCGACATCGTTTTGATGGACTGCCAGATGCCGATTCTCGACGGCTACGAGGCGACTCAGCGGATTCGCGCGGGCGCCGCGGGGGCTGGCGTTCGCGACATTCCAATCATCGCGCTGACCGCCCATGCGCTGAGCGGCGATCGGCAACGCTGCCTCGACGCCGGCATGAACGACTATCTGACCAAACCGATCGATCCGGCGGCGCTACGCAGCAAACTGGAGAGCCTGCTGGCTCCGGCGCTCGCGCAGGAGCCGCCCGCACGCGCGAATGCGAATCCGCACCCTTCGGCGATTTTCGACGTCGCCGCCTTGCGCAACCGTGTCGGTGCCGACGATGACTTTCTGCAAGAACTCATCGGCGTGTTCACCGCCACGATGGAGGAGCGAATCCTCACGCTGCTGATCGCGGTCGATCGCGACGATGCGGCGGCCATTGCCACCGAGGCCCACGCCATCAAGGGGGCCGCGGCCAACGTCGACGCTCACTCGCTGGCCGCCGCCGCCGCGGCGCTCGAAAAGTCCGCCCGCAAAGGCCTCATCGTCGCCGTGGAGATCGAGACCTTGCGCACTGCATGGCAAGAGACGCAGTGGCACCCAGCCGTGCACCCGTTCGCCGCGGCAGGCGTCACCACCGCGGTGGGCGCCGCCTCCGGCACCGCTGCGCCCGTCGCAGCGTCCGTCTGACCGGCCGCAGCGTCAGTCTCACCGTTCGGGAATCCACGCGCCGCGGCTGCGAGTACGATCCGGCACGGGCGCAGCGTCGCGGCCCGCCAGCCACGCCGATTCACCGGGGTGCGGCGGCGCTCCCGCATCCTTTGCACGCTTTCCCATCCAAGCCGTCCTGTGCGACGATCCCACACAGCAAGGAGTACCCGCATACATGAGCGAGCTGACATTCACGGTGTCCAGCGAGGCCGAGGCCCGAGAACTGCGGGCGGCGTGGCGCGAAATCGAGTCGGGCAAGCGCCTGCGCCTGTATCCGGCCGCCGAAGGACTCAATGAAATCATGGAGCGCGCGCGCAGCGGCCTGAAGAAGATCAGCGAGGCCATCGAGAGCAACCCCGGTACCGGCCAAACGGCAAAGTTGGCGAGATTCATGGCAGGCCTGTCCAACGGACATGAGTATCAGTTCGACCTGACCGAGCTCAGAACCTTGGACGCCGACCTCGCGGGCGCCTGCATCGACTATCTGAACTACGACCGCTTGGGGAAGGCCGACGTTCACCAGCACCTTGCCGGCGGCGCAAAACAGCTCGACGACTGGGTTCGCACTCACGGGCCGCTGCCGCCGCTGCATTTGTCGCAAAAAGACCTCCATGCCAGCCGCTTGTCGAGCATGGCGCAACGTCTGGCGCGGGAAGCCGACGATTTGTTGCGCGAGGCATTGAACCAGCTGCTGATTCGCTACGAGGCACGAACCTTCGGTTGCCTTTTGGTCGCCGACATCCACACCGAAGATCAGCGCTCCTTGATGCACGCGTTCCTATTGTCGGAACCGCGGGCCAGGCCGCTGTGCGGTGCCACGGAAGGTTCCTGGGCGACACGGCCTTTCGATTTCGACCGCTTGACCTGCAATGCCTGCAAAGACGCGTTTTTCGCCGTCACCTGACGAACGCCCTTGACCGCTTCACATCGATTCGAGGTGATTCTTGCTCTCAGGGCCGCCCTGCTCCGAGAAAATCCCCGCTCAGACTCCCGGCACGATCCGCAGATCCCGCACCGCACCGCCATCCAGCGCCGCGAGCGCGGCCCGATAGGCCGGGCTCGCATGGGTCGCGACGGCCTGTTCGACCGAATCGAACTCGATGATCACCAGGCGTTCCCTCACACCGGCCTCATAGGCCTGCGCCGCCGGCGCGCGCGCCAGAAACCGTCCGCCGCCGGCCTCGATGGCCGGACCCGCGAGCTTCGCATACGCGGCCAGCTTGTCCGCGTCGATGACCTCTCGATAACAGCTGACCCAGTAAGCCTTCGACATGAAATGCTCCTCAGTGGCCGGCCAGCGTACTGCGCAAGCCGCGCGGTTCGCTGCACCAGCAATATGCGTACAACCCGCGGGGATCGTTGAGCCGGGCAATGCTGCGTGCCTGCTCGAGCACCGGATCGAGCGCTCGCTCCCATTCGCTGCGCGGCGCGAGGAGTCCGACCATCTGCCCGAACTGCAGTGCTTCGGATCGCAATTGCATCAGCAGTTCCTCGCGCAGGCTCATGTCGGACTCGATGTAATCGATGTCGTAGTCGCTGCCCAATTCGGCCAATTTGGCCGCGGCATCGCTCGCATCCTTCAAACCGCCCAGGTGATCCACCAAACCGATGCGCTGCGCATCGACTCCCGCCCATACGCGGCCTTGCGCAATCTTGTCCACGTCCTCGACGCTCTTCTTGCGTCCCTCGCCCACCCGCTGCAGGAATTCGGCGTAGGCGTGATCGACGGAGCTCTGCAGAATCTGGCGCGTCGCCGGCGTGAGCGCGCGATCCAAGCGCATGTCGCCGGCGAGCGGGGTCGTACCGATGCCGTCGACCTTCACGCCGAGTTTCTCCAATGTGTGCTGGAAAGTGGGGATCACCGAGAACACCCCGATGGACCCCGTCAACGTGGTCGGACTCGCGAAGATCTGATTGGCCGCGGCCGAGATGTAATAGCCACCCGACGCGGCGTAGGTGCTCATCGAGACCACGACCGGCTTGCCCGCTTTGCGCAACGACTGCACCTCGCGCAGAATCTGCTCCGATGCGAACATGCTGCCGCCCGGACTGTCCACCCGCAGCACCACGGCCTTGACCGTGTTGTCGTAGCGCGCCTGGCGCAGCAGATCCGCGGTGCTCTCGCCGCCGATCGTTCCCGGCGGCTGGTGCCCGTCGAGAATCTCTCCCGAGGCGACGACGATGCCCACGCGCGAATCGGGCTTGGGCTTCAGCACGTGCTTGGAGCGCACGGTCGTGAGGTATTGATTCATCGCGATGGAATTGAAGGAATGGGTGTCCTGGTCCTCGCCGACCAAGCCCTTCAATTCATCCCCCAGCTGGCGGCGGCTCTTGAGCGCCGTCACCAGGCCGCGCTGCAGCGCCAACTTCGCGGCATCGCCGTTGACCGCGGCCAACGCCGCGGGTTGTTCGGCGATATATTCGTTGAGCGCGCCGGCGGGCAGCGAGCGCGCCCGGGTCACGTCTTGGTTGTAGGCATTCCACAGCGCATCCAGCCACACCGAACTTTCCTCGCGTTCGCTCGGCGCCATGTCGCTGCGGGAAAACTGGTCCGTGTAGCTCTTGAACGTGCCGGCCCGGAAGACATTCACGTCCACGCCCAGCTTGTCGATCGCATCCTTGAGGAACATCCGGTAATAGCTGAAGCCGTCGACGTAGACCAGACCGAGCGGGTCGAGGTAGACCTCGCCGGCCTGGGAGGCCAGGTAGTACTGCGTCTGATCCATCGAGTCGGCCGCCGCCACGACGCGCTTGCCGCCCGCGCGAAAATCGCGCAACGCCGCGCCGATCTCCTGCAGTTTGGAGAGCCCCGACGGCGAGAGATTGCCGACATCGAGCACGATCAACTTGATGCGCGAATCGCTTTTCGCGGCCTGAATCGCGTCGGTGACATCCTTCAAGAGAGTTTCGGGGGCGGGACCCCCCGAGGCCTGGCCGAAGGCGCGGCGCACCGGATCGCTGGCCAACTGCTCGACCAATTCCCCCTCGGGCGCGATCACCAGCGCGGCAGAGTGCGGCACCACCGGGATGGAGGTGTGTAAAGCGGCCAGCACGAACCCGAAAATGACCAGCAACAAAATCAGATGCAGAACCCTGCGGATACCCTCCAGGATTCGCCAGACGAGACCAAAAAACCCCGACAGGGCCGACCCGACACTCATTCAATGCCTCCCGGTCGGCCCGCGATTTGACGCGGAACGGTCAGATTTTCTCGTCGATGCGCGCTGCCTTGCCGGACAAGTCGCGCAGGTAGTACAGCTTGGCACGGCGCACGGCGCCGCGGCGCTTCACGCTGACTTCGCTGATCGAGGGGCTATGCGTCTGGAACACCCGCTCCACGCCTTCGCCGTGCGAAATCTTGCGCACGGTGAACGAGGAGTTCAAGCCGCGGTTCCTCTTGGCAATGACCACGCCCTCGTAGGCTTGCACGCGTTCGCGATCACCCTCCACCACTTTGACCTGCACGACCACGGTGTCGCCCGGATTGAAGTCCGGAAATTTGCGGGTCGCTCGCTCGCCGTTCAATTCTTGGATGATCTTGTTCAATGTGTTGCCCTCATCTGTGACTATCGTCGACTCGACCCATGCGCTGCGCACGTTCGATCTTGAATTCTTCCAAAAGCTCCCGCTCATCCGCGCTCATGCCGCGCCGCTCCAGCAGCTCGGGCCGGCGCAGCCAGGTACGTCCCAGCGCCTGCCGCAGGCGCCAGCGCTGGATGGCCGCATGATCCCCGGACATCAGCACCGCGGGCACCGTTTGCCCATCGAGCTCCGGCGGCCGAGTATAGTGCGGCCAATCGACCAAGCCATCGCTAAATGACTCCTGCACCGCCGACTCAGGACTTCCCAGCACGCCGGGGAGCAGCCGTGCGATCGCATCGATGACCACCAAGGCGGGCAGTTCTCCGCCCGTCAGCACGTAGTCTCCGATCGACCACACCTCATCCATCTCGGTCTCGATGAAGCGCTCGTCGACACCCTCGTAGCGTCCCGCTACCAATATCAATCCCGGCCACTCGCGCGCTTCGCGGGCCATGCCCTGGTCGAAGCGGCGCCCATCGGCTCCCAGATACACCCGCCGGCTCGCGGCAGGCAGGCTGCCGATCGCATCGCGCAGCGCACTGCGCAGCGGCTCGACTTTCAGCACCATGCCGGGGCCTCCCCCGTACGGCCGATCATCCACCGTTCGATGCACGTCCGTCGCATGCTCGCGCGGGTCGAAACACTGCACCGTGAGCAAGCCCCGCTCGATCGCCCGACCCAGCACGCCGTGCAGCAACGCCTCGCGCAGCATCACCGGAAACAACGAGACGACGGCGATACGCATCTTCGCCTGCGCCTAGCCCGCCGCGTCGTCCCAATCCACGACCACCTGCCGCGCCTGCAGATCGACGCGCCGCAAATGCCGCGGAATGGCCGGCACCCAATATTCCTGCTCGCCGCGCACCACCATCAATACCTGTGCCGGCGTCTCGACGAAATGCTTGACGCTGCCGAGGCGCACCCCGGCCAGATTCACCACATCGCAGCCGATCAAATCGGCTCGATAAAAATCCTTGTCGTCGCGTTGCGGCAGTTCGCTGCGCGGCACGGAAACTTTCGCACCGCGCAAGGCTTGGGCCTGATCGCGGTCGTTGACCCCCGACAATTTCGCCGTCAGCTGGCCGCCGCTGCGGCCGCTCGCCTCGATCCGATAAAGGGTCCAAGCCCCCCCCATCCCCAGCTGCAGGCTGCGATGCTGCAAGAGTCGATCGGGCGGATCCGTAAACGAGCGGAGCTTGACCCAGCCACGAACGCCGAACGGCGCCCCCACGACTCCGAGTTCGATGAGCGAAGAAGAATCGCCGCTCATCGACACGGTGCAGGCCTCTTGCTGGCGCCTAAGCGGCCTGTTTGCGGAACGAAGTGAGCAGGAACTTTACGCGATCCGACATGTGCGCGCCCTGGCTCACCCAATGTTCGATTCGCGCCACGTTCAAGCGCAGCTTGACCTCGGCGCCGCGCGCTACGGGGTTGAAGAGTCCGACGCTCTCCAGGCTGGTGCCGCCCTGGCGTTTGCGGCTGTCGGTCACCACAACGTGATAGAACGGGGTCTTCTTGCCACCGCGTCGAGTCAAACGGATCGTCACCATCGTTAATTCACCTTGCAATGCCTAGCCGCTAATTGTAATGAATATTGAGGCGCTAGAGCAACTTATCTGTGCGCCTCGTGCACCATCTCCCGCCCGGCCCCGTCCCTCTCGGGCCCCCTCTTGGCCGCCCGCGACCGCCCCGGCGCGACCGCATCAGCCTCTACGGGCCTCCAAACCCGGGAGGCAGGCGCCCGCCCATCCCCCGCATCATGTTCTTCAACATGCCGCCCTTGGCGAGCTTTTTCATGGTTTTCTGCATGTGGTCGAACTGTTTCAGCAGTCGATTGACCTCCGGCAGCTGCACCCCAGAGCCTGCTGCAATGCGCCGTTTACGCGACCCATCGATCATCTCCGGACGACGGCGCTCGCGCGGCGTCATCGAATCGATGATGCCCATTTGGCGTTTGAGCGTCTTGGCGTCCACCGCGCCGGCCGCCGCGGCCGCGTTGGCCTGCATCTGCGCCGGCAATTTGTCCAGCAGCGCCGACATCCCGCCCATTTTCTGCAGCTGGCTCAATTGATCGCGCAAATCCGCCAGATCGAACGATTTGCCCTTGCTGATCTTCTTCGCAAGCTTTTCGGCCTTTTCCTGGTCGACCTGGCCTTGGACCTGCTCGACCAGCGACAACACATCGCCCATCCCCAAGATGCGGGAGGCAATGCGCTCCGGATGGAACAATTCGAGCGCTTCGGACTTCTCGCCCGTACCCACGAACAGGATGGGCTTACCCGTGACCTGGCGAACCGAGAGGGCCGCGCCGCCCCGCGCGTCGCCGTCCGCCTTGGTCAGAATGACGCCGGTCAAACTCAGCGCCTCATTGAACGCCTTGGCCGCATTTACGGCATCCTGGCCCGCCATGCTGTCGACCACGAACAGCCGTTCGTGCGGATTGATGGCCGCTTCGAGCGCTTTGACCTCGGCCATCATCTCATTATCGATGTGCAGCCGGCCGGCCGTGTCGAGCAACAGAACGTCGTAGGCCTGCAGGCTGGCCTCTGCAAGCGCGCGCTGTGCAATCGCCACTGGCGCCTCGCTGGTATGGGCCATCGCGAACCCCGCCCCGACCTGGGCTGCCAGCGTCTGCAGCTGCAGAATGGCCGCGGGCCGGTAGACGTCGGTGCTGACCATCAGGACTTTCTTGTTCTGCTTCTCGATCAGCCAGCGCGCAAGCTTGCCGGCGGTGGTGGTCTTGCCCGCGCCCTGCAAGCCCGCGAGCATCACCACCACCGGACGCTGCGCGCGCAGGTTGAGGCCAGTGCTGGGCTCGCCCATGAGCCGGACCAGTTCCTCGTGCACGACCTTGATGAAGGCCTGCCCCGGGGTCAGGCTCTTGGTGACCTCGACACCGATCGCCCGGGCCTTCACGGCATCGGTGAAGCTCTTGACCACCGGCAGCGCGACGTCGGCATCGAGCAGCGCGAGGCGCACCTGCCGGACGGTATCGGCGATATTGTCGGCGCTCAGATGACCGCGGCCGGACAGCGCCTTCAGCGCGGATGAAAAACCTGATGTGAGTCGGTCGAACATGGTGTCTAGAGTATAATTCGAAATGTGGGCGCCGCTAGGCGCTCTTGCGTCCTTGTGGCATGATTTAAGCACGTGATCCTCGCCATAACCCTGTATTTGCTCTACACCGCCAGCGCTTGGGTCATGCTGCGAAGCGCGGGCAATCCGCGCTTGGGGCCGCTCGCCTGGACGTTCACCTTCGCGGCGCTGTTCGCCCACACCGACGCCATCGTGCACATGATGCGCGTCGACGGTGCGTTCTCCATCGGTTTGCTCGAGGCGTTGTCGCTGCTCGCCTGGACTCTCGCGGCGCTCGCCTGCGTACTCTGCATCGAACGCCAGAATCGGGTGCTGGGCGCCATCCTGCTGGCCTGCGCCGCATTCGGCGCGGCGCTCACCGGCTACGGGCGCACCTACGCCGAGGAACACGTGCCCGGCTGGGCGCTGACCGCTCATATCCTGTTGTCGATGGCCGCCGCGGCCTTGCTGTTCGCCGCGGCCGTCACGGCGTTGCTGCTGGTGTTCCTCGACCGGCGCCTGCGCACGCGCCGGATCGCCGATCTGCCGAGCGTCCTGCCGCCGCTCGACGCACTCGAGCGGGTGATGTTTCGCCTCATCGCTACCGGGTTCGTATTCCTTACCCTGGCGCTCCTGACCGGCTTCATCTTCGTCACCGACTTGTTCGCGCAACATCTCATTCATAAGACCGTGCTGTCGCTGGTCGCCTGGGTATTGTTCGGCATCTTGCTCATCGGCCGGATCCGCTACGGCTGGCGCGGCCGCGCCGCCGTGCGCTGGACGTTGAGCGGATTCGGCTTTCTCGCGCTCGCCTACTTCGGATCGAAATTCGTCCTCGAAACCGTGCTCGGCCGGCACTGGGGGTAGAGTCGTCTAGATGCCGCATCCATCGCTCGGCGTTTCTCTTTCCGGTCTGGGTCTGCTGCTTATCCTCGCTGCCTTCTTCGCCGGCAGCGAAACCGCCCTGATGAGCCTGAATCGCTATCGGTTGCGGCATGCGGCCAATGCCGGGAACCGCGGCGCGCGGCTCGCGGAGGCCCTGCTCGCCCAACCCGACCGACTGATCGGCCTCATTCTCCTGCTGAGCACCATCGTCAACGTGACCGCTCCCATGTTGGTCGGGTTCATCGCGCTGCGGCTGGGCGGAGAATTCTATGTGGCCGTCGGCGCCGGCGCGTTGACGCTGGTGCTGCTGATTTTTTGCGAGGTCGCACCGAAAACCTACGGGGCATTGCATCCGGAGCGGCTGGCGCTGCCCGCGGCGTACATCTATACACCCCTGCTGCTGGTGCTATATCCGTTCGTCTGGGCGACCAATCTATTGGCCAATGGAGTCCTGCGCCTGCTGGGCGCCTCGCAACAGCAAGCGTCGAACTCCCTGAGCAGCGAGGAATTGCGCACCGTGGTCGCCGAAGCCGGCGCCATGATTCCGCATCGCCACCAACAGATGCTGGTGAGCATCCTGGACCTCGAAAACGCGACGGTGGAGGACATCATGGTGCCGCGCATCGAAATCGTCGGCATCGATGTGGATGACGACTGGGACAAGGTGGTCGAACAGCTGCGCCAGAGTCAGCACACGCGCCTGCCGGTTTACGAGGGGGAAATCGACCGCATCATCGGCGTGCTGCACATGAAGCGAGTGGTGCACGAACTGGCGCGCGGCCGTCTGGACCGCGAAGGTTTGATCGAAGCGTCGAGTTCGCGGGACGCGTATTTCGTCCCCTCCGGCACGACGCTCAATACGCAGCTGCTCAACTTCCAGCGCGACAAGCGCCGCATGGCCTTCGTGGTGGACGAATACGGCGACATCCAGGGCCTCGTGACCTTGGAAGACATCCTCGAGGAGATCGTCGGCGAGTTCACGACCGATCCCGCCACCATGATGCACAAGGACGTGCATCGCGAGGCCGACGGCAGCTTCGTCGCCAACGCCTCGACCACGATCCGCGCGCTGAATCGTTCCATGCGCTGGAATTTGCCGACCGACGGACCGAAAACCTTGAACGGGTTGATCGTCGAGTTCCTGGAGACCATACCCGAGCCGGGCACCACCTTGAAACTGGCCGACTACATGCTCGAGGTCCTGCAGACCGGCGAGAACGCCATCAAGACCGTGCGCATACGCCCCCCCGCGGCGCATTGAGCGCGGATCGCGCACGGGCGCCGTCCGCTAGACGGAAATCGTCGACCCGGGCGTTCCTGCGCGCTCGAACGTCGGCCGCTAGAACGCGTCGAGCGCCTGGCTCAAGCGCGTCACGCCGCGCACCGTCATGCCCTCCGGCGGCCGCTTGGGCACATTGGCTTCCGGCACCAACGCCAGTTTGAATCCGTGCTTTGCGGCCTCGCGCAGGCGCTCCTCGCCGAAGGGCACGGGTCTGATCTCGCCGGCGAGACCCAGCTCGCCGAAGGCAACCAGCGAATTCGGCAACGGTATGTCTTGCAGGCTCGAGCGCGCGGCCAGCACGATGGCCAGGTCGCCGGCGGTCTCGGCGAGACGCACGCCGCCCACCACATTGGCAAACACGTCCTGGCCGCCGAGCAACAGTCCGGCGTGTCGATGCGCCACCGCCAGCAGCATGGTCAGACGATTGCCGTCGATGCCGACGGCAACCCGGCGCGGATTATTGCCCAGACTCGCGTCGGCGAGCACTTGGACTTCGATCAGCAGGGAGCGCGTCCCCTCGCGCATCACCGTGATGACGCTGCCCGACACCGGCTCGGCATGGCGCGACAAGAAGATCGCCGAGGGGTTGGTCACTTCTCGCAGGCCCTGCTCGGCCATCGCGAACACGCCGATCTCATTGGCCGCGCCGAAGCGATTCTTGACCGAACGCAACACCCGGAAGCGGCTGCCGGTATCGCTCTCGAAATACAGCACGGTATCCACCATGTGTTCGAGAACTCGCGGACCCGCGATCTGCCCTTCCTTGGTGACGTGACCCACCAAGAGCACCGCGGTGCCGCTCGCCTTCGCGAAACGCACCAGCTCCGCGGTGCATTCGCGCAGCTGCGCCACCGCGCCCGGCGCCGATTCGATGCGTTCCGAATGCATGGTTTGAATGGAATCGACGATGAGCACCCGGGCCCCCAGCGCGGTCGCGACGCCGACGATTTCTTCGACTCCGGTCTCGGCGAGCAATCGCGCGGTGGCATCGGCCAAGCCCAGGCGCCGCGCCCGCAAGGCAACCTGTTTCAGCGACTCCTCGCCCGTGGCATACAGGACGGGGCCCAACGCATTGAGGGCCGCCGCCGCCTGCAGCATGAGCGTGGATTTCCCGATGCCCGGATCGCCGCCGATCAAGGTGACCGACCCGAACACGAGGCCGCCGCCTAAAACGCGATCCAGTTCCGCAGAGCCGGTACTGAGTCGCGGCTGATCCAAGACCGCCTCGGCGGCCAACGATGTCGCATCGGCGCGGACCGCGCGCGGCGCCTTGGGCCCGGCGGCGCGCGCGCCGGAAGGCGCAGCCTCGGCCACCAACGTATTCCATTCACCGCAAGTCGGACATTGTCCCTGCCACTTGGGCGAGGACGCACCGCAGTTCTGACAAACGAAAACTTCCTTCGACTTCGCCATCGTCTTGACCTTGTGCTCGAATTTGTGAGCTTAGCATTGCTGCTAAGGTGGCCCGATCACCTATACTGCGCACCTTCAAGTGACGGATTATGTCTATTGCATGCGCAAACTCGGGCTGATCGCATCAATCGTGGGCTTTGGAATCTTGGGGGCAGACCTGTTGCTCAGAGTGCTCATGCATGTCGATTCCTGGCTCTGGCTTCCGGGCTTCATCGGCGTTGCAGCGGGCAGCGCACTCTTTTTATGGTCGCGATGGTCGGCCGTCGCGCCGGTCATTCGTGCGCCCAGCGGCATGCCGCCCGCCGGGGCCGACACCACGCGGCTGCTGGATAATTTCGAGCAGCGCTTCGCCGAACTGAAGGCGCGCAAACCGAGCGCGACCATTCTGGGCGACCTCTACGCCCTGGGCACCCAACTGGAGCAGCGCGGACGCGCCACGCAGGCCACCGCCGTATACCGGCATCTGGCACGCATCGACAATACGTACCGGGATGTCAGCGTGCGTCTGAAACGCTTGATGGATGCCGACCGCGCCCGTATCAGACCCGTGCCGCCCGCCGCGCCGCCGCGGCTCAATCCGGCGCCCGCACCGGCGCCCGCACCGGCGCTCGCCCCGGCACCGGGCTCCTTGGCGGAAGGCCAAGAGGCGCAGCACCTGGGCCGCTACCACCTGGAACGCGAGATCGGACGCGGCGCCATGGGCATCGTATACCTCGGGCGCGATACCGCCATCAATCGCCTGGTGGCCATCAAAGCCATCCCCCTGGCGAGCGAATTCAGCGACTCCGAACTGGTCGAAGCCCGCGCGCGTTTCTTCCGCGAGGCCGAAACGGCCGGCCGCCTGAATCATCCCAACATCGTGACCATCTACGATGTCGGCGAGGAGCGTGGCCTTGCCTATATCGCGATGGAATACCTGAAAGGGCGGCATTTGAGCGATTATGCGAGCGCCAACAATCTGCTCGAGCCGCGCAAGGTATTGGAGGTGATCGCCCGCACGGCAGACGCCTTGGGGTTTGCCCACAAACAGCAGGTGGTCCATCGCGATATCAAACCGGCGAATCTCATGTTCGACGCGAGCACGGACATCCTGAAAATCACCGACTTCGGCATCGCGAGATTGTCCGGTGCCGGCAGCACCCGCACCGGCATCGTTCTCGGGACCCCCTCCTTCATGTCGCCCGAACAGCTCGAGGGACGAACTGTGACAGGTCACTCGGACTTGTTTTCCCTGGGTGTTAGCCTGTTCCAACTGCTGACCGGTCAGCTGCCGTTCACTGCCGATTCGATGACGGGGCTGATGCAGCAGATCGCCGAGGCGCCGCATCCCCCATTGCGCGCCTACCGGCCCGATCTGCCGGCGTGCATCGAGAGCGTCATCGACCGCGCACTCGCCAAGACTCCCGAAGAGCGGTTCGATTCGGGCGCCCAGATGGCGGCCGCTTTGGAAGATTGCAAGGCCCGGATTCCGAGCGGCGCCCCATGAGCGGTTTTATCGACGAGCACTTAAATGCGATGATGAGGCCATGAATCTACGGGGGAAAATCGCCAGCGTTGCGCTCACCGACACCGGCAAGGTCCGCGAGCACAACGAGGACATGATCGGTACGGAAGCCGACATCGGATTGTTCGTGCTGGCCGACGGGATGGGCGGCTACAACGCCGGCGAAGTAGCCAGCGGCATCGCCGTCAAGACCATCATCAATCTGGTTCGCGACGCCGTGCTGCGCGAAGACCTCTCGGTGCGCGATCCGGACTCCGGCCTCACGCGGCCCAGCATCATTTTGCGTGACGCGATTCACAGGGCCAACAAGATCATCTATCACACCTCGAAGACCCAGCCTCAATGCGAGGGCATGGGCACGACGGTGGTCGCCTGCCTGTTTCACGACAATCGGATGTCCATCGCGCATGTGGGGGACTCCCGTTTGTACCGCCTGCGGGACAACCGCTTCGAACAGATGACCCTGGATCACTCGCTGCTCCAGGAACTGGTCGATCGGGGCTTTTATTCCCAGCAAGAGGCACAGCGGGCGACCAACAAGAATTATGTCACCCGCGCGCTGGGCGTCGAGCAGAACGTCGAGGTGGAGATCCACGAGCAGCCGGTGCAGAAGAGCGACTATTACGTGCTTTGCTCCGACGGCTTGTCGGACATGATCGAAGATGAGGATATCCATTTAACAATCAGCACCTTTAGTGCTAATCTTGATACGGTAGCTAAGCAATTGATTCAGCTGTCGAACGACAATGGTGGGCGGGATAATGTGTCGGTCATCATGGCGCACGTCGCTGAGCCGTTTCCCGCACACCGGCGTATATTTGACAAAATCTTGGGATGGTTCGGCTAGGGAGATGTAGTCTGCATGGCACGCCTGATGCTCAGCTTGGACGGTTCGGTCCTCGCGGAATACAACATGAACAAGGAGCGCTATACCATTGGGCGCCTGCCGGACAACGATATTCGTATCGACAATCCGGCGGTGAGCGGCCACCACTCGCTCATCATCAACATCCTGAACGATTCGTTTCTCGAAGACTTGAACAGCACCAATGGCACGTACGTCAACGGCAAGCTCATCAAGAAACACGCCATGCAGCACGGCGATATCATCACGGTGGGGCATCACCAGCTGCGGTTCGTCGACAGCCAGGATGGCGAGACCGAACAGGACGAATTCGAAAAAACCATGGTCATCACATCCAGCACCCAGGGTGAGGAACGCATACGCCGGGTGGGCGTGGCGGTCGAGCAGGCAGCCAAGGCCGTGGCGGCCAAGCATCCCAGCCCGCCTGCAGCGACCCCCGCGGGGATTCCGGACAACGCCACCGCGCTGCCGAAGGCCAAGCTGCAAGTATTGAGCGGCGCCTTTGCCGGCCGCGAGCTGGAGTTGACCAAGGCACTGACCACATTGGGCCGCCCCGGCGTCCAGGTGGCCGCGATCACCCGGCGTTCCGAGGGCTACTTCATCGTGCATGTCGACAGCGGCAAGGAAAACGATTACCCGCAGGTCAATGGCGTCCCCATCGGGCCGCAGGCTCGCCGGCTGAACGACAACGACGTGGTCCAGCTGGCGGGTGTGAAGATGGGGTTCTTCGAAAGCTGACCGCGGGCGGCTCAGCCGAGGACCGCTCAGCCGCCGATGCGGCGCTTGAATACGGCCAGTTTGCTGTGCGTTTGCTGGAACACATCGGTATCGGTATCGCCGGCCGCGCGCACCATGGCGACGATGGCCTCCGGCAACACCGCGGGACTGCGATAGAAGCCCTGGTATTGATCGCATCCCAAAGAGCGCAGCCGCTCCAATTGGGCATAGGTCTCGACGCCTTCGGCGACGACTTTCAATCGCAAACTGTGGGCCAGCGAAATGATGGCCTGGACGATCGACGCCGCGTCGGCACTCGTATCCACGTCGCAGACGAAACTGCGATCGATTTTCAGCTTGTCGATGGGCAGTTTTCGCAGGTAACTCATGCTCGAGTATCCCGTACCAAAATCGTCGATCGACACCACCACGCCCATCCGGCTCAGCTCTTCCAGAATGGCGACGGCGCTCTCGGCATCGCCCATCACCGTCGTTTCGGTCAATTCGACTTCGAGATAGCGGGGATCCAAGTCGAAGTCGGCCAGCGCGGTCCTCACGGCGTTCAAGAATTTCGACTGGCGAAAGTTGACCGGCGAGACGTTCACCGCGACCCGTAGGAACGGCATCCCCGCGGACTGCCATTCCCGCGCCTGTCGACAGCCCTCGCGCAGCACCCATTCGTCGATCGCGAACATCAATCCGCTCTCCTCCGCCAACGGGATGAATTCGGCCGGACTGATGAAGCCGCGTTGCGGATGACGCCAGCGCAGCAGCGCCTCCACGCTGACGATGCGGTCGCTCACCACTTCCATTTTGGGCTGGTAGTGCAATTCGAATTGCTGCATGGGCAGCGCGCACCGCAGGACGTTTTCCATGTCGAGCCGCTTCTGCGAAAAGACGCTCATGCCGGCGTTGAAGAAGTGAAACGTGTTGCGGCCGCTCTGCTTGGCGAAATACATGGCCTCATCGGCGCGTGCGACCAGCGCGTCCGTGGTTTGGCCATCCTCGGGATACAGGCTGATGCCGATGCTGGCCGAGGTGTGCACCGCCAAGGTATCGATGTCGAAAGCCCGGTCGAGCTCGATGCCGATCTTTCCCGCCACCGCCGCGGCGCCCGAACGGGCGTCGATGTCGCAGATCAAGATCAGGAATTCGTCGCCGCCCGTGCGCGCGACGATGTCCTCGAGCCGCACGGTGCTCGACAGACGGCCGCTCACCCGCCGCAGCAATTGATCGCCCACGGCATGCCCGAGCGTGTCGTTGATGACTTTGAACCGGTCGAGGTCCACTGCCAGAATGGCAAAGCCTCGCTTGCCGCGCTCCGCCCGGCTGATTTCCTGGCCCAGGCGATCCACGAAGAAGCTGCGATTGGGCAGCCCGGTGAGCGCGTCGTGCGTCGCCTGATGCTTCAGCCGCGCATTGATCTCCTCGAGGTTGCGTGCATGATGCTGTGCACGCGACTGCAGATGCGAATCGTAGACGACCGTGATCAGCGTGACCACCAGCAGCGCCAATGCAAAGGTGCCGACACTCACGGCGAGCCAGGGTTGATCCAGCCGCACGCCGCCCACGCAGTAGGATCCCGGGGCAAAGCGCGATGCCGCCATGCCCGTGTAATGCATGCCGCTGATGGCCAGCCCCATGACGATGGCCGCCGCGATCCGGGTCCATCCCTTTTGCGGCGAGCCGTCCCGCAAGCGGAAGAACAGCCGCAGCGCGACGAACGAGGCAGCAACGGCGATGCCGACGGACAGCGCCACCAGCAGCGGATCGTAGACGATGCCGGGGACGATCGTGATCGACGCCATACCTAAGTAATGCATGACCGCGATGCCCGCGCCCATCGCCAGAGCGGCTCCGCTCAAGCGCATAAGATTGAGCTGCGCGCCGCTCGTGATCGCCAGCGCAAATCCCGACGTGACGATGGCCACGGCAAGCGAGACCAGCGTCGTGGGGACACGGTAGGCCAGCGGCACCGGCAGCGAGAAGGCCAGCATACCGACGAAATGCATGGTCCACATGCCGACGCCCATGGCGACGGCGCCGGCCGCCAGCCATACCTGGGCCTCCCGGGTGTCGCTGGAAGCGACCCGGGAGGCCAGCCGCAAGGCCGTGTACGAGACGACGGTCGCGACCAGGATGGAAAGGACAACGAGCCCGGGGTTGTAGAGCGAGGTCATAGGCGTTACGGAAGATGTAAAACGCCATGAAACCCAATATCGGGTCCGCGCTCAACGCTGAACTGACCCTTTTGAGACGAGGGTCACTCGCGCGCCTAGGATTCAGGGTGCGCACTACGACGCCGACGTGCACCTGCTGGACGTTTGCAGGGTAGCGGCAGGGGGTTCAGGGTTTGCCTCGCAGCCGTATCACGCCGTTCTCGGCGGCCCTAAAGAAGCCTTACCGCCACCCTCTGGCTGATGCCACACAGTAACTCGTACGGGATGGTATCGGCCCATACCGCGATTTCTTCAACCGGCAGTCCTTCGCCCCACAGGATCACCGGATCGCCGAGCTGCGGCGGGCTTGCCATGCCGCTCACGTCGATGCCGATCATGTCCATCGAGACGCGCCCCGCCAGCGGCACGCGTTCGCCGTTGACCAGAACCGGAGACCCCGACGCGAGGCTGCGCGGATAGCCGTCGCCATAGCCCACCGCCGCTACCGCCAGCACGGTGGGACGTTCGGCCAGCCACGCGCCGCCATACCCCACATGCTCCCCAACCTCGAGGTGCTTGACGGCGATCACATGAGAATGCAGCGTCATGGCCGGCCGCAGACCATAGTCCGCGCCGATCGCGCCCGCGAAGGGCGAAGCGCCGTACAGCAGCAAACCCGGCCTCACCCAATCGGCCTGGGCTTCGGCGAAACCCAACATGGCCGCGGAATTGGCGATGCTCCTCTCGCCCGGCAGCCCGGCCGTGGCCGCCGCAAACAGCCCCAGTTGTTCGGCCGTCGATGGCAGGTCGGGGGCGTCGGCGGACGCCAGATGGGTGAACAGGTTGACGGGAGCGCGCACCGCCGCGAGCCCATTCAAGGCATCGAGCGCCGCGCCGAACGCCGCGCCCTTGAAGCCCAGTCGATTCATGCCCGTGTCGAGCTTCAGCCAGATGGTGAATGCCGCGCCCTGCGGGGCCTCGCGCAGCAATTGAATCTGCTCCGCGGTATGCACCACGAGTTCGAAGCCTGCCGTGGCGGCGGCCTCCAGCTGCTCGCGATCGAACACGCCTTCCAGCAGCACCGTGCGCGCATTGATACCCGCCTCGCGCAGGATGAGCCCTTCATCGACGCGCGCCACCGCGAACGCATCGGCCGAGTCGAGCGCGCGCGCCACCGCCACCAACCCATGTCCATAGGCGTTTGCCTTGATGACGGCCATGACGCGCGACCGCGGCGCCCAGCGCCGCACCACCTGCAAGTTGTGCTTGAGCGCGCCCGTATCCACCGTCGCGCCGACCATGGGCGTCACCGCTCTCACCACCTCATCCGCGCCGCATCATCCACGAAACACGCCCTCGCCGTAGGACTCGGGCGCATAGTTTTCGAACTTGGTATATTGACCGAGGAAAGTCATCTGCACCTCGCCGGTCGGACCGTTGCGCTGTTTCGCGATGATGATGTCGGCAATGCCCTTGCGCGTGGTGTTCGGCTCGTAGACCTCCTCGCGATAAATCAACAGAATGACGTCAGCATCCTGTTCGATTGCTCCACTTTCACGAAGATCCGACATCACCGGCTTCTTCTCGACGCGCTGTTCGACGCCGCGGTTCAGCTGCGACAGCGCGATCACGGGAACTTTGAGTTCCTTCGCGAGGGCCTTCAGCGATCGGGAGATTTCGGAGATCTCCGTCGCGCGATTCTCCTTGGTGCCCGACACCTGCATGAGCTGCAGGTAGTCGACGACGATGAGATCGAGTCCGCGCTCGCGCTTCAAGCGCCGCGCCCGCGCGCGTATTTCGGTGGGCGTGAGAGCCGGCGTCTCGTCGACATAAATCTTGGCGTTGCTCAGCTGCGTCATGGCCGAGTCGATGCGCGGCCAATCCTCCTCGCTCAAGCGCCCCGATCTTAGATGGCCCTGGTTGATTCGGCCGAGCGAGGAGATCATGCGCAGCGTCAGCGATTCGGCCGACATTTCCATGCTGAAGATGGCCGCGGATTTGTTCGAGCCGAGCGCCGCATTCTCGGCGATGTTGACCGCGAGCGTGGTCTTGCCCATGGACGGACGGCCGGCCACGATGATCAAATCACCGGCATTCAAACCCGAGGTCATTTCATCGAGCTTCGTGAACCCGGTGGAGATGCCCGTGAGCTTGCCATCCGAGTGATACATCTCGTCGATCTTGTTGACCACCTCGGGCAAGATGCTCTTGACGGTGCGAAAGCCCACCTTGCCGCGCGAGCCGCGCTCGGCGATCTCGAACACGGCCCGTTCGGCCTCATCGACGATCTCGCGCGCCTCGCGCCCCTCCGGCTCGAGCGCCGCGGTGACGATCTCGTTGCCCGCGGTGATGAGCTGCCGCAGCACCGAGCGCTCACGGACGATGTCCGCATAGGCGCGGATATTGGCCGCGGTGGGGGTGTCGCGCGCCAGCGATCCCAAGTACGAGAGGCCACCCACCTGATCCAGCACGCCCTGGCTTTCCAGGTACCCGGACAAGGTGACGGCATCGCAGGGTTGGTTGCGTTCGATCAGGCCGGCCACGGCCTCGAATATCAGGCGGTGATCGTTGCGGTAGAAATCTTCGGCAAGAACCCGATCGGCCACCTGGTCCCAGGCGGCGGAATCGAGCATCAGGCCGCCGAGCACCGATTGCTCGGCTTCCACCGAATGCGGAGGCAGGCGCAAACCGGCGCCCCCGCCGCTCGAGCTCAACGATCGATTACCGACGCGAGCGGCAGCCACGTGCTAGGTGCGCGGCGCGGCGGTGACGGCCGTTACTCTTCGGCGACGATCGTGACCGTCAAGGTCACATCAACGTCGGTGTGCAAGTGCAGCTCGACCTGATGTTCGCCGGTGGAGCGAATCGGGCCGTTCGGCATGCGCACTTCGCTGCGAGTGATGGGCTGGCCGGCCTTCACGGCGGCTTCGGCGATGTCCGAGGTGCCGATCGATCCGAACAGCTTGCCTTCAGACCCTGCCTTGGCCTTCAATTCGAGCTTGAAGCCCTCGAATTTGAGGGCGCGGGCCTGGGCCGAGGCCAGCTCTTCGTTGGCCTTCGCTTCGAGTTCGTGGCGCTGCGCCTCGAACTTGGCAATATTGGCCGCGGTCGCCATGGTGGCCTTGCCGGTCGGTACCAGGAAGTTGCGCGCGTAGCCCGACTTTACTTTGACGCGATCGCCGATCGCGCCCAAGTTCGCGACCTTCTGCAATAAAATGATATCCATGTGCGTAGCCTTACGGACTTAGTGCTGATCGGTGTACGGCAGCAGCGCGAGGAAGCGCGCCCGGCGAATGGCCAGCTGCAGCTGACGTTGATAGTGCGCGCGCGTGCCGGTGATGCGGCTCGGAACGATCTTGCCGGTCTCGGTGATGTAGCTCTTGAGCGTCGTCAGATCTTTGTAGTCGATCTGCTTGACGTCATCGGCGGTGAATCGGCAAAACTTCTTACGACGAAAAAAACGTGCCATGTGGTGCTCCCCTTATCTCGTGATTCGGACGGTTCGTGACGACGGACGGACGGCGCGGATTAGCGCGCTCCCATGGGCATGTCGTCATCGTCGCCGTCGTCGCCGAAATCATCGTGGCGGCGGGCGTTCTCATCCGGCGCGCGCGCCATCGGCGACGCCTCGGTCACCGCTTCGTCCATCTTGACGACCAGGCTGCGCAGCACCGCATCGCTGAAGCGAAACGAACCCGTGAGTTCATCGAGCGTCTTCTGGTCGACTTCGATGTTCAGCAGGATGTAATGGGCTTTGTGGACTTTGGAGATCGGGAACGTCAGCTGGCGCCGGCCCCAATCTTCGAAGCGATGGACCTGACCGCCGCCGGCACTGATCATGCCTTTATAGCGATCCACCATCGCAGGAACTTGCTCGCTCTGGTCCGGATGGACCAAGAGCACGATTTCATAGTGCCGCATTGTAGGCTCCCTACGGTTGTAGCCTCCCGTTGCGAGCGGTGAGGCAAGGAGTAATGCCGGACGGCCGGCGAAAAGAGCGCGAAGAATACGCGCGCGAGCGCTGCCGGTCAACCCGCGCGGGCCTGCCCGCCGCAGCGGTGACCGCGCTTTCGGCCCGCTTGCGGATATGCCTCGGGCGATCGGGCATCGGGAATGCGACATCGCAGGGAATGCACTCCGGGCAGAGACCTCCGCAGGCAATCGGGACCGCGGCAGGCAACGCGGTGCTGCGCCGAGTAGCCGCCGCTTGCGTCAGCTGATTCGTTGGCGCCGCGCCTCGAACAGCGCCACGCCGGCGGCCACCGAGACATTCAGCGATTCCACCTGGCCTGCCATGGGGATCCGCACCACGAAATCGCAGCGCTCCCGGGTGAGCCGCCGCATGCCGGCGCCCTCCGCGCCCAAAATCAGTGCGAGGGGCCGGTTCAGATCGGCGGTATACAGGGTCTGCTCAGCCTCCCCATCCGTTCCGACCACCCAGATGCCCAGTTCCTTCAGCGAATCGAGCGTGCGCGCCAGATTGGTGACGCTGGCCACGGGGACGAATTCCGCGGCGCCGGCGGCGACCTTGCGAACCACCCCGTCGACCGTGGCCGATCGATCCTTGGGGATGATGACGGCATGCACCCCGGCCGCGTCCGCGGTGCGCAGGCAGGCGCCCAGGTTATGCGGGTCCGTGACCCCGTCCAGCACCAGCAACAAGGGCTGCCATCCGCGCACAGGCGAGCCGCTCGGCGCGCCGCCCAGCGGGCCCAAACTCGCCACCAGATCGTGCTCATCCCAGGGCTTGAGCGGCCGGACCGCCGCCACCACCCCCTGATGCGCCACGTTCCCGACCAGCTTGGTCAGCGAGTCGCCGGTCGCAGCCTGCACTCGCACGCCCACGGCTTCGGCGCGTTCCTTCAGATCGCGGGCCCGCGCATCGTCGCGCGGCTGCGCCACCCACAGCTCGAGCAACCGCTCCGGCGCGCGCTCGATGACGCCGGCAATGGCATGCAGACCATAGACGAAGTTGCGCTTCGGTTCGGCCATCGGCGGGGCGCTTATCCCAGCGCGGCGCGCGCTCGAGCCGAGCCGCGCACCGTCATGGGCCGCGGCCAGGTGACCGGCGTATCAGCCATGCCCGCCGCGTCCACCGCGCTGCCCACCGCCACGGCCACCACGGCCGCTCGAGCCGCCACCGCGCCGCGAACCGCCGCTTCCGCTGCCTCCACCCGAGCCGCCGCCATGACCCCCGCCACCATGCGCACCGCCCCCGCGGGGCCGGCTCTCGCTGCCGCCCCGCCGCGGCGCGCGCACCGTGCCGTGCGACACCGCGGCATCCGGATCGACCAATTCGAAATCGATCTGGCGCTGGGTCAAGTCGACCCGGCTCAAGCGGACACGCACCGAGTCGCCCATCTGCCAGCGCCGCCCGGTGCGTTGGCCCACGAGTCCCATGCCGCCGCTCTCCAGTTCCCAGTAATCGCCCGGTATCGCCGAGATGTGCACCAACCCATCGATGGGCGCCTCCTTCAGCTGCACGAACAGCCCAAACTCCAGTGCGCTGGAAATGGTGGCATCGAACGTCTCCCCGACACGCGGTTCGAGGTACAGGCACTTCAAGTAGCCCATCACGTCGCGCGATGCCTCATCGGCGCGCCGTTCGCGCTGCGAGGTTTCGGCGCCGAGTACCTGCAGTTCGGCCGCACTGTATTTGCGGCCCGAGGTGGTGTTGTGCAGCACCGCGGCTTTCAGCGCCCGATGCACCAACAGGTCCGGATAGCGGCGGATCGGCGATGTGAAGTGCGCGTATTCCTCGAGCGCGAGGCCGAAGTGCCCGATGTTGGTCTGCTGATACACTGCCTGAGCGAGCGAACGAATCACCAGACCCTCGAGCAGCAGACCGTCCGGTCTCGCCGCCAATCTGTCGGTCAGCTGGCGGAACTCGCGCGGCGTCGGCTTCTCCGAGAACACGGCCCCCACCTGCAGCGCGGTCATCACTTTCTGCAACTCGGTGATGCGCTTGTCTTCCGGCTGACCGTGGACGCGGAACAGACTTCCGGCCTTACCGATGCGCAACGCCACCGCCGCCTCGACATTGGCGGCGATCATGCACTCTTCGATCATGCGATGCGCATCGTTGCGCGTCACGGCATAAAAACCTTCGATCTTGCCGTCGTCGCCGATGCGCGCCTTGGTCTCGCCGCCGCGAAAATCGAGCGCGCCGCGCGCGTCGCGGGCCTTCTTGAGCGCACCGTACACCGTATGCAAGGTGAGCAGCGACGTGCGCACCTCCGGCGTCAGTTCGTCCGCCGCGACTCCCGCGGGGTTCTCGAGAAAGGACCACGCCTGGTCGTACGTGAGGCGCGCATGCGAACGGATCACCGCCTCGTAGAAGCGGCCGCGCGACAGCTTGCCGGCCTTGCTCACGTGCATGTCGCAGACGAATGCGAGGCGCTCGACGCGGGGCATGAGCGAGCATAAATGATTGGACAAGTGCTCCGGCAGCATCGCGATCACACGGTCGGGAAAATACACCGAGGTCGCACGCGCGCGCGCTTCCGCATCGAGCCTGCTGCCGTCCCGCACGTAGTAGCTCACATCGGCAATGGCGACCACCAGGCGCCAACCGCCGCCGCGCACCGGCTCCGCATACACCGCATCGTCGAAGTCCTTGGCGTCCGCGCCGTCGATGGTGACCAGCGGCAGCTCGCGCAGGTCCTCGCGGCCCTCGCGGTCTTCGGGTCTGACCTGCGGATCGAACCGATTCGCCTCGTGCAGCACGTCGGGCGGAAATTCTTCGGGCAGATCGTGACGCAGAATCGCAAAGCGCGCCGCCAGATCGGACGGCCGCAAATCGTCGAGCACTTGGGCCACGCGGCCATGCGCCGGCGCATCGCCCTGCGGGCGTTTGGTGATCTCGACGACGACGTTGTCGCCCTCCTCGGCGCCGTGCCGGTCTCGGGCCGCCACCTCGACCGTATACCAATGGCCGGGATCCTCGGGCTCGACCCTGCCGCGCCCCTGATTCGCACGCCAGATACCGCCGATGTGCTTCGGCCCGTCGCTGGTGCGCCGGATCAGACGCGCGATGCGCCGCCCGCGATCGTTCATGCCGACGGCCAGCACTTCCACGCGGTCGTTGTGCATCAAGGTCGCCGTGTCGGCGCGCGCCAGCACCAAGGGCGCGGAACCGTCGTCCGGCAACACGAGGACATCGCCGTTGGCCCGGCCACGGACGCGGCCCGCGACGCGCTCGCCTTCCCCGGCGGTGCCAAAGCCGTTCGGTCCCTCGATCGCCTGCCCATCGCGAACCATGGCCGCCAGGCGCTTCGCCAAGGCATCGCGCTGCTTGTCGGTGTCGAGCCCGAGCCGCTTCGCGAGCCGCGCGGCAGTCAGGGGTTCCTCGGATTCGGAGAGGTGTTTGAGGAGCAATTCGCGGCTGGCGATGGGATCCGCGTAGCGGGACTTCTCAAACTCTAAGTTCGGGTCCTCGCCGCGCCAATCCGTGGGGTTGGCTCGGGCATCGCCCGAATTGGGCTGGCGCGAGCCTTTGGGACCACGTCGTGTCATGGGGTATAGAAGCCTTAAGCTGATTTATTTGGGGCACGAGGGTAGCAGCTTTGGCCGCCCCCCGGCGCCTTACCTACCATCGGCGTCACGCCTGGCTTGCCCTGGGCATCGCGCCGGGCCTGCCATCGGCGTCACGCCTGGCCCGCCACCGGCATCGAGCCGCACCGGACGGCGCCGAGAGACCCTTGGGCCCACCCGCGTGACCGCGAGGGCAGCCCCTGCCGGTGCGTCAGGCGCGTTTGGCCAGCCAATAATAGGCAGGCGACGTCACGGCCAAGCCGACGATCCACGACAGGTCGATGCCGCCGATGGCGCGGGCAATGGGCCCGGTATACAAGGCCGACGCGATGAATGGCAGCTGCACCAGAATCCCGATGGCGTAGCAGGCGACCGCTGCGCCATTGATACGGCCGTAAATGCCGCCGTCCTGGCGGAAGAACGAGGCCACATCGTAGACCCCGTGACGCAACAAGTAGTAATCGACCAGGTTGATGGCGGTCCAAGGCACCAGCACGTACAGCAGCAGCAGGATGAAATGCTCGTAATTGGCGAGAAATTCGGCGCGCCCCAACACCGCGCCCAGCAACGACACCGCGAACAGCAGGAGTGCCGTCACGGTGCGCGCCCGGGGACCGGGCGACCAGCGCGGAAACAGCGTCTGGCCAAAAGTCAATGCGGACAGCGCGCCGCAATACAAATTCATGGCATTCGCCGCGGCGACGCCCACGGAGAAGACCAGGAGCACCAGCGGCGCGATGCCCTGGGTCAGCGCCGCGAGACCGGCGACCAAGTTGCCCTTGGGCGCCGCCAGACCGACCATGGCGCCCAGCACCATGGGCAGGAAGGAGCCCAAGGTGCAGCCCCAGTAGCTGGCCCAGAAGGCCGGCCGCGCGCCGGTGTCGGGCGGCAGGTAGCGCGAGTAATCGGACACGTAGGGCGCGTACGCAATCTGCCACAGCGCAGCGGCGGACACGGTTCCCAAGAAGCCCGCCCAGTTGAACTGTTGACGGGTCAAAAAGTCCGCCGGCAGCCCGTGGACCCAGATGATCCACGCCACCGTCACCACCAGGACCACCCCCGAGATGTAGGTCATCCAGCGCGTGTAGGCATGGATCAGGTCATACCCGTAGATGGCGGCGACGACGCTCAGTACGCCGACCAGCGCAATGCCGGGCGCTTCGGATACGCCGTGCGCCACGCTCGCCAGCGCCTGGCCGCCCAGCACCAGATTGGACGACAGGAACCCCACGTACATGACCATCACGATGCCGACGACCAACAGCGAACCCAACGATCCGAATTGGCCCCTGGTCTGAATCATTTGCGGCACACCGAGCGTGGGGCCCTGCGCGGCGTGCAGCGCCATGAATATCGCACCCACCAGATTGCCGAGCGCCAGCGCCGCCACCGCCCAACCGAACGGCAAGCCGAACACCGTCACGGCGAGCCCGCCGGTCACGATGGTGAGCAGCATGAGGTTCGATCCGAACCATACCGTGAATAGATCCCGGCCGGTGCCGTGGCGTTCGCTCAAGGGGATGGGCTGGATGGTGCTGATTTCGAGGCGCGTCGCCTGTTCCCGGGTCGAGTTCATAGTTCTATCCCTGCAGCGTCGAGATCGGCGCGGAGTGCCGCAAGTTGGGTTGCGTAGTGGCGCCATTGCGCTACCGAGGAGCCGTAGATCGGGCGGCGAATCTGCGATGCGCTGGCGGTGGTGGTGGCGCTGGCGTTGCGGTGAAAATCGAGGCAGGCGTCCTGCCACTCGAGATCGCAGAAGGCCAGCAGCTTGCGTGTCTCACCCAGCTGATCGGCGATGAGGTCCTCGTAGCTCACCGTATGGATCGCTCCGGGCATCGTGGCTTGCCAGTGCGCCATGAGCCGCCGGTAGGCGACGTAGTAGCGGCTGATATCGTGCAGATCGTACGAGAATGGATAACCGTCCTTGAACAGCGTCTTGTACATCGCGTAGCCCGCCGCCATGGGATGGCGCGTCAGATGCACGATCTTGGCATCCGGCAGCGCGCGCCGGATCAGCCCGCAATACAGATAGTTGAGCGGCATCTTATCGGTGAAGCGACCCTCCCCCGCCACGGAGCGGGCGCGCGCCAGGTACTCCTTGCCCAGGGCGTGAAAGTCGATGTGAGCGGAGCGCGCCACCAAGTCGCTGCGCGCGAGCTGCGCCCCGCCATTCTCGGCCCGCACATGATCCACCAGCGCGAGCGCGAAATCGTTCAGCTCGCCGGCCGAGGTGACCTCCGAATGGCTGCTCAGGATGCGATCGACCAGCGTGGTGCCGCTGCGCGGCAAACCCACGATGAAAATAGGACTGGCACGCGGGGGTACGGCCGGCGTCGATGCGGCTCGCGTGGACTCCACCGGCGCGGGTGCCGGTTCGGCCGCCGCGGGGAACGCCGCGATGATCCAATTCACCGTCGCGACATCGTTGCTCACATCGTAGCGCAGGTGCTCACGGCGCTTGGCGGCCCCCAGCCGCAATTGCTCGAACGAGTTCGCGTAGTCGCCGAGGTCCTCGTACTCTTTCGCCAGCGAGTGCCGTATTTGCACTTCGCTGCGCCAATCGGCGAAACCCTGGGCGGCGAGGGACTTAAGTTCGGCGACGTGATTGCGATGCGGGGTCTGGGGCCGCAGATCCGAGCGATTCACGTAGGCCTCGAAATCGCCGGGGCGCAGCGCGATGACCCGATCGTAGTCGGCCTCCGCCTCGCCGAGGCGGCCGAGAAAGCGGCGCACCGTTGCCCGATTGAAAATGTAATGCGGGTTGTCGGGCGCGAAGGCCACGGCTCTCTCGAAGGCTGCGAGCGCGTTCTGCTGATCGCCGAGGAAGCTGAACAGGCTGCCGAGGCCGTCGAGCAGCGGCGCGTCCGCCGTGCGCGCGAGTGCGGCGAGCGCAGCCGCGCGGGCATCGCCACGGCGCCCCAGCGCCAGCAGGCATTGCGCCTTGCTGAGCAGCCATTGCGGCGCGTCGGGTTTCGCCCGCAGCGCCTGGTCCCACTGCTTCAGGGCGTTGGGCCAGTCCTTGGCGCGCATCAGCCGTATCGCTTCGCGGGGCGGGTCGATCATGGCCTCGAACCTCGCCGGCCGCGCCGCGCGGTCGCGGTTGGCGCCATGCCCGGAACGTAATCTTCCGAGATGAGCTCCCGGCAATGGCGCTCGAACACCTCGGCGAGCCGCGTCTTCTTGAGCTGCTTGAGCGTCGCGATGCCGATGCGCAACGGCGGCTGATCGCCGGCCAACGCCACCCGGTGCAAGCGCCGCCCGTCGAGCGCGACATCGGCTCTGGGCCGCACGTTCCCGAGCGAATAGCCCAGGCCGTTGGCCACCATGCTGCGCACCACTTCGAACTTGGCGGAGGACCATGCGATATTCGGCTCGAGGCGCTCGCGGATGAACAGCGCCAGAAAGTATTCCCGGCTCATGGGCAGATCGAGCAGGACCAGGGGCAGCGCCGCCAATTGCGAGAGTTTGACCGTGCGCTCGCGCGCGAACGGATGCGCGGCGCCGAACAAGGCGTAAGGGGGCAGCGTGGCAAGCGGCAAGAAGTCCATGTCGTCGCTGATCTGCAGGTCGTAGGTGATGGCCAGCTCGATCTGCGCCTCGCGCAGTTTGCTGAGCAGCCCTTCCTGATGTCCTTCCTGCGAGCGGATTTGAGTATCGGGAAAGGCCTTCAGGAAAGCTTGGACGAGCTCCGGCATCACGATGGGCGCCAGCGTTGAAAACCACCCCACCGACAGCTCGCCGCGCATCTGATGACCGACATCGGCGGCGGCGCAGTACAACCCTTCGGCCTGTTTCAACAATTGCTTCGCCTCGCGCAGCAGGGTTCGGCCCGCGGGGGTGAGCGACAGACCCTGGGCGTGGTGCCGCAGGAACAACTGCACATCGAGTTCGCGCTCGATGTGCGAAATCGCCGTCGAGATCGCCGGCTGCGAAATGCTGGCGCGCTTCGAGCCTAAGGTGATGCTGCCGGTCTCGGCGGCGGCGATGAAATAGGCCAACTGCCGCAGCGTGAACTTCATCGGGCGGCGCGGATCGTCATGGATTGCCGGGAACACCGAAGGCCGGCGCGCCGCCGGGATTCAGCGCGCGCTCGACATACGCGTCGATCTGCGGCGCATACACATCCCATATCTCGGTCAAGGCGGCAATGGGATCCGCCTCGCTCCAGTCGACGCGCAGATCGACGATGGGCCAGGACACCTCGCCCGTCACCAACAATCCGGCCGAATGCACGGGGCCCGCCTCGCCGCCGCGCTGCGCCCCCGCGCGCAGCGCCGCCAGCAGCCGCGCGCCGAAATGCCCCGCCGCCGCTTCGAAGGCGGCAACCATGGCGGCGGGAACATCGTCCCGGGCGAGCAGATTGCCGGCGGCGGCCGAATTCTCGCCGAGCGCAACACCCACGATGCCCAGCGCCTGCGATCCGCTGTGCGCCGCCGCGGGCCCGCTCCTTCCCAGGACCAGCAACTGCCGATAGGCCGCGTGCGGCGTACTCGCGAGCACCTCGCCGAGAGCGGCCGCCGCGCTTGCGCCGCCCGCGAGCGCCCGCAGCAGGCGCGGCCCCAGCGCGGGATCGGTGATGTTTTGCGTGGCGACCACGCCGGCGCCGGCCAGTGCGTGGGCGCAGCGCGCCGCCACGGCGGGCGACGACGAGGCGATCACCATGCCGAACATCCGCGCGTCCGGCGAGCGCGCCACCAATGAGAAGGTCACGGTCAGTGCGCCCCACGCGAGGGTGCAATGTGCCTCACGTGCCGGTCCCCTCGGGTATCACCGCGATCACGTCCACTTCGACCAGCCATTCGGGGCGAGCCAAGCCTGCGACCACGATGCCGGTGGACACGGGGTACACGCCCTTGAGCCAGCGGCCGATGACGCGGTACACCGGTTCGCGGAACCGCGCATCGGTGAGGTAAATCGTCACTTTGCAGATGTGCCCGAGAGTGGCGCCGGCTTCGCTCAACAGCTGTTCGATGTTGGCCATCGCCTGTTCCGTTTGCGCGGCGGCATCGCCCACCCCGACGTTGACCGCGGTGTCGAGATCCTGGCCCACCTGACCGCGGACGAACACGGTGCTGCCGCGTGCCACCACCGTCTGGCACAGATCGTTGTCGAGCTTCTGCTCCGGGTAGGTATCGCGGGTGTTGAACTTACGGATTCGGGTGTGCATGGAGGACTCCGTGAAAAAAGGCGCGGCAATGGCCGATGAATTCGTGCGCGGCGCCGCTCGAGGAACGTCCCTTGGGTGGCGCGAGCAACCCCGACCCCTCAGGCGGCCGCTTCGGCGGCGCCGGCGGCGGGCTTGGGCTTGAAGTCCGCCGTGCTCATGACCCGCTCGGACAGCCCGGCCGCCTTCCTCACGAAGTCGAGCGGACCGTCCCAATCGAAATTGCGATACACCGCCGCCAAGTGCGCGTAGGGCGGCGCCTGGGCGAACAACTGGAACGTCAAGCGATGCCCCGCATAATCGGAATTGAGCAAGTCGCGCGCGAAGGCCAGCAACTTACGCCGGTCGTCCGCAATCCAATTCTCGTTCACGCTGTAGAACTTGTCGAGCCACGGCTTGGTCGCCGGCGATTCGAACGCAGCCTTGTCGGGCGTCACGCAAATCTGTCCGCCGCACAGCTCGCGCGCAATGTGCATCATTTCATGCAGCTGCGAACAGGCAAGCACGCGTCCGGTGTACAGCAGGGATTGATTCGGCATGAGGAGTCCTGCCGGACTTCGCTCGGCCATCACCACGGAGGCGGTCAGATGGGCATTGATGCCTTCGCGATACACCGCCAATTGGGATAGCTTTTCCTGCACCGCCTGCTGCTTGTCGAGGCCCGTCTGGCGCGCATTGAACAGCGCGGCGCCGATCATCATGTCCGCCATCTTGAGGTTTCTCTGCACGAAGGCGAAAGCCGAGTAGCGATGCAGCGTGGCGCGAATGAACATGGCGGCCTTGGTATGCCGATAGAACAGCACGTTCTCCCACGGGATGAGCACGTCGTCGAAAATGACCAGCGCGTCGACCTCGTCGAACTTGTTCGACAGCGGGTAGTCGGCCGCCGGTGCGCGCCCCGCAAAGCCGGTACGACAGATGAATTTGAGATTGGGCGAGCCCAAATCGCAGACGAAGCCGACGGCGTAGTCCGACATCGCCGAGCTTCCCCAGTTGGCGATGGTCGGCTTGGTGAAGGCCTGATTCGAGTAGGGAGCGGCGGTCTCGTACTTGGCGCCGCGCACCACGATGCCGGCGTCGGTTTCCTTGACGACGTGCAGCAGCATGTCCGGATCCTGTTCCTGCGGCGGCTTCGAGCGGTCGCCCTTCGGATCGGTGTTGGCGGACACGTGGAACGGATCGGCCTTCAACACCTTGTCGATATGGCGCCGGATGTTGACGGAGAATTGCGGGTCCACTTCGTTGAGGACGTCCTGGCCGTCGAACAGCGACCACATCTCGCCCACCGTCTCATCGCCCACCCGCGTGACCACGCCGCCGATGTCGTCGAGCACGGCGTCGGTCGCGCGGCGCTTGTCCACCCAGTCCTGCTGCGTGCGCGGCAATTTGTTGGCGACGGCATTCCATTCGCCCGCGTCCTGGTAGGACAGAATGTCGCGCGTGGCCGCTTCGTGCTGCATGTCGTAGATGCGCGCGCGAATGTCGATCAACGGCTTCAACATCGGATTGCGCGTGACATCCTCGACGAGTTCGCCGTTGATGTACACCTCGCGGCCGTCGCGGATGGAATCCCTGTATTGCTCACCGGTTCGGATCATGACGTACTCCACAGGATTCATGAGGTTCGCGGCCCCCGCAAGAGCGGCCTCGAGAGGCTCATGATGCTCGATCGCTAGCTTTATACAAACTAGCGAAAAATTGCTATCTGCTTTCGAAAAACAGAGGCAATCCTACCAGCCCTTGAACGAATACCCCACGGTAAACCCGATGGTGCGCGGCCGCGACACGATGGCCTGGTAGTTGGGCCCGTAGTTCGACGGATCCGAGAAGGAGTTGATCCCCACGCGGTTCGTCAGATTGTCCACGTACACCGTTCCCATCCAATGCGAGATGGCATAGGTCGCGCGGGCATCGACCATGGTGTAGCCCGGCACCTTCGGAATCGTGGCCGACAAGGCGGGAATGACGACGCTCTGATAATGCGCGTTCGCGGCGAAGCGCATTTCGCCGCCGCCAAGCTCGATGTGGCCGTACTCCAGCCCCAGCGCCACGCTGCTCTTCGGGGTGCCCGGCAACGGCCCGCCCGCCGGCGGCGGCGGCACGGACAGGCCTTCGGCGGCCAAGTCCGAAAACGACGTGAGCTTGGTCTGATCGTAGGTGTATTCCAGCTGTGTGGAGAAATGCTCCGTGAGCCTGTAGTACAGTTCCGTCTCGAAGCCGCGGCTGTAGGCGTTGCCGACGTTGATGCCCGCCGGCAGTACCAGCGGCGTCAGCTGCGCGCCCTCCTGCACGTTGTGCCACTGAATGTCGTAGATGGCGGCCGAGTAGCGGAAGCGATTGGCGATGGTTCCCTTCGCCCCGATTTCGTAATTGTCGGCCTTGTCCGGTTCCACCTTGGAAAGGCGCGGATCCGTAACGTATTGACCCTGTAACTCGCTTGGCGGCAACGCGTTGACACTGCCGCGGCGAAAGCCCTGGGACCAGGTGGCGTAGACCAAATTGGTTCGATCGATCTGGTAGGCCGTATTGATCTTCCACAATGCCTTGCGCCACGAGTCGCTCAAGCTCGCGTTGGCGATGGGAGCCGGCGGAGGACTCAAGGCGCTGAACAGCAATCCGGTCTGCTGCGACTGCGTCAGCGTTTGCTTGAACAGCCGGGTTCCGCCCGTGACGCTCCAATCGGAGGTCACATGCGCCGTCAGTTCGCCGAACGCCGCCATGTCCTTGAAGTGCGTTTCGAAGTCGCCGATGTAGGCCTGATCCTTGACGAGAGGAATGCCGTCGACCTTTTGGATCGGACTCGAGCCATAGGCCTCGCCCAATCCGCATTGTGATGGGTCGACGCCGTTGCCCACGCCGTACGTAGGCACGCAGGCGTTGAAGTAGTCGTAATACCCAGGGTAGTACTCGTGTTCGTTGATGATGGTGGTTTGATGCTTGAAGAAGAGCCCGCCCACCCAATCGAAGGTTCCGCCGCCCTTGGACGCCAGACGCAGTTCCTCCGCCCACGGCTTGTCGTCGAGCTGGTCGTGACCGGTCACCAGCACGCGCGGATTGGCGCCGTAGTACGCCCCATAGAACGGAAAGAAGGAATACAGATTGGTCAGGTCGCTGCTCGACTGATTGTTGTGATGCGCGTACGAACTGTTCGACGTCAGGGTCGCAAACCCCAAGTCCCCTTCCAGCGTGAGATCGAATAGGTCGACCTTGTCATACGTGGTCGCCTGGGTGTGGTCGGCCGACGTCAGCGATTCGACGCCGTATTCGGGCGCCGCATACGGGAAACCGTTCGCCGTGGAGACCTGGTAGTGATACGAGAGCTGGGCCTTGAACTCATCGCTCGGTTTCCACAACGTGGAAATGCGCGCGGTTCGATAGCCGTAGGAATTCGTGCCGTCCTTCGAATACGTCGCCGGCTTACTCAGCAGATTGCCGGGCTGCGCGGAAACCGGCGCGCCCGAAGAATCGAGAACGTACAGCTTGGGCTGGTCGATGAAGCCTGCCTCATCCGTCCAGCTGGCGTTCAACCTGACGGCCAGCGTGTCGGAGAGCGGCAGGTTCAACATGGCGCTGATGTCTTGGTTGGTCGCGTGCGTGTGGTCGGTCTTGCTCATGCCCGCCTCCACCTTCGCATCGAACGCGCTCGGATCGGGGGCGTTCTGCACGAAACGAATCGTGCCCCCGAGCGAGCCCGAGCCGTACAACGTGCCCTGCGGCCCACGCAGAATTTCCACGTGATCGAGATCCTGCAGCCGCAGGTTCACGAACAACGCCGTGTCGTCCACATAGGTCGCGACCGGCGGCACGATGGGCGTGGCGAGAGCCACCTGGCCGCCCGTGGCTTCGCTGTTCAGGCCGCGAATGATGAGCGTCGCCCCGTTGACGCCGCCGAACGGGCCCTTGTCGGTCACGTTCACGCCCGCCATCGACTTGGCGAGACCGCTCAAGTCGCTGATACCCGCCTGCTCCAAGCTCGCGCCCGTCACCGCCGTGATGCTGATCGGCAGATCCTGCGCCGAGACCGCACGCCGCGTCGCCGTGACAACGACTTCTTGCAGCGCGTTCTCTTCGGCGACATCGGCCATCGATGGCGTGCCGTACAACGCAGTGAGCACCGCCGCGCTCAACGTCGTCACGGTCCCCATTGGGTAGCCGCGCCGCCGCGAAGTCGCAGATAGTCTTCCGCCCGCGCGAACACGCATCTTCATTGGGTATCCCTCATTATAAATTTATCGAACGCCGTCGCGTCGGTTAACCGGCTTAACTTTGCTGCTCGATCCAGCTCCGTCTCGCCGATGCCACCATGGCCGCCGACACGGGTAAAGCGGTCCTTTATAACGTTGTGGTTCTGAAAAACAAAATCATTTGCGCGGTATTTGCACGTTGCACGGCGTTGGTGCGTTTTCTCGAAACCCGCTATTTTTCTGCGCCATCGCGGTGCTCAAACGGAACTGCGTAAAACGCCGTGTGGAACGCGCACCGTGCGAATACACGACGTGGCGGCGCGTGGCGGCGCGCTCGCGCATGGTGCAGCGCTGGCGCCCAATGAATTCAAACCCAAGCGCAAAAATCTTAGGAAATTTTGCGAAGTCCGGACTGCGCGATACCCGCTTTTTCTTTCTCGCCACACTTTGTGGGGGACGACCTTGCGGTCGATAAACGGCAAGATGGCACGCGCATGGCGACCCCTTCTGACCGGCGCCTGCGCGACGCCGGCCCCATGGCTGAAGTCGGTCGGCGCGTGGCGCTCTAGGCGCAGCGGCACGGCCACCCGGACCTAGCCGGCGACGTCGAGGCTGGACGCCGAAATCGCCACGCCCACGCCATCCTCAGCAGTATGGACGGGAAGATCGCTTACGAAGGGAACTGATTGACAAGCAGGGGGCGGGTGCGTAGATTTCTGCGCCTCGCGCTAGGCGACCCATCTTGCCCAGGTGGCGGAACTGGTAGACGCGCTGGTTTCAGGTACCAGTGGAGCAATTCGTGGAGGTTCGAGTCCTCTCCTGGGCACCAAGTCGTTTTTCTTAATATATTTCAATAGGTTAGGTTTCTACGATGGGACTCGAACCTAGCTCGGTTGCCCCGCGGCGTCCACCACCGATTTCGCTGCGACGTGACATCCGCCATGTTTCGTGGCGACCTCTCTATATCGCCAGGGCTGGGAAACCAGCGGCACCTAGTGCGGCTTAGCATGCGTTTTGGAACAGATTCCGATGCCCCCGATAGGCCCCGGACACGCGGCTGATTTCGCACACATGCTCTCGCGTTGCCCGGATGAGTGTGAACAGGCGTCGAACTTTGGTCAACGTTGCGAGATGCTGCCCTCGATGAATCCACCACTTGCGATGCCGACCGGCGGCTAAACCAGACGCCTGTCCACAGGCCGCGAGGTCAGACGACCTCGAATAGTCCCGCACCACCCATGCCGCCGCCGATGCACATTGTCACGACCACGAACTTCACACCACGGCGCTTTCCCTCGATGAGTGCATGGCCGGTCATGCGGGCACCGCTCATTCCGTACGGGTGACCGATGGATATTGCACCTCCATTGACATTCAGTTTTCTCGGATCGATCCCGAGCTTATCGCGACAGAAGATGACTTGGACGGCAAACGCTTCGTTGAGCTCCCATAGCCCAATGTCATCTATTGTCAGTGCGAAGCGTTTAAGGAGCTTCGGCACTGCGAACACCGGACCGATGCCCATCTCGTCCGGCTCGCACCCGGCAACGTTCATACCGCGGAAGATTCCCAGCGGTTTCAGATTCTTTTTTTCCGCGTAGCGTGCATCGGCAACGACGCAAGCACTTGCACCATCGGAGAGCTGGCTGGCGTTGCCCGCTGTGATAACGTGTGGCTCCCCGCGCACCGGTTTCAGGGCAGCGAGCCCCTGCAAGTTCGTATCGGGTCGGTTACCTTCGTCCTTTGTCAAAGTAACCTTCGTGTGGTCGATCACTGCACCGGTGCTTCTGTCGTACACCGCCATCGACGATTCAAGCGGTACGATCTCCTGGTCGAAGCGGCCGGACGATTGCGCCGCGGCTGTGCGACGCTGGCTCTCCAGCGAGTACTCGTCCTGCGCCTCGCGCGAAATCTTATAGCGTGACGCGACGATTTCGGCAGTGTCGATCATCGGAAGGTACATGTTTGGTATGACCTGTATCAGGTTCTCGTCCTGACTACGGTATTGGTTGGCGTGTTCGTTCTGAACCAAACTGATTGACTCTAGTCCACCAGCAATAGCCAGCTCAAACTCGCCCGTCATGATGCGCGTTGCGGCGATTGCGATTGCCTGCAGACCGGAGGCGCACTGCCGATCAATCGTCGTACCCGACACCGTAACCGGCAGGCCAGCCAACAGCGCCGCTTGTCGCGCGACGTTGAAGCCGCTCGTGCCCTGCTGTAGCGCACATCCAAGGACAACATCGTCAATTGTCTGCGGTTCCACCCCAGAACGCGCTACAGCGTGCCGGATGGCATGCGACGCGAGACGCGGACTCGAAGTGTCGTTGAATGCTCCGCGATAGGCTCGACCGATCGGTGTTCGTGCCGTGGAAAGAATGACAGCGTCGTTCATGAGGACTCTCTTATGGCGGGGGCAGACTGATGATGGATAAAAGTTCTTCGTAGTCCGAGAAAAAACGTACTTTTAAAAAATGCTTATCAAGACCAAATAATCGATTGGATCGCTGTCCAAAGCTAGCCAGCATGCGCGCCGTCAGTTGAGCTCCGCTAGAGCGGGCATGCAGTAGCGACGCCACTGATGACATGTGTTATCGATTAGTCGAAACGCAAGCATTCTTAGCAACGTGTTCGGCTCCGGTGCGCTATGGCGTCATCGATTGCCGCAAGGTGATATCAATTGTTTCACTCACATGCGGGTGAATCTTGACTTGCGAGCGGAATTATATAGAATCACCAAAAAAAGCGCTAGTGAGCGCAAGTGTCGCGCTGAGGGGAGCTATGACGGACCGAGGAGATAAGAGGATTACTTTCGCGTTAGCGCTAACTGCAGGCGGTACTGTCGGCAGATCGCCTTCTGAGCGTGGTCCGTGACGCCATTCAGCCGAGCACAGTTCGGTCCACCTGCCAAAGGCCCAGGCGGTGGGGCGTCCGCGCAGTCTGCCGGCAAGGATGGGCCGATCACGCTTCCGGGCAACCGCGCCTGGTTTGCATTGACAGTCCTCTGTTTGGTGTATGCCCTAAACTTTCTGGACCGCCAGCTCCTATCGATCCTTGCCAAGCCAATTCAGGATGAATTGCACGTCACCGACGGCGACATTGGCCGGATTACGGGTTTCTACTTTGCACTATTTTATTGCGTCATTTCGATTCCAGTGGGGTGGCTAGCGGACAGGTCTAATAGGGTTCGAGTGCTTGCCTTAGCCTGTGCCCTTTGGAGTGCGGCGACAACCGCTTGCGGCTTCGCACGCACTTACCCGCAACTGATGATCTCGCGAATGGCCGTCGGCATTGGCGAAGCGGGCGGCGTGCCACCCTCGTACGCCATCATTTCAGATTATTTTCCCTCGGGTCGACGCGGAGCGGCGCTGGGGCTCTTCAACCTCGGTCCACCAATTGGTCAAGCGATGGGCATCGCGTTTGGCGCATCGATTGCCGCAGCCTATAGCTGGCGAGGTGCCTTTCTCTCGCTCGGTGGCGTCGGTATCCTGATGGCCCTATTCGTGTTTAGATTCGTCCATGAGCCCGAGCGAGGTGGCCTCGACGCCACATCGAACGTCAGATCGTCGTCCTCTCCAACAGTGGCTAATTTCGGAGCCACTTGCCGCATGTTCTTCTCCCGACCGGTGCTGCTCCTTGTGGCGTTGGCCAGCGGCGCGACACAGTTTGTCACCTACGCAGTGCTCAATTTCACGACCCTCTTCCTGATGCGCGAAAAGGGGATGACGCTCCATCAGATTGCTATTTACTATGCGCTGCTAATTGGGATTGCAGTCAGCGCCGGGATTTATACCTCGGGGCGGCTGATCGATAGGCTCGTGCCGCGTTGGAACCGCGCCTACGCCTATATTCCGACTGCCGGGCTTACGCTCGCCATTCCCCTCTTCCTCGGGTTCATTTGGGCGCCAAAGTGGCCCGTGGCCCTGGCCTTCCTTTCGCTACCGACCTTCTTGAATTACTTCTACCTCTCCCCCGCCGTGGCGCTGGTCCAAGAGACGGTTGAGCCGCATCAGCGTGTTTTGTCGGGCGCACTCTTGCTGTTGGTTATGAATCTCATCGGTCTCGGCTTAGGTCCCACCTATCTCGGAATGATGAGCGACTACTTCCGCGTAAGCCATCCGACCAATTCGTTGCAGCTAGCGTTCTATTCCCTCGTACCCTTCTACTTTGCGGCCATTACGCTCTTTCTCTTGCTCGCCCGGGCGCTGGGGCGAGAAGCAGCGCGCGGAGCTGTGTTATGCGCGAGTTAATTCGGCGCCTTGCCGTCAACGCCGCGGCGTGCCTAGCGGATATCGCAGCCTCGGTGCTCGCTGTGGCGCAGCCCGCCGTCCTTGTCGATGCGCCGGCAGGCGCTATGCGCGGACAAGTCTGGGGTGACATACGTCTGTTCAAGGGCTTGCCCTATGCACTTGCGCCGGTCGGAGCGCTGAAGTGGAAGCCGCCCGTGATGATACCGCGCCAGACAGGCGAGCGCGATGCGACGGAATTCGGGCCTGCTTGCTATCAGCCCAACTCCCGGCCACCATCGCTACCCGTCGACGTACCAGGATGCCAATGATTCACGGGGACATGCAGCCGTTTGCGCTGACGCTGAACAAGTTTCTCGAGCACGCCGCTAAATGGCACTGCACGGCCGAAGTGGTGACAGGACGCGCCGATGGCGCGACCGACCGAATTGGTTACGCAGAGCTTCAGAACCGAAGCCTGCGAATTTCTGCTGTCCTGCAAAGTTTCGATATCCGCCCGGGTGATCGAATCGCCACGCTCGCGTGGAATACGCAGGCCCATATGGAGGTCTGCTATGCCGTCATGAGTATCGGCGCGGTGTGCCATACGTTGAACCCGCGACTCCTTTGCGCGCAACTAGCCGCCATGGCGGAACAGTCACAGACGCGCATTCTCGTGGTCAGCGAAGATCTGTTGCCGTTGGCGGGAGATATTGCCGAGCGTGCCACATCAATCGATCGCGTCCTGATCATCGACGCAGCTACACAATTCGACGCTCCCTATCCCGACCGACCGCCCTATCATTTGCTTGAGCCGCTCATCGGCGAGGCCCGAAGCGAGCGAGTCATTTGGGGGGATTTCGAGGAAACCGCGCCGTCGGCACTTTGCTTTACATCTGGCACCACGGGTCCGCCCAAAGGCGTTACCTACACGCACAGATCAAGCTTTCTGCACACGCTACGACTCTTGCAAACGGATGTGATGGCGCTCTCAGCAGCCGATAGCGTACTGACCGCGGTGCCAATGTTTCACGCGAATGCCTGGGGACTGCCCTTTGCCGCTCCGGCGGCGGGCGCGAAACTCGTATTACCCGGGCGCCACACCGATGGCGCAGCCCTCGCGCGCCTCATCGCAGCCGAAGCGGTGACCGTCGCTGTCGGCGTGCCGACCGTATGGCACGCGCTCCTCGAACACATTGAAGCACATGGCGGAGATTTGCCGACGCTCAAACGTATCATCATGGGCGGCTCGCCATTATCCGCGGCCCTCATGGAACGTCTCGAGCGTCGTCTCGGCGTAAAGGTGCAGACAAGCTGGGGCATGACCGAGCTGTCACCGTCGGGAACCGTTTCTCCGCTCAATAATCCACTGCGCTCGGCTGTCCTTTCGGGACGTCCCGCCGTGGGAGTAGATCTCTTAATTACCGACGCAGCCGGAGCCGCATTGCCGGAGCAGCGTAATGTCGAAGGACATCTGCGCGTGCGCGGTGCGGCCGTGATTAGTCGATACTTTAACGAGGAAAAAGCGGCAACCGACGCTGACGGCTGGTTTGCAACCGGCGATCTCGCACGTATCGACACATCGGGCAATTTGATGATCGTCGGACGGGCCAAGGATTTGATCAAGTCCGGCGGCGAATGGATCAATCCAGCTGAGATTGAGGCGCTCATTGGCGCGCTTCCTGAGGTGTCACATGCGGCCGTCATTGGACGCCCAGACCCTCGTTGGGGCGAGCGACCGATCCTGCTGGTCGAAATGCGCGATGCACAACAGTTAAGCGATGCGGCGCTATTGGCCCCGTTACAAGGGCGAGTTGCCCCGTGGTGGGTACCCGACGCGATTTATCGCCTGACCCGCATGCCGCTAGCCTCCACTGGCAAGATCGATAAGCAGTCGCTGCGGTCCGACTATGGCAGTCCTATCGAACTGAAAGCACAGCATCCACCGCGTTCGAACGAGGCCTGAGGCGGCGCTGGGCGAGAGCGTGGAATCGTCGGGAGGAGAAAGAGGTAGGGATGTCCGAACTGTTGCGCACGTTTTTAGAGAATGAGCGGGGCATCAAACGCTTCCTGTCGCGATTCTTGCGCCGGCCTCAGGACATTGATGACTTGACCCAAGAGACCTTCTTGCGCGCGTTCGCCGCCGAGGCGCTGCACGATGTACGCGAGCCGCGCGCGTTTCTGTATCGCGTCGCAAGAAACCTCGCATTGAACGAAAAGGCCAAGTTCTCCAACACCCTCACCGACTCCCTAGAGGATGCGCCTGATCTAGATGTCTTGGTGAGCGGTGAGGAGCTTACGCATGAGGAAGCCTTGCATTGTCGACAGAAGATGGCGGTGTTAGCGGAGGCGATTTCTACATTACCGCCGCAATGTCACCGCGTATTTCTGTTACGCACCGAGAGTTCTCTATCTCAAGCCGAGGTCTCTCAACGAATGGGCATTTCGATAAGCACGGTTGAAAAGCACGTCACAATGGGTCTTCAGAGATGCCGAGAGTTTCTCGCTCACAGGGGCTATGACGATTTGCGGGTTCCCACCATCGGGAGACTCATGTGCCGCCGAGTGGTAGGAAACGCTCAAGTCCGCAAGACGCAAGCTTGAACGCCCTACATCGACGGTCATCGTGGCCGAGACCTGTTGCAGGCAATGAACAAATAGTCACGTGCGGACTGGGGGATCGCGGCCGCTCATCTGTCTTTCTATACAAGGCCAGCGCCGAGAACATATTTGCAGCCAATCACTGCGCTGGATCAGGAGAGCGGATACGTCGTGCAAATCACATCAAGATGTGGGGCCGCGCTCTCAAGCGAGAATGCACTTCGCGGTAGAAGCCGAAGAATATGGAATCGCTTTCTGTGATGCCCAACGGGACAGTAACAACCTTTTAGGTCGTTACCAGCTCCACATTTACACGCAACTGGGGAGTAAAGACGTGTTGTTATCGAATAAATCAAAACTAATTGGAATTCCTTCTGCTGTGGCGCTCAGCCTGGTCGGGGCTCGGGCCACCGCCGCCGATACAAGCGCAGCCTCGTCGACGGACACGACGTCACAGATTCAAGAAATCGTTGTGACGGCCACCAAGCGGGAGGTCTCAGAACAACAAGTCGCCGGCGGCATTACCGCGCTGTCTGGCAACGCGTTGCAAGAACAGGGAATCCTAAACTACGATGACTTGGTCCGCAGCGTGCCTGGAGTCATCGACAGCGGCGCCAGTAATACCAACAAATTCGTCGTGCGCGGAATCGAAACGTCGAACACCACCAGTAGCAGCGGTGAGCAGAAGCTGGTTACCATCTATCTAGATGATCTCCCTCTCACCACCTTTTCAGTCATCACCCCGGACGTGCAGCCTTACGATATCTCGCGTGTCGAGGTCCTTCGTGGCCCGCAAGGCACACTGTTTGGCGCGGGTTCGATGGCCGGCGCTATCCGCTATATCACCAACAAACCGGACGACACCGGCTACCATGCGTCTGCGGATATCGATCTTGGCGGGGCCGCGGGCGGCGACTATCGTGAGCGAGCCAGCGGTATGGTGAATATACCGCTCATCGAAGATCAACTGGCCCTTCGGGTGGCAGGGACCATCCGCAATCAGGACGGCTACATTGATGAAGTCTCACCGCCGTACCGTCAAAACACCAACTGGGAACAAGACTGGGGAGTGCGAGCCGCGCTTCGCTGGAAGGCGACCGATAGTCTCGTGGCCACTCTGACCCTCAACGAGAACGAGAATCATAGCGGTGACGGTGGGCTATATGACCCGGCGCTCGGTCTGCACAAATCCAACGCGCCGGATCCCTTCGCTCTGGATGCGGGATTGACCACGGTCAACGCCCTCCTGGAGGGCGATCTCGGCTTCGCCGATCTCGTATCCTCCTCCACCTACGCTCACGCACCGATCCGATGGCACCTCAGCTTGGATGCCATCGATCCGCGACTGCGTTACTATGAACAGTCGCCCACGGACTCTGTGATCCAGGAGATTCGCCTCGTGTCAAAGACGAGTGGTCCGTTGCAATGGGTCGCGGGCGCCTACTATTTACGGCAAGACAGCTCCTTTGCGGGGGCCGTCTACATGCCGAAGAGCGTGGCTCAAGCGCTGAATATCACCGGCGGTTTGTCAAACTTGAGCGGAGGCATAGAAGGGGATAACTCCATCATTTCGCGCATCAGCTCTGAAGCCGCCATATTTGGAGAAGTATCCTATCAGTTGACCAGCGCTCTCAAATTCACCGCTGGGGCTCGCGTATCCGACAGTGCTTTCGACAACGACACGTCAGCATCTGGATTCAACACACCGAACTTCTATGGGGCGCTCTTCGGCGGAGGCAATGCGACACTGCAAAACGTGCCGACAACTGCCAGCGTGAATGACACCGGTGCGCAGGTCAAGGTCACCCCCAAATTCGAGCTTCAATGGATGCTTGATCCGAACAAAATGCTTTATGTCTTGGCAGCCGAGGGCTATCGGCGGGCTCAACCGAACACGGACTACGGCAAGAGTCTTCTCAACCCAAACGATCCGGTGATCATTCCGCAGGTCACCCAGGGCGATGAGCTCTGGAATTATGAGATTGGAGCCAAGACCCTGTGGCTCGATGACCGGCTGCTGGCGAATGTCGCGGGTTACTATATCGATTGGTCGCCGATGCAAGTGCCGTTGACCCGCGCTTCCGACTCGAATCCCTACGTTGGATTGGTGGGCGGTTCGCGTTCGATCGGCGTGGAGGTCGAAGTGGAGGCACGTATCACCCGTGAGTTCGACGTGGGCGTCAATCTCACGCTCGATGACGCGAAGGTCACCTCCCTGACTGCCTCCCAGGCCCTGCAATCGGGTGCGGTAATGAACGCACCGCTTTCGACGCCGAAGAATAAAGTAGGTGCCTTTTTAAAATACCAGCACCAGCTCGGCGACCTCGGCGAACTGTCCTACCGAGTGGATTTTCAACACGTCGGAGCTTATCCCAACGCATTTCCCAACGCGCCAGCGACCGGCCTCCCCAACCCGGACTATGCGATTGTCCCGGCTTACGAAAACCTCAACATGCAGCTCGGGTTCAATAGGGGAAACATTGGCGGCAGTCTATATGTAGAGAACACTTTGAATAATCAGACACCTATCTATATTGACGCAGCGAATTATTCCTTCGATCGGTACGCGACGCTGCGGCCACGGACGATCGGCGTGCGATTCAGCTACAAGTATTGAGACCAGATGGATGGCAGCTCCCCAATCGTCTAACCTCGCGCAGCGAATGCGACGGGTGGTTCAGACTGCGTTCGTGTTCGGGGTGGTGACCCTCTTCACCTATGATGTGCGGGCAGCGGTTTTGAAGGTGGCTACACCCCAGGGCACGTTACTGGGGGAATTCACCGGTCCTACTTTCCGCACATCTCGGGCATGATTTCGCGTGAATTTTCGGCGCGGTGTTGATCAGCCGAGAAACGCTGCCTCGGGCACGCCGAGCAATTCGAGGGTCTGGCTCTGGATGCCAGTTAA
>Ga0224557_1000025_pt1 | contig 194028 bp, 170 predicted proteins | sample 714S31014metaG_FD_180677 | JGI IMG/M metagenome (GOLD analysis project Ga0224557, IMG submission 180677) | Peat soil microbial communities from Stordalen Mire, Sweden - 717 S3 10-14 | ecosystem: Environmental > Terrestrial > Soil > Wetlands > Peat | place: Sweden: Norrbotten County, Stordalen... | reverse complement strand
CGCCCACGGCTGGACGGGCGCCGGAGCCGACCCACACCTTCTCCACCACCCGACACCTTCCACACCGCCGGCCGTTCGATCACTCCGACGGCATCCCGGCGGGCTGATCCTCCGACGGCATCCCCGCGGGCTGATCCTCCGACGGCATCCCGGCCGGCTGATCCTCCGACGGCATCCCCGCCGGCTGATCCTCCGACGGCATCCCGGCCGGCTGATCCTCCGACGGCATCCCGGCGGGCTGATCCTCCGACGGCATCCCCGCGGGCTGATCCTCCGACGGCATCCCCGCCGGCTGATCCTCCGACGGCATCCCCGCCGGCTGATCCTCCGACGGCATCCCTTCGGGCTCGATCTCGCTCGCGTCTAGCTGGTAGAACTTCTCGAGCTCATCGATGCCAGGCAGGTCCTTGACCGTGATGATATTCCCCATAATTTGTCCTCTCATTTCCCTGCTCCCGCCCCCAGGAAAGATCAATACAGGGGGGGCTGCGCAGCATCGTATCGGCCGGAACGCCAACCTATACGGAATATCGTAAAATGCGTACTAATGACATTAGTGCGCGGATCTCGGCGGCCTGAGCACTGTCACCAAGATCATCAAATATCGCGGCCGCTTGCCGCCATGATCCATTCGCCTCGGCCGCCAGGCCATTATGGTTCTGGGCCAGACCGAGATATCTCAGCGTGAAGGCCTGCCGGTGCCTGTCGCCTGCGTCGGTGTGGATGACGAGCGCCTGCTGCAGGCAATCGAGGGCTTCGGTGTCCTGGCCCAGGGCCAGATGAGCCCGGCCGAGGTTGTGCAGGGCATAGCCGACGCCGTGCGGGGACGCGATCTCGGCGAAGACGCGACGCGCCTGCTGCAGGTAGTCGATGGCCTCATTCGGGCGGTCCAGCTCAAGGAACGCCTCGCCGAGGTTGTTCAGGACCAAGCCTTCGCCGTACCGGTAGCCCACCTCACGGTTCAGCTGCAGAGCCCGCCGCAGCGGGTCCAGAGCCTCATCCGTCCGCCCGAGCACCACGTAGGCATCGGACAAGTTGTTCGCCGCCTGCGCCTCGCCGAGGCGGTCACCGATCTCGCGCCGGATCGCGACCGAGCGCTCGAGCAGCTCGATGCCCTCGCTCATGTGGGTGAACCCCAGGACCTGGCCGAGATTGCTCAGCACCCACGCCTCGCCCTGACGGTTACCCACCTGACGCGCGCTCTCCAGCGCGATGCGGTGGGTGGTTATGCAGTCGGCCCAGTTGCCGCGGCGATTGAACAGGCTGATCAGCGGGGCGGGCAGCCGCCAGGCGATGTCATGCCGACCGCACGCGGCGGCCTGCCGGGTGGCGGCGACCACGTTGACACGCTCGCTGTCGTACCACGCCAGGGCTTCCTCGACGCCAGCAAAGCCGACCGCCGGCTGCTCCGCGCGGTCCGGTTCCAGCGGCACCTGGTAGCGGTGCGGCAAGATGACCTCGGCGGCCGCGTCCGCGGTGCGCATGTACCAGCCGAGCAGGCGGCCGATCGCGGCCTCCCGCTCGGGACTGGACAGGTCGCAGGAGGCCCGTTCGGAAGCATAGACACGCAGCAGGTCGTGGAACTTGTACCTGTCCGAACCCGAGGATTCCAGCAAGTGCGCGTCAACCAAGGTCTCGAGCGCGTTCGCCGCCAGGTACTCCGGCGCGCCGAAAAGGGCCGCGGCCGCCACGGCCGAGATGGACGGCCCCTGCCACAAGCCGAGCAAGCGGAACGCGTCGGCCGGCGCGATGCCGTCCGGCGCGGACGTGGTGAGCAGGCTGGCGAAGCTCACCTGGAAGCTGGCGCGGACGGCGAGGTCGCCGACGCTCAGCTCGTCCAGCCGGCGATGCTCATCACGCAGCCGGCTAGCCATCGTCTGGATGGTCCAGCCGCTCCGCGTGGCCAGCCGCGCCGCGCAGATCCTGATCGCCAGCGGCAGCCCGGCGCAGGCGTCAAGCAGTTCAGCGGTGGCCTCGGGCTCGGCCGTGGCGCGGTCATCGCCCACCGCCTTGCTGAACAACGTCAGCGCCTCGTCATCGTCGAGTACGTTGAGGTCGACAAGCCTGGTGCTGGCCAGGTCGGGCATCCGGCTCCTGGTCGTCACCAGCACGGCGGACGACGAGGTGCCCGGCAGCAGCGGCCTGACCTGAGCGGCGTCGCGCGCGTTGTCGAGCACGACGAGCATCCGGCGCCTGGCCAGCGCCGTCCGGTACCGGCCGGCCCGCTCGTCCTCATCGACCGGGATATCCTGGCCCTCTACGCCGAGGTCGCGCAGAAACCTGGCCAGCACGTCCCCGGGCGAGAGCGGGGTGGGACTCGCGCCGAACAGGTCGACGTACAGCTGACCATCAGGAAACTTGCGGCGGATCCGGTGAGCGGCGTGGACCGCCAAGGACGTCTTGCCGAGACCGCCGGCTCCGGCCACCACGGCCACGCGGACCGCTCCGGTCGCGCTGCTCGCGCCCGCACCCGCGCCCGCTAGCAGCTCACACAGGCGCCTCACCTGTTCGTCACGGCCGGTGAAATCGGTGACGTCGGCCGGAAGCTGCGCCGGGGTCTGGGGGGCCGACCGGACTCCCCGGGCTGGCCGCGTCCCAGCCGCAGCGGCCTCAGCAGCGGCGGAGGCACGGCTCTTCCCGGACGCAGGCTTGCGCGGGTGCGCCGCCACGGTGCCGCCCGAGATGGTGCCTCGCAGGCCGGTCTGGTCTTTGGAGAGAAGATCGGCATACAGCTGGCGCAGCTCCGTCCCCGGGTCGACGCCCAGCTGATCGGAGATGGCATGCCGCGCCTGCCCGTAGACCTCGAGTGCCTCAGCGTGGCGCCCGGCCCCGTCCAGGGCCTGCATGAGCTGCAGCCACAGGCCCTCCCGCAGCGGGTGGTCGGCCAGCAACCTGCGGATTTCCGGCACGGCCTGGTCATGACCGCCGCAGGCGAGCTCGGCGGTGATGCGGAGCTCGATGGCGCCGAGGTGAAGCTCGGCGAGCCGTTCGGCCTCGGCCTCGACCAACGGCGTGGCCCGGACGTCGGCCAGCGGGCGGCCGTGCCACAGGGCCAGCGCCTCGGCCAGCTGGCGGGCCGCGGCCTTCGGATCGCCGGAGCCGAACACCCGCCTGCCGTCGCGCACCATCGCCTCGAACAGCAGCGCATCGGTATCCGCCGGGGCCACTCGAAGCTGATAGCCGGGAGCGCGGGTGACCAGCATCCCGCTGTCCTCCTCGCCGAGGAGGCGGCGCAGCCTAAGCACGTAGATGCTGATGAGATTGGCCGCCTTGGCGGGCGGGGCGTCCCCCCATACCTCGTTGATAAGCGCATCCGCGGAGACAATCTGCCCAGCGTTAATAAGCAGGGCGGCGAGAACGGAACGCCACTTCGGCGCCCCGATGCCCTGCCAGTCATCTCCGGCCCGGACCTCAAGCGGCCCGAGCAGCCGGAACTTCATCCCCGGGACCACCCGCCTACGGCAACACGGAATCGGCCGTCAGAAGGTCCACTTAACCATGGCTCAACCGGGACGTAAACCGGCGAGCCCATGATGTGCCTAGCGCCACGGCGCTAGGCACGCCGCAGGGCGAGCAAGCCGCGCCGGACGGGTACGGGGGCACCGTTCGGCCGGTGCCAGAAACGCCCGCTCGCCTAGCGGGGTGGGCGCGGCGGGAAGCGGTCCCGGTCCCTTGGTGGGGAGGGGGAGGGGGCCGGCCATGAGGCCGGGACCGCCCGCCGCCGTTGGCGTGACCGTCGTCCCCGCACCTACGGCGGGGGTGGGGACGACGGTCACCCGCGTCGCCCAGGGGTGCTGGGCCGCCGGCCCAGCCCGCGGCCGGTCCTAGCTCTGGCCGTCAAACAGGCTGGTGACCGAGCCGTCGCTGAACACTTCGCTAATCGCCCGGGCCAGCAGCGGCGCGATCGACAGCACGGTGAGCTTGTCGAACCGCTTTTCCTGCGGGACCGGCAGGGTGTTCGTGATGATGATCTCGCTGATCCTGGAGTTCTTCAGGATGTCCACCGCGGCCCCCGAAAGCACCCCGTGGGTGGCGGTGGCGATGACCCGGTCCGCGCCCTGCTCGAACAGGGCCCCGGCGGCCTTGGCGATCGTCGCTCCGGTGTCGATCATGTCGTCCACCAGGATGCAGGTGCGTCCGGCCACCTGCCCGACCACCTCGAACATCCGGACCTGGTTCGCTACATCAGGGTCGCGCCGCTTGTGGATGATGGCCAGCGGGCAGCCGAGCCGGTCGGTCCACCGCTCGCACACCCTGACCCGGCCGGCGTCAGGAGCGACCACGGTGACCTGGCTGACGTCAAGATTCTTCTCGACGTAGCTGGCCAGGATGGACAACGCGAACAGGTGGTCCACCGGCCCGTCGAAGAAGCCCTGGATCTGAGCGGTGTGCAGGTCAACCGCCATCAGCCGGTCGGCGCCCGCGGTGGCGAACAGGTCGGCCATGAGCCGGGCCGAGATCGGTTCCCGGCCCCGGTTCTTCTTGTCTTGCCGCGCGTAGCCGAAGAACGGCGCCACCACCGTGATGCGCCTGGCCGAAGCCCTTTTCAGGGCGTCGACCATGATCAGCTGCTCCATGATCCACTCGTTGATGGGCGAGGTGTGGCTCTGCAGCACGAACACGTCACAACCCCGGACGGAGTCCAGGAAACGAACGAAGATCTCTCCGTTGGCGAAGTCGAAGAGCTTGGTCGGCGTCGGCTTGATGCCCAGGCACGCGGCGACCTCGTCGGCCAGCCCGGGAAAGGCCCGGCCGGAGACCAGCATCATCTTCTTCCCGCTCGACGGCAGCATCTCGTTCACTGAGCTTGCGTCTCCTTGTCTTCGGCCTGCGCCGGGCCCTGATCCCGCGCTCGTCCGTGATCCGCCGCTCTGCTCTCGCCCGGCCCTGAGTCCGGTGCGGGCGCGGGCTCCGCGGCCTGGCGGGCCCGCACGGCCGCCGCGGCGGGAGCCGACCCGGCGTGCCGCCGCTCCACCCACCCGGCGGAGTTGTGCTGCCTGCCGCGGGCGACGCCGAGCGCGCCGGCGGGCACGTCCTCGGTGATCACCGACCCGGCCGCGGTGAATGCCCCGTCCCCGACGGTAACCGGCGCCACGAGCATGGTGTCGGAGCCGATCCGGACGTCATTGCCGACCGTGGAGTGATGCTTGGCCACCCCGTCGTAATTCACGAAGATCGTGGCCGCGCCGATGTTCGACCGCTCGCCGATGTCCGCGTCGCCCACGTAGGACAGGTGCGGCACCTTGGAACCCTCTCCGACCGTCGCGTTCTTCAGCTCGACGTAGCTGCCGATGTGCGCGGCCGGGCCGATCCGCGTGCCCGGCCGCAGCCGGGCGAACGGCCCGACGCTGGCCCCGTGCGCGACCTCGGCCGAATCACAGACCGCGTACGTGATCGTCGCGTCCGAGCCCACCGTGGTGTCCCTGAGCAGGCAGCCAGGACCGATCCTGGCGCCCGGCCCGATCACGGTGCTTCCCTCCAGGTGCGTTTCCGGCAGGATCTCCGCGTCCGGCGCCAGGGTGACGCTAACATCGATCCAGGTGGAGGCCGGGTCCATGATCGTGACCCCGGCCCGCATCCACGCCTCGAGCAGCCGGCCGTTGTAGACGCGGCGGGCCTGGGCGAGCTGGACCCGGTCGTTCACGCCCTGGATCTCATCCGGATCGACGGCAATAACGGCGCCGACCGGGTGACCGTCACCGCGCATGATCCCCACCGCATCGGTGAGGTACTCCTGACCCTGCGCGTTGCTGGTGGCGAACCGCTTCACCGCGTCGGCGAGCAGCACCCCGTCAAAGGCGTAGCAGCCGGAATTGATCTCATCGACGGCCCGCTGCTCCGCGGTCGCGTCAGCGTCCTCGACGATCTGGGCGAGGTGGCCGCTCTGGTCCCGGATGATCCGCCCGTACCCGGCCGGATCCGCGACCCGTGCGGTGAGCACGGTCACGGCGTTTCCGGCGGTGACATGCTCCCGGACGAGCGCCTGCAGGGTCCGCGCTTGGAGCAGGGGCATGTCGCCGCTAGTAACGACGACGATGCCATCCATGGCGCCGAGGGCCTCGATCACCATGCGTACCGCGTTCCCGGTACCGGCCAGCCGTTCCTGCACCACCAGGCAGACGTCGGGTGCATACCATGCCGCCTCCGCGCCGACCTGATCCCGGCCATGGCCGGTGACGACGACGAGCCGCTGCGGCTCGAGCTCGCCGGCCGCCGCGAGCGCGTGCCCGAGCATGCTGCGGCCGCAGAAGCTATGCAGAACCTTGGGGATCCGCGATTTCATCCTGGTGCCCTCGCCTGCGGCGAGGACGATGACAGCAACCGGGCGAGATTCGCTCACGCGGTTAGTCTCCTCGGGTAGCGCGCCAATATCTGCGGGTTTCCGGGGGCATCACCGCCAGAGCGGTGCTCCGGGACACCCTGGGTCCCGGGATGCGAAGGCGGATTTATTTACCCACCCCTCATCCGCAGGATACCGCCCGGTTGCCATGATCGGATGGCAGGTTGCGGGCAGCGGGAAACCTCTCCGTACGCTGAGTTCCGATCCTCAGCCTAAAGCTAACGGCGCCGCCGCGGTTACAGTCGGGCATATTTCCGGCCAGCCGAGTAACCGGGGGTGACAATCGACGGCCGGTTCTGAGCCGCCGTGCGCTTCGTACGCAGCAGAAATGTCGCTACCTCGTACTAAAATTCGATTATGCGCACTGCGCAAGAGCTTGAGAACATGCGGGAGCAGGCGGTCATGCTGCGCCGCGAGGGCAAATCCCTTCGCCAGATCAAGCAGATCCTGGGCCCGATAAGCAATGCCACCCTGCACGATGCCCTGCGCGGTGAGCCGCCGCCCGACTGGACGCGCCGTCCCAACGCCAAGGATGCGCTGCGGGCCGAGGCTCGCAGCCTCCGCGCGCAAGGTCTGGACTACGAGGAGATCGCCACGGCTCTAGGCGTGGCGAAAAGCTCGGTGTCCCTGTGGGTCCGTGACGTACCGCGGCCGGCCCGGCTCAGCTACGCCGAGTGCCGGAAGCGGTCAGCTGAGGGCGTCGAGCGCTACTGGGCGGCCGAGCGCAGCGCCCGCGAGGCCAACCGCGCGGCGGATCGGGAATTGCCGCAGCTCACATCGGTGACCTATCCGATCGTGAGCTCCTGATCGCCGGCGCCATCGCTTACTGGTGCGAAGGCACCAAGAACAAACCACACCGGCGCAGCGACCGGGTGGTCTTCATGAACAGCGATCCGTCATTGATCCAGTTCTTCTTGCGGTTCCTGGCGGCAACAGGGACCGCGCCCGAGAACCTGGCCTTCCGGGTCTACATTCACGAGAACGCCGACCCAAGGTCAGCCGAGCTCTTCTGGCTCAAGGTCACCGGCGCCAATCCGGCGCAGTTTCACAACCCCGCGCTCAAGCGTCACATCCCGAAGACCGAGCGGAAAAATGTCGGCGAGAACTATCACGGCTGCCTCCGCGTCGAGGTCAACCACAGCAGCGGGCTGTACCGCAAGATCGAAGGCTGGGCCGGAGCGATCATGAGTGGCGAATCACGCCGGAGTGACCAGGCGTCGAACCAGCTTGCTGCTCCCGGGGAAGGATTCGAACCTTCGTTAGCGGTGCCAAAGACCGTCGTCCTGCCTGGCTAGACGACCCGGGACTGTTCCGCCGCATAGTTTACCCGGAACCCGCTTAGAGAATGAAGCCGAAAGACCGCAGGACAGGGACGGCTGAGTGTAACGGAGAGGACACGGAGAGCGTGAATATCTCGAATAGTGAGACGGAAATCACGCGCACATCCGGAATTCATAATTCTAGGAGCAGAAATTCACCGACCAAGCCTTGCCTAACTTACGGTTTCGTAGGCTACGGTTACGTAAGCGTTATAAGCGCTCCTGCCGACCATCTCCGTACCTCGAGGAGCACGATGACCACATCTCCCGACACCGTCAACGTGGCCGAAGCCACGACCTTCCCGCCACCGCCTGCCACTACGGCCGCGGATCAGGCCGTGCCGCCGACCTCGCCTGTGACCGGGGGAGCCACCAGGACCCAGATGCGTCCGGCCAGACCGGACATGGATGACGAGCCAAGCTCGACCCTCCAGCGGGTCCTGGTCGGCGTGTTCGTGGCCGTCCCGCTGCTGGCGCTGCTCGCCGCCATACCGCTGCTGTGGGGCTGGGGCCTTGGCTGGCACGATGTGCTCATCGCGCTGGTCTTTTACTGGGTTTCTGGCCTGGGTATCACGGTCGGCTATCACCGTTACTTCACCCACGGCTCTTTCAAGGCCAAGACCGGCCTGCGGGTCGCGCTCGCGGTCGCGGGCAGCCTGGCCATCGAGGGTCCGGTCATCACCTGGGTATCGGACCACCGCAGGCATCACAAGTACAGCGACAAGGAAGGCGACCCGCACTCGCCGTGGCGGTACGGGGATGACGTGAAGGCGCTGTCCAAGGGACTGCTCTACGCGCACGTCGGGTGGCTGTTCGACCCGAACCAGACCTCGCAGGAGAAGTTCTCCCCCGACCTGCTCGCCGACAGGCGCATCAAGGGCGTCGACGGGTGGTTCCCCGGGCTGGTCGCGGTCACGCTGCTGCTTCCCGCCCTCATCGGCGGCCTGTGGGGGATGTCCTGGCAGGGCGCGGTGACCGCTTTCTTCTGGGCCACCTTGGTGCGCGTCGCGCTACTGCACCACATCACCTGGTCGATCAACTCCATCTGCCACACCTTCGGCAGCGAGGAGTTCGAGGTGCGCGACAGGTCGCGGAACGTCTCCTGGCTGGCGATCGCCTCGTTCGGCGAATCCTGGCACAACCTGCACCACGCGGACCCCACCTGCGCCCGGCACGGAGCGCTCAAGGGTCAGCTCGACCCCAGCGCGCGCGTCATCTGGTTCTTCGAAAAGCTGGGCTGGGCCTATGACGTGCGCTGGCCCGACGAAGAGCGGCTGTCGGCCAAGCGCCCGGCCAACGCGACCAGGAAACTCGGCTCGATGACCCGGCGTGCCGACCGGATGGTTCGTAGCGCGGCGGTCGCGGAGCCGCAATGATGAACCAGTGACTGCGCAGCCGCAAAGATCAGGCCGCAAGAGGATGACCGGGAAGGAACGCCGGGAGCAGCTGCTTAACGTCGGTCGCAGGCTGTTCGCCGAGCGAGGGTTCGAAGGGACCTCGATCGAGGAGATCGCAGCCCAGGCGGGCGTGTCGAAACCGGTGGTGTACGAGCACTTCGGTGGCAAGGAGGGCCTCTACGCGGTCGTCGTGGACCGGGAGGTGGAGCGCCTGCTGACGATGGCGACCACGCTTCTGGACGGCAATCACAGCCGGGAGAAGTTCCAGGCGGCCGCGGTGACCCTGCTCAGGTACATCGACGACAACGCCGACGGCTTCCGCATCCTGGTCAGGGACTCCAACCCTGGTTCGGGCACCGGCACGTACGGCACGTTGCTCAGCGACATCGCCGGCCAGGTCGAGTACATCCTGGCCGACTTCCTCACCTCCCGTCACCATGACCCCAAGCTCGCTCCCCTGTACGCCCAGATGCTGGTCGGCATGGTCGCGTTCACCGGGCAGTGGTGGCTCGATGCCCGCAAGCCCAAGCTGGAAGAGGTCGCCGCCAACCTGATCGACCTGGCCTGGAACGGCCTCTCCCAGCTGGACGCGAACGGCCGCGACCCGGCCGGGGGCTAGGCCGGAGCAGCGCCGGGGGCCAGCGTGACGGTTCCCGCGCCGCCGGCTGCGGACGGAAGGCCCGCCGCCGTCCACGCACGAAAGCCGCCGATGAGATCGGTGGCCCGGTGCAGCCCCAGGTCGTGCAGGGCCGCAGCGGCCAGGCTGGAGGTATATCCCTCCTGGCAGAACACGATGATGCGGTGGTCGTACCCGGTGACCCAGGGCAGCCGGGCGGCGCTGGCCGGATCGAGGCGCCACTCCAGGTGGTTGCGCTCGATCACGGCCGATCCCGGTATCTCCCCATCGCCCGCCCGCTGCGCGGCCGGCCGGATGTCGATGAGCACGCCGCCGCCGGACACCTCGCGGTAGGCCTCGTGTGGCGTGAGCCGCACGAGGCGGGCACGCGCCGCCGTCAGGATCTGCTCGATCGAGCGGGCGCCTGGCGGCCGCTGCGTCACCACGCGGCGGCCGCTTCTGTGTCCAGCTTCACCAGCCCGGCCGGGGTCAGGTCGTAGCGCGTCATCTCGGGCAGCGGAGGTGAGTAGGCGTGCACGCTCACCGCCACCGCCGACCTCGCGGCGTTGCGCACGTCGTGGATGTAGCGCGGGCCGAACGCACGCGAACCGCCGGCCGGCACCGGCTTGGCCAGCACCTGTCCCGTGGTCACGCCGCCGACGACCCGGTGCTCCATCAGCGTGCCCCAGACCACCTCGAACGCGCCGGCCGACCCGCCGTGGTCGTGAAATCCGGTGGCCTGACCCGGCAGCCAGCTGATCACCCAGACCTCGTGGCTTTCGCCGATGTGGATCCGTTCGTACCAGCGGCCGTCGGGGTTCAGCCTGACCCGGGGAAGCCATTCCGCCGGGCTCGCCGCCAGGCGTCGCACCACATCGGCTAGCTGCCGCGCGCCGAGGAGCCGGCCCGGCTGGGCACTGTCGGGCGACACCGGCCGGATCATCGTACTCATTATCGTTTCTCTCCCTCAATGTGACATAACTGGCAGCGACGCCAGCGGGGAACCCGCGATCAGAAGGACCAGGCAAGCTGACTGGGAAACGAGCTGTCCGGTCAGTGCGAGGTCAGACATCGCTGGACGCAGGGCGCCAGAGCGATGGCGCCAGCGGGAACGCGCTGACAGCCAAGCGCTGACGGGAGAGGCGAGCCACGGCGCATACCGTGATTCTGCCAGAGTTTCCCTATTAAATCAATAGGAATAATCGACTTAAAGGCGACGATGTGCGACGGCGAACACGCGGCGGAAGGGGAAGAGGGTGCCGAACGAGCTCGCCGGATAGGCCGCACGGAGCTGCTTGCCGTATTCGGCCAGGAAGTCCGGGGTCTGCTCGGCGTCGAGGACGGCCAAGACGGGACGAAGCCCGGTGCCCTTGTACCACTCGAGTACCGGATCGGGTCCCGGCAGAATGTGCACGTACGTCGTCTCCCAGGCGTCGACCTCGCACCCCGCCTCGGCCAGCAGCGCCGCGTAGTCCGCGGGGTCGGCCGACTGCCGGTTGAGCTCCACGTCCCGCAGCCACGAGCGCCACCGGGGCGACGCCGCCATCTCACGCAGGATCGCGTGCGATGGCTGGTCGAAGTTCCCCGGGACCTGGAAGGCCAGCCAGCCGTCGTCGGCCAGCTGACCCACCCAGCGGGTCAGCAGCTCCCGATGGCCGGGCACCCACTGCAGCACCGCGTTGGAAATGATCACGTCCGGCAGGCTCGGCGGCTCCCAGTGCCTGATGTCGTCGAGCATGAAGGAAAGCCCGGGGGCCCGGCTCGTTATGGCCGAACCCGACGACCCGGCGGACCCCGAGGATCGCGGCGCCGCCACGGGCGCGAGTTGCCTGGCGGCTTCGATCATCTGCGGTGAGTTATCCAGGCCGCACACGGTGGCGCCAGGCCAGCGCTCCGCGAGCAGGGCGGTCAGGTTGCCCGGCCCGCAGCCCATGTCGACCACGTATCCGGGCAACTTAGCGCCGACCCTGGCGAGCAGGTCAGAAAACGGTCTGGCGCGCTCGCCTCCAAACCGCAGATATAGGGTGGCGTCCCACATCGTGGTCGATCCTTCTCTAATAACGAGAGACACATGTGGACCTGATTCCCTTGTACAGGACCAGTCCTCTTGACGTCAAGAGATACGCTCTAGTAATGGGCCAGCGCGCCAGACCCCGCACCGCAGCGGACTCTGCCGCCGAGGCAGGCTCCGAGGCCGGGCTTGGCGAGGACTCACTGCTACGCGATGAGGTCGACGACCTCGTGCAGGCCTGGCGGGCGCAGCGCCCGGACCTGGACGTCGAGCCGATGCAGGTGCTCAGCCGGATCTCCCGGCTGGCCCGGCACCTGGACATCGCCCGGCGCGGGGCGTTCGCCGATCACGACCTGGAGTCGTGGGAATTCGACGTACTCTCCGCACTGCGCAGGCAGGGACCGCCGTTCCAGCTCACCCCGGGGGCGCTGCTTCGGGCCACCTTGGTGACATCCGGCACGATGACCAACCGGATCGACCGGCTGGCCGCCGCGGACCTCGTCCGCCGGGAGCCAGACCCGAGCGACCGGCGGGGGGTGCTTGTCACCCTCACCGGCCGGGGCCAGGAACGGGTGGACGCGGCGCTGGCCGGCCTGCTGGGGCGCGAGCGAGCGCTGCTGGCGGGGCTGGACGCCGGGGCCCGCAGGCACCTGGCCGACCTGATGCGTATCCTGCTCGCCCCCTTCGACGCCGCCGAGTGAGCCACGGGTCGCCGCGTCGCCGACGCCGGCCGGTGCCTGATTAAGCATCCAGCTGGGCCGCGACGGTCAGCCAGCGCTCCTCCAGGTCCGCCTTTTCCGCCTGGGCCGCACGCAGGTCGGCGCCGAGCGCGGTGAGCTTTTCGTAGTCGGTGGCGTTCGCGGCCAGCTCCGCGGCCAGCTCCGTCTCGCGGGTTGACAAGCGTTCCAGCTGACGTTCCAGACGCTGCAGTTCCTTACGCGCGGTGCGCTCCTGCGCCGCGGCCGGCTTCGGCGCCGCCGAAGCGAACCCGCCGGGCGCCGGCCCGCCCGCCGCCGAAGCGAGCCCGCCCGCCGCCGGCCCGCCGGGCGCGACGCGAATGGCCCGGACCCGGTCCAGGTACTCATCCACGCCCCCGGCGAGGAACGCGAGCTTGCTGTCGCCGACCAGCGCGACGACGTGCTCCGTCACCCGCTCCAGGAAGTACCGGTCGTGGCTGACCACCACCAGCGTGCCCGGCCAGTCGTCGAGCAGGTCCTCGAACTCGGTGAGGGTCTCGATGTCCAGGTCGTTGGTCGGCTCGTCGAGCAGCAGCACGTTGGGCTCGTCCATCAGCAGCCTGAGCATCTGGACCCGGCGCCGCTCGCCGCCGGACAAGTCGCCGATCTTGGTCCGCTGCCGTTCGGTGGCAAAGCCGAGCCGCTCGAGGAGCTGCCCCGCGGAAAGCTCACGGTCACCGACCCGGATGCGCAGCCGTATCTCCTCCACCGCCGCGCGGACGCGCAGCTCCGGGTCGAGCTCGGCGAGTTCCTGGGACAGGTAGGCGAGCCGCACGGTCTTGCCCCGGATAACCGTGCCTGCCACCTGCAGCCCGGGATGAGCGAAGCCGGGGTTGTCCGCGGCGGCATCCGCCGCCAGGGACCCGGCCAGCACGTTGAGCAGCGATGTCTTACCGCTGCCGTTGACCCCGACGATCCCGATCCGGTCACCAGGGCCGAGTCGCCAGGTCACCTGATCAAGCAGGACGCGCTGACCACCCGGGGGGCCGACCGCTACCGACACGTCCTCGATCTCGATCACGGTCTTGCCCAGCCGGGCGGTCGCCAGCCGGGTCAGCTCGACGCTGTCCCGCGGCGGCGGCTCCGACGCGATGAGCACGGTGGCCGCCTCCACCCGGAACTTCGCCTTGGTGGACCTGGCCTTGGCCCCGCGCTGCAACCAGGCGAGCTCCTTGCGGGCCAGGTTGCGGCGGCGGCGTTCGGCGGCTTCCTCGCCGCGTTCCCGTTCCGCCTGGGCGAGCACGTAGGCGGAGTAGCCGCCCTCGGCGGAATGCACCTGGCCCCGGTCGACTTCCCAGGTCCGCTCACAGACGGTGTCGAGCAGCCAGCGGTCGTGGCTGACCACGATGACCGCGCAGTGCTCATTCCCGGCCCGGTCGCGCAGGTGACGGCCGAGCCAGTCGATCGCCTCGATATCCAGGTGGTTGGTCGGCTCGTCGAGCAGCAGCACGTCACGCTCGGCGACGAGCAGGGAGGCGAGCGCGACCCGGCGCCGCTCACCGCCGGACAGCCGCGCCACATCGGCGTCGACGCCGATCCCCGGGAGCAACTCGGCCATGATGCTCCGCGCCCTGGGATCGGCTTCCCACGGCGTGGGCGGCGAGCCGCCGGCGCGGCCGAACACGACCTCGCCCACCGTTCCGGTCAGCTGGCCGCTTTGCGGCAGGTAACCGAGCCGAAGTCCGGTGGCCATGGCCACCCGGCCGGTGTCGGGTTCGACCCGGCCGGCCAGCAGCGCGAGCAGCGTGGACTTACCCGCTCCGTTGCGGCCCACCACGCCGATCCGGTCTCCGGCCGACACCCCGAGCGACACGCCGTCGAGCAGGCTCCGGTGCGCGTACGCCTTGGCCGCCTTTTCCAGGCTGATCAGGTTCACCGGGCTCAGGTCACTTCGCCGCGGGAACGATGGCCGCGCCAGGTACCGGTCCGGTGACCCGGGCCACCGACCGGCACACGCCCGCGCCGGACAGGGACACGGCCAGGTCCAGCGCCCGGTTGGCGCTCGCCGCGAGAAACACGCAGGTCGGTCCCGAGCCGGCCACCAGCGCGCCCAGCGCGCCCAGTTCGAGCCCCGCCGCTATCGTCTTGCGCAGCGCGGGGAACAGCGTCACCGCCGCCTGCTGCAAGTCGTTGCTGAGAGCCCGGCCGAGCAACCGGGCATCACCCGAGCGCAGCGCCGACATGAGCGCGGCGTTCAGGTCAGGCTCGGCCGCCTTGGCCGCCCTCAGCCGGTCCAGCGTGGCGTACACCTCGGGAGTGGACAGGTGGCCATCGGCGAAGGCGAGGACCCAGTGGTACGGGGTGGCCGGGGCCAGCGCCGGGGTCAGCCGTTCCCCCCGGCCGCGGCCCACCGCGGTCCCGCCGAGCAGCGCGAAGGCCACGTCACTGCCCACTCGCGCGGCGACCTCGACCAGCTGGTCCGCGCTGAAGCCGGCCCGCCAGAGCTCGTTGCAGGCCACCAGGGCCGCCGCCGCGTCGGCGCTGCCGCCCGCCAGGCCCGCCGCCACCGGAATCCGCTTGGCGATCGTGACGTGGACCCCGGCGCGGTCCGCCGCCGCGCCAGTCGTCGCGGACCTGAGCGCGGCCACCGCACGTAGCGCCAGGTTGTCCCCGTCGGCCGGGACCCGGTCCGCGCCCTCGCCGGTCACCGCGATCCCGTCCTGGCCGGCCGGGACCACCGTGACCTCGTCGAACAGCGAGACGGCGTGGAACACCGTCACCAGGTCGTGGTAGCCATCGCCGCGCGGCGGGCCCACCGCGAGCTGCAGGTTGAGTTTGGCGGGTACCCGCACCGTCACACCGATCACGATGGCCAAATCGTATGCGGTGCGGCTGGGTGCACCGCCGCGAGCCGCGCGAAGTCGGCCACGCCGAGCGCCTCCCCGCGCAGACCAGGATCGACGCCCGCGGCCCGGAGCCGCCATTCGGCGGCGGACGCCGAGCCTGCCCAGCCGGCCAGCGCCGCCCGCAGCGTCTTACGCCGTTGCCTGAAGGCCGCGTCGACGACGGCGAACACCTCCTCGCGGCTCGCCGTCGTGGCCGGCGGGTCGTGCCTAGAGAACGCGACGAGCCGTGAGTCCACGTTCGGCACCGGCCAGAACACCGAACGCGGCACCGTCCCGGCCGGGCGGACCGCCGCGTACCAGGCCAGCTTGACCGAGGGGGTCCCGTAGACCCGGGACCCGGGTCCCGCGCACATCCGCTCCGCCACCTCGGCCTGCACCATGACCAGCCCGCGGCGCACCGAAGGCAGCGCGGCCAGCAGGTGCAGCAGCACCGGCACCGCCACGTTGTAGGGCAGGTTCGCGACCAGCACGTCCGGGCTGCGGCCGGTGGGCGCGGCCAGGTCCGCCTCGGTCACGCTCAGCGCATCGGCGGTCAGCACCACCGCCCGGTCCGCGGCCGCGGGGGCGCGGGCGGCGATCGTCCGGGGCAGTTCGCCGGCCAGCACCCGGTCGACCTCGACCGCCGTGACCTGGGCCGGCCCGGCTTCGAGCAGGGCCAGCGTGAGCGAGCCGAGCCCCGGCCCGACCTCGAGCACCGTATCCTGCGGCCGCAGCGCCGCCAGCGACGCGATCCGGCGCACCGTTCCCGCCTCGATCACGAAGTTCTGGCCGAGCCGTTTGGACGGCCGCACGCCAAGCCGCGCCGCGAGCTTTCTGACCTCGGCCGGCCCGAGCAGCCGCACGGCCGGCTCCGCCGCTACCACTACCAGGGGCCGAAGGTGCGCTCGGCGGTGGCCGTTACGGCGTCGCAGAAGGCCGCCACGTCGATGCCCTTCAGCTCGGCGAGGTAGCGCAGGGTGTAGGCCGCCATCGCCGGGGAGTTGGGCTTGCCGCGGTTGGGCACCGGCGTCAGGAACGGCGCGTCTGTCTCGACCAGGATGAGATCCGGCGGAGCCGCGATCGCGGCGTCGCGCAGCGGCTGGGCGCTCGAGAAGGTCACATTGCCCGCGAACGACATCACGTAGCCGGCTTCGGCGCAGCGCTTGGCCATGGCCGCGTCGCCGGAGAAGCAGTGGAACACCACCCGGGGCGGCGGCCCGTCGGCCTCCAGGATGGCCAGCACGTCGTCGTGGGCCTCCCGGTCGTGGATCATCAGCGCCTTGCCGGTCCGCTTGGCGATCTTGATGTGCTCACGAAACCACCAGCGCTGAACGTCCGGGGCGGCGTGGTCGCGGTAATAGTCAAGCCCGGTCTCCCCGACCGCGACGACCCGGGGCAGCCGGGCCAGCGCCTCGATGTCCGCAACCACCGGCTCGGCGGCGGCGCCGGTCTCGTTCGGGTGGATCGCCACCGCCGCGTACACCTCGTCGTGTTCCTCGGCGCACCGCACCGACCAGCGGGAGGACTCCAGCGTGGTACCGACGGTGATCACCTGGGCCAGGCCCGCCGCGCGGGCCGCGGCGAGCACCCCGGACACCGGCCAGCCGGTCATCTCGACGATGATGTCCAGGTGAGTGTGGCTGTCGAGGGCCGGCCTGGGCAGCGGTGCAGGCGGTGTGGGCGCGGTCACCACGGCTCGTTCGGGGGAAACATCAGGACTCCAGCCGGGCGAGTTCGGCATCGATCACCGAGGTGTCGAGTTTGGTGAAAAGCGGGGTCGGCGGGGCCAGCGGCGCGCCCGCCGGCAGCGGCACCGACGCCCACCGGGCCGCGCCGTCGTAGCTTCCGGTGATGACCGGGTAGGACGGGGCGCCGTCTTCGTCGACCTGGACCACCCGGGGCATGTCCGACCAGGTTCCGGTGCCGCCGAGCATCTGGTGCACCAGCTCGGACGACCGCGGCAGGAACGGGGTGAGCAGCGTCTTCGCGTCGTCGACGAGCTGCAGGGCCACGTGCAGCACGGTGCGCATCCGCTCCGGGTCGGACTCGCGCAGCTTCCACGGCGCCTGCTCGGAGAAGTACTTGTTGGCCTCGGCTACCGTCCGCATCGCCTCGGTGGTCGCGAACTTGAACCGGGACCGGTTCAGGTGGGCGCCCACGACCTCGAACGACTGCCTGGACCTGGCCAGCAGGTCCGCATCGGAGTCGGTCAGCGCGCCCGCCGCGGGGATCGACCCGATGTTGCGGGCCGCGAACGAGACCGCCCGGTTCACCAGGTTGCCCCAGGTCGCGACCAGCTCGTCGTTGTTGCGGCGGACGAACTCGCTCCAGGTGAAGTCGGTGTCCTGGTTTTCCGGCCCGGCGACGGCCACGTAGTAGCGCAGCGCGTCCACGTCGTAGGAGGCCAGGAAGTCCCTGACGTAGATCACCACGGCCCGGGAGGAGGAGAACTTCCGGCCCTCCATGGTCAGGTACTCGCTGGAGACCACCTCAGCGGGCAGGTTCAGCGGGCCGAGCGGGCCGGGTGAGCCGCCGCGGGCGCCCTGCCCGTTGTAGCCGAGCAGCATGGCCGGCCAGATCTCGGCGTGGAAGACGATGTTGTCCTTGCCCATGAAGTAGTACGACTCGGCGTCCGGGTCGGTCCACCAGGCGCGCCAGGCGTCCGGGTCGCCGCTGCGCCTGGCCCACTCGATCGACGCGGACAGGTAGCCGATCACCGCGTCGAACCAGACGTAGATCCGCTTGTCGGCCCGGTCCCGCCAGTCGTCAAGCGGCACAGGCACGCCCCAGTCCAGGTCCCTGGTGATGGCCCGGGGCTGCAGGTCGTCCAGGAGGTTGAGGGAGAACTTGAGCACGTTCGGCCGCCAGTGGCCCGCCTTGGCCTGCAGCCAGCCGCCGAGGACCTCGGCGAACGCGGGCAGGTCAAGGAAGTAATGCTCGGTTTCTGTGAAGATCGGCGTCTCGCCGTTGATCTTGGACCGGGGGCTGATCAGGTCGGCCGGGTCGAGCTGGTTGCCGCAGTTGTCGCACTGGTCGCCGCGGGCGTGCGGGTAACCGCAGATCGGGCAGGTGCCCTCGATGTAGCGGTCGGGCAGCGTGCGGCCGGTGGACGGCGAGATCGCGCCCAGCGTGGTCTTGGGGAAGATGTAGCCGTTCTCCAGCAGCCGGGTGAAGATCTCCTGGGTGACCGCGTAGTGGTTGCGCGTGGTCGTCCGGGTGAACAGGTCGTAGGTCATGCCGAGGCTGGCCAGGTCGTCGACGATCACCCGGTTGTACCGGTCGGCCAGCTCCCGCGCCGATACGCCCTCCGCGTCGGCCTGCACCTGGATCGGCGTGCCGTGCTCGTCGGTACCGCTCACCATCAGCACCCGGTTGCCCGCCATCCGCTGGTACCGGCTGAACATGTCGCAGGGAAGCGCGAAGCCCGAGACGTGCCCGATGTGCCGGGGACCGTTCGCGTACGGCCAGGCCGGAGCGGACAAGATAGTGCGCATGGGCTAAAGCCTAGGGGCAGCTGCCTGCTGCTCACGATATTTGACATCACTGGCCGGAACGGACTGTGGTGATCCGGCCGCGGGATGACGCGTGTGCCGGATGCCGAGAATGGACAGGAAGAACGTGCCGAGGATCAGCTGACAGCTCACTATCAGCGCGGTCACCGACGGGATCATCAGCCGCAGCGAGTGCTCGTAGTCGAGCTGGTGGAACTTCTGGGTATTCCAGTACAGCAGCGAGAAGATCAGGCCGACCAGGCCCGCCAGGCCGATCAGGAAGCCGAGGATCAGGCCGCGCTCCAGGGACAGCTTGGCCAGCAGCCGCTGCACCGCGGGCTCCTCCGGCAAGAAGCCCTCCGAGCCGGCGTAGACCTGCGTGAACAACCAGAAGAGCACGGCCTGGAAGCCGATCACGACCATCGCCGACGCGCCCACCAGGGTGTCCACGTCGAAGGTCACCCCGCCGACGCTGAACGGGTGCGGGGCCACGATCGCGCCGATGACCAGGCCCGCCGCCAGCAGCACCAGGCCAGGCAGGAAGAACAGCCAGCGCGGGCTGAACAGCAGCAGGAACCGCAGGTGCCGCCAGCCATCCCGCCAGGTGTGCAGGTGCGGCGGCCGGCTCCGGCCGTCCTTGGCCAGCGTGGTCGGCACCTCGGTGATCCGCTGGCCGGCCAGCGTCGCCTTGACCACCATCTCGCTGGCGAACTCCATCCCGGTCGCCTGCAAGTTGAGCGCCATGACGGCATCCCGGCTGAACCCGCGCAGGCCGCAGTGGAAGTCGCCGATCTTGCTGCGGAAGAACAGCCGGCCGATGAAGCTGAGCACCGGGTTGCCGAGGTACCTGTGCAGCGGGGGCATGGCCCCGGGCGCGACGCCGCCGGCGAACCGGTTGCCCATCACCAGGTCCGCGCCCTGGCGCAGTTCGTTAACGAACGGCATCAAGGAAGTGAAATCATAGCTGTCGTCGGCGTCGCCCATGATGATGTACTTGCCCTGGGCCGCGACGATGCCGCCCATCAGCGCGTTGCCGTAGCCCTTCTCGCTGATCGGGACGACGCGGGCGCCCGCCTCGGTGGCCAGCTGCTGGCTGCCGTCTGTGCTGCCGTTATCGGCGACGAGCACCTCACCGCTGATACCGCTCGTGGCCAGGAATCCCATCGCCTTGGCCACGCACGTCGCCACGGTCTCCGCCTCGTTGAGGCAGGGCATGACCACGGTCAGCTCCACGTTTCGTCTCCTTCACCGTCGGCCGAACCGGTCGCTTCTGGCCGCCCTAGGTCGCGCCTTCTATTACCGTAGGCGAGGGACGAAGCACCGAAACCGGCCGCTTGTTCATTGTCAGGGTCATCAACCCAGCACAGGAGGGTACGGCTTGAGGGTAATGCCTGCGGCCCCGCCACGTGAGCCTTCGGCGCGGCGAGCCCGGTCGATCCAGCCGAGCTGGGCCAGCCGGGACGGCCTGAAATCACTGGCCGGGCAGACCTGGTCCGGGCACCGCCTGTTCATCCTCGTGGCCATCCCGGCCGTGCTGCTCCGCGTCGACGCGGAGCTTGGCTACCGGTGGCAAGCCTGGTTCAACGACTCGTTCCAGTACCTTCAGAACACGGTCCGCTTCAACCTTGACCCGGTCCGCGCTTCGGGGTATTCGATCTGGCTGAAGATCCTGCAACCCCTGCACAGTTACGCTGCTGTAACGATTCTGCAACATCTCATGGGCCTGGCGGTGGCCGTCATGGTCTACGCGCTGGCCCGGCACCGCGGCGCCCGCCCCTGGCTGGCGACGCTGGCCGCCGTCCCTGTGCTCTACGACGGGTTCGAGATCCAGCTCGAGCACCTGATCATGGCCGATACCCTGCTGCTGTTCCTGCTCGTGCTCGCGACCACGATGCTGCTGTGGAACCCGGCGGGCCCCAGGCTGGGTACCTGCCTGGGCGTCGGCCTGCTGCTCGGCATCGCCGACTGCGTCCGGGCGGTCGGCTTGCCGCTCCTCGTCATCTTCGCCGTCTACATGATCATCAGGCGGGTCAGCTGGCGGAAGGTCGCGGCCACCATCGTCGTGTGCCTGCTCCCGGTGGTCGCCTACGCCGGCGTGTTCGACCTGGAACACGGCCAGTTCGCCATGAGCGACGCCACCGGCGTGTTCCTGTACTCCCGGGTGATGACGTTCGCCGAGTGCAACAAGATGAGCGTCCCCGCCGACGAGCTCTGGCTCTGCACCACGGTGCCGCCGGACCAGCGGCCGATCGCGCAGGCCTACATCTGGACCGCGCCGTCCCCACTCGACCGCTACAAGCCAGGCAAGTTCGCCTCGGCGCCGAACCAGCTGGCGGAGGACTTCGCCATCCGCGCCATCGAGGCCCAGCCGCTCGACTACGCCAAGGCCGTGGCGGACGACACCTGGCGGGCGTTCGGCTGGAAGCGGGTGGTGTTCCCCAACGCCCCGACCTACGACGAGTACCTATTCGGCTACCGTTCACTGCCGGTCCCGAACTTGGGCGGTACCAGCCTCGGGCGATACCACTCCTTCGCGGCCGCCTACGTCCAGGGCAACCCGCTGACTCAGGTCGTGGCGCCGTTCGCCAACGTCATGCGGGTGTACCAGCGGCACGTCTACCTGCCGGGCACCGGGTACGGGCTCATCCTGCTTGTCGGCCTGGGCGGCCTCGTGCTGGCCTGGCGGCGGCTGGGCGGCGAGGCCCTGCTGCCGTGGACCATCTCGCTGGCACTGATCGTGATCCCGGCGGCGACCGCCGAGTTCGACTACCGGTACGTGCTGCCCGCCGTCCCCTTCGCCTGCCTGGCGGCGGTCATGGCCTTCAGCCCGGGCACCGAGGGCAGCCGCTGGCTGGGTCGGCTAGCGGGCCGCCGGCGCCAGCACCCAGGAAACCTCGAGCCCTCAGCGTCCGCCGGACCCGCTGCGAGCGCCGGGTCCGAGTCCGGCGGGTCCGAGTCCGGCGGGCCCGGGGCCGTCGGTGTCTCCGGCGTCGCGAGCTCGGCGTCGGCTCCTGCGGTCGGTTCCGGCGACGACCAGCGTGATCTCGCCCCGGACAACCCCTGAGCCGCCGCCCGCGGCGGCCGCCCACGCGGCCAGCTCGGCCAGCGGGCCGCGCACGATCTCCTCGTGCACCTTGGTGAGCTCGCGGCACACCACCGCCCGGCGGTCGGCGCCGTGCGAGACGGCCAGCTCGGCCAGCGTGCCGGCCAGCCTGCGGCCGGCCTCGAAATAAACCTGGGTCCGGCTGTCGGCGGCCAGCTCCGCGAACCGGGTGTTCCGCTGGCCCTTGCCGCGGGGCGGGAACCCCTCGAAGCAGAACCTGTCGGTGGGCAACCCGGAAACAGCCAGCGCCGTCGTTACCGCGGACGGGCCAGGCAGCGCCGTCACCCGCAGGCCGGCCGCGGCCGCGGCGGCGACGAGCCGGTAGCCCGGATCGCTGATCGCCGGGGTACCCGCGTCGGTGATGAGCAGGATGTCCTGCCCCGCCTGCAGGTCTCCGAGCAGGCCGGGGGTGCGGCGCGTCTCAACCGCGTCGTAGTAGGAGACCACCCGTGCCTTGAGCTCGACGTTCAGGTGAGAGGCGAGCCAGCGGACGCGGCGGGTGTCCTCGGCCGCGATCAGGGTGGCCTCACCGAGTGCGGCGACCAGCCGGGCCGACGCGTCGTCGGCCCGGCCGATGGGAGCCGCGGCCAGGGTCAGCACGCCAGCCTCGCCTGGCTCCCGCTGCGCCTCACCCGCCTCGCGCCGCGTCCCGCCAGCCTCGCGCCGCGTCCCGCCAGCCTCCCGCTGCGTCTTTCCGCTCTGGCGTCCCGACATGTCGTACCGCATCCTGTTCTGCTGGGTGCCCGGCACATCATCCGGCCTAGCCGGACCTTACCGCCGCCATCGGCTTCCGCTCCGCCCTGCCGGGCGGAGTTTCCCGCCTGTCACCCCGCCTGCGCGCCTGGCTTCGGTAGCATGTGCCCGATGACGGCTACCGAGGCTGACATGCCCGCCATGCCCGCCACCGACGAAACCAGCAGGCTTTCGGTTCTCCGGGCCCGGCTGGTTTCACCGATGCCCGCCGACCGGCTGTGGGGATGGCTGGGGCCGCTGCTGGTCACCGCGTTCGGTGCGTTCCTGCGCTTCGACCGGCTGCGGGTGCCGCGGGCCTTGGTCTTCGACGAGACCTATTACGTCAAGGACGCCTGGAGCATCCTGCACCATGGGGTCGAGCTGAACCTGGTCAATAACGCCAACGCCATCATCCAGGCCGGGCACACCAACATCTTCGCGCCCTGTAACGGCACGTCGGCTTGCGGTGAATACGTGGTACAGCCGGAGGTAGGCAAGCTGCTGATCGCGGTCGGCGAGTGGCTGTTCGGCCTGAACTCGTTCGGCTGGCGGTTCGCCAGCGCGGTGTTCGGCTCGCTGGCCATTCTGCTGATGTGCCGGATCGCCCGCCGGATGACCAGGTCGACCCTGCTTGGCTGCGTCGCGGGTCTGCTGATGTCGCTGGACGGCCTGGAGTTCGTGGCCTCGCGGACCGGGATCTTGGACATCTTCTTGATGTTCTTCGTGCTGGCCGCGTTCGGCTGCATGGTCATCGACCGGGATATCTCCCGGGCCCGGCTGGCCGCGAGGGTCGCGGGTATTGGGGTTCAGGCGGGCGAGGTGCACGGGATCGGGCCCAGGCTCGGGATCCGCCGGTGGCAGGTCGCGGCCGGGATCTTCCTTGGGCTGGCCGTGGCCACCAAGTGGGATGCGGCCTGGTACATCCTCGCGTTCGCCGCGCTCGGCATCTTGTGGGACATCGGCGCTCGCCGGACGGCCGGGCTGCGCGCCTGCGTGCGGGGCGCGTTCCGCGACGCGCTGTGGCTGCCTGTCACCTTCGTGGTGATCCCGCTGGGGGTCTACCTCGCCAGCTGGAGCGGCTGGTTCGCCACCAGCACCGGCTACGACCGGAACTACGCGCAACTGCACGGCGTGCACACCCCGGTGATCTCGGCCCTGTACTCGCTGTACGAGTACCACATGGCGGCGATCAAGTTCGGCGTGGGCCTGCGCTCCCCGCATCCGTACCAGTCGCAGCCGTGGGACTGGCTGCTGATGACCAGGCCGGTCGCGTTCTTCTACGAGTGCTACACCGGCCCGGTGGCGGGCCCATCGCACTACTGCCCGACGGGTTATAAAGGCGCGGAGTGGTCGCAGGAGGTGCTGGCGATCGGGACCCCGGCGATCTGGTGGGGTTCCATGCTGGCCCTGGTGTTCTGCCTGGGCTGGTGGCTGCTGCACCGGGACTGGCGAGCCGGGGCGGTACTGCTCGGCGTCATCGCCGGCTGGGCGCCCTGGTTCCCGCTGGTGACCCGGACCAAGTTCTACTACTACGCGCTGGAGTTCGAGCCGTTCCTGATCTTGTCCATCGTGCTGTGCCTGGGACTGATCCTGGGGCCAGCCAAGGCGAGCGTGCTGCGCCGCTCGATCGGGGCCGGCGTGGTGGGCGCCTACGTGCTGTGCGTGCTGCTGATGTTCTGGTATTTTTATTCGATCTTGGCGGGCAAGGTCATCCCCTATCAGGACTGGCTGAGCCACATGTGGTACCGGATAGGCCGGGGCTGGATCTGACGGGCTGACCGCAGGCCGCGCGTTCCTGCGGGCCCTGCTTCTGGCCATCCTTCAGTCGGCTTTCAGGTTTCATTGAGCTGGCACGGGCATCGTTAGGACAGTCGGGGGTAGAAGGACAAGACACCGATCCGCCGCCAACGTGATTTCCGCAACAGGGGGGGACGTTTCCGGGCCTGTTGTGCGTCTATATACAGTGAGATGACAAAACACCGGAGCGAACATGAGCCGAGCCGAACACTCTAGCGATGATCGCGCGCGATTTGAGCGCGACGTCATTCCGCAGCTTGGCCAGCTGTACCCGGCGGCGCTCCGGATGACGAGGAACCCGACCGACGCCGAAGACCTCGTCCAGGAAACGTCGGTCAAGGCGTACGCGGCGTTCCAGCAGTTCACCCCGGGCACGAACCTGCGGGCCTGGCTGAACCGGATCCTGACCACCACCTTCATCAACGTCTACCGCAAGCGGCGGCGAGAGCCCCAGCAGGCACTCGGCGGCGACCTGCAGGAATGGCAGATGTCCGCCGACCGGCTCGCACCGCCTGTGCCGTCGGCGGAGACCGAGGCGCTGGACCGGACCACCGATTCCGACCTGCTGCGGGCCCTGCGCGAGCTGCCCGGTGAGTTCCGGACCGCGGTGTACCTGGCGGACATCGAGGGTTACCCCTACCGTGAGATCGCCGAGATTATGGGCACCCCGGTCGGGACGGTGATGTCGCGGCTGCACCGTGGCCGCAGGAAGATCCGGGAGCAGCTGCTGGCCGGCGGGTTCGGCGCCCCGCAGGCCGGGTCCTCCGGCGCCTGAGACGCCGCCTGGTTCCGTTCTGGGTTAACGCCCGTACAGGGTGAGCATGACTTCCCCGGCCATCCAGCGGTGGACGATGTGCATCCCGGCCGCCGCGATCAGCGCCATCTTCTCCTTGTCCACCGGGGTGGACGGTACGGGGAACTTGTAGGTGCTCGCGCCGGTCACCACCCACACCCGGCTGACGTCGGTGAACCGGCTTTTCAGCAGGGCCGGGCTGGTGATCTCGTTGCCGGCCAAGGTGCCCGACGCGATCGGGGGCGTGGCCAGCGCGATATCCCGCAGCTTGGCGAAGGGCGCCGGGTACCCGGTGCCGATCACACGCATGTCGACCGGGAGATAAAAGACCACGTCGCCGGATTGCTCGTTGGTCGCGACGATAGCCGAGGCCAGCCTCAGATTGTCCGGCCGGGCCGCGCTCTGCCTGATCGCCTGCTGCGGCCCGATCAGCAGGACGGCGAGCACCAGGCCGACCAGGGCGGACGGCGCCCAGGCCGGCCCGAGCCTACCCCAGGGCGTGCCCGCCACGGCCCTGGTCAGGCCGACCAGGCCCGCCGCGACCAGGACCGCCACGGCGGGCAGGCAGAACTCGACGTACCGCTCGACGTAGACCGGCTTGACGAAGGACCCGGCGATGAGCAGGAAAGGCGGCACGGTCAGCCAGGGCAACGCGATCGCCGCGGGGTTGAGCGGGCGCCAGTTGTCCGCGAGGCAGGCGGTCGCCACCCCCGCCAGCGCCAGCAGGGCGACCGGGACGATCAGTGCCGTCGAGCCCGCGAAGTTGGCGAAGAGCCTCTCGATCGTGCTGGCGTCAGGTCGCGTCACCCAGGAGATCTGCTTCTGCTCGCGGAAGCAGATGCGCAGCAGCGGGCTGAGCACCAGCAGCGCCACGACGCTGACGGCCAGCCAGCGCAGCGGCACCCGGCCTATCCGGCGCCCGTTTCCGCTCCGGACGCGGGGGTCGTCGGGTTGGGTCAGCAGCAGCGTGACGCCGTGGGCGACCAGGATGAGTAGCCCGAACAGGTTGAAAAGACCGGTCAGGGCCACGGCGGCGGCGTAGGCCGACCACCACCGCCAGCGGCCGTCGGGGTAGGCCCGGAGCAGCAGGTAGCTGGAGATCGTGGCGAACATCGTCACGATCGCGTAGGACCTGGCCGTCTGCGCGTAATAGGTCATGAAGGGCGCGGTCGCGAACACCAGGCCGGACAGCAGCCCGGTCAGCGCCGGGACATGACGGTTGGCCCGGCCGCCCGGATCTGGCCGCTGAGCGAGCATGGCGGCGCGCCGGCCGATCGCCGCGGTGAACGCGGTGGCGATGACCATCGCGCACAGCGAAGGGAACCGCAGGGCTGCCTCTGAGGTCCCGGCCGCGGCCGCGATAACGTGCATGAGAAGGTAGTAGGCGCCGTGCACGGCATCGGTGTGCCCGAGCAAGGTGAAGATCTGGCTGACCGGCCGGTTGATCGCATCCCTGGTGTAGGCCTCGTCCCGCCAGAGCGAGGGCCCGCCGATCTCGTACCCGCCGGCCACCAGCGAGACAGCCGCAGGCACGGCGATGACCAGCCAACCGGGCAGTCGCCGACCCGGCGAGCGCTCCGCTGGGCCGATCACGGGGCCGGACCCGGCAGGGCTGACGGCCTCAGCCGGCCCGGTCGCAGCCAGCCCGGTCGCAGCCGGCCCGTCGGCCGGGCCGGCCCGATGACTGCCGTTGACACGAGCAGTCGGTGCCGTCGGCATCGTCGCCTGCCGGGAGACTTGGCCGCTAGATGAGCCCGCGACGCCCGGCACGGCCGGGTTCTCGGCCCCAGCGTCCCCTTCCGACACGATCAGTCCCTTCCGCCCGCAGGTCGCGTGCCTGCCGCGTATCGGACCTCAGGCTATCCGAGACCCGGCCGGCTAACCGGCCCCTCCCGATTCGGCCGGCGTAAACAGTTCCGGGCCGAGGCTACTAGCATCAGGTGTCGCTGACATATCGTCATGCTCCGTCTGATGGAGGACGTGTGGATCCCGAGACCGTAGACCAGAATTACGCCCAGCTGCAGCAGCAGGGTCAGCAAACGGCAGCGCTGATCCAGGCCCTGGCCGGCAAGCTGCAGGCGGCTGCCGCCGCGGGCGACCCCAACGCCCGTGAATGGATGCTTGACCTGAAGGAAATAACACTGGGGGTGCAGCAAGAGGAAGGGCAGGTGTCGCTGCTGCTGCAGTCCATCCACTCGATGGTCGACAACCACGTTCAAGCAGCCGCAGCCGCCGCGCCGCCCCAGTATCAGCAGCCCCAGTACCAACAACCCGAGTATCAGCAGCCGCAGTATCAGCCCCAGTACCAGCAGGGCGGTGGTGCCGTGGGCGGAATGGGAACGCTGCAGCGGTTCCTCGGTGGCGGATTCGGCCGCGCCATCGTGACCGGCGCCGGCTTCGGCATCGGTGACGACATCATCAACAAGATTTTCTAGTCGGAATTCAGGCGGGAGAAGTGGCTCCCTGGCGTCCAATGTGATGTTCCCTGGCGTCCCGCTGGCCGCTGTGGTCCCGGCTGCCCCGCCCGCCGCCCGTTCCCGGCGTCCTGGCCGGGATTTGCGTGGTGGATCCGGGCTTCATGGCGGATCCGGTGCACGGGGATACCCCCCTATCCACCGCAGAGCCCGGATCCACCACAATCTAATCCCGGGGCCGCCGCACCACGGGCCCGGCAGGTGCTGTCACGTCACACGGGAACCGCTGGCCTCCGGCGGGCGTGCCCGGGGGCACCGTCTCGCTGCCACTGAGCGGGCGTCGCGGGTCAGGACGTGAAGAGGCGGTCGCAGACGCGGGCGGAGGCCTTGCCGTCATCGAGGGGGCAGAACCTGGCCGCGAATTGCTGGTAGGCGTCGCGGTAGGAGGCGGTGACCGCGTCGATGTCCCTGACCGCCGCGATCACCTCGGCCGAGGTGGCCAGCAGCGGCCCAGGCGCCTCGGCCTCGAAGTCGAAGTAGAAACCGCGCAGGTTGTCGCGGTATTCGGCCAGGTCGTAAGTGAAGAACACGATCGGCTTGCCGGTGACCGCGTAATCGAACATGGCCGAGGAGTAGTCGGTGAGCAGTACGTCGGCCACACCGAACAACTCGGTGATGTCGGGGTAGCTGGTGACGTTGAACGCGAACCCGTCCCGCATCCCGGCCGGCACGTCGTCCGCCATCTGATGGTGCCCGCGGATGAGGAATACATGGTCCTGGCCGAGCTCGCGCCAGGCGCGCTCCAGATCCAGGCGCATGTCGAACCGGTACCTGCGGCCGTTCGCGTACACCTGATTGTCGCGCCAGGTCGGCGCGTACAGCACGACCCGTTTGCCCGCGGGCAGGCCGAGCCGCTCCCGTACCCGCGCCGCCAGCTCGGCGGTGTCGCCGCGGCGCAGCAGGTCGTTGCGCGGGTAGCCGTATTCGCAGATCTCCCCGTCGTACCGGAAAGCGCGGCGCATGACCGGGGTGCTGAACGGGTTCTGCGACAGCAGCAGGTCCCACTGCGCGACGTCGCGGGCCAGGTGGTCGAAGTACGCCGTGCCGCTGATGAACTGGGGGTTGGAGATGTCGAACCCGATCCGCTTCAGCGGCGTGCCGTGCCAGGTCTGCAGGTAGACCTGGCCGTTCCGCTTACGGAACGGCGCTTGCATGTCGTCGTTGGAGACCAGGTACTTGGACCTGGCCAGGGCTTCGTAGTACTCCTCGGTGCCGCGGAGCACCGCGGTGCCGCCCTCGGGCACCGGGACCGACCTGTCGGTGACGGCCCACAGGTGCTCGCGGTCGTCACCACGGCGGCGCAGCTCCTCGGCGATGCCGAGCGGGTTGTCGCCGCACTGCTTGCCCTTCCAGCTGACGAAGAAGACCGAGTCGCGGACCGGGGTGCGGCTCATGGCGGGGTAGAACCCGCGCCGCAGCGCCCGTTGAGCGAAGTTGCCCTGCTCGATGCGGCGCAGCTGGGGCTCGGCGGTGAGCATCGGATCGTCGTGACCGGTAATCATCAGCCGGTACCACTTGCGTCCCGCAGCCACCCGCGTTCCTGGCACATCGTTCAGCCGGTCGTGGTCGTACGTCAGTTCCGCGAGGGTGTCAGGGCCGCCGCCCACCGGGCGGACGAACAGGTTCCATTCGCCGTCGCGCAGCGGGATGGCCGAGCCGAAAAACGGCATCCGGTCCAGGTCAGCCTCGACGCTGAAGCGCTCGCCGTCGCGGCGGAAGCCGATGACATGGGCATCGGCAGACCCGATCCGGCGCACGACCGTCTCATAGCCGCCGTCCGCGCCGAGGAAACTGCCACGCAGCACCAATCGCCCGTCCGGCCGCCACTCGTGCTCGTCGATCACCGGACGCGGGGTGCGTTCTGCCATCACAAGGTCACCGTAGCGGCTCCGCCCGACCACGGCCTCAAGGCAGCCGAAGAGGTGCCTGCTCTCCGGCATGCCGTCCGGCCACGCCACCCTGACCCGCGGCTGCCCGGCCAGCTTGAGGTAGACATCCCAGGCCATCCCGTCATCCCCGACGACCCGGCCCACCCGGTCCGCCACATCCCGCGCCCCGGCTAGATCGCTCAATGGCACCCGCGCCAGGAACTTGCCGTCACCGCATGCTACGGCGGGGAAGGAGCGGCTCGCCGCGCCGCGATTACGCACCAGGACCAGTTCGCCCTCGACGTCCGGGACATCGGCTCCGGGTACCTCGACCCCGATCTCCACCGACGGGTCGCCGTCGTGCCAGGCGTGGCCGGCCGCGCAGGCGCCGAGCCGCCAGACCGCCACGTTCAGGCCGAGCCCGGCCCACCGGGCACCGAACCGCAGTCCCGGGCCGAGCTGCCGCGGCTGCGGTCGCTCGGCGGGGCCAGGCACGGGAGTGTGTACCCGGGCCGGACGCCAGACGCCGTGGCCGCGGACGAGCATGTAACACTGCCACTCTCCGGGGTGCCGGAACCGGCGCGGGCTGATCTCGAACCGGAAACCGGACCAGTCGTAGTTGTAACGGTCCTGCTCGGACAGCGCGGTGGCGTCCGGGTTCAGGAACGAGCGGACAGGCACGATCACCGGCCGCCGGCGGCCAGGAGGCCGCAGGATTACGATCTTGGAGGTGTTCCTGCGGTTGGCGACGTCGACCGACGGCACGTTGGCCCGCCCGGTGACCACCAGCCGGGCGCCCTGCCCCTTGGGGTCACGGGTCTTGGGGATCCAGCCGATGTCGTCCACCCGCATGTGCGGGTCGAGGTCGCGCCAGTGCGGCCGGAACACGCGGGCGGGCACCGGCACCGGCGACTTCTGCCGGAACGGCAGGTCGGCGCGTAGCAGGCCCCAGCGCCTGACCATGGGGAGCTGTCGTACCGGCTGGTCCATCATCCAGGCGGCCAGCTCGGCGAGTTGCGGCAGGGCCCTGATCCGGACCAGATGATAGGCCAGCTTGTGCGTCGCGGGCAGGCTGCGCAGCACCCGGCGGCCCACGTGGTCCAGGTACCCGTTCACCAGGTCGGTGAACTCGGCCCGGTACGCCTCGGTCACCTTGTGCAGATCCTGGACGTAGAGCCACAGGTCGTTCTTCAGGGCCTTGCGCTGATGGGCCCTGAGCAGTTTCTCCGTCGAGTGCCGGGCGATGAACTCGTCGATGTCGTCAAGCGCGGTCATCCGGTCCCGCAGGTTGGCGACACTGGTACGGCTCTGCGTGATCGACAGGCCGCCCTGCGCACGTTCGCGCCAGTAGTAGACGATGTCGGGGATCACGTCCACGGCCGTGGCCAGCACATGCGCTTTGGTCGTCAGCCGGATGTCTTCCCACACCACGTGCTCAGGGAAAGACAGCTGGTGAGCATCCCAGAAGCTGCGCCGGAATAGCTTGTTCCAGCAAGTCACGTCATAGAGGAGCCGCGGCGTCTTGGTGATCTGCGTCCTGACCTGACGCCCCTTGATGGCCAGCGAGTGCAGGCCTGACGGGTTGATCCCGTGCGGCCCGGTGCGCACGACGGCGCCGCTGACGAAGTCGGACCCCGAGCTGTCCAGCGCGTGCACGAACAGCTCATACGTGTTGGCGGGCAGCATGTCGTCGCCGTCGACGAAGGCGAGGAACTCGCCGCGGGCACGCTCGATGCCGCGGTTGCGCGCGCCGCCGGGGCCGCCGTGCTCCGGTGAGATGAGCGTGAACCTCGGATCGGCGGCGGCCTTCGCCCGGGCGATACCGGCGCTGCCGTCGGCCGACCCGTCATCGACCATGATCACTTCGATGTCGGGATAAGTCTGGGCGGCGATCGAGTCCAGGCAGTCGGCGAGATCGCCTTCGTTGTTGAAGAACGCCACGACGACGCTGATCCTGGGGCTTGTCACTGGTGTCCTTGGGTCGTCATCCGATGGCCGGGGCTTCCCAGCCGAGGGCCACCGGGTCGTACACCCGTTCCACGTAGATCTGGTGCCACAGCGAGAATACGACCAGCAGCCATACCTGCCGCCAGGTCACCGTGGGGTCGCCGGCCCGGAACCGGCGCACGATGTCGATCGCGACGCTCTGGTTCAGCCACTGACCAGTCTGCGCCGTCCGGACAACCTGCTCGGCGAAACCATACATGTCGCCGCTGAGCCAGTGCCCGAGCGGGACAGGGAAACCGAGCTTGGGCCGTTCCGCCGCGGCCTGGGGCAGCAGGTCGTTGATGGCCTCCCTGAGCGCGAACTTGGTGGTGCCCGCGGCGGTCTTCTCCACCCGGGCCAGCCGCGCCGCGACGGCGAGCACCTCGCGGTCCAGGAACGGCGTGCGCAGCTCGAGGCCGTGCGCCATGGCCATCCGGTCCGCCTTGACCAAGATGTCGCCCGGCAGCCACGTGTTGACGTCGACCAGCTGCATGGTGGCGACGTCGTCCAGGCCGGCCTCGGCCGCCTGCCGGTACACCGGGTCGGTTACGTCGAATTCGCTGCCGTTCCCGCGCCTGACCAGCAGCCGCGCCTGGTCGGTCTGGTACACGTAAGCGTTGCCGATGTAACGCCGCCGCAGCGGGGTTGAGGTCCGGTTGAGCAGGCCCTTCCCCTTGGCGCCTGCTGGCATCTCGGAGGCGACCCGGCTGATCGTCGCGCGCCCCCAGCTCGGCAGCGCCTTCCCGGCCCTGACCATGCCTGGCTGGTAGTAGACGCCGTAACCGCCGAACAGCTCGTCAGCGCCCTCGCCGGACAGCACCACCTTGACGTACTTGCGGGCCTCGCGAGCCGCGAACCAGAGCGGGACCGCGGCCGCGTCCGCCATCGGGTCGTCGAGGTGCCAGATAATCCTGGGCAGGGCGGCGACGAACTCCTCCGGGCTGATCAGGTAGGGAATGGACTTCACGCCGAGCGCCGTCGCCGTCGCCATCGCGTCGTCGATCTCGTTGTAGCCCTCGCGCTCGAAACCGACGGTAAAGGTCAGCAGGCCGGGAGTGATCTCCGCGGCGAGTGCGCACAGGGTGGCCGAATCCACCCCGCCGGACAGGAACGCGCCCACCGGCGCGTCGCTGCGCAGGTGCACGGCCACCGAGTCGCGCATCGCGGCCAGGATCTTCTCCGGCGAACTCGACGAGGGGGATCGGGCGGGCCGCAACTCCGGACGCCAGTACCTGAAGACGTCGACCCGGCCGCCGGGCCGCGCGATCAGCACGTGCCCGGGCGGCAGCGACCGGGCCGGCGGCACCAGCGTGGCCGGCGCCGGTACGTACTGGAACGACAGGTAGCGGCGCAGCGCATCCGGGTCGATGGCGGTCACCTCGCCGGAGTCGGCCAGCGCCTTACGCTCGGAGGCAAACCTGAGCTGGGGTCCTGACCTGGGCCGGTGGCCGCCTGTGGTCAGGGCGTAAAAGAAGGGCTTGATGCCGAACGGGTCCCGGGCGCAGAAGAGCTCCCGGTCGCGCTTGTCCCAGATGGCGAAGGCGTACATGCCCCTGAGCTGGCGCACCACGTCCTTGCCGAGCCAGGCGTACGTCTCGAGCAGGACCTCGGCCACAGACCGGCCGCGCAGCTGGACGCCGCGGGCCGCCAGCCGCTGGGCCAGTTCGACATAGTTGTAGATTTCGCCGTCGAAGACCATCACGTAGCGGCCGTCGGCTGACTGCATGGGCTGACGCCCGGCCGGGGATGGGTCGATGACCGCCAGCCGCCTGAAACCAAGAGCGAGGTCGGGATCGGTGAAAAACCCCTGGTCGTCGGGTCCACGATGGGCAATGCGCAGCGCGCCACGGCCCACCCACTCGGTGTCCGGGCCTGCTCCGTCTGCCAGCGCCAGGCAGCCGGTAATTCCGCCCATGCGTGCCGCCCAACGATCGGGGTCTAAGGAGTTCCGTGCCCCGACCAGCCTACTTGGGCTGGAATCTGATCCCGCCGTCGAAGCGGACGACCTCGGCGTTCATGTAGTCGTTCTCGATCAGCACCCGGACCAGGTGGCCGAACTCATCCGGCCGTCCCATCCGCTTGGGGAATACGACCGGAGCGATCAGCTTGGCCTTGAACTCCGCGGCGTTCTCCGTGAACCCGTAGATGGGGGTGTCGATGATGCCGGGGCAGATCGTGTTCACCCGCACCCCGATGGCGCCGAGGTCCCGGGCGGCCGGCAAAGTCATGCCGATGATGCCGCCCTTGGACGCGGAGTACGCGATCTGGCCGGTCTGGCCCTCGATGCCCGCCACCGAGGAGGTGTTGATGACGACGCCGCGCTGCCCGTCGGCGTCGGCCGGCTCCGTCCTGGCCATGGCGGCGGCCGCGATGCGCATCAGGTTGAAGGTACCGATCAGGTTGATGTTGATGACCTTCTGGTAGCTAGCCAGGTCATGAGGGGCACCGTCCCGGGCGACGGTCCGCGCGGCCCAGCCGATGCCCGCGCAGCTGATCGCGGCCCGGAGCGGTGCCCCGACGGTCGTCGCGGTGTCCACCGCCGCCTGGACGGATGTCTCGTCCGAGACATCCGTACGCGCGAACACGCCGCCGATCTCCCCGGCGATCCGCTTCCCGCTCTCTTCGTTCAGGTCAGCTACGACCACCGTGGCGCCGGCCGCCGCGAGCACCCGCGCCGTGGCCTCGCCGAGACCGCTCGCACCGCCGGACACAATGGCTGCCGTACCGTTCAAGTCCATGCCGGGAGCATACCCGGCCCCAGCCGCACCTTACCTATCGGGACCTGGGCCGGAACCAGGTCAGATGGCGGGCACCATCAGCTCGTCGGCGGCCTGGTAGCGCGCAGGCTCGTAGGGGAACCGGTCGGTGAACACTGGCTCAAGGTCGGTGAGCCAGGTGGCCGCCGGGTCAAACCGGGCAAAGAACGGCAGGCCCACCAGCTGGGGGTCGCGGGCCTGGATCATGCGCAGGACGAAAACCCTGACCCCGGCCAGCTCGGCCACTCCGTCGACGCAGATCTTGCCCGGGGTAGCCGACATCGACGGACCGCGGACCGTCCGGCACAGACCGGAGACGCCCTGGTAAGCCTCGCGGAAGATGTCGTAGCCCCGGGCCAGCGGCACGGCGAAGTAGTCCTGCGGACCGGTATCGCGTTCCACGAACATGTAGTAGGGCACCATGCCCATCCGGACCTGCGTCCGCCACATGGCCTGCCACGCCGCCGCGTCGTCATTGATCGACCTGATCAGCGGGGCCTGAGTGCGGATCACCGCGCCCGTGTTCGCGATCCGGCGCACCGCCTCGCCGAGTAGCGCGGGGGCGAGCTCACGCGGATGCGAGAAGTGCGCCATCAAGGCGAGCGCACGGCCCGAGGCCACCACCTCGCCGAACAGCCCCAGGGTGGCGCCGCGTCGGGGTCGGTGACGAACCGCTGCGGCCAGTACGCGAGCGACTTGGTGCCGATCCTGATGGACTCCAGGTGGTCAAGGCCGTTCCGGGGGTCGATCAGCGGCCCGATATACCGGCGCAGGACCGCCTCGCCCATGATCATCGGATCGCCGCCGGTAATGAGCACGCTGGTCACCTCGGGATGCTCACCGAGATAGGCCACCAGCATGCCGATATCGTCGGTGGCCATCTTCAGGTCAGGCTCGTCCACGAACTGCGCCCACCTGAAACAGTAACTGCAGTACGCATGGCAGGTCTGCCCCTGCCGGGGGAAGAAAAGCACTGTCTCCGGGTACTTATGCTGCAGGCCAGGCAGCGCCCGGCCGTGCAGGCTTGGCGCGTTCAGCAGGAGCTGGCCGGCCGGCTGCGGGTTCAGCCGCAGCCGGATCTCATGGGCGGCCGCACGCAGCGCCGCATCGGGGGCGCCGCCACTGATCAGGTCGGCGAGCCGCCGCACATCCGCCGCGGGCAGCATGTCCGGTTGGGGAAAGACGAGCCGGTACATCGGGTCGTCCGGCGCCGCGTCCCAGTCGATGAGGTTCTCGACCACGTACGAATTGGTCCGGAACGGCAGCACGCTCGCTACCGCCCGCACCGCAAGCCGTTCCGCCGGGGCCAGGCCTGCCCGCTGCACGAGCGTGTCGAGGTGTTTCGCCGAGTAGGCATGAAACCCGTGCATAACAGCTGCCATATTTTATGGACGTTCTCGATGTCGGGTTGGTTCCGCTTTTCCTTCCTCCGCTGCCACCTTTCTCACCGCTAGAGAAATACCGCGTTCCGCAGAAATTACTCGTCTGGATCACAGCAATCTTTAAACATCCGGGCCTGATATCCGCTCCATTCCGCGCCCTTTTAGCCGTACAATGCACGGCCGGTTAGGGTGACCGCAGGTGCGCACCGGGCACGGCCCGCGGGCGGCCGCACCAGGTGCGGAGCCTTGCCAGGGCCATAATAGGGCCCACCAGACTGGCACACTTTGGCTAAAGGACACACGAAGGATGAGACATCATCTCGGCCCGCGAACCCCGGTGACACGCTGAGCACGGCACCGGACGGCGAGGCGGCGCCGGCGACGGGGGAACCCGGCGGGATCACCGGCTCCGGTGCCGGGGACTCCGGCAGGCCGCTGGCGGTCAGCGACCCGTACGGCGGCTTCGGCCTCGCTGGCCCGGTCATCGCGGTCGACGCCATGGGCGGTGATCACGCTCCCGGCGAGATTGTCGCCGGGGCGCTGGCGGCGCAGCGCGAGCACGGCGTCCGCGTGGTGCTGACCGGGCCCGCGACGCACGTGGGCCAGGCGCTGACCGCGCTGGACGCCGCGGGTGAGCTTCAGGTCGTGCCGGCCGAGGACATCCTGGCCATGGACGAAGGCGCGCTGGCCAGCCTGCGCCGTCCCCGGTCAAGCGTGGCCGTCGCGTGCCAGCTGGTCAGGCGGGGCGAGGCGGCCGCGGTGGTCTCCGCCGGATCGACCGGCGGAATCGTGGCCACCGCGAAACTCCGGCTGCGTCCGCTGCCCGGTGTCATGCGGCCCGGGCTCGCCGTGGTGCTGCCGACCCGCCCCGGCCGTACGGTGCTGATCGACGCGGGCGCGACCGCGGACCCCAAACCCGAGATGCTCGTCCAGTTCGGCCAGCTTGGTGTCGCCTACGCCCAGCTGACCCTCGGCGTGGCCGCGCCCAGAGTCGGGCTGCTGACCATCGGGACGGAGCCGGGCAAGGGCAACAAGTTCACCAGACGTGCCCACGAACTGCTGGCCAGCGACCCGCCGAACGGTGCCCTCCCGCTGAGTTTCGCGGGCAACGTGGAGGGCGGCGACCTGCTGGCCGGCCAGCTCGACGTGATCGTGACCGACGGCTTTACCGGGAACGTGGCGCTGAAGACGCTGGAAGGCTCGATCCGATTCGCCTCGGCCGAACTGCGGGCCGCGATGACCAGTACCACGGCCGCCCGCGTCGGCGCGTTCCTGCAGCGCCGCGGCCTGCGGGAGCTGACCGCGCGGCTGGATGCGGAGAGCTACGGCGGAGCTGTCCTGCTCGGCCTGGGCGGCACCGTGGTGATCGCGCACGGCGCGAGCACCGCTCGGGCCGTCACCTCTGCCTGCCTGCTCGCGGCCGACCTGGCCCGCGGCCAGATCACAGAAAAGATCACCCAGCGGCTCAGTCCCGGGCGGTCGCCAAGCCGCGGCGGGCACTTCCTCCGCCGCCCGTTACCGCCGCCCGTGACCGTCGCCCTAGCTGGGCGTCGCGGCCGACGGCCGGGTCGCGATCCCCGCTAGGCTTAGCGCATGGCCGATCCTCAGCAGGTGCTCGCGCAGCGGGTCCACGACGCCATCGAGGCCTCGTTCGGCCCGGATTACCGCGACGCCGACCCGTTGATCCGGCCCTCCGCGTTCGCCGACTTCCAGTCCAACGCGGCCCTTCCGCTCGGCAAGCGGCTAGGCCGCCCGCCGCGCGAGGTGGCCGCGGAGCTAGCCGCCCGGCTCGACGTCGCCGACCTGTGCGCCGAGCCAGCGGTCAGCGGGCCTGGCTTCATTAATCTCACCCTGCGCGACGACTGGATCGCCGCCGAGGCTACCCGCATGCTCGGCGACGCCAGGCTCGGACTGGCGCCGGTGGCCGAGCCGCAGACCATCGTGGTGGAGTACTCCTCTCCCAATATCGCCAAGGAGATGCACGTCGGGCACCTGCGCACGACGATCGTCGGCGACGCCATCGCCCGCGTCCTGTCCTTCACCGGGCACCGGGTGATCAGGGACAACCACGTCGGCGACTGGGGCACCCAGTTCGGCATGCTCATCGAGTACCTGCGCGACGTGGGCGAGGACTCCGCCGCCGCCGGGTTGCTGCGCACCGACCCGAACAGCTTCTACGTCGCGGCCCGGCGCACCTTCGACACCGATCAGGAATTCGCCGAGCGGGCCCGGATGCGGGTCGTGGACCTGCAGGGCGGCGACCGGGCCACGTTGAAGCTGTGGCAGGAACTTGTCGAGGCGTCCAAGGAGTACCTGCACCGCATCTACGGCAGGCTCGGTGTCACGCTGACCGACGATGACATCAAGGGCGAGAGCTTCTACAACGACTTGCTCGCCGACACGGTGGCCCAGCTGGAAGACCAGGGCATCGCGGTGGAAAGCGACGGCGCGCTGTGCGCTTTCCCGCCCGGTTTCACGGGCCGCGAAGGCCGGCCGATGCCCGTCATCATCCGCAAGAGCGACGGCGGCTACAACTACTCCACCACGGACCTGGCCACCATCAGGTACCGGGTCGATGTGCTGCACGTTGATCGTGCCGTCTACGTGGTCGGGTCGGACCAGGCGCTGCACTTCCAGCTGGTGTTCGCGGTGGCCGCCCAGGCGGGCTGGATACCGCCGGGCGTCAGTTTCGAGCACGCCCAGATAGGGTTGGTCCTCGGCCCCGACGGCAACAGGCTCCGGACCCGGTCTGGAGACAACGTCCAGCTCAGCGACCTGCTGCAGGAGGCCGTCGACCGGGCACGCGGCATCCTGGCCGAGCTCGATGCGGCCGCGCGCTTCGATGCCGACGAGCTTGACGCGGTCGCAGAAGCCGTCGGTATCGGCGCCGTGAAGTACGCCGACCTGTCCACCGCGCGGGAGAGCGCGTACGTCTTCGACTGGGACCGGATGATCTCGTTCCGCGGCAACACCGGGCCGTACCTGCAGTACGCGACCGCGCGGATCCGGTCGATCTTCCGCCGGGCGGCCCAACCTGGGGGCCTCGGGGACGCCGGGGATCCCGAGGGCGCCGGGGATCGCGGGGACGCCGGGCCGGGAGCCGCGGCGCAGGACCCGCGCAGCTCGGCCGTGGCCATCACCGCGGACCCCGAGCGTGCCCTCGCGCTGCGGCTGCTCAGCTTCGGCGCGATCCTCACCCTGGTCGGCCAGACCGCGGAGCCGCACCGGCTGTCCGCGTACCTCTTCGAGGTGGCCAGCTTGTTCACCACGTTCTACGAACAGTGCCCGGTGCTGAAGGCGGAGACCTCCTCGCTGCGGGCGAGCAGGCTCGCGCTCGCCGCGCTCACCCAGGACGTGCTGAGCACCGGTCTCGGCCTGCTCGGGGTGCCCATGCCGGAGCGAATGTAACCGAGCGCTGAACTCCCTCCCCGACCGCGACCGGACCGTGCGCTGACGCTGCGCGAGCATGTGAAGGCGCGAACGTAACGCTTACGTGAGCGGCGATTCCGCCTCCGCCGGGACGTATCCGGGCAGTCTCGACCCATGGATACAAACGGGCCGTCCATCGGCTACCTAGCCCACCGGCCCGGACCGACCAACCCGGACGCGCGAAGCGGGCGCAGCGTCCACGGCAGAAGGAGACATCCATGATGGCCCGCGAGCACTACGGGAAAAGCCGTCTGGCGTCGAGGAAGGCCCGCGCCGGCATCGCGGCCGCGGCCCTGGTCGGCATCGGCTCGATCGCCACGGTCGCGATCGCGGCCACCAGTCAGCCGGCCGCAAGCACGGCCCAACCGGCCGCCTACACGGCCCGCTTCAGCAGCGAAGGAGCCGCGCTCAACTCGGTCATGAACCAGTGGGGCCGGTCCAGGCAGACCGCGTACTCGCAGCTTGCCGGGATGACCCAGGCCCGGCAGTTCAGCCAGGCCTCCTACGCCGGCCACACGCTTGACGTGCAGCGCGGCATCGTCGTCCTGGCCACGAAGAAGTTCCTCATTGTGAGGTCGGCCAACTCCTCGCTGCATCTGTGGCTGCTTTCCGGCGCCACTAAAATCCAGGACGTGGCCGCGACCACGGCCGGCACGTCGGCGCTGACCGCCAGCACCGGGGCCACGCAGCAGGCGATGTCCTCGGGCAACCTGATCCCGGCCACGACGCTGCTGGCCGGAAGCCCGCTGGTCGCCGCCCAGCTGCTGACGCCCACCCCCGCGGCGCAGACGGTGTCGGTCCAGGTGGCCAACACCGATCTCACCGTGACGGTCACGGTGACCAGGAGCACGGCGACGGTATCGCAGACTGCAACCACGCCAGCGAGCGCGATGCCGGCCCCGAATCCGAGCACGTTCACCCAGAACGCCTGGCAGGCCACCAGCGCACTCACCCGCGGCGACCTGGTGGTGGTGGTCGGCTCACGGTCGCACCGGACGCTGCACGCCACGCTGGTCCTGTTCACCCCGCTGACCACGGCCGCCGTGGGCGGCCGGGCCGCCACCGGGGCGGCCGGCACGCCGACCGTGGCCCCGACCTCTTGGTAAACACCGCTGGTCAGCCGATGGCAGCGCCATCGCCGGCGCACCCGCGCAGCGCGCGGGTGCGCCGGGGCACCCCAGCTCATCCGGCCTACGCCCGGGCCGCCACCAGCGCCGTTCGGCCGGATTCAGCCGAGCCCGCCCTGCTGCGCTGCGGTGACCTAGTACTCGATGAGACCAGGTGGACGGTCCACCGGGCCGGGACGCTGGTGGAGTTGTCGCCGACCGAGTTCCGGCTGCTGGCCTGCCTGATACGCCATCAGGGCCAGGTGCTGACCAGAACCCAGCTGCTGCAGCGCGTGTGGGGACGCGACTATGGCGGCCAACCGCAGGTGCTTGAGACCTACGTGAGTTACCTGCGGCGCAAGCTCCACCGGCTCGGCCCGCCGCTCATCCACACCCGCCGCGGGGTCGGCTACACGCTGCGCGCTCCGGACCCCCAGGGCTCCCCGGAGCGGCCCGCGGGTTAGCTCCTCTCGATGATGGTGGCATTGACCGGGCTTGACCCGGTACGCCCGTTTGGCCGAGTCACCCTCGCGGCGCCTCATCTCGCGCCCGGCGGCCCGATGCCGTAGTCTCGACACGAGTTCGCGAAAAACCGCGGCTCAGGAGGCGGCCATGACCGGACTCATCTTGCTTTTGTTCCTCGGCGTGCTCGTCGGGTTCGGATGGACCCGCGTGCGCGGCAAGATGAAGCTAGGTATCTCGGGTAAACACTGGGCCGGGGCGATTACCATCTTCGTTCTCGTCGTTCTCATGCTGTACGCCGCACACAAAGGCCACTGAGGCAGCCCGGGAACTGACGGCCCGGTCAGGCACGTCTGCCGCTGCGCGGCATCTCGAACCACACCGCCTTGCCTTCCGGAGTCGGCCGCGAACCCCACCGGGTCGCTAGCTGTTCGACCAGGTAAAGGCCGCGTCCGCCTTCGTCCGTCTCACCTGCGGTACGAATCCGGGGTAGCCGGAGGTCGGGATCGAAGACCTCCACCCACACCGAGGTCGTACCGCGCCGCAGGCGCAGCGCGAACTCCCGGGCGGACGGGGCCACCGGTTCGGCCGGAGCGGGCGGGGCCAGGGGAGCTACCGAAACGTGCGGAACCACCGGGGCCATCGGAGCACGCGGGGTCATCGGAGCACGCGGGGTCATCGGAGCCGGCGGGGTCATCGGGGCCGGCGGTGACTCGACCGGCGCGGGCATGATCAAGGGCTCGAGCTCGAGATCGAGCCCGCGATCCGGACTGGGCGTTATCGAGGCATGCAGGACCGCGTTGGTCACCACTTCGGAGACCAGCAGGCAGGCTAGCTCGGCCTGCTCGGGGTCCATGCCCCAGGACCCGAACGTCTGGGCGGCCAGCCGCCTGGCCTCGGAAACCATGATCGGCTCGGCGGGGAACACGCGCTCGGTCGAGGCGAGCTCGGAGGCCGAGGACTTCACCACCAAGATGGCCATGTCGTCGTCGATGTCTCCGGGCACCGCGTACTCGGCCGCGGTCGCCACGGCATCGGCATCCCCGCTCGCCGCGGCGGCGCGGACCGCGTGCTGCAACATGTCGGTCGCCTCGGCCTCGGAGTAGTGCCCAGAGCCGTCCGCACGCGTCCGCCGGTCGGTCAGGCCATCGGTATAGAACACCAGGATGGCCCCGGGCGGCATGTCGATCGTCTGCTCCTTGTACGTGGGCAGGCCGCTGATCCCCTTGCCGCGCACGCCGAGCAGGACGCCCTTGTACGAGAACTCGAGCTGCCGCACCTGGCCGCCGCTGACCAGCAACGGCGCGTCGTGACCCGCGTTGGCGAAGGTCAGCTCCCTGGACCACGCGTCGTAGATCATGTAGATACAGCTGCAGGTGGGCGGGTCGCCCGCCAGCTGCGCTCCGTCCTCGTCCGGGGGAGCCAGCGACCGGCACCAGTCGTCCAGCTTCCGCATGATGTCCGCGGGCGACTTCTCGTCCTGGGCGAACGCCCTGAGCGCGGCCCGCAGCTGACCCATGATCGCCGCGGCCCGGGCACCCCGGCCCTCGACGTCGCCGATGACGATGCCCACCCGCCCGGCGGCCAGCGGGATGATGTCGTACCAGTCCCCGCCGACCTGGGTCTGGATCCCCTGGCCATGCGTCTCGAGCGGCTTGGCGGGGACGTACCTGCAGGCGACCTCCAGGCCGTCGAGCTCCGGGATCGCCTGCGGCAGCAGGCTCTTCTGGAAGGCCAGCGCGGTCTGCCGCTCGGTCTCGAACAGCATCGCGTTGTCGATCGCGATCGCCACCCGGCTGGCGATCGCGCCGATCAGGTCACGGTCGGGCGTGTCGTAGTGACGCACTTCGCGCTCGGTGAGCCGGGACAGGGCCAGGCTCATGACGCCGAGCAGCTCACCCCGGGCGTACAGCGGAGCGGCGATCACCGACGTCAGCCCGGCCTGCTGAGCGGCCGACATGCTCTCCGCGCTGGGCGCCGGGTAGCCCCCGCTGTCCAGGTCATTGATCTCGATCGTGTCCAGACGCGCCATCGCCTGCTGGCAGAAATGGCCCTCCGGATAATGAATCTGCTCGCCCACCTGCGCCCAGGTACCCGGCGGCGGCACCCAGTCGCTCGCATGCCGCTGCACGCGGCGGACGAGCTGGTCGCCCTGATAAAGGTCGATGAAGCAGTGGTCGGCGAATTGCGGCACGAGCATCTCCGCCACGTGCTTGAGCGTGGTGCCGATCTCCAGCGAGCCAGCCAGCCGCTCGCCCACCCGCTCGAGCAGCGCCAGCCGGTCCTGCTCCCCCTGGCCGTCGCGTTTGCTCGCCTCGCGGGCCAGGATCACCATCCCGTCGATGTCGCCGCCCGGATGCCGCAAGGGCACCGCGAAAGCGCGGATAAGCCCGCGCGACCCGTCGCCGCGCATGCTCTCGAACGTTCCCTCCCACGACCGGCCGCGGAGTACCTGCGCGGCCAGATCCTCCGTCTTGCGCACGTCGTCGTCGGCGAGCAATCCGAGCGACAGCACTGAGCAGCCGGCCAGCCGCGCTACGTCACCGGAAATCCGGAAAAGCCTCGCCGCATACTCGTTGAGGTACAGCAGATTGCTCAGCCGGTCCGTGACCACGACCGCTATATCTGCCTGGCTCAGGACCATGTCCGCCGGAAGGTATGCGTCGAAAGCGGCTTCACCCCAGCCTGTCACGCCTGCGCTCCCCGACCAAGGTAGCGTTTCCGATTGACATGATCACGCTCCGGCCACCGACTGGTACCGGCTGCTAAGAGAGACAAATATATGTGCTGCGATCTGGCTGGGGAGTTCGGCCGGGATGGCGTCCACCGAGTCACCGGCCGTCACGCGCACACCGTCGTGGATGGCCATGAGAATCACCTCGCGTCCGGGTTGTATCCCGACCCGCTTGAGTTTAAGCATCAGAACAAGATCGCTCTGAATTTGCTCGCCAATTCGCCGGATGACTACTCGCATACTGTCCCGCGATGCGGCCTTTGTCATCGCCTCACCCGTCTCGTTCGTTGCCGTCCGCACCCGTTCCAGCGCCTCGCCAGGCAGGCCGAGTTCGGCCAGGCCAGGAATGAGGTTGCCGTGCGGGCAGCGGACGGGGTACCCGAGCAGTTCGAGCAGACGGCGCTCCACGCTTTCTGAGATCACGTGCTCCCACCGGCACGCCTCGATGTGCACTTCCTCCCAGGGCAGCTTGATGACCCCGACGAGCAGGCATTCAGCCAATCTGTGCTTGCGCATCACCCTGGTGGCCAGCATCCGGCCGACGTCGCTGAGTGAGAGCTGCCGGTCCCCGGCGACGTGCAGCAGCCCGTCCCGCTCCATCCTGGCCACCGTCTGGCTGACGGTCGGACCGCTTTGCGCCAGCCGCTCGGCGATGCGGGCGCGCAGCGGCACCACGCCCTCCTCTTCGAGTTCGAAGATCGTACGGAGGTACATCTCCGTCGTGTCGATGAGCCCCTGGGCTGTCAACTCCTCATCCTCCTGCTTGTGATGCTATGCCGGGGCGCGGCTAAGGGGGACAGCCGCTCGATGGTCCAGCCGGCCTCGTGGCGCCGGTAGCGCAGCCGGTCGTGCAGCCGGTACTGGCCTGCCTGCCAGAACTCGACCGTCTCGGGTACCAGCAGGTAGCCGCCCCAGAAATCCGGCATCGGGATGCTCGCCGGGGGCGCCCAGCGCCGCTCGAGGGCGGCGACGCGATCGGTCAGCTCAGCGCGAGAGCCGATGACCTGCGACTGCCTGCTGGCCCACGCTCCGATTTGCGACCCTCGGGGCCGGGCCCGGTAGTACGGCTCACTGTCCTCGCGTGACATCGCGGTCGCGGCGCCCTCGACCGTGACCTGGCGCTGCAGGCCGTACCAGGGAAACACCGCGCACACCCGGGGATTGTCCGCGATGTCCCGGCCCTTGCGCGAGGTCCGGTTGGTGTAGAAGGTGAAGCCCGCCTGGTCGTGCGCCTTCAGCAGCACAGTCCGAGCCCGCGGCCGGCCCTCGGCGGACACGGTGGTGAGCACCATCGCGGTCGGTTCGGTCAGGTTCAGCGCGCGGGCGTCCGACATCCAGCGGGCAAACTGTGTCATCGGATCGGCCGCCATCATGCCCTCTGACAGGCCGCCTTGCTCCGCATCACGCTTCGTCGTATCCATGGGTAATGATCCTCACACCTATTTCGGCTACCGCAACCCTGGTCAGGGCGGTTGAATGGTAACGCTGGAATCGCTCCGCCCGCCGGTCCGCACGGCGCCTGACGGCTCCTAGGGTGCAGGCCGGCACATGGCCCGAGGTGCCCTCTGACACCCCGTGAGGAAGAAGAGAGGAAACACCGATGTCGGACTTCAAGCCAGGACTTGAAGGGGTCATCGCCTTCGAGACGGAAATCGCCGAGCCGGACAAAGCGGGCGGCGCGCTCCGGTACCGGGGGGTTGACATTGAAGAGCTCGTCGGTCATGTCCCGTACGGCCATGTCTGGGGCCTGCTGGTCGACAACGCCTTCGCGCCCGGGCTGCCGCCCGCCGAGCCTTACCCGATTCCCGTCCATTCCGGCGACATCCGGGTTGATGTGCAGAGCGCCCTGGCCATGCTCGCCCCCGCCTGGGGACTGCAGCAGCTCCTCGATATCAGCGACGAGCAGGCCCGCGAGGATCTCGCCCGCGCCTCGGTGATGGCCTTGTCCTTCGTGGCGCAGGCCGCTCGCGGCCCCGGGCTCCCCATGGTGCCGCAGCGACGGGTGGACCAGGCGGCGACGATCACCGAACGGTTCATGATCCGCTGGCGCGGTGATCCCGACCCGGCGCACGTCAAAGCGGTCGACGCGTACTGGACCTCGGCCGCCGAGCACGGCATGAACGCCTCGACGTTCACCGCCCGCGTGATCGCCTCCACCGGAGCCGACGTGGCGGCCGCCCTGTCCGGGGCGGTCGGCGCCATGTCGGGCCCGCTGCACGGCGGCGCACCAGCGCGCGTCCTTGGCATGATCGAAGAGGTGGAACGGACCGGGGACGCCGACAGTTACGTGGCCTCGGTGCTGGACCGCGGGGAACGGCTGATGGGATTCGGGCACCGGGTGTACCGGGCCGAGGATCCGCGCGCCCGAGTGCTCCGCCGCACGGCCAAGGAGCTGGGCGCGCCGCGGTATGAGGTCGCCCTGGCGCTGGAGAAGGCGGCGCTGGCCGAGCTCCAGGCCCGGCGCCCGGACCGGGTGCTCGAGACCAACGTGGAGTTCTGGGCCGCCATCGTGCTCGACTTCGCGGGCGTTCCGTCGCACATGTTCACCTCGATGTTCGCCTGCGCGCGGACGGCGGGCTGGGCCGCCCACATCCTGGAGCAGAAGCGCACCGGTAGGCTGGTCCGTCCGGCCGCGCGGTACATCGGTCCCCCGACCCGATCGGTCCGCAGCGTCCCCGGTGCCGACGAGGCGCTCGACCGGCAGGTGTGAGCGCCTGGCGTGGCGGCAGGCACAGCACGACAACCCGGCCGGTAAGCTGCAGTAATGGTTAGCCTCGTGATCCCGGCGGAGCTCAGGCCGGCCGACGGCAGGTTCGGCAGCGGGCCGGCCAAGATCCGCCCGGAGCAGCTGGCCGCGCTCGCGAGCTCGGGACCGACCTACCTGGGCACGTCGCACCGGCAGGCGCCGGTCAGGTCGCTGGTGCACCGGATCCGCGGCGGGCTGGCCGAGCTGTTCGGCCTGCCCGCCGACTATACGGTCGCGCTCGGCAACGGAGGCACCAGCGCGTTCTGGGAGATGGCCACGTTCGGGCTTATCCGGATGCACTCGCAGCACCTGAGCTTCGGCGAGTTCTCGGCGAAGTTCGCCGCCCTGGCCGGCCGGGCGCCCTGGCTGTCGGCGCCGACCGTGGTGGAGTCCAGGCCCGGCACGCATCCCGCCTGCTGGCCCGAGCCGGGCGCGGACGCCTATGCGCTGACCCAGAACGAAACCTCGACCGGGGTGGCGATGCCGGTCCGCCGCGAGCCGGGCGCCGATGAAGGATCGCTGGTCCTCGTCGACGCCACCAGCGCGGCCGGCGGTCTTCCGGTCCGTCCCGAGGAGTTCGACGTCTACTATTTCGCTCCGCAGAAGGGCCTGGGCTCCGACGGCGGCCTGTGGATCGCCCTGATGTCCCCGGCGGCCGTCGAGCGGGTGCACGAGATCGCCGCCAGCCGCCGCTACATACCCGATTTCCTGTCGCTGCGGATAGCGCTGGAGAACGCGGCTAAGGACCAGACCTACAACACGCCCGCCGTGACCACCCTGTTCCTGCTGGCCGACCAGATCGACTGGATGCTCGGCCAGGGCGGCCTTACCTGGACGACTGCCCGTACGGCGCAATCGAGTGCAATACTGTATACGTGGGCGGAGAGGGCGGCCTATGCTGATCCGTTCGTCGCCAACCCCGCACAGCGCTCGCAGGTTGTCGGGACGATCGATATCGCCCGCGAACTGTCCGCTAATGACATAGCGGCGTCCTTGCGGGCCAACGGCATCGTGGACACAGAATCTTACCGGAAACTTGGCCGCAACCAGCTCAGAATCGGTATGTTCCCCGCAGTCGATCCGGCGGACGTGGAAGCTCTCACGACCTGCATCGACTACGTGGCTGAGCGGATCAGCGGCTTACCGCACCGGAAATTCGCAGCCGAGACAAGATCCGAGGTGGGGTATGCGTAATCCCGCTCACCGGGCAGAACTGCTCAGCGAGCCCGCTCACCCGCGCACCGGTTTAGCGCACCGGTCGCACGAGGGAGCCAACCGGCCGGCCGGATCCGGTGCGACCACGGGCGAGGCGATGCGCCTGTTCGTGGCCATCGCTCCCCCGCCTGCCGTCCTTGACGAGCTCGACGCCGTGGTCGAGCCGCTCAGGTCCAGCCGGCACGATCTCCGCTGGACCAACCGGGAAGCCTGGCATGTCACCCTCGCCTTCCTCGGTCAGGTCGATGAGCCCACCGCGGCCAGGCTGGTGCAGCGGATAGAACGTGCCGCCCGGCGTCATCACGACATTGCCCTGGCTTTCTCCGGAGCGGGCGCCTTCCCCGCGGCCGGCCGGGCGAACGTGCTCTGGAGCGGCCTGTCCGGTGACCTTACCGCGCTGGCCCGGCTGGCTGAATCCGTGGTCGCGGGGGCGACCCTGGCAGGCACTCCGCCGCCCGGCAAGAGCCACCGCTTCCAGCCGCACCTGACCCTGGCCCGGTGCCGCATGCCCGCCGAGGTTACCGCCCTCGTCGCGGCGCTTGACGACTACCGGGGACCGTCTTGGACCGCGGACCGAGTGCACCTGGTCCGCAGCCACCTGCGCGCGGCCGAGCAACCGCGCTACTCCTCGCTGGCCAGCTGGCCGCTGCGCGCACGGGACGGCGGCGGCCAGGATCCGGCGACATGAGACCCCGCGCGGTCACGCGCCATAAGACCCCGCGCGGTCACGCGCCATAAGACCCCGCGCGGTCACGCGCCATAAGACCCCGCGCGGTCACGCGCCATAAGACCCCGCGCGGTCACGCGCCATAAGACACTGCGCGGTCACGACTGGCTGAGCTTTTCCAGGATGGGGACCGCCGCCCGAAGCGTCGCGCGTTCCGCTGAGGTCAGCTCGGCCAGCCGCTGGGCCAGCCACGCGTCCTTACGACGCCGGACGCGCTGCACCACGGCCCGGCCTTCCTCGGTGACGGTGAGAATGACCTGCCGTCGGTCGGTCAGATGCGGCGACTTTCCGATGAGGTCACGCTCGGTCAGCACGGCGATCACGCGGGTCATCGACGGCGGCTGCACCTTCTCGTGCTCAGCCAGCTCACCGGGGGTCATCGCGTGGTGGACTTCCAGCGCCGACAATGCGGCCAGCTGGGTCTCCGACAGCACCGCCTCAGTCATGCCCGACACGGCGCGCTGGGCCCGCAGCCGCCTCGCCAGCCGGCTCACGGATATCCGCAGAGCGGTGGCCAGCCCGGCATCAGTCCCGGTCCGCGTGGTTGTCATGGTGGTAAGCCTTCGTCGGGCAGCCTGGAACGTGGACTAAGTACATCACGGCCGCGGCCAGGATGCAGCCACCGCGACGGCCGCGGACCCGCGGCGGCCTCGGTGGCCCCGGGGGCCGCCTGACCGTTGCCGCGGCCGGACGAGGTCGTAGCCTACTGGGGTGAAGCAAACCCGCGAGCCGGGGGTGCGGCTGTCTCCCCCGCCGCCGCTCGAAGGCAACGATCAGCTGGTGACGAGGGTCATCACGGCTGGCTGGGCGATCGCGCTCGTCGTCCTGCTCATCGGACGCAGTAGCTTGCGTCCCGACGTGCGGTGGTGGATCTGGACCTGCGTGGCTGGCCTGGGCTTGGGCCTGTTCGCCCTGTGGTATCTGCCCAGGCTCAAGCGCGCAAGGTCCCGGGCGGCGCAAGGCAGGGCCACCGATCAGTCCGCCCCGCGGGACAGCGGCTCGAATACGGTCTCCTCGACGGAAACCCCGGGCAGGTCGACGAGGTCGTAACCGAATTCGTCGATGACCGGCGCGGTCGCCCGGGAGGCCAGCTCGGACCCCATCGCCTCCGAGTGCGCTCCGCAGCCGTGATCGGCCGACACGACCCGGCCGTCGTCCGGCGCGAACTCGTTAGCGCAGGCACCGAAAAGACGGCCAAGCTCGCCGCTCAGCGACACGAAGAACCCGCAGCTGACGCACTTGGCGGGCGCCGCGTGCGCCAGCGGCGTGCGCGGGCCGCGCTCGCCGGAGTACCAGCGCTCGGATGCCTCCTCCCGGCCGACGCTGGACAGCACGCGGGAGCGTCCAGGCGCGGGCAGCTCGGCGGGCTCGGCCGGGCCGGGCTCAGCCTCGGAGTACCAGTCGGTGACGGCGTCGTCGCCTTCCAGCACGACCAGCGGAACCAGCCGTTCGTCGTCCGGGGCGGCGGGTAGCAGGTCACCGACGCCCAGATCACCCGGCCGCACCCGGTCGTGCCACGGCACCCAGTCCGGTGCGAGCAGCGCTTGCGATCCGGGCAGCAGGACCGTTTCGCTGACCGTGACGGCTTTAGCCCTGGGAGCCCGGACGACCGTCACAGCCCATCGCCAGCCGGAATAGGCCGGGTCCGTGCAGTCGAACAGATGGGTCACGATGCGTTCGCCATCGGCCTGGACACCCAGGTGGGTACCGACGTCGGCCGCGCCGACGACGGCGGCAAGGGCGTCTCGCGCGAGGTCGACCGCCTCGGCGCAGGCCTGATCTGGTTCCCTGGTACGGGTGCGGGAGGGACTCACGGCTACCAATTCTCGCTCATCACGCTCGTCGCAGGTACGGTTACCCGCTGTTTGCTCATTGGGCTGAGTCGCCGTAGTGGCGCGTACCAACAATACTGGTTACATGCGCATGTCCGAGGCGATGCGGCGAACCGGTGGCGCAGCCCGCGCCACCGGCGGCGCCGTACGGTCCGGCGCCCGGGCCGGTGCGTCGGTGACCAGGCGGACGGGCGGCCTGGTACACAAGGTGACCGGTGCCTCAGGAGCCGGCCGGACCGGGCTGTCCACGCTGGTCGAGCTGACCGCGGCCGGCGGCGCCGGTGACGCCTTCGTCGCCGTGTCGCTGGCCGGGACGATTTTCTTCAGCACCTCCGTGGATCAGGCGCGCGGCCGGGTGGTGCTCTTCCTGCTCGTGACGATGGCCCCGTTCGCGGTCCTCGCACCGTTCATCGGCCCGGCCCTGGACCGCATGCAGCAGGGCCGGCGGTATCTGCTGGCCGGCACCCTGCTCGCCCGCGGCCTGCTGTGCTTTACCATGTCGGCGGCGGTCACCAAGCCGGAGACGCTGTTGCCTGCAGCCTTCGGCATCCTGGTCTTGCAGAAGGCGTACGGCGTAGCCCGCGCGTCGATCACGCCGCGGCTGCTGCCCGCCGAAATCACCCTGGTGACCGCGAACGCCCGGTCCCAGCTGGTCGCCCTGACCGCGTCCATGCTGGCCGGCTCGGTGGCGGCCGGGATCCAGGTACTTGGCGGCGCCGCCTGGGTGCTCCGGGCCGGCATGGTGATCTATCTCGCCGCCATGATCCTCGCCTTGCGGCTACCCGACCAGGTCGATGCGCCGCTGACGCCCGCCGTGAAGCCGCCGTCCGGGCCGGCCAGCCCGGCGGGCGGCGCCAGGCCGGCCGGATCAAGGGGCCCCAACGGCACCATCCCGTACGAGCAGGCCGCCTGGGCGGACGGCACGACCCGGTACGAATGGGACGGGACGACCCAGCACGAGCCGGCCGCGCTGCCGCCGGGCGCAGCGCCCCAGGCCGACGCGGGCAAGCGGCCACGGGCGGCGGGCACCAGCCGGTGGCGAGGGCTGACGAACGTGGGCCCGGTGGTGAGCGAGGCGATGAGCGGCAACGCGGTGCTGCGCGCGTTCTCCGGCTATATGGTGTTCTTCCTGGCCTTCTACTTGCGCACCGCGCACTTCAAGGTGTCGCACAACGTCGCGCTCGGCGCCCTGGTGGCCGCGGCCGCGGCCGGCGGCCTGGCCGCGATGGCGATCGGTTCCGCGCTCCGGGCCCGGGCCCCGCAGGCGATCCTGTTCGCCATGCTCACCCTGGCGCCGATCGTGACCGCGGCCTGCGCCTGGTTCTTCAGCCTGGAAGCGGCCATCGCCGTGGCGTTCACCGCCGCGCTCGCCGCCGGGCTGGCCAAGCTGTCGCTGGACTCCACGGTGCAGCGCGAAATCGGCGAGGAGATCCGGTCCTCGGCGTTCGCGGTCTCCGAGACGCTGAACCAGGTGTCGAACGTGGCCGGCAGCCTGGTCGGCGTGCTCGTCTCGATGACCAACAACGGCGAGGCCGGGCTGGCGATCCCGGCCGCCTGCCTGACCGCGGCGCTGGTCACGCTGGTCAGCAGGCGCCGACGGCGGGTGCTCACGCAGCAGATGAGCGAACCGCCCCCGCCGCCGCCCCGTACCCGCCGGGACCGCAACAGCCCAGGCTAGCGGTCAGGGCTCGACGTCGTCGGCGACGGCCCGGAGCACGGCGGCGATCTTCTTCGCGTCGCGGGCATCCGGGTGCTTGCCCCGGCGGTAGGTCGTCGACACCTCATCGAGCAGTTTGATCAGGTCCTCGACGATCACGATCATCTCGTCCGGCTTCTTGCGGGCCTGCTTGACCGCCGCGACCGTGGGCGGAGGCTCGAGCACCCGCACCTGGAGCGCCTGGGCTCCCCTGCGGCCCTCGGCGACACCGAACTCCACCCGCTGCCCCTGCCGCAGCGCGGTCGTCCCTGAGGGCAGCGCCGATGAATGCACGAACACCTCGCCTCCGTCGTCACGGGCGAGAAAGCCGTACCCCTTATCGGAGTCATACCACTTGACCTTGCCGGTAGGCACGCGCAGACCTCACGTTGAAGAGAAGATAACAAACAGCCAGCGATCATGCGACCGACAGGATGCTATGGGCATTTCTAAGGTTATCGGTCCGGGGCGCCGGATCGCAGCTTCGTTATCGCCGGGTCGAGGTGCGGGGCGATTTCAGGAGACTTCGGCACGTTCGCACAGAAGTCCGGCGCCCCGCATCGATGTCCCGTCTTGCCCCGAAACGCCAGACGGCCCGGGGCAGGCCCCGGGCCGTCTGGTTGACGGTGCTGTGCGGAGAACTAGAAGTCCATGTCTCCGCCGCCGCCGGGGCCGGCGGGGGCCTTATCCTTCTCCGGCTTCTCCGCGATCACGGCCTCCGTGGTGAGGAACAGGCCCGCGATCGAAGCCGCGTTCTGCAGCGCCGACCTGGTGACCTTCGCGGGGTCGATGATCCCGGCCTTGAACATGTCGACGTACTCACCGGTCGCGGCGTTTAGCCCCTGGCCGACGGGCAGCGTCTTGACCTTCTCGACCACCACGCCGCCCTCGAGGCCGGCGTTCACCGCGATCTGCTTGAGCGGCTCCTCCAGCGCCCGGCGCACGATCTTCGCGCCGGTCGCCTCGTCGCCCGACAGGTCGAGCTTCTCGAAGGCGTTCTTGCCCGCCTGCAGCAGCGCGACGCCGCCACCGGGGACAACACCCTCCTCGACCGCGGCCTTGGCGTTGCGCACCGCGTCCTCGATGCGGTGCTTACGCTCCTTCAGCTCGACCTCGGTGGCCGCGCCCGCCTTGATGACGGCGACGCCGCCGGCCAGCTTGGCCAGCCGCTCCTGCAGCTTCTCGCGGTCGTAGTCGGAGTCGGTGTTGTCGATCTCGGTGCGGATCTGGTTGACCCGGCCGGAGATCTGCTCGGCGTCGCCGGCGCCGTCGACGATCGTCGTCTCGTCCTTGGTGACCACGACCTTACGAGCCCGGCCGAGCACGTCGAGGTCGACGTTCTCCAGCTTCAGGCCGACTTCCTCGCTGATGACCTGGCCACCGGTCAGGATGGCGATGTCACCGAGCATGGCCTTGCGGCGGTCGCCGAAGCCGGGGGCCTTGACGGCCACAGACTTGAACAGACCGCGCATCTTGTTCACGACCAGGGTCGCCAGGGCCTCGCCGTCGACGTCCTCGGCGATGATGACCAGCGACTTGCCGGACTGCACCACCTTGTCGAGCAGCGGGAGCAGGTCCTTGTTCGCCGAGATCTTGGAGTTGACCACGAGGATGTACGGGTCCTCGAGGACGGCCTCGAGCCGCTCCGGGTCGGTGACGAAATAAGGCGCGATGTATCCCTTGTCGAAGCGCATGCCCTCGGTGAGCTCAAGCTCGAGGCCGAAGGTGTTGGACTCCTCGACGGTGATGACGCCTTCCTTGCCGACCTTGTCCATGGCCTCGGCGATCATCTCGCCGATGGCCGTGTCACCGGCCGAAATGGAGGCGGTGGAGGCGATCTGCTCCTTGGTCTCCACGTCCTTGGCGAGCTTGGAAAGCTCCTCGCTCACCCGCTCGACCGCCGCCTCGATGCCGCGCTTGAGCGACATCGGGTTGGCACCCGCCGCGACGTTGCGCAGACCCTCGCGCACCAGCGCCTGGGCCAGCACGGTGGCCGTCGTCGTGCCGTCTCCGGCCACGTCGTCGGTCTTCTTCGCTACTTCCTTGACAAGCTCGGCGCCGATCTTCTCCCACGGGTCCTCGAGCTCGATCTCCTTGGCGATGGATACACCATCGTTGGTGATCGTGGGGGCTCCCCACTTCTTCTCGAGTACCACGTTGCGGCCCTTAGGGCCGAGAGTTACCTTCACGGCGTCGGCGAGCTGGTTCATACCGCGTTCGAGGCCGCGCCGGGCTTCCTCGTCAAACGCGATCATCTTCGCTGCCATAGGCTCCAGTCCTCCGTGGCGTAACGCGCGGATCGAGCCGACGCCCGCGACGGACGGCACCTCCCGCGGTCAGTCCTTTCCTGCCGCGAGGTAGGTACCTCATCGCTCGATCCCGCCATCATGCTGGCACTCGCATGAGGAGAGTGCCAGCACCATGTTTAGCACTCTCATAGGGAGAGTGCAAACGTCCGAGGTAAAAGCCCAGCGGGCGAGGGCCGCCAGGAAGAGAAAGAAAATCATCGCAGACCGTCATCTGGGCAGGCTGACGCCCACCTCACGGCTCACGTCCGGCCTGGGAGCAGAATGCCGCCAGGCTCACAAACGTGGCGAAATCAGTACGGCCCGGCCCCGGGGTGGGGCCGGGCCGAACGGCGGCCCGGGCGAACCCGGAGCCGCTAGCGAACTAAGAGACCACGTGAACCTTGTCGGCCTGCGCGCCCCGATCGCTCTGCGTGATCTCGAACTCGACCCGTTGTCCCTCTTCCAAAGTGCGATAGCCATCCGACTGGATCGCGGAGAAGTGGACGAACACGTCCTTGCCACCGTCGACGGCGATGAAGCCGTATCCCTTGTCCGGGTTAAACCACTTGACGGTGCCCTGAGCCATTCCAAACAACTCCCTAACTGCGCTCGGGCCTCGAGCCCCGCCCTTGTCACCGCGGAACCCGTCGATCGCACCGGGTGAGAACGGCGGCGTACACGATATGTACGAAACCCATCCCCGTCCGACGGCGACCGGAATTGACCTTACCTTGTACCGAGCGCGCCTGACGCCACTTACCCACCAATCACGCCATCTGACCTACGTTGGTCTCAGCCCGGCCGCGCCGCCGGCAACCGCGGGAATCACGGAAACCCTCGTCCCAGCCGCAACGTGCGTATCAAGCCCCTGCTCGAAACGGACGTCTTCGTCACCCACGTACACGTTGACGAACCGGCGCAGCTTGCCGCCGTCATCCATGATCCGGCCGCCCAGGCCCGGGTAGCTGGCGTCCAGGCCGGCGATGACGTCGCGGAGCGTGCCTTCGGCCACCGTCACCTCCGCCGCACCGCCGGTGTAGGAACGCAGGATGGTGGGGATGCGAACGTTGACGGTCACGGCACTGCCTCCTGGAACGCTTCGAGGGTGGGCTTGATCGGAGCTGGTACCTGCACCGCCGCGGCGACGGCGTCGAGGGTCTTCAGCCCGTCGCCCGAGTTTATGATTACGGTCTCGGCCGCCGGGTCGAGCTGGCAGCCGGCCAGCAGCTTGCGCAGCACGCCCAGGGTGACGCCGCCCGCGGTCTCGCCGAAGATGCCCTCGCACTCGGCCAGCAGCCGGATCGAGTCGATGACCTCGTCGTCGCTGACATCGGCGATCGCCCCGCCGGTGCGCCGGACCACATCGAGCACGTAAGGACCGTCGGCCGGGTTGCCGATGGCCAGCGACTTGGCGATGGTGGACGGCCGGACCGGACGCACCACGTCGTGCCCGGCGGCGAACGCGGCCGACACCGGCGCGCACCCCGTCGCCTGGGCCCCGAACATCCGCCACGGTGCCTGCGGCACCAGGCCGAGCGAGGTCAGCTCGGTGAAGCCCTTGTCCACCTTCACCAGCTGCGCACCCGAGGCGATCGGCACCACGATCTGCTCGGGCAGCCGCCAGCCGAGCTGCTCGGCGATCTCGAAGCCGAGCGTCTTGGACCCCTCGGCGTAGTAGGGCCGTACGTTCACGTTGACGAACGCCCAGTCCGGATGATCGCCGGCCAGCTCGGACGCCAGCCGGTTCACGTCGTCGTAGGTGCCGTCCACGGTGACGAACGTGCCGCCGTAGACCGCGGTGGTGATGATCTTCTGCAGCTCCAGGTCGGCGGGCACGAGCACGACAGAACGGATGCCGGCCCGCGCCGCCGCGGCGGCGACCGCGTTGGCCAGGTTGCCGGTCGACGGGCAGGCCAGCACCTTGAAGCCCATCTCGGTCGCGGCGGCCAGCGCCACCGCGACGACCCGGTCCTTGAACGAATGTGTCGGGTTGCCCCGGTCGTCCTTGATCCAGAGCCTGCGCATGCCCAGCGCGTGCGCCAGGTTGTCGGCGCGGATCAGCCGGGTGAAGCCGGGCTCGGTGGTGGGCCGGCTGGCGATATCGGGCGGCACCGGCAGCAGCGCTGCGTACCGCCACATGTTCGGCGGGCCGGCCTCGATGTCGGACCGGGTGAGCCGCGGGTAGTCGTACCGGACCTCCAGCGGCCCGAAACACTCTTCGCACGCGTAATACGGACCGAGTGAGTACACCTGGCCGCACTCACGGCAGGACAGCCCGGTGGCATAGCCGAACCCGGACGAGGTCGTGGTTGTTTGTGTCGTTGCTGTCGTCACCGGCGAGGCTTCCCTTCCCCATCTTTCCCAGTGGTCACCTTGACCACGGGCCGGACTTGGCACCATGTCGCGCGCCTCGCCGCTTTACGACGGGTACTGCATGCGCGCTAGGTTGCCGGGGCTTCGCAGGGCCGATCCCTCCACCCCTCTGGATGAGCGTTATTCAGTTGTGTCTCAATCGGAATCATCATACCAGGGTTGGCGAGGTGCTGGCCTGGCCGGACAGTACTGGCATGTCCAGGACGACCCCCTGGACATCGTTGGCTCGGGGGGCACTAGCCTGCCGGGGTATGAAGCAACGGGTGCTGGTGGCGTCTAATCGCGGGCCGATCTCGTACCGGTTCGCCACCGACGGCTCGTTGGCCGGCCGGCGCGGCGGCGGCGGCATGATCGCCGGGGTGATGTCGGGACTGGCGGCCGTCGCGCCGCAGGCCGAGGTCCTGTGGATCTGCGCGGCGCTCAGCGACGCGGACCGCGCGGCCGCCGGGCAGCAGGACACCGGAGCCGGCCAGCACGGCGGCGTACAGGTGCGGATGCTCGACATCCCGCCCGACACCTTCGACCGGGCCTACAACCACGTGGCCAACTCCACCCTGTGGTTCCTGCACCACCTGCTGTTCGACACCCCGAACGAGCCGCAGTTCGGCCCCAAGTTCGCCCGGGACTGGGACGCTTACCTGGCCTACAACCAGGCGTTCTCCGACGCGCTTGCGGAAGAAACCAGGACCGGCGCGGCCGGGCCAGAAGGCGCGCAGACCCGGGTCCTGATCCAGGACTACCACCTGAGCCTGGCGCCGCGACTGCTGCGGGAAAAGCTCGGCGACGCCACCCGCGACACCGGCATCGCGTACTTCTGGCACACGCCGTGGGCGCCGCTCGACTACTACCGGATACTGCCCCAGAAGGTGGGCCACGCCCTGATCGACGGCATCCTCGGCGCGGACCGGGCCGGTTTTCACGACGAGCGGTGGGCCGCCGCGTTTCTCGACTGCTGCGCGGCGATGCCCGGCGCGGAGGTGGACCGCACGCCGTCCTCGGGCACCCCGGACGTGGGCCGGGTCCGGTACCGCGGTCACCTCACCGAGGTGGCCGTGCACCCGCTCGGCGTGGACGCCCCCGCGCTGCGGACCCGCGCCCAAGCGCAGGATGTGCGCGCTCACGTAGGCACGCTCAGGCGGGCCGCGGGCGGCCGGAAGCTGATCGTCAGGGTGGACCGGACCGAGCTGTCCAAGAACATCGTGCGTGGCCTGGAAGCTTACCGCGAGCTGCTGGTGACCCGGCCGCAGTGGCGGGGCCGCGTCATGCACATGGCCTTCGCCTACCCGTCCCGGTCGGCCGTGCCGGAGTACCGTGTCTACACCGAACGGGTCAGGCGGCTGGCCGCCGAGATCACCGAGGAGTTCGGCACGGCGGACTGGAACCCGCTGATCCTCGAGGTCAAAGACGACTATCCCCGATCGCTGGCCGCGTGCGCGCTGGCCGACGTGCTGGTGGTGAACCCGATCAGGGACGGCATGAACCTGGTCGCCCAGGAAGGCCCGATCCTGTCAGAACACGGCTGCGCGCTGGTGCTCTCCCGGGAGGCCGGGGCCGCCGCGACGCTCGCCGCCGACGCGCTGCTCGTCAACCCCTACGACGTCGCCGAGACCGCCGACGCCATACACCAGGCGCTCGCCATGCCCGACGCCGAACGCCGCCGCCGCAGCGCCGCCCTGGCCGCCGCCGCCGCCGCGGCCCGGCCCGCGGGCTGGCTGGCCGATCAGCTGGCGTGCCTGCGGACGTAACGCCCCCAGCAGGCGCGCGATCGCGGCGAGCAGCGCCACGACCCCCGCGGGACCCTCCACCACGAGGTCGGCCGCGGCCGCGACCTGCGGCGACTCAGGGCTGGCGCTGGCCACCGCGCAGCCGCCGATGCCGTCCGCGCGCAGCGCCCGGACCGCCGCGAAGGCCGGCAGGTCGCCCAGGTCATCGCCGCAGAACAGGACCGAGGTGGCCGCGCGCTCGGCGACCAGGGCGGTCAGCGCGGTGCCCTTGTCCACCCCCGGCGGTCGCAGCTCGATGACGAACCGGCCGGGCTCCGCCGCCAGCCCCAGCCGGCCGGCCAGTTCCCCGAGCGGCTCGCGGAGCCCGCGCAGCGCGGCCTCCGGATCGGCGGTGCCGCGGGTGTGCACGGCCAGCGCGTGCGTCTTGTCCTCGATCGAGGTGCCCTCCGGCGCGCCCGCCTCGCGGAGCAGGCCAGGCAGCGCGGCCCGGGCCGCCTCGACGGCCGGCCCGGGCTCGGCCTCGGTCAGCTCGCCGTCCTGCCAGCGCTGCCAGCCGTAGTGGCCGAGCACGATGAGACCGGGGACCGCCTCGAGGCCGCCCAGCCGGACCACGTTCGCCGGGCCCCGGCCGGTGATGACCGCGACCGTGCCGACGGCCGTGGCCAGGGCGATCAGGGCCGGCACCGCCCCGGGGTGGGACCGGGCGTCGTCCGGGCGCGGCACGATCGGCGCCAGCGTGCCGTCGAAGTCGGTAGCGATCAGCGCGTGTTCCGGGTCCGCGAGGAGCGCGTCAAGCCCGGCCTGACCGGCGGCGGTGGCGGGGCCTGGCAGGCCGGTCACCGCGGCTGCCCCTGGCCGCCCTTCGGCCGCGGCGAGCGCATCCGCTGGCGGCGGGCCCGCTGGGCGCGCAGCCGCTTGACCAGCACCGGATCGAACGCGAGCGCCTCCGGTGAGTCGATCAGCTCGTTCAGCCGCTGGTAGTACCGGGTGGCCGGCATGTCGAGGACCTCGGCGATAGCTTGCTCCTTCACTCCTGGCGACCGCCACCCGCGCCGCTCGAACGCCAGGATCCGCATGTCCGCCTCCGTCAACCCAGACATACGACCTCCTCCCGGCGCCCCGCGACCCGGCTAGTGCCGACCGTACCTGACCGCCGGGGGTACGCCGGGGTAGCCCCGGCGGCGGCGCCCTTTCCCGGCCGGGACATCTTCACGCCGGTGGCCCGCCGCCGGAGTTATCGATTAGTGCGATACCGCAAACTATTCCGCAATGACGCATTCCACCCAAGGCGGTCGCATGGCACGATGGCATAGGCCAGATCGGACATCGTGGCCGTCGGCCAGCTCGGCCAGCCTCGGAGGAGATTTCTGACCAAGTGTCACACCGATCACTCCGCAGCCCCCTGGTGCCTTTCACCACAGGACTAGCTGCGGCCATTGCCGTTCTCGCAGTCGCCGGGTCGGCGCCTGCCTTCGGCGTCGGCGCCAACACCGCGGCGGCCGCCGACGCCGTGCGCGCCCAGGAGTGGTGGCTGGCCAGGCTGAACGTGCCCCAGACGTGGCCGCAGACGCGGGGCGCCGGGGTCACCGTCGCGGTGCTCGGCACCGGGGTCGCCGCCAGCCACCCGGACCTGTCCGGCGACGTGCTCACCGGGCCCGACTACAGCGATTCCGGCCGGAGAGCCGGCGGACCGTTCTGGGGTATCGACGGCACCCAGGTGGCGGCCATCATCGCCGGCCACGGGCACGGCGCGGGCCGCCAGTCCGGCATCGTCGGGGTCGCCCCCGCCGCGAAAATCCTGTCCATCCGGGTAAACCTGGAATTCAACGATCCGCTCAACGCGGACCAGGCCATCACCCGGCGGCTACCCGGCGCCATCGCGGACGGCATCACGTACGCGGTCAACCACGGCGCCCGGGTCATCGACCTGCCGATTGACCCGGGGACGTTCGGACTGGCGGGACACGGAGACCCGGCCGCGGCCGGCGGAAGCCCCGCCGAGCAGGCCGCGGTCTCCTACGCACTGCGCAAGAGCGTCGTGCTTGTGGCGCCCGCGGGCGACGACGGCGCAGGCCCCGGCCTGGTGAACTACCCGGCCGGCTACACCGGCGTGATCGCGGTAGGCGCGGTCAGCCGCAGCGGGCGACTGGCCCCGTTCAGCAGCAAGCGCTCCTACGTGTCGCTGACCGCGCCCGGGGTAGACCTGGCGGCCGCGACCACGCCCGCCAGCTACGCCACGGTCAGCAGCACCAGCGCCGCCAGCGGAATCGTGGCCGGCGTCGCCGCCCTCCTACTGTCCAGATATCCGCATCTGACCGTGGCCCAGGTCACCCAGGCGCTGACCAAGAGCACCGCCGCCACCTCGGTCACCGACGGCGCGGCCGGACCTGGCACCGGCTACGGCACCCTGGACGCGGCCCGGGCGGTCACCCTGGCCGCCGACATCAGCGCCGCCACCAGGCCGGCCCGCCCGGCGACCTCGCCCCCGGCCACATCGCCCGCGCCGGCGTCGCCCGCGCCAGTGTCGTCAGCCCGCCGGGTGCACGCGGCCCAGCAGACGAACGCCAGCGCGTTCGCCGGATCGCTGCTCCGCGACATCGTGGCCGCCTTGGGTGCCCTCATCGTGCTGGTCGTCGTGCTGCTGCTGATCATGAGCTCGCGCCGCAAACGAGCCCTGGCCGGGCCCGGGCCCGGACCCGGTCGCCCATCGGGACGGTCACGGAGTGCCCGGGGGCAGCACGGGCAGCGCCGGCCTGACCAGGAGACGGCCCGGCCCATCCGGCCCCAGCTGGCCCCACCCGTCGCGCCCTCCGCGCCGGCGGCTGCCTGGCCGGCCCCAGGTGGCTGGCAAGGCGGCAGCGTGGGCGAGATCGCCCGCCCCCCGGCGGCGCCGCACCGCCCGGCCATCGCCCCGGCGCCCAGAACCACCCCGACGCCCAGAACCACCCCGACGCCCCGGAGCGGCCGCGGCGCCGGCGCCGGCTCGCCGGCCAGCCCGCCCTGGGCACCCGCGCCGGAACCCGAGCGCACGTTCGGCCTGCTCCCCGTCGCACCGGCCAGCTCCTTTACCCCGAATCCAGGCAGCGGCATCCGGGTCCCACCGGACATGACGGGGCTACCCGCCACGAGGGCGATCCCGGTCACTGACCCGCTGTCCAAGCGGAGTCTTGGTTTCGCCGCGGCCCCGGTGGCAACCGGTTACTCAGCCCGGGATATCCCGGCCGGTTACCGGAGGCCGGACGCACCGGCGCAGGGCGATTCAAGCTCCGAAGGCGATTCCAGCTCCGCGGGCAATTCCAGCTCCGTCTGGGACCTGGCGGCCACGGACGTCTTTCCGGTAGCCTCGCCCGAACCGCCGGCCGACCCAGACGAGGACGCTCCCGGCGCCAGCGGCAGCTGACACCGGGAGCGTCGCATCGCTCAGCCGGCCATGGCTAGGCAGCCTCGGCCACCGCCGCCGGGGAGCCGACGGCCGGCTCGAGCGCGAGCCGCAGCACCTCTCGGACATCGCCCACCGTGTGCACGTCGAGCTTCTCGAGCACTTCGGCCGGAACATCGTCCAGGTCAGGCTCGTTCCGCTGCGGGATAAGCACGGTGGACATCCCGGCCCGGTGTGCGGCGAGCAGCTTCTGCTTAACGCCGCCGATCGGCAGTACCCGCCCGGTCAGGGACACCTCACCGGTCATGGCCACATCCGCCCGCACGGGGCGGCCGGAAAGCAGCGACGCCAACGCGGTCGTCATCGTGACACCCGCGCTCGGTCCATCCTTGGGCACTGCGCCGGCCGGCACGTGCACATGCACGCCGCGGTCCTTCAGCTCGCCGACCGGAAGGCCGAGCTCGTCGCCGTGCGAGCGCAGGTAGGACAGCGCGATCCGGGCCGATTCCTTCATCACGTCGCCGAGCTGGCCGGTCAGCGTGACTCCGGTCTCACCGGTTTCCCGGCCCGCCAGGGACGCCTCGATGAACAGCACGTCCCCGCCCGCGCCGGTCACCGCAAGCCCGGTCGCCACGCCGGGCACGGCGGTCCTGCGGTCAGGCTCGGCCAGGCTCGTCTCCGGCGTGAACCGGGGACGGCCCAGGTAGTCGCGCAGCTCGGCCACGCCGACGGTGACGGGCAGCGTGATCTCCGCCAGCGCCACCCGCGCCGCGACCTTGCGCAGGATGCGCGCGACGGACCGCTCCAGCGAGCGCACCCCTGCCTCCCGGGTGTATTCGGCGGCGAGCAGCCGCAGCGCGTCCTGGCTGACCGACACCTCCTCGGCGCTCAGGCCGGCCTTGGACAGCTGCCTGGGCAGCAGGTGATCCCGGGCGATGAGGACCTTCTCGTCCTCGGTGTACCCGTCGAGTGAAACCAGTTCCATCCGGTCGAGCAGCGGGCCGGGAATCGAGTCGAGCACGTTCGCCGTGGCCAGGAACACCACGTCGGACAGGTCGAGCTCGACCTCCAGGTAGTGGTCGCGGAACGTGTGGTTCTGCGCCGGGTCGAGCACCTCGAGCAGCGCCGACGCGGGGTCGCCGCGGTAGTCGGCGCCGATCTTGTCCACCTCGTCGAGCAGCACAACCGGGTTCATCGAGCCCGCTTCACGGATGGCGCGAACGATCCGGCCGGGCAGTGCCCCCACGTAGGTGCGCCGGTGACCGCGGATTTCCGCTTCATCCCTGACGCCGCCCAGGGCCACCCGGACGAACTTGCGGTCCATGGCCCGGGCCACCGATTCGCCCAGCGACGTCTTGCCGACGCCGGGCGGCCCGACCAACGCGAGCACGGCGCCGGAGCGGCGGCCACCGACGATACCCAGGCCGCGGTCCGCACGGCGCTTGCGCACCGCGAGGTACTCGATGATGCGTTCCTTGACGTCGTCCAGCCCGGTGTGGTCCTCGTCCAGGATGCGCCGTGCGTCGCTGATGTCGTAGGCGTCCTCGGTCCGTGCGTTCCACGGGATGTCGAGGACGGTGTCCAGCCAGGTCCGGATCCAGCCGGTCTCGGGCGACGCGTCGGGGGTCCGTTCGAGCTTGGCCACTTCCTTCAGCGCGGCGTCCCGGACCGGCTCCGGAAGGTCGGCGGCTTCCACCCGAGCCCGGTAGTCGTCCTCCTCGGTGGCCGCGTCGCCGTTCAGGTCGGCGAGTTCCTTGCGCACGGCGGCGAGCTGCTGGCGCAGCAGGAATTCCTTCTGCTGCTTCTCCATGCCCTCCGCGACGTCCTTGCGGATGGACTCGGCCACGTCCAGCTCGGCGAGGTGCTCACGGGTCCAGCCGATGACGAGCTCCAGTCGCTCGATCAGATCCGAGGTCTCGAGCAGCTGCAGCTTCTGCCCCGAGGTGAGATAGCTGGCGTACCCGGCCCGGTCCGCGATGACGGACGCGTCATCGAGCTGCTGGATCATGTCGATGACCTGCCACGCACCGCGCTGCTGCAAGATCCCGGTCAGCAGGGACTTATATTGCTGGGCCAGTTCGTCGGCCCGCGGCCCCCGGCCGCTCTCCTCGATCACGGTTCCCTGCACCCACAGCGCCGCGCCGGGGCCGGTGGTACCCGAGCCGATCTTGACCCGGGCGGTGCCACGGAGCACCGCGCCAGGCTGTCCGCCGGGCAGGCGTCCGACCTGCTCAACCTCAGCCAGCGTGCCCACCCCGGCCAGCCCGCGGTCGGGCAACCGGGGCACGAGCAGCACTCGCGCCTTAACTTCTGAATGCACACCGGGAACCTGCCGGGATGGCATCCGGGCCGCGTCGATCGCGGCACCGACTTCTGCTTGTGATGTCTCTAGCGGCACCACCATCCCCGGCAGCACCACCTCGTCGTCCAGTGGCAGCACCGGCAGCGTGAGCGTTTCACTCATTGATGGCCTCCAAAGCTTGAGTCATACTCACTCAAGAAATAAGAGCCCCGCGAAATTTCCCTGTCGCGTTCGCCCGCAGCGATCAGCCCCTCAGCCGCCGGGACCCGCGGTCTCCGTGTGACGGGACAGCACCCGCCGGGCCCGTGGTGCGACGGCCTCATTAGATTGTGGTGGATCCGGGCTCCGTGGCGCATCCAAGTGCACGATAGACCCCCTGATCCACCGCCAAGCCCGGATCCACCACGCAAATCCCGGCCAGGGCGCCTGGGACGGGCGGCGGGCGGGGCAGCCGGGACCACAGCGGCCAGCGGGACGCCAGGGAACGTCACAGCCGGCCTGACCACCACCGCCGTCAGCTCAAGCGCCGCCACGACGGCCCGGCCCCGCCACCTGATACCCGCCTCCCTCTACAGGGCCCTACTGCCCGCTGGATCACGTTACTGGTCGGTCAGGAGAACGTGCAGGTGACGCGGGCCGTGTTCGCCCTCGACCCGGATCAGCTCGATGTCGCTGGTGGCCGAGGGACCCGAGATGAGCGTGTGCGGACGGGCCGGATCCAGGCGCGCGAACGCGTCGGCCAGGTCGGCGGCGACCTGATCGGCGCGGACTACCACCAGGTGGAAGTCAGGCACCAGGGTCAGCATCCTGCGGCCCTGCCCGGGACCGTAGTCCAGGATGATCGTGCCGGTCTCGGCGATGGCCACCGCGCAGCCGGTGATGACGCCCGCCATCCGGTCGAGTCGGGCGGCAGAAAGCGGCGGTTCGTCCTCGGCCAGCTCGAGGGTGGCAGGCAACCCGGCCAGCCATCCGGGCGGCAACCCGGCGGGCGTCACGAAAGGAGCGGGCGCGAGACCTCGGCCCGCGCGGACAGCGCGCGGGCCACGGCGGAGGGCAGGTCCGGTTCGGGGACGCGTTCGACCACCGCCCGGTAGTCGGCGACCCGCTCGGCGAACAGGTCCACGATGTCACCGGAGGCGGCCCCCTGGTCCGTGCGCACCAGGCGCGGAACGATTCAGGCGGCGGAGCCGGGGCATCGCGGGTCTGCGTCCAGCCGCCAAGCGGCGGCGGAAGCCACCTGATCACGCCGGACCGGGCCACCAGCTTGCTGCCCTGGGCCGCGGCTCGCTGGGCCGCGGCGAGCAGGCGCGGCGAGCGGAGCACCCGACCGGACAGGCCGAACACCGTCCGTTCGGGAGAAAAATGCTTCTCCCGCTTGGCGTCGACGACCTTGCTTCGCAGGTACACCAGCGCTTGGGGAATGTTGATGGCCACCGGGCAGACGTCGTAGCAGGCGCCGCACAAGGTGGAGGCGAACGGCAGGGATGCGTCCACCGGTGAGGTGACGCCGCGCAGCAGCGGGGAGATGATCGCGCCGATCGGGCCGGGTAGGGCGAGCCGTAGGCGTGACCGCCGGTCCGTTCGTAGACCGGGCATACGTTCAGGCAGGCCGAGCACCTGATGCAGCGCAGCGCCTGCCGTCCGACCTGGTCGGCGAGCGCCGACGTGCGGCCGTTGTCGAGCAGCACGAGATGAAAGTCCTCCGGGCCGTCTCCCGGGGTGACACCGGTCCAGGCCGAGGTGTAGGGGTTCATCCGCTCGGCGGTCGAGGACCGGGGCAGCAAGGCGAGAAACACCTCGAGATCCCGCCAGGACGGCAGGATCTTCTCGATCCCGACCACCGAGATGAGCGTCTGCGGCAGCGTCAGGCACATCCGCCCGTTACCTTCCGACTCCACCACGACCAGGGACCCGGTCTCGGCGATCGCGAAGTTCGCGCCGGAGATGCCGACTTTCGCGGACAGGAACGCCTGCCGCAGGTGGGCCCGGGCGGCCGCCGCGAGCATGGCCGGGTCGTCGGTCAGGCCGGCCGGCGCGTCCGGCATCTCACGGCGGAAGATCTCTTTGATCTCGGAACGGTTCCGGTGTATGGCAGGCACCAGGATGTGGCTGGGCCGGTCGTGGCCCAGCTGGACGATGAGCTCGGCCAGGTCGGTTTCCAGTGCGTGGATGCCGTTGGCGGCCAGGGCTTCGTTCAGGCCGGTTTCCTGGGTCGTCATCGACTTCACCTTGACCACCTGGTCCGCGCCCGTGGCGCGGACCAGGCCGGTCACGATCGCGTTCGCCTCGGCCGCGTCCTGAGCCCAGTGCACGTGGCCACCGGCCCGGGTGACGCTGCGCTCCAGCCGCAGCAGGTAGGTGTCCAGGTTGGCCAGGGTGTGGTCCTTGATCGCCTTAGCGGCGGCGCGGAGCTCGGACCAGTCGGCCAGTTCGCCGACCGCGGCGGTCCGCTTCGCCCGGATCGTATGGGCGGCGTGCGCCAGGTTGCGACGCAGCTGTGAGTCGGCCACCGCGGCGGCGGCCGCGACCGGGAAGGGCGGCATGCCGAGGTAGGTCGGCATGTCCGGATGCGGCCCGGTCATGGGCGTACCGTCCCTGGCGCGACCGCAGGCCGGCCGGGCCGCGGGTCATCCTCGGTGCACGCCAGGATCTCGGCCAGGTGCTTGACGGCCACACCGGAACGTTGCCGGGTGAGCGCGCCGCCGATGTGCATCAGGCACGAGTTATCCGCCGCGCACAGCACCTCGGCGCCGGTGCGCCGGACCGCGGTCACCTTGTCGGCGCAGATCGCCGCGGACACATCGGCGTTCTTCACCGCAAAGGTGCCGCCGAAGCCGCAGCAGGACTCGGCGTCGGGCAGGTCGGCCAGGTCGAGGCCGCGGACCGCGCAGCAGCCGAAGCGGGGCGTCGCCGACGCGAAGCATGCGCAGCGAATGACAGCTCGGGTGGTACGTCACCCGGTGCGGGAAGTAGGCGCCCACGTCGGTCACCCCGAGCACGTCGGCCAGGAACACGGAGAGCTCGTAGGTCCTGGGCGCGAGCTGCGCCACGGCCCGGGCCAGGGCGGCGTCCCCGGCCTCGGCCGCCAGCGCGGGAAAATACTCGCGGACCATCGAGGCGCAGGACGCCGAGGGGGTGACGATGGCCTCGAAACCGCTGAAGGCCGCGGTGAACCCGCGGGCCATCGGGGTGGCCTCGCGCCGGTAGCCGGTGTTGAAGTGCATCTGGCCGCAGCAGGTCTGGGCCGCGGGGAATTCCACCTGGTGACCCAGCCGTTCGAGCACGGCGACCACGGCCTGGCCGGTGCCGGGGAACAGCGTGTCAGTCAGGCACGTCACGAACAACCCAATACGCATCAAGCGCCTCCGCCAGTCAACGGTGCAAGACCCGCCTGCGCCGCGGCGCAGTCCCTGGTCGTCTGGCCGGTCCTCAGCTGCCGGCGGCGAGCAGCGCTGATCCGTCCCGAGCCTGCACCGCGTCGCAGCGGCCAAGGACAGCGAGCGCCGCGACGTATCCGGGGGCGGCCTCGAGGTCCAGCAGGGCCACACCGCGCGGATCCTCCGGGTAGGGCCACGCGACCAGGCGCGGTGCCCCCGGCGGCCCGGCCACGACGACGTCGCTGAAACGAGCCCGCATCCCGTCGCCCGTCGCCTTGGTCACGGCTTCCTTGCGCGTCCAGCCGACCAGGAAGGCGCGGGACCGGGCGGACGGGCGGACCGCGGCCAGGGCGGCCTGCTCTTGCTGGCTGAAGACCAGGGCGGCCAGCGCCTGGGGGTCTGCGCCGCCGCCCAGCGGCCGCACCCGGCCGTCAAGCTGCTCCACGTCCACGCCGACCGGATGTGCGGCCACGGCCACGGCGACCAGGTCGCCGGAATGCGACACGGAATGGTCGAAGCCGCCACCCGCCAGGACGGGTTTGCCGTGCGGCTGGGCGCACTGACGGCAGGTCCGGTCGAAGCGAACGTCAGCCGGGCGCTGGCCGGCGTAGGCCGCGAGCACGGTCTTGGCGAGCGTGCACCCGACCAGGAAACGGTCACGGTCCTCCGCGCGCCGGTAGGCCGCCCAGCGCTGACGCTCGATATCGTCCAGGAGCCCGGCGAGGTCAGGCGAGGCGTCCTGCCGTCGCGCCCACCACAGGTGGGCGGTGCCCGCCGCAGGGACTGCCAGTACCGCCACCAGGTCAGCCTAATCGCCCCGCGCCGGGCCTGGCTGGACCCGGCGGGCGGCCATGCGTTATACCTCGGACCTATGACGCAACCATCGACTGAATTCTCCGGGCTGACGGCCCTGGTCACGGGAGGCGCCTCGGGTATCGGCCTGGCCACGGCCCGGCTGCTCGCCGCCCGCGGGGCCAGGGTCGCCGCGCTGGACCGGGTCACGTCCGACCAGATGCGTCAGGCTCTGGACGGCACGGACATCGACCCGGTTATCGCGGACCTGACCGACGACGCCGCGGTCAGGGCCGCCGTCGGCGACGTCGGCCGGTCACTGGGCCAGCTCGACATCCTAGTGAACAACGCCGGCATCGGGGCGGCGGGCACGGTCGAGGACAACGACGACGACGAGTGGCGACGGGTCCTCGACGTGAACGTCCTCGGCATCGTGCGCACCACCCGGGCGGCCCTGCCGCTGCTCCGTCAGGCGGTGCGCGACCACGGTCAGGCGGCCATCGTCAACACCTGCTCGGTCGCGGCCACCGCGGGCCTGCCCCAGCGTGCGCTGTACTGCGCGAGCAAGGGCGCGGTTTATTCGCTCACGCTGGCCATGGCGGCCGACCACGTCGCCGAGGGGATCCGGGTGAACTGCGTGAACCCGGGCACGGCGGACACCCCGTGGATCGGCCGCCTGCTCGACGCCGCGCCCGACCCGGCCGCCGAACGCACCGCGCTGAACGCGCGGCAGCCCATGGGCCGTCTGGTCACCGCGGCGGAGGTCGCCGCCGCCATCGCTTACCTGGCCAGCCCGCTGGCGAGCGCCACCACCGGCACGGCGCTGGCCGTGGACGGCGGCATGCAGGGCCTGCGGACCAGGCCGAGAACATAGCGGAAGCTAGCTGCTGCGTTCGATGGTGACGACGGCGGTGTAGCCGTCGGTGATGGGCTTGCGTACCTCAAGGCGAAGCCAGGTCAGCTGGTAGTCAGCCAGCAGCCGCTCGGCGACTCGCTCGGCCGCGGTCTCGATGAGGCCGAACTTGCCTTCGCGCACCACGGCGGCGATAGTGGTCGCCACCGCGGAGTAGTCCAGGGCGTCCGCGAGGTCGTCGCGGGCGGCGGCCCTGCGCACGTCGGCGCCCATATCCACGGCGAAGACCAGGGTCTGCTCGATGGCGCGTTCCCATTCGAGCACGCCGATCACCGCCGGGACGGACAGGTCCCTGACAGAAACAGTGTCCATCCCGCTCAGGGTACGCAGGCCACCCCGGCCCGGTACACCGGCGGTGCTATCTGACGGCGGCGGCTGATACCAATGGACACATGACCACCGAGGGCGGAGCAGAGGCGGACCACCCGGCGGCCGGCGCCCAGACGCGGCCGGACCAGGCCGGGCTGGCCGACGAAGCCGGGCTGCGGGACGAGGCGGAAAAGTACCTCCGGGCGCTGGCGGGCGAGCACGCCCGGCTGCGTGCGGACCAGTGGACGGCGATCAACGCCCTGGTGGCGCGCGGCCAGCGAGCGCTGGTGGTGCAGCGGACGGGGTGGGGCAAGTCGGCGGTTTACTTCATCGCCACCGCGCTGCTCCGGGCCCGCGGCGCCGGCCCGACCGTGATCGTGTCGCCGCTGCTCGCGCTGATGCGCAACCAGGTCGAGGCGGCCGAGCGGGCCGGCATCCGCGCGCGCACGATCAACTCGGCTAACCCGCAGGACTGGGCGGCACTGTACGCCGAGGTCGCCGACGGCCAGGTGGATGTGCTCCTGGTCAGTCCGGAACGGCTGAACAACCCGTCCTTCCGCGACCAGGTGCTGCCTGAGCTGAGCCGGTCCGCCGGCCTGGTGGTGATCGACGAGGCGCACTGCATCTCGGACTGGGGGCACGACTTCCGGCCCGACTACCGGCGGCTGCGCACGCTGCTCGCTCGGCTGCCGGCCGGCATTCCCGTCCTGGCCACCACCGCGACCGCCAACTCCCGGGTGACCAGGGACGTCGCGGAGCAACTCGGCACCGGCGGCCAGGGCGAGACGCTCGTGCTCAGGGGCCCGCTGGACCGGGACTCGCTGCGGCTGGCGGTGGTGACGCTGCCGACCGCGCACCAGCGGCTCGGCTGGCTCGCCGCCCGGCTGGGCGAGCTGCCGGGATCTGGCATCGTCTACACGCTGACGGTCGCGGCGGCGCAGGAGACCGCCGCGTTCCTGCGCGAGGCAGGGATGCCGGTGGCGGCCTACAGCGGCCGGGACGAGCAGGCCGATCGATTGCAAGCCGAAGACGACCTGCTGGCCAACCGGGTCAAGGCGCTGGTCGCCACCAGTGCGCTCGGGATGGGCTTCGACAAGCCTGATCTCGGCTTCGTGGTGCACCTGGGCGCACCGCAGTCGCCGGTCGCGTACTACCAGCAGATCGGCCGGGCCGGAAGGGGAGTGGAACGGGCTGAGGTGATCTTGCTGCCGGGCCGCGAGGACCGGGACATCTGGGCGTATTTCGCCTCGCTCGCTTTCCCGCCGGAGCGGCAGGTCCGGGCCGCCCTCGCCGCCCTGGACGAGGCGGGCCGGCCGCTGTCCACCGGCGTGCTCGAGACCTACGTCGACTTGTCCCGCGGCCGGCTGGAATCCATGCTCAAGGTGCTCGACGTGGACGGTGCCGTGCGGCGTGTCAGCGGTGGCTGGACGTCAACCGGCCAGCCCTGGCACTACGACGCGGAACGCTACGAGCGGGTCGCCGCCGAACGCGACCGCGAGCGGGAGGCGATGCTCAGCTACCAGGCGACAGAGGGCTGCCGGATGGAGTACCTGCGCCGGCAGCTCGACGACCCCGACGCCGCGCCGTGCGGGCGCTGCGACAACTGCACCGGCCAGCGCTGGCGGGCCGACGTGCCCGACGCCAGCGCGGCCGCGGCGCGCGACCGCCTGCTCCGCCCCGGCGTGGACATCGAGCCGCGGCGGATGTGGCCGACCGGGATGAAGGCGCTCGGCCTGGCGGTCAGCGGGAAGATCCCGGCTGGCCTGGTCGCCGAGCCCGGCCGGGCCCTAGGCAGGCTCACCGACATCGGCTGGGGCACCACCTTGCGGACCATGCTGGCCGAAGGCGCACCCGACGAGCCGGTCACCGGACAGCTCGTCGACGCGATGGTCAAGGTCCTGGCCGCCTGGGACTGGGCCAACCGGCCGGCCGGCGTGCTGACCCTGCCGTCGCGGACCAGGCCGCGGCTGATCACCAGCCTCGGCCAGCAGATCGCCGGCCTCGGGCGGCTGCCCTATCTGGGCGCACTCAGATACGCCGACGGCGCGGGGCCCGGTCCGCGCCGACACAACAGCGCGCAGCGGCTGAGCTCGCTGTGGCGCGCGTTCGAGCTACCCGCCGAGGTTCGCGACGCTCTCGCCGGGCTGGACGGCCCGGTGCTCGTCGTCGATGACCGCATCGAGACCGGTTGGACGATGACCGTCGCCGCCAGGCTGCTTCGCGAGGCGGGCGCCTCCGCCGTTCTGCCGCTGGCCCTGGCGGGCTAGGCGACGTAAGGCTCCGCGCCGTCCTCACTGATCATCGGACGGCCCGCAACGGCCCAGCCGGTCATGCCGTCGGCCACGTTGACCATGCTGAGCCCGCCGCCGACCAGCGTCTGGGCGGCGTAGGCCGACCTGGCGCCGCTGCGGCAGATCACGTACACCTCTCGGTCACGCGGCAGTTCGCTTGCCCGCAGGCCGAGGTCGCCGAGCCGGATGTGCACCGCGCCGGGAGCGTGTCCCGCGATCCATTCGTCGTCTTCGCGTACATCCAGCAGGAATATCCCGGCCGGAAGGTCCGCCGACAGCACGTCAGGCACAGTAGCCGGCTGGTTCATGTCGGTCTCCTCAAGCGGGCTCCGATTCGCCGCCCGTCTGCTCACGGGCTGCCTGGCTACTTTACTCGCCAGCCGCGGTCAGAGGGGCGGACCAGGCGTCAGGCCGGCCTACCTCAGGAAGGCAGGCGGCGCCTGCGGACAGCGATCAAAGCGGCGCAAGCGAAGGCTCCGGCCGCCATCAGCTCGACGTGGGCCCGGCGCGGCGCCTCATGCTGGATCCGGCCGTGAAAGCGGTTGACCGGGCCGGGAAACGGCGACCAGCCGAACCACAAGTTGGTGGGCTTGTCCAGGTCAGGCAGCGCCGCGCCGGCCATGCCGGCCAGCACGGCCAGCCGCCGCTCGGGCGGCGATATCGCCGCGAAGGCTCCCATCGTGGCCAGGCTGATGAGCCCGTCGGGCACGGCCACCCGGAGGAACCGGCGCTGGCTTCCCCACTGGCCCCAGTGCGGCATCGCGTCAAGGACGAAGTGCGAAGCCACGCCGGCCGCGAAGGCGGCCAGCGGGCGCCGGACCAGCGCGCCGATCAGCGCGCCGGACAGGACATGGTTGGTCAGCAGCATCCGCCTTCTACCTTCCCTCGTCACCGGCGTCATCTGTAGCCGGCCCCGTCGGGATCATGTTGGGCGCCGCGGCGGGCGCTGCTGGTAGCGTTTTGTGACGGGCAGGCAGGCAATTCCATCCGAACGAGGGCTTGGCACACTCATGCTGGACAGGCGACAGATCAGGGATAACCCGGACGCGGTGAAGAAGGCGGTCCAGGTCAAGGGGATTGACCTGGACGTGGACGAACTGATCCAGCTGGACAAGACCACCCGCGCGCTCCAGCACGAACTGGACCAGGCCCAGGCCCGCAGGAAGAGCTCGGCGAAAGAATTCGCCAAGGCCGACGACGCCCGCCGGGCCGAGCTGCGGGCCGAGCACGAAGAGCTCGAGGTCCAGCTCAAGACCCTCCGCGATCAGCTGGCCGAGACCACGCAGCAACTGCAAGGCCAGCTCCTGCTGGCGCCCACGATCCCGTGGGAAGGCGCTCCGGTCGGGCCGGACGAGTCCGCGAACGTGGTCATCAGAAGCGTCGGTACGCCACCGGAGTTCGGATTCACGCCGCTGGATCATGTCGAGCTGTGCGAAAAACGCGGCTGGGCCGACTTCGCCCGGGCCCGCAAGGTCGCGGGGGAACGCGCCTACGCGCTGACCGCGGACATGGTCCTGCTCGAGCGCGCGGTGCACTCCTACGCCCTGGACCTATTGGCGGCCAAGGACTTCACGCTGGTCTCCGTACCGTCGCTGGTCAAAGCCGACGCGCTGACCGGCACCGGCCAGTTTCCCGCGCACCGCGAAGAAACCTACGCCATCCCCGCCGACGACCTGTACCTCGCGGGTACCGCGGAAGTCGCGCTTGTCGGCTTTCATAGCGACGAGATCCTCGACCACAAGCGGCTCCCGGTGCGGTACGCCGGGATCTCGCCCTGCTTCCGGCGGGAAGCCGGCAGCGCCGGCCGGGACGTGCGCGGTCTGCTGCGGGTGCACCAGTTCGAGAAGGTCGAGCAGTTCGTCATCTGCGCGGCCGATCCAGCCGAGTCCGACCGCTGGCACGCCGAGCTACTCGGTACCGCCGAGCAGCTGCTGCAGGGCCTCGGGCTGGCCTATCAGGTGCTGGAATGCTCCACCGGCGACATGGGCGCGGGCAAGTACCGGATGAACGACATCAACACCTGGATGCCGTCGCTCGGCGCCTACCGCGAGACACACAGCTGCTCGTCCCTGCATGACTGGCAGGCCAGGCGGGCTAACGTCCGCTACCGCGACACGGCTGGCACGGTGCGGTTCGCCTACACCCTGAACAACACGGCGGTGGCCACACCGCGCCTGCTCGCCGCGCTGGTGGAGAACTGCCAGACCAGCGAGGCCGAGGTCGAGGTACCGGCCGTGCTCAGGCCCTACCTCGGCGGCCGGGAACTGCTCTGACAACAGGCCGAAGAGAACCTTACCCGCAGGCCGGCAGCAGAAGGCGGCCAGACGGCGTACGCTGCGAGGCGTGACCCTTGAAGCTGATCGCGTGGCCGACTTGGCTAACCGACCGGTTAACGAACTGACCAGGCGCGATGTGGCCCTTGCGCTGCTCAGCGTGCCGTCGGCCGACGCCCTGGGCTCGCTGCCCGGAATCCGCCGGGGGATGCTCGCGGCCGCCAATCCGCTGTCCGCGGTGTTCTGGTCGTCCGCGGAAGCCATCCTGCAGCAGATCGCCGACGGCGAGGCCACGGTCGGAGACGTCCGGACCTGGCTGGAAGCCACCGGGACCGAGCCGAACGGGATCATCGGCCTGCACGTCTGGGATGACCAGTCCGAGCGCAGCCAGCTGGCTGCGGAGATGCACACCAGGCTGGTGACCTACCTGGAGGAGCAGCTGGCCGCCGGGGTTATCGACCCTGACCTGCTGGCCACGGCCGATCAGGCCGCCTGCCGCGGCTACATCGAGCTACAGGAGCGCTGGATGACCTCGGCGCTGCCCGACGGCCGGGTCCCGATGGACGCGCTGCTCGACGAGAAGGACGAGGAGTTCCTGGCCGAGTGGGACGCTGCCGACGCCGAGGCGCTGGCCGTGATGCAGGCGCTGCTCGACCAGGTTGGTGACCGTCCGCGCCCCGACGAGGACCTGCGCCACGCCAGCGTCAGGCTGCGCGAGCTCATCGCCGAGCCCGGCTGGCCCGGCCAGCTGCTGATCGAGTGCGGCGGGGTGCGCGCCAAAGACCTGCCGGCCGACGAGGGCGAGCTGTGGCTCAGCCTGGCCGCGGGGGTGGCGTCTCCGCAGGGATCTGACGACTGGGGCGCCCCCGGCACCAGCCGTGACGAACCGCGCGAGATGGACAGCGCGATCGCCGCTATCTGCGCCATTGATCATTTCGACTGGCTCGCGGTCATCACCGCGCTCACCGCCGGCGGCCCGGGCACCCCGGCGTCGGCCGAGGATCTCGCCGCTTACGTGCGCGATTACGATCCCGACGACGGCGAGCGGGGTGAAGACGAGGACGAGGACGAGGCGGACTTCGAACTCGCCGAGCTGGACGCTGGTGAGGACGACGAATTCGACGAATTCGACGAACTCGGCATGGAGGAACTATTCCTGCCCGTCACGACGCTGTGGCAGGCTCTGGGTGCGATAGATGACCAGGAGCGGCTGACCCCGCTGGGCTGGTGGGGACTGCCCGAGGCCATGCGCCTGGTCTGGGGTCCGTCCGACGAGACGCCCGGCTAGAGCGGGCCGGGCGCGGCCTGCCCGTCATCGGCGGCCAGCCGGTCGTAGGCGGGCGTCAGCACCTCAGCCAGGTCCTTCCCCCTGACCTTGACCGGCGGCGCGGGAAACATGCGCAGCAGCAGGTCGGGTGCGGCCGGGGCGGGCGCGGTGGCCAGCGCCCGCAGCCGGGCCGGGCTCAGCCCAGGTGACCAGAACGCCTCCAGGCATTCGGCTAGCGGCCGGGCTGGCACGTCGAGGGCGGCCGGGGCCGGCCGGGTAGCCGGGCCCGGGACCGCGGCCTGGACCTGCCGCAGCGCCGCGAGCAGCTCGTCGCGACCCTTACCGCGCCAGGCCAGCAAGGCGAACGGGTCCCGGTCGAACTCCTCAGCCAGTACATAACAGACGGCGGCGAGATGCTTGCACGGCACGCCCCAGTCCGGGCAGCTGCACCGCATGTCCAGGTCGGCGGCGACGCGGGGAAACAACGGCGTGCCGCAGTCGTCGAACACCTCCTCGATCTCGTGCGGCATCTCACCCGCGAGCAGCTTCGCCCGGAACAGCGCCTGGCTGGCCAGCCGCTTCTGCACGCGACGCCACTGCGCGGTGGTCAGCGGCAGCACCCCGATGTGGACCTGGTAGGGCCGCACTCGTGAGCCCTGCACCCGGGCCGTGACCCTTCCCTGGGAAAGCTCGAAGTCGAGCACCTGGCCGGCTCGGGCGTAGCTACGGCCCCGGGCCAGCCGGCTGCTCATGCCGTACGACTCAAGCACGCTGATGAACCGCTGGGACCACCACTGCTCGCCGATCGCGCCCCGCTTGCTCCTGGCCTTGATCCCCCCGTCCACCCGGATCGGCCGGGCCGGCGGCCAGTCGTCCCAGCTCGTCATTCGCTCACCGCGTCAGGGGTCAGGGTCAGCACGGATCGCAGGTCGTCGGCCGATAGCTCGGTGAGCCAGCTTTCGCCGGTGCCGACGATGCGCTCGGCCAGGGCTTTTTTCTCCTCGATCATCGCGTCGATCCGCTCCTCTAGGGTGCCGACGCAGACGAACTTACGCACCTGCACGTCCCGGCGCTGACCGATGCGGAACGCCCGGTCGGTGGCCTGATCTTCCACCGCCGGGTTCCACCACCGGTCGACGTGGATCACATGGTTGGCGGCGGTCAGGTTCAGCCCGGTCCCCCCGGCCTTGAGCGAGAGCAGGAACAGCGCGGGCTCGTCGAGCTCGGCGAACCTGACGACCATCTCGTCCCGCTGCTTGGCGGTCGTGCCGCCGTGCAGGAACAGCACGGGGCAGCCCAGCCGGGCCGCCAGGTGCGGCTGAAGCATCCGGCCGAATTCGGCGTACTGCGTGAAGCACAACGCCTTGTCACCCTCGGCCATGATCTCGTCGCAGATCTCCTCCAGCCGGGCCAGCTTGCCGGACCGGCCCGGCAGCCGGGAGCCGTCGCCGAGCAGGTGGGCGGGATGGTTGCACACCTGCTTGAGCTTGGCCATCGTGGCCAGCACCAGGCCGCGGCGGCTGATGTCGTCGGCCGCGTCCTCGATCCGGCTGAGCATGTCGGTGACCGTGGCCGCGTACAGGCTCGCCTGCTCCGGGGTGAGGTTGCACCACACCTTCATCTCCTGCTTGTCCGGCAGGTCGGAGATGATCGTCTTGTCCGTCTTCAGGCGGCGGAGCACGAACGGCTGAGTGAGGCGTTTCAGCGCCTGCGCAGCTTGCGCCGAGCCGTGCCGTTCGATCGGGAGCGTATATTTCTCCCGGAACTTCTCGGCCGTCCCGAGCAGGCCGGGATTGGTGAACTCCATGATCGACCACAGGTCGGACAGCCGGTTCTCCACCGGCGTCCCGGTGAGCGCGATCCTGGCGGTGGCAGGCAGGGCGCGCACCGCCCGGGCCTGCCTGGTGGCATGATTCTTGATGTTCTGCGCTTCGTCGCAGACCACCCGGGCCCAGGTCAGCTGGCTGAGCGCGGCCCGGTCCCTGGTGGCCACCCCGTAGCTGGTGATGACCAGGTCGACGTCGGCCAGCGCGGCGGACAGGGCGTCGGCGTCCAGCCGGTCCGCGCCGTGGTGGACGTGCACCCGCAAGCCCGGCGTGAACTTGGCCGCCTCCCGCTGCCAGTTGCCGACCAGCGACATCGGGCAGACCAGCAACGTCGGGCCGGCCAGGGCAGATCCGTCCGGGGCCGCCGCCTGATCCGCCAGCAGTGACAGCAGCTGGATGGTCTTGCCCAGGCCCATGTCATCGGCCAGGATGCCGCCGAGGCCGAGACCGCCCAGGAAGGACAGCCAGGACAGTCCACGTTCCTGATAGGGCCGCAGCTGACCGGTGAAGCCCGCCGGAGTGGTCATCGGCCGCAGCCGCCGGTCCGCCTGGCCGGACAGCAAGTCGCCCAGCCAGCCGTCGGCGTCCACGCCTACCATGGGAATCGCATCGTCCGGGCCGTTCAGGCCGACCGCGAGCGCCTGCGCCGCGGTCATCGTGCCGGCCTGATTCCGCTCGAGGAAACGCAGCGCGGCCGCCAGATGCGCCTCGTCAAGCTCCACCCACTGCCCGCGCACCCGGACCAGCGGCACCTTGAGCCGGGCCAGCTCGGCTAGCTCGGCTGGATCGAGCGCCTCATCACCGACGGCCACCTCGTACCTGAAGTCCACCAGGTCGGCCAGGCCGAACCTGGATTCGGCGGCCGGCGAGCCGGCCGACGCCCGGGAGCGGGTGGTCAGCTTGAGCCCCAGCCGGGCCTTACGGACCCAGTCGGGCAGCAGCACACCGAACCCGGCGCCGGAAAGCAGCGGTGCGGTCTGCGACAGGAACCGGAACGCACCCGCCGTGTCCAGCTCCACCATGGCCGGGGCCGCCTCGCGCAGCGCGCCCTCGATCTCGCCGCACAGCCGGGCGGCGCTGCCGAGGCCAGCCAGCAGCTCCTCCACCAGGTCAGGTCCGGCCGGCCGCTGAGATCCTGCGGCCGCCCCCGGCCGGCCAAGGAAACCCGCACCGTGACCCGCCCACACATCCGCGGCGGAGATCATCAGGCTGGGATCCTCGGCGGACTGCAACGCGAACTCGACCCGCCACAGGTCCGGCTCGGCCTCAGCACGCCCGGCGGCCTCAGCACGCCCGGCGGCCTCAGCGGGCTCGGCCAGCCGGAAACAGGTCCGGACCGGACCCGCCGGTATCCGCGCGGCGTCCAGCCAGGCGGCAAGCTCCGCGGTCAGCTGCTCCGCTTCCGTCTCGTCCTGCGGCGTCACCACGTCAATGCGGGCATCGGTCGTGGTCAGGGAAACCACGAACCGTTCGGCTGTCGGAATCCGAGCCGGGTTACGGCCGCGCCTCGCAGCCAGCAGCGCCGTGGGCAGCCGGGAGCGCGCCGCGGCATCGGCGAGCAACTCGAGCGCGCCCGCCAGCACCGGCCCGGGAAGCTGGTCACCGGCCGCTCCGTCCGCCAGGGCCGCCCGGCACGACGGAGGCATCGCCGCGGCCAGGTCGCGCCCCCGCTGTCCGTCGGCGCCGCCGAGCACCGGGCGCCACCGGGCGGCGTAGCTGCCGCCCTCGGCGACCAAGACAGGCAGCACCCGGCCGCGGGCGGCCAGATCAGCGGCAAAACGGGCCACGGCCGCCAGGTAAGGCAGCGACCCGCCCGCCGTGGCCGCGGGCTCATCGAGGTGGCTGAACCCGCCGAGCAGCGCGACCGCGGCGCCCGGATCGAAGACGAGTACGGGCACTCGCCAGCTGGCCAGCGCCACCCGGCCCACCGGTCCCGGCCGGACCGGACTCGCCGACGCCGGACTCAGCTGGTTCAGCTCAGGCGAGCCGAGCGGCGCACGCCCGGCCGAGGGCAGCTGCAGCGTCAGCTGGTCATCGACGGCCTTACGGACGGCGTCCGTGCCAGGCCAGGACAACCCGGCGAGCACATCGGCCAGCTCGGCCGCCGGGCAGGCGAACGGATGCGGCCGGACGACCCGCGCTCCGCCACCCCGGGCGAACCCCGCCGCCTGGTACAGCCGCGAGTCCTCGGCCCACAGGCAGAGCGCTCCCCGCGCCCAGATCCCGTGAACTGTGCAAGCTCTGCTGCCCTGTGCTCTGCTGCCCTGCGCTTCCTGGGCGCCTGCCAGGCGCCGCCTTCCCTCGTCGCTCGTGCTGTGTCTCCTTCGCTGTTGGGTCTGGGCGGGCGCGGCGATCGGGTCCAATCCGGAACTCCCGGAGGCCGGGACTGCCGCAGCCACACAGCGAAACGGTGCGGGTGAGCTAGCTACTGGGGATGCTGGGACCAGTGGGGGGGTTGTCGGCGCGGGGGGCGTCGTCGGCGGCGGCGGAGGGGTCCGGGGTGATCTTGCGGAACTGCTTGTTCATGGAGCGGAGCAAGAAGACCAGCACGACCCCGATGCCGGCCACGACGAGGAAGCCGAGCGCCCCCGGCTCTACGTCGTTGACGGACGAGGAGGTCGCTGCGAGCACGACCAGCATCACAGGCTCACCCTCTCCCGGACTCCCGCGAACAGGTCGTCCTCGGGTAGCTCGGTGTCGACCACCGACCTAGCCAGATGATAGTCCTCTGTCGGCCAGGCGGATCGCTGCACGTCGATCGGGCAGCGGAACCAGAAGCCTTCCGGGTCGATCTGAGTGGCATGAGCCTTCAGGGCCTGATCCCTGACCTCGAAGAAGTCACCGCACGGGACCTGGGTGGTGATCTCAAGCTCGGGGCCGTCGACGCCGCGCCGCTTGGCCCGCTCCGCCCATTCCTCGAAGATCTTCGTGTACGGCGACTCCAGGCCGCGGCGGATCATCTCCTCGTGCAGGGCGACGAACTTCGCGCCGTGAAAGGACACGAAGTAGTAGAGCTTGAGCGGCTGCCACGGTTCCCCGGCGGCCGGATACGCGTCCGGATCGGCGGCGGCCTCGAACGCCGCCACGCTGACCGTGTGGGTCATGATGTGGTCGGGGTGCGGGTAGCCGCCCTTTTCGTCGTAGGTGAGCATCACGTGCGGCCTGAACTCCCGGATGGCCCGCACCAGCGGCTCGGTCGCCTGCGCCACCTCGGTCAGCGCGAAGCAACCAGGCGGGAGCGGCGGCTTCGGGTCACCCTCGGGCAAGCCGGAGTCGACGAAGCCGAGGAAGCGCTGCTCAACGCCGAGGATTTCCCTGGCCCGCGCCATTTCCGCCCGCCGGACGCCGGTGATGTCGGCTCTGATCTCCGGGCGGTCCATGGCGGGGTTCAAGATGTCGCCGCGTTCCCCGCCGGTCATGGTGGCGACCAGCACCTGGGCGCCATCGCGGACATAGCGCGCCATCGTCGCGGCGCCCTTGCTCGACTCGTCGTCCGGGTGCGCGTGCACGGCCATCAGCCGGACCTGGCTTGGCAACAGCGGCCTCCCTCGTTTAAACCCTCAGTGCGCCAACACCCGTTTACCTGGATGACATTCCCCGTTCTACGGCGTGGCGCGGATCTCCCATTTGACTCCAGCGCCCAAGTCACCGACGCTAGTTAGCCTCAGAAAGATTAACCCCCGAGGACCGACCACGGTCCCGCGGACTTGACGTCCTGCGCAGTACCAAGGAGTGCCCGTGACTGAGACGCGCGACGATACCGTCACCTGGTTGACCCAGGAGGCGTACGACCGGCTCAAGGCCGAGCTTGACCACCTTTCGGGGCCCGGGCGCATCGATATAGCGAAGAAGATCGAAGCTGCCCGCGACGAGGGCGACCTGAAAGAGAACGGCGGCTACCACGCGGCCAAGGACGAGCAGGGCCAGATCGAGGCGCGGATCATCACCGTCCAGCACATCCTGGAAAACGCCAGGGTGGGCGGGCCGCCGCGGACCGATGGCGTGGTCGGCCCGGGCATGACCGTTACCATCCGGTTCGTCAAGGACGACGACGAGGTGACGTTCCTGCTCGCTTCCCGCGAGGAGAGCGGATCGCCGATCGATGTCTATTCGCCCCGCTCCCCGCTCGGCGCCGCTATCTCGGGCAAGAAGGTCGGTGAGCGGGCCACCTACTCGCTGCCGAACGGCCGCCCCTGCACGGTCGAGATCCTGGAGGCCGTCCCGTACGTAGGGGCGTAAAGATCAAACCCTTAAGCCGAACGGACCGTGGTCGGGTCGGCCACGGCCCGTTCGGCTTTCCTGGCGGGTGACGTTCCGGGTCTTACGACACGAGCTCGGGCTGCTGGCTGGGGGCTTCGCCGCCCGGGGCCGGCGTCCGGCCGCGCAGCGGGACTTCCTTGAGCAGCAGCGCCAAGACGAAGATGAGCACCGCGGACGGCGCCGCCCAGAAGAACACGCCCTGGACCGCGTGCGCGATGGCGTAGAACACGTCGTGCCTGATCGGCGCGGGCAGCTTGTTGACCACGGTCGGATCGAGCTGGCCGCCGCTGGCGTTGATGTGAGCCCCGGAACCAACCGCTGCGCGCAGCGACGCGGTCAGGCGGCTGGCGAAGATCGCGCCGAACGCGGACACGCCGAGCGAGCCGCCGATCTGCTGGAAGAACATCCGGGCGCTGCTGGCCACGCCCATGTCCCGCGGCTCGACGCTGTTCTGCGCGATCAGCGAGACCATCTGCATGAGGAAGCCCATGCCCAGGCCGAGCACCACGTAGTACAGTCCCGAGGTCACCCGGCTGGTGTCGACGCCCAGCCTGGTCAGCAGGAACATGCCGGCCGCCATGATGGCCCCGCCCAGGACCGGGAACAGCTTGTACCGGCCCGTCCTGGTGGTGACCTGGCCCGACAAGATGGACGTGACCGTCGCCCCGACCATCATCGGGGTCAGCATCAGCCCGCTGACGACGGCCGACGCGCCCTGGACGGTCTGCTGGTACAGCGGCAGGAACGTCATCGCGCCGAACATGGCCAGGCCGGTGAAGAACGTCAGCACCATCGTGACCGAGAAGTTTCTGTTCCGGAACACGTGCAGCGGGAGGATCGGCTCGGCGGCCCTGGTCTCGGTGATCAAGAAGCCGGCCACGGCCGCCACGGCGAGCACGCCGAGGCCGATGATCTGCACCGAACTCCAGGCGTACTCGGTGCCGCCGAAGGTGGCGAGCAGGATGACGGCCACGGCCGCCACCGCGAGCAGCGTGCCGCCGAGGTAGTCGATCTTGTGGCTGACCTTCTTCGCCGGGACGTGCAGGACGGCGAGCAGGTAGATCATCGCCGCGCCGCCGAGCGGGAGGTTGATGTAGAAGATCCAGCGCCAGGAGAAGCTGTCGGTGATGAAGCCGCCGGCCAGCGGGCCGCCGATCGTGGCGAGCATCATCACCACCATCATGTAGCTCATGTAGCGGCCGCGTTCGCGCGGCGCCACGATGTCGCCGAGCGTGGCCATCGCCCCGACCATCAGGCCGCCTGCGCCCAGGCCCTGGATCGCGCGGAACGCGATGAGCTGCGTCATGTCCTGCGACAAGCCGGACAACGCCGAGCCGGCCAGGAAGATCACGATCGCGAACAGGAAGAGCTTCTTGCGGCCGTACATGTCGCCGAGCTTGCCGTAGAACGGCGTGGTCACGGTCGACGCCAGCACGTACGCGGTGACCACCCAGGCCAGGTGCGTCACCCCGCCCAGGCTGCCCACGATCCGCGGCAACGCGGTACCGACGATGAGCTGGTCGAGCATCGCGAGCAGGATCGCCATCAGCAGCCCGGGCAGCACGATCATGACCTCGCGCCGGTCCGCGTAGTGCGTGCCGCTGGCCGGCTCCGGCCCTTTGTCCCCTGTTACCTCGGCCACCCGCCCGCTCCTTCCGACCCGTTCGCACCCAGGTCCGGCCGTTGACTTACCGGCCGGCAAGTTATTAGCCTAGAATTGCCACTTACCGGCCGTCAAGCAAATTGGCGGCCCCGGCAGAGAAAGAGACAACGATGGACGACGCGGGGCCTAAGCCACGGACCGACACCCGGGCCCGCGTCCAGCAGGTGGCGCTTGAGCTCTTCGCCGAGCGGGGGTACGAGAAGACGTCGCTGCGCGAGATCGCCGAGCGCCTGGGGGTGACCAAGGCCGCCCTGTACTACCACTTCAAGTCCAAGGAAGATATCGTCCACAGCTTCACCGACGACTACTTCACGGAGTTCGACGCGCTCGTGGCGTGGGCCAGGGAGCAGCCGCGCAGCGAGGCGACCAGGCAGCAGGTGCTCGACCGTTACGTCGGGATCGTGCTGGCCGGCCACGAGGTCTTCCGCTTCCTCGAGCAGAACCGGGCTTCGGTCGAGACCATGCACGGCGGCAAAGACCGGTTCGCTCACTTCCGTGACCGGCTCGACGATCTCGTCGACGTGCTGGTGGGCTCCGGCGCCCCGCTGCGGGACCGGGTGCGCGCCAGCACCGCCGTGATCGCGGTCGGCGCGACCTGCCGGTTCTACCTGCAGCAGATCGAGGACCGGGACAAGCTGCGCGCCATCGTGCTCGAGATGGCCAACGACCTGATCGGCTAAATCCCCGGCCCTCATGTCCTGGCCCTCATGTCCCGGCCCTAATGTCCTGGCCGGGCCACCTGCCGTAGCCTGGCCAGCACGGTTTTCAGGTCACCGTCGCGGCGGTCAAGGACGTACGCCACCGCTCCGAACGCGACGACCGCGCAGCTGGCCGCGACCACGGCGGTACCGGCCGCGAGCAGCTTGCCGCTGACCGGCGCGGCCAGGCAGATGGCCACGCCCACGGCGGTGCCGACCGTCCCGGCCGCCAGCCCGGCCAGGGTCGCGCGCCCGACGCCCTGCAGCGCCGCCCGGCCGCAGATCCGGCGGGCCGCCATCACCACCGGGATGGCCACCACGGTCTGGCCGACGGTGTTCCCCAGCGCGAGTGCGGCTACCACCAGCCGGGCCGGAGCCAGCTCGGCCAGGACCACGTCGGTCACGATCACCAGCAGCCAGCTTCCGGCCAGCGCCGCGGCCGCGACCCTGAGCCGCCCGATCGCGAACATCACCCGCGACAGGTTCGTGATCACCGCGGCGCCCGCGATGCCCGGCGCGAACAAGGCGAACGCCTCTATCAGCTCGGGCTCCTGAGCCGGCTGCCTGGCCAGGACATGAGCGGCGGGAATGGCGATCGACGCGATCACGGCGGTGCCGAGCCAGGACAGCAGCAGGACCGCCCGCGTCGAGCCGGCGCAGGTCCGGTCGAACACCGGCCCGTCCCGGGCGGCCAGGACAGGAAACACGCTGATCACGACGGAGGTGGCCAGGACCGAGGAGACCGAGCTGTAGACCTGCCAGGCGTAGTTGTAGATGACGATCGCGCCCGTGGACCCGCGTCCGTTGGCCAGGGCAATCGTGGCCACGGAGGACGCGTCGATGACGACAAGCTCAATCACGCCGACCAGCGCCAGGCCGGCCGCCCGGCGGGCCACCCCGGGCGGGAACCGCAGGGCAGGCCGGAACCGCAGGTGCAGCCGCCACGTCGGCACCACGCCCACGGCCACGAGCGCGGCGACGCCGAGCGTGCTGCCCACCGACAACACAAGCTCGGCCGACAGCGGCAGCTCAGGCAGCGGAAGCCCACGGCCCAGCGGCACGAAGGCCAGGCAGGACGCGATCACGACGAGGCTGGCGACGGCGGGCCCGACGGCGGGCCCGGTAAACCGGCGGTGCGCCTGCAGCAGGCCGTACAGCACGACCGAGAGCCCGTACAAGATGACCTGCGGGGCGAACACGACCAGCATGTGACTCGTGGCGTTGACCACGTCGGCCCGGACGCAGTGCGCGTTCGCATTGCCCGGGTTCAGCAGCGAGGCGACCGGCCCGGCCACCGCCGCGATCACCAGGGTCAGCGGCACCAAGATGACGACAGACCAGGTCAGCAGCGCCGAGGAAATCTGGCCGACGTGCGCCTTTTCCGCCGGATCGGACGCCGACCGCTCCGCCGACCGCGCCAGCACCGGGATCATCGCGCTGGTCAGCGCCCCCCCGAGGACCAGTTCGTAGACGAGGCTGGGCACCTGATTCGCGGTGACGTAAGCCGTGCCCAGGCAGCTCGCCCCGACGGTCTGCGAGAACACCAGCGTGCGGATGAGCCCGAACAGCCGGGACAGCAGGGTCAGGCTGGCAATGAGCGCGGCGCCGCGGGCGATGCCCGCGGCGGGCCGCTGCGGCTGGTCAGGGGTCTTGGGGGTCTTGGGGTTCATAGCCCCAGGCCCGCGGCGGCCCGGACCAAGGGGAGAACCCGGTAAGGGACCTGGGCGGCCAGCGAGATCAGGGTGGCCGAGCGGACCACGCCCTCGGCGGACACGATCTTGTCAAGCACGCGCTGCAGGTCCGCGTTGGAGCGAGCCACCACCCGGCAGAGCATGTCACCCGCCCCGGTGATCGTGTGCACCTCAAGCACCTCGGGGATCGCGCCGAGCCGTTCCGCCACCGGGTCGTGGCCGCCGGCCTGCCGGATCTCGATCGTGATGAACGCGGTGACCTCGTAGCCGAGCGCGGCCGGCGCCACCTCGGGTCCGTAGCCGGTGATCACGCCGCGGTCGGTCATCCGGTCCAGCCGCGCCTGCACCGTGCCGCGGGCCACGCCGAGCCGCCGGGACGCTTCGAGCACGCCCACCCTCGGCTCGGCCGCCAGCAGTTCGATGAGCGCGGCATCCAGCCGGTCGATAGCCGCCGGGTCACTGGTAGTCATGCTGTTCAGAGATACCACTGTTCGTTCGGTATAAATAGACACTATGACTAGCTAAATCGTTCCTGGTTGCGCACTTTGAGGCCTCAATCGCATGCTAGCGGTATGACCACGCCAGCGCATGACAACTTTCCCATCATCGGCATGGACGCCGTGGTCTTCGCGGTCGGAAACGCGAAGCAGGCGGCACACTACTACTCGACCGCGTTCGGCATGCGGAGGATCGCCTACCGCGGTCCGGAGACCGGCTACCCGGACGAGGCGGCGCACGTCCTGGCGGCGGGTGACGCGCGGTTCGTGTTCCGCGGCCCGGCCCGGCCGCAGACCACGCTCGGCGCGCGGGTGGCCGCGCACGGCGACGGCGTCGCCGACCTCGCGCTGCAGGTCAGCTCGGCCGAGGAGGCCTACGAGTACGCGGTCGCGCACGGCGCCCGCGGCCTGCGGGCGCCGCACATCGCCGAGGACGACTCCGGCAAGGTCGTGCTGGCCACCATCGGCAGCTACGGCGATACCCGGCACACGCTGGTGGAGCGGTCCGGGTACTCGGGTCCGTACCTGCCCGGCTACCGGCCGGCCGAGCCGGTCGTCACGCCCGGTGAGCGGCCGTTCTTCACCGAGATCGACCACTGCGTGGGCAACGTCGAGCTCGGCAAGATGGATGAGTGGGTGGATTTCTACCACCGGGTGATGGGCTTCACGAACATGAAGGAGTTCGTCGGGGACGACATCGCGACCGAGTACTCCGCGCTGATGAGCAAGGTCGTCGCGGACGGCAGCCGCAAGGTGAAGTTCCCGCTGAACGAGCCCGCCGTCGGCCAGCGCAAGTCGCAGATCGACGAGTACCTGGAGTTCTACGGCGGTCCAGGCGTCCAGCACATCGCGCTGACCACCGACGACATCGTGGCCAGCGTGCGGGCCATGACGGCGGCGGGGGTGGAGTTCCTGACCACCCCGGACAGCTACTACGACGAGCTCGGTTCCTGGGTCGGCGACACCCGCGTGCCGACCGGTGAGCTGCGCGAGCTGGGCATCCTGGCCGACCGGGACGAGGACGGCTACCTGCTGCAGATCTTCACCCAGCCGGTGCAGGACCGGCCGACCGTGTTTTTCGAGCTGATCGAGCGGCACGGCTCGCAGGGGTTCGGCAAGGGGAACTTCAAGGCACTGTTCGAGGCGATCGAGCGGGAGCAGGCCAAGCGCGGGAACCTGTAACCGCGGGCCGCGGCCCGGGACGCTCAGCTGAAGGCCAGCGTGTAACCCGCGGCGCGGAGCGCATCGATCACGTCGCCGCAGTGCCCAGGTCCGCGGGTCTCGACCTGCAGGACCACTTCCACCTCGTCGACGTGCAGCCGCGGGGCCAGCCGCTCGTGCCCGACCTCCAGCACGTTGGCGCCCAGATCGGCCAGGTCGGCCAGCAAGGTGGCCAGCGACCCCGGCCGATCGGGCAGCCGGCAGCGGAACGCCAGATAGCGGCCGGCCGCGGCCAGACCACGCCGGAGCAGCTTGGACAGCAGCAGCGGGTCGATGTTGCCGCCGGACAGGACCACGACCACCGGCGGGGTGAAGTCCCGCGCGTGCTCGAGCACGGCCGCCACTCCGGCCGCTCCGGCCGGCTCCACCACCTGCTTGGCCCGCTCCAGGCACAGCAGCAGGCCGCGGGCCAGGCTCTCTTCCGAGACCGTGACGACCCGCTCGGCGAAACCGGACAAGATGGCGAACGGGATGTCACCCGGCCGGCTGACCGCGATGCCATCGGCCATGGTGGAGGTTGCCCGGATCGATACCGGGTGCCCGGCCGCCAGCGAGCCGGGATACGGGGCGACGGCTTCGGCCTGGACGCCGACGACGTGGATCTCCGGGTCCAGGCTCTTGACCGCCACCGCGAGGCCCGCCGCGAGGCCGCCGCCGCCCACCGGGACCACGACCGTGCGCACCTGCGGGCACTGCTCGAAAATTTCCAGGCCGACGGTGCCCTGGCCCGCCACGATGTCGTGGTGGTCGAACGGGTGGATGAAGACCGCGCCGGTCCGCTCGGAGTAGGCCAGGGCCTCGGCCAGGGCGTCTTCGACGTTGCTGCCGTGCAGGATGACCTGCGCCCCGTAATCGCGGGTCGCCTGCACCTTCGGCAGCGGCGCTCCCTGGGGCATCACCACCGTCGCCGTGCAGCCAAGCCGGCCGGCCGCGAACGCGACCCCCTGAGCGTGGTTGCCCGCGCTGGCCGCGACCACGCCGCGGGCCCGCTCGGCGTCGGTGAGCCTGGCGATCCGCAGGTAAGCGCCGCGGACCTTGAAGGAGCCGGTGCGCTGCAAGTTCTCGCACTTCAGGAACACCGGACCGGAGGCGATCCCGGACAGCACCCGGGAGTGCAGCACGGGCGTATCGGAGATCACATCACGGAGCAGCTTGCGGGCCGCGGTCACGTCATCGGCGCTGACCACACCAGGTGTTGTTGCCACGGGATGCAAGTGTGCCATCCCGGCGCCCCCGGCGCGGGCCCGGCGGCCGTCGGCCGGGCCGAGAAGGATGCGAAGACGTGCGATCACGACATACTGTCGAATGGTGCAGCAACACAGCCAGCATCATCACGCGAGTACGCCAACCAACCCGGCGACCCCGGCCGGATCGGCTCGCAGCGAGCCGCCGAGCCTGGCCACCCTGGCCGAGCTGCGAGCCAGCGGCCATCAGTACCGCGGTGTCAAGGACGAGATCAGGCAGAACCTGCTCACCCGGATGCGAGCCGGGCAGGATGCCTTTCCCGGCATCGTAGGGTTCGGGCAGACCGTCCTGCCGCACCTCGAGCGCGCCCTGATCGCCAAGCACGACATCATCCTGCTCGGCGAACGCGGCCAGGGTAAGACCCGGCTGATCCGCACCCTGTCCGGCCTGCTCGACGAGTGGACCCCGGTCGTCGCGGGCTGCGAGATCAACGACCACCCGTACCAGCCGGCCTGCGCCCGGTGCCGGCGGCTCGCCGCCGAGCTTGGCGACGACCTGCCGGTCAGCTGGCGGCACGCCAGCGAGAGGTACGGCGAGAAGCTCGCCACCCCGGATACCAGCGTCGGCGACCTGATCGGCGACATCGACCCGGTCAAGGTGGCCGAGGGGCGCACCCTCGGCGACCCGGAGACCATCCACTACGGGCTCGTGCCCAGGACCAACCGGGGCATCTTCTCCCTCAACGAGCTGCCCGACCTGGCCGAACGGATCCAGGTGTCGCTGCTGAACGTGCTGGAGGAGCGCGACATCGGCATCCGCGGCTACGCGCTCAGGCTCCCGCTCGACCTGCTGCTCGTGGCCAGCGCCAACCCGGAGGACTACACCAACCGGGGTCGCATCATCACCCCGCTCAAGGACAGGTTCGGCGCGGAGATCCGCACCCACTACCCGCTGGAGCTGGCCGACGAGCTCACCTTGATCCGGCAGGAAGCCGACATCGTGACCAGCGCGGAACTTCCCGACCACCTGGTCGAGGTGATCGCCAGGTTCACCCGGGGCGTGCGCGAATCGCCTGCCGTCGACGCGCGCTCCGGGGTTTCCGCGCGGTTCGCCATCGCCGCGGCGGAAAGCGCGGCCGCGTCCGCGGTACGCCGGTCCGCGCTGGCCGGGATCACCGACGAGACGCCGGTCACCCGGGTCTGCGACCTGCCTGCCGTGGTCAGCACGCTGCGCGGCAAGGTGGAGTTCGAGGTCAGCGAGGAGGGCCGGGAGGAAGAGATCCTCGGCGCCATGCTGCGCCGGGCCATCGCCGACACGTTCCGGTCCCGGCTGGGCAGCGTCGACCTGTCCGGCCTGCTCGCCAAGTTCGACGAGGGGGGCACCGTCGAGTCGGGCGAGCTCGTGCCCGCCACCGACCTGCTGCAGCGGATCGGGGAGGTCCCCGGCCTGGCCAAGATCATGGCCAGGCTCGGCATGGACGGCGGTGAGTCCTTCGGGCACGCTGCCGCCGCGGTCGAGTTCGCCTTGGAAGGGCTCTACCTGATGCGCAGGCTGTCCAAGGACAGCGCGGGCGGCACCACCGTGTACCGGATCTAGGAGCTTTATGGCCAACTACCGTTACGGCCGGTACACCGATGGCCCGGACCCGCTGGCGTTGCCGTACGACGTGCGCGGCGCCGTCGACGAGATGGGCGACGCCATCCTGGCCGGCGCCGACCCGGCCGACGCCCTGCGGGACCTGCTCAGGAGGGGCCAGACCGGGCGGCGAGGGCTGGATGACCTGCTCCGGCGGGTCCGGGACAGGCAGCGGGAGGTGCGCGGCAGCGGGCGCCTCGACGGCATCCTGGAGCAGGCCCGCGCCCTGCTCGACACCGCCGTCGGGCAGGAGCGCGCCGAGCTCTTCCCCGACCCGGGCGACGAGGCCCGGCTGCGCGAAGCCGACCTGGACGCGCTGCCCGCCGACACCGCCCAGGCGATCAGGCAGCTGGCCGACTACGACTGGCGCTCGGCGGCGGCCCGCCAGACCTTCGACCGGCTCAAGGACCTGCTGCGCAGCGAGGTGCTCGACAGCCAGTTCCGCGGCATGCGGCAGGTGATGCAAAATCCCGACCCGGAAGCGATGCGGCAGGTCAAGGACATGCTCGGCGACCTGAACCAGATGCTGGCCGCGGATGCGCGCGGGCAGCACACCCAGGCCGACTTCGACCGCTTCATGGAACGTCACGGCGAGCTGTTCCCTGACCACCCGCAAAACCTCGAGGAGCTGGTCGACTCGCTGATCAGCCGGATGGCCGCGGCGGAGCGGCTGCTCCGTTCGCTCAGCCCGGAGCAGCGCGAAGAGCTCGCCGGGCTGATGGCGAACGCCCTGGACGACGCGGGCCTGGCCGCCGAGATGGCCCGGCTGGCCGACGCGCTCAGGTCCAGGCGTCCCGAACTCGACCGGGCCGACCTGGCCGGCGGCGTGCAGATGTCAGGTTCCGAGCCGCTCGGCCTCGGTGACGCCACCACGGCGCTGGCCGAGCTCGCGGACCTGGCCGAGCTTGAATCGGCGTTCGGCCAGGACTACCCGGGCGCGAGCCTGGACGACATCGACGAGGAGGCGGTCAGGCGCGCCTTCGGCCGGCAGGCGGTGGACGATGTCGAGGCCTTGCGCCGGATCGAGCGCGAGCTGGAACGGCAGGGGTACCTGGCGCGCAGCGGCGGGCACCTCGAGCTCACCCCCAAGGCCGTGCGCAGGCTCGGCGACACGGCGCTGCGCCGGATCTTCGCCGACCTGAGCTTCGGCAGCCGGTCCGGCGACCACGACCAGCGGGACGCCGGCCAGGCGGGCGAGCTGACCGGCACCACCCGCCCCTGGGAGTTCGGCGACGAGCAGCCCCTCGACGTCCCCGCCACCGTCCGCAACGCGGTGCTGAGGGGTGGGCGTCCCGAGCCCGGTGGCGCCGTCAAACTCTCTTACCGTGACTTTGCGGTGGCGGAGACCGAACGGCGTACCGCGGCGGTCGTCTCCCTGCTGGTCGACCTGTCCTACTCCATGCAGCTGCGCGGGACCTGGGCGGCGGCCAAGCAGACCGCGCTCGCGCTGCACGCGCTGCTGCGCAGCAAGTACCCCCAGGACGCCGTCCAGGTCATCGGCTTTTCCAACTACGCGCGCGAACTGCACGAGTCGGAGCTCGCCGGGCTGGGCTGGGACATGGTGCAGGGCACCAACCTGCACCACGCGCTGCTGCTGGCCGGACGGCACATCGACAAGCATCCCGAGCACGAGCCGGTCGTCTTGATCGTGACCGACGGCGAACCGACCGCGCACCTGCAGCGGGACGGACGGTACTGGTTTGACTGGCCGCCATCGCCGGAGACGCTTGAACTCACCCTGGCCGAAGTCGATAAGATGACTCGCAGGCACGCCGCGTTGAATATTTTCATGCTGGCTGACGACGCCAGGCTCAGCGCGTTCGTTGACAACGTAGCGAGAAGAAACGGTGGCCGAGTGCTGCAGGCGGGACCCGAACATCTCGGTGAGTATGTCATCCGAGACTTCCTGCGTACCCGCGGCGCCAGTCGAAGGTAGATTTTTCTCGTCGGTTTGACATCCCTCGGCTTACCGCAGCCGGGTCCGGCACCGGGCGGCTGCGACCGGCCGCAACTAACGAAGCTTTACCGCATGTCCCGCACAAGGAGGAATCGTGAGTTCTACGAGCGGATCAGTCGAGAGGTCGTCGGGTAGGACGATACTCGCGGTGATTCTCGGCATCATCGCGTTGATATTCGTCGTGGTGGCGATCATCTACCTGGCCGAACCGGCCAAGTCGCTGCCCAGCTTCATCCCCGGGCACATCGCAGGCTCCACCGGTCATCACCCGCTGAAGGCGACCGGCTCGCTGGTCGTGGGCATCGTCTTCGCGGTCGGCGCTTGGTTCGCCCTGGCCTACAAGCCCAGGCCCCAGGCCCCGGCGGCCAACGACGTGCAGAGCTCGCCCGCCGGGCGGAACTGACGCCCGCCGGGCCCCGGCCCGCGCCCGCGCCCGCCGACGCGGGACGCGGGCGCTGCGGGTTGTACCGGCGTCTTGCTGGCGGGTCTGGCGGGTTCAGGCGGCTGGCCCGCTAGGCCCGCTAGGCCCGCTTTCCAGCGCCTGGCGCAGGTCGTGGATCAGGTCATCGCAATCCTCGATGCCGACCGACAGCCTGATCAGGTCAGCCGGGACCTCCAGGGCTGAGCCGGTCACCGAGGCATGCGTCATCCGGGCCGGGTGCTCGATCAGCGACTCCACCCCGCCGAGCGACTCGGCCAGGATGAACAGCCGGGTGCGCCCGCACGCCCGGACCGCGGCGTCTGGACCGGCCAGGAGCCGGAACGACACCATGCCGCCGAACCCCCGCATCTGCTCCTGCGCCGTCTTGTGGCCCGGGTGCGAGGGCAGGCCCGGGTAGTACACCTCGGCCACGGCCGGGTGCTCGGCCAGCATCTGCGCGATCCGCATCGCGTTGCGGCAATGCCGGTCCATCCGGACCGCCAGCGTCTTGAGGCCGCGCAGCGTCAGCCACGAGTCGAACGGCCCGGCGACGCTGCCGGTCGCATTCTGCGTGAACGCGATCCGCTCGCCGAGCTCGGCGTCGGCGACGGCCACCGCACCGCCGATGACGTCGGAATGCCCGCCCAGGTACTTGGTCGTCGAGTGCACCACGGCATCGGCTCCCAGCGTGAGCGGCTGCTGCAGGTACGGCGACGCGAACGTGTTGTCCACTACCAGCATCGCCCCGGCCTCGTGCGCGGCCTGGGCCAGGGCGCGGATATCGGCGATGTTCAGCAGCGGGTTCGTCGGGGTCTCCACCCAGACCACCTTGACCGGCCGGGCCGCGAGCTGCTCGCGTACCGCGGCGAGGTCGGACAGCGCCACCACGCTGTAGGTCAGCCCCCAGCCGGCCAGCACCCGGGCGAACAGCCGGTAGGTCCCGCCGTACGCGTCGTCGGGGATAAGCACATGATCGCCGGGAGAGCACACCGTCCGGAGCAGGCAATCCTCCGCCGCCAGGCCGGAGGCGAAGGCCAGCGCGCCGGAGCCGTCCTCCAGCGCGGTCAGGCATTGTTCCAGCGCGGTCCTGGTGGGGTTGGCGGACCGGGAGTACTCGTAGCCGCCGCGCAGCCCGCCCACCCCGTCCTGCTTGAACGTGGACACCTGGTAAATGGGCGGAACCACGGCCCCGGTCAGCGGGTCAGGCTCCTGGCCTGCGTGAATGGCCAGGGTCTCGAAGCCGTCCAGGCTGGTCATGACAGCATGCCTTTCTCCACGTTGCTGGCGGGTGGGTGTTTTCAGGTGTTCGCGGCGAGGAAGGTCAGCACGTCCTGCCGGGTGAGCAGCCCGCAGGGCTTGCCGTTCACGTGCACCACGGCGGCCCCGGCCTTCTCCAGGGCGAGCACCGCGCGCGACACCGGCTCGCCCGAGCCGACGCTGGGCAGCGGCGGCGACATGTGCCCGCCCACCGGATCTGAGGGCACCGCCCGGCCGGCCACCAGGGCGTCGAGCAGGTCGCGCTCCACCACAGAGCCGACCACCTCGGCGGCCATCACCGGCGGCTCCTCCTTGACCACGGGCAGCTGAGATACGTCGTACTCGCGCAGCAGCGCGATGGCCGCGCCGACACTTTCTTCCGGGTGCACATGCACGAACTCGGGCATGCTGCGTTCCTTCCTGGCCAGCACGTCGGCGACCAGCGGCTCGGAGGTCTGCGCGGACAAGAAGCCGTAGTCAGCCATCCACTCGTCGTTGAAGATCTTGGAGAGGTAACCGCGGCCGCCGTCGGGCAGCAGCACCACCACCACGGCGCCGGGCCCGGCGGCCTCGGCGACCCGCAGCGCGGCCGCGGCCGCAAGCCCGGACGAGCCGCCGGTCAGCAGCGCCTCCTCGCGGGCCAGCCGCCGGGTCATGCCGAACGACTCCGCGTCGCTGATCGCGATGACCTCGTCGCAGACGGACGGATCGTAGGTGGCCGGCCAGATGTCCTCGCCCACGCCCTCCACCAGGTAAGGGCGCCCGGATCCGCCCGAGTAGACCGAACCCTCCGGGTCAGCGCCGATGATCCGCACCGTCCCGGCCGAGATCTCCTTCAGATACCGGCCGGTGCCCGTGATGGTGCCACCGGTGCCGATGCCGGCCACGAAGTGAGTCACCGTGCCGTCGGTTTGGGACCAGATTTCCGGGCCCGTGGTGGCATAGTGCGAGGCCGGGTTCTGCGCGTTCGCGTACTGGTCAGGCTGCCAGCCGCCGGGAGTCTCGGCGGCCAGGCGGCGAGCGACGCTGTAGTAGGAGTCCGGATGATCGGGCGCGACCGTGCCGGGGCAGACCACCACGTCGGCGCCGTACGCGCGCAGCACGCCGATCTTGTCCTGTCCCACCTTGTCGGGACAGACGAACACGCACCGGTAGCCGCGTTCCGCCGCCACGATGGCGAGTCCGACCCCGGTGTTGCCCGAGGTGGGTTCCACGATGGTGCCGCCTGGCCGCAGGTCTCCTGCCGCCTCCGCCGCGGCGACCATCCGCATCGCGATGCGATCCTTGACCGAGCCGCCGGGGTTGAAGTATTCCACCTTGGCGAGCACCGTCGACCCGGGAATCCCGCGGGTCACCGACCGTAGCCGGATCAGGGGGGTGTTCCCTACCAGCTCGATCAGTGAGTCATGCACTTGCATGGTTATGTCCTCTTCCTGGCCTGGTGTGCCGGGCCGCGCGGTCCGCACCGAGGCTACCGGATCGGCCCGATGACCCGCGGCAGCTCAGGCTCCCACCAGGGACGTAGTCTGGTTGCACCCTACGCGAGGAGGTTCTGTCATGCCCGAAGCAGTGATCGTCGCCACCGCACGATCGCCGATCGGCCGGACCGGCAAGGGCTCGCTCACATCCATCCGCCCGGACGACCTGACCGCGCAGGTCGTGGCGGCGGCGCTGGCCAAGGTGCCGCAGCTCGATCCCGCCGACATCAGCGACCTGATGCTCGGCTGCGGACTGCCAGGTGGCGAGCAGGGATTCAACCTGGCTCGCGTGGTCACGGTGCTGCTCGGGCACGATCACCTGCCCGGTACGACGGTCAACCGGTACTGCTCCTCGTCGCTGCAGACCACCCGGATGGCCTTCCACGCGATCAAGGCCGGCGAGGGCGAGGTGTATATCTCGGCCGGGGTGGAGTGCGTGAGCAGGCTGGCCAAGGGCAGCAGCGACTCCGTCCCCGACACCCGCAACCCGCTCTTCGCCGACGCCCAGGCACGCACCGGGCCAGCCCGGGCCAGCCAGGCCAGCCGGTGGCATGACCCGCGCGAAGACGGGCTGCTGCCCGACATCTACGTGGCGATGGGCGAGACCGCGGAAAACGTCGCCGGCCTGCGCGGTATCACCCGTGCGGAGCAGGACGAGTTCGGCGTGCGCTCGCAGAACCTGGCGGAGAAGGCCCTCGCCGACGGGTTCTGGCAGCGGGAGATCACCCCGGTTACCCTGCCCGACGGCACCGTGGTCGCCGCCGACGACGGGCCCCGCCCGGGCACCACGATCGAGAAGGTCGCCGGGCTGAAACCGGTCTTCCGCCCCGACGGGACCGTGACCGCGGGGAACTGCTGCCCGCTCAACGACGGCGCCGCCGCGGTCGTGGTGATGAGCGACGTCAAGGCCGCCGAGCTCGGCCTCACGCCGCTGGCCAGAATCGTTTCCTCCGGCCTGACCGCGCTCTCGCCTGAGATCATGGGCCTGGGACCGGTGGAGGCTTCGCGCCAGGCCCTGACCAGGGCCGGAATGGCGATCGAGGACATCGACCTGGTGGAGATCAACGAGGCGTTCGCGGCTCAGGTCATCCCCTCTTACCGCGATCTCGGCGTGGATATCGCCAAGCTCAACGTGAACGGCGGGGCTATCGCGGTGGGCCACCCGTTCGGCATGACCGGCGCGCGCATCACGACGACCTTGCTGAACGGCCTGCAGTTCCGCGACGCCACGCTGGGGCTCGAGACCATGTGCGTGGGCGGCGGCCAGGGCATGGCGATGATCTTCGAACGGCTCAGCTGAATACGGGCGGGGTTAACTTTCCTGCCACCAGGGGGTTGCCAGGCGGCGCGCGATGAGGCACTCTCAGCACAAGAGGAGCTTCCATGGAGGTGCCCGTTGTCGCTGATCCACTCACCGAATCTGCACAGTAGTCTCATTGCGCGTATCCCGGTCGTCACCGGGCGCGACCTCGCTGAGTGGTTCCACCGACTCGAATCCGGCCCCGCGTTCCTGCGCTGTGACGAGCGCGCCCACTGGCTGGCGGATGACGCCGGCATCTCGCACGGCTACGCCAACGCGATCGTGCACGAATACGAGATGCGCCGTCGCCTGCGCCTCAACGGCGCCTGACCGCCGATCCGCATGCCCTGACCGCGGGTTCCGCATGCCCTGACGGCCTGCCCCGGTATGCCCTGACGGGTCTGCCCCGCTTGGCCTGACGGGTCGGCCTTGGGGCTCGTCCGTATGGCTTATCCCGCTGGTTATTTCCTTTTCGCGTGCCCCGCCGATGCGACACCACCTGACATGATGTGACAATCCCGCACGTCCGCGAAAAGACAGGACCGCGGGCGACGGGGCAGCCATATCGGCCCCGCGCGTGGCCGGTTTCTGACTCGGGTTACGCGGTGGTCCTTTCGCCCCGGCTGCCGCCCGGCTTTTCTCCCGTGGTACGGATGGCGCATTCCTGTTCGCATCGCGGGCAAGCGCTTGCCGGAGCCATCACCACTGTCCGCCGGGAGAAATGTTAGGATTTAATGGCATAAGTATTTGCGAGGTGGGTATGACTTGACCTTTATGGTCTAGTGGCATAGATCTTAGTGATCATTGTTTCCAGTGGGGCCACATTGACAATTGGGACACTAGATCGAATCTCGACGAGTGCCCCCGGTCGGAGTCGAACCGACACTGGGGACCCTTTTAGGGGGCCGGCCTCTTCCCTTGGGCTACGGGGGCGAGACCATATTATCCCGCGCGCAATTGCCTAACCGATGAGTAACAAAGACCTCTTCAGATTATTTTGGCGGGCCAAGGGGTGCCGATTCTCAGCAGCAATGCGGAGCGTAGCTAATCACAAGATCGACATTAGCGCAAAGTAACCAGCTTAGGTCTCCACGCCGGCGCGGGAGCGGGCCCGGGTGAAAATGGCATCCAGCATTGCCGGGGTGACGCGGCCGGTGAATGTGTTCTGCTGGCTCGGGTGATAGCAGCCGATGAGTAGTAGCTCGTCCTGCTGCCCGGGGCCCGTCAACTGAACCTCAGCGCCGTGACCGAACGGCGGCCGCGGCCGCGGTAGCACGAATCCGGCCTGCCCGAGCACCGGCCACATCGCCTGCCAGGCGAATCCGCCGAGACACACGATCACCCGCAGGTCAGCGGCGACCAGACGCAGCTCGGCCCGCAGCCACGGTGCGCAGGCGTCCCGCTCCGCGGGTTCAGGCTTGTTTTCCGGTGGAGCGCAGCGGACCGCGGCCACCATCCGGGCGTCCCGCAGCCGCTGGCCGTCCCCCGCCGCCACGCTGGTCGGCTGGGCCGCCAGCCCGCAACGGTACAGCGACGCGAAGAGGAAGTCACCACTGCGATCGCCGGTGAAGATCCGGCCGGTACGGTTCCCGCCATGAGCGGCGGGCGCGAGCCCGACGATCAGCATGCGCGGTCTAGCCGACCCCCAGCCCGGGATCGGGCGACCCCAGTAACGCTCATCGCGGAACGCGCGACGGCGGGTGCTGGCCACCTCCTCCCGCCAGCTGACCAGACGCGGGCAAGCCCGGCACACGGACTGGCGCGCGACGAGTTCGTCAAGCGTGGTCGCGCTGCCGGCGAGTTGCCTGACGTCAGCCGCGCTACCCGCGACCGGCGTATCTGACCGGGCCGGGTCAGACGGCCAGTCGCCCGGCGGCACGCCGGGACCCGCCGCGTCCCCTCCGGCCGGTGCCCTCATCTCGGTCCGCACGAGGTCCTGGCCAGCGACCAGGCCATCCCGTCGAGAATGTCGTGCTCGCTGACCAGCACCTCGGCGAAACCGAAGCGCTCCATGATCCGGTCGAGGATCAGGGCACCGCCGCCGATCACGTCCACCCGACCCGGGTGCAGCACGCCGATCTTGGCGCGGGTCCTGGTGTCCTGGGCCAGCAGGGCACTGGTCACCGCGTGCACCTCGGCCGCCGAGACACGCGCATGGTGGATCCGGGCCGCGTCGTAAGCAGGCAACCCCATGGCGATGGCGGCCACCGTGGTGACCGAACCGGCCAGGCCGACCAGGGTCCTGGCCTGCGTGACCGGCACGGCATCGGTCACCGTGCCCAGGGCCGCCTCAATGTCGGCGGTGGCCGCCGCCACCTGCTGGCCGGTGGGCGGGTCACCGTGCAGATGTCGTTCTGTCATCCGGACGCAGCCGATGTTCACCGAGATCGCGCGAACGCCGGATGTCGCTGCCCCGGCGTTCACCGGTGCCGTCGCGGGCGGGGCGGTTTCACCGAGGACGAATTCGGTCGAGCCGCCGCCGATGTCAGCGACCAGGAACGGGCCCCGGTCATGATCGGCGGCGAGTTCCGCGGTCGCCCCGGTGAACGACAGCATCGCCTCCTCGGCGCCGGTGAGGACTTCCGGCCTGACCCCGAGCACGTCGAATACCTGATGGACGAACTCAGCCGCGTTGGCGGCATCCCTGGTCGCACTGGTGGCCACCATTCGTACCGCCTGAACAGCAGAGCCGGTGATGATGCCCGCGTAGTCGCGCAACACCCCGATGGTCCGCGCGAGCGCCTCTGGCGCCAGCTGTCCGGTCTTGTCCACGCCCTGCCCGAGCCGGACGATCTCCATCCGGCGGGTTAGGTCATGGATCTCGGCACGGTCGAGATCCACGTCCGCCACCAGCAGTCGCAGCGAATTCGTCCCGCAGTCCACGGCGGCGACCCGGCAGGTCATCGGGCGTCCTGCCGGACACATGGTCCCCCTAGCCACCATTCGCCCACGGCGTTCAGCACCTCGCGGCCAAACGGGTTAACGCGGCCCGCGGCCAGCTCGTGAGCGACCAGCGCGTGCAGGCACTTGACTCGCTCGGGCATACCGCCCGCCGACTGCGTGCCGGGCGGCAGCGGCTCGATTCCCGCTGAGCGCGCCGCGATCTCCCGGCGCGTCAGGTAGTCGCGGTGCGCGCGGGCATAACGACGCCGCAGCGTGTCGTCGGCCAGCCGCGCGGTCATCTCCCGCATCAGCCCCGACGCTTCCAGCTTGCTCACCGCCGCATTCGCCCGCGGGCAGGTCAGGTAGTAAAGCGTCGGAAACGGGCTACCGTCGGGCAGCCTGGGCGCCGTCTCCGCGACATCAGGAAGCCCGCACGGGCAACGGTGGGCGACGCCCACCAGCCCGCGCGGCGGACGGCCGAGCTGAGCCGCGATAACCTCCTGATCCCGCGGTGTTATCACTTCGCCGGACTCTTGCCGTTCGCGTCCGCCTGCTCGACCGACTGCCAGAGCTTCGCGTACCAGGGCGCGGGTCCTGGCCGCGAGGTCCTGGCCGGGCCGGCCACCGGCTGGGCGCCTTCCACGATGTAGCACTGCTTGCCGGGAAAGCACATGTCAAGCTCCTGCCGGGCCAGCTGTTCGATGTAGGACTGGCTTGAGAGCTTGACCTGCTGCGCTTCTAGGCTTTTCACCTGCGCTTGCATCGTCTGCTGCTGAGCCACCAGCTGATCAAGCACGCGCCGCTGGGCTACGTACTCGCGGACCGGATACGCCAGGCTCAGCACGATCGCGCATATCACTACCGCAAGCACCGCAGCCCGGCCGGTCAGCCGGGTTGTCCGGGGAGCAGCGGCGGCCGGGGACATCAGCCCTTGATGGTCCGCGCCGCGAATCGCGGGTAGGCGCCTGACCCCGCGTAGATCGCCGCATCGCCGAGGAGCTCCTCGATCCTGAGCAGCTGGTTGTATTTCGCGACCCGCTCGGCCCGGGCCGGCGCTCCGGTCTTGATCTGGCCGCAGTTGGTCGCCACGGCGAGATCCGAGATCGTAGTGTCGTCGGTCTCACCGGAGCGATGGCTGATCACGCAGCTGAACCCGGCGCGGTGAGCCAGGCTTACCGCGTCCAGGGTCTCGGTGACCGAGCCGATCTGGTTCAGCTTGACCAGGAGGGAGTTCGCCGAGCGCTCGGTGATGCCGCGGCTAATCCGTCCCGGGTTGGTGACGAAGATGTCGTCACCCACCACCTGAACGAGATCGCCCACGCTGGCGGTCAGCTGCTGCCAGCCGGACCAGTCCTCCTCAGCAAGCGGGTCTTCGATCGAAACGATGGGATAGGCGTTCAGCCACTCGGCGTAGATCGCGGTCATCTCCGCCGATGTCTGCGGCTTCCCCTCGAAGTTGTACGCACCGTCGGCGTAGAACTCCGATGCGGCCGCGTCGATGGCCAGCCCGACATCCCGGCCGGGGGTGAATCCCGCCTTGCCGATCGCCTCGACGATGAGGTCGAGCGCGGCCCGGTTGTGCTCAAGGTCGGGAGCGAAGCCGCCCTCATCTCCGACGCCGGTGGAGAGCCCGCGCTGCTTGATCACTGACTTCAGCGCATGGTAAACCTCGGCTCCCCAGCGCAGCGCGTCGCTGAACGTCGCCGCGCCCAGCGGGGTGATCATGAACTCCTGGATGTCCACGTTGTTATCCGCATGCGCGCCGCCGTTCATGATGTTCATCTGCGGAACGGGAAGCACATGCGCATTGGGACCGCCGAGGTAGCGGAACAGCGGAAGGCCGCTTGAGTCCGCGGCGGCCCGGGCCACGGCCATGCTGACGCCGACGATGGCGTTCGCGCCCAGCCTCGACTTGTCTGGCGTCCGGTCGAGATCGATCATCGCCTGGTCCACCAGCCGCTGGTCGTCGGCCTCGTGACCGAGCAACTCCGGCTGGATCTCGTCGATAACCGCCTGAACCGCCCGGCTCACCCCCTTGCCGCCGTATTCAGCGCCGCCGTCTCTGAGCTCGACGGCCTCGAAGGCTCCGGTCGAGGCGCCGCTCGGTACGCCGGCCCGGCCGACAGTCCCGTCGTCCAGGGCTACCTCGACCTCGAGGGTCGGGTTGCCACGGGAATCCAGGATCTGCCTGGCATAGATCGCTTCAATGGAGGCCACCGCTGGCTCCTTGCCTCTGCTCGTATCGGGCGCCTGTACCGGGCTGAGCCTGACGGCTAACCCATAGGGGAGCCTAGTCGAGCGGCCACACTCCGTGCTGCGGGCCACGCCGTGCCCGGTGCCGAAAGAGCCCATCCGACCTGTATTGCGGCCTGGCTCCGTGGCCAGGTGAACGCTAGTCAGCAGGCAGGTGAATTCTGCCCGCGGGCAGGCGACGTTACCTGGCGGTGACTGGATCAGCGTTATCCTCGATCGCCTCGAGCACCCTTCGGTGATCGGCGCCCAGTGAAGCACTGTGCCGTTGGGCCATCGCGGCCGACCGCATCAGGGACTTGCGCGGGGCCGCGCGAAGCGTCGCGTCGAGCATGGACCAAGAAAGCTCGTTCAGTGTGCCCCGGATGAGAGCCGGGTCTTGGCTCCGATCGCAGACCTCAGCCAGGGTGGACAGTAGCTTCACGGCTCGCGGTTCTGGCGCCATGTCCATCCGGAACGCATCGAGCATCGGACACGGCGGATCGACGGTCACCGCGGCCTCGAACGCGTTAAACAGCGGGCTCACGTCGCCTGCGGTCAGCGGGTCGTACAGGCCGGGGAACGGGATCTCCTCGTAGCCGCGGTCGTATCCGCTGACGTAGACCGGCGTCTGCGAACCCGAACTTGCCAGCACCGCGAGCGCGAGATCCATCAGGCTCACCGGCCAGCCGAGATCGGAAATGGCGTGGATGCGGAACTCTCCCCGGGTGGCTCCCAGGCAGGCGAGCAGCAGCAACTGCGCGGACTCAAGCGCCGACTGGACGTAGAAGGCGATGTCCGGACTGTGCAGCCGGATGACGCCGCTGCCCTTGGCCCACTCGTGCAACCGCTGGTAGATGATCGAGTTGTCAAGCACATGCGTGAACCGGCCGGCTGAGACCAGCATGTCAGTGCTGGTGGCCACGCCGGAGGAGACCCACTCCGCAGCGCGCTTGGAGGCGGTATACATATCCGGTGAGTAGGGTCGCAGGGCCTTGCCTGTCGAGGCACAGACCACCTGCGGGACTCCGGCTTCGGCCGCGGCGATGAGCACATTACGGGTGCCGAGGACGTTGGTGGACACCGTGCGGTGCACCTCCACCTCCGCAAGTCCTGGGTCCCGCTGGGCGGCCACGTGGAAAATCAGGTCGGGCCTGACGTCTCCGATGAGCTTGTCCAGTGCGGCCCGCTCCCTGACGTCGGCGCAGCGGTATTCAACGCTGGCGTGTCTCGGCCGTCCAGCTGATACGCCCCGGCTCACGCTGATCAGGCGGCCAGGGCGGCGAATCAGCAGCTGCGAGATCAGCGTCGAGCCGATACACCCGGTTCCGCCGGTGACCACCACGGTCGCGCCTTGCACCCGCGCGGCCAGCTTCGCCTCCGGCAAGCACAACCCCCGCTCGGCGATGGACAGAAACCGTGCGTGCTCTTCGGCGGCGCTCGTCCTGGCTGCGATCAGCGATTGAGTCAGGTCGCGTAGTACGTCGACGGTCTCGTCGTCCAGAACCTGCTGCCCGGGCGGCGCGACCTCCCGCATTTTCGCGATGATCTCCGGAACTAGTTCCACCCATGCCTCCCGCCTAAATGCCCCTAAACGCGTCACGTAATGACGCGACGACGCGCCCTCCCCAGAGATGCCCGTGCGGGTGCAGACCAGGCATCCAGCATCACCCGGAACCCCGAAGGGCCCACAATTTATCCCCCATATAGGTGGACAATGACGGACAGCTTACCACTGTGCATTGTTAGCTGATATGGAGCCGACCAGTCAACTGCCGACCCCCAGCCCCGGTCGCGACCGCCGGGACCCGGACACAACAGCGCGATCACCACCTTGCCCCGGTAACCTACCGCCACCCGCATTAACTAGATTGTCGATCTATTTTATTGCTATTAGATGCGGCGACCCATCCCCGGTATCGCCGGTCCGTAAGCCTCGCCGCTGCCGAGGCAAGCGAGGGCGCGCTCGAACCGTAGGCGTCTCGTAACGATAAGTATGCTTATCCAGCTAAGCGGTCCATAGCGGTTGGTAGCGGACTACGCTTCCAGATAACCTGATAAGCTCCCCTACATCGTCACCCCAGGGAATTAAGCGAACATTCTCGGGCAATCCAGCTGCGAGCTGGCATGAGCTTGTTAATAGGGAGGAAGGCTCCTGCCCGCGCACGGTACCAGCCGGGAGGGACTGTGACAGACGTCATAGAGGGGCAGCAGGCCAGAGGCCGGCATCACGTCAGGAGAAGGAATTCCTGCCGATCCCATCAGAAATAACGGGAACTCCTTGTCGGAGGTGGGTCCTCGACGACCTGCTTGATGAGGGGCCCGGAGGCAGATGCCCGAGGTGAGTAGCGGTTTCGAGACTGACCGTATGTCCAAGGCGGAACGCGCGGAAGAAGAAAAGCTTTCGCGGGCTGATGACCGGACATCGGAGGTTCGCAGCTGGTTCCAGCCCGTCAGTCCAGAGTACTCAACTGGGGCCAGCCCCGCCGAGGCCAGCCCCGCCGAGGCCAGCCCCGCCGAGGCCAGCAGGACGTCAGACAGGCAGCCAGTGACAGCAAGCAAAGCCAGCGGCTCAGAGTCAGCCGACCGGATCGAGGCTTATACCGAGCCCGAGACCGTCGTTCTGCCGAAGCTCCGGGTCAGCAGGCCCCAAGCGCAGAACGGTACCGCCACCGCCGGTACCGGTACCGGCGCCGACGCCGACGCCGAAACGGTAACCTCAGGCCCGCAGCCAGCTGAGGCCAAGACCGTGCCGCCCCCTCCGGCCCCGCCGGCTTCCCCTCCGGCCCCGCCGGCTTCCCCGCCGGCCGCGCCGGCTTCCCCGCCGGCCGAGGCAAAGCGCACCCCGCCCGCCGAGGCAAAGCGCACCCCGTCGCCCGGTGGCGGTGGATCAGACAAGGCCGCGGCCAAGGAAACCCGCGGCTTGCACTCCGGCTCCAAGTCACCCGCCTGGCCCGATGCGCTGAACGAGACCGAGCCGGAAACGGTCATCCTGCCGAAGCTCCAGATCAGCAGGCCCCAAGCGCAGAACGGTACAGGCACCAAAACAGGAACTTCCGGCCCTCAGCCAGCTGAGGGCAAGACTGCGCCGCCAGTTCCCGTCCCGGTCGAGACGCCCGGTGGCGGTCGATCAGGCAAGGCCGCGGCCAAGGAAACCCGCGGCTTGTATTCCGGCTCCAAGTCACCCGCCTGGCCCGAGACCGAGCCGGAAACGGTCATCCTGCCGAAGCTCCGGGTCAGCAGGCCTCAAGCGCAGAACGGCCCCGCCGGGGCCGGTGCTGTCATCGCCGCCAAAACGGGGACCTCCGGCCAGCACCAGCCAGCCGAGGCAAAGGCTGCGGCTCAGGTCGCGCCAGAAAAGCTCGTCGCACCGCCGAACCGAAGGCTTAAGCGTGCTATCGAGCGGCATAGGCCCTTGATTGTCGCCCTGGCCGTCATCGTGGTTATCGCGGCGACCGCGACACTCATATCGGTCCGGCTAGACGCCAGCCCCAGGCCGTCCGGTGCGCCTCCGCTGGACATTCCGACACCGGGCACGAGCCAGGTCGCCCAGGTTGCCGCCTCAGGCGCGTGGCCAACGACAGCGCCAGATTCGGCCCCGGCGACCTGCAAACAGGTGAGCCTGAAGGGTGTAGTCGGCGCCTCGGTCGTCAGTTACCTTGACGACAACACCAGCCAGCGTAGCCTCGTGGCTAACGAAGCCAAAGGGCTCGATCTGCTCAACTTCTCCTGGACAAGCCTGGCTAGCCCAACTCATTTCATAGCGAGCGACTCCTTCGCCCCGTCGCTGGCGACCGAGTTGACGGCAGCTAATCAATCCGGTCCGTGCGGGCTACGCTTCACAACCCTCAGCGATAACGATCCGGCCATGAGCCACAGCGACGACGTACGCATGATGACCAAGGTTCTCACTAGCTCCAGCGTCCGACAGGCGCATGTCCTGGCGGTGGCGCAATGGATGGCCGGCCAGCCTCTCGCCACCGGGCTGACCATCGATTATGAGAACGGCCTGCCGCAGAATCTGAGCGATCTCAAGACAGCGGAGCAGGCAGCTGGCTGGTCGGGACTATCGCTGGACGAGGCCGTTAATCGGCTAAGCAATGATTACACCCAACTGATCGGGGAAATCGCGACCGCCATGCACAGGCAGCATCGCCTAGTGCGACTGATGGCGCCGGTGCGATACAGCGACGACGTGGACGCCACCACGACAGACATCGCGCCATACCTGCTGAACTATGGAGCATTGGCACAGTACGTTGATCAGATAGTGCTCAAGGCCTACGATTTTAACTTTGCGACAGGAAATCCCGGCCCAATCGCCCCGTTTGCAGACGTGGCAAAGGTGCTTACCTATGTGCACAGCTACAACGTGCCGTGGAGCAAGCTCGCGGTAATAGAGCCTTTGTATGCTTACAACTGGACGGTGAATAAGAGTGGCAACATTGCCCTAAGCGCCAGCGGCCAGCCCATTTCCGCAACAACCCTGAACGCGACACAGGTGAACACAAGCAAAAAACAATGGCACGAAGAGAAAACCGAAAACGGGGAGACTGAGTACACTTATACTCAGTCTGGGCAGAAGCACATAGTCTGGGATGCCTCGAGCGCACTCAAAACCGAGATGGCATGGCTTAAGCGCAACTACCCGCAGATCGGCATTGATGCCTCGACGATCGGCAACGCTGATCCCACCGGTTCGGCACTAGCGGTAACGGTCCTCGGCAGCTGATACGGCCCGCCTGGCCAGGCATGACTTGGCTCTGAAACTGCGCGATAAAGCCCTAGGGAACTCGGAGGTACCCGACGACCGGCTCACCTCGTCGGCGCTGGGAACCTCGTGCTAGCGATGGCCTTCGGTGCACCGCCGGGGCACGGTCCCCCGGACCGGAGAGCCCCCACGCCCCCGGCCAGCGGCGCGGCGGCTTGCGCACCGCTCGTGCCGGTAACGTCCTCGCAGCACCCTGCCGGTGCTCGGGGCCGCCCGGAAGCCCGCCCCACCCAGCGAGTTCCACCCCGCACGCATTACCCTAACCCCGCCCGCCCATCTCACCCGCCCGCCCCTCAGTCCCCCAGCTCCGGTCACCTCCAGCTCCGGTCACCTCCAGGCTGGGCTACTGCCGCCCGGCGGCAGCACGATGGCACAGCGCGCCGGCGGGGGCCCGTCCCTGGGCGGCACATAGTGCCATGGGTTCGGCTCTTGTGGATAGAGCCGGGTATCGGGGGGGTGAGGCCGGCTGTGGTGGTGGGCGGCTGAGCGGGCGGCGGCGGTGGTCATGGCGCGGGTGACGGTCCCTGGCGTCCCGCTGGCCGCTGTGGTCCCGGCTGCCCCGCCCGCCGCCGGTTCCCGGCGTCCTGGCCGGGATTTGCGTGGTGGATCCGGGCTTCATGGTGGATCCGGTGCACGGGGATACCCCTTGTCCACCGCAGAGCCCGGATCCACCACAATCTACCCCCGGGGCCGCCGCACCACGGGCCCGGGAGGCGCTGTCCCGTCACACGGAAACCGCGGGTCCCGGCGGGGCTGCCCGGGGGCACCGTCTCGCTGCCATCTTGTCATCCCTGCTCCCGCGGCATCAGCACCCCGACCCGGGATGGGCAGCTCCTTCCAGCAGAGCCGCACCCATGCGCCATCGTGCCCCATCGCCCCCGGGCACGTCAGCACCCAGTGTACCACCAGCCCCACACACCACCCCCGTGACCGGTGCTCCCCGGCGGCTGGCGCTCCTTGCACCGGAACGGCGGGGACCCGCGCGCGGGCGTCAGCCAGCTACCCGAACCCCGCCCGTCGCGCCGGCGTGGCGACCCATTACCAGATAGGGCTGACCCGGCAGGACGTGCGCGAGCTGTGAGATAGAGCCACGAGATGACCGCGGACCTCCAGAGGCCCCAGCAACACCTATAGATCATCGTCGTGGCTCGCGAGCGGAAGCAGGCCAGCTCGGGTGTGCAGAACGGTGCTGGTGGGGACGCGGGACGCGGGACGACCAGCTGTCGCCGGGCGCCTCCTCTTCACCGCGCTGGGGAATCGGGGCGAACGCTGGTTGATGGAGCACCACCGTCCGGCAGCTTCCTTCGGCGCGCCGCATCTGCCGCAACCGGTTCGATTCCAGGCTTTCCGGCGATCAGGCCTCGATCCCGCTTCGATGACATATCATCTATAAGTTAGACATCGTTGGCCGTAAGGTAGTATCAACTACCGTAACATGTGTTATCCGGATGATAGTCAGCCTGTGAGCGGGCAAAGGCAATCAGATAATGGCGGGGAAATAATCGTTTAATTTTGGCTTATTGATGTATCAGGAAGCTTCCAGGAGGGCGGGGAGGCGATTATGAGCACACCAATCCAGAAACAATTTGGCCCGGGTTATGATTACCCGAATAGAAAATTTCATCTCTGGGCGGTAATCTTGCCGACGATACTGATAATCGCATTTGCCGTTGTCCTGATGCGCCATACAGGCGCTCAAAGTAACAAGGTCTTGCGCAACCCTGTGGTCGCCTGCCCGAAGCAGACATGCCCACCACCGGGATCCACGGCTTCGGCCAAGGCGGCGCAGACGGCCAAGGCGGCGTCAACCTCGGCGGCCGCACTTGGCGCCACTGAGACTGCTGTCCGTGATTTGGGTCCTAGCAAGACGAGCCCGTCACCGAGTTCGCCGGCCAGCCCCTCAGCGACCCTGGGCCTTAGCGCCACGGATGCGATGCTTGGCCGGTCGTCGCCCGCGGTAACTCATGCCGTAATTCTCTCCAGCGCGTAGTCAAGTAGTCCACGAGCAGCCACATGGACTAATCCGACTTTGAGAGAACGAGAGAACGTGGATACCAAGAGCAAAGCAACTTCTGTAGTAGATCCTGAAACCGAGATAATCCCGGTATATGTCAAGAAGCAGATCTTTTACAGCCCGGCTGCGCGCCGGGGGTTGTACGTGCTCGTGCTGTTTGCCTTCTTGCTCGCCGCCACAGCGGTAGCCTGGCAGTGGAGTCTGGCCCGCGCCGCGAAGCCGTTGCCGACTGCGGCTCACTATAACACCAGTGCCAACTACGCCAGCAGCATTGCCACCCAACTGGCACGTTGCGGGCAAGAACACGGAGAGTTCGGCCCGGGGGGCGCGACTCAGGTACCAGTGATTGGCCAAGGCGTATTCCAGCGCGTCGTGGATATCGTCGCCAAGGGAAACGCGACCTACGCGGTAGATCCGTTCACTGGTAAGCCAGTGCAGTCCCTTACCAGCCTTGAGCAGCACGCCACTCGTGATTGCCGTTACGCCATCCAAGAATATGGCACCATACCGCAGAACACTATCGTGCTGGCCTATGATAATAGTCCGACCGCCCAGTGGACACCGCAGATTCTGGGTATCCTGCAAGCCTATAACGTGCACGCTACCTTTTTTAACACCGGCACCAATATCCTGGCAATGCCGCAGATATTCAACGCGGAGGTTAGTACCGGAAACGCTGTCGGCAACGAGACTCTGGACAATCCCGAGCTTACGCACCAAACCGGCGGCCAGGCACGGCAAGAGATCGTAACCAATGCTCGGATCATTACGACCACCGCGAAATACCAGAGCCATCTGTTTTACACGCCCTCGGTAGGCAGCACTGAGCAGGCGGTAGAGCAAAACCTATTCGCCACGCTCGCGGGACAGCAACTCGGATTCGCCAACGTGAATCTTACGAATGCCAGCTGGGACTACCAGGTGAGCGCCCACCAGACACCTAAACTGCAGCGTAACGGCGCAGGAGTCGTACTCGTCATTCACGATGGTGGCGGCAGCGAAGCCGACACGCTGCAACCTTCGATAAAACTGATACGGCAGGCCGAGAGCCTCGGATATCATTTCGTGACGATCCCGCAGCTGATCGGCTCGCAGGATTTCACCGGGACGGTGGCAGGCCCGGTCCAGCCAACCCTGAACGACCGGGTGGGTTACCTGGTGTACTGGGGTCCGCATGTGCTGCAAGCGCAGCTACTGCGAAATGCCATGCGGTATATGACGATCTTTATCGGGCTGATAACCGTCGTGTGGATCCTGGCCGCGGCCTGGGGCCGGTATTACAACTACCGCAAGGCTCCTGCCTGGCACCCGGAGAGAGTCTCTGTCCTCATCCCAGCCTGGAACGAATCCAAGGTCATCCGCCGGACCGTCGAAAGCATCTTGCGCTATTCCTACGATTTTGAGGTCGAGATCGTCATCGTAGACGACGGCTCGACCGATGATACCTGGGAGATCGCCCAGCAACTGCACGCCGAGTATCCGTCGGTCAAGATCTATGACAAGGAAAACGGCGGCAAGGCTAAGGCGCTCAACTACGGCCTGTTCATTGGGGTGACCACGGATTACACGTTGATCATCGATGCCGACACGATAGTCGCGGATGGTGAGACAATTCCGCGGCTGGCGAGGTGGTTCGTTGACCCGAAGGTTGGGGTAGTGGCGGGCCGGACCAAGGCTGGCTACCGCGGCAAGGGCCTGCGCCAGAGAATGCTCGCCGAGTTTCAGTCCACCGAGTACGACCTGGGCATCGCGGTCCTGCGGACCGCGCAGGACTGGATGAACGGCATCGTGATCGTGCCGGGTAGCTGCTCCATGTTCAGGACGGCCCTGCTCCGCGAGGTTGGCGGATTTAAATCCCACCTCATCGCCGAGGACGCGGCGGCCGGAATGGAATTGCGCCGCCGCTTCCCGGGGATGCGCATACGGCAGGACATCACGGCAGTGGCGCTCACCGAGGTCCCGCTCACGGTCAAGACACTGTGTAATCAATGGCGGAGATGGAATTTCGGTGTTATGCAGGTCATGATGGACCACCGGGAAATCTTCGTCCGGCCGGACAAGTACGGCGGGCTTACCATCCAGTTGTGGTGGTCCCTGTACGGCCTGATCGTGCCGACGCTCCTCATGCCGGTAACCTACCTCATGATCGTCGTCACGGCATTTAATCGCAACTGGCTGAATCTGCTGATTTACCCGCTGATTTTTATCATTTACCGGATCGCAACGACTCTAGTGTCCATGGTTATCATGCGGGAATGGCTGAACCCGCTGACGTCAATCTGGTACCGGATCATCAATGATCCGCTACAGATATATCTGGCTGTCACGTGTTGGTACAAGGTTCTAAGCGGCAACGTCCAGTCCCGGAAGATCTGGTCAAAAATTCCGCGCCAGGGCGTGCCGCAAGCAGCAGCAAGCACGTCGACGGCCGATCTGCAGCCCCTGCTGGCAGCAGCAGGTAGAAGTCCTCGCCACCAAGTTGATGACGATCAGGTCAGTGCCCCGCAAGGTACCGATCAGCCGGCCGGCCAGGTTATCGGCAGCTTGCTGCGGTAGGAGCTGAGCGAGCCTGGCCGGGAGCGGCTTCGGGCGAGCACGTACCTGCGGTAGCCGTTACCTGCGTGGGTAACTTCCGGGTCACGAGGTGAACGACTCGACCAGATGGCTGAAGGCCCAGCTGTCCTGCGAGATGCCAGAGCATGAGTTGCTGTCGACCGACCCCGGGCAGCCGCCGTTGTCCCGCTGGATCGCCCAGATGGACAGCATGCCGACCGAATGGTCACGGGCAAAGCTCAGGATCCGTCTCGCGTTCGAAGCCGACGTGACCTCGGTCTTGCTCGGGTTGTCATCAATACCGGGCAGGAACGTGATTCCCTCCATCGCGTACAGTTCCTGCCGCGATTTCTTCGGGTACAGGGCGGCGAGCTGGCTGTTCACGCTGGTCGCCGCGTCGATCGCGGCAGTGCCCATGTCCACGGTGCCTGGCAAATCGTAATAGTCGAAGGTCATGATGTTAACCAGGCTCACCTTCGCACCGGCCTGGACCGCGTTCTGCAGGACCGCGAGAGCGTCTGGCTGGAGGCCAGCAGGCTGGACCGGCAGCGTGTACTGGATCTGCAGCGAGTGGCCATGGCTTGCGGCCCAGGCCTGTGTCATCGCGATCGCTTCGTTCCGGCGCTCGATACCCGCCGAGTCATTCAACGCGTTGAGTTCCACGTCCATGTCCAGCCTGGTGACGTGGTAGGTGTTGATCACCGCCTCATAATCGGCCGCGATCGCGCTGACGCTACTGCAGGAGTCGGCGATTTCCGTACCGTTGCTGCCCGCGCTCTGGCCGCCGAACGCCAGCGCCACGTTGCCGCCCTGCTGCTTCAGCTGGCCGATCTCGGACTGGTACGCCGCCGAATCGGCCGACTGTGAACCATCCCAGGTCAGCGTGCAGGAACCGGCGGACTCCGCCTGGAGAAAGCCGAGGTTGAAGTACTGCGCCCCTGATTGCGACGCGAGCGACGGGAGGCTGCTGTTGGTCCAGGTCTCGAAGTAGGGCGAGTAGACCTGCGCGGGCCACCCTTTGAAGTCGCCCGCTCCCTGCGGCGCGGAGGTGGCCGGGTCTGACCGCTGCGGTGCCGGGGCACTGGACGACGGCGTGCTGCTACTGCAGGCGCCGAGGGACACGGCGAGGGCCGCGGCTGCGAATATCACCGATCCAATTACCCGACGGGTCATGCTATCCCCTCCCTTGCGGAGAGCTACGAAGGAACAGCACCCTCACTGGCTGTGCAACACCCGGTTCCGGCCACCAGCGTGCCGCAGTGCCTGGGCTCACCGACAGTGTGCTTCCACCACCCGCAAGGACTCAACGGCGGTCCTTGAACTCTCCACGAAGAGCTTACTTCAGCGCCCGCAGTCCGGCGGTTCACGTCCGCTCGAGCCGACGGCTGGCTTCCTGCGCGGTGCGGGGGACTATCAGCCGGCCGGGGCCCCGCGCTCCCAGCGGTGCACCAGGTTCAGATAACGGCGCGCGGCGGCCCGTAGTTCCATCTCGGGGTCATGACCGGCGGCGCGGGCCCGGGCGACCAGCCGGAAGAGCTCGCGGCCGATGTCCTGGCCGGAGCTGACTGGTGCGCCGGAATCGCCCTCCTCCGCCAAACGAGCCAGTTCCTCGGGCACCCCGGCTCGTGCCGCCCGGCGCTGAAGCTGCGCGGCCAGCGCCAGCGCAGGCTGCCCGAACGGCACGCCGTCCAGCGCGGAGGGAGCCGCCTGCCCGGATGCGTCCAGTCCTTGCCGCTGCGCCAAGGCTCTCTTCTCTTCCCGCTTGATCTCGTCCCAGTTGCGCTTGACCTCATCGGCACCGGAGACCGTCACATCCCCGAACACGTGGGGATGGCGCCGGACCAGCTTGGCGACGATCCCGGCTGCGACGTCGTCGATCGTGAACGAGGTGTCATCGTCCCGTTCGGCTGCGATGCGCGCGTGGAACACCACCTGCAACAGAACGTCCCCGAGTTCTTCGCAGAAAGCCCTAGTGTCACCGGACTCGAAAGCGTCAAGGGCCTCATAGGGCTCCTCGAGCAGGTGCGGCATGAGCGACGCGTGGGTCTGGCGGGCGTCCCACGGGCAATGGACACGCAACCGGTCCATGGTCACCACCAGGTCGATCAGCCGGGCACCTAGCACGTCGGCCGAGCCGTGCAGGATCTCAGCCTCCGGTGGGACCGGCGGCTCCGTGTCCGGCTCGGGCAGCCAGACCACAACTCCGTCCGCCGCCAGCGACGTAACGTCGGGCTCGTTCGCCAGCTGGTACTTGATGTCCGCCTCGTCCAGCGCGGGAAGCTGAGGATGACCGGCCGGTGCGAGCACGACAGCGGCCGACCGCAGGGCCTGCCAGGCCTTCCAGCTGAGCAGGCCGGGCGCTACCCGTGAGCTCGTGATCAGGACGATCAGCAAGCGGGCGTCCGTCCAGGCGAGGACGCCGTCCTGGCCGGCCGCTCGGCCCGCGCCGTTGGGCCCGGCGTCGGCCCAACCTGGTACCGGCGGTAGCTCCGCCGTCCGAACTGCGGATTCACCTGTATCGTCAACCTCTTTGCCGCCACATACTGAGCCCGCTGAAGCTTAGCGGCCGTAGCCGTCTGCGCCTGACTAGTATCAGCATCGCATGCACCGCCTGCCTGGGCACCGCCTTCGCCGACAGAGACCGCACCCGGGCCTGCGGTGAACGTCCCCTGAGGCCCCGGGCACTCACCCGCTGATAACAGAAAAGCATCGACAGTCACCGAACGTAACCACTTCTGTCAGCGCAATCGCCGGGCACCACGAGTGTTGTCATTTTGTGATAATAATTTGGACACGATAAATTACCCTAATGTTGAGAGGAGGTTAACTCCAGCGTCATCTTCAAGGCGGGGTGGGCGCTCGCGGGCTCGCGTCTCGCGAGGGGTTGCCGTTGACCATCGAGGTCGAGTATGCGGCGGAAGCGGTACAGCAGGCGTGGTGATCTGGTCGCTCTCGGGCGGAAAAGCCAAGCAAGATCGAGAGATCGGGCGATAGTCACGCCAGTATCGTGCGCATCAGCGGTGAGGTAATGCACTTGTCGCGGATGCGTCAAGCCTTAGCCCACCGTGAACAGAAAGTCGGCTAAAGGGAGCTGAGCCGATGCGACTTGTTCTTTGTGACGATAACCGAATTCTGTGCGAAGCACTCGATGCCGCGCTCGAAGCACACGGCCATCTGGTGCTTGCGACCGCGACCACCACCAAGCTCGGGATGGCCGCGGTCGCGAAGCACCGGCCTGATGCGTGCGTGCTTGACCTTCGCTTCCCCGACCCTCCAGATGGCCTCAGCGCCGCTCGGGTCATCCGCCAGCGTTACCCGGGAACGGCGATTCTCCTGCTATCCAGCCTCGCCGACCCCGCCGTCTTGACGGAGGCTACCCGGATCGGCGTGGCCGGATTCCTGCGCAAGGACAAAAATGTCAATTACATCGCCGGAGCGTTGCACATGATCGCCTCTGGGGGCGTAGCTTTCGACCCCATCCAGACGCGTCATGCCTGGTCGGCCGGGATGCGGCGTTACCGTCCGGCGGGTGACCTCACATCGCGGGAAGCAGAAGTGCTGCGCCGGATAGTGGCAGGCCAGAGCACCAGGCAGATGTCGTACGAGATGAATGTCGCCCCCAGCACCCTGCGCACCTACGTCAAGAATACGCTCGCGAAGTTGGGCGTGCATACCAGGCTCGAGGCCGCTGTTCTGGCGACCCGGGAGAACTTGCTTAGTGACCAGACGGCTTAACGGTGCGCTGGCGGACCATGGAGATTACTGTCGTCGTCATCGACGATGAATACACCTTCGCTGACGCGCTGGCCATACGGCTGAACGGCGAAGAAGACATCAGGATAACGGCGGCGGCATGGCCAGCCGTCCCTAGCGTGGGCGGCCAGGCCGACTTGATCCTGCTCGACGCCGATCTGGCCGGGTCGCTTAAGTTTTGCCGGGCGACGTCGGGTCCGTCGAGGGCGGCCCAGGTCATCATGCTCAGCTACACCTCGGAGCCAGCCAGGATGGTGGCCGCGATCGAGGCAGGCGCGCGGGCCTGGGTCCGCAAGGATGAGTCGATCGAACACCTGCTGCGTGTGCTCCCGGGGCGTGGCCGGCGGCGAGACCTGGCTGCCACCCGCGCAGGCAGGCGATGTGCTTTCGATCTTGCTGAAGCAGCGCGATGGACAGCTGGACGGCGCTCAGATGCTGGCCCTCCTCACTCCGCGGGAGCGTCAGGTGCTGGCCTGCCTGGCCGAGGGAGCCAGCCGGAATCAGGTCGCCGAACGGCTGAACCTCAAGGCCAATACCGTGCGGACGCACCTGCAAAACATCATGGCCAAGCTCGGCGTCCACTCGGCCCTGGAGGCGGTGGCGCTGACCCGGACTTGGCTGGCGCCCTCGGACAAGCACTGACAATGCCGGGAGGCCGTATTGGCTGCATCGCGGAATGACGCAGGATTCCTACGTCGGATGAGGGTGTTCCTTTGTCTGAATACCGGTCAAGATTACACAGGGACAGCAGCGCATAGCGCGCCGATCCCGGTTAGCGGAGAGAAGGCTGTGGCGCATGGGAGACGCTGAGCCTGCTAGTTTCGCTGCCCGGGGTTACCTGGGAGGGGAGCGGGGAAAGGTGGAGCGAATACAATGGCAATACTTGAGCATTCCTGCGGATAATTTGGCGAACGTGTCCGCGGCGGGAGACGTTTCCTCAGCGGCCGTGGGCTCGTCGCTGCCCGAGCTATGCCACGACATCATAGAGCCGGCCGCCACCATCAGGTGGCTCGTGCGCGCCGCCAGCGGTGAGCCGGGGCAGGACCAGCAGAATAAGCTACGCGCCATCGACATCGCGGCCGGGCAGATCGCCGCGATCTGCGAGCATATTCTCGATCGGCCGCAGCGCCTTAACGGAGTTCGGCTCGACCTGCTCGCCGCCGACGCGGTGGCGAGTGCCCAGGTGCGATACGCCGGGGCGATCGACCTTGTGGCCCAGCCGGTCATGGCGCTGGCAGGCCTCGGCGACATCGTCAGGATCCTGTGCAACATCCTGGCCAACGTCTGCCGGGCCGCCGGGCCTGCCGGCCGGATCCGCGTGCTCGTCGACCAGGCCGACGGCCAGGCACGAGTGGCGATCGCCGACTCGGGTCATGGCCTGGGCCAGGCGATACCAGGCAGCCGGACCGGTCTTGGCCTCGGGCTGGAGATTGTCGGTGCACTCGCGCTGAAGTGCGGCGGCAGCGTTCACCTCGGCGTTAGCGAGCTCGGCGGACTCGCGGTTACCGTGGCGCTGCCCGGGCCGGGGAGGTCATCGAATTGAGGATCGTGATCGCTGACCCACACCGTATTTTCGCCGACGCTCTCGAATCGCTTCTGTGCAGGTCGGGTCACGACGTGGTCAGCTGCGTGGCCGAGCTGGACGCCGCCGCGGAGGCAATCTCCCGCGAGAAGGCCGATGCCTGTGTGCTCGATGCCGACCTCGCCGGAAACTGCTCACCTGGCGCGTTGCAGGAGGCGATAGCCGACTCACCCCGGACCGCGTTCGTGGTGCTCGCGGATTCGCCGTCCTCGCCCGGTTTCGTCGGCACGCTTGCCGCGGGCGTGCACGGGGCCGCCCTGAAGACGGACGACTTCGTCGAGGTCCTGCGGGTACTCACCGGGGCCGCCAGCCGGCCGGCACGACGTCCCGCGGGCACCATTCTCTCGCTGGCGGCCCAGGCCGCTCACCGGCCGGTCCGGCACAGCACGCGCTACCCGGCCCTGGACCACCTGCTGACCCCGCGGGAGCGCGAAGTACTGGCCCGGCTTGTGCACGGGGAAAGCACCGCGAGCATGGCGAGGTCGGGCAGGTCCAGGTGTCGGATAACGTCAACGGCAGCTGGACGCGAAGCGTCTCCACCAAGTACGGCAACGGAGGCGGCGACATCGCGCTGTATTACCTGCAGAACTCCGCCGCGGCACCCTGGGGCCTGACGATCACGATCAGGGCGTCGAACCCGACGTACCTGCAGGGGGCGGCGGGTGAGTACGGCGGCGTGGCCACCTCAGGCGCCATCGACCAGCTCGCGGTGGCCAGCGGCAGCACCGCGTCGGTCGACTCCGGCGCCACCGGGCCGGCCGGCGCGGGCGAGCTGGTGGTGGGCGGCATCCTGACCGGCGGCTCGCCCGGGAGTGTCACGCCGGGATCCTCGCAGGGCCGCGCCTACACCGTCCGGACGCAGACCAGCTCGGGCTCGGCCGACCTGGAAGATATCCTGTCGAGCAGCGCGGGAGCGCAGGACGCCCGGGCCACGCTCGGCGCCGCGACAGACTGGTACGCCGTCGCGGCCGTGTTCCATCAGTACGGATCGGGTAACACGCAGCCGCCGAGCACCCCGGCCGGGCTCACGGCCACCTCGGTCACCTCCAGCTCGGTCGCGCTGAGCTGGAACGCCTCCACCGGCGGCGCGGGCGGGGTAGCGGGTTACACGGTCTACCGCAACGGCACCTCCCTCGGCACCACCAGCGGCAGCACGACCACGTATACCGACTCGACCGTGCAGCCGTCTACGACGTACTCCTACACGGTCGACGCCGTGGACGCGGCGGGCGACCACTCCGCCCAGTCCACGGCGCTGCCGGTGACCACGCCGGCCGCGCCGCCCCCGAGCGCGCACTGGGTGCAAAGCGGCGCGGTGTCCACCGGCAGCCGGGTCACGAGCATCACGATTCAGCTCACCAGCCCGGTCGCCGCCGGCGATCTCCTCGTCGGTGAGTTCGGCCAGTACGACTCCTCTGGGCAGGTCCAGGTGTCGGACAACGTCAACGGCAGCTGGACGCGCAGCGTCTCCGCCACCTACTCCAACGGCGGCGGCGACATCGCGCTGTATTACCTGCAGAACTCCGCCGCGGCGCCGTCGGGCCTGACGATCACCATCACCGCGACCACCGCGACCTACCTCGAGGGCGCGGTCGCCGATTACGGCGGAGTGGCCACCACGGGCGCGCTCGATCAGGCGGTGATGGCGCAGGGAAACAGCACCTCGGTTGACTCCGGGCCGACTGCGCCGGCTGGTGCGGGCGAGCTCGTCGTCGGTGGCATCCTGACCGGCGGGTCGCCCGGGACGGTCACCCCGGGATCCTCGCAGGGTCAGCCCTTCACCATCAGGACACAGACCAGCTCCGGCTCGGCTGATCTTGAGGATGTGCTGGTGAGCGCCGCGGGTGCGCAGGACGCCCGGGCCACCTTCTCCGCTGCCTCCGACTGGTACGCGGTGGCGGCGGTCTTCCACGTCGCAGCTGGGTCCTAACCGGAAAGGATGACCATTGACACCTGAATCCGCGGAGGCGGACCGGATCAGGGCCGTTTACCGACGTTACGACAGCTCGGAGCGGTGGCGTCGCAAGCGCGACCCGGACAACCCCGGGTTCGGCCAGTTGCAGCTCGAGCGCTGGCGCAAGATCGCCGGCATCCTCGACGCGCAGTTCCGCGGCACGGCGACGCTCCGGGTCCTGGACGTAGGGTGCGGGGCGGGCAGCGACTCGGCGCGGATCGCGACGCTGCGGCCGGACGCTGAGCTGTTCGGCGTCGACCTGAGCGAGGCCAGGGTCGAAGCGGCCAGGCGGACCGTGCCCGCTGCCACCCTTCGGGTCCAAGGCGGCGAGGCGCTGCCGTTCGCCGATAGATCGGTCCAGTTCGTCTTGCTCTCCACGGTACTGAGCTCCATCCTCGACCCCGCGACGAGACGGCGGGTCGCCGCCGAGGCCTACCGGGTCGTCAGCGACGGCGGCATGCTGCTCATCTACGACATCCGGCTGCCTAGTCCCGCGAACCCCAACGTTCGCCCGATCGGCAAAAAACAGCTGCGCACGCTGCTGCCCGCAGCGTGCATCCGATCGGATCCGGTGACGCTGCTGCCCCCGCTTGCCCGGAGCATCTGCCGGATCTGGCCGGGCCTTTATCCGCGGCTGGCCCGCGTCCGGCCGCTACGTGGCCATTACCTCTCGGTCGTGACCAGGCCATGAGCCGCGAGTGATCACAATGCGGTTCATCTCGGCGCTCGCGTGTACCGGGCTGGTCCTCGCGGCGATGGCCGGCTGCAGCAGCACATCCGCCGCGCATCTCACCAGGACCGCGCCGCGCCAGGCGTGGCCAAGCACGAAGCTGCACTACACGCCGAACGGCAACTTCGGCGCGGACAGCCAGTACCTGCCTGGCGCCGACGGTTTCAACCTGGCCGATGTCAACGCGGACGCCAAAGGCAAACTGGACAGCTTGCCGGACAGCGTGCGCGGGCTGGTCTGGCTCGGGGACTGCGGTGGCGCTACGGCCAGCTTCCGGTCGGCGGTGGACGCCTTCGCCGGCGATCCCAACTTGTTCGGCTTCTACATCATGGATGAGCCGCTGCCGCCGACCTGCCCGGCCGCGAACCTGCTGGCGGAGGACGACTGGATTCATGCGCATGTGCCGGGCGCGCGGACGTTCGCCATCTTGGAGAACCTCGGCAGCGACGTCAGCCCGACGTTCGCCGGGTCCTACACGCCACGCACGTCCGGGCTGGATCTGATCGGCATCGACCCGTACCCGGTGCGATCTGAGCTCCGCTCCCCCGGCTATGCAGAGATTTCCCAGTACGTGCGGGAAGCCGAGGCACACGGCTGGCCGCAGGCCTCGATCGTGCCGGTGTACCAGACGTTTGGCGCGGGGGCCTACGCCGACGATCACGACGGCCACTGGGTGCTGCCGACGGCGTCGCAGGAGGATCAGATCCTGGCCAGGTGGGCGGCGGTCGTCCCGGCTCCGGAATTCGACTATGCGTACAGCTGGGGCTCGCAGAACGGAGACGTGGCGCTAGGCCAGTCACCCGCCCTGCAGGCGGTGTTCGCGGCCAAGAACGCTCATTCCTGACTCCGCGGGCCGGTGCCACCCGCGGGGCTGGCGACCAGGGCGGTCAGCACGCCGGGGTCAGCCCCGACGGGGACGCCGGGGCCGCCCCTTCGGCCCGTGACACCGTGCCTGGCACCGACACGACCTGGTACTGGGTGTAGTTCAGGCGGCCGAACTGCGGGTTGATCTGGATCTGCAGGTTCTTGGCCGTCGTGCACTGGGCCCGCTCGAGCTTTGCGTTCACAGCGGCCTGCGCCGCCGACGCGGTGGGGAGCGTGCCGCCGTTGGCCCGCTCGGCGAACTGGGTCTCGATGGCCTCGTACCGGCCGAGCTCGGCGGACATGTTCGGCGGGATCCCGGCGTGGGCCAGGATGAGGTTGAGGGTGATGTTCGGCACTCCCTGGGACGAGGCCTTCACCGACGCGTAGATCTGCGCGAGCGCATTCTGCGCCTGAGAGCTCGAGACCGTGATGCCGGCCTGCTTGGCCAGTTCCTCGTTGATCTTGAACCGGACCAGCCAGCTCAGCGTGTCCTGTGTTTCCTGGGCCGGGGTCAGCTGGACGAGCGTCCCGTACTGCTTGGCGGCCTGGCTGAGGTTGGTCACCTCGGTATCGAGGGTCGCCATGGTGATCCGCTGGTTGCCGACGACGGCCGCGGCACCCATCTTGACCGGGGAGCACCCAGCCAGCACCAGGCCGGCGCCGAGCACCGCGGCGGACACCTTGACAAGCCGGGCAAGCACCGGACGTTCCCCTCTCATAACGCTCCTACCGCCAGGTCGGCCAGGACCGACCGGATGACTTCGCCACACCAGGCCAGCAGTTCGGTATCACGGAGCGGCTGCCCGCCAATCGTGGCAGTCTTCGGCACTGGTATGAGCATCGTACGCACCGTCGGCTTCAGCACCGTCTTCGGGTACAGCCGCTGCACCCGGACCTGCCGCGAATCAGGCAGTTCGACCGGCGCGAACCTGATGTGGTTCCCGGCCGCGGTGATGTCGGACAGGCCGGCCCGCCGGGCGGCGGTGCGCAGCCGGGCCACCTCGAGCAGGTTGAGGACCGGCTCGGGCGGCTCGCCGTACCGGTCGGACAGCTCGTCGGTGATCGCGGTGACGTCCAGTTCTGAGTCGATGGCCGCGATCTGCGTGTATGCCTCCAGCCGGAGCCGTTCGCCGGGTATGTAGTCGTGCGGGATGTGCGCGTTGACCGGGAGTTCCACCCGGACCTCCGGTTTCTCGGCCGGCCCGTCGCCTTTGAGCTCGTTAACCGCCTCGCCGATCATCCGCACGTACAGGTCGAACCCCACCCCGGCGATGTGCCCGGACTGCTCGCCGCCGAGCAGGTTGCCCGCGCCGCGGATCTCCAGGTCCTTCATCGCGACGTACATGCCCGCGCCTATCTCGGTGTGCTGGGCCACGGTGGCCAGCCGCTCGTGCGCCGTCTCGGACAGGGACCGCTCCGGCGGGTACAGGAAGTACGCGTAGGCGCGTTCCTTGCCGCGCCCCACCCGGCCGCGCAGCTGGTGCAGTTGAGAGAGCCCGTACATGTCGGCGCGGTCGATGATGAGGGTGTTGGCGTTGGGAATGTCCAGGCCGGATTCCACGATCGTGGTCGAGACGAGCACGTCGTAGTTCCGCTCCCAGAAGTCGACCATGATCTGTTCCAGTTCATGCTCGTTCATCTGCCCGTGCGCCACGGCGATCCGCGCCTCCGGCACCAGCTCGGCGAGCTGGGCGGCAACCTTGCGGATCGAGCTGACCCGGTTGTGCACGAAGAAGACCTGCCCGTCCCGCAGCAGCTCGCGCCGGACCGCCGCGGCGACCTGCTTCTCGTCGTAGGCGCCGACGAAGGTGAGTACCGGGTGCCGCTCCTCGGGCGGGGTCAAGATGGTGGACATCTCCCTGATCCCGGCCACCCCCATCTCCAGCGTCCTGGGGATGGGCGTGGCCGACATGCCGAGCACGTCCACCTCGGTCCGCAGCCGCTTGAGGTACTCCTTGTGCTCCACCCCGAACCGCTGTTCCTCGTCGATGATCACCAGGCCGAGCTTGCTGAACCGGGTTTCCGGGGAGAGCAGCTTATGGGTGCCGATAACCACGTCGACCGTGCCGTCGGCGATGCCGCGCAGCGTCTCGGCGGTCTCGGCGCTGCCCTGGAACCGCGACAAAGGCTTTACCGTGACCGGGAAAGGGGCGTACCGTTCGGAAAAAGTCGAGAAGTGCTGCTGGACCAGCAGCGTGGTCGGCACGAGCACGGCGACCTGCTTGCCGTCCTGCACGGCCTTGAACGCGGCCCGCACGGCGATCTCGGTCTTGCCGTAGCCGACGTCGCCGCAGATCAGCCGGTCCATCGGCACCGGTCGTTCCATGTCGTGCTTGACCTCGTCGATGGCGCCGAGCTGGTCCGGGGTCTCCACGTAGGGGAACGCGTCCTCCAGCTCCCGCTGCCAGGGGGTATCCGGGCCGAAGGCGAACCCGGGCGAGGCCATCCGGGCCGAGTACAGCCGGATCAGCTCGGACGCGATCTGGCGGACGGCCTTGCGTGCCCGGCCCTTGGCCTTGGCCCAGTCCCCCCCGCCGAGCCGGTGCAAGGTGGGCGCCTCACCGCCTGAGTACCTGGTCACCTCGTCCAGCTGATCGGTTGGCACGTACAGCCGGTCGGCCGGCTGGCCCCGCCTGCTCGGCGCGTACTCGATCACCAGGTATTCCCGGGTCGCCCCGGCCGTGGTCCTTGACGTCATCTCCACGTACCGGCCCACCCCGTGCTGCTCGTGCACCACGTAGTCGCCGGACTTGAGCTGGAGCGGATCGACGCCGCCGCGGCGGCGGCTCGGCATCCGCCGCATGTCCCTGGTGGTCGGCATCCCGGCCGGATGCCCGGCCAGGTCGCTCTCGGTGAGCAGCACGAGCTTGGCGGCCGGCCAGATAAAGCCGTTCTCCAGCCGCGCGGTGGTGACGTAGGGGACACCGGGCTCGGGCGGATCGTCGAGGTCGGCCAGGCGGGCCCCGATGCCCTCACCGCGGAGCATCTCGGTCAGCCGTTGGGCCGGCCCGTGCCCCTCGGTGACCAGCACCACCCGCCAGCCGTCGGCCAGCCAGCCCCGCACGTCCGTCATCATCCGCGCCGTATCGCCGCGATAGGCCGGTGCCAGCGAGGCATTTATCCGGAACGGCACGCGGTCCTCGCGCCCGGACAGCTGCGGGCCGGCCGGGGCGGACGTCGGGGCCGGGGCGTCCGCGTCGTCGGTCACGCCGAACGGCGCGACCGTCCACCAGGGCACGCCAAGCGCCGCGGCGGCGGCGCGGATCCGGGCGATCGGCTGGAAGGCCGCGGCGCCGAGGTCGACGGGCGCCTCACCCCCGGCGGCGGCGTTGACCCAGGAGGCCTCGAGGAACTCCTGGCTGGTCCTGACCAGTTCCCCGGCCCGGCTGCGGACCCGTTCCGGGTCGCAGGCGAGCACGATGCCGGCCGGCGGTACGTAGTCAAGGAGCAGTTCCATCCGGTCGGCGAGCACCGGCGCGAACGCCTCCATGCCCTCCACCGCTATGCCTTCGGCCAGCTTGCCGAGGATGTCGGCCAGCGCCGGGTGGGTGTCGGCCAGCTCCTTGGCCCGGGCCCGCACGGCGGGGGTGAGGAGCAGCTCACGGCACGGCGGCGCCCACAGCCCGTTGTCTGCCGGGCCGATGCTGCGCTGGTCCGCGACCTTGAAGTAGCGGATCTCCTCCACCGTGTCGCCGAAGAACTCGACCCGCAGCGGGTGCTCCTCGGTCGGCGGGAACACGTCGACGATGCCGCCGCGGACGGCGATCTCACCGCGGCTGGTGACGAGGTCGACCCGGGAGTAGCCGATCTCGACCAGCCGGACGAGCAGGTCGTCGAGCTCGCCGTCGCGGCCCGCGACGAGGCTGACCGGTTCGAGGTCACCGAGCCCGGCCACGATCGGCTGCAACATGCTCCTGATCGGGGCCACCACCACCGTCAGCGGGCCGTTCGGCTCGCCGGGGTCAGCGGGATGGGCGAGCCGCCGCAACACCGCGATCCGCTGGCCTACGGTGTCTGATCGCGGCGAAAGCCGCTCGTGCGGCAGCGTCTCCCAGCCCGGGAAGGCCGCGACGCTGCCGGGCGGCAAAAACGAGCCGAGCCCGGCGGCCAGGTCCTCCGCCTCACGCGCGGTCGCCGTCACGGCCAGCACGAACCTGGCGGAGCCGGCTGACGTCCGGCGGGTCAGCGCGGCCGCCAGTACCGGCCGCAGTGTCGGCGGCGCGACCAGGTCCTCGCCGCTGAGCTCAGCCGCGGCGGGCTCGGCGTCAGCCGTACCAGCAGCCGCGGCACCGCGCTCGGCGTCGTCGTCGGCGTGCGCGACCACGTCGTGGAGTTGCGGGTCGTCATCGAGAATGGTGAGCAGTCCTGCGAGGCTCATAATGTCCTTGTTATCGCCGTGTGTCCCTTGTCCTGGCGGGCCGGTGCCCGCTCCAGGACCGTCGGGCTGGTCCGTGACCCGCTCCGGGCAGCATGAATCGGCCGGGTTTTAGCCACCCCGGCGCTTCACGGAACCACGCCGAGTTTACGCGTTCCGCTGCACCGGGTGCGGAGCCGCCCCCGGCGAAGGACGATCCGCCCGACGATCGGCGGCGGGGGTCAGGCCCGCCGCCCAAGGGCACCATTTCGGGCACGTGACGGTCCGGCCCGGAGCGCCTGCCGACAGATCGTAATTGATCTATTACGCTTCGGGTTCATGGCTACAGGGGGCGGGCAGACCGAAGCGGACCGGGCGGTGTCGCGGGCGCGACAGGCGGCGAGCCAAGCCCGGCTTGCCGCGGCGACCCGGGCGTACCGCGACACCCCCGTGCGCGAGCTGTTCGCGCTGCCGATCCGCGATTGTGTCTACCAGTGCGTCGGCCGGCCGGTCAGCCTGCTCCTGGCCGGGTACCTGACCTCGCTGGACGAACTCGGCCTGCCCCAGCTGCGCGCGGCCGGCTTCGACATCGCGGTGCTGACGGTGGACGAGGAAGACCTGCGGTGGCCCGCGCCGCCGGGGCAGGCCAGTCCCGGCGAGGCGGCGGCCGGCCGGGACGGCCTGGGCGCGGTCATCCTCGGCGACCTGCGCACGATTCCGCTGCCGCCGCGCTCGTTCGACATCGTGCACTGCGCGCTGCTGCTTGACCGCATTTCGCACGTCGAGCTGATCCTGGACCGGTTCACCGCGGCGCTTCGGCCCGGTGGGCTGTTTCTGCTGCGCATTCGCGACCGGGACTGCGCCGCGGGCCTGCTCGACCGGATCGCGCCGCAGTGGGTCAGGCGTGCCCTGTGGGCCCGGGTCAACCCGGGTCAACCCGGCCCGTTCCGGGCCGTGTACTCCCCGGCCGGGTCAGATCGCGGTATCCAGGCGTATATGCGGATGCGGGGCCTGGTCATCTGCCAGCGCGAGACCGCCAGGACGTGGCCTGCCGGACCCGGCCGGGCCGCCGGGGCCGCCGGGGCTAGTGTGGCGGTCCGGGCGGTGGCCGCGGCTCGCCGCCTGATCGCCCGGCTGACCCGTGACCGTCTGACCGATGCGCACGACGAGGTGCTGTACGTGATAAGAAAGCCACAGGACCGCTTCGCGCGCGTCGTGTGACGTCCTGCCAGGGCTTGCCGGTCATGCCGGTCCGGACACGACGATAGTTTCGTATCCTTATCCGGCACGGGCCGGCCGTCGAGGCGCGTGCTCGTGCGGCGCTCCGGCGTACCGCGCCGGACGTGACATTCGGAGGCTCAGCTGACTGCTCAATCACCGCCCGGACTGCCGGCGGAGCTTGCGGACTGGCCCTCGTATACCCTCAGCGAGGCCCAGCTGGGCCAGCTGGAACTGCTCACCTCGGGCGTGCTCGCGCCGCTGCGCGGCTTCATGGACGCCGCGGACGTGGCCGCGGTCCAGCAGCGGGGCATGCTGGCCGACGGCACGCCGTGGTCCATGGCGGTGACCCTGGACGTGCCCGCCGACGCCCTCCCGCCCGGCGCGGAACACCTGGTGCTGGCCGATCCCGAGGGCTCACCGCTGGCGGTGCTCTCGATCACCGAACGGCGGCCGGCACCGGGACCGCAGGATCCGGTGCCGCCGCTGGTGCGGCTGGCCGGTCCGGTCCAGGTGCTACGCGAGCCCGAGCACGGGCCGTTCCGCCAGCTGCGGCGGCGGCCGGCGCAGCTGCGCGCCGAGCTCTCCGCCGGTACCGGATCCCCGGGAAATGTGCTCGCCTACGCCACCCGCCGCCCGCTGAATAAGCGGCATATCGGCCAGCTGCGTCACTTCGCCAGCCAGCTGAACGCCCGGCTGCTCGTGTTGCCGCTGATCGCCGGACCCGCTCTGGTGGTGCGGCGGCCTGAGGCGCTGGTCCGCGCGGTGCTCGCGGCCCGGGAGCAGTTGCCCGCGGGCACGCTGGTCGTCCCGGTCCCGCTGGCCCCGCCGCAGGCCGACCCGGACCCGGCGGCCGCCGGCCTGCGCGCGCAGGCCGTGGTGGCCGCCGCCTACGGCGCCACCCACCTGCTCGCCGACCCATTCGACGTGGCCGCGGCCGGCGGCCCGGCGGCCGGCCAGAAAAACGGCCCGGTGACGCTGCCCGGAGTGCCCATCCCGGTCATCAGCGCCGGCGAATGGGCCTATGACCCGCGTTCTGAGGTGTGGCGGCCGCTGGCCCTGATCGAGCCGGGAGCCGAGCAGGGCGAGCTGACCGACTCCGAGCTCGGCCGGCTGCTCGATGCCGGCGCCGAGGTGCCGGCCTGGTTCACCCCGCCGGGTGTCGCGAGTGAGCTGCGGCGAGCCCGGCCGCCCCGGGCCGAGCGCGGCGTGGCCATCTTCTTTACCGGCCTTTCCGGCTCCGGCAAGTCCACGATCGCCCGCGGGCTGGCGGAGGCGCTCACCGAACGAGGCGACCGGACGGTGACCCTGCTCGACGGCGACCACGTCCGGCAGCTGCTCTCGGCCGGGCTGACCTTCTCCCGCGCCGATCGTGACCTCAACATCGCGCGTATCGGCTACGTCGCGGCCGAGGTCGCGCGGCACGGAGGCATCGCGATCTGCGCGCCGATCGCGCCGTACGCGCAGGCTCGCGCCACCGCCAGGGACATGGTGACCAAGGTCGGGGATTTCCTGCTCATCTACGTATCGACCCCGGTCGAGGTGTGCGCGGCCCGGGACCGCAAAGGCCTGTACGCCAAGGCACGCGCCGGGCTGATCAAGGAGTTCACCGGGGTGTCTGATCCCTACGAGGAGCCGCGGGACGCGGACCTGGTGCTCGATACCTCGGCCATGACGCGGCACGAGGCCATCGACGCGGTCCTGGAGCTGCTGACCACCGGCGGATGGCTGGCCGCTACCGCGGGCCAGGCCGCCGAGCCGAACGGAACGTCGGCGATCAGGGCATCAACGTCGACGCTCCGGCTGGGTCCCGCGGTCAGGCGGCTGTGACCACCGCCATCGACGGCCGTCGCGGGCGAGCGCCGGGCTCAGTCCTCGTCCTCGGCCCGGGCGCCTTCGTCGAGCCTGGCGCGCAAGCCCGCGGTGTGCTGGCGCCGGTTCCCGAGCCGCCCCGCCAAAGCTCCTGACATTTTGTCCCGCTGCCGGGAGAGCAGGACGAAGCTGGCGATCCCGCTCACCACGAACGCGAGCGCAAGCAGCAGCAGGCCGCGGGCCCCGACCAGGTAGAGCAGGATCATGGAGACGACAAGCAGCAGGATCCGCGCGGACGTGTAAGCGAGTGTGGTACGCATGACGCTCCCAGCATAGAAGCTGACCGGCGAGCTCGCGCCCAGGCCGCCCCGGCGGAAGCGGGGCGCCGGTCAGCCGGAGGCCAGGATCGACACCAGCAGGGCTGGATCGATGTTGCCGCCGGAGAGCACGGCCACCGGCGCCGCGGCCCTGGGCAGCTGGCCGGAACGGAAGAGCCACGCCGCCACCGCGGCCGCTCCGCCGGGCTCGGCGATCAGCCGGGCCTGCCCCGCGAGGCGCCTGACCGCGGTGAGCATCTCGTCCTCGGTTACCGTGACGATGTCGGTCACCAGCTCGCGGATGTGCGCGAACGGCAGCGTGCCGACCTGCTCTACCCGCAGGGCATCCGCGATCGTGCGCTGGACCTGCGCCGCCGGCCACGCGACCGGCTCGCCGCGACGGAAGGAGTCACGGGCGTCCGCGGCCAGCTCCGGCTCGACGCCGACCACGGCCGCCCCCGGACAGCAGGCCCGCACCGCCGCCGCGATCCCGGCGATCAGGCCGCCCCCGCTGACCGGCACGATCACCAGATCGGCCTGCGGGCAGTCAGCCGCGATCTCCAGGCCGACGGTGCCCTGCCCGGCGATGACCTTGCGGTCATCGAACGGCGGGATCAGCACGTACCCGGCTCGCGCCACGAGTTCCTCGGTAGCGGCCACCCGGGCCGCCAGCGTCGGGGCGACCGTGACAAGCTCGGCGCCGTAGGACTCGATCGCCTGGGTCTTGACCTGCGGTGCCGTGCTCGGCACCACCACCACGGCGTGGATGCCGAGCCGGGCCGCGGCGTAGGCTACCGCGTGGCCGTGGTTCCCGCTGGAATGAGCGATGACTCCGTACCGCCTGGCCGCAGGCTCGTTCGCCATGATCGCGTTGTAGGCGCCCCGCAGCTTGAACGAGCCCGTGGGCTGGAGCGACTCGGGCTTGACCAGCAGACGGGGCTCCGGGCCGGGAAACGGGATCAGCGGCGTCCGCACCGCCACCGGCGCGAGCAGCCGGGCCGCTGCCCTGATCTCAGCCAGGCTGACTAGCCCCGGTTCGTCGTCACTCATCTCGTCGCCTCTGTCCCGCGCCTCGTGCCGTGTCCCGCTAATTTCCCGCCCGCGAACAGGCCTATTCTCGTCTGATTCACCGTGTCCGAGCGCGCCCTGAGGCTCCAGAGTCGGGCGAAGAATCTGTCAACTCGGATGAAAACTACTTATCGCATGTAAATAATCACTAATCGTTGTCAGATTATTGTTAATCGTTGATCTAATTTCCAGAAATCTAGGTAGAAAGTACTCGTTCAGCGCCAAACTAGAGGGATATCTGACCAGAGGCTTAAGGCGACAGTCGGAGGGGACTGAACGTGGACGGCAACAACGAGCGTCTGCTCACGCCGGGAGAGGTAGCCGCCCTGTTCCGGGTGGATCCGAAAACCGTCACCCGGTGGGCGGCTTCCGGGCGCATCACGAGCATCCGCACCCCCGGCGGGCACCGCAGGTTCCGTGAGTCTGAAGTGCGCGCGCTACTGCGCGGCGACAGCGAACCAGCACCGCAGGGTCATCCGGCGGCCTGAACCCGCTTAGCCCGCGCTTACCCATTCACAAAACCGGATGAGGCCAGCTATGGTCTCTCCGGTTTTGGGTTCTACCGGGCTGGGATTCCGGCAGTTTTTGGGGTCTGGCGCAAATTCCCCCGCCTGGCCGGGTCCGCTGCCATGACTCACGCGGCCTGAGCTCAGAACTCGTCGCCGTCCGGCCATGGGTACTCGTCGTGGCGCCGGGCGAACTCGAGGAACTCCTGACGCAGCGCCTCATCGTCCTGCCGCCACCGGTCGCGCCGCTGCTCGAATTCTTCCTGCGTCAGCGCTTGCTCGGCCAGCCGGGAGTAATCGGCGTCCTGGGGCCCGATCTCCACGTACACGTCGCCGAGAAGGCGCCCGTCATGGGCGATCGCGGACTGCGGGACCCTGAGGTTCCCGTTCGGCAGTCGTATGACAAACATCGTTGATCACCCTAGATGCCGTAGCGCCGGTTGAAATACAGCATGACCCTGAGCGCCGTACGTGTGTCACCACTCAGCATGTCCACGAGCGCCGGCCGCTGCCGGGACGCGATCGCGGCGAACGCGTCCGCGAAGAATTCCTTACGTCCCAGGCCACCGGGCTGGCGGTGGAAATCACTGGCGATATGTGGCTGGCACTGATCGTAGACCATGCGAAACTCCGCAGAGTCAGATTGCCACTTACCCGGCGGGCTGTCGAGATCATCGAGCGCGTGTCCGACCTCGTGACACATGACGTCGGGGGTCGGTGACGGCTGGGAGCCGACCACGATCTTGCGCTCGCCGTACGCCCCGGCGCAGGCGTCCCAGGTAGCTCTCCCGGCCGGGAGCGCGACCCCCCGCAGTCCGGTCATATCATCGAGTTCGGGCACCCCCCCTGGCCCGATAAAAATCGCGTCAAGGCCGTCGGCCAGCCGCTCCTTGATCCGCTCGGGCAGCTCCGCCAGCCGGTCGACCGCCTCGATCACCTCGGCGGGCGGTGCGGCCGCCGCGTCCCACTGCCGCCACAGGATGCGCTCGATGGAGCCGCAGTTCCTGCGGCCGTCGGCGGTGCTCGGCCGCTCCCGCGCATGCGGCGCCGTGAAAGGCAGCCTGGTCCGCAGGGCCGCTCCGGCCGCCCGCAAGGACGTCCGGCCGCGTCCGTCGGGCTGACGCGGAACGCCGGCCGCCACGCGGGCGAGCTGCGCGTCCCGCGTATCCGCCCGGCCGGCCCCAGCCGCGTGCGCCGGACCAGGCCGGGTGGCCTGGTGCCCGTGCGGGCGGGAGCCGGACAGTCCCGGCGAGGCCGGGGCCGACGCCACGTCACCAGCGCCGGGTGGTGCCTCGCGGATGCGCGCCCGCGCCGCCCCGGCACGCACGGCCGGGGCGCCAGAGGAAGGCCACCCGTGGGTCGCCGCCCCCCCAGCCGAGGCGGGCCAGTCCCCGGCCGACCCAGGCCAGTCCCTGGCCGGGGCGGGCCAGTCCGATTCCGCCGCCCGCGTGGGCCAGCCTTCGCCTGCGGGTGCGAAGTCCCCAGCCGGGCTCGCGGACCTGGACGGACCCGGCGAGGTCGCAGGATCGGCCGGGATCGAACGACCCAGGGGAGCCTCGGCCGCGGAACCCTGCGCCCGGCGGTGTCTCCCCTGAACCCCTGGCGCCGTTTCGTTCTCGGGACGACGGCGGTGAGCGAGCCTGCGGATACGGTCGAACAGCCTTAGCCGCATGTACCGGTCTCCTGCTCTCTTTGCCCTCTGATGGTCAGCGTATGCCGATATAGCCCGCCGCGTCATGTAATGAGCCCAACGGCTGGGCGCGAGGGGGCGAGCGCGGACAACTTGACTAATTCGGGCACGCAGGCAAGATGCCTGCGGTTAGGCTTCCGCCATGTTGCTGTCCGGTGCCCTATTTGCCCTGTTCATGACGGGCTTCTGGCTGTACTGCCTGACAGACGCCATCCTGACGCCTGCGCCGGAATGCCGAGGCCTGCCCAAGCCCGCCTGGATCGTCCTCATCACCGTGACGTTCATCGGCGGCGCGATCGCCTGGCTCATCGCCCGGCAGCCGGTGCGCGGCTCCGCGCCGCTTCCCCCGGCGCCCGCCGGGGATCCGGATAGCTCCGGCGACGACGCCGGGTTTCTGACCGGACGATGGACAGCCGAAGACGATGCCGTCGCGCGCCACCCGGCCGGGCGGGCCAGGACGACCGGCGTCGCCCACGCGGCACCCAAGGGCCCGGACGACGACCCGGCTTTCCTGCGCGCCCTGGACCGCGTGATCCGCGGCAACTTCCAGGCGGGCGAAGAGGTCTAGGACGAGCCGGCCCGAGGCAGTAGCCCGGTGCCGGGACGGACTTCGCCCGGTCAGCTGACGCCGGCGTACGAATGCAGGCCAGCGATGAACACCTGCACCACCAAGATGTTGAACGTCAGGCTGGCGAAGCCGAGCAGCTGAATGTAATGGGCCCGCCGGCCTCGCCAGCCCGCGGTGGCCCTGGCGTGCAGGAACGCGGCGTACAGCACCCAGGTGATGAAGGCCCAGGTCTCGACCGGGTCCCAGCCCCAGTACCGGCCCCAGGCCTGGTCGGCCCAGATCGCGCCCGCGATAACGCCGAACGTCCAGACCGGGAAACCGAACATGATGGTCCGGTAGGTCAGCCGGTCGAGCTGCTCGATGGTCGGCAGCCTGCCGACGATCGGGTGGCCCGGCTGGGCCCGTCCGGCCGCCACCCGCTTGGCGTACCTGTCCAGGATGAGGTAGACGACGCCGAGCACCGCCGCGACGAAGAAGATACCGGTCGCCAGGGTCATCGCGGTGACGTGGATATCCAGCCAGTACGACTGCAGCGCGGGGACCAGCTGGCCGGCCGCCGTGTAGATGAGCGTCTCGGCCAGGCCGAGCGCGACCACCACGGCCCCCATGACGAATACGCCGAGCATCCAGGCCCGGTACCGGATCATGGCGTAGAGGAAGAAGATCGCCGCCACGCAGGTCAGGGCGGTGACGAACTCATACATGTTGCCCCAGGGCGCCCGGTGCACGGCCAGCCCGCGGGTCACCACGGCCACCGTGTGCGCCACCACCCCGACGGCGCTGAGCGCGACGGCGGCCTGCACCCAGCGGCCCGCCGCGCCGATCGCCCGCAGCGCGGGCAGCGCCACCTCGGGCATCGAGTCGGTGCGGCCGGAACCCGCCGCGGCGGCCCCAGCCGCGGAACCAGCCGCGGAACCAGCCGCGTTCTGGCCGTCCGCGGGCACCGCCGAGGCTGTGCTGCCCGCCGCCCCGACCGTGGCCAGCGTGGCGGCTCGCTGCTGCGCCAGCTGAACCCGGCCGGAGGTCTCGGCCCGCCTGGGCCGCCCGAAGGCGAAGTCGCCGGCGAACGCGACCACCGACAGGGAGTAGAGGACCAGCGCCGCGATCAGGAAGTCATTACTGACGTGACCTAGGGCAAGGTTGACAGGCATAGCCCTTACTCTCCCTCGGATGGGGTGGCCGTGGCCGGAACGTGCGGCGGCGCCGCCTGATCCTGCGCGGCTTGCTGATGGGCCGACTTGAGCTCGGCGGCGAGCGAGGCGAACTCGTCCTCGAAGGCGCCGCTGGCGTCGGTCCGGGTCAGGCCGCCGACGTGCATCGTGGTGCCGCCCTGGCCGGCCCGGGCCCGGACGAAGACCCGCCTGCGCCGGACCATGAAGGACAGCAGCAGGCCGCCCAGGGCGGCCATCCCGCAGATCAGCGCGGGCAGCTGGCCTGGGTCATGGGTGATGGCCAGGCTGACCCACTGGCGGTAGCCGGTGAAGGTGATCGTGCCCTGGCCGTCCGGCAGCTTGGCCGACTGGCCGATCCGCAGCAGCTGCGGTGCCGCCGCCAGCTGCCGCATCCCGGCGGTGTCGATCTGGTAAACGGACTGCGAGGTGCCGGTGTTCATACCGAGGTTGCCCGCGTAGGCGATCAGGCTCACCACCGGGTTGTCGGCGGCGGGAAACACGGACTCGAGCGTGCCGCCGATGTCCACCGCGGTCGGCACGAAGACGCCGGTGAAGCCGAGCTGCTCCGGCTGCGCGCCGGGCACCTTCAGCACGCCCTGCGACAGGAAGTTTCCCGTCGCGCCGGCCACGAAGGGCTGCGCGCCGTTGTAGACGACCTGGCCGCGGGCATCGGTCACCTTGAACTCCGGGGCGTACCCGTGCCCGATCAGGTAAACGCTCGCGCCGTCGACCGACAGCGGGTGGTTGACCTGGATGCGAGCCGAACGTACCGGTCCGGTGGGTTGCGCCGTGTAGCTGACCTGCGCGTCGAACGAGGACGGCTGGCCGCGCTGCGCCCCTGAGGAGATGTAGCTGGCGTCGAAGCTGTTCAGCGTGATGGTGAACGGCGGGAGGTCGGCGGCGGTGACGAGCCGGCCCGGGTGGAACTCGTCCAGCGCGCTCTGGGTGTCGGCGAAGCTGTTGCCCTCGACAAGCAGCCGGTCGGCCTTGTAGCCGAATAGGCCGCCGAGCGCGACCGACACCAGCACCCCGAGCAGCGCCAGGTGGAAGATCAGGTTGCCCGCTTCCCGCAGGTAACCCTTCTCCGCGGAGATCCAGTGCTCCTCCTGGCCGCCCGGCGGATCCCCGGCCTCCGGGCCGCCGGAGTCAGCGGTCCCGGCCGGCGCCGTGGGCGCGGCCGGGCGGCGGAGCCGGAACCCGTGGGCGGACAGCACCCGCGCCGCCGTCTCGGCCGCCGCCGCGGGGGCCAGCGAGGTGGCATACTCGGCGAACCTGGGCAGCCGGGCCAGGTTGCGCGGGGCCCGCGGCGGCAGCGTGCGCGCCGAGCCGGCCAGCCGGAACGTACGCGGCACCACGCAGCCCACCAGTGAGGCGAACAGCAGCAGGTAGATGGCGGCGAACCAGGGCGCGGCGAAGACGTTGAACAGCCCCAGGTGGTTCAGCCACGGCGCCAGGGCCGGATGCGAGGTGTAGTACTGCTGCACGCCAGCCGGGTCGTTGCCCTGCTGCGGCAGCATGGATCCCGGCACGCTGCCCAGGGCCAGCAGGAACAGCAGGACCAGCGCGATCCGCATCGAGGTGAGCTGCCGCCAGGCCCACTTCAGCCAGTCAGCGAGCCCGAACGGGCCGGCCGCCGGGGAACCCGGGCCCGGCCGTGGCTGGCCGCCGGAGTCGGCGGGGGCGGAGTCGAAGGGGTCCGTCTCAGGTACCCGCACGTCGGTCATCGGCTCACCGCCACGGCGGCCGTCTTCCCTGTGACCTTCGCCAGGATCGTGGTCAGCACCGGATACGTCGTCGAGCCGAAGACCGCCCCGGCGATGTGACCGGTCCGGTCGATCACCAGCGTGGTGGGAGTGGCGGCGATCGGCACCACCGCGGTGAAGTCGAGCGTGATCGCCGAGCCCGGATCGGTCACGCTCGGATACGTGATGCCGAAGCTGCGGGCGAAGGCCTCAGCGCTGGCCGTCGTATCCCGTACGTCCACCCCGAGGAAGTCCACCCCGGACGAACGGTAAAGAGCCGCCACCGAGGCCAGCGTCGAGGCCTCCTCACGGCAGGCCACGCACCAGGATCCCCAGAAGTTGAGGACGACGACCCGGCCCCGGTAGGAGGAGAAGTTCAGCCGCGCACCGGTCAGCGTGGTCCCGGTGAACTCGGGCGCGACCGGGCGGTGGCCCGCCGTGTACAACACGGCGCTTTGGCTGCCGTCAACCTCGGTCATGTTGCTGCGCCCGCCCGTCGCCCAGCCCGCGACCAGCACCGCGATCAGCAGCACCCCGGTGAGCACGGCCGCCGTCAAGACGACCGTACGGCGCCCAGCTAGCCATACCGGGGCTTTGAACACGGGCGGATCCTTGCGATCTCCTACAGGGGGTAGTACCTGCCTATTGTGCCGCATCGCCCTGGGCGACCTGTCGTCGGGCCGGCACCGCGTAGGACACGCCAGTCAGCCGGTCCCCGGAGTAGCTGAAGCTCGTGACGCTGCCGGTCGCGCACTCCCGCATGGCCGGGTTGTGCCACAGCCGCTTGCCCTCAGCCATCCGCCGCGTCACCCAGATGGGCAGCTGATGGCTGACGCACACCGCCTCGGCACCGGCCGCGGCCGCCCGCGCGACCTCCATCATGGCGAGCATCCTGGTCGCGACCGCCCGGTACGGCTCGCCCCAGGACGGCCGGAACGGGTTGATCAGGTACGGCCAGTGCGCCGGGCGCCGTAGCGATCCGTCCCCCACCCCGAACTTCAGGCCCTCGAAGTGGTTCGTCGACTCGATCAGCCGCTCGTCGGTGATGATGTCAAGTCCCAGCCGGTCCGCCACCGGCCGCGCGGTCTCCTGGGCTCGCTCGAGCGGGGAGCAGAACAGGGAAACCACGGGCCGTTCGGCGAAAAAATCCGCGGCGGCGCTGGCCATCAGGCGCCCTTCTGCGGACAGATAGTAACCGGGCAGCCGCCCGTAGATGACGCCGCTCGGGTTTTCCACCAGGCCGTGCCTGAGCAGGTGAACGATGGTTGTGTCAGACATAGCCCGGCCAGCTTACCGGCGCGGAGCGGGTCAGGCGTTCAGGACGGCGGCGGCGGCCTGGGCGGCGGCGGGTAGGGCCGCCTCGATGCGGGACAGGGCCTGCTCGTCGTGCGACGCGGACAGGAACCACGCTTCGAAGGGCGACGGCGGCAGGTAGACGCCGCCGTCGAGCATGGCGTGGAAGAACGCGGCGTAGGCGGGCGCCGACTGCTCCCTGGCGTCGGCGAAGGACAGCACCGGCGCGGTCCGGCCGAGGAACACCGAGAACAGGTTGCCCGCCTCGGACAACCAGAACGGCACGCCTGCCGAGGTCAGCGCGGACGCGGTCAGCTTCGCCACGGCGCCGGCCGCGGCGTCCACCCGCGCGTACACCTCGGGCGTGCACGCGCGCAGGGTCGCCAGGCCGGCCGCGACCGCCAGCGGGTTACCCGACAGTGTGCCTGCCTGGTAGACCGGGCCGGCCGGGGCGAGCCTGGACATGATCTCCGCGCGCCCGCCGAAGGCCGCGCACGGCAGCCCGCCGCCCATCACCTTGCCGAACGTCACCAGGTCACCCGGCACCCCGTCGACGCCGTACCAGCCCGCGGCGGTGACGCGGAACCCGGTCAGCACCTCGTCCATGATCAGCAGCGCGCCGGCCGACTGGCACAAGGACGCCAGCGCGGCGTTGAACCCGGCGGCCGGCGGCACGATCCCCATGTTCGCCGGGCACGCCTCGGTGATCACGCAGGCGATCGAGGCGCCCCGCTCGGCGAACACCGCGGTCACCGCCTCGAGGTCGTTGTAGGCCAGCACGATGGTGTCCGCGGTGGTGGCGCCGGTGACGCCGGGGGAATCGGGCAGCCCGAACGTCGCCACGCCCGAGCCTGCCGCCGCGAGCAGCGCGTCCACGTGCCCGTGGTAGCACCCGGCGAACTTGACCACGAGCGTGCGGCCGGTGAACCCGCGGGCCAGCCGGACAGCGGACATCGTAGCCTCGGTCCCCGAGTTGACCAGCCGAACCTGCTCCACCGGGGTGCGCGCCACGATCTCCTCCGCCAGGTCCACCTCACCCGGCGTAGCCGTGCCGAACGAGGTCCCGTTCCGTAGCGCGGCGGAGACGGCCTCAAGCACCGGCGAATGGGCGTGGCCCAGGATCATCGGGCCCCAGGAGCAGACCAGGTCGACGTACTCGCGGCCGTCCACGTCGGTCAGGTAAGGTCCCGACCCGCGGACCATGAACCGCGGCACGCCGCCGACCGCGCCGAACGCTCGCACCGGTGAATTCACGCCGCCGGGCGTGACCGCTCGCGCCCGGGCGAACAGCGCGGCGCTGCGGTCGGTCATGGGCAAGCCTCGCAGGCGTCGACGATGAACTCGAGCAGCCGCAGCGCGTCCGGCAGCGGATGCTCCTGCGGGGTGCGGAGCCAGCGCGAGCCCAGCGGGCCGGCGTAGCGCGACGGCGGGCCGAGCACATAGCTGTCCCGGCAGTGCCACCGCAGGCCGTCGGCGACGCTTTCCGGCTCGGAGTCAAGCCCGCACGACCACCACTCGTCTTCGTCGGCGGGAGATCCCCTGGTGACCACGAAGAACAGCATCCGGTCCTGGCCGAGCACCGCCACCGGTCCGACCGCCACCCCGGCGGCCTCGATCCGCATCAGCGCGGCGGCGCCGGCCGCGACCGGCACGTCGAGCACATCGAAAACCCGCCCGGTGACGAGTATGACGTTCGCCTCCGGCCGGGTTTCCCACCAGCTCGCAATCACGTTTTCATCCACGGTCGCCTGCATCTGCCAGGCCGGCGACACCGGATGCGCCCCCGGCGCGGGGCACCCTACCCGGTCACATGAGCATCCCCGGCTCGGCTCAAGCGCGGCGGCCTTGCCGCGGTACGGGTGCTCGCCCGCGCACACCGGCCAGCCCATGGCCGCGTACTGGGCCGCTACGATGCCCAGCGACTGATCACGTTCCGCCGCCCGGCCGCGAACCCCGCGGCCTCGGCGCCGCACAACGTCGACCATAAAGTTTCCGCCACTCCCTTATTCGCCCTGTCACCTATCGTAGGGCACGCAGCACGGGCCGTTCGGCCCATTGAGCTAGGTGGGGCAGCCGCCACGGTCCCGATCTGCACGCACCTCAGCGGCTCAAGGGTTCAAGCCGCGAGCCACCTCGGCCGCCCAGTAGGTGATGATGACGCTCGCCCCGGCCCGGCGAATGGCGGTCAGCGTCTCGCCGATCGCCCGGTCCCGGTCCAGCCAGCCGTTGGCCGCGGCCGCCTCGATCATCGCGAACTCTCCGCTGACCTGGTACGCCGCGACCGGCACCGACACGGTGTCCGTGACCCGCCTGATGATGTCCAGGTAGGCCAGAGCCGGCTTGACCATCACCATGTCGGCGCCCTCGTCGACGTCAAGCGCCACCTCGCGCAGCGCCTCGATCGCGTTGGCCGGGTCCTGCTGATGGCTGGCCCTGTCACCGAACGCCGGCGCGCCCTCGGCCGCCTCGCGAAACGGGCCGTAGAAGGCGGACGCGTACTTGGCCGAGTAGGCGCAGATCCCGACCCCGTCATGACCCGCCTCATCCAGCGCGGCCCTGATCGCCGCCACCTGGCCGTCCATCATCCCGCTCGGCGCCACCATGTCCGCACCCGCCTGCGCCTGGGCCACGGCGATCGCGGCGTACCGCTCCAGGGTGGCGTCGTTGCCGACGTCGCCGGAAGGGGTGAGCAGCCCGCAGTGGCCGTGGTCGGTGTACTCGCACAGGCAGAGGTCGGCCATGACGACGCAGGCGTCGCCGATCTCCGCGCGCAGGTCGGCCAGGGCGAGCTGGGAGATGCCCTCCGGGTCATCAGCCGCCGACCCGCGGCCGTCCTTGGCTCGCGGGATACCAAACACGATGATCCCGCCCACCCCGGCACCCGCCGCTTCCGCGGCTGCCTTGCGCAGGCTGTCCCTGGTGTGCTGGACCACGCCCGGCATCGAGCCGATCGGCTGCGGATCGCTGAGGCCTTCCTTGACGAACACGGGCAGCACCAGGTCCCCGGGGCGCACCGAGGTCTCGGCCACCAGCCGGCGCAGGGCCGGGGTCCGGCGCAGCCGCCGGGGACGCGCGACGGGATATCCAGCGCTCATCTCATCCTTCCAGGGCAGTTAAGCGCAGCCGGCGGCGGGCGCCGCGGCGGCGCTCGCTGGGCCGCCTGACCGGTTCGCCCGCGTCCGCCGCCGCGTCCCGCAGGCCCGCCCCGTACCTGGCCATCGCCTCAACCAGGGACGCCATCGACGGCTTGGACGCCGTCACGTCCACCCGGAGCCCGAACTCGGCCGCGGTCTTGGCGGTCTGCGGCCCGATCACCCCGATCACCGTGACCGCGTGCGGCTTGCCCGCGATACCGACCAGGTTCCGCACGGTGGAAGACGAGGTGAACAGGACGGCGTCGAAGCCTCCGCCCTTGATGGCCTCGCGGATCGGCGCGGGCGGCGGCGCGGCGCGGACCGTCCGGTACGCCGTCACGTCCTCGGCCTCCCAGCCGAGGTCGAGCAGCCGCGCGAGCAGCGTCTCGGTCGCGATGTCGGCGCGGGGCAGCAGTACCCGGTTGATCGGGTCGAGCAGGTCATCGTAGGGCGGCCAGACCGCCGCGAGTCCCTCGGCTGACTGGTCGCCTTCCGGCACCAGGTCCGGCCGGATGCCGAACTCGAGCAGCGACGCGAAGGTCTGCTCACCCACGGCGGCCACCTTCACGCCGGCGAACGCCCTGGCGTCCAGACCGTATTCCTCGAACCGTTCCCGCACCGCGCGGACCGCGTTCGCCGAGGTGAACGCCACCCACTGGTACCGGCCGGTGACCAGGCCCTTGACCGCGCGTTCCATCTGCTGCGGGGTCCGCGGCGGCTCCACCGCGATTGTCGGCACCTCTTCGGGCACGGCCCCGTACTCACGCAGCCGCTGCGACACCACGGCGGCCTGCTCCTTGGTCCGCGGCACCAGCACCCGCCAGCCGAACAGCGGCTTGGTCTCGAACCACGACAGCCGGTCCCTGGCCGCCACCGCGTCGCCCACCACCGCGATGGCCGAGCCCCTGGTGTTGGCCAGGGACACCCCGGCCGCCTTGAGGTCGGGCCCGATGCGGCCCAGCGTGGAGACCACCGTCTGCTGTGCGCTCGTGGTCCCGTCCCAGGTGATGGCAAACTTGGCCGTTTCCGGCCAGCCCGCCGCGACCAGCATCTTGCCCAGCTCGGCCGGGCCGGCGTCGGCGCCAAGCACGACCAGCGTGGCCGGGCTGTAGGCCAGCTGGCTGACCTCGGCGGCGTGGATGATCCGCAGCTCGCCGTTCCGGTCGCTGGCCAGCGGGATGCCCGCGTAGGCGGGGACCGCGGTGGCCGCGGGCACGCCGGGCACGATCTCGAACCTGACCCCCGCCTTGGCGCACGCGGCCGCGTCCTGGGCCGCGCCGTTCAGGAGCGGATCGCCGTGGTACAGCCGGACCGCGAGCCGCCCGTCCTTGGCCGTCTGCACGAGCAGCCGGGCGGTGCCCCCGTCGGCGGAATCGGCCAGCGACGCGTCCGGGCTGAGGTAGCGGCCGACGACGGACGCCAGGTCCGCTCCGGCGATGACCAGGCTGGCCTGACCGAGCAGTTCCGCCGCACGTACCGTCAGCAGCCCCTCGTCGCCGGGACCCGCGCCGACCAGCGCGACCCAGCCGGCCTGCGGCCGCTCCGCGGCCGACGGCCTGCCAGTTTCCCGCGGTCCAGTTTCCTGCTGCTCAGGCTCGTGGTCCGGTGAACTTTCACTAACGCTCACTGCGCATCATTCCCGCTGCTCGTCGGTGCCTGTGGCACGCTGATGAGATCTCCTGCTCCGGACTGGAGCAGCTCCGCCGCCAGGGCCCGGCCGAGTTGGCCCGCGTCAGCACTGGGCGCGTCGCCGCGCGCGCGCAGCACCCGGCTTCCGTCGGTGCTCATCACCGCGGCTCGCATCCGCAGCTGTTCAAGCCCGGCCGCGTAGGCGCCCACCGGCGCGCTGCAGCCGGCTTCGAGTGCCTCGAGCAGGCTGCGCTCGGCGGTGACGGCGGCCATGCTCGCCTGGTCAGTCACGGCTCCGAGCCGCGCGGCGAGCTCACGGGAATCCGCGCGGCATTCCACCGCGAGCGCTCCCTGACCGGGCGCCGGCAGCATCTCTTCTGGTTCGAAGACCTGAGTAATGGCATGGGCGAACCCGATCCTGACCAGGCCGGCGTAGGCCAGCACCACCCCGTCGAGCTCGCCGTCCTGCACCTTGCCCAGCCTGGTGTTGGCGTTGCCGCGGATCGGCACGCACCGCAGGTCGGCGCGGAGCCCGAGGAGTTGCGCCGCCCGGCGCGGCGAGCCGGTGCCGATCCGGGCGCCGGCCGGGAGATCGGCCAGCTTGGCGCCGTCCCGCGCGACCAGGGCGTCCCTCGGGTCGTCCCGGGGCGGTACCGCGGCGAGCGCGATGCCCGCCGCGGGCCCGGTCGGCAGGTCCTTCAGCGAATGCACGGCCAGGTCGACCTCGCCGCTGCGCAGCGCCTCGCGCAGCGCACTGACGAACACGCCGGTCCCGCCGATCTGGGTCAGCTGCGCCCGGCTGACGTCGCCGAGCGTGGTGACCCCGACGATCTCCACCTGACGGCCGGTCCGCTCGGTGATCATGTCGGCCACCTGGCGGGACTGCGCGATGGCCATCGGGCTCCTGCGGCTGCCGAGCCTCAACGTCGCGGCGTTCACCGTGAGCCCTCCTGCTCCGGGGCGGCGCGGGTGACCGCCTCGACTGCGCGTGGATCAAGATCGAAGAGAACTCGCAGCGCCGCGTCGTACTCCTCGCCCCCCGGCGAGCCTGCGAGTTCCTTGACTCGCACCGTGGGTGCATGCAATAGCTTGTCTACCACTCGCCGCACCGTCTGGGCTATCTCATCCAGCGCGTGCCCGCTCACACTATCGACGCTCAGCCGGCCCGTCAGCCTGGCCAGCTCGGCGTCGACCACCTTGGCCGCCTTGGCCCGCAGCGCGACGACCGTCGGGGCGACCCGGGCGGCGTCTATGGCCGAGTGGTACGCGGCGAGTTCGGCCTCGAGGATGGCAAGCACGGCGGCGATGTCGTCCTCGGTGGCGGCGGTGCCATGCGCGGCGAGCTGGTCAATGCCGATCAGCACGACGCCGGGCAGGCCGCCGACGGCGGGTTCCACGTCCCGCGGCATCGCGAGGTCAAGCACGATCAGCGGGCCGGGCCGACCCGCGAGGGTCCTGGCCGCGACCGCGGCGGACACAAGGTCGGCGGTGATGACCTGTCCGGCCGCCCCGGTGCAGGAAATGACCACGTCCGCGGCCCCCATCGCGGCGGGCAGGTCAGCCAGCGCGGCCGTGGTGGCGCTCACATCCGCGGCCAGCCGCGCCGCGTGGCGGCGGGTCCGGTTGGCCACGACGATGCTCGCCGCGCCGTTTCGGCTGGCCGTCGCCGCCGCGAGCGCGCTCATCGAGCCCGCGCCGACGATGAGCACGTCGCGGCCCGCGAGCGGGTCCGGGCCGACCTGGCCCAGGCCGGCCGCGGCGAGGTCGATGGCCACGGTGAGCAGGCTGAGGCCGGCTCCGCCGACCCCGGTCTCGGCCCGGGCCCGCTTACCGGTCCGCAGCGCCAGGCGGCCGAGGTCGGACAGGACCCGGCCCACCGTGCCGTGATCCCCGGCGACCTTGAGCGCCGACCGCACCTGGCCGAGTATCTGCCCCTCGCCGACGACTATGGAGTCAAGCCCGCAGGCCACAGCCATCAAGTGGCTGACGGCACGGTCCTCGTAGTGCACGTACAAGTGCGTGGTGAGCTCGTGAGCCGGGACCCCGCAGTGCCGCGCGAGCATCTCGCAGATCGCCGTCACGCCCGCGTGGAACCGGTCCACGTCGGCGTAGACCTCGACCCGGTTGCAGGTGGAGACGACGAAAACCTCGGCCACGGATTCGGCTTGGGCCACATCGCGCAGCAGCTTGCTGAGCGAGTCCCCGCTGACGGCGACGCGTTCCAGGATGGCCACCGGCGCGCTCTTGTGGCTGAGGCCGACTACCAGTACGCTCACGTGTCCACCACCTAGCCTTTAGCCGCAAGTTTATAAGCGGTGGTCCTAGAGTTTCCCTCAACAGTTCGCGGGCCCCGGCCCGCAGCGCGCCCGATGTCACCGCCCGACCTGGCCAGACCCGGCGGGGTCTCCGGTGCCTCCGGTGCCTCCGGGCTGGCGGGCCCGGGCTCCGGCTTGGCCGTCGACCTGCGCTGGGCATGGAAGGCGAGGATCTGCAACTCGATCGACAGGTCGACCTTACGCACATCCACCCCTTCCGGGACGCCGAGCACGAGCGGCGCGAAGTTGAGGATGCTCGTGACGCCCGCTGCGACCAGCCGGTCACAGACCGCCTGCGCGGACCCGGCTGGCGTGGCGATCACGCCGATCGACACCTTGTGCCTGGTGACTACGGTTTCCAGCTCATCGACGTGACGGACGATCAGCCTCGCGATTCTGCTGCCCACGATAGTGGGGTCGGAATCCAACATGGCCGAGATCGTGAAGCCGCGGGAAACGAAACCGCCGTAGTTGGCCAGGGCCCGGCCAAGATTGCCCGCGCCTACGATGACCACCGGCCAGTCCTGCGTCAGGCCCAGCGTCCTCGACACCTGGTAGACGAGGTAGTCGACGTCGTACCCGACGCCCCGGATGCCGTAAGAGCCGAGGTGGGACAGGTCCTTGCGGAGCTTGGCCGAGTTGACCCCCGCGGCCGCCGCGAGTTCCTCGCTAGCCACCGTGCCGATGCCCCGCTCCGCCAGGCCGTAAAGCGCACGCAGGTAAACAGGCAACCGCGCCACCGTGGCTTCTGGTATCCCGTCAGGACGGCCGATGTCCTCGGCCTGCTCGCTGGCCTCAACCTGACCGTTGGACCCAGACGGCGTAGCGTTACGGTGCATCGCGGCAGCGCTCCTGGGGGTCGGGCTCCAGGGGTGGTGTGAAGGCGACGGTAGGAGCCCGCGTCAGCCGACGTCTTTCCCCACGTTACGCTTTTGTGCATCTATTCACAAAGTCGGGCACCACGCACCCCTGGAGAACCAGCCGAACCTGGTAGCCCGCTGCGGCTCACCTCCCCGGCTGGACTGGCTCGCCTTTCCGGTTAGCCGAGCGCCGCCCGCAGCCTGGCTTCGTTCACCCACCAGAAGTCGACCTGCACTCCGTCGACGAACACCACCGGGATCTTGTCCCAGTAGTCCCGCGTGTCGGCGGGCGAGGCGGTGATGTCGCGTTCTTCCCAGCCGACGTCGAGATCGGCGGCTACCCGCTCGATCACGGTGCGGGCGTCATCGCACAGGTGACAGCCCGGCTTGGCCAGCAGCGTGATCCGGGCGCGGGTTGGCACGCTAGCCACCCCCGTAACGCCGGCCAGCCGATGGCAGCTGACTCGGCAATCCGGGCCGGTCCGGCCGGGGCGCCCCAGGGGGCGGCAAGGGCTGGAGCCTGCGAGGTGCCCGGGGTAGGTCAGGCACTGCATCGGCCGGAGCGGCCGGAGCCGGGGCCGGGAGGGGCGCGACCTTGGCGTATGTGAGCCGCAGTTCGATGACGTTGGTCGCGAGCACGCAGGCTCGACGATCCGCGACGAACCGTTTCATGTAGGGCTGGTTCTCATGCCGTTCGAACGCCACCCGGTCGCGGTAGACCTCGTAGAAGATGCGCTGCAGGGGCGCGTTCGGCACGAGGTGGATGACGTACACCAGGGTGTCCGGCTCAGCGGTCCTGACCTCCTCCGCCGCTTGCTCGGCGAGCCGGTCGAAGTCAGCGACCCGGTCCTCAAGCACAGTGAAGATCAAGATCCGGCCGTACGGCCTGGCGGCCGGCCCGGGCGCTGGTGACCCGTTTCCCGTCGCCAGAGGGCTGGAATGCGGGTCAGGCACGTCCTGGAGCCTGGTCGCGCCGAACCAGACAAGCGCCGCTGCCATCAGGCTGAGCAGCGGGTAGGCAGACCTGTCGGGCAGCGAGAAACGCAGGGCGACCGTCATGAACACGGCCAGGCCGACCGGGACCACGGCCGCCAGCGCCGATCGCCAGCGCGGATCTTTCCTGGCGTAGACCAGCACGAAGGCGGCGCTCACCAGGACGACCAGGACCGCCGCCGCCTGCACCAGGTCGAGCGCGTAGTGCGAGAACGGCTGCGAATGCGCGGCGGCGGACGGCCAGGACTTGCCGAACGGCTGCGCGGTGAGCGGGTCGGTCGCCAGGATCACCGCGGCCACCACGGTCAGGGCGCCGGATACCAGCCGCATGCCGAACCTGACGGCCCCGCTCTGCCCGACCAGTTCCACCACGCCCCAGGCCAGCGACAGCGGCGCCAGCAGGAGCGCGCATAGCTGGACCAGCCGGAAGGTAGCCGGGCCGAAGCCGCTGGCGAAGCCTATGCTCTGCGCCGCCAGCGCCACCGTCAGCCCCAGCGTCGCGACCGCCCAGAGGATCACGTCAGCGCGCGGCTGGCGTACGCACCGCCCGGCGAGCATGCCAGTAGAGGCGGCCGCGACCAGCACGCCCGCGAATCCGACCAGGACAGGAAGAGACATCAACCCCTATGCTGCACGATGCCCGGCTGCGCCGGGACCATGACGAGGGAGTCGTTACTTCTTGTTCCGACGCTGGATGCGAGTCTTCTTGAGCAGCTTGCGGTGCTTCTTCTTAGCCATGCGCTTGCGGCGCTTCTTGATGACAGACCCCACGGGACCACCCTTCCTTGGCACTGCGGATGACGGGCACGCCAACGCGCTCGCCCGGTAAGGGCGGCTGGACACACACCCAACGTTAGAGAGTACCCCTGATGCGGGGTGCTAGGGCGGCCGGCCGCCGCCATCGGTCTGGCGCCGGGTATGCCCGCATGCCAGCCGGACCCCTGCAGCACAGGGATCCGGCTTGGTCGAGCAGCCTCAATCAGGCGGCCTCAACCGGTGCCAACGAAGGCAGCCCTCAGGTACTGATTGACTGCCGACTCAGGGACCCGGAAGGAACGACCGACGCGGATCGCTTCCAGCTCGCCGGAGTGCACCAAGCGATACACGGTCATCTTTGACACGCGCATGATCAAGGCCACTTCGGCGACGGTAAGAAATCTCACGTCGCTTAGGGGGGTTTCACTTGCCATCGAGTTGCCTCTTCCGCACGAAGCCGAGCACTTGACGGGATTCGGCGCACCAGTCACGTACGTCTCCAGGGTAAGTCCCGCACAGAAAAGAGCAACCCCGTGCTTAGCCTCATTGTTGTTACTGTTTGGACGCTATGATCACCACGGTGGTGGCGAAATCGCCGTTCGGAGCCGCTGAGCTGCATCTTTCGTGGAAGTTCTTTCGCCTGTGATCTGCTGGCATCGCCCGGCGCAAGGGGAACATTCCCCGAAACTGATCAAGCCGGCCAGGCCGCAAGGCCAATTGGATCTCGGCCACATCAGGGGAGGATGGTCCACGCCGGTAAATATCGACCGGTACCTGTTCATGATCACGGCCGCCGTGGGATCGTGGAGATCGACGCCCCTAAGCGTTTCTCTTGCCATCTCCCGGAGCCTCCGGATCGCCGCCAAGCTCCCGGCCCCGGTCCCGGGCGGCCTCGATGGCCGCGAGGAATGCGGCGCGCACCCCGTGCTTCTCGAGCTCCCTGATGGCCGAGATCGTGGTCCCGCCGGGCGACGTGACCGCCTCGCGCAAGATCACCGGATGCTCGCCCGACTCCCGCAGCATGGTGGCCGCACCGTAGACCGCCTGGGTCACGATCTCCAGCGCGGCCCCGCGCGCCATACCCAGCAGGATGGCGGCATCCACCATGGACTCGACCAGGTAATACACGTACGCCGGGCCGCTGCCAGACAGCGCGGTCGCCGCGTCCTGCTGAGACTCGGGGATGCGAAGCACCTTACCGACCGGGCGCAGCAGCTCTTCGGCCAGGCGCAAATGCTCTTCGCCCGCGTGCGCCCCGGCCGAGATCACGCTCATCGCCTCGTCGACCAGGACCGGCGTGTTCGACATCACCCGGACGACCGGGACATCGCCGGTCAGCCGCCGTCCGATGAACGCGGTGGTGATCCCGGCCGCGACCGAGATGACCAGCTTGCCCGGCGGCACGACCGGAGCTATCTCGTCGAGCAGCCTGCCCATGTCCTGCGGCTTGACCGCCAGCACCAGGGTGTCCGCCATCTTGGCGGCCGACGCGGCGTCGATGGCCTGCACCCCGTAGCGCGCGTGCAGCTCCGCCCCGCGGTCCTCCCGGCGGACAGCGGCGACCACGGCCGACGGGGGCCGGCCCGCGCGAAGCAGACCGGACAGCAGCGCCTCGCCCATTTTGCCGGTACCGAGAATCGCGATCACGAGGCGAGCACCTACGTTTCAGACCGGAGGGAGCGCAGGAAGAACGTGAGGTTGCCCGGCCGCTCCGCCAGCCGGCGCACGAGGTAGGCGTACCAGTCGGCGCCGTAGGGGACATACACCCGCATCCGCGCGCCGGTATTGGCCAGCCGCCGCTGCTCGACCGGGCGGATGCCGTAGAGCATCTGGTATTCGAAACTATCCGCGGCCCGCCCGGTCAGCAGGGCCAGCGACCCGGTGATCTCGATCAGCCGCGGGTCATGGGTAGCCACCATCGGGTAGCCCGACCCGTTCATCAGCGCCCGCAGGCAGCGCGCGTAGGACATGTCCACGTCACGACGAGAGCTGTAGGCGACGCTGTCCAGCTCGCGGTAGGCGCCCTTGCAGAGCCGGACCCGCTGCCCGTATCCCGCCAGCGAGCGGCAGTCCGCCTCGCTGCGCCGCAGGCAAGCCTGGATGACACAGCCGAGATCGGCGTACTCCGCCCGGAGCTGGGTCGCGATCCGCTGCGTCGGCTCGATCGCCGCGAACTCCTCGGCGTCGAGGGTCACCGTGGTGCCCGCGTCCCTGGCCGCCGCGCAGATCCTGGCGATGTTCTCCTTCGCCATCCTGGTGCCGAGGAACAGGCCTACCGCGGTCGGCTTCACCGAGACCTCCGCCGCCCCGCCGTGAGTCAGTCCCTCCGCGCTGAGCTTGCCGAGCAGCTCGATGTACTCGTCGGTGACGGCCGCGGCCTGAGCCGGGTCCTTGGTGTCCTCGCCCAGGTAGTCCAGGCTGACGAGCAACCCCGCCGCGCGCAATGCCCGGGTCACCCGGACCGCGTCGTCGGCGGTTTCGCCCGCGACGTAGGAATCCACGATGGCGCGCGCTTGCGGCGCGGTCGTGATGAGCCGGCGCAGCCGGGAACTGGCTGACGCCGCGAGCAGGGCCCTGCGCAGCACGGCGAGCTAACCTCCTGTTCGGTTCCGATCTTAGCTAACATGACGGCGGCGCAGCGTGACCTGCACGTTGGCGCCGGCGTCCGGCGGCACGATGACCTCCTGCGCCGCGGCCACACCCGCGGCGAGCAGCGTCGCCTCCACCGGTACGGTGCGCTTGACCAGGGCGAGCCCGATCGGGCCGAGCTCGTAGTGCCGCGCCGCCGATCCGGTGAAGCCGACCACGGTGGCACCGGATTCGGAGTCGCCAAGCTCTACCGGGTCGCCGTGGACGGGCAGCCGGTCCACGCTGCCGTCCAGGTGCAGGAAGACCAGCCGCCGTGGCGGGTGACCGAGGTTGTGCACCCGGGCCACCGTCTCCTGGCCCCGGTAACATCCCTTGTTCAGGTGGACGGCGGTCTCGATCCAGCCGACCTCGTGCGGGATGGTCCGGTGATCGGTGTCCAGGCCGAGCCTGGGCACGTGCGCGGCGATCCGCAGCGCCTCGAACGCCCACATCCCGGCCGGCACGCCCCCGCGCCTGACCAGCTCGGCGGCCACCTCAGGCAGCAGGTCCCGCGCCATGATCAGGTCAATGGATCCGAACGAACCCGGGTTAACCTGCCCGAGCACCCCGTCAAGCCCGGCCGTGATATCAGCACCGGCGCGTCCCCTCACGGTCAGCACCGCGCAGTCCGCGCTGAGATCCGCGACGTCGACCCGCAGCATGAACTTCATGGATTCCAGGAATGCGACCAGGGCAGGCCCGGTCCCTGGTTCCACGTGCACCCAAACCGAGGTGCCGTCGTCGGCCATCTCAAGATGGTGTTCCACGTGCCCGGTCGGGCTGAGGATCAGGGCCTGGGCGCTCTGGCCCGCGCTGAGCCCCTGCAGGTGCTGTGTGGTCAGGCTGTGCAGCCAGCTGAGCCGGTCCGGGCCGGTGATCTTCAGCACGCCGCGGTTCGACCGGTCCACCAGCCCGGCGGGCGCGTCCCCGGCGCCGTCGAGCGCGCGCTGCTCGCGCATCGGGTCACCGTAGTGCGCGGCCACCCCTTCGTCCGGCCAGCTCGCCTGCACCGCCCCCGGCAGTGCCAGCAGCTCACTTGGCCGCGCGCCCGCCTCCGGCATGCTCACAGGCACCGTCTTCCCTCGTCGCTCATGTTCTGTCTCCTCGCTCGCCTGCCGGGGCGCCTCCAGGCGCTCCTATCCACGCCACCATCAGCCACTGACGGGCGCTCTGCATTCCGCGCAGCGGCCGAAGACGGTGAGGTGGCCGACGTCGGTCTCGAAGCCGTGGCGCTCATCCAGGCCGGTGATCAGCGGCCGGATCGCGTCCGGGCCGATCTCGGTGACCCGGCCGCAGTCGCGGCAGACCAGGTGAACGTGGTCGGCGTCGGTGGCCAGGTGGTAGGTGGGCGCGCCGTGCCCGAGGTGGGTGTGGGTGACCATGCCGATCTGCTCGAGCAGTTCCAGCGTGCGATAGATGGTGGAGATGTTGACGCCGCGGGCCGTCTGCTGGACCTGGATGCCAATTTCTTCCGGGGTTGCGTGATCTAGCCGCGCCACCGCTTCCAGGACGAGCTGACGCTGCGGCGTCACCCGGTAGCCACGGGCACGCAGCTGTTCATCCCACTCGCGTACGGGCAGGCTCGGGGACGATGCATCGGCGTCCATGGCCTCATATTAGATCCGCTGGTGTGATCCGGCGCACGGCGAAATGGTCTTGCCTGCACCCCCGCTTCGCGGCTAGCGTTCTAGGTACGCGGGAAAAGGAGGTGGTCCAACAGCATGCATAGACAACGGACTCGTGAGGTGGCTGTCAGCTAGCCGCCTATCCGCCGGCATGACGTCCAGCGAGGCGGCGGCCGGCTAAAACCTGACAGACACCGAGTCCCCGGGCTGGCCGACCTTGTCCAGTCGTCCCCGGTATAGCGGAAATCCGCTGCACCGGAGTCGCCCGGGGACTTACTTATATCTCCGGTTTGATTTCCCCGGTCTTATCTCCCCAGCCCGCCGCCTAGACGCTTGAGCTGACCCACTTGAGCTGGGCGGAAAGGTGCGACTGGAGCTTGTGTCCCACTGCGGCCATGTCGTAGGCGTAGGCGAGATCCCGGGTTCCCTGTCCGGTGAGCCCGTAGAGCCGGTGCCCGGCCGTCACTTCCTTGGCCGTGGCAGTCCGAGCGACCACGTCGGTGGCCATCTCGATGCGAGTGCCCGATACCTCGCCGAGATAGATCTCGACAATCCCGGTGGGATGCGCGAGCATGACCTCGACCTGGTTATCGGGCCGGGGGCGCCAGTAGCCGGTCTCGGTACCCAGCGGCGCCCCGATCCGGCCCTCGTCATCCAGCCGCCAGCTCCGGCTGGCGTAAATGAGGAACGGCTTGCCGTTATGGCTGAAGCTGACCTCCTGGCCGAACTGGAACGACTCGATGGTCGGGTACCCGCCGATCCCCGCACCTTCCCAGCGGCCGAGCAGGAACTCCAGCGGCGCGAGATCGGAATGCACCGGCGGGACGCCGGAGCCGAGGTCGCCCGTACCTGACCCGTCGCCGGTCATCGGGCGTCCTGCCCTGACCCGGCGGCCAGGCCCCGGCGTGTCCCGGCTAGGTACACCCGGACGACCATGTACAGAAAGGCGGCGGCCGCCACGGCGAGCACGCCGATCACGATCGCAGCGCTCAGCATGCCGTGCATGGCCCGCAGTTTACGGTCCAAGCGCGCCGACCGCGCGCAGGCGCGCCGCACCCGGGCCCGACCCGGGCCCCGGCGGGGACGGCGGTCACTTGTACCGGGTGGGCGGATACGGGTGGCGCTCGTCCACCGGGCGCAGCTCGCCCTCGTCCTCCTGGCGGCGGACCTCGGCCCGCTCTTCCTGCCAGGCCTCGGTCTGGGTGACGTCCCCGGTCGGCGGGGCGTCCGTAGCGGGCGGTACCTCGTCGGGGTCGTAGGCATCCAGCCCGGCGGCGACCCGCTCCTCCTCGGTGAGCCTGGCCAGCTGGTCGTCGTCCAGGCGGGGGGACGCGCCGCCGTGCTCGCGGCGGTCCCGGCGGAACCGCTCGGGAAAGTCATCTTGCTCGGACATCGGGCCTCCTGGAGTATCGGTAACGCGACTTACGCTACCCGCCGCCCCGACGGGCTAGAGTTCTGCCATGCCCGAGCGCTCCCTCGTCATCAAGGTCACCGCAGGCAAGGACGAACCGGAGCGCTGCAATCAGGCCTTCACGGTCGCCGCGACCGCGGTCGCCAGCGGGGTCCACGTCTCGCTGTGGCTCACCGGGGAATCGGCCTGGTTCGGGTTGCCTGGCCGCGCGGCGGACTTCTCGCTTCCGCACGCCGCACCGCTCGCCGACCTGCTGGCCGCGGTGCTTGCGGCCGGCTCGGTGACGGTCTGCACGCAGTGCGCCGCGCGACGGGACATCGCACCCGAGGACCTGATCGGCGGGGTCCGGATCGCCGGGGCGGCCACGTTCGTGGCCGAGGTCATGACCGAAGGCGCCCAGGGCCTGGTCTACTGAGCCGCCGGCTAGGCCGGTGCGCGCTAGGCCGGTGCGCGCTGGGCCGCCAGGCGCTCGCCGCGCAGCTTCAGCACCAGGTCTTCCTGCCCGGGGTCAAGGGCTGGAAGCGGGCCCGCCGCCCAGCCCAGGAGCAGGTCGGCGAGGCTTGGGTTACGGACCAGCGCTGGGCCGTGCAGGTAGGTGCCGACCACCCGCCCGGCCTGCGCGCCCTCGGTCCCGTCTCCGTTACCGACTCCGGTGAGGACGGTGGCCAGCGGCTTAACCCCGGGCCCGCGCGTGGTCACGCCCTGGTGGTTCTCGAAACCGGTGAGCCGTTCCACCCCGAGCGCCGGATCCACGTCGGCCGTTATCTCACCTACCCCGCGCCGTTCGCCCCGGGCGCTGCGGATGTCGAGCAGACCAAGCCCGGGAACCGCCTCGCCCTCCGGGCCGCCGAACTCGGCTCCGATGATCTGGTAGCCGGCGCAGACCGCGAAGATCACCGCGCCCCGGTCCGCCGCGGCGGCCAGCCCGCCGCCAGCCCGCAGTCGGCGCGCCGCGAGAACCTGCGGCAAGTCCTCACCGCCGCCGAGCAGGTAGATGTCACCGTCCACGGGGACCTGCTGGTCGGAATTGACCTCCGCGACCTCGATGCCGATACCACGCAGCCTGGCCCGGCGAGCCAGCATGAGCAGGTTGCCGCGATCACCGTAGGTGCTGAGCAGGTCGGGGTAAACCCACACCAGCCGGATGGCCGACGGCCCGCGGGCGCCATGGCCAGGTCCGGGGCGCACGGGCCCGCGCGCCGGCAGCGGGCTCTGCGGGCTCTGCGGTCCCAGAGATTCCTGAGATTCCTGAGGTCTTCGCGGTCCCAGAGATTCCTGAGATTCCTGAGGTCTTCGCGGTCCCTGCGGGCTCTTGGCGCCCATCCGGTGCCGCCCTTGGCCCTCGCTCATCGTTCCTCCCGCCGGTCAGGCCTGATTCTGTCCGCCCGGCATGTCGATACTGTGGCGGGTCCTGGTCGTTTCAGTCCGTGCGCCCGAGAACCGCACGGATGTGCTGGAACGCCGTGTAGTTCGCGACCACTTCCATGGTCGGGCTGCGGGCCGCGTCCACGGCCTCGTCGACGGTAGCCACGATGCGGAAGGCGACCTCGTCGGCTTCCAGCCGGACCGCGAGATCGATCTTGCGCTCCCCGGTCACGAACACCGGTCGCCCGCGTAGCCTGCGGTAGTCCACGTCCCAGAGCCACGAGGTGTCCCGTCCGTCCGGCACCTGCGCGTTCACGGCCAGCAGGACAGGGGCGGGCGGCGGCGCCAGGATGTCAAGCGCCTCCAGCCAGCCCGCCGGGTTCTTGGCCAGCAGCAGCCTGAGCGCGCAGCCCCGGCGCTCGATCTGGGTGTACCGGCCGGCCACCGACCGCACCTGCTTGACCGCGCCCATCGCCTGTGAGACGCCGACCCCGAAGACATCCGCCACGGCGAGCGCGACCACGGCGTTGGACCGGTTGGCCCGGCCGGGCAGGATCAGGTCGAGCGGCCACGATTTCCCGGTCGGATCGATCACCTCGTCGTCGGCGAGCACCCAGCTGACCGGAGGCCGCCGGTTCGGGCACTCGCCGCAGTTCCAGTCCTCGCCGTCCCGCTGCAGGTGCGATCCGCATTGCGGGCAGCACCATGAATCGTCGTGCCAGCGCTGGCCCGCCGCCACCCAGGTGACCTGGGGCGCCTGCCCGGCCGCCCAGGCCACCAGCGGATCGTCGGCGTTCGCGATGACCCGGCAATCCGGCGCGGCGGCCAGGGCGGCCCGCCAGCGGCGGGCGAGCATCCAGATCTCGGCGGCCCGGTCCATCTGGTCCCGGCTCAGGTTCAGCAGCACCACGACGCGCGCGCCCGTGGCCGGGAGCATGGACGGCACGTATTTCTCGTCGACCTCGAGCACAGCCAGGGTGGCATCCGGCGCCTTGGCCAGCGCGGCGACCATCCCGGCCTCCATGTTGGCACCGAACGCGTTGGACGCGATCTGCTGCCCGAGGGCGCCGAGCGCGGCCGTGATCAGCCTGGTCGTGGTGGTCTTCCCGTTCGTGCCGGTCACCAGGATGACCTGCCGGCCACGGGCGAGCAGGGTCAGCAGGTCAGGCTTGAGCCGCAAGCCGATGACCCCGCCGATCACCGATCCGTCGCCACGGCCGGCCAGCCGAGACGCCCGGCCGGCCGCGCCGCCGACCGTGGTGGCCAGACGGGCGCGCAGGGGAAGACTGAATCGCCGGGACGGCGGGCTGCTCGTGCTCATCTCGGCCCGATGCTATCCGGTTTGCGGTCCGGTGCACGTCCGAGTTCCAGGCCGAAGGAGTTGATCTGGTCCGGCCACGCCAGCACGGCCTCGAGCCAGCCGGGCTCGGTCCCGCGTGCACTCACGCCCATCACCTGGGCGGCGTGCCGCAGCCGCAGCCGCGGGCTCAGCCCGATGCCCACGGCCACCAGGTCGCTGCGGAGACCAGCCCCGCCGTCGTCGCCGAGCAACGCGAGGGTGGCCTGCTCCCGGTTGCGCTCAGATTCCGTCGACAGCGGGTGCCGCCGCAGGCCGCCGAGCCGGTCCCTGACCCGGATGCCGGGCCAGTCGGGCAGCCCGGTCAGGCCGAAGTCGAGCGGCGGCGCGACGTCGTCCAGCCGGACCCCGCCCTGGCCGAGCGGGTTCACCCGCTCGATCTCGTGCAGCCAGCGCAGCTGCGGGATGACCCAGACTGCTCCGGCACGGAACGGCGTCGCGGAGTACGGCAGCACGGCGCCCGCGGCCAAGGGCACGTCGCCTGTCACCGCGGCCGCCAGCATCCTGGCCGCCAGCACCGCGACGACCGAGGTCAGGCAGCGCGGGTCATAACTCGGCCGCAGGGCCGCGGCGCGGGCCGTCACCGCCGAGTCGACCACGGTCGCCAGCAGGCAGTCGCGACGCCGCGGGCTCAGCCGCGGCCATCCAGACCGCAGCGGCCCCGGCACGCGCGGTACCGGCCGGCCGGTCAGGAAGGCGAGCACCAGCGTCTGAGCCCAGAGCCTCAGCCACGCCTGCCCGCGGTCGCGGGCCAGCAACCCGGCCGCGTGCAGCTCGTACCCGTCGCAGGGCCGGGCCAGGCAGCGTGCGCCGCAAGCCGCCGACCTGCGCCCGAGCCCGGCCAGCGAAGGGCCGGCGGCCCGGTCAGGCGGGCTGCTGCCGGCGGCCCAGGCGACCTCGCCGGCCGCTCCGGCACCGCGCGTCTTGGCCGCCGCCTGGATCCTTTCCCGCTCCTGGTCCGGCCCAGCCACGATGATGTCCGCGCCACAGGAACGGATGTCCGCGAGCAGCTGGCTGAACCATGCCGCGCCCTGGACCCCAGCGCCCCCGGTCCCGATGACGACGATGCCGGCCGCGGCTGCGTCATCCGGGCCGGGTCCGCGGCTGAGCCAGAGTTGCTCCGCCAGCCTGACCAGCAGCACGCCGGCCAGGAACGACACGGCCTGATCGTCGGTGACGCCGCTGTTAGTCACAAGGATGTTGCCGCGCAGCAAACTGCTGGCGTCGACAGGATGGCCGCCCTCGAGGAAACGCCCGGCGGGTCCTGTCCACAGCACATCCAGCCGGGCCCGCAGGAAACCGTGCACGTCCGCCCGCATGTCCTGGCTGTAGCCGAGGCCGTCCGTGGCGGCCATCACCGCCGTCTTGACCTGCCGATAGAGCGGAACGGCGGGTGGCGCGACCGTGCCGGAAGGCGCCGCGCCTGTGACCATATCCCAGCCGCAGTCCGGATAGGCCTGGCGCAGGCCTGCCCTGACGGCGGCGGCGACCGGCCCGGCGAGCCGGAACGCCGCCTCGAACAGGCCGGCCACCCGGTCGGCGTGGGCCTGGATCGGGTAACCCGGCGCCGGCTCGAACGGATTGACGGTAACCGGCACCGCATGCGGATCGGCGATATCAAGGATCCGCGCGTCCCTGGCGCTCGCGTCCAGCTGGCCCCCGCTGGCCGCGCCGGTCATGTCTATCGCGAGCCAGGGCACTCCAGCCGAGCTGAACGTGGCGAGTACCGCGCGGGCAGACGGCACGCTAGTCACCTTGAGTTAATATCACCTCACTGTCAGGTACGTCACCCGTATCGCGATAGAGCCCTGCGGCGGCCTGAGCCGGTCAGGGTCGCCGCTTACGCCAGTCCAGGCGCGGCGGCGGCGGGCCGAGATTGGGCGACGGCTGGTCGCTCCCAGAACGCCAGCTCACTGGCGCGGCCGGACCGGCGGGCCGCCCCGGGGCCGGACCGGGGGCGGAGGGCGGGCCGGGGGCGGGGGGCGGGCCGGCGGCCACAGCCGGCCCGGCCATGGTCTGGCCTGGCGGGCCAGCGAACTCCTCAAGGGTCAGCGGGGTCGCGGTGCTCAGGCCGGCCAGGCCCGGATTGGCGTCGGCCATGACCGCCCGCCGCCCGGCCGGCCCCGCGTAGGTGATGATCATCGCGCTCGCCGGGAGCTGCTGGAGCTCGTGCTGCTCAACGAGGAACTCGCGAGAACGCTGCAGGGCGCGGGCCAGCGATTCACTGTCCCCGGTCGCCTTCGACGTGGACAGGCCCCACGCGGTACTCGAGCTGATACCGGTGCTGACCGAGTCGCTCTCGCCGGTGCTCCACGAATCGCTGGTCTGGACGCTACGTGAAAAGGTCCCCCCGAACGGCAGCAGCGAGCCGGCCGCGTCGCTGCGACCGTGTCCGGCGCTGCGGGACGACCCGTCGCTGGTGGATCGCGACGTGGCGGACGAGCTGACCGAGCCCGTGGTGCTGGTGTAGGAACTGCCTGTGGTGTCGGTGACGGAAAGGCCTATCGTCTCGGTGAGCTGGGACAGCACGAAGCGATGCTCGGTGCCGAGTTGTTCGCTGGCCGCCTTGGCGTCCTCGGCGTTGCCGAGCCGCATGTAGGCGACCGCGGCGTTCCCGCGTCCGAGCCGCTGCCTGACCTGCGGGGGGATGGTGCGATAGGCGAGGACCAGCCCGGTTCCCGCGCTCTCGCACACGTCGCTGAGCCGGTCGAGCGTGTCGCCGCGCAGCCGGTCCGCAGCCAGCACGAACAGCGTGTGCTGCCAGGGGCGGCCCCGCTGAGTCCCGCGCAGCGCGTGGGTCAGGGCGACGGCCAGGTAGGTCCCGAACACCCGTCCCTCGACCGCGCCCGCCCGCTGGCTCAGGGCGACCACGCGCAGCGGGCTGCGCGGCAGCGGTACCAGCGCGGTGCCGACGCCAGCCAGCTTGCGCAGCTGGGATTCCAGCAGCCAGGCCCGCTCGATGACCACGTGGTCGGTGGCGCCGCGGCCGAACATCGCGGTGAGCCTGTCCACCTCACCGGCGGTGAGCAGGCCGGCGGCCACGTCGTCGCGCGGGTCGCCGACCTGGGCCAGCGCCCGCAGGGCGGCCGCCACCCCGGCGACGGTCGCCTGGGCCCCGAGCACGTCGGTAATCCGCTCGAGGAGGGCATGGTCAAGGGAGAGGTCGCGGGGGGAACGCGCCTCGTCGCTCACGCTGACGACCAGGGAGAGCACATCCGCCAGCGCGGCCGGGCCGAGTCCGGTACCGAGGTCGAGCCTGGGCAGGTCGTCGGGCAGCACCCAGACCAGCGGGTCAATATCGGAGGTTCGCGCAAAGCCGATCAGGTCGAGGGCGACCGAGCCTTCTGTCAGGTCAAGCACGGTGACCTCACCGCCCGCGGCCAGCCGGTGCGCGCCGGCCGTGGCGAGCATGGCGGACCATCCGGACAGGGTGCCCCCGGCGACGTCAACACGGTGGACGCCGCTCGGCGCGCAGACCGCGTACCAGCGCTTCTGGTGCTCGTAGGCGACGCGGAGCGCCTGCCACTGCCTGACCCGGTCGGCGTGTGCGGATTGCCAGGCGAACAGCTGGCTCTCCTGGGCCGCGCGTATCCGCCCGACCCGGGTCCGCTCGTCGGCCAGCCTGGATTGCAGCGCTCGCTCGCCCTGCCAGATGGCGTACCCGCTCACGGCCGCGACGAGCGCACAGCAGATCACGCCGAGGCCGGCTACCAGCACGTCGATCACGCCCGCGACGGCGAGGAGGACCGCCACTGCGGCGGCGGCCACCGCGACGGTGACGGCCGCCTTCAGCGGCCGGTGCAGCATGCTCTCCTCACGCCGCTGGGCCATGGCCCAGTCCGGGTTGAGCCGTTCGGCCTCGGGCGGGGTGGGCCGGCGCGGCGGCGGCCCGGGCTCCGGATAAGGCTTAGCGTACTGCCATCCAACCAAAAGCTGGTCTACAATGGCTGACATGACAACCAGGATAATTCAGGTGCTAGGCGCAGCACGTCTCTCGAAGGACGCTGACGAGTCCACGTCGATCGAACGCCAGGGCAGCGGCATCAACGGCTGGGCGGACCTGCGGAGCAACACGACCGGCGACGACTACCGGGTTATCCACATCACTGAGGATTCCGATGTCTCAGGGTCGGTCAGCCCGTTCGATCGTGCAGGGCTCGGCCCGTACCTTCGGGAGCCGCTACTCAGTACGTGGCAAACGCTGGTGGTCTTCCGGCTCGACAGGCTGACTCGTTCAATCGCAGACTTTGAAGCAATATGGAAATTCCTAGAGGCTAACCGCAAGACGCTGGTAAGCGTTGCGGAGCAAATCGACTTTGACACTACGGCCGGTAGGCTCATGGCGCGGCAGCTAGTCATCTTCGCAGAGTACGAAAGAGAGATGATTAGGGCTCGCGTCAAGAACGCCTACGACGCTGCACGGGCAGCGGGCAAGTATCCGGGTATGCAATTCCCCTTTGGCTACATTCCCGTCAAGCTGTCCGGTAAAGGCTGGGGGCTTGAGCCGCACCCTGATCACGGGCCGATTGTTGCCCAGATAGCCGATAAGGTAATCGCTGGGGAATCGCTTAGCTCTATATGCCGCTGGCTTGACGCTGAAGGTATCCCGACGCCACGAAACGCTGTCCGTGAGTACAAAGGCAAGAAGGCTTTGCAGGAAGATGCAAAGTGGAACCCAACGAGCTTGACGGCAATTCTCAAGTCACCTGCTGTCATCGGCGGGTCTGTCGTCAACGATGAGTACGGCAGCGGGGAAAAGGCGATGCGTGCTGATTCCGGTATAGCTATCAAGCGAGCCGAGCCGCTAATCAGCCGCGAAACGTGGGAGAAGGTAAAAGAGATTCTTGCGCAGAATGCTGCGCGAACTGGGCCGAATGTGAGACGCGCACCGTTGCTGCAAGTGGCACTCTGCGCGAACTGCAAGACGCCGTTTAACATGACTAGCGCCAGTTGGAACGGCAAACAGTACCGATATTACCGCTGCCCGAATGAAAGGCTCAAGCGGGGATGCAACGCCAAGCGCATTCCGGCCGACGAGCTTGAATCTACAGCAGAGAACATGATGCTTGAGACTTACGGAACCTTCCCGCTTACCGAAGTCGTAGAAATAGCCGGTGTCGACTACTCGACCCAGATGCACGAACTAGCCGAAGCTATCGGTGCTCTTTCAACGAAGATAGCTCTTGCCCGTGTTGGTGGGGAGGATGTCTCGGGGCTTGAAGAACAGCAAGGAATTCACGAGCAGAACCTAGCGGCGCTGGCGGACCAAAAAGTGAGACTACCGGTGCGGAACGAGCGCCCAACAGGAAGAACCTTCGCTGACCGCTGGCATAGTCTTGACTGGAACGGACGTAATGATCTTTTGCGACAGAATAACATCAAAATATACGCTGCAAAGCAGGCTGATGGTGATCTGTCGGTAGTGAGTGGCCCAGACCTAGAGACGTTCACAGGCGGCGAATACTTCAAGGCCTTGCATGACCTAACCATTGTTCACGTCTAGAGCTCGTTCGGCTATAGTTCCTCGTTTTAGCGCTGCGAGAATCTGAGGTACCTTCACGGCTGATCTGAGGTGATAGCCAGGTTCAGCGGCAGCCGTCAAAGGATAACGACTGGTCGGCCTTCACCTCGAGGGGTGAGCTAGCGGCTAGCCTCGCCCTATCCCGGCCTGACTCGCCCCTCCGCGCGCCCCGCGGTCGCCGGCCGGCGACGGGACCCGCGCCCGGACCAGCTGCGCGGGCCCGACCAGACGCTTCGGGTGCTTGACGGCGAGGAGGAACTCACCCTGGCGGAGCGCGGACACCAGCGTGGCTTCCGCCGCAGGCCCGGGCGCGAGCTGGGCGCCGTCACCCGGGTCGCCGGGCGGCCGCGCCGGGCGGCCGGCGCCCACGGCCGCGGCCAGTTGCCTGGCGGTGGCCAGGTCGGTCATCCGGTGCGCGACCACCACGTTGGTGAGCTCCGCCAGCTCCGCCGCGGCCCGCGGGGACGTCGTGGCGGCGAGCACAGGCAGCCCGGTGCCAGGGCCGCGGGCGATCAGGTCGGTGACCGCTTGCCTGGGCAGCGAGCTGCACTCGGCCAGCCAGATGATTCCGTCACCGTCGACGTCGATCGCACTCAGCGCCGCGCCCGCGGCCAGCAGATCCTGGCACACCAGCCGGGTGAGCATCGCCGAGCCGGCCGACCGGGTTCCCGGTCTCCCCGGGCCGCCGGGATTGCCGGGGTTGCTGGGGTTGCTGGGGTTGCTGGGGTTGCCGGGATCAGGGCCGCCGAGGCGGAAGAGCACCACGGCGCGTTCTGTGACCGCCCGGCCGAGATCGATCCCGGCCGCCTGGCCCGGCCGGGAAGGCCGAAGCCACCGGCCGAAACCCGAGGCCCGGAGCTCGCACAGCTGCTGGTTGAGCTGCGCGGTGGTGGCGGGCTCGGCGTTGAGCAGGCTCACCGATACTCGGGTGCGCTCGGCCAGGGCCGCCCGGCGCGGGTAGGCCGCGGGCACGTACTCCATCCGCGCCCGCATGGCCGTGGGGTTCAGCAAGTGGATGACCTCGTCAAGGACCGGGACCCGCGGGTCGCCTGGGGCGGCGTCCAGCAACTCGAAGACGTCCTCAAGATAGGCGGCACAGCTACGCCGGTACTGACGGCCCGGGCCGTCCCAGCTCAGCATGGCCGTCACCAGCGAAGCCCGCCAGGCGGGATCGCCGTGCCGAAACGGCTCGTAGCAGGCCGGCCGGATCCGCGGGTCCGCGGCTGCGGACCGCTGCGCCCCGGCGTCACCGAACACCTGCAGCGGGGCGCCGGTCTCGGCGCAGACCGCGGCCAGTCTTCCTGGCAGGTCCGGATCACCGGTGAGATCCACCGCGAACACGGGCTTGCGCCGCCGCACCGCGGCGTACACCAGCTGAAAGCTCGCGGTCAGCACGTCTTGCTCGGCCGAGCCGCAGACCGATATCCCGCCGGCCGCCTCGGACCAGGACAACGCGACCCGCGCTCCGGAGCCAGGCAGCACGCCCAGGGAGCCGCCCTCCCTGGTCACGATGCCGCCGGCCCGGATGGCCCGCACGGTCGCCGCCCGCCGGGCCGCCGCGATCAGGCCAGGCCGGACCGGGCGCAGGTTCCACTCGTCGGTATGCAGCCAGCTCAGGCCGCCCGCCAGGGCCGCTTCCGCCGCGCCTGCAAGGATCGCGAGCGGAAGCTGCCTGGGCAGCCAGCGGGCCATCCCGGCGAACGCGCCGGTGACGTGGAGCAGGTGGCGGACCTGCTGGCCGCTGGCGCCGAGATAGCTGACCACCTGGGCCGGGCCTGCGGCCAGCCCGGCGGCCGCCGTGCGCGGCCCCACGGCGACGGTCCAGGCCACCGCGGTCGCGGCCGGGACCATCAGCCACGACAGGCGCCATCTGGTCAGCTTGGTGATGAAGTAGAACGCGGCGGCCATGATCATCGTCAGCTGCCCGAACAACACGTGCCCACCGACGATGACCAGCACGCAAGCAGCAATAATCTCGCCACGTCGCGGCAGTCCCCTGGGGAGGAGATATCGGGCCCGCCGTGGCTTGCGCTCTGCCCCTGTCACGACCTCAGCCGACATGTCGGCTCCAGCGTCCCAGGTGCCAGGCGGGCGTGTCCAGACGGTGATGGCTTCCTGACAGATAGCCGTAATAAGGACGTTCTAGCTGGTGTCTCAGCAGTATCGATGGCGATCCGGAACAACTCTGGTTTCAGCATGACCACCGTGAGCCCGGCCGGCTCACCGGTGCCTGCGTCGTCGAACCTGGCCGTCACCGTGATCACCGGCTGCCCCGGTGACAGCCGCAGGCTCCGCGCGATCGACGGCTGGGGCGGGCTCATTTCCACGCTCACCGCCACCGCCGGCCAGCCAGCCAGGACCGAGCCGAACGGCCCGGACCCGAGATCCGCCGGGACTCGCTGATCGAGGCCGGCCTCGTCGGTGTCCTCGTCGGCGGACGAGTCGTGCAGGTAGGCCGTGGACACCGCAGCGGGATCGCCTGACGACACCCAGACGCACCGGATGACCCGGACGAGCGCGCCGGACGGCAGCCGCAGGGCCCAGGCGATATCCTGCGGCGCATCGCGCCGCGACACATGCCTGGTCTGGCACTCGATCGTGCCGCCCATGGGGTCAAGCCGGGTGCCGAACCCGGCCGCGCCCTCGACCGGGATCCAGTAGTCGGCCGGGCTGGCCCGGTACAGCTGGCCGTCCGGCAGCCTGCGGACCAGCGACCGGCGGGCCAGGTCGCTGAGCGCGGCGTCGATCTCGGTCAGGCTGACGTTGTATCTCCTGGCCAGCGCGCTGCGCCGGGGCAGCCGCCAGCCTGGTTCCCGGTGCACGAGCGCCGCCGCCATCCGGTCGGCCAGCACATCCGCGGCCCTGAAAGGCCTGCGGGCGGCCGGCACGCCGAGGTCACCCCGCGGCGATGCCGACGGCGAAGGGACCGGGTTGTCACGTCCGGCGGCGCCGGCCGTCATCCCGGATGCCGCGATCGGGTGACGACCAGCTGGCCCGCGCGGCGGTTACCGCTCGGGAGCTGCGTTCGTTCCGCATCCAACGACACCTTGCCCTCACTCGTCCTTAGGCCGAAGCACAGACGGCAATGCCCTGCTGTCCTCGCCATTGATATTCACCTGAGGTAAACAGAAGATGAATGGAAAAGGAACGATCAGACGGCCACTTGATGTCAGGTAGGTGAACTGGACCTAGCGCGGGTAAATTACCGGCCAAAATAGCCTCAGCAGCCCGCCACGGCCTGCGTGAACCGAGCGATCTAACGGCCCGGGCGCATCGGCGCTCCCGGGGGTCTGCGGTGCCGAAAGGGACCGATTCAAGACACCAGAAGTTAACCTTCTGGACTCCGCTTGTCCATTAGTCGTTTGCCCGCCAGTTTCATCGGGGTCGGCAGACTGTACTGGCACACCACGGTTTGCATGCTGACCCGCTGGGGCTGCTCACGCGGCCGGGGAAACATAGAGAAACTATAAGGAGTACTTGATATGCAAGTTGGACGCAGACAGCAGGCCTCGGCGGTGGGGGCGGTCGTCGTGGCCGCGACTCTATCCCTGGCCGCATGCTCCTCGTCGAGCTCGTCCTCCGCGTCGAGCGGCAGCTCCGCGACGGGCAGCAGCTCCGCGTCGAGCAGTGCCTCCACGAGCACGGCGAGCGGCACCATCAAGGCGGCCGGCTCGACGTTCCAGACCAACTTCCAGCAGGGGGCTATCTCCGCGTTCAAGTCGGTCGACCCTAACGCCACCGTCGACTACGCCTCGGTCGGCTCGGGCACGGGCCGCGCCGACCTGTACGCGAACACGGTGCTCTACGCCGGCTCCGACTCGCCCATCCCGGCCAAGGAGGCGTCCAAGGTTCCGGCGGGCAAGACGGTGCTGTACTTCCCTGTGCAGATCGGCCCGATCGCCATGGCCTACAACCTGCCCAGCGTCACCGGCCTGAAGCTGGACGCGACGGTCCTCGCCGGGATCTTCCAGGGCACCATCAAGACCTGGGACGACCCGGCGATCAAGGCCCTCAACCCGGGCATGAGCCTGCCCAGCACCACGATCACCGTGGCCGTCCGGTCCGACTCCTCCGGCACGACGGCGAACTTCTCTGAGTACCTCGTGGACGCCGCCGGCAGCGCGTGGAAGCTCGGCACCTCCTCGACCATCACCTGGCCGTCCACGGCGCACGCGGGTGACGGCAACAGCGGCGTGGCGCAGATCGTCAAGTCCACCACCGGCGCCATCGGCTACGTCGACTTCTCCACCGCGACCGCGGCCGGCCTGCACGCCGCGTCGGTCAAGAACTCGGCCGGCGACTACGTGGCGCCGTCCAGCGCGGCCGCGACCGCGGCCGCGTCGCACGTCACCCCGAAGGCCGACCTGACCTTCGCCACGGTCGACGAGCCGGGCGCGACCTCCTACCCGATCACCTACCAGAGCTGGGACCTGGTGTACTCGGTGCAGCCGAGCGCGACCGACGTCGCCCTGCTCAAGGCCTACCTCGGCTACCTGCTCAGCTCCGCCGGCCAGGCGCTCCTCACCCCGCTCAGCCTCGCGCCGCTCCCGTCGAACATCGACTCGGCGGCCGTCGCGCAGCTGAGCAAGATCACCTCCTAAGGTTGCGCTCATGATTCACGCAGCTCGGACGGGCGAACCGTCATGAGCACCGCGACGAAGGCGGACCCGGCCACCCCGGCCGGGTCCGCCCACCCGCTCAACCGCCGCAGGCCGCTCGGCGACCGGGGTTTCCAGCTCCTGGCCCTCGCCGCCGGCCTGCTCGTCCTCGTCATCCTCGTCCTCATCACCTACACCACGGCGCAGCAGTCCACCGCCTGGTTCTCCGGCGGCTTCAAGGACATCTTCCAGGTCGCGTTTGACGGCAACACCCACTTCGGGGCGATGGGCGTCCTGTACGGGACGGTCATCAGCTCGGTCATCGGGATCATCATCGGGGTGCCGGTCAGCGTCGGCATCGCGCTGCTGCTGACGCAGGTGGTCCCGGCCCGGTTGGCGCGGCCTTTTGTGTACGTGATCGACCTGCTCGCCGTGGTCCCCTCGGTGGTCTGGGGCCTGTGGGGCATCATCGTATTGGTCCCGTGGCTGCAGAAGATCTACCTGGACATCGCCTCGGGCGTTAAGGGCATCCCGGTACTCGACACGCTCTTCGGCGGGCCGAACGTCGGCGGTGCCTCGTTCTTCACCGCCGGCCTCATCCTGGCCATCATGATCATCCCGATCATCGCCTCGCTGTCCCGTGAGGTCATCGCGACCGTGCCGGATATCGACAAGGAAGGCGCGTACGCGCTCGGCGCCACCCGCTGGGAGATGATCCGCGGCGCCGTCTGGCCGCACAGCCAGGGCGGCGTGGTCGGCGCGATCCTGGTCGGGTTCGGCCGGGCGATGGGCGAGACCATCGCGGTCGCGCTCGTCATCGGCGACTCGGTCGAGGTCACCGGGCACCTCTTCTACAGCGGCCACTCGATCGCCGCGATCATCGCGCTGCAGTTCGGCGAGGCCACCGGTGGCGAGTTCCGGTCCGCCCTGATCGGGCTCGGCCTGTTCCTGTTCGTGCTCACGATCGGTGTCAACCTGGTGGCCCGCTGGTTCGTGGAGCGCTCCACACGACGGGCTAGGGGGGAATGATGGCAGCCGCTTCCGATGCGCTGGCCCAGCCGGTCGACCTGCGGGAGCCGTCCGGCTGGCGGCGGTCCAAGAACCAGATCATGACCGTGCTCATGTGGCTCGCGTTCGTGATCGTCCTGATCCCGCTCGGCTTCGTACTGGTCACGCTGATCGCCAAGGGCGCCGGCGCCATCAGCTGGCAGTTCCTGACCAACAGCACCATCCCGCCGAACGTCGTGCCGCTCGGCACCGGCGGCATGGGCGCCGCGGTGGTCGGCACGCTGGAGATCACCGGCTTCGCCACGCTGCTGGCGGTGCCGCTGGGCGTGCTCGGCGCCGTCTACCTCAACGAGTACGGCGGCAACGGCATCCTGGCCCGGCTCATCTCGTTCATGTCCTCCGTCATGACCGGCGTGCCGTCGATCGTGATGGGCCTGTTCATCTACATCATCTGGGTGCTGCACTTCGGGTACTCGGGCATGGCGGGCTCCTTCGCCCTGGCCTGCCTGATGCTGCCGATCGTGATCCGCTCCTCCTACGAGATGCTCCGCCTGGTGCCGGACAGCCTCCGGCAGGGCAGCTACGCCCTGGGCGCCACCAAGGCCCGCGTCACGCTGACCGTGGTGCTCCCGACCGCGCTGAGCGGCATCGTCAGCGGCGCACTGCTGGCCGTCGCGCGGGCCGCGGGCGAGACGGCGCCGCTGATCTTCACCGTCCTCACGGTGGAGCAGACCAACAGCAACCTGTTCAGCGGGCCGGACACCGCGCTGCCGGTGCAGATCTTCGCGAACGCGCAGTCCGCCTACAGCGGCGCGAACGCCCGCGCCTGGGGCGCGGCGCTCACGCTGGTCGCGATCACGTTCATACTGATGATTGTGGCCCGCATCATCACGGCCCTATTCACCCGCAATACCCGCTAGGGATCCCATGGAAGAGCAACAGGACCAGCTGAAGGTACAGCAGGATCAAGAAATCCTTCCCAAGCTGGCCGTACCGGAGACAGCTCCGCCGGAGAAGCTCGCCGGCCCGGCCGTCTTCGAGGTGCGGAATACGTCGATCTACTATAGTGCGTTCCGCGCGGTGACCGACGTCTCGCTGACCGTCCACGAGAACGAGATCACCGCGTTCATCGGGCCGTCCGGCTGCGGCAAGACGACCGTGCTCCGCAGCCTCAACCGGATGAACGACCTGATCGCCGGCGCCCGGGTCGAAGGCGACATCCGCTACCGCGGCGTGCCCCTGTACGGCAAGGACGTCTCGCCGATCGCCGTCAGGCGCCGCATCGGCATGGTCTTCCAGAAGGCCAACCCGTTCCCCAAGTCGGTCTACGACAACGTCGCCTACGGGCCGCGCATCAACGGCATCCGCAACAAGGGCAAGCTGGACGAGATCGTCGAGCGGTCACTCAAGCAGGCCGCGCTCTGGGACGAAGTCAAGAACCGGCTGAACAAGTCCGGCCTCGGCCTGTCCGGCGGCCAGGCGCAGCGGCTCTGCATCGCCCGCACGCTCGCGGTGGAGCCGGACGTCGTGCTCATGGACGAGCCCTGCTCGGCCCTCGACCCGATCGCGACGGCCCGCATCGAGGACCTGATGCATGAGATCAAGACCCGGTACACGATCGTCATCGTCACGCACAACATGCAGCAGGCGACCCGGGTCAGCGACCGCACCGCCTTCTACTCGGTGCTGCGCGACGAGAAGAGCGACACTCGCACCGGCGTCCTCGTCGAGTACGGTTCAACCGCCCAGATTTTCGAGGACCCGCAGGACAGCCGCACCCAGGCCTACGTCACCGGCCGCATGGGGTAACTCGCGGGGGTGACCGGCCGTGCCCGCCAGGTAGATCACGCGGCGGGCGATGTTGACCGCGTGGGCGCCGAGCCGCTCGTAGTCCCGCGCGATCAGGGCCATCTCCATCGCGACGGGGACCGCCGTCGGTCCGGCGGCGAGCTCGGCCACCAGGCTGCCGTGCAGCTCGTCCAGGCCCTCGTCGCGCTCGGCGAGGGCGGCGGCGGCGGCCCGGTCGCGCTGGTACCACGAGTCCGCCGCCTGCCGCCACATCTCGGAAGCGAGATCGCCCATCCGCGCGATCAGGCCCTTGGCGCGCGCGGTGAGGTCGTCGTCGACGAGGTGACCGGCGCTGGCGGCGATGTGGACCACCAGGTCGTGGGAGCGCTCAAGCTCCGGCACGATACGCAGGACCGACAGCAGGAACCTCAGGTCGGCGGCCACCGGAGCCTGCAGCAGTATCTCCCGGTTGGCCAGGCCCTCCACCTCGACGTACAGGGCGTCGATGGCGCGGTCGCGCTCGGCCAGCGTCAGGTAGGCCTCGTTGTCCCCGTTCAGCAGCGCCCGGGTTGCTACCGGCACGCCCTCGGCGACCATCGCGAACAGCTCGATGACCTTGCCCTCGATGGCCTCAAGGTCGTTGTCAAACTCCTGCCGGTGCTCGTTCATGAGCAAAGACTACGGACGTGAGGCAAAGCGAGCCCGAACAGCACGCGGCAAAAGGGTAACAAGTGACGGGGGGCGGCCGCGCACGATACGCGGCCGCCCCCGTCACGTGCGGAGCTGCGCTACAGGTTGACGTCGACCTTGGTCACCTGACCGTAGTCGGCCTCGACCGAACGCTCCGCGCGCAGGCCGCCGGGGGCGAGCACACGCAGGGTCCAGGACCCGGGCGCGGCGAAGAACCGGAAGCCGCCGTCCTCGCCGAGCGGCACCTCCGCCACGAACTCGTCGCCGCTGCCGAGCAGCCGGGCGTACCCGGTGGCGACGGGGCTGCCCTCGTGCACCACCCGCCCCTCAACGACGGCCTGGCTGCCGGTAGCCGCGCTCACGCTGACGCCGCCCGCGGGCGCGCCGCAACCGTCGGCGCTCATCGCCCTTCACCCAGCTCGATCGGCACGCCCACCAGCGACCCATACTCGGTCCACGAGCCGTCGTAGTTCTTGACGTTCGGCTGGCCGAGCAGTTCGTGCAGCACGAACCAGGTGTGCGCGGACCGCTCGCCGATCCGGCAGTAGGCGATGGTGTCCTTGCCGAAGTCCAGCCCCGCCTCGCTCTGGTACAGCGTGCGGAGCTCGTCGTCTGAGCGGAACGTGCCGTCCTCGTTCGCGGCCTTGGACCAGGGGACGTTACGCGCGGTCGGGATGTGGCCGCCGCGCTGCGCCTGCTCCTGGGGCAGGTGGGCCGGCGCGAGCAGGCGGCCGGTGAACTCGTCGGGCGAACGGACGTCCACCAGGTTGCGCTGGCCGATAGCGGCCAGCACCTCATCGCGCAGCGCGCGGAGCGATGCGTCCTGCTCCGACGCGGTGTAGCTGGTCCGGGGGCGCTCGGGCACCTCGGTGCTCAGCTCACGCGAGTCCAGCTCCCACTTCTTGCGGCCGCCGTCGAGCAGCAGCACCTTGTCGTGCCCGTAGAGCCTGAAGTACCAGTAGGCGTAGGCGGCGAACCAGTTGTTGTTGCCGCCGTAGAGCAGCACCGTGTCGTCGTTGGCGATGCCGCGCTCGGATAGCAGCGCCTCGAAGCCCGTCTTGTCGACGAAGTCGCGGCGGACCGGATCTTGCAGGTCCTTCTTCCAGTCGAGCTTGATCGCGGACGGGATATGGCCCTTGTCGTACGCGCTGGTGTCCTCGTCTACCTCGACGATGACGACACCAGGATCATTGATATGGGCCTCGGCCCAATCGGCGTCCACCAGGACGTCAGATCGGCTCATGGTGGATATACCTCCTTTTCCGGACACGTCCTAAGCGGACGGCCGGACCTTTTGACGCTGGATGAAAAGATACATATGGCAGCCCAGGCAGAGATCGAAGACGGCGTTGAGGAACGCCGCGACCAGCGCGAGCGCGGTGAAAACAAGGCCGCCCGCGGTCGCGCCGACGGCGTAGCAAACGACCCCGGCCGCCGCGATGACCATGCCCACGCCCTGCGCGAACCGCGGTGGCGCCTCGGCCTCGGTATGCCCGGGCGGGCCGAGCCTGGGCCGGATCAGCCACCGGTACAGGAGGCCGTACGGCGCGTGCCGCAACCCGGCGAGCGCGCCGACCGCGAAGACCACGGTCTGCGCGGCCAGCAGCCATACGTTGCCGGTGATCAGGACCACCGCCAGCACGACCACGGTGATCGCGGCTCCGAACCTAGGACCGCGCGGGTCGATTTCCATGGTTGTGCTCCTTGCCACTAAACGACTTACTCCTGGTCAAGTCGCCGCCCCGGTCGAAGCTGGATACCGCGGCCGCCGTGATCATCGATACACCGCGTCAGCGAATCCAAAAGACTAGGGCAACAGGGCAGCCGGACACAGCGCGGTGGCGACGTGGCAGAAATCGACGGCACGCCGCTTGGTCAGCGTCTTCGCCGTCCGGGAGATCACGAACCAGATGCTATGCGGGCTCGGTCGGGCTGTCACTCCCAAGGCATGAGTTATTTCCGTTATTGCCGGCCAGCGCGGTTCACCAGGGCGGCTAGCCGCCATGTCATTCTCTGCCTGCGGACGCGTTCATCCCGGGGATCCTGGGGTCGGGCGCGATCACCGTACCCAGCGCGGCGATCACGTCGGCCTTGCGGGGCAGGCCCGCCGCGCGGGTGACGACAGCGCCATCCGGGCCGAGCACGAGCACGGTCGGGGTGCTGTTGATACGCAGCCGTCGCACCAGGTCAAGCCGGTCGGCCGCGTCGATTTCCAGGTGGGTCACGCCGTCGGTCTGCTGGGCCACCTGGGCCAGCAGCTGCCGCGTCGGGCGGCAAGGCGCGCAGAAGGCGGTCGAGAACTGGACCAGCGTGGCCTGCTGGCCCAGACGGCCGCCGAGGTCAGCCTCGGTAAGAACGTCAGGCCCTGGCCCGGCGGCCTGCGCCGCCTGACCGGTCGGCCCGGAGCTGGCGGCCCGGAAACGCCCCGCGCGCCAGCGCAGCACCAGCCCGAGCCCCGTCGCCGCGGCCAGGGCCGCGACAAGCGCGATCAATCCGACAATCACACTTATTCCAGCACCCTGGGGACAACTTACATTCCCGCCGCGCAAGTAGGAAAACAGCCGCGTACGCCGCGTTAACCTCTGGGGTTAACGCGGAGTGGGCGGTGAGCGGTGCCCGCGGTTAGGCGGAGGTGGCCGTGAGCAGGACCCGGCTGCCGGCGGTGATCTGGAAGGCGCTGATCGGCTTGGTGCTGTCGGCCATCGAGCCCGGGTACCAGACGCGGCCTTCGTCGTGCGCCGTCGTCCACGCCGCCACCTGGGTGCGGGTCCCGTCGGGGTGGACGACCCAGAGGTCGCACGTGGTTCCGGCCGGTATGCCGGTGACGAGGACCTCGAAGGTGCGGCCCCAGAGTTCGCTCGCGTAGTCGATCGTGGCGCTCGCCCCGGTGACCGCGCTGGTCGCCTGGATGCTGTCCCAGCTGCCGGTCCCGGTCGGGTACTGCGCGGCGTACACCGTATGCGTGCTGGACGTCGCCGCGCGCAGCCCGCCGAACAAGCCGCCCGCGAGCACGACGACCGCGGCCGCCGTGGCCAGGAACCGCCACCGGGTCCGGCGCCGCCTGGCTTCGGCCAGGTCGAGCACCGTGCCGAGCAGCTCGCCGGACGGCCGGTCCTCGGTCGCCGTGCGCACCGTGTCATCGGCCCGGATCCGGCTGACCTCGTCCGGGTTGACCCTGGCCAGCAGGGCGGGCAGCCCGGCCAGGCCGGCCAGCTCGTCCCGGCAGTCGCGGCAGGTGGCCAGGTGGTGGTCGACCAGCGTGCGCTCGGCCGGGTCGATGGCACCGAGCACGTAGACGCCAAGCGACGGCCTGGCCTCTGTGCAGTCCCACGTCGGGGACGTCGGGTTCATGGCGCCAGTCCTCGTTCCTGTAGCGCCAGCTTGAGCGCCTTCAATGCGTAAAACGTCCGGGATTTAACGGTACCCGGCGGGATGCCGAGGGTGGCGGCGGCCTCGGCGACCGAGCAGCCCCGGTAGTAAGTCTCCACGATCACGCGCCGGTGATCGGGCCGCAGCGAGGCGAGGGCGTCGGCGACGGCCCACGACTCGAGCGTGCGGTCGGCATCGTCGTCCGACGGCAGCAGTTCCAGCGCCGCCTGCCCGGTCTCCGGGGGCCTGGCCTGCCGCGCGCGGTAGGAATCGACCGCAAGGTTGCGCGCCACGGCGAACAGCCATGGCCGGGCCGGACGGTCGGCGAGCGCCTCGGGATGGCGCCACGCCCGCACGATTGTTTCCTGCACTAGATCCTCCGCACGCTGCCTGTCACCGCCGGTGAGGTGGAGGGCGTAACGAAGCAGGGCACCGCCGTGTTCGGCGTACAGCGCCCGGACAAAAGCCTCGTCTGCCACCCGCCCCTGGCGGGGCGCGGTTCCCGCGTTCGGCACATCTGCTGGTACGTGCGGCGGAGTGGGGCGGTTCAAACCGCCGGGAAAATTCTTGTCACCTGGCGCGGCCCCGGGGACGTGGGGACCCGTGGGGCTTGGCGGTCCGTGCTGGCTCATGCTCACCCGGCCGTTGGCGTTTGACTTCAGAACGTGTTGGCTCGGACACTGTAGGGCATTATCCCCCCAGTGTGCCGCAAAACACGCTGAATGCCCACCCCTGGCGGTCCTCCCGCCTCATCCCCCGGCGAACTGGGGCAGCACCTCGATGACGGCCGTGTCCCGCAGGACCAGGCCGGCGGCCACGCGGCGGCCTGCCGATGTGCCGTCTACCAGGAAGGACGAGCTCTCGATCACCGACGCCAGGCGCCCGTTGCCGCCGCGCCTGGCCACCACAACCTGGAGCGCCTCGGCCAGCGTCTCTGCTTCCACCGACTCCACCTCAACGCCGGCTGCCGCCTTGGCCGCGGCCCAGTACTGGATTGTTACTTTGGCCATTTGGGATATCCTTTTGTCATCGGGACCCGGGCGCCGTTGCCCCCGGGTCCTTGTCTGTTTATACAAGTAAGGGTGCGACCGCACCAGCGAGTGGAGGTGCCACCGAGTGAGCGACCTGCTGCTGATCACCGGCGTGCTGGAACCGTCTGCGGAAGTCCTGCCCGCTCTAGGGCTTTTGCTGCATCCGGTCCGGGTGCTGCCCGCAGACGCGTCCGCTCTGGTGGAGGCTCCGCCCGCGGACGCGGTGCTGATGGACGCGCGGCGCGACCTCGCGCACGCCAAGAGCATCTGCCGGCTCTTGCAGACGACCGGCCTGGACTGCCCGCTCTTCGCGATCGTGACCGAGGGCGGGCTGGCCGCGGTCAACGCCGAGTGGGGCGTCGACGACGTGATCTTGCACACGGCCGGCCCGGCCGAGGTGGAGGCCAGGGTCAGGCTCGCCATCGGCCGCCGGGCCATCGCCGCCGTGGCGGACGCGCCGGACGAGATCCGCTCCGGCGAGCTGGCCATCGACGAGGCCACTTATGCGGCCCGGCTCCGCGGCCGGGTGCTTGACCTGACCTTCAAGGAGTTCGAGCTGCTCAAGTTCCTCGCCCAGCACCCGGGCCGGGTTTTCACCCGCGCGCAGCTGCTGCAGGAGGTCTGGGGCTATGACTACTTCGGCGGCACGCGGACGGTGGACGTGCACGTCCGGCGGCTGCGCGCCAAGCTCGGCCCCGAGCACGAAGCCCTGATCGGCACCGTGCGCAACGTCGGATACCGGTTCGTGCCGGTCAAGGGCGAGCGGGCCGAGCGGCCGGGCGCCGTCGGCGAGGACCGGGCGCGGAGCTCGCAAGACGAGGGGGTCACCGGGGTCACCGGAGTCACCGGGGTCAGGGCTGCGACCGCCGCGCGATAACCGCCATCCGATGACCGCCTGGTCGATTTCCCGCGTCGATCTCAGCGCGACGCAGGTCGCCGGCATCTGGGAACTAGCCGGCACCGCGAGCGCGACCGACGGGGTGCCGCCGCTGTCGGAGCCGGTGCTGCTGCACCTGCGTTACGACAGCTCCGTCCCGCACCCGGCCGCCGCAACCGCCGAACCGAATCCGCGGCTCGGGCGTGATTTCGTCGCCACCGTGGACGGCGAAATCGCTGCCTACGCCCACCTGGACGCACCGGAGCCGGAGGTCAGCGGCGAGCTGGTGGTGCACCCGGACCGCCGGCGGCAGGGCCTCGGCCAGGCTCTGGTGGGCGAGCTGGCCGCCGCGGCGGACGGGCACCTGCTCCAGCTGTGGGCCCACGGGGACCTGCCGGCCGCCGCGAGGCTGGCCGCGACGGCGGGTTTCGAGCGTTTCCGCACCTTGTGGCAGATGCGCCGCTCGCTGCGCGACCCGGTGGCCCGGCCGGAGCCGCCGGCCGGCCGGCGGCTGCGCACCTTTGTCCCCGGCCGGGACGAGGACGAATGGCTGGGCCTCAACGGCCGGGCCTTCGCCAAGCACCCGGAACAGGGCGCCTGGACCAGGCACGATCTTGAGCTGCGGGAACGTGAACCCTGGTTCGACCCGGCGGGATTCTTCGTCGCGATGCGAGACGGCCAGATGGCGGGCTTCCACTGGACCAAGGTCCACCCGCCGCAGGCGGCAGATCACGGAGCCGGAGCCAGTCATGGCCTCGCGGCCGGGGCCAAGCCGAGCGTCGGGGAGGTCTACGTCGTCGGGGTGGATCCCGCCGAGCAAGGCAGCGGGCTGGGCCGGGCGCTGACCCTGGCCGGGCTGAACCACCTGCGCGACCTCGGCCTTGAGACGGCGATGCTGTACGTCGATGAGGACAACACGACCGCGATCCGGATGTACGAGGCGCTCGGCTTCGCCCGCGCCAGGACAGACGTCATGTACCGCCAGGGCCGCTCGCCTGCCCGCTAGCTGTCGCGGATCCCCAGCGCCTCGTCTAGCTCCGCGGCCGTCAGCGGCCGGTCGGTGGCCGCCACCGCGGTCAGCACCTCGGCGTAAAGCTCGATCTCATCGAGAGCGACCCGGTCGTGGACACGAAGGTCCAACTGCCTGGGAATCGTGCTCACCTCCGGCGCTGATCGCGGCTCCGCTCGCTTGCGCCCCAGGTTACGTGCCGACACTGCTCCTCCGCATGACCCATCAGAGCCATTCGCTTACCACCTTCACGTGCGGTTTTACCCACTCTGGCGGTAACGATTCCGGCAAACTGCCACGCAGTAGCCGTCAATCCGATAACGCAAGCCACAACTTTAACACTCGCACCACGGTCTATAGTGCTCACTTCATTGTACATGACTCATTAACGGACAAACGGTGACAAACACGGAAATAGACCATATAGGTGACGCTCGGTTGCGGGTTCCCGGCCCAGTCCTAGACGATTCGCCCCGCCCTACCGCTCTGAGCACGCATACTACAGAAGTAGCGGTCCCCGGCCGGATCGCCTAGGCGAGCCGGCACCCACCTGCCCCGCTACTCCGGACACCGTTTCCGTCTACTTCGGACCCACATCACCTCGGGAAGCCATGAATGACAACAGTGATCTCCTGCCGAACCTGGTCCACGAGGACGCATTCGAAATGCAGATGCGTGGATACAGCCGCCGTCAGGTGGATGAATATATTGCCCGCTGCCGCAGCCAGATCCGCGACCTAGAACAGCGCCTGGCGCGCGCTCTCGACGAGGGCGAAGAACTGAGGCACGACCTGGCCACGGCCCGCCAGCAGGCCCTGGGCGCCAAGCCCGCGCACGAGGAAGTCAGTGAGCGGATCGCCCAGATCCTCAAGCTTGCCGACGACGAGGCCAGGTCGCAGAAATCCAAGGCCCACGAAGATATCGCCCGGCAGCGCAACGATGCTCAGGCGGAGGCGGACAAGGCTCGAGCCGAGGCAAGAGAGCAGGCCGAGCGCATGCTCACCGCGGCCCAGGAGCAGGCCGAGCGGGCGATCACAACGGCGCGGTCCGAGGCGGAGAAGACCCTAACCGCCGCGCGGGCCGAGGCCGAGCACACCACCGGCGACGCGAAGAAGAAGTCGGATACCGCCCTGAACAGCGCCAAGGCACAGGCCAAGAAGGCGCTTGACGAGGCGACGGCTAGGGCCACCGCCATCCACGATGGCGCGGAGCGCCGCCTGAACCTGCTGTCCAACCGGCACACGGAAACGATCAAGCGGCTCACCGAAATCCTCGACGGAGTCTCCGCCCTCGTCGCGGCCGAAACCGCCCGCATGTCACTCGAGGACGAGGTTGATCACGTGACCGCCCAGGCGACCGGCTCGCCGGAGTCCCCGGGTGCCCCGCGTCCGGCCGCGAAAGGAACCGGATCAAACGGCCCGACGGGCCCGGACGGACCTCGCCCGGGCCTCCCGCAACCAGCCACCACCCTGCCCGCCAAGCTTGTCGCCGCTGCCCCCACACAGATGACCCCGGTGCAAAAGGTTCCGGCCCAGCAGGCAGGCCCGGCTCACCCGGGCCAGGCGCAGGCCGGTCCGGCACACCCGGGCCAGGCACCGGGCAGCCAGGCCCAGCCGGGCCAGTCTCAGGCCGGTCCGTCACAGCCGGGCCAGTCTCAGGCCGGTCCGTCACAGCCGGGCCAGTCTCAGGCCGGTCCGTCACAGCCGGGCCAGGCGCAGGACAAGCGGCCCCAGCCACGCACCGGCGCTCTGGATTCCGAGGGCCAGGCCGAGGGCATCCGCATCGTGCCGGCCGGCGACAACTAACCCGTCTGGCCCGGATTCAGCTGACCGGTGTCCAGGCCCTGCGCGAGCATGTCCAGGCGCCGCAGGATGACGCCCTCACGCAGGGCCCACGGGCACAGTTCGAGCTGATCCACGTCCAGCAGGTCCAAGATGGCGTCGGCCACGATGGCTCCGGCCGGCAACTGCGGCGTCCGGCTGGCTGAGACGCCAGGTAGCCGGGCGCGCTCGGCCTGCGACATCGAGGGCAGCCGTTCGGCCAGGGCCGCTACGTCGGCGTGCCGCAGGACACGCTTGACGTAGGGGCCTTCGCCGGACGGAGCCGCGCCGGCGATCCTGGCGAGCTGCCGGAAGGTTTTGGAGGTTCCCACCACGTGATCCGGCGCCCCCAGCCGGAGCATGCCGCCGGCTCCCCGGCCGATCTCCGCCCGCACATGCTTGCGCAAGCGGCGTATCTCCTGGCCTGACGCCGGGTCAGAACTGATCCAGTACCTGGTCAGGCGGCCGGCCCCGAGCGGTAGCGAGGCCACCGCGTCGGGCTCCTCGTCGATTCCCGACGCCACCTCGAGCGAGCCGCCACCGATGTCGATCATCAGCAGCCGCCCTGACGACCAGCCGAACCAGCGCCGGGCGGCAAGGAACGTGAGCCGCGCCTCCTCCTGGCCGGTCATCACGTTGATCTGCGCGCCAGTCTGCTTGCGGATCCTGGCCAGCACCTGCTCGCCGTTCACGGCCTCCCGGACCGCCGAGGTCGCGAACGCGATGATGTCCTCGACTCCCTTGTCCTCCGCGATCCGCAGCGCCTCTTCGACCACAGCCCGCAGGCTGCTCTCGCCGCGCCCGGACAGCGTGCTTCCGTCCTCCAGGTGCGCGGCGAGCCTGAGTTCGACCTTGTGGGAGAAGGCAGGGATGGGGCGTGCCCCCTGGTAGGCGTCGACCACGAGCAGATGCACCGTGTTCGACCCCACATCAAGCACCCCAAGTCGCATACCCATGACGCTACCCTGCTGCTGACAGGAAAGCCGGCCTGGGTGATGACGATCCGCTGCGCCGAATGCGGTTTTCGGCAACCTTTCAGATAATTTATTCCGAACGAACCGTGGTGCGTCTGCCGGGGGAGGTCTTCGCGTGCGGAACGGGGAGGTGTCCTACTGGTGGCAGTCGCGCGGCCGGCCGGCCCGGCGTCCGCCGCTGCCGGGCAGCGCCGAGGCCGACGTGTGTATCGTCGGAGCCGGCTACACCGGGCTGTGGACCGCCTACTACCTCAAGCGAGCTGACCCCGGGCTGCGGGTCGTCGTGCTTGAGGCAGACTTCGCCGGGTTCGGCGCCTCCGGCCGGAACGGCGGCTGGGTAACGGCTACCCTGCCTGGTTCACGCGCTCGCTACGCCACGCACGGGCCGGGACGGCCGGGCGTCCGCGAGCTTGAGCGGCGGCTGCGCGAGACCGTCGACGAGGTGAGCCGGGTCTGCGCGGCTGAAGGCATCGACGCTGGCCTGGTGAAAGGCGGCACGCTCACCGTGGCCACCTCGGCGGCCCAGGACGCCCGGCTCCGCCGGACGCTGGCCGCCGAACGAGCCTGGGGTGACGGGCCCGAGATCATCCGGTACCTGGGCCAACCCGAGCTCGCCGCACGACTGCAGGTGGCGGGCGCGGTCGGGGCCCTGTATTCACCGCACTGCGCCCGGGTGCAGCCGGCTGATCTGGCCGCCGGGCTGACCGAGGTGGTGACCCGCGCTGGTGTCCTGCTCTACCAGGGGACCCCGGTGACGTCCATCTCAGCCGGGCGGGCCCGCACGCCGGGCGGCGAGGTGCGCGCGCCGTACATCCTGCGGTGCACGGAAGGCTTCACGGCGGAGCTGCCCGGGGAGCGCAGGACGCTGCTGCCGATGAACAGTTCGATGATCATCACCGGTCCGCTCAGCGACCAGGCCTGGACATCGATCGGCTGGGACGGCGGCGAGACGCTCAGCGACGAGGCCCACGCGTATATCTACGCCCAGCGCACCCCGGACGGCCGGATCGCGCTCGGCGGCCGTGGCATCCCCTACCGCTTCGGCTCACGGCTCGACCACGACGGGGCGGTCGCGGCGTCCACGGTGGCGCAACTGGGAAAGATCTTGCGCCGCATGTTCCCGGCCGCGACGCAGGCCGGGATCGACCACGCTTGGAGCGGTGTGCTCGGGGTGCCGAGGGACTGGTGCGCCACCGTCGTCCTGGATCCGGCTACCGGCCTGGGCTGGGCGGGCGGCTAATCCGGGCATGGCGTGGCGGCCGCCAACCTGGCCGGCCGGACGCTCGCCGACCTGGTACGCGGCGTCCCGAGCCCGCTCACCACGCTGCCCTGGGTGGGACACCACTCGCCTCGCTGGGAGCCCGAGCCTGCCCGTTGGACGGGCGTACACGGTCTCTACGCGCTCTACCGCACGGCCGACCGGCTGGAATCGGCGCGCCGGTCGGCGCGCACCTCACGGCTGGCCCGAGCAGGCGACCTGATCTCCGGCATCCCGCACTGACGACGGGCACGGGCCCGCCCCCCTTACCGCGAACATAGTCGCGAACAATAGGCTGGACCCATGAAGGCCATCCAGTTTGCCGACTACGGCGGTCCCGAGGTACTGAAGCTGGTCGAGGTCGAGGCCCCGCACGCGGGCCCTGGCCAGATCCGGATCGCGGTGCGAGCGGCCGGCGTGAACGGCATCGACTGGAAGATCCGCGCCGGGTTCATGCGGGAGATGATTCCGCTGCCGCTGCCGGCCGGGTCAGGGGTGGACGCGGCCGGCGTGATCGACGAGATCGGTACGGGCGTGACGGGCGTGGCCGTCGGCGACGAGGTGTTCGGCTCGGGCTCCGGCACCTACGCGGAGTACGCCGTGCTCTCGAGCTGGGCGCTCAAGCCGGCCGGGCTGTCCCTCGCCGAGGCGGCGGGCTACCCGGTCCCGGTCGAGACGGCGATCCGGATCATCAACCAGGTGGCCGTCAAGCCGGGCCAGACCCTGCTGGTCAGTGGCGCGTCCGGGGGCGTCGGCTCCGCCGTCGTCCAGGTCGCCAGGCAACGGGGCATCAAGGTCATCGGAACCGCGAGCGCGTCCAATCAGGACTACCTTCGCTCGCTCGGCGCCGTGTCCACCACCTACGGCGACGATCTCGTCACCCGGGTTCGCGCCCTCGCGCCCGACGGGGTGGATGCGGCGCTTGACATCGCCGGCTCGGGCGTCATCCCCGAGTTGATCGAGTTGACCGGCGAGCCGTCGAAGGTACTGTCGATCGCCGACTTCAGCGCGCCAGAGCACGGGGCGCAAGTCTCCTCCACGTCCACGGACTCCGCCGGGGCGCTCGCCGAGGCAGCCCGGCTGTTCGCGGCGGGCGCGTTCGGAATTCCGGTCGACCGGGCTTTCCCGCTGGAGGAGGCCGCTCAGGCACAAGCGGCCAGCGCGGCTGGCCATGTCACCGGCCGCATCGTCATCACCATCCCCTGACGCCGGTCACGGCTCGGTCACGGCACAGACGCAGAATTGGTTGCGCTCCGGATCTTCCATGACCACGTAGTCGTCGCCGGGCTCCCGGTCGTGACGGATGAACGTGTGGACCCGACGGCCACGGCTGCCCGCCGTGGCCGTCCCCCGTCATACCCTGCCAGCTGGTCAGTAAATGGACTTGACCTTGCTCTTCGCCCGGACCGTCCCGGCATTGCCGCCGATGAACGTGTAAACGTGAAGGTGGTTGGTGTAGTGCAGAGTCTCGCTTGTGCACGAGCCAAAGTGGTATCCGATGGCCACCGCGCCTAGTTCGCTATGGCGGCTATTGTTGGAGTTTGATACCACGGTGACGGCGCCCGCGGCGAAGACGCCGCGAACGGTGTCTACTACGCATACGTTAATCCGGATATTTGCTCCGGACTTGGTATAATTACCCCACGCATCAAGGCCGTGCAGGCCGGGGAAAGAAATGCTGTGGGTGTTGGATTTCATGGTGGCCGCAGAAGCCGGCAGTACGCTAAGGCCCAGCATCGCCGCGGCGGCGGCAATGGTCGTCATTCGTCGCAGCATATAAATCGGTACCTCCATGTTGGCTTGAGGAAAGCCTGAGGCTAGCAGCACCCCAGCCGGGCAGCAACGCGCCGCACGGAGCCCGTAACGGACAGTGGGCCTCGTGGTGCCTGACGGTGCCGCTCACTCTTCCCACACGGGGACGGACGGCAGCCCGCGGACGGCCCTGGCCCGGTCGGGCAGTTCCTGGATGAGCTCGGTCTTGGCCCGGGTGTAGCCGGACGAGGCTTCGTGGCGGACCGCTAGGTCGCTCTTCAGGTCGGCGTACCCTGACGCCGCCTTCGTCGCGACGGTAGAACAAACGGCCGCCCATGCCGGTGTCATGATGGCGATAGCCGAGGAGCCGAAGCGTTTCTGACCGGGCGGTGACCCGATCCAGGGATACGACCGCCGCCATCAGATCGATGACGGGCTTGGCGGGCAGCCCACGCACCGCCGTACTGCCCATGTGCTCGATGGCGGTGAACAACCCCGGCAGGCCGTCCCGCAGCTCCGCGCAGGCCGCCTCGGCGCGGCCCGGCCACGCGTCGTCGTGGTCCACGACCTCGATCGCCATTGACCAACGCTACCCCTCGCCGCGGGCCTGCCCCTTTTGAGCTAGCTCTGGCCACCAAGCAGCAGGAGGGGAAGGCCGCTTTTCTTGGCTACCGTCTCCGCGACGTGACCCAGCCGCGGGCGCAGCACGCCCCCCTTCCCGTGACGGCCGAGGACGAGCAACTCGAACACGTGCGCGTCCGCGTATTCGCACAGCGCCCGTGCCGCGTCAGCACCTTCCGCGAATTCCAGCGTCACCCTGGCCTGGGTGGCACCCGCCAGCGTGTCCCTGGCCCGGCCGAACGATTCTTCAGCTTGATGCCGGTGCCTGGCCATTTCCGCGGCCCGTTCTTCTTCCCCGCCCTCCCCGCGCGGGACCGGGCGCAGCACCGCGAGCGCCACCACCCGTCCCGCTTCGCCGTCGGCGATCCCGGCCGCGGCCAGCAGAGCGGCGGCGGCGCCCGGGGAGGAATCCCAGCCGACCAGCACCCGGCGGAACTGCCCGGCGCTCATCGCATACACCCCATCATGCCATCCAGGCTAATCCGGCCTGACGCCGCCGAACCCGGGCCGTAAGTCACTACCGCCGCGGACCCGGACGGGGAGAGGATTCAGTCGGATGTAACGACAGCGCAACTGGCGGCCCGTCCGTGCCGCCATCATGAGGAGAGAGAATGATGCCTGCCTTCAACGTCGCGGACCTATCCGCGCTGGAGATCCTGGACTCACGGGGCCGCCCTACGCTGGCGGTGACCGTACGGCTGGCGGACGGCACGACCGCCCGGGCCGGGGTCCCGTCCGGCGCCTCGACAGGATCCCGGGAAGCGGTCGAGCGCCGCGACGGCGACCCGGAGCGGTACGAGGGCAAAGGGGTCCTGGGTGCGGTATCAGCCGTCAACACCGAAATCCGTGACCTGCTCAGCGGCCGGTCCTGGGTCTCGCTGGCCGAGGCGGACCAGGCCATGATCGACCTTGACGGCACCCCGAACAAGAGCAGGCTGGGCGCCAACGCCACGGTGGGGACCTCGATGGCGCTCGCCCGCGCGCTGGCCGCCTCGGCCGGAACCCCGCTGTGGCAATGGCTCACGCCTGAGGGTGTCACCCCGTCCCTGCCTGTGCCGCATTTCAATGTGCTCAACGGCGGCGTGCACGCCCCTAACCTGCTGGACTTCCAGGAGTTCATGGTCGCCCCTGTGGGCGCGCCGTCGATGGCCGAGGCGGTCCGCGCGGGCGCCGAGGTCTACAGCGCGCTGCGCCGCGAGCTGTCCAGCCGTAAACTGTCGACCGGACTGGGTGACGAGGGCGGCTTCGCTCCCGAGGTCACCGAGCCAGAAGAGGTCCTCCGCTTGCTGGTGCAGGCCATCTCCGACGCCGGCTACAAGCCGGGCGAGCAGGGCCTGTCCATTGCCCTGGATCCGGCGTCATCAGAGTTCCGCCAGCCGGACGGCCGCTACCGGGTGGCCGGTGACCTGCTGTCAAGCAGCGACATGATCGAACGGTACGCGGCCATCACCGCGCAGTTCCCTGTGCACCTGATCGAGGACGGTCTCGGCGAGGACGACGACGACGGCTGGATCGCGCTCACCGCCCGCCTCGGCAGCACCACGGAGCTGGTCGGTGACGACATCTTCTGCACCAACCCGGCCATCATCACCGCCGCCATCGCACGTGGCATCGGCAACTCCGCGCTGATCAAGCTCAACCAGATCGGCACCGTCACCGAGACCCTTGAGGCGATGGCGATCTGCCGCCGGGCGGGGTACCGGCAGTTCGTCTCCCACCGGTCCGGCGAAACCGAGGACCACTTCATCGCCGACCTGGCCGTCGGCACTGGCTGCGGTCACCTCAAGACCGGCGCCCCGGCCCGCGGCGAGCGAGTCGCCAAGTACAACCGGCTCCTTGAGATCGCTGCCAGCGCGCCCGCTCTCCGTTACGGCATGCCCGTAGGCTGACCAACCAACCCGCGCGGCATCACGCCAGCGCGGTGACCACGGCGATGACGGCGACCAGGGCGACGAGCATGTACAGCAGGTACGCGTCCAGGCGCCCGGACTGGAGGCGCTTTGCGGCTGCCACCACGGCCATGAACAAGCCGAGCGCGGGCCGGTACAGGTAGGTCTCGACCACCTCGATGACGTCGGAGGCGTAGCGAAGATGCGCGGCCGCGTCCGGGCTCAGGTCAGCACGATCCGGGGCGCCAGAGCCAGGGTCGCCGCCGTCGTCCTGCATCATGACCTCGCGCAGCTCGGCGCGGGTGTGCAGCAGGCCGGCCAGCACCCGGCGCGCTGGGTTGGCGTAGCCGAAGGCGGTGTAGGAATCGGCGCCTTCAACGCCGATCGTTGCCGAGTGCCAGGCCGGGACGCGGCGCACCCGGAGCAGCCGCCGGCCCGACAAGGCCCACGACAGGAGCCCGACCAGGAGCAGCATCAGCGGCATCTCCACCCATAGCCACGACGGCGACAAGATGGAGAACCCGGCGAACACCGGTTGCACGATCCACGGCGACTTCAGCGCGCCCATGGTGACCGAGGCCGGGACCGCGGGTGACAGTCCCGCCGCGATGACGCGGATCTCCAGCGGGGTCACCGCCGCGGTGGCCAGGCAGCACACCGCCAGCACGCCCATGGCCGCCCTCCCGGCCCAGCCCCAGGGGGGCCGGGAGGGAAGGGGGGGGCGGGCAGCCCCTCCCCGGGGGGGTACGGGGGGGCGGGCAGCCCCCCCGTGAGCAGGGGGGGTCTGGGGGGGATCGTTCCCCCCGAGGCAATAGAGCCCGACGATGCGGACGAAGGTGACGCCGGCGAAACCGACGGTGAGGGCGACCGCGGCACCGGTCAGGGCGAGCACGAGGCGGTAGCCGAGGCCGGGCACCCGGAACTGCTGCATCAGGGATTCCAGCAGGAACCACTCGGACACGAAACCGGCCGTGGGCGGCAACCCGGCCAGGGTCAGCGAGCCCACGGCCAGGCCGAACCTGCTCCACGGGGCGCCGCGCCCCCCTCTGCTTCCCCTGACGCTACCGCGCAGTTCCTCCAGGTCGTCGCGGCCCGTGGCGGCCTCGATCCCGGCGACCGAGATGAACAGCAAGGACTTGGCCGCGGTATGCGCGACCACCTGCAGCGTGGCGGCCAGCAGCCCGGCTGCGACCAGGCGCCGGTCCCCGGTCGCCGCGCCGGTGAGCGCGACGCCGAAGCCGGTGACGATGAGCCCGGTGTTCTCGATGCTGGAGTAGGCGATCACCCGGGACAACTGGTTCTGCACCGCCGCGTGGGCGATGCCGAGCAGCGCGCTCAGCGCGCCGAGCACAAGCAGCCCGCCCGCCAGCCAGCCCGGCGGCCGCCCGAGCAGGGCCAACGTGCGCCACATGCCGTAGAAGGCGACGTTGACGCAGATCCCGGCCATGATGGCACGGGCCGGGCCAGGGGCGGCGGCGTAGCCGCGTGGCAGCCAGATCTGGAACGGCACCAGCCCGGCTTTGACCGCGAACCCGGACAGCAAGAGCACGTACGCGGTGGTGCGCGCCGCGCCGCCGGGGGCGTGCACGAAAGAGGCCAGCATGATCGAGTGCGACCCGGTCGCCAGGAGCAGCAGCCCGGCCAGCAGCGCGGCCCCGCTGACCTTGCCGAACGCGAAGGTGATCTGGGCCGCACCCGGCCGGCCCGGCTTGTCCCGCTCGGATCCGGCGAGCAAGTAGAAGGCGAGCGTCAGCGTCTCCCAGCCCAACAGCAAGGTAAAAGCGTCCCGCGCCGTCATGATCACGGCGACCGCGCCGAGCGCCTGCGCGTAGCTTGCGCCCAGTCCGCGCCGGGTAGCTGTATCGGGCCGGGCGGCCCAGTCAGCGAACGCGACGGAGACGGGAATCGCCGCGCCGAAGGTCAGCACGAGGAACAGCCCGGACAGCCGGCCGGCGGACAGGGCGGCCGCCTGCTGGCCGGGCACCGGGTCGCCGAGCCAGCCCGCCACATCGAGCCGGGCAGGCCGGCCGGCCAGGGCGAACCCACCCAGCACGGCCAGGCACGCCGAGCCCGCCGCGCCGAGCAGGTACACCGGCCAGGCCGGCAGGAACCGGCGGCCGGCCAGGTCGGCCGCGGCGGCCAGGGCCAGCAGGATCAGCCCGGCTGCGAACAGCCCGCTCACTCTGCTCCCCGCTTCCCGCCGTCGGCCAGCTGGCCGACCGCGATCAGCAGGGCATTGAGAAGGCCGAACGGGCTGGGCGGTGAGCCCGGCAGCCAGACATCGACCGGGACGATGGCTGCGATGCCCCCGCTGACCGCCTCGCTGTCGGTCAGCAGGCCGCCGCTGACGGCGTCGGCGCCGGCCGCGATGACGACCTTCGGATCGGGCATGCCGTCGTAGGTGGTGCGCAGCGGGCCGGCCATGCCGCGTGCGCCCGCGCCGGTGACCAGCAGCACGTCGGCGTGCCGCGGGCTGGCGGTGAAGAACACGCCTAGCCGGTGGATGTCGTAGACCGGGCCGAGCAGGGCCTGGATCTCCCACTCCTCGCTGCCGTCGGAGCCGGCGTCCACGTGCCGGATGTGCACGCTGCGGCGCAGCGCGGTGGTCCGCTCCCGCAGCCGGGCGCGGGCTGTCTCGACCGCCTCGTCGGTCTCTTCGGGCACGATGAGGGCCTCCCGGGTCAGCGCGGCCGCGGCTGGGCCGGTCGCGCCCTGGGACCAGGCGAACTGCCCGGGCCGCTCGGCCACGCAGCGGCCGCACAGGATGCACTTACCCTGGTCGACCCGCACAGGTTCGGCCGAGATCGCTCCGGTCGGGCAGAGCGGGCTGGGGTCTACCGGGTTGATGGACGTCAAGGCAAGCGCCGGGCCGCGCCAGCTGTCGGCGTAGGCGTCAGGTTTGCCGGGCCAGCGGGTGGTGACGACGCCGTCCCGCAGGCCGCGGAGGACCCAGAGGCTCACAGGGCCACCCCCGCTACGGATAGGCCGAAGCTCGCCTCGATGAACGGGAAGTCGGTCAGGATGTCGCCGGCGAAGACCTCGTGCATCAGCACCAGATTGTGAAACGACGCCGACCTGGGGTGGCAGCGGACGATCCGGCCGGCGTCGATCCGCACGTCGTAGGTCACCTCGCCTTGCGGGGCCTCGGCCCAGCCGACCGCCCGGCCCGAATCGGCACCGCCGCTGGCGGGCTCGCAGCTGAGGTGGCGGAGATCGGAGGACCGTTCGGCCAGATCTTCGGCGACCTGCCGGAGCAGAGAGAAAGACTGGTCCACCTCGTCCCAGCGGACTCTCAGCCGGGCCGTTGCGTCACCGGCGATATGACTGCGGACCGGCGGGACGGCCAGCGGCAGGTACCCGTCGTAGGGACGGGCGAGCCGGGCGTCGTCGGCGTATCCGGCGGCCTTGCCGACCGGGCCGAGCGCCCCGTGCTGGCGCGCGCGCTGCGGCGTCAGCGGGCCGGTGCCGCGCAACCGGTCAAGGAACGAGGAGGTGGCCATCAGCGCGGCCGCATCGGCGGTAACCGCGCGGCGGAGCTTGTCGACCTCGGCTCGGATCTCGGCGGGTGACAGCCGCGGCGGCGCGCTGACCCCGCCGGGCACCACCACGCCGCGGCCGAACCGGCTGCCGCACAGCCTGCTGACCAGCCGCAGCACCCGTTCCTTATGCAGGGCCATCCGGGCGGTGGCCACCGCGAGCCCGGCCGCGTCGGCCAGCCGGACCGCGACGTCGAGGTGGTTGGCGATCCGCTCGAGCTCGGCGTGCAGGACCCGGACCAGGGCCGCCGCCGGGGGCGGCTGGCAGCCCGCGATCCGTTCGACCGCGTGGCTGAAGGCCAGGGCGTGCGCGACCGACGCGATGCCCTCGGCGCGCTCGGCCAGCAGCACCCCGTCCGCCACCGTCATCCCGGCAAACCGGTTCTCCACCCCGCGGTGCTTGTAGAACACCCGCATGTTCAGGTGCGGGATCGCCTCACCGGGGGTCTCGACCAGGTATTCGATCGATTCCATCACACCGGAGCGGACCGGGCCGTGCGGGATCGTGAAGATCCCGTAGCCCGCGACGTGCCGGGGCAGCGCATAGTCGGCCGCCAAGCCGGGCCGGATAAGAGGCGCCAGCCTCGGGTGCCCCTCCGGGACCACGCCGAAGCGGTCATGCAGCTCGCGCTCGTACCAGAACGCGGCGCCCAGCCGCGGGGTGAGCGCGGGATAGCCGTCCGCGCCGGGCGGCACAGGCGCTTCGAGTGTGTCGATGCCGCCTGCCGTCGCGACGTGCGCGGACAGTACCAGCGTGCCGCCCTCGGCTCGGCTGCCGAACAGGCCGGCGAACCTGTCCCCGGCACCGATCCTGGCTAGCAGCTCATGCCACATCGCGGTGACGTCCGGCTGAGTGATCGTCATCGTGCCGCCCCCAGTTGAGTCACCGCACGGTGGATGAGGCCGGTCAGTTCGGCCGGGGGATGCAGGCCGAGTCCGAACAAGACCGCAACGCCCGCGACGACCGGGAGCACCATCCAGATGCTTGGTTCGCCGCGGCTCAGCGCGTGAGGGGCCGGGGTGAACAGCATCCGCGTGGCCGAGGCGGTCAGGCCGAAGAACGCCACCGTTATCAGCAGGATCAAGACCGCCGCGGCGGCGTAGTTACCGGAGCTCAGGCCGCCGTAGACGATCTGGAACTCGCTGCGGAAGATACCCGACGGCGGCATCGCCGCCAGCGCGAACACCGCGAGCAGGAACAGCGGCCCGCTCCACGGCAGCACGCTCAGCCCGCCGCGCAGCGCGGAGATCTCCTTGCTGCCGAACTTCACCGTGAACACGCCCGCGCCCATGAACGCGTTCCCCTTCGCGGCCGCGTGCGCCAGCACGTGCAGCATGACGCCGGCCAGCGCCACCGGCGCGCCGAAGCTCACTCCGATAGCGAGGATGCCCATATGCTCGACGCTTGAGTAGGCCAGCAGCCGTTTGATGTCCCGCTGGCCGAAGACGTAGAGCGCGGCGAGCAACAGCGAGGCGACCCCGAACACCAGCAGCGCGTCCCGTGGGAAGCCGCTGCCCAGGCTGGCCGCGGCCACCTGGTAGAAACGCAGGATCGCGTAGAAGCTGACCGCGAGCAGCGACCCGGACAGCAGCGCGGAGATGGGCGTGGGTGCTTCGGAATGCGCGTCCGGAAGCCAGGTGTGCACCGGGAACAGGCCGACCTTGGTGCCGTAGCCGAGCAAGGCCAGCAGGAAGGCCAGCCGGACCGGGGTGTGCGGCAGGTGCGCGCCGGCCGCGATGAGCGGCCCGATGTCCAGGTTGTAGTGCTCGCCGAGCACCTGGGACCCGGCGAAGTACGCGAACACCGTACCGAGCAAGGCCAGGCCCAGGCCGGCGCTGGCGATCAGCACGTACTTCCAGGCAGCCTCGGCGGCGCCGTCGGTGTCCTCGATCGCGACCAGCAGCGCCGAGATGACCGTCGTCACCTCCACCGCGATCCAGAGCAGAGCCAGGCTGCTCATCAACGGCGCGGCCAGCATCGACCAGGCGAAAAGGTTCAGGCCAGCGTAGAAACGCCTGGCGTACAGTTCCTCGTGCCGTTGGGTGTAGCCGACCGCGTACACCGCCACGGCCGCGTACAAGAAGCCGGTGGCCAGCAGGAAGATCACGCTCACCGCGTCGACCCGCAGGTAGGACAGGTAGCTGAGGTCCCGGTGCGCGGCCGCAGGGACAAGCGCGAGGACCAGCGCGAAGCACGCGGCACCAGCCGCCACGGTAGACGCGGCGGCCACCTTGACGTACCGGGCCGGCAGGACGGCGCAGGTTATCCCGGCGGCCAGCGGGACGATCAGCAGGGCGAGCACGACGGCGATCACCTTCTCACCCCCGCAGCCTGGTCAGGTCGGCGGTAGACAGCGACTCGGCCCGGGAGTGATGCGCCCGGATCAGCATCGCGAACACCACCACTGCCACCAGCAGGTCGAACAGGAACGCGGTCGCCAGGATCAGCGGAAGCCCGGATGCCACCACCAGCGCCGCCAGCGAGATCGCGTTCTCCAGCGAGAAGAACCCGATGGCCTGGGACGCGACGTCCCGGCGCACGATCATCAGCCCGAACGCGACCAGCACCATCGCGCCCGCGATCGCGAGCGCGGTGGCGGGCGCGGCGGGGCCGCGGATGCCGAGCGCCCCGAAGCTGAAGAAGCCGAACGCGGCCAGCACGATCCCGGCCAGCACCGCGGAGGCCGGGCTCAGCGTGTGGCTGCCCGCGACGCCGAGCGGCTCCTCCCCGGCGCTGAACGGCTCCTCCTCGTCCCCGCCGGTGCGAGCGAGCAGGCGGCGCAGCACCAGCGGGACGGCCACGACCTTGAGCGCGGCGGACAGCGCCGCCAGCGCGTACAGATCGGGCAGGTTCCTGTCCGCGGCGATGACCACCGCGAGCACCGAGATCAGCGCGGACTGCGCCGCGTAAAGCCGCACCTGGTCCCGGGCCAGCGCCTGGCGCAGCATGCCGAACTCGATCAGCAGCATCACCGCCGCGATAACGTTCGCCGCGCCGGCGTAGACGCCGGGCGCCTGCACCGGATCCATCAGCCACCCCCTAGGTACAGCGTGAACACGCCGAGCACGGCGAGCAGGAACGCGCCTGCCACGAACTCGGTGATCTTGAACAAGCGCAGCTTGGCGAAGGAGTTGTCGATAACCGCGACCACGCACCCGACCGCGGCGGCCTTGGCCAGCAACGCCGCGACAGCCAAGATGACAGCACCGAGGTCCCGGCTCGAGGCCAGCCCCCAGGGCGCGAGGAACACGTTGGCCAAGATCGTGTACAAGATCAGCTGCTTCAGCTCAGAGCCCCAGGTCAGCAGCGCGAAGTACGGCCCGGAATGCTCGAACGACCGGGCGTGTTCGATCATGCCGAACTCGATGGTGCCGGTGTGCGTCTCCACCGGGATCCGGCCGGTCTCGTACAGGATCACCATGAACAGCGCGGCCGCGGCCAGCAGGTGCGCCGGGCGGATGATCTGCCCGGCGCTGAGGCGTACCGTCGCCGCGAGCGCGTACGGCAGGTCGGTGCCGGTCAGCAGGGCCACCGTGAACACCACGAAAAGCACCACCGGCTCGGTGATGGCCGAGAATGTCTTGGCCCGGCTCGAGCCGAGCTGTGCGTACGGGCTGCCGGTCTCCAGCGCGGCGGTGGCGATGACGAAGCTGGCCAGCGACAGCAGGAACCCGCCGCCCAGGATGTCACCCATGTAGCCGAGTGGCAGCCCGTAACTGGTCAGCACCGGGATCAGCAGCGGGATGGTCAGGTAGGCCGTCACCGCGATCAGCGGCGCCGCGAGGAAGAACCAGCTCGCCCCCTCCGGGGCCAGCGCCTCCTTGCGGAACAGCTTGGCCAGGTCGTAATACGGCTGCGCGATGCGCGGCCCCCGGCGCCCTTGCAGCCGCGCCTCCACCTTGGCGATCACGCCGGTGATGCCGGGCGCGCCGAGCGCGACGGTCAGCACCTGCAGCAGCTGGATGAGGGGTATCGGGAGGGCCACGCTCACCGCGCGGCCCCTTGATGATGGCCAGGCGGTTCCGGTGCGTCGCTCATCTGATGCCTCCTACCCTTCATGTCCCGGACACGGGGTAGAGGCCATCAGCGCGACCGTGGCCGTGCGGTTATGGCGAGCCTCATCGCCAAGACCTTATTGTTCTACACGCCGTGCCCCGCCGCAAACCGCGACCGGTGGAAGATGGAGGCATGATCGGCGACCGGTGGGGGGTGACCGAGAGCGAGACGTTGCGCTCCTACCCGTGCGACGCCTTCGTCACCTCACCCGCACTGCAGGCGTGGCGGGGCGTGCGCGTCGAGGCGCCTGCCGCGGTGGTCTGGCCGTGGGTCGCGCAAGTGAGGCTGGCGCCGTACTCCTACGACTGGATCGACAACCGCGGCCGCCGCTCACCCCGGGAGCTGGCAGGCCTGCCTGAGCCTCAAGCCGGAGATAGGTTCACCACCGCCGGCGGACGTGCGCTGGGCCGGATCGTCTCCGTGGATCCAGGCGAGCAGCTGACGGGCGCCATCATGGGCGCCTTCATGTCCTACGTCCTCGTGCCCGCCGACCCCGGTGGGACACGTCTTCTGCTCAAGGTGGTCATGCGGACTACCCGCTGGGCCGCCCCCGGGATATCCGTCGGTGACCTGATCATGGCGCGCAGGCAGTTGCTGAACCTGAAGCAACTTGCCGAGCGTCACCAGCGCCAGGCCACGGCTCCGGCTTAGTGCGCTGATGGAGACCGCCACGCACAGGCTGCACCGGCTGACGTCCTATCAGCCGGGCCGGGACTGGGATGCGCCGGTGGATGATCCCGGGGTGCTCCAGGATCTGCAGGTCAATGACTTCGGCCGGCTGCCGTGGTTCGTGAAACGGTACCCTGGGGGCCTGCCTCGCATCCCGTTGCCCCGGGAGCTGCCGCAGGCGCCGGCGCCGGCCCTGGCCGTGCTGGCGGGCACGGCCGGAGTCAGCCGGGCGGCGCTGGACCTGGCCCAGCTGTCCCGGTTGCTGTACCTGTCGGCCGGGGTGGTGCGCACCATGGAGCGGCCCTACGGGATCCACCCGTTCCGCGCGGCCGGGTCGGCCGGCGGCCGTTTCCCGCTGGAGGTGTACGTCGCGGTGCCGCCGGGCGGGCCGCTGCCCGCGGGGGTGCACTGGTATGACCCCTGGGACCATGCGCTGGTGCGGGTCGGACCCCCGCCGCGTGCGGGCGGCCCGGCCGTGGTCGTCACCGGCGTGCCGTGGCGCACCGGCTGGCGTTACCGGGAACGCGGCTACCGGCACGTGTACTGGGACGCCGGCACCATGCTCGCGCAGCTGCTGGCGCTGGCCGACTCGGCCGGCCTGACGGCCGCGCTGTATACCCGTTTCCCGGACGCCGGGGTGGCGGCCCTGGTGGGAGCGGACCGGGTGCACGAGCTGCCGGTGGCCGTGATCGGCCTGGACGAGGCCGCTCCCGCCCTCCAGGCGGGCGGCCGGGCCGCGGCGGGGGAGGTGGACGCCGCGCCGGTGGAGTTCCCGCTGGTGACTGCGGCCCAGCGGGCCGGGGAATGCGACCGGCTCGGCCGGCCGTGGGACCGGGGCGGTCCGGTGCCTGTGCCGGTCCTGGCTTCGGCGCCGGTGGACAGCGTCATCGCCGCGCGCGGGTCGCAGCGGCGGATGGACCAGACCCGCGGCCTGTCTCGGGACCTGCTGAGCACCTGCATGGGCGTGGCCGTGCGGGGCCTGAGACTGCCCCACTGGGTCGTGGTCCACGACGTGGCGGGCCTGCCGCCCGGCGTGTACCGCTGGCCCGCCCTGGACGCGCCGGTACGCGCAGGCGCGCTGCGTGACGAGCTGCACCGGGTATGCCTGGGCCAGGCCCTGGCCCGCGACGCCGCCTTCGTCGCCATCGCCGCGGCTGACCTGGCCGGACTCAGCGACCAGGAGTACCGTGCGGCGCACCTGGCTGCCGGGCTGGCCGAAGGCCGGCTGCACCTGGCTGCCTACGCGCTCGGTGCCAGCGCCTCCGGGATGACCTTCATCGACAGCGAGGTGCCCGCCGTCCTGGGTAAACCCCTGGATGCCCTGCTGTTCACCTGCGTCGGCGTGCCGCTGTACCAGTCCTCGCCGGCCGGCCCGCCTGGCGCGCCGACCACGGTGCGCATGGTCCGGCCTGCGGGCTCTCAGTGAGTATGTGATAAATACTTCAGGCTCCGGCGGCCCGTAGGGCAAGGGCGGCGTCAGACGGATCAGGTCCAGCGTGATCCATTTACCCAACTCTTCTCAGTAAGAGGGCTAAAGAGGGGCCCGCGAGGTAATGCTCGCGGGCGCGAAGCCATGCCGCTCGTAAAAGCGCTGCGCTGCCTGGTTGGCCGCGTAGGCGGTGACGCTGGCCTGCCGTGCCCCGCGTTCGCGGGCCCAGGCCAAGAAGTGCTGGACGAGCAGGCTGCCGACCTGCTCAGCTGACCAGAGATGGCGGTGAGTGCTCCAACGTGCTTGACCCCACACACCAGCCGGCGTCGTCATGGCACACCGGCAGTACCGGACAGGAGACGGGCAGGTCCAGCCGTATCGGCCCGGAATCGCGAGGTGAGACACCGGGGACGACAGCGGGGCGACCGTCGGGATCACCGGGATGGCGGCGCTTGCCCAGGATTCCTTCCGTCCGATCGAACGGGCCGGGCCGCTCGATGCGAACCACGGTCTGCCGCTCCGCCCGCCACAGCACTCCTTCCCCGGCCCACTCGAAGGCCAGCACCCGTCCGGACAGCGCAACGGTCAACGCGGTGAAGCCGCGACCGGCGGGCAGCCCTGGCAACCTCCGGCTCGAGAGGGCGTGGAAGCCGCACGTGCACCCCGGATCGGGGGCGTCGTGAGCGCCTCGGACGCCCCGAAACCGGCACTTGGCCCTGGCGTCAGCCGGATAGCCGGGACCGCCCGTCAGCGGAACAAACAGATCGCCCGCTGGCCGGGCCAGCTTGTGGGCCCACACCACCCACAGCCCGGTCACGGTCGTGGTCAGATGCTCTTCGAGTTCTTCGGGCAGGCCAGGCCGGGCGCTGGTCCCGGCCACGAAGTCCGCTACCAGGCGATCTCCGCTGCACATGGCGACCTCTTCTCTCAAGTAGCTAACCCGAGGGTAACCCTGACCGGGGAATCCAGCACCCGAGATTCCGTACTGCACCCACCGGCGCCTTAGATCCGGCCAGTACAGCTCCGGGGGCGCAGGGCACCCTGGTCAGGCGCCGGAGCGGGCCGTGTGGGCCAGCAGCGGGACAAGGTGCGGATCGGAGGCGGGCAGGCGCACCTGCCTCGGCGGGCCTTCGTCACTGAGCGCACCGGTGTCGCCGGAGGCCGCGACCACCGTCCCGGTTTCCCTGAAGTCTTGAGCCCTGCTCTGGTCACGCTCGTGCTGGCCGCCCGGGAAGTACAGTCGTTCGGATGGGCAACGGGCGTCGTACCCAGAAAGCCCCGGCGGGCGGCCGGGCCCGGCTGGGGCGGGACTTCTGGTTCTACTTCAGCGGCCAGGCCGTCTCTCAGCTGGGCGGCTCGTTCACCACCTTCGCCTTGCCGCTCCTGGTGTTCAAGCTGACTCACTCTGCCACGAACCTGGCGTTGACCACCGCCGCGGAGTTCGTGCCCTACTTGCTGTTCGGTCTCCTGCTCGGCGCGGTCGTCGACCGGTTCGACCGCAAGCGTCTCATGCTAGGTAGTGACATCGCCCAGGCGCTCGTGATCGCCGTGATCCCCGTCCTGGCGATCAGCGGGTTGCTGCGGGTCACGGACATCTATGCCGTGACCTTCGTGCAGTCGACGCTCGGGATCATCTTCAACTGCGGAGAGTTCGCGGCCATCCCCTCGCTCGTCGGCGAGCAGGAACTGGTCACGGCCAACGCTCGGATCATGGCGACAAACAACGCCGGCCAGATCCTCGGCCCCGGGCTGGCCGGCGCGCTCGTGGCTTTCGTGCCGGTAGCCGACCTCCTGTTCGTGGACGCCGGATCCTTTCTCCTCTCGTCGGGCTGCCTGGCCCTGATCCGCTGCAGCTTCAACGCCGCCACACCGGCCAGACGCCCCGCCGGGTCAGCGATCCGGGCCCTACTCGCCGACGTGCGGGAGGGCTTGGCCTATGTGTGGTCCAACCCGGTACTGCGCTCCATCTCGATCATGATGGCCCTCATCAACCTCGTCGCCACGACGGCCGACTCCCAGCTCGTCCTCTTTGCCCGACGCGCCCTGGACGCCACCAACTCCGAGATCGGCTTCCTGTATGCCGCTGGTGCCGCCGGCATCGTCGCGGTCAGTCTCGTTGCCGGGCCGATCCGCCAGCGTGTCTCCTTCGCCGTCACCGCCCTCGGCGCCCTCGTCCTCGCCGGGTTGACCACGACCGCCATGGCCCTGGCCGGCTCCTACGCGGCCGCACTGGTCTTGTGGGCGGCGTCATCGGGCTTTGGCATGCTGCTCAACATCAACACCGTCGCCCTGCGCCAGGCGATCGTCCCGCCCCGACTCTACGGGCGGGTGGTAAGCGTCGCCCAGGTCCTGGCCTGGTCGGCCATCCCCCTCGGATCGCTCGCCGGGGCGGTAGCCATCAACCTGAGCGGGAGTGTCACAGGCGTCTACGCCGTCATCGGCGGCCTCACCGCCGCCATCGCCCTCGCCTTTGCCTTCAGCCCAGTCGCACACGGGGACCGCTACCTCGCCGAGGCGGCCGAGCGGCGGGCCGGCTCCGCGGGCGCTGGACATTCGCCTGGGCCTGGGGCCGCCGAGCGCGAGGGCGCCGGGCATGGGCCAGGATTCCCCGGCACCGGGCCTGCCGGAGGATCCGCCGACGCTGGCCGAGGTGCGGACGGGAGCAAAGAGGTCCGCTGACACGAGCTGGATCGCCCACCTCGGCACCGAGGGCCGCCCGGCGTAGTACTGGGCCCGAATCACACGCGCAGGTCGAAGTGCCTCAGGCCGTGCCGCGGTCCTCGGCCCGGGCGCCTGCCCCGCTCATCACATACCGGCCACCGCAGACAAATCTCTCGGCCGCGATGTAGCGTGTACGCCGCCTGGCTCTCCGGGAAGTGATGACGGCTCTCCCAAAGCGTTGGCCGGCCAGAACCTGCCTGGGGGAGGAAACCCGATGAGCCACCTGAGTCTCGAGCCAGCTCTTGTGCAGCCTCGGCGCGGCGCCCCTCTATGCGCCCCTCTTTGGTGAAGGAGGATCGCCAACATGAGCTACG